>Ga0182737_1000235_pt1 | contig 94935 bp, 89 predicted proteins | sample eDN5th30CBELigOP_FD_128878 | JGI IMG/M metagenome (GOLD analysis project Ga0182737, IMG submission 128878) | Enriched Organic Plus compost microbial communities from Emeryville, California, USA - eDNA 5th pass 30_C BE-Lig OP (version 2) (version 2) ... | reverse complement strand
CAGGTAGCGTAGCAGCGCCTTGGGCTGGGGGGTTTCGGGGATGGTGGTAACCGGCAGGACCGTGACGCCGATGCCAGCGGCTACCATGTGACGAATGGTTTCCAATGACGAGCCCTCGAAGGTGCGCTGGATGCCGTCGCTGGCCGCCGAGAAGCGCGACAGCTCGGGGCAGACTTCCAGCACCTGGTCGCGGAAGCAATGGCCGGTGCCCAACAGCAGCATGGTCTGCTGCTTCAGGTCTTCGGAACTGATGGCGTCGCGGCTGGCCCATTCGTGGTCGCGTGGCACGGCCACGACGAAGGGCTCGTCGTACAGGGGCTGGGTCACCAGCCCGGCTTCCGGCAGCGGCAAGGCCATGATGGCGCAGTCGATTTCGCCCTGGCGCAGCAGCTCTACCAGGCGCAGGGTGAAGTTCTCTTGCAGCAGCAGCGGCATTTGCGGCGTACGGGCGATCTGCATCGGCACCAGGCGCGGCAACAGGTAGGGGCCGATGGTATGGATCACGCCGACGCGCAAGGGGCCGGCCAGCGGGTCGTGCCCCTGGCGGGCGATTTCCTTGATGCTGGCGCTTTCTTCCAGCACCTTCTGCGCCTGGGTGACGATCCGCTGTCCAATGGCGGTGACGCCCACTTCTGCCCCGCCACGCTCGAACAAGGTGACGCCCAGTTCGTCTTCCAGCTTGCGGATGGCCACCGACAGCGTGGGCTGGCTGACGAAACACGCTTCGGCGGCGCGGCCGAAGTGCCGTTCGCGCGCGACCGCGACGATGTATTTGAGTTCGGTCAGAGTCATGGCGATGGATACCTTGGAAGGATCGGCCGGCGACGGCGGGAAATAGGGAAAGAAGTCATGTGCGCAGGAAGTCCTCGCGGCCGCGCATCCAGCGGGCCAGGTGCGCCTCGACGACGGCGGGATGCTCGCTGCGCAGCCAGGTTGCCGCGTCGCGCGCCTGTTCGGCGATGCCGACGTCGGACTCCAGGTCGGCGAAGCGCAGCAGTGCCATGCCGGACTGGCGGGTACCCAGGAATTCCCCCGGGCCGCGTTGTTCCAGGTCGCGCCGCGCGATCTCGAAGCCGTCGGATGTCTCGAACATGGCGCGCAACCGTTGGCGCGCCACTTGCGACAGGGGCGACTGATACAGCAGCACACAGACGGATTCCGCGCTGCCCCGCCCTACCCGGCCGCGCAACTGGTGCAACTGGGCCAGGCCGAAGCGCTCGGCATGCTCGATGACCATCAGCGAGGCGTTGGGCACGTCCACACCGACTTCGATAACGGTGGTGGCCACCAGCAAGTCGATCTGGCCGTCGCGGAACGCCTGCATCACCGCCGCCTTGTCGGCCTGCGGCAGGCGGCCGTGCACCAGCCCCAGGCGCAGGTCGGGCAGTTCGGCGCGCATGGCGTCATAAGTGTCGACGGCGGTCTGCAGCTGCAGGGCCTCGCTTTCCTCGACCAGTGGACAGACCCAGTAGGCCTGGCGCCCTTCCCGCACCGCCTGGGCGATGTGGGCGATGACTTCGTCGCGCCGGCCGTCGGACACCAGCTTGGTGACCACGGGGGTGCGGCCCGGCGGTAGTTCGTCGATGACCGAGACGTCGAGGTCGGCGAAGAAAGTCATGGCCAGCGTACGCGGGATGGGCGTGGCGCTCATGTTGAGTTGATGCGGCACGGTCTGGCCGCTGGGCGCTTCGCCCTTGCGGGCGAGCGCCAGGCGTTGCCCGACGCCGAAGCGATGCTGCTCGTCGACGATGGACAGGCCCAGGCGCTGGAATTCGACATGGTCCTGGATGAGGGCCTGGGTGCCGACCACCAGTTGCACGCTGCCATCGGCCGCCGCGGCGGCGGCCTGGCGCCGTGCCTTGGCGGCCTGGCTGCCGCTGAGCCACGCCACGTTGACGCCCAGGGGCTGCAACCACGACACCAGTTTGCGGAAATGCTGCTCGGCCAGGATTTCGGTAGGCGCCATCAGCGCCACCTGGGCGCCACAGGCAATGGCCTGGGCGGCGGCGATGGCGGCCACCACCGTCTTGCCGCTGCCGACGTCGCCTTGCAGCAGGCGATGCATGGGATAGGGCTTGGCCAGGTCGGCGGCGATTTCCTGTACGACACGCTGCTGCGCGCCCGTCAACTGGAACGGCAGCGCGGCGTAAAGCCTGGCCACCAGCCCGCCGGGCCCGCCCTGCGCGGGCAAGGGTTCGGCCCGGATGCTGCGCCGGGCCGCGCGTGCCGCGGCCAGCGACAACTGCTGTGCCAGTAATTCATCGAATTTGATGCGGCGCCAGGCGGGATGCCCGCGTTCGGCCAGGTCCTGTTCGGACACGCCGGGCGGCGGGGCATGCAGCAGGCGGATCGCGGGGCCGAACGGCATCAGGTCGTAGCGCTGCAGTACCGCCGGCGGCAACGTGTCGCTCAAGTCGGCCTGCTGCAGCGCCTGGGCAATGGCCTTGCGCAGCGACGGTTGCGACAACCCGTCGGTGCTGGGATAGACCGGCGTCAGCGCGTCGGGCAGCGCCGTATCGGCGCTGCTCATGCGCGGGTGGATCATTTCGCGGCCGAACAGGCCGCCGCGCACTTCGCCGCGCGCGCGCAGGCGGCGGCCGGTGGCCAGTTGCTTCTGCTGGCTGGGATAGAAGTTCAGCCAGCGCAATTGCAGTTCGCCGCTGTCGTCGGCCATGACGGCCGTCAGTTGGCGGCGCGGCCGGTACAGTACTTCGCTGCGCAGGATCTCGCCTTCGACCTGGGCCGGCGCGCCGGGGCGCAGCGACCCGATGGGCACGATGCGGGTTTCGTCTTCGTAGCGCAGCGGCAGATGCAGGATGCAGTCGTCGGCCGTCACCAGGCCCAGGCTGTGCAGCTTGCGCTGCACGTCCGTCAGCGATCGTCCGGCGTCGGAAGCGACGCCGGAGGTCTTGCGTGCCGCGGCGGTAGCCGGCATGGCGCGATGGACCTGGAGCGAAACGCGCAGTGCGGCGTTACAGGACCAGGATGGCCTCGACTTCGAACTGGGCGCCCTTGGGCAGGCTGGCCACGCCCACGGTGGAACGGGCGGGGAACGGCTGCGGGATCAGCTCGGCCATGATGGCGTTGGCCGCCGTGAACTTGTTCAGGTCGGTCAGGAAGAGCGTGAGCTTGGCGATGTCGTTCAGCGTGCCGCCGGCCTCTTCGATGACCGCCGTCATGTTGGCAAAAGCCTGGCGCACCTGGGCGTCGAAGTTTTCGGACACCAGGTCGCCGGTGCCGGGCTCCAGGCCGATCTGGCCGGACAAGTAGACCGTCTTGCCGCCCGTGGTGGCTACCGCTTGCGAGTAAGGGCCGACCGCGGCCGGGGCGGCGTCGGTATGGATGATTTGCTTGCTCATGGGCCGTATCCTTGGATGATCAGTCGCAACAGACTGGACTATGGGAGTGTAAACAGCAATAGGCAATTGCGAAAGCAAGGAGTTCCGCGCAAAGCGCGATTTGCCCTATTCCTCGCCAATCTGTCCCCGATGCTGGCGCAGCAAGTCGTACAGGGTCTGGGCGGCCACGGACAGGGTTCGCCCCTGGCGCCGCACCAGGTACAGGGGCCGCGTCAGGGGCTTGCCGGCCAGCGGCCTGATGACCAGGCCATCGCGCCGGAAATGAAACAACGTCATGGCAGGCACGACCGTGAGGCCCATGCCGGCCAGCACCAGGCCCGTGACGGTGGCCAGGTGCTCGACTTCTAGCAGCGGCGGGATGGCAGCGCCACCCATGGCTTCGTCCAGGTGGCGCCGCACACTGCTGCCCCGGGCCAACTGGATCAGTGGCCAGCGTCCCAGATCGCGCAGCCGGACCTGGTCGCGAGCGGCCAGAGGATGGTCTTGCCGACACACCAGGAAAAAGCGGTCGGCGTGCAGGAATTCGCTATCCAGGCCGGACATGTCGGCACGCCGCGCGGCCACGGCGAAGTCGGCGGCCCCGCTGTGCACCATGTCCAGGCACGGGTCGAGCAACGCGTCGTGCAATTGCAGGCTGATACCGGGATAGTCCTGGTGAAAGCGCGCCAGCAGCCCCGGCAGCCAGCCCGCGGCCAGCGAGGGCAAGGCCGCCAGGACAACCCGGCCGCGCCGCCGCTCGGCATGGTCGCGCAGATCTTCGGCGACCATGTCGAACTCGCCCAGCAGCCGGCGGGCCGAGGCATCCAGCACCCGTCCCTCGGCGGTCAGCTCCACGCGGCGCGTATTGCGGTCGAACAGGCGCACACCCGCGGCGTCTTCCAAGGCGCGGATCAGCGTACTGAAGGCGGGCTGGGTCAGATGGCAGCGCTGGGCGGCACGCGTGAAATGTTTTTCGTCGACCAGCGCCACGAAAGCGCGCAATTGGCGAACGGACAGATTCATAGAAACCTTGTATGAATTGATCTTATATTTCTATTTCACTTATCAAGCAAGCCTACCTATAGTGGCCGCATCGCACCGGCGCCATACGGCGCCACGATCACGGAATCACGATGGCAGCTTCTCCTTTATTCATCGGCTGTGCCACCGGCTTCTCGGGCGACCGCACCGACGGCGCCCAGGCGGTCGTGGACTCCCTGGCCGCGCGTGGCGGCGGCACCCTGATTTTCGAAACGCTGGCCGAGCGCACCCTGGCCCTGGCCCAATTGGCGCGTAACGCCGACGTGGACGCCGGCTTTGAGCCGTTGCTGGCGGAGTTGGTGGGCCCGGTGCTGGCCAGTTGCCTGCGCCACGATATCCGCATCGTCGGCAATTTCGGCGCGGCCAATCCTCCGGCGGCGGCCCGCCGCATCGCCGACCTGGCGCGCGAACAGGGGTTGCCCATCCCGCGCATTGCCGTCGTGCATGGCGATGCGCTGGCCGACCCCGGGCAGCATGCCTTGTTGCGCGAGCGGCTGGGGTCTCGGCTGGACGACATGGACGTGGTAAGCGCCAATGCATACCTGGGAGCGGCCGAGATTGCCGAGGCATTGCGCGCCGGGGCGCAAATCGTCGTGACCGGCCGCGTGGCCGACCCCTCGCTGACCGTGGGGCCAGCGCTGGCCCACTACGGCTGGACCCTGGACGACTGGCCGCGACTGGGCCGGGCCACCATGGCAGGCCACATGCTGGAATGCGGCACGCAGGTCACCGGCGGCTATTTCTGCGTGCCCGGCCTGAAGGACGTTCCCGATGTCCATGCGGCGGGCTACCCCATTGCCGAGATCGACGCCGATGGCGGTTTCGTCATCGGCAAGGCCGACGGTACGGGCGGCGTGGTCGATTCGCGCACGGTAAAAGAACAGTTGCTATACGAAGTGCACGATCCCGCGCACTACCTGACACCCGATGTGGTGGCCGACATCAGCCGGGCCTTCGTGCAGCCCATCGGCCCGGATCGGATAGCCGTGCGCGACATCGATGGCCATGCCCGCCCCGGCGAGTTGAAAGTCAACGTGTGCTATCGCGGCGGCTGGCTGGCCGAGGCCGAGATCTCTTATGCCGGCGTGCAGGCCGAAGCGCGCGCCCGACTGGCCGACGATATCGTACGGCGGCGCCTGGGCGGCGCGTTGAAGGTGCGCACCGACCTGATCGGGGTCGTGAGCATATTGGGCGACGATGCCGGCGCAATGCTGGGGAACCGGCCGCCCGGCCACGCCCGGGATGTACGCCTGCGCCTTGCAGCCGAAGACGCCGATGCCCGCGTGGCCGAACGCCTGTTGCGCGAAGTCACGGCCCTGTACACCTGCGGGCCGGCCGGTGGCGGCGGCGTACGCACCTCGCTACGGCCACGCCTGAACATGGTGTCGTGCACGATCCCGCGCGACGCGGTGCGCAGTGGCTGGACCATGATGGAGACCATGCCATGACAGCCGAGCCGATTGCCGTACGCGTCCCCCTGTATCGCCTGGCGCACAGCCGCTCGGGAGACAAGGGCGATATTTCCAACCTGAGCCTGATTGCCTGGGATCCGGATTGCTACGCCGTGCTGGCGAGCCAGGTCACCGACGCGCGCGTGGCCCAGTGGTTCGGATATCGCCACCCTACCCGCGTCACCCGCTATCTGATCCCGACCTTGCATGCGATGAACTTCGTGCTGGAAGGCGTGCTGGACGGAGGCGTGAACGACGCGCTGAACCTCGATACTCACGGCAAGAGCCTGTCGTTCCACTTGTTGGACCTGCCCGTCGAGGTGCCGCCCGAACTGGCCCGGCGTTTGCCGGACGTTCCCGGCGATGCGGTGGCGGCAACCCGATGATTTCCCGCCGCATCGTCATCGTTATCGTTTTCTACAGCAACACCAGGAGACTCCCATGCGCATTGCCCCGACACGATATTTGCTTGCCGCCCTGTGCGCGGCCCTGCCGCTGGCCGCGCCCATGGCCGCGCAAGATTTCCCCAGCAAACCCATTACCTTCATTGTGCCGTTCGCGGCCGGCAGCGCCACCGACCAATTGGGCCGCGCGCTTGGCCAGGGGGTGTCCGAACAGTCCGGCCAGTCGGTGGTCATCGAGAACAAGCCGGGCGCCAGCGCCATGATCGGCGCCCAGGCGGCGGCGCGGGCGGCGGCCGACGGCTATACGGTGTTGATCACGACCAACACGACGCAGGCGGCCAATGAACACCTGTACAAGACGCTGCCCTACGACCCGGTCAAGGATTTTTCGCCGGTGACACTGCTGGGCAAGGGCGGCCAGATCATGGTGGTGAACCCCTCGTCATCGGCCAAGACAGTGGCCGACTTCCTGGCGCTTGCCAAGCAATCTCCCGGCAAGCTCAGTTTCGGCAGCGGCAGCTCCAGCAGCCGCATCGCCGGCGAGCTGCTGCAACAGATGGCCGATGTGAAGCTGCTACATGTACCGTACAAGAGCAATCCGCTGGCGGTCACCGACCTGCTGGGCGGGCAGATCGACATGATGATCACCGACACGGCCACCGGCCTGCCGCAGGTGAAGGCGGGCAAGCTGCGCGCCTTGGGATTCACCGGCAAAGACCGTTCGCCGCTGGCCCCGGACCTGCCGACGATTGCCGAAGGCGGGGTGCCGGGATACGAGATGGGCTACTGGTTTGGCGCGTATGTCCCGGCCGGCACGCCCGACGCGGTGATCGCCAAGCTGCAAGACCTGCTGGTCAAGGCCACGCAAAGCGCGGCGGCCAAGCACTTCTACCAGTCGACCGGCACGGCGCCCGCCACTTCGACGCCACAGGAACTGGCGCAGTTCCAGCGCAACGAAGCGCAAAAGTGGGGCGACATCATCCAGAAAGCGGGAATCCAGGCCGAGTAACCGCAGCCCCAAAAGCCCGATGGCGCCGCATCGGGCGCCATCGGAAACATCGCTGGACCGGACACAGGCGGTGCCCCTTCCGGGGCAGCCGCCCGTTCATCATTTTTCGACGAACGCTCGCTCGACCACGTAGTCGCCCGGTTCGCCCACGCCGGGCGAGACCTGGAAGCCGCGCGAATCCAGCATGGCGCTGATGTCGGCCAGCATGTGGGGGCTGCCGCACAGCATGGCCCGGTCGGTTTCCGGGTTGATGGGCGGCAGGCCGACGTCCTGGCACAGCTTGCCGTTTTCGATCAGCTGGGTGATGCGGCCTTCGTTGCGGAACGGCTCGCGGGTGACGGTGGGATAGTAGATGAGCTTCTGGCGCACCACGTCGCCGAAGAACTCGTTGTTGGGCAGTTCTTTTTCGATGAAATCGGCGTAGGCCAGTTCGCTGACCCAGCGCACGCCGTGCACCAGCACGACCTTCTCGAAGCGTTCGTAGATGTCGGGGTCCTTGATGATGCTCATGAACGGCGCCAGGCCGGTACCGGTACCGAACAGGAACAGGTGCTTGCCGGGCTTGAGATCGTCGACCACCAGGGTGCCCACGGGCTTGCGGCTGACCAGGATGGTGTCGCCTTCCTTCAGGTGCTGCAGGCGCGAGGTGAGCGGGCCGTTCTGTACCTTGATGCTGAGGAACTCGAGGTTTTCCTCGTAGTTGGCGCTGGCGATGCTGTAGGCGCGCATCAGCGGCTTGCCTTCGACTTCGAGGCCGATCATGACGAAATGGCCGTTGTGGAACCGCAGGGCCGCGTCACGCGTGGTAGTGAAGGAAAAAAGCGTATCGTTCCAGTGGCGCACGCTGAGTACGCGTTCGGTATTGAAAGCTGCCATGTCGTTGAAAAAGATACAACGCACCAGGTGCGCCGGATAAGATTCCGCGCCGTGTAAAAGACGGGCGCGGGGCTTAGGGTTATCCCTATTTTACCGCGACTGCTTGATAACGCATCGCATTAATCCGTAATGCCCTTATAACTTCTTGATAGAAATCACAGGGCCGATGCGGAGCCTGACATTCAGTTGAACAGCCGGCGGCTTCCTGGTATTGTCGCACCTACTTGATAATCATTTTCGTTAACGGACGCATCCATTGCCTGTCCCGGGCGAGTTTGTGTCCGTTTCGCCACACACCGGAGCCTTTATGTCGATCCGACGCTCACTCCTGACCCCGCTCTGCAGCGCATTGGCGCTGGCCGGCGCCGTTCTGTCCGCACCGGCCCTGGCGGCCGAAGAGGTCAGCCTGTACACCACCCGCGAGCCCAAGCTGATCCAGCCGATGCTGGACGCCTTCACCAAGGAAAGCGGCATCAAGGTCAATACGGTGTTCATCAAGGACGGCCTGCTGGAACGGGTCAAGGCCGAGGGGGCTCAATCGCCCGCCGACGTGCTGATGACCGTGGACATCGGCAACCTGATCGACCTGGTCGACGGCGGCATCACGCAGGCCGTCCAGTCGGATACGCTGAATTCGGTGATCCCCGCCAACCTGCGTGGCGCCGACGGCAAGTGGTACAGCCTGTCGCTGCGCGACCGGGTGCTGTATGTGACCAACGACGTGAAGCTGGACAGCTTCAACTATGAAGACCTGGCCGACCCCAAGTGGAAGAACAAGGTCTGCATCCGTTCGGGCCAACACCCCTACAACACCGCGCTGGTCGCGGCCATGATCGCCCACGACGGCGCCGAGACCACCGAAAAATGGCTGCGCGGCGTCAAGGCCAACCTGGCCCGCAAGGCTGCCGGCGGCGACCGCGACGTGGCGCGCGACATCCTGGGGGGCATCTGCGATATCGGCATTGCCAACGCCTACTACGTGGGCCACATGAAGAATGCCGAGCCCGGCACCGACGCGCGCAAGTGGGGCGATGCCATCAAGGTGGTGCGCCCCACCTTCAAGAACGGCGGCTCGGGCACGCACGTAAACATCAGCGGCGCCGCCGTGGCCGCCCATGCGCCCCACAAGGACAACGCCATCAAGCTGCTGGAATTCCTGGTTTCGGAACCGGCCCAGGCGCTGTACGCTCGCGCGAACTATGAATACCCGATCCGCAAGGGCGTGAAGCTGGACCCCGTGGTGGCCAGCTTCGGCGAACTGAAGGTCGATTCGTTGCCGGTGGCGGAAATCGCCAAGTACCGCAAGCAGGCCAGCGAACTGGTCGACAAGGTGGGCTTCGACAACTGATCGGCCCTGATGCCGCTCTCTTGAGGGCGGCCGTCGCAACCGGGTGTCAGGCGCCGCAAGGGGCCTGGCACCGGCTTTTTTGAAGCATGCACACTGATACCCTGCCCCGTTCGTGGCGGCTGCGTGGTCCCGAACGCGGCGCCGGCTGGCTGGCGGGCGCCGCACTGATCGCGCTGGCCGTCCTGCTGCCCCTGGGGGCGCTGGCCTGGCAAGCCTTGCACGCGGATCTGTCGCACTGGTCGCACCTGGCCCGGTATGTCCTGCCACAGGCGCTGTCCAACACGGCCATGCTGCTGGCGGGCGTCGGCATACTGGTGACCCTGCTGGGCACCGGCGCCGCCTGGCTGGTGACGGCGTACGAATTTCCCAGCCGCCGCATCCTGACCTGGGCGCTGCTGCTGCCGCTGGCAGTGCCCACCTACATCATCGCGTTCGCCTACCTGGACCTGCTGCACCCCATCGGGCCGATCCAGACGGCCATCCGGACGCTGCTGGGCTACGACAGCCCGCGCGAATTCCGCCTGCCGGACCTGCGATCCATTTATGGCGCCATTTTCGTGCTGGGCTTCGTGCTGTACCCGTACGTGTACCTGAGCACCCGCGTCATGTTCATGAGCCAGGCGGCCAGCCTGCTGGAAGCGGCGCGCACGCTGGGCGCCGGGCGGGTCGGCGTCTTCGTGCGCGTGGCGTTGCCGTTGGCGCGGCCGGCCATTGCGGTCGGGGCCAGCCTGGCCTTGCTGGAGACCCTGAACGATATCGGCGCCTCGGAATTCCTGGGCGTGCAGACCTTGACGGTATCGGTCTACACGACGTGGATCACGCGTTCCGACCTGGCCAGCGCGGCCCAGATCGCGCTGACCATGCTGCTGATCGTGGTCGGGCTGATCCTGCTGGAACGCCACGGCCGCAAGCGCCAGCGCTATGCCAATACGCAGCGCATGCGCCCCATGCAGCCGCGCCGCCTGCGGGGCATGGCCGCGCTGCTGGCCGTGGTCTTAGGGTGGATCCCGGTACTGGTGGGTTTCGTGGCGCCGGCCTGGTATCTGGTGGTGGAAACCACCAAGCGCCTGCATCTGGTGGGCGGCGTGTCCCAGCAATTGCTCAACGGCCTGTCCAACACCTTGATCGTGGCCTTCACCGCCACGGCGGTCACGCTGGGCTGCGGGCTGGTAGTCGCCTGGGCGGGCCGCAGCCTGCGCGAAAGCGCCCGCTTCAACCCGGGCCGTGCCTGCGCCCGCATCGCCAGCCTGGGCTATGCCGTGCCCGGCACGGTCCTGGCCATCGGCCTGCTGATGCCGTTCACCTGGATCGACCGTCAGCTCGGAACCGTATTCGGCACCCAGGGCCTGCTGCTGATGGGCTCCATGGGTGCGCTGGTGTGCGCCTACACCATGCGCTTCCTGGCCGTGTCGGTGGGCGGCATCGAGGCCGGCCTGGCGCGCATTCCGCCGTCGCTGGAACAGGCCTCGAGGCTGCTGGGCGAAAGCGCCAGCGGCACCCTGCGCCGCGTGCATCTGCCGCTGCTGCGCCCGGCCCTGGCCGCCGGGGCGCTGCTGGTGTTCGTGGACGCCATGAAAGAACTGCCCGCCACGTTGCTGCTGCGGCCGCTGAATTTCGAGACGCTGGCCACCTGGCTGTATGCCGAGGCCGCGCGTGGCACGTACGAAGAAGGCGCCGTGGCGGCGCTGGCCATCGTGGTGGCCGGCCTGCTGCCGGTGATCCTGCTGGCACGCACCAATCTGAAAATGGGACATTGACATCGTGCCCGACCTGCTTGAACTCGACCGCATCCACCTGGCCTACGATACGCCGCAAGGCCTGCGTCCGGTGGTGCAAGATCTTTCCCTGACGCTGCCGGCCGGCCACATCGGCTGCCTGCTGGGCGAATCCGGCTGCGGCAAGACCACCATCCTGCGTGCCATCGCCGGCTTCGAGCCGGTACGCGCCGGCCACATCGCGCTGGACGGCACGGTGATTTCTTCGCCCAGCGTCCAGGTGGCGCCCGAGCTGCGCCGCGTGGGCATGATGTTCCAGGACTATGCACTGTTCCCGCACCTGACGGCCGCGCAGAACGTGGCCTTCGGCCTGCGCAAGCTGGGCAAGGCCGAGCGTGCCGCGCGCGTACGGGAAATGCTGGACATGGTGGGCCTGTCGGCCTCGGCCGACAGCTATCCGCACGAGATTTCCGGGGGGCAGCAACAACGCGTGGCGCTGGCCCGCGCGCTGGCGCCCTCGCCCGACCTGCTGCTGCTGGACGAGCCGTTTTCCAACCTGGACGTGGATACGCGCGAGCGTCTGGCCTTCGAGGTGCGCGACATCCTGAAGTCCACGGGCCATACCGCCATCCTGGTGACCCACAATCAGGCGGAAGCCTTCGCCATCGCCGACCGCATCGGCGTCATGAGCGACGGCAAGATCGTGCAATGGGACACCCCGTACAACCTGCATCACCACCCTGCCGACGGCTTCGTGCGCGACTTCGTGCGGCGCGAGGCGCTGACGGCGCAACGCCAGCAGGCCTACGCGCGCGGCATGTGATCAGGCCCGCGGCGGCGGCAGGGGGATGAATTCCGTCTCGTCGCCCGGCACCACCTGGCCGAAGCGGTCGCGCTGCCAGTCTTCCTTGGCCTGTTCGATGCGGTCCTTGCGGCTGGACACGAAGTTCCACCACACGAACCGGGGGCCCTCCAGCGGTTCGCCGCCCAGTATGGCGAACCGGGCGGCATCCAGCCCGCGCACCGTTACCGGCTGGCCCGCGACGAACACCAGCAGCTGGCCGGGCTCGTAGGCCTGGCCATCGATCTCGACCCTGCCGCTGCTGAGATACGCGGCCCGTTCTTCGTGTTCGGCCGGAATGAGCAGCGTGGCGCCGGGCTGCATCGTGATGTCGCCGAAGAACAGCGGCGACAATGTCCGCACCGCCGACGTCCGGCCGAACAGCGAGCCGGCCACCACCTGCGCGCGCACGCCCTCGCCTTCGACGACAGGCTGGGCATCCAGGCCGTAGTGGACAAAGCCGGGATCGGTTTCCTCATGATCAGCCGGCAGCCCTACCCACAACTGCAGGCCCGACAGGCGGTGCCCGTCGCGGCGCTGGGCGGCGGGCGTACGTTCGGAATGCACAATGCCGCGTCCGGCGGTCATCCAGTTGACTTCGCCAGGGCGGATTTCCTGCACATGGCCGGCGCCGTCGCGATGCATCATGGCGCCTTCGTACAAGTAAGTGACCGTGGACAGGCCGATGTGCGGATGCGGGCGAACGTCGACGCCGGTGCCGGGTTCGAACAGGGCCGGCCCCATGTTGTCCAGGAACACGAACGGGCCGACGGTGCGCCGCTGGGCCGACGGCAATGCGCGGCGCACCTGCAGGCCGCCGCCCAGGTCGCTGGAGCGCGGGACGATCAGTGTTTCGACGGGGGACATGGCTTGCTCCTTGCTTGGCGAGGCGCACGGGCCTCGGTTCAATGGGATTCCGGGTCGAGGAGGCGCCGGACACGTAGTGTGCGCAGAGACTGCCTCGCTGACCGGACGGTGCCAGGCACACAAGGTGCCTGGCACTTGGCGGCACTCGGACAACGCGCTACAGACTTTAAGACAGCAGCCCGGCGCCTGGCTACGTCAAGATATTGCTCACGGCAGATCGAATACCAGCACTTCGGCCTGCTCGCCGTCGCCGATGCGCACCGAAGCCTCGTCGACCAGGGCCACGGCGTCGCCCGCCGACAGGGCCTGGCCGTTGACGCTGACGTTGCCACGGGCCACGTGCACCCAGGCGCGGCGGCCGGCAGCCAGGGGCAGCTCGGCATGCTCGGCACCGTCGAACAAGCCGGCGTACAGCCGCGCATCCTGGTGAATGCGCATCGATCCGTCGGCGCCATCCGGCGAGACGACCTGGCGCAGGCGCCCGCGCTTTTCGGCCTCGGGCACGCTTTGCTCTTCGTACTCGGGCACGATGCCGGCCACGTCGGGCTCGATCCAGATCTGCAGCATGTGCGTATGCTGGTCGCTCAGCGGGTTGAACTCGGAATGCAGCACCCCGCGTCCGGCGCTCATGCGCTGCACGTTGCCCGGCCGGATGGTCGAGCCGCTGCCCATGCTGTCCTTGTGCGCCACGGCGCCGTCCAGCACATAGGTGATGATTTCCATATCGCGATGGCCGTGCGTGCCGAAGCCGCGGCCCGGCGCAATGCGGTCGTCGTTGATCACGCGCAGCGGACCGAAGCCCATGTGGGCCGGATCGTAGTAATTGGCGAAAGAAAAAGTGTGATGGCTGTCCAGCCAGCCGTGGTTGGCGTGGCCACGTTCGTTGCTACGGCGCAGGGTCAGCATGATGGACTCCTTTCGATTGGTTGAATTCATTTGGCGAATCGAACTGCATGTTTCACCGTCGATGAAAGGCATTGTGCGCCTGGGGCGTGGCCTTGAGGCTGAAGCGGTTTGATGAGATCATTCGAATTATTTGAATGACCTGGCCACGCCATGCAAGCCATTACCCCCGAACTGCTGTACATGGTCGACGCCATCGCGCGCCATGGCAGTTTCGCCAAGGCCGCCCGCGAACTGGGGAAAGTGCCTTCGGCCGTGACTTACGCGGTGCGCAAGCTGGAAGACGCGCTGGATGTGCTGCTGTTCGACCGCAGCGGCCACCGCGCGCGTCTGACGCCGGCAGGCGAAACGCTGCTGCAGGACGGCCGCCAGGTACTGCAATCGCTGGACGCGCTGGCCGGCCGCGTCAAGCGGGTCGCCACGGGATGGGAACTGGAATTGCGCGTGGCCGTGAGCGCGGTGCTGCCCTGGCCGCCGCTGTACGACCTGGTGGAGAGTTTTCGCGAGCTGGCGTCGGTGACCACCCTGCGGCTGTCCACCGAAGTGCTCGGCGGCAACTGGGATGCCCTGGCCTCGGGGCGCGCCGACCTGGTGATCGGCGCCGACGCGGGCGGCGTGCCCTCGGGCGCCTACCGTTCGCAACCGCTGGGCGAGGTGCAGTTCGGATTCTGCGTGGCCCCGCACCACCCGCTGGCGGCGCTGGGGCGGCCATTGACGGCGGCCGATATCTCGGCCTATTGCGCCGTGGTGGTGGCCGACACCTCGCGCGACCTGCCACCGCGCACGCGCGGCCTGCTGACCGAGCAGCCCCTGATCGTCATGCCCACCATGCAGGCCAAGATCGACGCGCAGATGCGCGGCCTGGGGTGCGGCTATGTGCCGCTGACGCTGGCCGCGCCCTACATCACGCGGGGCCAGCTGGTGCAATGCGCCACCGACGACCTGGTGCCCATGACCGAACAGCTGGTCTATGCCTGGCGCGAATCGTCTCCCGGCCGGGCATTGCGATGGTGGCTGGAAAAGCTGCGTTCGCCGCGGCTGTGCGAACGCCTGCTGGGCATGTAGCAGGCGCCGGGCACCCTATTCTTCGATGCCCAGCTCGCGCAGCTTGCGGGTGATGGTGTTGCGCCCGATGCCCAGGCGCGATGCGGCCTCGACGCGGCGGCCCCGGCTGGCATCCAGGGCACTTTGCAGCAGGATGCGTTCGAACTGGCGCGTCAGGGTGGCCATGACGGCGGGCTCGCCGCGCTCGAGGCGCTGTTGTGCCTCGCGCAGCAGCGCGGCCTGCCAGTCGGCGCCCGGGTCGTAGCGCTCGGCGATGGCGGCGGCGGCAACCGCCGTGGCCGGCGCCGCGGCCGGCATGCCGCCGCGCACGGCGGTGAGCCCGTTCGCGGCCGCCGGCGGCTGCACCTCCATGGCCCGGATCTCGGGCGGCAGGTCGGCGCGCTCGATGATCTGGCCCGGCGCCATGACCGTCAGCCAGTGGCAGAAGTTCTCGAGCTGGCGCACATTGCCGGGGAAATCGAAGCGCGTCAGCACGGCCACGGCGTCGGGCGTCAGGCGCTTGACGGGTACCCCCAGCGAACGCGCGCTGGCGGCCAGGAAATGATTGGCCAGCGCGGGGATGTCTTCGACCCGCTCGCGCAGCGGCGGCAGGCGCAGGCGGATCACATTCAGGCGGTGAAACAGGTCTTCGCGGAACAGCCCTTGCTCGACGCGCTGCTCCAGCGGCTGGTGGGTGGCCGCCACGATGCGTACGTCGACCCGCACCGGCTGGGCGCCGCCCACCCGGTAAAAGCTGCCTTCGGCCAGCACGCGCAGCAGGCGCGTCTGCAATTCGATCGGCATGTCGCCGATTTCGTCCAGGAACAGCGTGCCGCCGTGGGCTTCTTCGAAGCGGCCGCGGCGCAGCGTGTTGGCGCCGGTGAAGGCGCCGCGCTCGTGGCCGAACAGCTCGGCCTCGAGCAAGTCGCGCGGGATGGCCGCGGCGTTCAGCGCCACGAAGGGGCCGCCGGCGCGGGCGCCATGGCCATGCAGGGCGCGCGCCACCAGTTCCTTGCCGGTGCCCGATTCGCCGGTGATCAGCACGGTGACCTTGGATTGCGCCAGGCGGCCGATGGCGCGGAAGACTTCCTGCATGGCGGTGGACGAGGACTGCGTCATCATCCAGCGCTCGTTGTTCGGCGCCGGCTCGCCGCCCTCGCCTTCGCCCGGCAGCTTGTCATCCGGCGGCGCGGACTCGTGCACGGCGCGTTCGATCAGCGCGACGGCTTCGTTCACGTCGAACGGCTTGGCCAGGTAGTCGAAGGCGCCGCCCTGGAACGCCGACACCGTGCTGTCCAGGTCGGCAAAGGCGGTCATGACGATGACCGGCAGGCGCGAATGGCGTTCCTTGATCTGGCGCAGCAGGTCCAGGCCGTCCGCGCCCGGCATGCGGATGTCGGACACCAGCGCGGCCGGGGTGTCGGTTTCCAGCGCGGCCAGCACATCGGCCGCCTGCGCGAAGCTGCGCGTCGGCACGCCCGCGCGCGCCAGCGCCTTTTCCAGGACCCAGCGGATGGCCTGGTCATCGTCCACGATCCAAACAGGTTTACTCACAGCGGCGGCTCCATCGGCAAGACCAGACGGAATTCAGTGTGCCTGGGGCGGGATTCGAATTCGATGATGCCTCCGTGCTGCTGCACGAAATCCTGGGCCAGGCTCAGGCCCAGGCCGGTGCCGCCCGGACGGGCGGTGACCAGGGGGTGGAAAATGCGGTCGCGGATCGATTCGGGCACGCCAGGCCCGTTGTCGATGATGGACAGCACCAGCGCCAGCCGGTGCTGGCGATGCGCCAGCATCACCTGGCGCGCCACGCGGGTGCGCAGGATGACCTGCGCCGGCGGCACGTCGGCGCCGGGCGGCTGCAGCGATAATTCCTGTGCGGCGTTGCGCGCCACGTTCAGCACCGCCTGCATCAGCCGCGCGGCGTCGCCCTGCAGGTCCGGCACCGAGGCGTCGTAGTCGCGCACCAACGTCAGCTTGTCGCGGAATTCGGCCTGGATCAATGCGCACACCCGTTCGCAGATCTCGTGGATATTGACGGGGCGGGCCGCCAGCGGCACGCGCTGCGGGCCGCTGAGGCGATCGACCAGCATTTGCAGGCGATCGGCCTCGGAAATGATGACCTGGGTGTATTCGGCCAGCGCCGCACTGGGCAGTTCGGCCTCGAGCAGTTGCGCCGCGCCGCGCAAGCCCCCAAGGGGATTCTTGACTTCGTGCGCCAGGTTGCGCAGCAGCTGGCGATGCGCCTCGATTTCCTCGACCAGCCGGTGATTGCGGTCGGCCAGTACGCGTTGCTCGATCTCGCGCGCCTCGATCAGCACGGGCCAGGGCTGGCCGGACAGCGATACGGTGGTGACGGTGACCTCGATGGATTCGCCCGCGCGGCGCAGGGAAGACAGCTGCCGCACATCGGCGAATTGGCCGGCGACGGCACGATCGATGGAAGACTGCAGCGCTTCCGGATGGCCGAACAGCGTGGCCGCCGACAGCCCGCGCAATTGCTTGCGGGACCGGCCGAACAGGTCTTCGGCCGCGGCGTTGGCCTGTTCGATATGCCCGCACTCGTTCAGCAGCAGGACAGCGGTAGCCAGGAGATCAAACGCATCGACATTCATCATTTGCAACACCGGGGCAGGACGGGCCGGCAGGCCGCCCCGCCCGCCCCGATCAGGGCCTGTTCACATCACAGGCTGTAGTACATGTCGAACTCGACAGGGTGCGTGGTCATGCGCAGGCGCTGCACTTCGCCTTCCTTCAGGGCCAGGTAGGCGTCGATCATGTCGTTGCTGAACACGCCGCCGCGGGTCAGGAACTCGCGATCCTTGTCGAGCGCTTCCAGGGCCTGGTCCAGCGAGGCGCACACGGTCGGGATCTTGGCGTCTTCTTCCGGCGGCAGGTCGTACAGGTTCTTGTCGGCCGGGTCGCCCGGGTGGATCTTGTTCTGCACGCCGTCCAGGCCGGCCATCATCAGGGCCGAGAACGCCAGGTACGGGTTGGCCAGGGGATCCGGGAAACGGGTCTCGACGCGGCGCGCCTTGGGGTTGCCCACGTAGGGGATGCGGATCGAGGCCGAACGGTTGCGGGCCGAGTAGGCCAGCTTGACCGGGGCTTCGAAGTGCGGCACCAGGCGCTTGTACGAGTTGGTACCCGGGTTCGTGATGGCGTTCAGCGCGCGGGCATGCTTGATGATGCCGCCGATGTAGTACATGGCGAACTCGGACAGGCCGGCGTAGCCGTTGCCGGCGAACAGGTTCTGGCCGTCTTTCCAGATGGACTGGTGCACGTGCATGCCGGAACCGTTGTCGCCGACGATGGGCTTGGGCATGAAAGTGGCGGTCTTGCCATAGGCATGCGCCACGTTGTGCACGACGTATTTCAGGATCTGGGTCCAGTCCGCGCGCTTGACCAGCGTGCTGAACTTGGTGCCGATCTCGAGCTGGCCGGGGCCGGCCACTTCGTGGTGGTGCACTTCGACGGGCACGCCCATCTGTTCGAGCAGCAGGCACATCTCGGAACGCATGTCCTGGAACGAATCGACCGGCGGCACGGGGAAGTAGCCACCCTTGACGCCCGGGCGGTGGCCCATGTTGCCGCCTTCGAATTCGGTGGCCGACGACCACGGCGCTTCTTCGGACTTGATCTTCACGAACGTGCCCGACATGTCGGTGTTCCAGGTGACGCCGTCGAACACGAAGAATTCGGGTTCCGGGCCGAAGTAGGCGGTGTCGCCCAGGCCGGAGGACTTCAGGTAGGCTTCGGCGCGCTTGGCCAGCGAGCGCGGGTCGCGGTCGTAGCCCTTCAGGTCGGAAGGCTCGACCACGTCGCAGCTGAGGATCAGGGTGGGCTCTTCGCGGAACGGATCCAGGTTGGCGGTGTCCAGGTCCGGAATGAGCAGCATGTCGGACGCCTCGATGCCCTTCCAGCCCGGAATCGACGAACCGTCGAACGCCTGGCCGCTTTCCAGCTTGTCTTCGTCGACAGCGGTCGTCGGCACGGACACGTGGTGCTCGCGGCCCATCGTGTCGGTGAACCGGAAGTCGACGAACTTGACCTCGTTGTCGGCGATCTGTTTCAGGATGTCTTTCGGGCTTGCCATGTCATCTCCATGTGATAAAAGCGCCGGCGGCGGGGCCGGGTTCCGGCTGGCATGAACAGAAGAAAGCAATATGCGTGCCAGGACCCATCGCGGGGCATCCCCGCCCTGAGCAATCCATGGAGGGGCATGAAGGCACCATAATAGTGCAAAACATGGGGCATATAAGCACCACTATGGTGCAATGGCGATTACAGGAACATTTCCTGCAGATCGTTCAGGAAGCGCCATCCCAGGGGCGTGGCCCGCAGGCGGGTGGGATCGGGGTCCAGCAGGCCGCGCGCGCTGGCGGCCTGCAGCGGCCGCGCCACGGCGGCCAGGGACAGCCCGGTACGTTCGACGAACGTCGAGGCGGGCACCCCGTCTTTCAGGCGCAGCGCGTTCAGCATGAACTCGAACGGCAGCTCGTCGGGCCCCACCACGCGCTGGTCGGCGATATGGCTGCCGTCGCGCGCCAGGGCGGCCGCCATCCAGGTATCGGGACTGCGCAGCCTGGCTTCGCGCACGATACGGTCGTGAAACGACAGCTTGCCGTGGGCGCCGGGGCCGATGCCCAGATAGTCGCCGAATTCCCAGTAGTTCAGGTTATGGCGGCAGCGCGCGCCCGGCCGGGCGTAGGCCGAGACCTCGTAGCGCTGCAGGCCCGCCGCATCCAGTTGCGCCTCGATGGCGTCCTGCATGGCGGCACTGGCGTCGTCGTCGGGCAGCGCCGGCGGGTACTTGGCGAAGACGGTGTTCGGCTCGAGGGTCAGGTGATACAGTGACAGGTGCTCGGTGCCGAAGGCCAGCGCCTGGCGCACGTCGTCCAGGCACGCGGCCATGTCCTGCCCCGGCAAGGCGAACATCACATCCAGGTTGATCCGCCGCACCGCGCGCTGCGCCATCTCGATGGCGGCACGCGCCTGGTCGGCGTCGTGGACGCGCCCCAGTTGCTTGAGCTGGCCGTCGTCGAAGCTCTGGATGCCCAGCGACAGGCGGTTGACCCCGCTGGCCGCGTAGTCGCGAAAGCGCCCCGACTCGGCCGTGCCGGGGTTGGCCTCCATGGTGATCTCGGCGTCCGGCAGCAGATTCAGGCAGGCGCGCAGCATGGCCAGGATTTCGTCCAGGGCCGCAGCCGACAGCAGGCTGGGCGTGCCGCCGCCGAGGAAAACGGAAACCACCTGGCGGCCCCAGACCGAGGGCAAGGCCTGTTCCAGATCGGCGCGCAGGGCATCCAGATAGGCGCGCTCGGGCAGCTCGGCGGGCGCCGCGTGCGAATTGAAGTCGCAATACGGGCATTTGCGCACGCACCAGGGCACGTGCACATACACCGACAGCGGCGGCAGGCTGGTCAGGGTGGCGCCAGCCGGCGTGGCCATGCGCGCCCGGGCGCCGGGGCCGCCGGCCTGGTGGATGGGAATGGTGATGGCCATGATGGGCAGATCCCGCGTACGCCGGCGTTCAGCGGGCGGCGAGCTTGTCCAGCAGTTGCCCCAGCGCGCGGGCGCGGTGGCTGACCCGGTTCTTCTCGGCCGGATCGAGTTCGGCGGCGGTACGGCCCAGCTCGGGCAGCAGGAAATGCGGATCGTAGCCGAAGCCATGCGCGCCGCGCGGCGCATCGACGATTTCGCCGTGCCACAGCCCCTCGCCGATGAGCGGCCGCGGATCGTCGTGGGTGCGCACCAGCACCAGCAGGGCCACGTACCAGGCGCGCCGGTCGGCCACGCCGGCCAGCTTGTCGACCAGCAAGGCGTTGTTGGCCGTGTCGCTGCGGGCGGCCTGCGGATTGCCCAATTGCGCATAACGTGCCGAATACACGCCGGGCGCGCCGCCCAGCGCCGCCACGCACAGGCCCGAATCGTCGGCCAGCGCCGGCAGGCCGGTCAACTGGCTGGCATGGCGCGCCTTGGCCAGCGCATTCTCGACGAAAGTCACGTGCGGCTCTTCGGCTTCGGGTACGCCCAGTTCGCCCTGCGGCACCAGTTCGATGCCCAGGGGCGCGAACAGCGCGGAAAACTCGCGCAGCTTGCCGGCATTGTTCGAGGCCAGCACCACGCGGCCCAGGGACAGTTCAGAGTTCGTCGACGTCATCCCGTCATTGTAGACGGCCCCGGCGGGCATCCCCGGGCGCGCGGCGCCGGGCCCCTGGCTTGCGCAAACCGGCCTTGTCAGCCCGGGACGGCGGCCAGCCGCGGGGGCGCGGCGCGCCGGGCAACGGCGTCGTCGTGCGTCGCCCCGCCCTGCCCGTCCTCGAGCTTGAACACTGCCACGGCGGCCCGCAGCGACGCTGCCTGCGCTTCCAGCGAGGCGGCCGCCGCGGCTGTCTGCTCGATCATGGAGGCGTTTTCCTGGGTGGCGCGCTCGAGCCGGGCCACCGCGTCGTTGACCGACTCGATGCCCGCGGATTGCTCCTCGGCCGCCTCGGTAATGCCCGCCATCAGCCGGGTCACCTGGCCAGCCGCGGCCACGGCCTCGCGCACGGCCTGGCCGGCCGCATCGGCCTGGCGCACCCCTTCGCCCACGCGCCGAGACGCGGCCTGGATCAGCGCGCGGATTTCGTCGGCGGCCTGGGCGCTGCGCTGCGCCAGCAGCCGGACCTCGCCGGCCACCACGGCGAACCCCTTGCCCTGCTCGCCGGCGTGGGCGGCCTCGACCGCCGCGTTCAGCGCCAGGATATTGGTGCGAAACGCGATGCTGTCGACCACTTCGACGATATCCTCGATGCGCCGGGTGTCCGCGACGATGTGCTGCATGGCGTCGCCGACGGCCCCCATCGCCTGTCCGCCGCGCTCGGCCAGCCGGGCCGCGTCGCGCGCCTGGCCGCTGGCCTGCTCGGCGTGCCCGGCCGACACCCGCACCATGCCCGCCAGCGTCGCCATATTGGCCGCCGCCTCTTGCAGGGCGCCCGCCTGGCGGGCGATGCGATCCGACATCTCGCCATTGCCCGCAGCGATCTCGCGCGAGCCCAGGTGAATTTCCTCGACGCCGCGGCGCACGGTGGCCACCGCGCCGGTCAGCCCGGCCTGCATGCGCCGCATGGCCGAATACAGCACGCCGATCTCGTTTTCGCTGCGCGCGGCGATGGCGCCGCCCAGGTCGCCGTCGGCGATCCGGTCGAAATGGGCGCCGGCCTGTTTCAGCGGCTGCAGCACCACCCGGCCGAATGCCAGCCGGAACGCCACGGCCAGCGCCGCGGCCAGCCCCAGCAGGGCGATGGCCGCGGCCATGGCCCGGTCCAGCACCTGGCCGGCCCGCGCCACCGCGGCCTCGCCCTCGGCGCGCGCATAGGCCTGGAATGCCTCGACCGCCGCCAGGTAGGCGGCGCTGCGCGCCGGCAGCGCCTGTTCCACGATGCGATTGGCCTCGATGCCGTTCCAGCCTTCAATGGCTTTCTGCAGCGGTTGCAGCGCCTGGCTGGCCAGCTCGGCATAGGCTGTCTGCACGGCGGCGAACAGCTCGGCGCCCCGCCCTTGCGTATCCGGATTGGCCTGCAGGCGCTCATGGCTGGCCCGGGCCTGCGCGAGCAAGGCCTGCGACTGTTGCAGGGCCTGGTCGCGCTGCGCCTCCAGCCCCCCTTCCATGTAGGTCTTGGCATCGGTCAGCCAGGCGCGCGCCTGGAACAGCCTGCTGCCCAGGTCGCTGAGGTCGCCGGCGCGCTCGACGCTGCCGCGGCCCAGCGCCTGGATATCGGCGCGGCTGTCGCGCAGCAGCCCGATGCCGCCCGCGGCCGCGGCCACGAACAGCGTCACGAATACCGCCAGCATGGCCGACAGCGCCTGATTCACGCTCAGAGTCTTGCGCATAACTTCCCGTACGAAACTTCCGCCGAAGAAGCGGAAGGCCGGGCGATTATGCGTGGCGAACTTGGCAGATTCTTGACATTCAGCCGCGCGCGGCCGGGGGCGTGTCTTCGCGTTCGCGCGCGGGCACGTCGGCCACCAGCATGTCGACCAGCTCGCGCGCGAAGGCCGGCAGCGCCTCGCGGTCGCGCACGCAGATCTGCAGCTTGCGCAGCGCCCAGTCGTCGGTCAGGGGCACGATGGCGATCTTCAGCGTGCGGGCAAAGCGCAGCGCCACCGATTCGGGAATGACGCCGATGCCCACCCCCGTCTCGATCATGCGGCACACGGCCTCGAAGTTGCCCACTTCGATGCGGAACTTGAAAGTGCGCCCCAGCGCCGCGGCCGCCTGCACCAGGAACGGATGGATGGCGCTCCATTCGGACAGGCCGACGTAGTCGTTGCCCAGCGTGTCGGCGAACGCCACCGCGGGCTCGTTGGCCAGCGGGTGGCCGGCCGCGGCCACCATCACCAGCCGGTCTTTGCGATAGGGGATGAACTGCAGGCCCGGGTCGGCCGTGCATCCGGCCACGATACCCAGGTCGGCCGAGCCTTCGGCCACCGCCCGCACGATCAGGTAGCTGAGGCGCTCGCGCAGTTCGACGTTGACGTCGGGATGCGCGGCCAGGAAGCGGCCCAGCACGGCCGGCATGAACTCGGTCATGGCGGTCGTATTGGCCAGCACCCGCACGTGGCCCTTGACGCCCCTGGCGAATTCCTGCATGTCGCCGCGCAGCTGCTCGACCTGGTGCATGACGGTGCGGGCGTGGCGGGTCAGCGCCTCGCCGGAGGGGGTCAGGGTTACCCCCTGGCTGGTACGGTACAGCAACTGCGTGCCGAAGTGCTCCTCCAGGTTCTTGATGCGCGTGCTGGCCGCCGGCAGCGACAAGTGTGTTTTTTCGGCCGCACGCGTCAGGCTGTGCCAGTCGCCGATGTGCACAATCAGCTGCAAATCGGTCAGATCGAAGTGCCCCGCCATGTATTCCTCTGTTCTTCGGCAATTGCTAACCCGGTATTAAGCAATCATAAATTGGCAATCCGGCCCGGGTTGCGGCAAAGTGCCGGGATTATCTGCAAGCCTGATCATAGAGCCCCAGCCATGCCCGACACCAATCAACGTTTCCAGGACATCCGCGAAGCCGTGCGCGACCTGTGTTCCCAGTTTCCCGGCGAATACTTCCGCAAGGTCGACGAAGAACGCGGCTACCCCGAGGAATTCGTCCGCGCCCTGACCGAGGCCGGCTGGCTGGCCGCCCTGATCCCCCAGGAATACGGCGGTTCCGGCCTGGGCCTGACCGAGGCCTCGGTCATCATGGAAGAAATCAACCGCAGCGGCGGCAATTCCGGCGCCTGCCACGGCCAGATGTACAACATGGGCACGCTGCTGCGCCACGGTTCCGAAGCGCAGAAGCGCGAATACCTGCCGCGCATCGCCAACGGCGAATTGCGCCTGCAGTCCATGGGGGTGACCGAGCCCACCACCGGCACCGACACCACCAAGATCAAGACCACTGCCGTGCGGCGCGGCGACCGCTACGTCGTCAACGGCCAGAAAGTCTGGATTTCGCGTGTGCAGCATTCCGACCTGATGATCCTGCTGGCCCGCACCACGCCGCTGGACCAGGTGACCCGCAAGTCCGAAGGCATGTCGATTTTCCTGGTGGACCTGCACCACGCCGTCAAGCACGGCATGCAGGTGCGCCCCATTCCCAACATGGTCAACCACGAGACCAACGAGCTGTTCTTCGACAACCTGGAAATCCCCGCCGAGAACCTGATCGGCGAGGAAGGCAAGGGGTTCAAGTACATCCTGGACGGCCTGAACGCCGAGCGCACCCTGATCGCCGCCGAATGCATCGGCGACGGCTACTGGTTCGTGGACAAGGTGGCGGCCTATGCCAAGGAACGCATGGTGTTCGGCCGCCCGATCGGCCAGAACCAGGGCGTGCAGTTCCCCATCGCGCGCGCGCACATCAACGTCGAGGCGGCCAGCCTGATGCGCTACGAGGCCTGCCGCCTGTTCGACGCCCACCAGCCCTGCGGCGCCCAGGCCAACATGGCCAAGCTGCTGGCGGCGGACGCGTCCTGGGAAGCCGCCAACGCCTGCCTGCAATTCCATGGCGGCTTCGGCTTCGCCACCGAATACGACGTCGAGCGCAAGTTCCGCGAGACCCGCCTGTACCAGGTGGCGCCGATCTCGACCAACCTGATCCTTTCCTACGTGGCCGAGCACGTGCTGGGCCTGCCCCGTTCGTTCTGAGGCCCCCGCCATGACCGCCGCCCATCCCCATCCCAGCGCCGCGCTGGCCGAATTCGCCGCCGGACTGCGGTTCGAAGACATCCCGGCGCCGGTGCTGCGCCGCGCCGAAGACCTGCTGCTGGACTGCCTGGGCTCGATCCTGGCCGGCGCCGGCGCGCGGCCCGTGCAGGCCATCGAGCGCTATGCCGCCGCCATGGGCCCCGCCGAAGGCGCGGCCCAGGTGCTGATCACCCGGCGCCAGACCTCGCCCCTGTTCGCCGCCATGGTCAACGCCGCGGCGGCCCACGTGGTCGAACAGGACGACGTGCACAACGGTTCGGTGTTCCATCCGGCGGCGGTGGTGTTCCCGCCCGCCCTGGCGGTGGCCCAGGCGCTCGGCCGGTCCGGCAAGGACCTGCTGGTGGCGGCCGTGGCCGGCTACGAAGTCGGCATCCGGGTCGGCGAATACCTGGGCCGTTCCCACTACAAGATTTTCCACACCACGGGCACCGCCGGCACCCTGGCGGCGGCGGTCACGGTGGGCCGGCTGCTGGGCCTGAATGCCCAGCAGATGCTGCACGCGCTGGGTTCGGCCGGCACCCAGGCCGCCGGCCTGTGGGAATTCCTGCGCGACGCGGCCGATTCCAAGCAATTGCACACCGCCAAGGCGGCCGCCGACGGCCTGACGGCGGCCTACCTGGCGCAGGAAGGCTTCACGGGCGCACGCCGCATCCTGGAAGGGGCGCAAGGCATGGCGGCCGGCATGTCCAGCGACGCCGACCCGGCCCGGCTGCTCGACCGGCTGGGCCAGCGCTGGGCGCTGTCCGAGACCTCGTTCAAGTACCACGCCTCGTGCCGCCACACCCATCCGGCCGCCGACGCCCTGCAGCAGGCCATGCGCGAATACAAGCTGGGCGAAGGCGACCTGGCCGAAGTGGTGGCGCATGTACACCAGGGCGCCATCGACGTGCTGGGCCCGGTGGTCGACCCCAAGACGGTGCACCAGTCCAAGTTCTCGATGGGCACGGTGCTGGCCCTGATCGCGCGCACCGGCCGCGCCGGCCTGGCCGAGTTCGATGCCGCCCTGGGCGACCAGGATGTCGCCGGGCTGCGCGCCAAGATCCGCATGGAACTCGACCCCGAAGTCGACGCCGCCTACCCCGAACGCTGGATCGGCAAGGTCACCGTGCGCACCACCGACGGGCGCGTGCTGCACGCCCGGGTCGACGAGCCCAAGGGCGATCCGGGCAACACCCTCAGCCGGCCCGAGATCGAGGAAAAAGCCTTGCGGCTGGGCGTCTATGCCCAGGCGGCCAGCGAAGCCGAGGTCCGTGGCCTGATCGACACGATCTGGAACCTGGAAAACCTGCCGAAGGTAGGTGCGCTGCTGCCAGCCAGGTAAGGCGCTGGCTGGGCGGCACGCCTGCCCTGTCGTCACGGCGCCGGCCCCCAGCCAGGAGTCCGGCGCCGCCGCCGTTCGCCGGCAACCTCAACGGCGGGGCACGGCGGTGGTCAGCACCGGCGACGAACAGGGCCCGGTTCCCCCGGGATGCAGCCAGGCGGCCATGATGGGCCGATGGTCGGCCTGCGCATAGGCGACCTTCAAAGCGTCGAACCGTGCTTCCAATACGCTGGCGGTCGTGCCGGCATTGATGCCGGCAGCTATCGCGGCGAACAACTCGTGCGAGCGGCGTTGGCGGGCGTTCGGACGCGCGGCGGTCAGGTCCGTCAGGGCGCCGAAGTGACTCCATTCCAGGCCGAAATCCTCGGCGTAAAGCAGGTGTGTCTTGGGGTGGTCGAGCACCCGCCGCGAGACCGACTCGATATCGGGCCTGAGGGTGGCCCCTTCCTCCGAGACCAGCACGAACAGCTGGCCCAGATAGGGGCTGTCCATATCCAGCTTGTCGCCCGCGGCACCGAATCCGGCGGGATCCACCAGAATGGGAAAATAAGACATCGGACGGCCCGCCGCCAGCGATGCCTGGCGCGTGGCGGCCACGCTGCGCGCCACCAGGTCGGCCCCGCCGCCCATGCTGTAGTGCAGGCCGATGAAACGCTGGCCCGGATCGGCCATCATCGCCTGGACCATGCGTTCCGGGTCGCGGCCGTCCAGTTCCATGATGCGCCCGGCATAGCCTTCGCGCACCAGCAGCTGGCCGCCGTTGACGGCCAGGCCGCGGTCCCACTGGGCGCTGAGCGACAGCATGCCAGGATGCACGAATAGCGTGTTGCCGCCCTGGCCTGTTGTGGGCGGCGCGCTGGTGGCGCTACAGCCGGCCAGGCCTTTTACGGGTTGCCCGGCCGGCATCGACGCCACCACCATCTGGTCTTGATGCGAGTAATAGCGGCCGCTCGAACAGCCGCCGACAAGCGCCATCAGGGCGGCGCAGCAAAGAGCACGCATATTTGCCTTCTCTCTCGTGTGCCGGGCCGCGCCACGGGACCGTGTCCGTTGCGGGCATGCCGGCAGCCATCCTGGTTTGCTGGACGCCTGTTGGACCGGCGCCTTTTCTTTGAGTTGTTGTGCGCTTATGCCAGTGCGGCGCGCTGGGCCTGCACCAATTGCGCGATGCCCTGCCCGGCCAGGTCCAGCATGGCGTCGAGCTCGGCGCGCGCAAAGGTGGCGCCCTCTCCGGTGCCCTGCACTTCGATGAATGCGCCGGCACCCGTCATGACGACGTTGACGTCGGCATCGCAGGCCGAGTCTTCCTGGTAGTCCAGGTCGAGCACGGGCCGGCCGGCCACCATGCCTACCGAGACCGCGGCCACCGCATCGCGAATCGGGTTGGCGGCCAGGTCGCCGCGCTTCATCAGCAGCGCCACCGCGTCGGCTGCCGCCACCCAGGCGCCGGTAATGCTGGCGCAGCGCGTGCCGCCGTCGGCCTGCAGCACGTCGCAGTCCAGGTGCAGCGTGCGCTCGCCCAGGGCGCGCATGTCGAACACGGCCCGCAAGCTGCGGCCGATCAGGCGCTGGATTTCCTGCGTGCGGCCGCTTTGCTTGCCGCGGGCAGCCTCGCGGTCGCCGCGCGTATGCGTGGCGCGCGGCAGCATGCCGTATTCGGCGGTTACCCAGCCTTCGCCCCGCCCTTTCAGGAAAGGCGGCACCTTGTCCAGAACGCTGGCGGTGCACAATACGTGGGTGTCGCCCGCGCGCACCAGCACCGACCCTTCGGCGTAACGGGTGTAGCCCCGCTGCAGGCTGAACGGACGCAATTGATCGACGGCACGGCCGGACGGGCGCGGCAAGGTGGACACGGAAGGCGACGACACGGATCGATTCTCCAGCTGAACGGATATTTCGCGGCATTGTACGTGCGCCGGGCGCATCGTCCGGAAGCTTGGGGTATCCTGCCGTAACAAGGCCTATCCGGGCCGCTTATTATTCGGTTTTTCCTCAGGACACCATGCCCATGATCCGCAGCATGACCGCCTTCGGCAATGCCCGCGCCGACCTCGAACAAGGCACCCTGGCGCTGGAACTGCGCAGCGTCAACAGCCGCTACCTGGACCTGTACTTCCGCCTGCCCGACGAATTGCGCCATGTCGAGACGCCGCTGCGCGAGCTGCTGACGGCCAACCTGGGCCGCGGCAAGATCGAGGTACGCGCTTCCTACACGCGCAACGCCGGCGCCGAGCTGGCCACGCTGGACCCCGCCTGGCTGCAGCACCTGGCCGGGCAGCTGCAGGCCGCGCGCGACGTGCTGCCCGACGTGGCCGCGCCTCGCCTGGCGGAACTATTCAACTGGCCCGGCCAGCGCAGCAACGACGCCCTGGATCCGCAAGTCTGGGGCGCAGCCTGCCTGCAGGCGGCCAAGCAAGCCCTGGCCCAGCTGCAAGAAGGCCGCGAACGCGAAGGCCAGCGCCTGGCCGCCACGATGCTGGAATGCGCCGACGGCGTGGCCCGCATCGTCGAATCCGTGGAGACCCACCTGCCCCAGCTGCTGGCCGATCACCGCGAGAAGCTGGCGACCAAGCTGCGCGAATCGGTCGAAGCGGCGTTTCCGGGCGGTTTCACGCATATTTCCGGCCCGGAACTGTCCGAGCGCCTGGCGCAAGAGGCCAACCTGTTCGCCCTGCGCATCGACGTGGCCGAGGAACTGGCCCGCCTGCGCTCGCACCTGGAAGAACTGCGCCACTTGCTGGGCGGCGGCGCCGCCAAGGGCAAGAACGACGGCAAGCGCGCCAGCGGCAGCGCCGGCAAGCGGCTGGACTTCCTGTTCCAGGAAATGAACCGCGAAGCCAACACGCTGGGATCCAAGGCCGGCAGCATGGACGTCACCCGCGCGGCCATGGATTTGAAGCTGCTGATCGAGCAGATGCGCGAGCAGGCGCAGAACATCGAGTAAGGCAACAGCCAGGCTGCCCTCGCCACGCCGGGCAACCGGAGCGTGGGGCACCTCACTTGTCGCTCGTCGCTGACCCGATAAGTATTCGTCCGCCAAACAGTCGCACGGCGCGATCCAATTCAAATTGCCCCGCGTTTTTGGATTCGGCGCCGATGGCGATGGCACGGCCAGACACGAAAGTCGTCACGGCACGAAGCTCCGTGCCATCGTTCAGGCCGAATACGCTGAGCAATTGCCATCCGCCCTTTTCCTGGCTGACGGTTGCAGCCTGATGCGAGACGAAGACGTCTTTTCTCTTCATCACGGTTGCAGCCAAAGCCTGCGATTCTGCGGCCGCGGTGTCCCTGGCGAGCTGCTTGATGTCGGGATCCCGTACCGCACCGTGATAGTGAACGAAAATGGTGATTCGAATCTTGCCACCGGCCTGCGTGAATTCCATTGAGCGGGGGTTCGCCGCCGCTGTCGATACCCAGCCAGGAGGCACATCGATTTTCAGGCCCCGAAAGTTCAGCACTTCCGCATCGACACGAGGCGCCCCGGCAAGAAGGCAGCAGAAAACCATTCCTAACAAATATGTATTAGGCTTCATCATTTCTTGTTCTTGACCCGGCTCGTTCCTGTTGTGGAAATTTTCATGCTTTTCAAGCGTACGGCATGCCCGCTCTTGTTTACATGTTTTCTGGTTGCTTGTACAACGCCTGGGTCCAGCCCGCCGTCCGGCATACCGGGCAAGACAAATCGGCAATCTGCCAGTACCGAGAATACGCAGCGGGCTAATCAGAAATGCCTCGGCACGATGCTTTCCGCCTGCCTCGATACTGCCCTGGCACAGAAAACCGAAGTCACATTGCCAGCAGCGGCCAACGCAGATCCTTCCCAGGCTTCGCCCGTAACCGGGGGAGCGGCTGGAAAAGCACAACATAAGCTGGATCAGGCGCTGCGAGACATTCCGCCACCGGGCCCTGCCACGATGGCACGCTTGTATGCGGATGCCGGATCCGCGCAGCACCTGAACGGAGACGACAGAGCGGCGATTCCGTTGTTGCAACGGGCATTGAGCTATCCCGTCAACGCCCTTGGCCAGGAACAGCGCGTCCGCACCGTGATGACGCTTGCCGAGGCATATCTACGAACCGGACGCTATACAGAGGCGATCGCCCTGTTGGATGGCTATGCCATTCCCGCTGGCTACGATCCCAACCCCAGTGTGGACGGGCTCTTGGCAGAAGCATGGTTACAGCGGATCCTGCAGGCCCGGGGAAAGAGCGCCCCGGACTCGCCCGCATGGGCGGCAAAGCGGTGGAAGGCAGTACAGTCCATGGCAGCGGCAAATGACGCTGTTTCATTGCAAGCGCCCGTCTCGAAAAAGGGAAACAAAACGACGTGCGTTCTCCCCACACGCAGATCCCCTGGCTTGCGCCCTGTTCGGGAAGGCGGCAAGGCAACGGTAGCCGTCTATATGGCGCCCAGTGGAATCAGTCGCGCTCCCCCTGGCATTATCGAATCTTCAAACAATCCCAGAATGGACGCTTTCTTGCTTAGGATGGCATCGCGGATACAGTGCAAGCCGTACCGGGAAGCGTTTCAGTTTCTTCTCCCCATGGGCTGGCAACCTGGCAGACGGTAGGGCCCCCGATGTTTCGGCGAGCCCCCGGGGCCGGCGGTGTGTCCTGCGCCCGCGGCCGCGCGCCGGCCTCAGCCCTTGAACTGGTCGAACGCTTCCATGGCGCGCACCGAATACACATAGGCGGCGCCCGCATTCAAGGCGATGGCCGTTCCCAGGGCTTCGCTCAGTTCCTGCTCGGTGGCGCCGGCCTGGCGGGCGGCGGCGGCGTGCGACGAGATGCAACCGTCGCAGCGGGTGGTTACCGCCACGGCCAGCGAAATCAATTCGCGCGTCTTGGCGTCGAGCGCCTTGCCACCGGCCTGGGCCTCGTTGAGCTGGCGGTACGCGGTGACGACGGCCGGATTCGCATCTGTCAGCCGCTTGGCGGACTGGCGCAGGTTGGTCAGGGTGTTCTTCCAATCGTTCAACATTCGGGTCTCCCGTTAAAAAATCGAAGGTCAACAGGACGCCGGATCGCTCCGGCGGCCACAGGACCATGGCGCCCGGCCCGCTACCGCCGTGCCCGCGCCAGGTCTCCCAGCAATTGCCGCCACCAGTCTCTCAAGGCCGGCTGGCTGTCGAATTCGAGCAGGCGCTGCTGGGCCTGTTCGATGGCGGCCGGGCGATAGCGCGCAGCCAGCAGCACAGACGACTTGTCCAGCAGGCGCTGCCGCTGCAACGGCAAGTCGGCCTGCGGCTGGCTGGCATCGCACGATTGCTCGCGCGAACCGCCCGGGCCGTGCACGACAACCCGCGCGTGCGCGCGCGGCAATGCCGGATCGGGCCGCACGCGTATGCGCGCGCGCCATGCCAGCACTTGCGGATCGCGCAGGCCCTCGCCCGCCAGCTCCGCGTCGCTGGTGGTGCTGCGGCCGGCCAGCGCCAGCGCCACCATGTGCGCCACGCTGAACTTGGCCTGCGAGGCGGTGACGGGCTCGGCGATATTGCATACGCTCATGTACTGCGGCTCGATGAACACCTCGACCCGGCTATCCGGGGCTGGCGGCGCCTGCCCGCGCAGCGCCAATGCCGCCTCGATCGGCGCCTGCGTGCCGTAGCACGAAGTGTGGTACTTGAAAACGATGCGGCGCAGCTCCCAGGGCACCGGCGGCCGGGCCAACGCGGCGGGATCGGCATCCCGCGCATAGACCTGCACATAGCCGCCGGGCTTTTCCAGGATGTCGGCCACCGATTCCAGGCCTTCGCCCACCAGGCCGGCCGCCATCAGTCCGTTGGCGGCCGCGCGGCCGGCGTGCAAGGGCTTGGCGCCCGAGCCGAACACGCTGCGCAATCCGCCGGCCAGCGTGCCGGCCAGGCCGAAGGCCGCGCAAAGCCGGTCGCCATCCAGGCCCTCCAGGCGCGCCGCCGCGGCGGTGGCGCCAAACGTGCCCAGGGTGGCGGTGTTGTGCCAACCCAGGCCGTAATGGCTGTTGCCCATCACCGCCGCCAGCCGGCTTTGCACTTGCACGCCGGCCACGAAAGCCGCCATGGCCTGCCGGCCCGAAAGATTGCGCGCCTCGGCCAGCGCCAGCACGGCCGCCCATAATGGCACCGACGGGTGCACCCGGGATGGCAGGTGCGCATCGTCGAAATCCAGCACGTGCGAGGCCGTCCCGTTGACCAGCGCGGCCTGCGACAGGGACACCCGCGGACCGTCCAGCAGCGTAGCCTGGGCCGCCCCGGGCTCGCGGGCCGTCCAGGCGCCCACCGCTTGCACGACGGGGCTGTTCCAGGCCGCCAACGCCACGCTGAACCAATCCAGCAGGCAGTGGCGCGCGATCTCGGCCACGTCGGCGGGTACGTCGGCGTCGGCGAACGACAGGGCCTGTTCCGCCAGCTGGCGAGTCAACCCCTGGCCTTCCGGCCCCGAGCCCTCGGCTTGCGTATCGCGCGTCATGGCGGGCCGCGTCATTCTTTGATCAGGCCGATCTCGTGCATCCACTGCACGCCGATCTCTTCCTGCTTGGCCAGCAGGGCCGTATAGGCCTGCTGGTCCTGGTTCAGCGGCAGCAGGCTGGAGCGTTCCATGTAGGCTTTCCAGCTGTCGGACTGCGCCGCCAGCAGGATGGCGCGCGTCAGCTTGTCCTGCATGTCCTTCGGAATATTGCGATTGCCGAAGATGCCGCGCACTTGCGCCCAGGTCGTGTCGACCGGGAAGCCCGCCTCGGCATAAGTGGGCACGTCGGGATAGCTGGAAATGCGCGTGGCGTTCATGACGGCCAGCACGCGCACGCGCCCCGACTTGGCCAGCGGAATCAACGGCCCCGGATTCGTCTGGCCCACGTCGACGTGGCCGCCCAGCACCGCGGGCGCGATTTCGCCGTTGCCGGAAAAGGCGATCCAGTTGAACGGGATGCCGGCCTGGCGCGCGAAGATGCTGAACGCGATGCTGTGGGCGCTGCCTTGCGGCAGCGCGCCGCCCACATTCAGCTTCTCGCCGGCCTGCGCCTTCTGCTTGGCCAGCGCCACCAGGTCCTGCAACGATTTGATCGGGCTGTCCTTGCGCACATACAGCACGAACGGATCGGTCTGCAGGCCGGCCAGCCAGGCGAAATCGTCGCGCTTGAGCTTGCCCTTGGCCGCGGTGTGGAACACCATCAGGTGGGAACTGGTGTTCAGCCCCAGCGTGTACCCGTCGGTGGGGCCGTCGCGCAGCGACGTCATCTGCACCGCGCCGCTGCCGCCGGGGCGGTTCACCACCAGCACGGGCTGCTTGATCACGGGTTGCAGGGCCTTGCCCAGTTCGCGCACGGCCAGGTCGGTCGCCGAGCCGGCCGCCGTGTGCGCCACCAGCGTCAGGGGCTTGTCCAGCGGTACCGTCTGCGCCTGCACGGCGGCGCCCAGGGCCAGCGCCGCGAAGGCGGCGAAGACGCGGGCGCGGATGCCGCTTGCGCGGCGTTGGCTGCTTGCAGATCTGCTTGTCATGAGGGTTGTCTCCTTGGGGAAATCAGTGGGCAACGCTGGCGCCGCCCGTTTGGCGGGACCGCCTGCGCAGGCGTGCGACCAGGGCCACGATCAACGGCAGGCACAGCATGATCAGGGCCGCGATCAATAACGTGATCGAGATCCCGCTCGATACGAAGATCGCCGGGCTGCCGTCCGAAATGGCGAGCGCGCGCCGGAACGATTGCTCCATCGTGCCGCCCAGCACCACCGCCAGCACGATCGGCGCCAGCGGAATGTCGAGCTTGCGGAACGCATAGCCCAGCACGCCGAAGCCGAGCGCCAGCCAGACATCGAAAGTGCTGTTGTTGATGGTGTAGACGCCGATCAGGCAGATCGCCAGCACCATCGGCAGCAGGATGGTCTTGGGGATGTACAGGATGCGGACGAACAGCCCGACCAGCGGCAGGTTCAGGATCAGCAGCATCAGGTTGCCGACGTACATGCTGTCGACCAGCCCCCACACCAGATCGGGACGCGTATCGAACAGCAACGGACCGGGTTGTATGCCGTACATGATGAACGCGCCCAGCAGCACCGCGGTAGTGGCCGAGCCCGGGATGCCCAGGGCCAGCAGCGGCACCATCACGCCGCATGTGGAGGCGTTGTTGGCCGACTCGGGGCCGGCCACGCCCTCGATCATGCCGGTGCCGAATTTCTCCGGGTGCTTGGACAGCCGCTTCTCGAGCACATAGGACAGGATGGTAGAGATGGTGGCGCCCGCGCCGGGCAGCACGCCCTTGAAAAAGCCGATCATGCTGCCGCGCAGGATGGGCCCGACCGACCGCCGCCATTCCTCGCGGGTCAGCCACAGGCGCCCCTGGATGCGCAAGACCGCCGTGTCGCCGCGCAGGTACTGTTCGATGCCGCTGAGCACCTCGCCGATGGCGAACAGGCCCACCACCACGACCAGGAAATCGATGCCCTCTTCCAGCTGCGGCACATCGAGCGTGAAACGCGCCAGGCCGCTTTGCAGGTCCACGCCGACAGTGGCCACCGCCAATCCCAGCATGGTGGCGAACATGCCCTTGGCGACCGAGCTGCCGGTCAGCGAGGACACTGCCGCCATCGCGAACAGCATCAGGCAGAAGTACTCGGCGGGGCCGAAATCGATCGCCACTTCGGCCAATGGCACGGCCAGCAGCGACAGGGCCACGATGCCGATCGTGCCGGCGATGAACGAGCCGATGGCCGCCACCGCCAGCGCGGCGCCGGCCCGCCCATTGCGGGCCATCTGGTAGCCGTCCAGCGCCGTCATGACAGACCCGGCCTCGCCCGGCGTATTGATCAGGATCGACGTGGTCGACCCGCCGTACATGGCGCCGTAGTACATGCCGGCCATCATGATCAAGGCAGAGGTCGGATCCATGGTGAAGGTGATCGGCAGCAGCAACCCGATGCCGGCGGCCGGCCCCAGCCCGGGCAGCACGCCCACGATGGTGCCCAGCAGGCAGCCAAGGAAGGTGAACCACAGGTTGGCGGGCGTCAGCGAAACGGAAAACCCTTGCAGGATGGCGTCGAAAGTGCTCATGTCATCGGTCCTCGCGCATCAGAAGGGCAACAGGCCGGCCGGCAGCGGCACCATCAACAACTTCGCCAGCAACCCGTACAGCGCCAATGGCAAGCCGACGGCCACCAGCGCATGCACCCGCCATGCGCGCCGGTTCAACAAGGTGCAGCACACCATCAGGAATGCCGCCGAGGCCAGCACGAAACCCAGGGGCTCGACCACCAGGATGTACAGCGCGAACAGCGCCACCACGCCGCCCAGCGTCAATATGCCGCGCCCGCCCAGCGGCGGCTGCGCCGGCGCCGGCGCCGGCGGCGCGGCGCGGCGCCGGGCGCGCCAGATCTCGCCCGCCAGCAGCAATGCCGACAGCCCCATGCCCACGGCGATCAGCGTGGGGAACGCCCGCGGGCCCAGCGGATCGCCGACGTTCAGCACGGGAATGGCCGCGGCCAGCGCGGCATAGGCGGCTGTGCAGGCAGCCATGGCAACAACGATCAGGATATCGGTCATGCAATGCCTCCGGACGATCCTTGCCCCGGCGGCGGAGAAGGAATATGGTTATGTCTGGTATGTTCCAATATATGGAACATCAATACTTAATTTGGAATATGGTGAACGAAACGCGGAAAGCGTGTCAAGAACGAATTCGATAAAAGCTCATGAGAAAGCAATACTTGACACGCCTCGGCGTCAAATTTATCTTGTTCTATATTTAGAATATTCGTTCTTATATTTGGAACAAAAAGGTTGACCTCATGTCCGATTCCAGGCTCAAGACTTTCATCCAGGCCGCCACGCGGCAATTCGACGCACCGCTGGACCCGCGCGAAGCCACCGCCCGCCTGCGCCCGCTGCTGGCCGAACTGGTCGCCGCCGACGACTGGCTCGACACGGCCTTCTGCCAGCCCCACCCGCAGTACTACCAGCAATACCTGCTGCATTGCGATCCCCTGGAGCGATTCTCGGTCGTCAGCTTCGTGTGGGGGCCCGGGCAGAAGACGCCGGTCCACGACCACACCGTATGGGGCCTGATAGGCATGCTGAGGGGTTCGGAGATATCCACCGCCTACCAAACCGGCAAGGCGGGCCTGGTGCGTGGCGACGACACCGTGTTGACGCCGGGCACCGTGGAAGTGCTGCTACCCGACGAAAACGATATCCACCTGGTGCGCAACGCCCACGAGGACCAGGTGTCGATCAGCATCCACGTCTACGGAGCCAACATCGGCCGGGTGCGCCGGCATGTGTACGACCCGCAAAGCGGCGCGCCCAAAGAATTCGTGTCCGGCTTCTCGTCGGCGGTCATGCCGAACGTCTGGGGCTGAGCGCCGCGATCACCATTTATCCAAAGGAGTCAGTATGGGAGCGTATGTAGTAGACAGCGTGTTGTTCCGTGACCAGTTCGGCACCGAGCAAATGCGCGACGTGTTTAGCGACGAAGTCACCGTGCAGCGCTGGCTGGACGTCGAGGCGGCGCTGGCCAAGGTGCAGGCGAAACTGGGCATCATTCCCGCCGAGGCGGCCGAGGAAATCCAGCGCCAGGCGCGCGTCGAGCTGATCGACCTGGCCGCGCTCAAGCGCGAGATGGACCGCACCGCGCACCCTATCGTGCCATTGTTGCGCGCCATGAAACCGCTGTGCCAGGGCAACGCCGGCGAATACATCCATTGGGGGGCGACCACGCAGGACATCGTCGACACCGGCACCATCCTGCAGATCCGCGATGCGCTGGCGCACATCGAAACCGAGGCCGAGCTGTTGCACCGCCAGCTGTGCCAGCTGGCCGAACGCCATCGCGACCAGACGATGGTGGGACGCAGCCACGGCCAGCAGGCCTTGCCCATCACCTTCGGCTTCAAGGTGGCGGTATGGGCCGAAGAAATACGCCGCAGCCTGACGCGGTTGCGGCAGATGAAACCGCGTGTGCTGGTCGGGCAGTTTTCCGGCGCGGTCGGCACGCTGGCCGCCCTGGGCGAAGCCGGCATCGCCGTGCAGGAAGCGCTGTTCGCCGAGCTCGGGCTGCAAACCCCCACCATCACATGGCACGTGTCGCGCGACAACATGGCCGAGCTGATATGCGTGCTGTCCATCCTGGCGGCCAGCGTGGGCAAGATCGCCCACGAGGTCTATGCGCTGCAGAAGACCGAGGTCGCCGAGCTCGAAGAGCCCTTCGCGCTGGGCAAGGTGGGCAGCAGCACCATGCCGCACAAGCGCAACCCGCCGGCCTGCGAAACCGTCATTGCGCTGGCGCGTGTCGTGCGCAGCACCGTGCCGCTGGCGGTCGAGGCGGTGATGGCCGAGCATGAACGCGACAAGGTAGTGCTGCAGACCGAACGCGAATACGTATCGCGCACCTTCAGCATGGTGCATGCCGCGCTCAAGAAGATCAATTTCGTCATCGGCGGCCTGAGCGTGCGCACCGCCAACATGGAAAAGAACCTGTATGTGCAGAACGGCCTGCTGCTTTCCGAAGCCGTCATGATGCACCTGAGCGATGCCCTGGGCCGCCAGGAGGCGCACGAGATCGTCTACCAGATCTGCATGGACGTGTTCGAGAAAGGCGGTTCCCTGAAAGAAGCCCTGCTTGCCCAGCCGGAAGTGGCCGACAAGCTCGGCGCCGAGGAAATCGACCGCATGCTGGACCCGCATGCCTACACCGGACTGGCCGGCAAATTCGTCGACCGGGTCGTGCGCGAGGCGCGGCAACCACCCGCCTGATTACCTTGTTCCATGGCCGCGAGGTTCCGGCGCCGGCGGGGTAAACTGCGGGCGCATACCGGCGCGGGGCCGCATCGATAGCAATCTTCGGCGCGACACCGCACCGGGCACAGGGATCACCTTATGTCGATGGACAAGACTTTTTTGAAGGGCCTCACGCTGCTCGAGGCCCTGGCCCGCTCGGGCAAGGCCTGCGGCGTGACCGAACTGGCCGAGCAACTGGACCTGGCCAAGAGCAATGTGCACCGTATCCTGCAGGGCCTGGTGCATCAGGGCTTCGCCCGCAAGGTCGGCGATACCGGCCAATACGAGCTGACGATGAAGCTATGGGAGCTGGGCTCGTACGTGTTCGCCAAGCTGGACCTGCGCGAGCTGGCGCGCCCTCATATGGACACGCTGGCGCGCCAGACGTCGGAAACCGTGCACCTGTCGATCCTGGACGGCGCCGAAGTGCTGTACATCGCCAAGATCGACAGCCCGCAACCGGTACGCGCCTACACCACCGTGGGAGGCCGCGCGCCCGCGCAATGCGTGGCCACCGGCAAGGCGCAGCTGGCCTGGGCCGATGCCGCCACGCAAGACCTGATCAAGCAGCGGCTGCACCCCTATACCATCCACAGCATCACCACCGTCCAGGCCCTGGCCGCCGAACTGGAGCGCATCCGCGCCACCGGCTATGCGATCAACCGCGGGGAATGGCGCGAACAGGTCTGTGGCGTGGCCTGCCCGCTGCGCGACGCCTCGGGCCGGGTCATCGCCGCCCTGGGCATTTCCGGGCCCGCCGAACGGCTCAAGCCGCGCCTGCTGAAAGACATGGGAGTCGCCCTGATCCACATCGCGGCCGAATTGTCGGCCACGCTGGGATACCGCGGCCATTGACGTTCAGCTCGCCGCGGCGCGCTCGAACAACACCTCGTTTTCCAGGCGGATGTGATCGGCCAGGTCTTGCTGGAACGCATCCAGTTGCTCGTACAGTGTGCGCCAGGTGTTGCAGGCCCCGTCGGGCAGCGCCAGCCCGCCGGTAAGCGCCGCCAGCCGGTCCAGGGCTTCGCCATGCTGCTCGTGCTCCATGCGCATCACGGCGATCGGGCCGCCGGCCATGGCGCCCCGGCCGTGCACGATCAGCGGAAACAGCACCTGCTCTTCTTTTTGCATATGGCTTTCCAGCTCTTGCAGCATTTCGTGCAGGTGCACCGCCAGGCCGCGCGGGCAATCGGGATGTCCGGCGTGCACCTGTTCCACCTTGATCGCCAGGCGGATCACTTCGGGCAATTGCAGCCGGTGCTGCTGGTGATAGCGCTTGAGGATGTGGGAGACCAGGTGTGCCAGGGGCGCGGTGCCCCAATCGACGGCGGACGTGGCTTCAGAAGATTCGACAGCGTTCATGAGGATTCCATCAAGGCAAAAGGCCTGTCCCACCAGATGCGAATCCCGTGCCAGGGAAAAACCCACTCAAATCAGCGTGTTGCATAAGAAACGGTGAAAAATACCCCATCGTGGAAGGGTTGTTTTCACCTTCAATGGGTAAAATCCACCCCATGGATACCCTGTTGATGGCCGACCTGACGGCCGACCTGCCCCAAGCGGTACGGCTGCAGCGCCTGGTGGCCAGCCTGCGCGCCCATTTCCGCTGCGGCGCAGTGGCCTTGCTGCAACTCGAGGCCGACCACCTGCGCCCCATCGCCGTCGATGGACTGGTGCAGGACGCCCTGGGCCGCCGCTATGCGGTCAGCGAGCACCCGCGCCTGGCCGCCATCCTGGGCCGGCGCGGCGTTACCTGCTTTCATCACGACAGCGCCCTGCCCGACCCCTATGACGGCCTGATCGACGAACACGCCGGCGAGCCCCTGCCGGTGCACGATTGCATGGGGGCCAGCCTGCATGTGGAAGGGCAGCCGTGGGGCGTGTTGACGCTGGATGCGTTGCGCGTGGGCACCTTCGACGCCGACGCGCAAGCCGACCTGCGGGGCTTCACGGTGCTGGTGGAAGCGGCCGTGCGCGTCACCCGGCTGGAAGCCGAGAACCGGGCGTTGCGCGCCGTGCGCGGCCATGCGGCGGGCAACGGCGATGCGGCGGTGGCCGGTGGCGACGAGGTGCTGGGACAAAGCCCCGCCATCAACCACCTGTTGCACGAACTGCAGGTCGTGGCCGATTCCGAACTGCCCGTCCTGCTGCTGGGCGAAACCGGGGTGGGCAAGGAACTGTTCGCGCACCGCCTGCATCGATTGTCGCGGCGGCGTGCCAAGCCGCTGGTGCATGTGAACTGCGCCGCCCTGCCCGAATCGCTGGCCGAAAGCGAATTGTTCGGCCACGCCAAGGGCGCTTTTTCCGGCGCGATCAGCGAACGGCCCGGCCGTTTCGAAGCCGCCAATCGCGGCACGCTGTTCCTGGACGAAGTCGGCGAGCTGCCGCTGGCGGTGCAGGCCAAGCTGCTGCGCACCCTGCAGAACGGCGAAATCCAGCGCCTGGGCGACGACCGCCCGCGCCACGTGGACGTGCGCGTCATCGCCGCCACCAATCGCAACCTGCGCGACCTGGTGCGCGACGGCGCCTTCCGCGCCGACCTGTACCACCGCCTGTCCGTCTACCCGATCCCCATCCCGCCGCTGAACGAGCGCGGTGACGACGTGCTGCTGCTGGCCGGCCGGTTCCTGGAAATCAACCGCGCCCGCCTGGGCCTGCGCAGCCTGCGGCTGTCGACCGATGCCCAGGACGCCTTGCGCCGCTATCGCTGGCCCGGCAATGTGCGCGAACTCGAACACGTGCTCAGCCGGGCCGCCATCAAGGCGGTCAGCCGCGGCGTGCGCGCCAACGAGATCGTCACGCTGGAAGCGGGCTTGCTGGACCTGGACGGCCTGCCCGCCCTGCCCGGCGGCGACTTGCCGGCCGCCGCATCGCCGTCGGCCGCGCCGGCGGCCACCTTGCGCCAGGCCGTGGCGGACAGCCAGCGCGCGGCAATCCGGGCCGCGCTGGCCCGCCACGAAGGCAATTGGGCGCGCGCCGCCCGCGCCCTGGATGTCGACGCCAGCAACCTGCACAAGCTGGCTCGCCGCCTGGGCATCAAGGCCGGGCACTAGCGGCGGCAGCCAGGCCCGGCGCTATGCCAGGTCGATGCCGTGGGCGATGCCGGGTCCGGGCCCTGTGGCGTGCCCGGCACCCGGTCGGGGTCGTAGGGTGGCCGGTCCGGATCGGGGGTGGGGTCTTCGGGCTTGGGCTCGCCCGGCCACACCGGGTCGTCCGGGCCGTCCGGCGGGCCGGCGGGTTCGCGGTGAGTCGATAAAGGCATGATGCGCTCCGCTGAAGATAGGCGCTGGCGCGGTAGCAAGGCGCATGCCCGCTGCCCGGGCCACTAGCTAGCGTCCGCCTCCTTGCTTGTGGCCCCCGGAGCCTGCCCGGCCGCCCGGGATCTGGCTGCCCGACGCCGCATCCGGCTGGCCCTGCTCGATCGTGCCCTGGCCGCGCGGCATGGGCGGGGACGGCGGCGTATTGGCCGGCGGGGCCTGGCCGGCGCGGCTGGGCGGCTGGCGTTCGCCGGGGCTGGCGCTGGGCCGGTCGGGGTTGGAGTCGGTCTGGCCGCGCGTAGCGGAATCGCCCTGGGGCGTGCGGCCGCTTTCCGGGGCGGGTTGCGTGCCCGGCTGCGCGGCTGCCGGCCCGGCGGATTGGGCCGCCTGCACCGGCGCCGCCCCGCAGACGGCCATCAGCAAGGCGGCCAGCGACGCGCGGCCGGCGGCGACAGACAATGAATGGAACGACATGGCGGTCTCCTGGGAAGTCCGCCATCGGCCCAGCAAGTGCCATACCGGCATCAGTTGCGCGAGCGCCGGGCCTGGGCCAGGCTGCGATAGTGCTCGGCGATGGCGTCGAGCTCTTCTTCGTCCATGTCCTCGATGTCCACCAGCTTCTCGCTGGCGCCCTTCATCGCCATCAGCAGCTCGTCGAGCTTGACGTGCAAGGCGCGGCTGTCCTTGTTCTGGTTCTGCTGGATCAGGAACACCATCAGGAAGGTAATGATCGTGGTGCCCGTGTTGACCACCAACTGCCATACCTCGGAAAAACCCGCCCATGGCCCGGCCGCGGCCCACAGCACGATGATCAGCACGGCGCAGCCGAACGCCGGCGGCGAGCCGGTGGCCCGCGCCACCGCACTGGCGAAGCGGTCGAACAGCCAGGTGATCCGCTTGCGCGGCGTTCCATTGGTTCGTTGATGGCGACCGTTGCCGGCCGGCCCGGCGGGTGCCGCGGCCGGCCGGGGGCTGGCCTGTCCGTCGGCGTCCTGGTGCGTGCGGGTGCGGGCATGACGGCCCGTCTTGCTATGGTGGTTCATGGCGTGCTCCCGGTCTGGCAATGGCGGCAAGGCGCCCGCGTGGGCGCTACAGGCCCAGTGCGGACAGCGCAAGAAAAGTGGCGAACAGGGCGAAGTGCGTCATGCCCTCGATCGCATTGGTCTGGCCGTCGTTCAGATTGATGGCGGTGACGATAAGGGTGACCAGCACCATCATGGTCTGCACCGGCGTCATGGCCATCGCGAACGGCTGGCCGGTATACAGCGCCAGCGCCTCCATCAGCGGCACGGTCAGGATGACGGTGGACAGCGACGCGCCCAGCGCGATATTCACCACCGACTGCATCCGGTTGGCCAGCGCCGCGCGCAACGCGGTCTGGATCTCGGGGCTGGCCGAGATCAGCGCCACCACGATGGCCGGCAATGCCGGCGGGACCGGCACGTGCTCGAGCGACACATTGAGCGTCCTGGCCATGACTTCGGACAGCGCCCCGATGATGGCGACCCCGGCCACCAGCAGGCCCACCGACCACCAGGTGGATGGGGCGGGCGCCTGCGGCGTGGCCTGGCGGCGCCGCTTCTCGGGATAACTGTAGCTGAAGAAGTAGCTGTGCGGCCCGGTCTGCATGCGCAGGAAGACGGCATACAGCATGATCATGACCACGACCGTGAACCCCGAATAGAAATGCCAGCGGTCGCGCGGGATGAATTCCGGCACGATCATCGAAATGGCCATGGCGGTCAGGATCATCACGGTATAAGTGCGCCCGGAATCGTCGTTGTAGGCCTGTTCGCCATGCTTGAGACCGCCCATCAGCGCCGCCAGCCCCAGGATGCCGTTGATGTCCAGCATGACGGCGGCATAGATCGTGTCGCGCACCAGCGTGGGAGACGGCTCGTGCGACATCACCATGCCCAGCACGACCACTTCGACCAGCACCGCCGACAGCGTGAGCACCATGGTGCCGTAGGGGTCGCCCAGGCGATGGGCCAGTTGCTCGGCGTGGAAGGCCACACGCTGCGACGCGCAGATGATGGCGGCTACCAGCACGACGGTCGACGCGATCGCCAGCGCCGCGCCGCTGCCGGTCAGCCGGGAGCCGGCGCCGTAGGCCACGACCGCGGCCGCCACGGCCGCCAGCAACAGTTTTTCCTGCCTTGGCAAGGCTTGCATAGGCTTTTCCAGAAGCACTGCGGACGACTATCCCGTCGCGATCAGGATCACCGCCGCGGCCGCCAGGCCCAGTCCCAGCACCTGCAGGCGGGACAGGCGTTCGCGCAGGACGTAGATGCCGAGCACGGCCGGCACCACAGGATACAGCGAAGAAATGGCCACCGCCGTACTCATCAGGCCCATTCGGGCTGCCTGCAGGTAGAGCGCCAGCGAGGCCGCCGCCGCCGCGCCGGCCGCCAGGCCCGCCGGCGCCAGGCTCCAGCGCGGCTGCAGCCGCAGGTGCAGGGGCATGGCCAGCACCACGATCGTCAGCATGGCAGCCAGGCGGTTGGCCGCCAGCGGCCAGTAGCCCGCGCTCGGGTCCGGCATGAAAATGGCCGCCGACTGCAGCGCGAACCCTACGCCAGCTGTCGCCCCTTCGACCGCGCCGTCGGCTTTCAGCGCCTGGCGCCATTGCGCGCCGCACGAGACCAGCCACAAGGCCGCCGCCGCGCCCAGCATGCCCGCATAGACTTGCATCGACGGGCGCTCGCCCAGGAACAGCACGCCGGCCAGTACCGGCAGCGCAATACCCGCTACCGCGCTGACCGGCACCACCACGCACAGCTGCCCGCGGCGCATTCCCAGGTACAGGTACATGATACCGACCCCGGTGCCGATGCCCGAGACCAGCCCCCACCCCAGCGCGGCGATGTCCGGGCGGCCCGCCCCGGCAATGATCGCAATGGGCAGCACGACCACGAATCCGCCGAACTGCACCAGCGCCGCTACCGATGCCGCCGGACTGCGCCGCGCCAGCAATGCCGCCCCGAAATCCGTCAGCCCGAAGACCAGGGCCGACAACAATGCCAATAACGTTGCCAATTCGCCTCCCGCGCAAAATGGCGGCCCAACCAGCAAGCCACATGCCTTGCGAAGCGAAGCGCATCGATGCCGCCACGGTCAATCGTCGCCCGCCAGGACGGCGTCCTCCTCGCGGGCCAGCCCCAGCCCATGGTATTTGCGCCCCAGGTCCATGGTCGCCTGGAAAAAACCGACCTTGCTGCCGCAGTCGTAGCGCACACCGTCGTACTGGTAGCCGTAGACGCTGCGCTGCGCCAGCAGGCCGGCGATGCCGTCGGTCAGCTGGATCTCGCCGCCCACCCCCGCCCGGGTGTCGCGCAGCAGGTCGAATATCTGCGGCTCGAGGATGTAGCGGCCGACCACCGCCAGCGTGGTCGGCGCCTCGGCCGGCGACGGCTTTTCGACGATGCCGCGCAACTGCGCGGTGCGCGCGTCGATGCGGCGGCCCGACACAATGCCGTACTTGTCGGTCTGGTCGCGCGGCACATCCTGGATGGCCAGCACGCTGCCGTCGTGCCGGCGCGCGGCTTCGATCAGTTGCGCGGTGGCCGCCACATCGGCGTCGATCAGGTCGTCGGCCAGCAGCACGGCAAACGGCTCGTCGCCCACGATGGGCGCGGCGCACAGCACCGCATGCCCCAGGCCCAGCGGGGCCGCCTGGCGCGTATAGATGCAGCTGACATGGTCGGGAATGACATGGCGCACCGTGTCCAGCAATGCCGTCTTGTGCTTGGCCTGCAATCCGGCCTCGAGTTCCGGCACGCTGTCGAAATGATCTTCGATGGCCCGCTTGTTGCGGCCGGTAACGAAGATCAGTTCGGTGATTCCCGCCTCGACCGCTTCCTCGACGGCGTACTGGATCAACGGCTTGTCGACAATGGGCAGCATTTCCTTGGGCATGGCCTTGGTGGCCGGCAGGAAACGCGTGCCCATGCCCGCGACGGGAAAAACAGCTTTTCGGATCGGCTTCATGACACTCTCGGCAGTGGACGGTGCGGCCTGGATAGCAAGCCGCATGCCCGGCCCGCGCGCCGTTATGCGTAAAACGACAAGGCTGGTATGTCGCGGGCGCGAGGGCTTGTTGCACTGCTCCTGGCTAGTATCGGGATCGCCCCGGCGCGCAGGCGTGCCGAGCGCCGCGCGGGAGCTGCAAGAAACGGGCCACGGCGCCCATGCCCTAGAACGAAGGAGACCAGCCAATGTTGCGATTCATTGCCAGTTGCATAGCCGCTTTGTTGCTGTCCGGACAGGTGGCTGCCCAGGAATTTCCCTCCAAGTCGATCACCATCATCGTGGGCGTGGCGCCAGGCGGCACGCTGGACACCCTGGCGCGCCTGATCGGCAACTCATTATCCAAGACACTGAAACAGCCGGTCGTGGTCGAGAACACTACCGGCGCGGGCGGACTGATCGGGATGCAACGGCTGTTGAAATCGGAACCGGACGGCTACACGCTGATGTTCAGCAATCTGTCGATGGCCATCATCCCCCTGCTGCACCCCGGCGCCGGCGTGGATCCGGTGCGGGACCTGGCCACCGTGGGCACCGTCGCCACCGTGCCCATGGTGCTGTCGGTGAGCAACAAGAGCGGCATCAAGAGCCTGCCGGAATTGCTCCAGCGCATGCGGTCCGGGCCCAAGCTGAATTTCGGTTCGGGCGGGCCGGGCACCACGGCCCACCTGGCCGAGGGCATGTTCCTGCACCTGTCGAACACCCAGGGCGAACTGATCCAGTACCGCGGCTCGGGCCCGGCGCTGGCGGACCTGATGGCCGGCGTGATCGACGGGGTGATCGACCAGACCGTCACCATGATGCCCCTGCACCAGGACGGCCGGATCCGCGCGCTGGCCGTATCGGCGCCGGCACGGCTGGCCCAAATGCCCGACGTGCCCACTTTCGCCGAAGGCGGCCTGCCGCAATTCGACCTGGCCATCTGGAACGGCGTGGTGGCGCCCAAGGGCACGCCGCGCCCGGTCATCGACAAACTGGCACAGGCCCTGTCCACGGTAGTCGACAGCGCCGAATTCAAGGGCCGCCTGGAGCAGCTTGCCGCCCAGGCGCCCGGCCCGGCCGAGCGCGGCCCCGATCCCTTCGCGAAGCTGCTGGCGCAGGACAGCCGGCGGGTCGCCGAGCTGGCCCAGCAGATCGGCTTGAAACCGCGCTAGGCCGCTGCCTGGCATCCCCGCACCCACCCACAGGAACTGTCATGTCTGAAGAAACCTACGGATTCATTGGCCTGGGCAACATGGGCGCGCCCATGTCCGGCCGCCTGCTCGAGGCCGGCTACGCCCTGGCCGTCTACGACACCAACCGCGACGCGGTCGAGCGCCTGCGCAAACAGGGAGCGCGCGCCTGCGCCAGCATACGCGAGGTGGCCGACAGCGCCACCACCCTGTTCCTGAGCCTGCCGACCCCGGAAATCGTGCAGCAGGTCGCCACCGGCAACGACGGCGTGATCGGCGGCAAGCAAGTCAAGCGCGTGGTGGACCTGTCCACCATCGGGCCGCGCGCGGCCGTTCAAGTGGCGCAGGCACTGGCGCAGCAGGACATCCTGTATGTGGATGCGCCGGTCAGCGGCGGCGTGGGCGGCGCGGTGCGCGGCACGCTGGCCGTGATGGCCGCCTGCCCGCGCGTCGACTACGACGCCCTGGCCCCGACCTTGAAGCACTTCGGCCCGGTTTTCTACCTGGGCGAGCAGGCCGGCATGGGGCAGACCATGAAACTGGCCAACAACCTGCTGTCCGCCACGGCCGTGGCGATCACGTCCGAAGCCATGGCGATGGGAGTCAAGGCCGGACTGGACCCGGCGGTGATGCTGGACGTGATCAATGCCGGCTCGGGCCGCAATTCGGCCACGCAGGACAAGTTCCCCAAGGCCGTACTGCCCGGCACTTTCGATATCGGTTTCGCCGCCCGGCTGGCGTACAAAGACGTGCGGCTGTGCGTGGACGAGGCCGAAGCCATCGGCGTGCCGATGATGGTGGGCTCGGCCGTGCGCGAGATGCTGGTGCTGACGACCGCGATATGCGGCAAGGATGCCGATTTCACGCACGTCGCCAAGGTGGTGGAAACGTGGGGCGGCGTGCCGATCCGGCGCCGCGAGAACTAGGCTTCAGGTTCGACGCGGCTGTCGCTGGCCGCTTGACCGATGGCGGGCCCGCGCGGCCACGGCAAGCTACGAAAACACCGACGGATCCGGCGTCCAGCGCCCCTGGTCGACCAGGTCCTGGATCTGCCGGCGCAGCAGCGTGCCCAGCGCTCGCACGGCCCGCGTGGACGGACGCTGGGTCGAGGTGGCGATGACCAGCGAACGGGTAATGGTGGGCTGCACGATCTGCCAGATGCGCATGCGCCGCTGCGCAATCTGCGTGGCCACACAGGCATACGACAGCACCGCGTAGCCCAGCCCGCTTTCCACCAGCCGCAGCATCGAATGCATGGCGTCGATCTCCATTTCGACGTTCGGCGCCAGGCCGATGCTGGCCAGCGATTCGTCCACCAGCACCCGTATGCCATGCGGACGGCTCGGCAAGATCATGGGAATGCGGCTGAGCCGCGCCGCCGGCACCGGGCCATGCCCCACCCCGACCGGATCGCCGGCCGGCCCCAGCAGGAACAGTTCGTCCGTCAGCAAGGCTTCGGTGGGCAGCGTGGGGATGCTCAGGCGCGGCGCATCGTACAGCACCGAGATATCGGTGCGCCCGGCCGCCAGCCATTCCAGCACATGGCCGCTGTAGCCTTCCATGAACTTGAGCGCGATGCCGGGATAGGCGCGGCGAAAAGCCTCGATCAGCGATACCGACAGCACGGTGGAAATCGAGGCCGGCATGCCCAGCACCACCGGGCCGGCCGGCGCGTCGCCCACGGCCTTGACCGCGGCGGCCGCGTTGCGCGCCGTATCGACCAGGCCGCGCGCGTATTGTTCCAGCAGCGCCCCCGCCTCGGTCAGCGTCACGCCGCGGCCGGTGCGGTGAAACAGCGCCACGCCCAGTTCGTCTTCCAGCGCCTTGATCTGCCGGCTGAGGATCGGCTGGCTGATCGACAGCCGCATGGCCGCCCGCGAATACGCCCCGGACTCGGCGATGCCGATGAACAGTTCCAGCTGCCGCAATTCCATGATGCGCCCCCGGTCGTCGCAAAGCCGCCATCTTAGAGTAAGGGCCGCCGTCATGGCGCCCCGCGTCCGCCCGCCCGGGCAATGCATTACGATCACGGCTGCCGCCGTATTTCCCCTTGCCCGCGCCCGGCGCGGCATACCGACATCCACCGATGACCGCGTTCGACGTACTGATGGCCGGCTACTACCTGGCCATCGACCCGCTGTTGATACGCCTGCGCAAGCTGCCGCGCATGCGGGCATGGCCCGCCGACCCCGCCATGCCCGCCCGGACGCTGGCCATGCACGCCGACCTGGCGCAAGGCCCGGGCGCCGGCCAGGCCCTGCGGCGCTTTGCACGCGTGGCTCGCCGCTACGACATGCGCCGCCCCGACGAGACCTCGCGGGCGGCGGGCCGGCGCGCCACGCCGATGCTGCTGGACCTGGCCGCCTGCGCGGACCGCGCCGGCTTCGAGGCGCTGCTGCGCCGGCATTCGAAGCGCACCTTGCCCAAGATTCGCCAGGCGCAGCGCCAGGGCTACCAGGTGCAGCGTTTCGCGCTGCCGATGCATGTGCACGATGTCCATGCGGTCAAGACTTCGATGGCGATGCGCAGCGGCGGGCCGGTGCTGGCGCGCTGGCTGCTCAAGCCGACCGACCTCGCCAAGCCCGCCACGGCGCCGGTGGCCTGGCAGGCGCCCGCGTGCGCCACGCACTGGACGACCTGGTGGGGCGTCTTCCTGCCGCGGCCCGGCCATCGCGACGGCGCCTTGCAAACCGACCGCCGCCTGGTAGCGTACGTGAAACTGACGCGCTGCGGCGACATCGTGCATTACCTGGACCTGATGGGCCACCGGGACCACCTGGGCCACGGCGTCATGCCGCTGATGCATGCCGCCATCGTGAACTGGCTGCTGGATGCGTCCGAGCCCGCCGCGGCCGGCGTGCAGGCCGTGTGGTACGGCGCGCTGGAACACGGCGGCCAGGGCTTGCTGACTTGGAAAAAGCGCGCCGGCTTCGCCCCGGTGCGCGTCGAACTGCAAGCCTGATACCGCAACGGGCGTGCGGGGTGGCCCGGCGGTTTCAGCGCAGCGATTTCACCATCGGATGGGCCCGGAAATGGGCCAGCAGGTTCCGCTGCTGGCGGGCCGTCAGGGCCGATGCCTCGATCAGGCCCGGCCATTGCGCATGCGCCGCCTTCACGCAATCGCTCACGACCCTGGCCGCGGGTTTCTCGGGGATGCGCAGGCTGGCGCAGAACGCGCGCAGCATGGCGGGCGACAGTGCCGGCTTGGCGCCCGCGGCGCGGGCCCCGCGCCGCGGTTCCAGCGCCGGCGGCACGATGCGCAGGGCATGGCCCTGGCAGGCGTGATAGGCGGCGTAGCCAACAATGTCGTAGGCCGGCGCCAGCCGGGGCGTCTTGCCGTCCGGGTAAACCAGGCCCAGGTTCTTCAGATGCATATCGGGGTTGCCCAGCATTTCGTTGACGACCATGCGGCGCAACAGTTCGTGCACCGCCGGCTCGCCCAGCGAATCGAAAGCCAGCAGCACGGCAGCCACGTCCAGGTAGGTGGCGGCGCGGTATTTCTCTTCCGGCATGGCGCCCAATATCTGCGCGAAGTCTTCGCAGTGAATGCGGCGGCCCTGCTCGCGGTCATAGCGCACCACTGCCAGGAACTGGGTGCGCGCATCGGCCTCGCCCAGGTCGTAGCCATGCTCGGCCGAGAGCTTTTCCAGGGGTTCCAGGTAAGCCTGGCAGATGTCGACGCCGGCCGCGCGGGCCAGTTGCAGCGACAGCGCCTCGAGTTCGGGCAGCAACGGCTGGCCCACGACCGGCAGCTTGGCGATGATGTGGGTATCGTGGTCGCGCGTGCGCCCCACGTATCGTTCGCCCTGCTTGATGACGCCCAGCTTCGGCTGCACGCCCGACAGCGACACGCCCTGCTCCATGGGGTCGGCCGTCACCGTCATTTCCAGGGCGTCCTGGTCTTGCGTGACATAGTGCGCCAGTTCGTTGCGCGACAGTTCCACCGGCCGCGCGTAGACGTTGCCCGGCAGGTCGGCCCCGCAGGCCGCCAGCATCTCGAAATGGTCTTTGGGATCGCAGCCGCGGATGCGCGCCACGTGGTCGCGGAACACGCCTTCGGGCAGCAGGTTCTGGAAGAACGCCGGCAGCAGCCAGCCGTTCTGCGGCGAGTAGCGGCCGTTGAGCGGTTCGCTGCGCACGTCGGCCCAGAACGCGGCCTGGTCTTCGGGCGAATCGGCCAGGTAGGCGGCCGACACTACCGGCGCGTCGGCCTGGCGGGCGAACGCATCGTCGGCCACGAACCGGGTGACCACTTCCGCCCCCGGCATGCGGTACTGGAACAGCACGCCGACGCGCTGGGCGCCGATGAACACCGCCAGGGCCTGGACGTTCATTCACCCCCCCCCGCCAGCCTGGCGCCGCGCCACGTCGATACGGGTGGGCACCCTGGGCTTGGCCGGCTCTTGGGCCTGGACAGCGGCCGCGGCGCCCTTGGGCACCAGCACCATTTCCAGGCCCAGGCGATCGGCCAGGGCCAGCAAGGTGCTGACCTTGAAGTCCTGTTCGCCGCTGAGGACGTTGGTGAGTGTGCGTTGCGCGATGCCGGCAGCATCGCGCAACTGGGCCTGGGTCTGGCCCTGCTGGCGCAGGCGGGCCCGCAGGGCTTCGGCAATGGCAGGCAGCGTTTTCATAGCACTATAGTAGTGAAAAAATTAATTTCCCTACTATAGTGCCGCGCACTCAGAGCGCTGTCAAGGCATTAAAGTAGTGTATTTTCATTAATTACTACTTTAATACCATTACTGGAAGGCGGTCTCCATGAACGTCCGCAGCTTGCGCGAGTGCAGCCGCTCCGGCGGCATCTCGCGCAGGCGCTCCAGCGCCCGGATGCCGATCTCCAGGTGCTGGTTGACCTGGTCCCGGTAGAACGCGCTGGCCATGCCGGGCAGCTTCAGTTCGCCGTGCAGGGGCTTGTCGGACACGCACAGCAACGTGCCGTACGGCACCCGGAAGCGGAAGCCGTTGGCCGCGATGGTGGCCGATTCCATATCCAGCGCAATGGCGCGCGACTGGGTAAACCGCTGCACCAGCTCGTTGTGGTCGCGCAATTCCCAGTTGCGATTGTCGATGCTGGCCACCGTGCCGGTCCGCATGATGCGCTTGAGTTCCCATCCCGACAGCCCGGCGACCTCTTCCACGGCCTGCTCCAGGGCCACCTGCACTTCGGCCAGCGGCGGCACCGGCACCCAGGTGGGCAGGTCATCGTCCAGCACGTGGTCTTCGCGCACATAGCCGTGCGCCAGGACGTAGTCGCCCAGCCGCTGCGAATCGCGCAGGCCCGCGCAATGCCCCAGCATCAGCCAGGCATGGGGACGCAGCACGGCGATGTGGTCGGTGATGGTCTTGGCGTTGGACGGCCCCACCCCGATATTGACCAGCGTAATTCCCGAATGATTCGGCCGCACCAGGTGATACGCGGGCATCTGCGGCAGCCGCAGGCCCCCGACGGGCGGCGCCGGCGGCGTCTTGTCGCCGCGGCGGGTGATGCGGTTGCCGGGTTCCACCAGGGCGTCGTAGTCGCCGCTGCCGCTGGCCATCAGGGCGCGGGCTCGGGCGCAGAACTCGTCGACATAGAACTGGTAATTGGTGAACAGCACGAAGTTCTGGAAATGCACCGGCGCGGTCGCGGTGTAGTGCTGCAGGCGGTGCAGCGAATAGTCGACGCGCGGCGCGGTGAACGGCGCCAGCGGCCGCGGCTCGCCTTCGCGGCCGCGCCACGAGCCGTTGACGATGGCATCGTCGGTCACCGCCAGGTCGGGCACGTCGAACAGGTCGCGCAGCGGCCGGCGGATGGCCTCCAGGCGTTCGCCCTCGACATAGGCCCCATCGGGAAAGGCGAAATGCAGCGGGATGGGCGATTCCGATTCGCCCACCTCGACCGCCACGCCGTGGTTCTGCAGCAGCAGCCCGATCTGTTCCAGGTAGTAGTCGCGAAACAGTGTGGGCTGCGTCACGGTGGTCTGGTAGATGCCCGGCTCGGCCACGTGGCCGAACGACAGGCGCGTGTCGATCGGATCGTAGGTGTCGACGGCGATGCGGATGGCCGGATAGCAAGCGCGGATGGGCCCGGGCAGGTCCCGGCCATTGACCACGTCCTGGAACGCGGCGCGAATGTAAGCGGTATTGCGCCCGTAGATATCGATCAGCCGGTCGACCGCGGCCTGGGCCTGGTCGAAGGGTTCGAACGGCATGGGCTCGGGCCGAACGATAAAAGCACTCGAAAAGTCAACTGTCATATTGCGGATTTCCGGAAAACAGCGTGCCCGCAGGAAGGTTGCCAGGATTATGCCGCAGCGGCACGACGCCGCTTACGCCCCGGCAAGCCTCGGCATTTGCATGGATCGACCTAGTAATAACCCGTAAATGCAAAAAAACGTCAATCCGTTAAAATGCCGCGTGGCCTCGTTGTACGCGCACCACACTTTCGCCGGCCTGACGCAGTCAGCCACCCCGCCCACTCCGCTTTTTGAAGTGTCGCAATGACTCCACCGACGCGAAAAGTCCGTCTTGCCCTGTCCGCTTTCCCCGCCTTTCTGGCCGCGCCGCTCCTGGCAATCGGCCTGTCCTGGTACCCCGCTCCCGCCCACGCGTCGATCGACACCGAAGCCCTGGCCTCGCTCACGGGCTTGCGCCTGGTCGATCCGCTGACCGTTCCCACCCTGTCCGACATGGTGGTGCGCGCCGGCCTGGACACTCTGGGCACGCCCTATGTCTGGGGCGGCGAAGACCCCGAAGGCGGCTTCGACTGCAGCGGGCTGACGCAATTCGTGTACCGCGAGATCGCCGGCCTGGAACTGCCCCGCACGGCGCGCGCACAGCGCCACGAGGGCACCGCCGTCAGCAAGAAGCAGCTCAAGCCCGGCGACCTGGTCTTTTTCGCCACCCGACGCCGCGGCGGGGTGTCGCACGTGGGCATCTACATCGGCCAGAACCAGTTCGTGCATGCTCCCACCCGCGGCTCGACCGTGCGCATCGACAGCCTGGACAACCGCTACTGGTCGCGCCATTACGTCGCCGCCCGGCGCTACCTGGATACGGCCCCCGCCGCCGCGCCCGAAGGCCACCTGGTGGCCAAGGCCGATACCGCGGCCCAATAGCCCGCGAACCGCCGGCCCCGGCACAAAAAAGCGCCCCGCGGGGCGCTTTTTTCGTCCACGGGCAACGGCCCCTACCCCCGCCCCACGAACGGCATATTGGTGGCCATGATCGTCATGAATTGCACATTGGCGTCCAGCGGCAGCTTGGCCATGGACACCACCGCGTGCGCCACGTGGGCCACATCCATGCGCGGCTCGGCGCGCTTGCTGCCGTCGGCCTGCAGGATGCCGGCCGCCATGCGCTCGGTCATGTCGGTGGCGGCATTGCCGATGTCGATCTGCCCGCAGGCGATACCGTAGCTGCGGCAATCCAGCGAGATCGATTTCGTCAGCCCCGTGACCGCATGCTTGGTCGCCGTGTACGCGATCGACAACGGGCGCGGCGCGTGCGCCGAAATCGACCCGTTATTGATGATGCGGCCGCCGCCGGGCTGTTGCGCCTTCATCAGCCGGATGGCGGCCTGCGCGCACAGGAACATGCCGGTCAGGTTGACATCGACCACCTCGCGCCAGAGCTCGACGGGCAGGTCCTCGATCGGCACGGCCGGGCTATTGCGGCCGGCATTGTTGAAGAGCACATCCAACCGGCCGTAGGCGCGCTGGGTTTCGTCGAACAGCGCGCGCACGGCCTGTTCGTCGCAGACATCGGTGGGCACCACCAACGCCCGCACCCCGTCTTCGCCGGCGGCGGTGCGGGTCTGTTCGAGCATGTCGCGGCGACGCCCGGCCAACACGACGCGATAGCCCTGCGCCAGGAACTCGAGCGCCACGGCTCGGCCGATACCGCTGCCGGCGCCTGTGACCAGCGCGACCTGCGCGCCGGGCTGTCCATTCGAATGCATGGGGTTCTCCCTGTGAAACAGAACGGCGAAATCCTAACGCAATCGCGCCGCCAGGGCTGCCAGTGGCCGCGACGAAGCCGGGGGTAATCGGCTGCCCGAGGGCTGCGCCACGGGGCGTGCGCGACCATATATAATAATTTGGTATTTGCTTATTTCTTAAAGAAATTAACTGCCGCGGCCCCATCCCGGCGCCCCTGTCAGCGCCGCCTGGTCGAGTTTCTTACGTTCTTACGTTTCGTCCATTACGCAATGATGCTTCCCGTGCCGGCACATCCCCTTATCTTTCCCCCCGCCTTGCGGCCGGCGGCCCTGGCCGTCGCCTTGTCGCTGGCCTGTAGCACCACGCCCGCCCAGCCGGTCGACGCCGCCCGGCTGGCGGCCAATGGCGCCAACGGCGCGGCGGCCTGCGCCAGTTGCCACGGCGCGCGTGGCGAGGGCAACCCCGCCGCCGGTTTTCCGCACCTGGCGGGGCTGGGTAGCGGCTATCTGCGCGAACAGTTGCAGGCGCTGGCCGACGGCGCGCGCCCCAATCCCGTCATGGGGCCGGTGGCGGCCGCGCTCAGCCCCGCGCAGCGGGACGCCCTGGCCGATTACTATGCCGGCCTGCCCCCGCCGTTCGACCCCGACCGGCTGGCCGCCACGCGCGATATCGCGGCAGCGTCGGCCGACACCGGCGCCTGGCTGGCCACCCGCGGCGCCTGGGACAAGAACGTGCCGGCCTGCAACCAATGCCATGGCCCCGGCGGCATCGGGGTCGGCAGCGCGTTTCCGGCCCTGGCGGGCCAGTCCGCCAACTATATCGCCGCCCAATTGCGCGCCTGGCGCCAGGGCCGGCGACCACCCGGCCCCCTGGCCTTGATGCCCGCCGTCGCCACGCGGCTGTCGGAACAGGAAATCGACGCCGTGGCCGCGTATTACGCCAGCCTGCCCCAAGCGGCGCAGGCCGCGGCCCGGCCGGGCCAGCTCCGCGCGGGAGGCCAGCCATGATGATCGCCTCGCGCCGAATGGCCCGCCATGCTGCCACGGCCCTGGCGACGCTGGCCATGGCGGCGGCCCTGCCCGCCGCTCGGGCCGCCGATGCCGCGCCGCCCCCGTTCACCCCGCCCGCCGCCGGCAGCATTCCGGACACGCCGTTCGGCAAGGTGGTGCGCCAGGGCGAACAACTGTTCATCAATACTCCCGCCCATGCCGGCCAGTTTGTCGGCAACGACCTGAACTGCGCCAGCTGCCACCTGGACGCGGGACGGCGGCCCGATTCGGCGCCGCTGTGGGCGGCCTATGTGCTCTACCCCGCCTACCGCGCCAAGAACGGCCACGTGAACACGCTGGCCGAACGCCTGCAGGGCTGCTTCCGGTACAGCATGAACGGCAAGCCGCCGGCCGCCGACGATCCGGTGATCGTAGCGCTGGAAAGCTACATGTTCTGGCTGGCCAGCAAGGCGCCCACCGGCGTCAAACTGGACGGCCAGGGCTACCGCAAGCTGCCCCCGCCGCCGTCCAAGCCCGACTATCTGCGGGGCCAGCAGGCGTATGCGCAGTACTGCGCCGTCTGCCACGGCGCCGATGGCCAGGGGCAGAAACAGGGCCGGCACTGGGTGTTTCCCGCCTTGTGGGGCGACGCTTCGTACAACTGGGGTGCCGGCATGCATCAGCTGGGCAATGCGGCCGCCTTCATCCACGCCAATATGCCGCTGGGCCAGGCCGGCCTGCTCAGCGAACAGGAAGCGTGGGACGTGGCCTATTTCATGAACGCGCACGAACGCCCGCAAGACCCGCGCTACACCGGCTCGGTTGCCGACACCCGCGCCAAGTATCACGACAGCGACGACTCCCTGTACGGCCTGGAAGTGCAGGGGCACGTGCTGGGCAGCGCCGCCCCGCCGCCGGGCGGCAAGCTGCGCGCCGGCAAGTAGGCCCGCGCCCGGCGGCCCGCCCGCCGCAACGGCCGCCGCCCCCACGGTGGCGGCCGATTTGCTATTCTTCGCGTCTTACCCTGTTTGTCTGTCCGAGTCATGTCCGAACGCCCCGGCAACGTTTTCATGGTCGTCGCGCCCAGCGGCGCCGGCAAGTCCAGCCTGGTAAAGGCCCTGCTCGATCACGACAAATCGCTCGTGCTGTCGATATCGTGCACCACGCGCCCTCCGCGCAAGGGCGAGGTCGACGGGCGCGAATACCGCTTCATCACGCCCGAGCAATTCGAGGCCTTGCGGCAGAACCAGGCCCTGCTGGAATGGGCCGAAGTGCACGGCAATTTCTATGGCACGCCGCGCGACCTGATCGACCAGGCCACGCGCGACGGCCGCGACGTGCTGCTCGAAATCGATTGGCAAGGCGCCCGCCAGGTGCGGCAGCGCTACCCCGACGCGATCGGCATCTTCATCCTGCCGCCGTCCATCGAAGAACTCGAGCATCGCCTGAAGGCGCGCGGCCAGGATGCGCCGCAGGTCATCGCGCGCCGGCTGCTGGCGGCCGGCGGCGAGATCGCGCACGCGCCGGAATGCGAATATGTTATTATTAATCAAGAATTTAGCGTAGCCTTGGCGGAGCTTGCCCAGATCATCAGCGCCGCCCGGCTGCGTTTTTCGTCTCAGGCCGTCCGCCATGCGCCGTTGTTCGCGCAACTGGGCATCCCGGCAGCCCACTGAGGCGATCCCTTTCACATCCACAGCCCGTTCCAGGTGTAATACATGGCCCGCATCACTGTCGAAGACTGCCTGACTCAAGTCCCCAATCGCTTCAAGCTCACGCTGGCCGCCACCTACCGCGCGCGCGAGCTCGCGCAAGGCCATGCGCCGCGCATCGACAGCAAAGACAAGCCTACGGTTACCGCCCTGCGCGAAATCGCCGGCGGCCACACCGGCCTGGAAATGCTGCGCAAAGTCCCGACCTGATCCGGGCCTGGGGGCGGCAACATGGCTTTTCCCCGGCTGAAGTATGCTTCCACGGGCCTGCTCGCCGCATTGCGAGCGGGTTCCAGGCTGGGGCGGCGCCCCGGCAAGAAAGGCTCTCCCGCCCAGCTGGCCGCCCCGGCGGGCGACGCCGATGACGCCGGCGCGGTCTCGTCGCCGGTGGCCTCGCTGGCGCCGCTGACCGAAATCATCGGCAGCTATCTCGACAAGAAAGACGTCGAACGCGTGCGCGAAGCGTACCGCTTCGCCGACCAGGCGCACCTGGGGCAGTTCCGCGCCAGCGGCTCGCCCTACATCTCGCACCCCATCGCCGTCACCGAAATCTGCGCCGCCTGGAAGCTGGACGCCAACGCGCTGTCGGCCGCGCTGCTGCACGATGTCATGGAAGACCAGGGCATCGCCAAGCACGAGCTGGCCGAGAAGTTCGGCACCGAAGTGGCCGAGCTGGTCGACGGCCTGTCCAAGCTGGACCGCCTGGACTTCGCCACCAAGGCCGAGCAACAGGCCGAGAGCTTCCGCAAGATGCTGCTGGCCATGGCGCGCGATGTGCGCGTCATCCTTATCAAGCTGGCCGACCGCCTGCACAACATGCGCACGCTGGATGCGGTCACGCCCGAGAAGCGCCGCCGCATCGCCCGCGAAACGCTCGAGATCTACGCGCCCATCGCCCACCGCCTGGGCCTGAACGTACTGTTTCGCGAACTGCAGGACCTGTGCTTCGCGGCCATGTACCCCAACCGCTACCAGGTGCTGTACAAGGCCGTGCTGGCCGCGCGCGGCAATCGCCGCGAGGTCATCAGCAAGATCGGCGACGCGGTGCGCGCCGCCCTGCCCGCCGCCGGCATCGAGGCCGAGGTATCCGGGCGCGAAAAAACCCTGTTCGGCATCTACACCAAGATGGCCGAACAGAAGAAGTCGTTTTCCGAAGTGCTGGACATCTACGGCTTCCGGGTCATCGTGCATACGCTGCCCGAATGCTACCTGGCGCTGGGCACGCTGCACCAGCTGTACCGTCCGGTGCCGGGCAAGTTCAAGGACTACATCGCCATCCCCAAGGTCAACGGCTACCAGTCGCTGCACACCACGCTGGTGGGGCCGTACGGCACGCCGGTGGAATTCCAGTTCCGCACCCGCGACATGCACCACATCGCCGAAGAAGGCGTGGCCTCGCATTGGCTGTACAAGGGCGTGGACGTGTCGCTCAACGACCTGCAGAAGCGCACGCACCAGTGGCTGCAGTCGCTGCTGGACATCCAGAGCCAGACGGGCGATTCGGGCGAGTTCCTGGAACACGTCAAGGTCGACCTGTTCCCGGATGCCGTCTACGTGTTCACGCCCCGCGGCAAGATCATTTCGCTGCCGCGCGGCGCCACGCCGGTGGACTTCGCCTACGCCATCCACACCGACATCGGCAACCAGGCGGTGGCCGCCAAGGTCAACAACGAATTCGTGCCGCTGCGCACCGAGCTGAGCAGCGGCGACGCCGTCGAGATCATCACTTCGCCCGCCTCGCGTCCCAATGCGCAATGGCTGAACTACGTGCGCACCGGGCGGGCCCGCTCGGAAATCCGCCACTACCTGCGCACCGTCAAGTACGAAGAATCGGTGGCGTTCGGCGAGCGCCTGCTGGAACAGGCCCTGCAGGAACTGCACCTGGACCTGCCCACGCCGGACGACCCCGCGTGGCAGAAGCTGGCGCGCAGCACGGGCGCCAGTTCGCGCGAAGAGATCCTGGCCGACATCGGCCTGGGCAAGCGCCTGGCGGCCGTGGTGGCGCGGCGCTTCGCCCCCGAACACCAGCTGGTGGCCACCACCGCCGCGGCGGTCGACGAGATCACCTCGGCGCGCAGCGCGCCCATCCTGATCCAGGGCAATGAAGGCCAGGCCGTGCAACTGGCGCCGTGCTGCGGCCCCCTGCCCGGCGACCCCATCGTGGCCGGCCTGCGGCTGGGCCAGGGCCTGGTGGTGCATACGGCCGATTGCCCCATCGCCGTGCGCCAGCGCGCCCGCGAGCCGGAACGCTGGGTCAACGTGGCCTGGGATGCGCAAACCGCCAAGCACCTGTCCACCCGTCTGGACGTGATCACCCGCAACGAGCGCGGCGTCCTGGGCCGGCTGGCGGCCGAAGTCACCGCGGCCGATGCCAACATCGTGCAGATCACCATGCACGACGACGCCGTGTCCACCGTATCGCTGCACCTGACCATCCAGGTCGACAGCCGCAAGCACCTGGCGCAGGTCATCCGCGCCATCCGGCACGTGCCCCAGGTGCAGAAAATCGTGCGGGTGAAGGGCTGACCCCGGCCCCGCACCCCGCGCCGCTCGACCCCGCTATTCCACCTTGCCGATGCGCTGCACCGCCCGGGCCATGGCCTGGGCGTCGGTTTTCCAGTAGGCGGCGAATTCGGGCGCGTCCATGTATTGCACCGGGCTGCCAGCCCCCAGGATCGTTTGCCGGACCTTCGGGTCGTTGGCGATCTTGCGCGCGGCATCGCGCAGGCGCTCGATTGCCTGCGCCGGCGTGCCGGCCGGCACGAAGAGGGCGGACCACTGCACGAACTTGACGTCGTAGCCCTGCGAGGCCAGCGTGGGCACCTGCGGCAGCGCGGCCAGCTGCGTGTCGCCCCAGTGCGCCAGGGCGCGCAGCTTGCCGGCCTGGATATGCTGCACCACGCTGGACGGCCCGCTTGAGATGGCGTCGACCTGGCCGCCCAGCAGGGCCGCCACCGCCGGGCCGGCGCCGGTGAACGGCACGTGGGTCAACTCGATGCCGGCGGCCGCCTTCAGCATTTCCATGGGCACGTGCATGGATCCGTAGATGCCCGAGCTGCCGTAGTTCAGCGCGCCGGGGCGCCGCTTGGCATCGGCCACGAAATCCTGCAGCGTCTTCCAGGGAGCATCGGCGCGCACGATCAGCACCGTGGGGTCGGCCGTGATGCGCGCGATGGGCGCGAACTGGTCGATCTGGTAGGCCGCCTTGCGGCCCAGGATCTTGTCCGCTTCGGGCAGGATCGATATCGACGACAGGCTCATCAGCACGGTGTAGCCGTCCGGGGCCGCGCGCGCGGCCTGGCCGATGCCCACCGACCCGCCCGCACCGGCCTTGTTCTCGATCACCACGCTCTGGCCCAGTTCGCGCGACAGCGCCTCGGCCACCGGACGCGCCACGGTATCGGCCACGCCACCGGGCGGAAACGGCACGATCATCGTGATCGCCCGCTCGGGATACTGCGCTTGCGCCAGACACGCCGCCAACCCCAGGGCCGCGCCGCACCACCATTTGCCTGCGGGAAAAACCATGTCTCCTGCCCTCCTGTCGTGGTGTGCGGGCATTGCATCCCGGCACGCCGCGCTGGCGCGCCGGAACGCCGGGTTCAGTCCACCACCGGGTTTTCGAGCACTCCCAGCCCCTCGATTTCGATACGGATGACATCGCCCGGCTGCACGAAGCGCGGCGGGTTGAAGCCGATGCCCACGCCGGCCGGCGTGCCGGTGGCGATCACATCGCCGGGCTGCAGCGTGATACCGGCCGACAGCGTGGCGATCAGCGTGGGAATGTCGAAGATCAGGTCGCGCGTGTTGGCGTCCTGGCGCAGCTCGCCATTGACCCAGCACTTCACATCCAGGCTGCGCCCATCGGCTTCGTCGGCCGTGACCAGGTACGGCCCCATGGGGCAGAAGCCGTCCAGCGACTTGCCCAGGAACCATTGGCGATGCTGCTTTTGCAGGTCGCGCGCAGTGAAGTCGTTGACGATGGTGTAGCCGAACACGTGCTCGAAGGCATGCTCGCGGCTGATGGCGCGGCCCGGCTTGCCGATGACGACGGCCAGTTCGGCTTCGTAATCCAGCTGGGCGGCTACGCCGCGATGCGCGGGGATGCCGGCGCCGGGGCCGATAATGGCGCTGGCCGGCTTGGTGAACACCACCGGCGCCTGGGGCGCGTGCTCGCCGGCCTGCGCGCTGCTGTCGAAGCCGGACTTGCTGAATTCGGCGGCGTGCTCGCGATAGTTCTTGCCCACGCAGAAGATATTGCGGCGCGGATGCTGCAGGGGCGCCTGCAGGGTGGCCTCGGCCAATGGCCTGCCCGCCCCGCGCGGGGCCAGGCGAGGCTTGAGGGCAGCGTATTCTTGAACCAGTTGGACCATGTCTCCGTCGAACTCCGGCACCAGTTCGGCCAGGGGCCAGCAGCGCCCCGCGGCCGTGTCCACCAGGGCCAGCGCGGGCGTTCCATCGAGAGTGAGATTGGCAAGTTTCATGGCAACCGGGCTTGATCCAATAGAGTGGGCGGAGCGCACACTCTAGAACCATATTGGCGCTAAATCAAGCCTGTTCTAGTGCCAGTAATTGACCAATTGGTTCCGCTTCAGTATTCTGCCGGCATGACGCGGACATCGATGGACCACAGCCCCCTGGGCAGCAGCCTGCGAGCCGAAGGGGCCAAGGCACTGACGCGCTTCCTGCTGGAAGCCATGGCCAGCGGGCAACTGCGCGAAGGCATGCGGCTGCCTCCGGAACGCGCCCTGAGCGAGCGCTTCGGCGCGTCGCGCGGATCGGTACGGCGCGTGCTGGCGGAACTGCGCGAACGCGGCCTGATCGTGCAGGCGGTAGGCAGCGGCACCTTCGTGACGGCCGCGGCGCATGCGCTGGCGCCGGCTGGCGCCGGCCGCCCTGCCCTGCACACCAGCCCGGCCGAACTGATGCAGGCCCGCCTGCTGATCGAGCCGCTGATGCCCGCACTGATCGCGCGCAACGCCACCGCGGCCGATTTCGCGCGCATGGCCGAATGCCTGGAACGTTCCGAAGCCGCGCGCGAGATCGCAGACTTCGAGCACTGGGACGGCGAACTGCACAAGGCCTTCGCCACCGCCACGCACAATTCGTTCTTCCTGCAGATCCTGGAACTGGCCAATCGCGTGCGCGAACAAGGCGAATGGGGCCGCCTCAAGCGCAACTCCCTGACGGCCGAACGCCGCGCCCAGTACGAGCAGCAGCACCGCGCCATCGTCGCGGCCCTGAAAGACCGCGACGCCAGCCAGGCGCGCGCCCTGCTGCTGGGGCACCTGGAACAGATCCAGCAGAATCTGTTCGGCGGCTGAGGCGGGAACGAGCCCGGACGCTACGCCACGTGCTGCAGGAAATCGCGCAGCCGCTGGCTGGGCGGATTCGATAGCAGTTCGGCGGGCGGGCCGTCGTGCGCCACTTTGCCGCCATCGATGAAGATCAGCCGGCTGCCCACCTTGCGGGCGAATTCCATCTCGTGGGTGACCACCACCATGGTCATGCCTTCTTCGGCCAGGTCGCGCATGACCTTGAGCACTTCGTGGCGCAATTCCGGATCGAGCGCGGAAGTGGGTTCGTCGAACAGCATCAGCTTGGGCTTGATGGCCAGCGCCCGCGCGATGGCCACGCGCTGCTGCTGGCCGCCCGACAGTTCGGACGGATAGTGATGCATGCGCTCGGCCAGCCCGACCTTGCGCAGCAGTTCCTCGGCCTGGGCGCGCGCTTCCTGGCGCGACGCGCCGCGCGTGTGGATGGGCCCGAACATGACATTGTCCAGCGCCGTCATCTGCGGGAACAGATTGAACTGCTGGAACACCATGCCCGCCTCGCGGCGGATCTCGCGCACCTGCGCGGGCGGCCCCTTGACGCTGTGCCCATCGACCAGCAAGTCGCCGCCCTGGATGGTTTCCAGCACATTGATGCAGCGCAGGAACGTCGACTTGCCCGAGCCCGACGGCCCCACCACCACCACGACTTCGCCGGCATCGATGTTCAGGGTGATGCCATCGAGCACGGTAGCGTCGCCGAAGCGCTTGGTGACGTTGCGGAATTCGACCATGCTCATAGTATGCGCATCCTTTTTTCGGCCAGGCGCAGCGCCAGGGCTAGCGCGCCGGTCAGGATCAGGTAGATGATGGCCACCGCCGACCAGATTTCCACGGCCCGGAAGTTGCTGGCCATGATTTCCTGGCCCTGGCGGGTCAGTTCGGCCACGCCGATCACGATGAACAGCGACGAATCCTTCAGGCTGATGATGCACTGGTTGCCCAGCGGCGGGATCATGCGGCGAAACGCCACGGGGCCGATGATGTGCACCAGGATCTTGTGGAACGGCAGCCCCATCGCTTGCCCGGCCTCTTGCAGGCCCTTGTGCACCGACAGCAGCGAACCGCGCACGATCTCGGCGATGTACGCGCCCGAATTGATGATCAGGGTGGCAATGGCGGCCCAGATGGCGTCCACCCGCAGGCCCGGCACCATCAGCGGCAAGGCGAAGTAGATGAACATGACCTGGACCACGATGGGCGTGCCGCGGATCACCGCGATGTACACCTGCGCAATGGCCGACAACAGCTTCGGCCCGTAGGCGCGGGCCACGCCGGCCAGCGCGCCCAGCACGAAACCCCCGACCAGGCCCCAGAAAGTGATCTTGACGGTCATCAGCGTGCCGTCGAGCAGATTGGGCATGGCTGCCCAGATGACAGACCAGTCGAATTGCACGGCCTTCCCCTATATGGTGATGCCCGCGGCGCCGCGCCGGCGCGGCTCGCGGGGCCGGCCCGGGGATGCCCCCGCGCCAGCCGGGACCCTGGGCGCCAGCGCGCTCAGGGCTGCTTGCCGAACCACTTGGTATAGATCGCGTCGTACTGGCCGTTGGACTTCAGCGTTGCCAGGGCCTGGTTCACCTTGGGCACCAGGTCGCTGCCCTTGGGGAAGGCGATGCCGTAGAAATCGCCGCTCTTGACCTTGCCCACCACCTTCACGCGGCCCTTGCCGGCCGTGTTGGCGTAGTACTGCACGTTGGGCGTGTCGTGCACCGCGGCGTCCACGCGCCCGGTAGCCAGTTCCAGGTACGCGTTGTCGATGTTCGGGAACAGGCGCAGCTTGGCCTGCGGTACTTCTTTTTTCATGAAATCGACCGTGGCGGTGCCGGTCTTGACGGCCACGCTCTTGCCGGACAGATCCTGGGCGGTCTTGATGGACGTGTTGTCGTTGGACACCAGGATCGCCAGGCCGCTTTCGTAATAGGGATCGGAAAAATCGATCACCTGCTTGCGGTCGTCGCGGATGGTGATGCCGGCCAGGGCCACGTCGATGTTGCGGGTCTGCAGGCCGGGAATGATGCCGTTGAAATCCATCGGCTGCAGCTTGTACTTCAGGTTCAGTTCTTTGGCGACGGCGGCCCACAGATCGATGTCGAAGCCGGTATAGGTACTGCCCTGCTTGAATTCGAACGGAACGAACGCCGTGTCGGTGGCGACGATCAGTTCCTTGTCCTGGGCCACTGCGGTGGATGCGGCGCCGATCAGGCTCAGGCCCATCAGAACGGCGGCGATTTTGCGCTTCATCATCGAAACTCTCCTGTAGAGACAACGGGCTCCCGGTGCGCCCGGGACAGCCAACCCACGCGGCCGGCGGATGGCCGGGCGCGCTTGCCGGCCCATCTTAACGCATCCGTCCCCATGGGCGAGCCGGCACCGGGAAATTACAATCGGATCATTCATCGGAGGTTTCCATGCCGTTCAAGCCCGTACGTATCGCCGGTACCCGCCGCCAGATCGGGCAAGCGCTGGGCAAGCTGGCCCGCCCGCTGATGTCGGTGTACCTGGACCAGAGCCCCACCTGGCAGGCCCTGCGCCCCTGGCGCGGCCACGCCTACCTGCAGGCGCTGGCCGGCCATGCCCAGGAAGCGCTGCCCGCCTTGTGGGAAGAATTCGAAGGCCTGGCCGAGGGCTTGCGCATGCCGGCCGAGGACCTGCTGCTGTGGAACTGCCGCGGCGACCTGCTGCACAAGACCAGCGACGGCTGCACCTCGGTGGCGCTGCGGGCCCCCGACGGGGCGCGCTGGATCGCCCACAACGAAGACGGCGACCCGTACCTGTACGGCCGCTGCCACGTGGTGGACGTGCAGCCCGACGACGCCCCCGGCTATGTCAGCTTCTATTACCCCGGATCGCTGCCGGGGCACACCTTCGGCGCCAACCGGGCGGGCCTGGTGCAGACCATCAACAACCTGCGCACGCGCGCGCGGCGCGCCGGCGTGCCGCGCATGTTCCTGGCGCGCGCGGTGCTGGACTGCGGCACGCTGGACCAGGCGGTGGACCTATTGGCCCACATGCCGCGCGCGGGCGCGTTCCATCACACCCTGGGCGCGGCCGGCGACGACCGGCTGTTCAGCATCGAGGCCACGCCGGGCGCGTGCTCGGTGGAAACCATCGGCCGCCGCTATGGGCACGCCAACCACCTGATCCACGCCGGCACGCAGGATATTCCCCAGATCGTCACCGATTCGTCGCAGGCCCGGCAAAGCCGTATCGATGGCCTGGTCGACACCTGGAACGAAAGCACCGGCGAAGCCGACCTGGTGGCCGCGCTGCACGACACCGAAGGCACGCTGCCCATCCTGCGCCGCGCCCCCGACGACCCGGACGAGGAAAACACCCTGGCCACGGCCGTGTTCCAGCTGGACGACGAACACGTGACCCTGCGCATCCACGACCGCAAGCCGCGGGTAGCGCAGGAGATCGTGGTCGTGTAGGGGACGGGCCAAGAACCACCGCCCAACAAGCCGCCCTACCCCTCCCCGTACCCGCCGCCTCCCGGGGTTTCCACCACGAACACATCGCCCGCCCGCAACGCGGCGCTGTCCTGCGGCGCCAGTTCCTGGATGCTGCCGTCGGCCCGCTCGATGTAGTTGCGGCCCACTTGCCCGGCCTGGCCGCCGGCCAGGCCGAACGGCGCATGGACACGGTTGTTCGACAAGATCGCCGCCGTCATGTCCTCCAGGAAGCGCACGCGCCGCACGCCGCCGTCGCCGCCGCGGTAGCGGCCCGCGCCACCCGAGCCATGGCGGATCTCGTACGACTCCAGCCGTACCGGGAAACGCAATTCCAGCACTTCCGGGTCGGTCAGGCGCGAGTTGGTCATGTGCGCCTGCACCACCGAGGCGCCGGCGAAGCCGGCGTCGTGCGGGCCGGCCGCGTCGATGCGCAGCGGCCCCGCGCCCGTGCCACCCGAGATCGTCTCGTAATACTGGTAGCGGGCATTGCCGAAGGTGAAATTGTTCATGGTGCCCTGGCTGGCCGCCAGCACCCCCAGCGCCCCGTACAGCGCATTGACGATGCACATGGAGGTTTCCACATTGCCCGCCACCACCGAGGCCGGCGGATTCGGGCGCAGCATCGAGCCTTCGGGCACGACAATGTCCAGCGGCTTCAGGCAGCCCGCGTTGAGCGGGATATCGTCGTCGACCATGGTGCGGAACACATACAGCACCGCGGCCACGGCGATGGCGCCCGGCGCGTTGAAGTTGTTGTCCAGCTGCGGCGACGTGCCGGTGAAATCCACCACGGCGGTGCGCGCCCGGCGATCGACCCGCACGGCCACGCGGATGACCGCGCCGTTGTCCAGCGGATACGCGTAGCTGCCGTCCTTCAGCACCGAAATGACGCGGCGCACCGCCTCTTCGGCGTTGTCCTGCACGTGCCCCATGTAGGCACGCACCACATCCAGGCCGAAATGGTCGCACATGCGCAGCAATTCCTGCACGCCCTTTTCGTTGGCGGCGATCTGCGCATGCAGGTCGGCGATGTTCTGGTCGGGGTTGCGCGCCGGCCAGCGGCCCGAGGCCAGGATCGCGCGCGCGGCCTCGTCGCGGAACTCGCCGTCGCGCACCAGCTGGAAGTTGGTGAACAGCACGCCTTCGTCTTCCACCGTCCGGGAATCGGGCGGCATCGAGCCGGGCGTGGTGCCGCCGATGTCGGCATGGTGCCCGCGCGAACCCACGTAGAACAGGATCTCGCGGCCGGCCCGGTCGAACACCGGCGTGATCACCGTGACGTCGGGCAAGTGCGTGCCGCCGTGGTACGGGTCGTTGACCACATACGCGTCGCCCGGCCGCATGTTGCCGGCATTGGCGTGCATCACCGTCTTGATCGACTCGCCCATGGAACCCAGGTGCACCGGCATGTGCGGCGCGTTGGCGATCAGGTTGCCTTCGGCATCGAAGATGGCGCAGGAAAAGTCCAGGCGTTCCTTGATGTTGACCGAGTATGCCGTGTTCTGCAGCCGGTAGCCCATCTGCTCGGCGATGGACATGAACAGGTTGTTGAACACTTCCAGCATGACCGGGTCGGCCTGCGTGCCCACGGCACGGCGTTCGGGCCGGGCCTCGACGCGCCGCAGCACGATGTGGTCCAGCGGCGTCAGCTCGGCCTGCCAGCCGGGCTCGACCACGGTGGTCTGGTTGGGCTCGGAAATGATGGCGGGGCCGGCCAGCACATCCCCCGGCACCAGGTCGGCGCGCACGTACAGCGGCGTGTCGCGCCAGGCGCCCTGCCCGTACATGCTGACCGCCTGCCGCGGCTGGGGTGCGCCGTCGCGGCGGCGTTCGACCGGGGCCTCGACGGCCGTCTCGCCGCCGCCGGTAGCTTCCACCGAAATGGTCTCGACCACCAGCTCGCGGCCCGGCATCAGGAACGAATAACGCTGGCGATAGGCGGCCTCGAAATCCTGGCGCACTTGCGCCAGGTCGCCGAACGCGACTTCCAGCGCCGTGTCCGTGCCGCGGTACTTCAGGTGCAAGCGGCGCTGTACCTTGATCAGGTCCTGCGGCACGTGCTGGCGGCGCAGCTCGCCTTCGGCCTGGCCGGCCAGCTCGTCCAGTTCGGCCCGCAATTCGGGCATCAGTCCGGCATCGAGCACTTTCTCGACGGTTTTCTGGCGCATGTCGGTCTGGTCGGCCAGGCCCATGCCATAGGCCGACAGCACGCCGCCCAGCGGGTGTGCGAACACGGTCGTCATGCCCAGCGCGTCGGCCACCAGGCAGGCATGCTGCCCGCCGGCGCCGCCGAACACCGTCAGCGCGTACTCGGTGACGTCGTGGCCGCGCTGCACCGAGATGCGCTTGATGGCCTCGGCCATGTTGCCCACGGCGATTTCCAGGAAGCCCTCGGCCAGTTGTTCGGGCGTCATCTCGCGGCCGGTGGCGGCGCGCACCTCGGCGGCCATGGCCTCGAAGCGCTGCTGCACGGCATCGCGGTCCAGCGGCTGGTCGGCCGCCGGGCCGAACACGCGCGGGAAGAAATCGGGCTGGATCTTGCCCAGCAGCACATTGCAGTCGGTAACGGCCAGCGGCCCGCCGCGCCGGTAGCAGGCCGGGCCGGGGTTGGCGCCGGCCGAATCGGGCCCCACGCGCAGGCGCGCGCCGTCGAAATGCAGGATCGACCCGCCGCCGGCGGCGACCGTATGGATGCTCATCATGGGCGCGCGCATGCGCACGCCCGCCACCAGCGTTTCGAATTCGCGCTCGAACTCGCCGGCGTAGTGGGACACGTCGGTGGACGTGCCGCCCATGTCGAAGCCGATGACGCGCTTGAAGCCCGCCAGTTCGCTGGTGCGCACCATGCCGACGATGCCGCCGGCCGGGCCGGACAGGATGGCGTCCTTGCCGCGGAAGCGATGCGCGTCGGTCAGGCCGCCGCTGGATTGCATGAACATCAGGCGGATGCCGGGCAACTCGGACGCGACCTGGTCCACATAGCGTTTCAGGATGGGCGACAGGTAGGCGTCGACCACCGTGGTGTCGCCGCGCGACACGTACTTGATCAGCGGGCTGACCTCGTGCGAGGCCGACACCTGGGTGAAGCCCATCTCGCGCGCGATCTCGGCGGCGCGCTGTTCGTGCGCGGGCGCGTGCCAGGCATGCATGAAGACGATGGCCACAGCGCGGATGCCGCTGTCGTACGCCTGCCGCAGCTGCTGGCGCAGGGCCGCTTCATCCAGCGGCCGCACCACGGCGCCGCCGGCGTCCACCCGCTCGTCGGCCTCGACCACGGATTCGTACAGCATCTCGGGCAGGGCCACATTGCGGTCGAACAGGCGCGGCCGGTTCTGGTAGGCAATGCGCAGGCCGTCGCGGAAACCCCGCGTGGTAACCAGCAGCGTGCGTTCGCCCTTGCGTTCGAGCAGCGCGTTGGTGGCCACGGTGGTGCCCATCTTCACGCACTCGACCCGCTCGGCCGGCACCGGTTCGCCGGGCGCCAGGCCCAGCAGCTGGCGGATGCCGGCCACCGCCGCGTCGCGGTATTGCTCGGGGTTTTCCGACAGCAGCTTGGCGGTGGCGGTGCCGCCGTCCGGACGGCGCGCCACGATATCGGTGAACGTGCCCCCACGGTCAATCCAGAATTGCCACTTCATAAATTCCTCAATCGGTAGGAAGAACGGCGCGGCCGGCCGCCACGGGCCGGCCGCTGGCCGTGAAAAGTCATAGCGAAGTCGCCGCGCGGGCGGCCTGGTCGTACAGGCCCGACAGCGCGCGCAGCGTCTTGGCCAGTTGCCGGTTGAATTCCACACCCGCGCCGGCGCCGGCCTCCAGGCCGTCGATCAGGCATTGCTCGCGGATCTCGATATAGCGCTTGATGTAGGCCGTCCCCTGGTCGGTGACGCTGTACAGCGCCTCTTTGCCGTTGCGCTCGCTGCGCACGATGCCCAGGCGTTCCAGCTTCTTCAGCGAATAACTGATGATGTGCGTGTCTTCGACATTCAGGGTGAAGCAGATATCGGCCAGCTTCTTGCTGCGCTGGCGGTGATAGACATGGTGCATGACCATGACGTCGGTGGCCGTCAGGTCGGGCAGCCCGGCCGCGGACATGCAGCGCACCGTCCAGCGGTCGAAGGCGTGGCCGGCGATCATCAGGCCGAATTCGACCTCGGACAGGTCGGGCGCGCGGCTGCTGGCCAGGTGGGCGGACGAAGCGATGAGATGGGCGTTCACGGACGGCTCCGTAAAATCGATGTGGACGAAATACTAATAATTTATCTATATTTCATCAACAAAAAGTTTGGCCAACCCGTGAAATCCCTGAACGCCCCGCCCGCCGGCACGAGAACCACGCCATGAATATCCGCTTTCTGGAAACCTTTATCTGGGTCGCGCGGCTGCGCAGCTTCAAGGCCGCGGCCGGTAAGCTGAACCTGACGCAGGCGGCCATCTCGGGGCGCATCGCGGCCCTGGAAAACGACCTGGGGCAGCAGTTGTTCGAGCGCGGCAGCCGCGACACCCGCCTGACGCCGGCCGGCAATACGCTGCTGGACTACGCCCAACGCATGCTGGACACCGACCAGGCCATGCGCGAGGCGCTGGCCGGCCAGCCCCGGCTGCGCGGCACGGTACGGCTGGGCGTGGTCGAATCCATCGTCCACACCTGGTTCACGCCCCTGATCCGCCAGTTGCACGAAACCTACCCCGAACTGGAAATCGAGCTCACGGCCGAATCGACGCGGCGCCTGCAGGACCTGCTCAAGCACGGCAACCTGGACGTGGCCCTGCAGACCGACCCGGTGGTGGGCGACGGCGTGCGCAACCGCGACATGGGCATGCTGAAGATGGGCTGGGTGCGCAGCGCAGGCAGCGGCCTGCCGATACAGGCCACGGTGGCCGAACTGGCGGCACGGCCGCTGGTCACTTTTCCCCGCCATTCCCAGCCGCACCTGCAATTGCTGGATGTGCTGGATGCGGCCGGCGTACAGCCCGGCCATATCCACTTCGTATCGTCGATCGCCGCGTGCACGCAGTTCATCGAGGCCGGCCTGGGCGTGGCCACGTTGCCGGTGGCCGCCGTGCGGCCCGGGTTGCAGGCCGGGCGCTACGAGCTGGTGCAATGCCCGCAGCCGCTGCCGCACCTGCGGCTGGTGGCCAGCTGGCGCCCCGACCCGGTGGCCGGCCTGGCCGAAGCCGTGGTGCGCCTGTCGCTGGAACAGATGCGGCGCTACGCCGAGGACAATGACGACGCCCTGCCCCCGCTGGACAGCGGCGTGCTGGCGCTGTAAGGCGCGCCGAGCCTCATCGGGGTTTTCCCGCCCCGCGCCGCGGATGCGCGCCGCGTAAAGGCCGCAATGGCGGGGCATGACGCGCCGATAAGTTTTTCTTTATCGGCGGCACCGGAATAAACCGTTTGTCGCCCCTGCCCGCCCTACCCAGAATGCTCCGCGTAGCGGCCGGCTGTGCGGCCGCGCGATGGAGAAACACGTGGCAGCCCCGATTCGACAAGACCGCGACGCCATGGGCGAACTGTTCATCTGGACAGACATCGACCCGGCGCACGAAGACGATTTCAACCAATGGTACGACCGCGAGCACATGGCCGAACGCGCCGGCATCGCGGGCTTCCAGTGGGCGCGCCGCTATCGCGCCCCGCACGGCGAACGCCGCTACCTGGCGCTGTACCGCACCGAATCGCTGCACGTCTTCGGCACGCCGGCCTACCGCCAGGCCTTCGAGCACCAGACGCCCTGGTCGCTGACCAACTTCGCCCGCATGCGCAACACCAACCGGCGCGTCAGCGTGGTGTCGCCGCTGGCCGGCACCGGCACTGGCGCGGCGCTGGGGCTGCTGCCGCTGGGCAGCGTGCCGGCCGCCGAGCGCGCCGCGGCGCTGGCCGATTCGGCGCTGGAAATCGACGGCGTGCTGGCGCTGCGCGTACTGACGCCCGAGCCCGTGCTGTCCACCCCGCTGCCGTCCGAAGACCCCGCCACCCGCACGCTGGAACCGGTGCTGCTGGTGGATGCCACCACCGAGCCGGCCGCCGCGGCCGCCGTGCGGATGATGGCCGACCAACTGGATTTGCCCAGCGAGCAGGCGCGCACGTTTCACCTGCTGTGGGACCTGCGTTCGGACGATCTGCGCGCCGCGCGCTGATCGCCACACCCCCAAGAGGAAAAAACCACCATGAAAAAAACCCTGCTTTGCCTGGCTGCTTCCCTGGCTTTCGGCACCGGCGCGCACGCCGCCGCCACCTGGACCATGACGGCCGAACAGCCCGACGCCAACTACCTGACGCAGAATGCGCGCCAGTTCGCCGACGACGTCAAGGCCGCCACCCAGGGCGCCCTGCAGATCAACGTCACGTCCAACAGCACGCTGCTCAAGCGTCCGGAAGTCAAGCGCGGCGTGCAGCAAGGCGTGGTGCAGATCGGCGAAGTGCTGGTCTCGGCCATGGGCAATGAAGATCCGCTGTTCGAAGTGGACAGCGTGCCGTTCCTGGCCTCGTCGTTCGACCAGTCCGAAAAACTGTGGAAGGCCACCCGGCCGCTGCTGGCGCAGCGCCTGGACAAGCAGGGCGTGGTGCTGATCTACGGGTCGCCGTGGCCCCCGCAAGGCATCTACACCAAGAAGCCCATCGCCCGCCTGGCCGACCTGAGCGGCACGCGCTTTCGCGCCTACAGCGCCTCGACCAGCCGCATGGCCTCGCTGATGGGCGCCGTGCCCACCACGGTGCAGACGCCCGAAGTGCCGCAGGCCTTCTCGACCGGCGTGATCGACGCGATGCTGACCTCGCCCGCCACCGGCGTGGACACGCAGGCCTGGGATTACGTCAAGTATTACTACGACGCGCAGGCTTTCATTCCGCAGAGCTTCGTCATCGCCAACAAGCGCGCCTTCAAGCGCCTGCCCGAGGCCGTCCAGCAAGCCGTGCTGGACGCCGGCGCCAAGGCCGAAACGCGCGGCTGGCAGATGGCGCGCACCAAGACCGACGAGCTGACCCAGACCCTGGCCAAGCATGGCATGACGGTGGCGCCGTTGCCGCCGGAACTGGCCAAGGAGCTCAAGGCCGTGGGCGACACCATGATCGGGGAATGGAAGGCCAAGGCCGGCGCCGACGGCCAGCAGCTGCTGGACGCCTACCGCAAGTAAAGCGCGCACGCCATGACGACTTCCCCTTCCCCCGTGCTGGACCGCGTGGCGGTCGCCAGCGGCGCGCTGGGCGCGCTGTTCCTGGCGCTGATCGGCGTGCTCATCGCCGCGCAGATCGTGGCGCGCATGGCGGGCCTGCAGATTCCCGCCTCGGACGACTTCGCCGCATGGTCGATGGCCGCCTCCATTTTCCTGGCCCTGCCCTACGCCATGCTGCGCGGCGACCACATCCGCGTCACGCTGCTGCTGCACGTATTGCCGGCGCGCAGCCAGCGCGGCTACGAAGTGCTGGCCACGCTGATCGGCGTGGCGCTGGCGGCCTGGGCGGCCTGGCAGTCGGCCCTGTTCGTCTACGAATCGTATGCCTACGACGAAGTGGCGCAGGGCATGCTGGCGGTGCCGCTGTGGATGCCGCAGATCTGCATGCCCATCGGGCTGGCGCTGCTGACCGCGATGCTGCTGCGCCGGCTGGTGATCGTGCTGCGCGGCGGCCAGCCCGAGGAGACGGCCCATGGGTGACGTCGTCCAATCCCTCATCGTCATCTGCAGCCTGCTGGCCCTGCTGGCCTGCGGGGTATGGGTGTCGCTGGCGCTGGTGGCATGCGGCCTGATCAGCCTGGCCTTCTTCACCGATGCGCCGGCCGGCATCATCTTCGCCACCAAGGCCTGGGACGCCTCGGCCAACTGGGCGCTGACGGCGCTGCCGCTGTTCATCTGGATGGGCGAGATCCTGTACCGCACGCGCCTGGCCGAGGACATGTTCACCGGCCTGGGCCCGTGGGTGCGGCGCTTGCCGGGGCGGCTGGTGCACGTCAATGTGCTGGGCTGCGGCATTTTCGCGGCCGTCAGCGGTTCGTCGGCCGCCACCGCCGCGACGATCGGCCGCATCTCGCTGCCGGAGCTGAAATCGCGCGGCTACGACGACGGCATCGCCATCGGCTCGCTGGCCGGCGCGGGCACGCTGGGCCTGCTGATCCCGCCCTCGATCGTAATGATCGTCTACGGCGTGGCGGCGCAGGTGTCGCTGATCAAGCTGTTCATCGCCGGCATCCTGCCGGGGCTGCTGCTGATGCTGCTGTTCTCGGGCTATATCGGCGCGTGGTCGCTGCGCCATCCCGACAAGGTGCCGCCGCGCGAGCCGGCCGTGCCGCTGGCGGCGATGCTGGGGCGACTGCGCCTGCTGGCGCCGGTGACGCTGCTGATCGCCGGGGTGATCGGCTCGATCTACGCCGGCATCGCCACCGCCACCGAAGCCGCCACCATCGGCGTGATCGGCGCGCTGGCGATCGCCGCGGCGGGCAAATCGTTGACGCGCAAGTCGTTCACCGACAGCCTGATGGGCGCGGTGCGCACGTCGTGCATGATCTCGTTCATCCTGCTGGGCGCGGCCTACCTGACCAGCGCCATGAGCTTCACCGGCCTGCCGGCCAACCTGGCGGCGTGGATCTCGTCGCTGGGGCTCAGCCAGTTCGGGCTGATCGCCGTGCTGACGCTGTTCTTCATCCTGCTGGGCATGTTCCTGGACGGCATCTCCATCGTGGTGCTTACCGCCGCGGTGCTGATGCCCGCGGTGCAGGCGGCCGGCATCGATCCGCTGTGGTTCGGCATCTACCTGATCCTGGTGGTGGAGATGGCCCAGATCACGCCGCCGGTGGGGTTCAACCTGTTCGTGCTGCAAGGCATCACGGGGCGCAACTTGTTCGAGCTGGTGCGCATGGCCTTGCCGTTCTTCCTGCTGCTGGTGCTGGCCACGGCGCTGATCACGGTGTTCCCGGGCATCGTCACCGCGCTGCCGGCCGCCATGCGCTAGGCGGAGCCGGGCCCGCCCCGGAAATGCCCGGTTTCCCATGGGGAGCCGGGCATTTTCCTTTAAACGTCAATTATTTCCGCGCTTCCCGGCCAGCGGTGCCGCCGCGGTTGCAAAACGGCCCTAGGAATTACCCCTATCCAGCCGTTTCGCCGGCCTGACGACGCCCGGGGCGTCTTAGAATTGCACGGTTTGTGACACCGCGATGAACCCATCGCGGCGTTTTCGCGATGCCACAAGGCCATCCGTCCGTCACCCCTACGCAAAGGATCTTCCATGAACAAGACCCTATCCTTGCTGGCCGGCAGCTGCCTGCTGGCCCTGAGCGCCGGCGCGCATGCCCAGACCACCTGGGACTTGCCCAGCGCCTACCCGGCCAGCAATTTCCACGTCGAGAACCTGAACACCTTCATCAAGGAAGTCGACAGCCTGTCGGGCGGCAAGCTGAAGATCACGCTGCACAACAACGCGTCGCTGTACAAGGCGCCCGAGATCAAGCGCGCCGTGCAAGGCAACCAGGCGCAGATCGGCGAGATCCTGCTGACCAACTACGCCAACGAAGACCCGGTATACGCGCTGGACGGCCTGCCCTTCCTGGCCACCGGCTACCCGGCGTCGTTCAAGCTGTACCAGGCGCAGAGACCCTACCTGGAAAAGAAGCTGGCCTCGCAGGGCATGATGCTGCTGTACGCCGTGGCCTGGCCGCCGCAAGGCATTTTCGCCAATAAAGACCTGAAGAAGGTCGAGGACCTGAAAGGCCTGAAATGGCGCGCCTACAGCCCGGTCACCGCCAAGATCGCCGAACTGGTCGGCGCGCAGCCCGTGACCGTGCAGCAGGCCGAACTGGCCCAGGCCATGGCCACCGGCGTGATCGATTCGTACATGTCGTCGGCCTCGACCGGCTACGACACCAAGACCTACGAATACATCAAGAAGTGGTACGACACCCAGGCCTGGCTGCCCAAGAACGCGGTCATCGTCAACAAGAAGGCCTACGACGCGCTCGACCCGGCCACCCAGCAAGCCTTGAAAAAGGCCGGCGCGCAGGCCGAGGAACGCGGCTGGAAGCTGTCGGAAGAAAAGAACAAGTGGTACCAGCAAGAGCTGACCAAGAACGGCCTGCAGATCATCACGCCCACGCCCGAGCTGCAGTCCGGCATGACCAAGGTCGGCGAGCGCATGATCGACGACTGGCTGGAACGTTCCGGCGGCGACGGCAAGGCGATGGTCGAAGCCTACCGCAAGATGTAAACCGCATGCGCCGTTTTCTCGATACCTTGTACGGCGCGGCCGGCCTGCTGGCCGGCCTGTGCATGATCGGCGTGCTGGCCTCAGTGCTGGCCGCCATCGTCGCCCGCCAGATGGGCTGGAACATCCCGGGCACCGACGCCTACGCGGGCTATTTCATGGCCGCCGCCGGCTTCCTGGCGCTGGCCAGCACCTTCAAGCACGGCGAACATATCCGCGTCACCCTGCTGCTGAACTCGCTGTCGGCCCGCGGCGGCCGGCGGCTGGACCTGTTCGCCCTGGCGGCGGGCACCGTGCTGGCCGCCGCGTTCGCCTATTTCAGCATCAAGCTGGTGCACGACTCGCACGCCTATAACGATATCTCGACCGCCAACGACGCCACGCCGCTGTGGATTCCGCAGATCAGCATGGCGGTGGGCACCGTGCTGTTCCTGGTGTCCCTGGTCGACGAGCTGGTGCGCCGCCTGCGCGGCCTGCCCGCGCCTTCTGCGCAGCAAACCCATGAATGAAGTCCTGGTCATCACCCTGCTGGTCGTTTCCATTTTCGCCCTGCTGGGCTGCGGCGTCTGGGTCGGCCTGACACTGGCGGGCACCGCCTGGATCGGCATGGAGATCTTCTCCAGCCGGCCGGCCGGCGACGCCATGGCCGTCACCATCTGGGGTGCGGCCTCCAGCTGGACGCTGACCGCCCTGCCCCTGTTCCTGTGGATGGGCGAGATCCTGTTCCGCACGCGCCTGTCCGAAGACCTGTTCAAGGGCCTGGCGCCTTGGCTGAACCGGCTGCCCGGCCGGCTGCTGCACACCAACGTGATCGGCTGCGCCATCTTTGCGGCGGTCTCGGGCTCGTCGGCCGCCACCTGCGCCACGGTGGGCAAGATGACCATCCCGGAACTGAAGCGGCGCGGCTACCCCGAAAACAAGGTGCTGGGCACGCTGTCGGGCGCCGGCACACTGGGCCTGCTGATCCCGCCGTCGATCATCATGATCGTCTACGGCGTGGCGGCCGACGTATCCATCGCCCGGCTGTTCATCGCCGGCATCGTGCCCGGCCTCATGCTGGCGGCGCTGTTCATGGGCAACATCGCCTGGTGGGCGATGCGCAACCCGGGCCAGGTACCGGCCGCCGACCACGGCATGACGCTGCGCCAGAAGCTGCATCAATCGCGCCACCTGATTCCGGTGCTGCTGCTGATCGCCGCGGTGCTGGGGTCCATCTACGCCGGCATCGCCACCGCCACCGAAGCCGCCGCCATCGGCGTGGTGGGTGCGCTGATCCTGTCGGCGCTGCAAGGGTCGCTGACGTTCTCGACCTTCTTCCAGTCGCTGATGGGCGCCACCCGCCTGTACTGCATGATCGCCCTGATCCTGGCGGGCGCGCAGTTCCTGACCCTGTCGATGGGCTACATCGGCCTGCCGCGCGCGCTGGCCGAATGGATCGGCGGCCTGGGCCTGTCGCAGTTCTGGCTGGTGATGGCGCTGATGGTGTTCTTCGTCATCCTGGGCTGCTTCCTGGACGGCATTTCGATCGTGGTGCTGACCATGGGGGTATTGCTGCCCACGGTGCAGGCGGCCGGCATCGACCTGATCTGGTTCGGCATCTTCGTGGTGTTCGTGGTCGAGATGGCGCAGATCACGCCGCCGGTGGGGTTCAACTTGTTCGTGCTGTCGGGCATGACCGGCCGCGAACTGCCCTATATCGCCCGCGCCTCGCTGCCCATGTTCTTCCTGATGATCGTTGCCGTGCTGCTGCTGTATATGGTGCCCGGCATCGCCACCTGGCTGCCCCAGCACATGCGCATGTAGCCGCCGCACAGAAGGTGCGCCCGGCCCGGCCACGGGGCGGGCGCGTTGTCCGCCGACGGCGCCGCGCCCATCCGTTGCGGCGCCACCGGCATCGCTGCCCGGCCACGAGCCGGGCGAATAAAAGTTGTACGGGAGGAAACACCATGAAGAAAACCGCCATTGCGCTGTTGGCCCTGAGCGGGCTGACGGCGGGCACGGCCGTGGCCGAAACCAGCGTGACGCTGTACGGCATTGCCGACATCAGCATGCGCTACCTGAGCCGCGGCAGCCAGGAAGACGGCAGCCGCTTCGGCCTGGCCAACGGCGCCATTTCCAATAGCCGCTGGGGCCTGCGCGGCACCGAAGACCTGGGCGACGGCATGAAGGCCTTCTTCCGCCTGGAAAACGGCTTCAATGTGCAGAACGGCACCGAATCGGTAGCCGGCAAGAGCTTCAGCCGCCTGGCCTACCTGGGCCTGGACGGCGGCGCCATCGGCACCCTGGCGCTGGGCCTGCAGAACACCCCGATGTTCAACCTGCTGGCCGACCATTTCGACCCGCTGACCGTCGGCAACTACGACCAGAACGCCTGGCTGCCGGCCGCCATGTCGCGCGTGCGCACCAGCAATATGGTCATCTACGCCAACACCCTGGGCGACCTGGCGCTGGTGCTGTCGTACGCCAACGGCGAAGACTACGACGACCACAAGGTGGGCTCGCAGTACGGCGCGTCGCTGCGCTACACCTTCGGCCAGTTTGCCGTGGGCGGCGCCTACCAGCACACCTATTCGGACACCGACTCCGACGACCGCCAGCGAGTGTGGAACCTGAACGCCTCGTACCAGTTCGACAGCGCCAAGGTCTTCGCGGGCTACTTCAACGGCCGCGACGAAACGGGCTTCGTCAACGCCGTCATGGGCGGTACCCCGGTGCCCGGCCTGGACCGCGAGGACGACGGCTATTTCGCCGGCGTCACCTGGCAGGCCACGCCGCGCTGGGCCCTGACCGGCGCGGCCTACTACGACCGCAGCAAGAACGTGGTCGCGTCCGGCGACAAGGGCAAGCGCTACGCGCTGGTGGCGGTGGCCGAATACGCCCTGTCGAAGCGTTCGCAGGTATACGGCACGGTCGACTACAACAAGGTGAAGGATGCCGCCCGCGACGAGATCCCGGGCAGCGGCAGCCAGGTCGGCGCCGCCGTGGGCTTCCGGCATATTTTCTAAGCCTGCCCGGCGCATCGGACAAACGGGACTTCGGCCTCGTTTGTTTTTTGGCGGCGCCTTATGCGCCAGGAGCGGTGCCGGCCAATCGGGGCGCTGCCCTATCGCGCATCTCGTGGATTGCACTGTGGCCATTCCCAAGGTGTCAGACACCCTTCGGGGTGTCTGACACCCGGCTACATCCATGCCGCTCGACGGGTGTCTACCTGGCTGCAGCCGGATCGCCCGGCCGCTACAGCACCGCCATGCGGCTGTTCAACAGGTCGGTGACCAGCATGTGGCCGGGCGCGTGGGTGATGCAGAATTCGGGGCGCACCGCGGCCACGACCGATTGCGGGGTGACCCCGCAGGCCCAGAACACCGGGATCTCGCCGGGCCGGATCTCGACCGGGTCGCCGTAGTCGGGGCGGTTGATGTCGGCGATGCCGATCTGGGCCGGGTCGCCCAGGTGCACGGGCGCGCCGTGCACCGACGGGAAGCGCGAGGTGACCTGGATGGCGCGGATCGCGTCGGCAGCCTTCAGCGGGCGCATCGACACCACCAGCGGCCCCTGGAAGGGCCCGGCCGGCTCGGTGGGGATGGAGGTGCGGTACATCGGCACGTTGCAGCCCTGCTCGATGTGGCGCACCGGCAGGCCGTTGTCCAGCATGGCCTCTTCGAACGAGAACGAGCAGCCGATCAGGAAGGCCACCAGATCGTCGCGCCACAGGTCGCGCACGTCGGTGGGCTCGCCGGCGAGTTGGCCGTCGCGCCATACGCGGTAGCGGGGAATATCGCTGCGCACATCGATATCGCGCCCCAGCGTCGGCAAGGACGGGTCGCCCGGCTCGGACACCGCCAGCAGCGGGCACGGCTTGGGGTTGCGCTGGCAGAAGCGCAGGAAATCGGCCGCCACGTCGGCCGGCAGGATGGCCAAGTTGGCCTGTACGTGGCCGGGCGCGATGTTGGCGGTGGGGCCGGCCAGGCGGCCGGCGCGGGCGTCCAGGCGCGCCCGATGGGCGGCGCCGGCTTCAGGGGAATGAGTCATGTCGGGTATCCCGCGGCGCGCCCCGGAGGCGGACGCGCCGCTCGTCAAACAGGATCAGGAATGCAGCAGGTCCTCGAGCGCCATGCCGATCGCCAGGATGCGGCGGTCGGCGCCGTTGGCGCCGGCCACCATCAGGCCGGCCGGGGCGGTGCCGGCCGGGTGGCACGGCACCGAGACGGCGCAGCCGTCCAGGAAGTTGATCAGCGTGGGGTTGCGCAGGATGAGCCCGTTGGCCGCGTAATAGGCCTCGTCGCTGGCGGTGACCTCGGCCACCGTGGGCGCGGCCACCGGCACGGTGGGCAAAAGCAGCGCGTCGTAGCCGGCGATGCGGTGTTCCACCGCCGCTACCCAGGCCTCGCGGGCATCGAGCAGGTCCAGGTAGTCGGCGGCCGACATCTCCTGGCCGCGCCGGATACGCGACACCACGCGCGGGTCGTAGCGGTCGGCCTTGCGGGCGATCAGGTCGCGGTGCCAGGCCCAGGCCTCGGACGCGGTGAAGCCGCCCTTGGCATTGATGGCCGCCAGCTGGGCGAATTCGGGGATCTCGATTTCATCGACCAACGCGCCGGCGGCCGACAGGCGCGACACGGCGGCGGCAAACGCGGCTGCGACGTGCGCGTCCATGCCGTCGAGCGCCAGCGTGGTGGGCACGGCCAGGCGCAGGCCGCGCAGGGCCGCGGGCTGCCATTCGGCGGTTTCGTCGCCGGCCAGGATGGCGTCCAGGGTGGCGCAGCAGCGCACGGTGGGCGCCAGCGGGCCGATCGAGTCCAGGCTGGTCGACAGCGGCAGCACCCCCGCCATCGATACGCGCCAGGCGCTGGGCTTGAAGCCGGCCAGGCCGCACAGCGCCGCCGGGATGCGTACCGAACCACCGGTATCCGAACCGATGGCGCCCAGCGTCATGCCGTCGGTGACCGACACCGCCGCGCCCGAGGACGAGCCGCCGGGGATGCGGCCGGTGGCGCGGTCCCAGGGATTGAGCGGCGTGCCGTAGTGCGGGTTGACGCCCAGGCCCGAATACGCGAATTCCACCATGTTGGTGCGGCCGACGATCACGGCGCCGGCAGCCAGCAGGCGCTGCACCACCACCGCGTGCTCATCGGCCGCGGGCTCGCCCTGGCGCGCCACCGAGCCGGCCAGCGTGGTCTCGCCGGCGACATCGAACAAGTCCTTGATGGAAATGGGCAGGCCGTCGATCGGCGAACGCGACAGGCCGGCTGCGCGCAGCGTGTCGGAAGCCCGCGCGGCGGCGCGGGCCTGCTCGGCATACACATGCGTGAATACGCGCGCGCCCTCGCCGGCCGGATCCGCGGCGCGCGCCAGCGCGGCCTCGGTCAGTTCGACAGAGCTGGCGCGGCCTTGCTGCAAGGCCGCGGCGGTATCGTTCAGGGTGGGAAGCATAAGGTCCTCGTGCCGCGCTGGCGGCGTGCAAGTCGGTCGATATGGGGTGCGCGGCGGCGGCGTTCAGGCCACCTCGGGCAGCACCTCGACATCATAGCGGTGGCGCAGCGTGCGCTGGCGACGCGGGTCGAACAGTTCCATGATGAACGTGGTCGAGGGCCGGATGCCGCCGATGGCGGCCACCGTGCCGCAGGTCATGCCGGTGCCGTCGGGCAGCGGCGCGCCCTGCGTGTACCCGGCGATCAGTTCCTGCGGGGAACGCAGCGACGCCAGCGTGCCTTCCTGGTACAGCACTTCGGCGCCGTTCTCGACGATGGTGGCGCGGATGACCAGGTCGTCCCAGTAGTCGGCCACGTCGGCCAGGCGCCATGCGGCGGTGCCCACCGGCTTGGCGCACACTTGCTTGGACAGCGCCACGCTGTGCGACTCCAGCTTGCGGTCGGTGTGATCCGACGCGATGCTGACGTACAGTTCGCCGGCGACGGCGAACACGAACGTCTCGACCTCGCCCGACGAAGCATCGCCCACGGCCTGGATGCGGGCCGCCTGGGTCAGCTGGTTGTCGGCGATACGGTAGTACAGCGGCACGCTGCTGGGACGCGGCACGCCGATGGCGGCCAGTTCTTCGATGTGGTGCTCGATGGCGGCGCGGTCGCGCCCGGCCCAGCCGGCCACCACCAGGTTGCGGATGTCGGCCTCGACGGCGCGGGTGGCGCCGTCGGACTCGACCTGGAATACAGCTTTCATGAGGATTCCTGCATCAAAAACGGGATAAACGAAACGCGGCCACGCCCTAGCCGAACACGCGCGGCAGCCACAGAGCCAGGTCGGGGATGAAGGCCAGCAAGGCCAGCATCACGAACATCGCCAGCACGAACGGCAGGCTGCCCGTGATGACCGCGCCCATGCTGCCGCTCTTGCGCAGGCTTTGCACCACGAACAGGTTCAGCCCCACGGGCGGGGTGATCAGCGCGGCCTCGACCAGCACGATGATGACGATGCCCAGCCAGATCGGGTCGTAGCCCAGCGCGATCATGATGGGCGCCACGATGGGGATGGTGGTGATCATCATCGACAGCGTTTCCATGAAGCAGCCCAGCACCAGGTAGAACAGCACCACGATCAGCAGCATCCAGCCCGGCGACAGCCCCAGGCCGGTAATCGAGCGCGTCAGCGCGTCGGTCAGGCCGGTGGCCGACATGATGAAGTTCAGGAAGCTGGCCGCGATCACGATCAGCATGATCATGGCGGTAGAGCGCATGGTGCCTTCGATAGCCTCGCGCAGCATGGTCCAGGTCAGCCGGCCGAAGCAGGCAGCCAGGATCAGCGCGCCCAGCACCCCCAGCGCGGCCGCCTCGGTGGGCGTGGCCAGGCCCGCGTAGATCGAGCCCACCACCAGGAAGAAAATGCCCAGCGGCGGCGCCAGGTGCACCAGGCTGGCCAGGCGCTGCCCCCAGGTGGCGCGAATCTTGTGGCCGCCCCATTGCGGCTTGACCACGCAGGCCAGCACCACCATCAGCATGAACAGCGCGGCCAGGCCGAACCCCGGCAAGATGCCGGCCAGGTACAGCTTCGGTACCGACGAGTTGGTCAGCACGCCGTAGATCACCAGGTTGATCGAGGGCGGGATCAGGATGCCCAGCGTGCCGCCGGCGGCCAGGCTGCCCAGGAACAGCGGCTCGTTGTAGCCATACTTCTTGATCTGCGGGATGGCGACCGTGCCCACGGTGGCGGCGGTGGCCACGCTGGAGCCCGAGGTGGCCGAGAACAGCGTCGAGGCGCCGATGTTGGCGTGCATCAGGCCGCCCGGCAGCCACGACAGCCACAGGCTCATGGCGCTGTACATGCGTTCGGCGAAGCCGGAACGCAGCAGCACTTCGCCCAGCATGATGAACAGCGGGATGGCGACCAGCAGGAACTCGTTATTGGTGCTCCAGGAAATCTCGCCGATGGCGCGCGTCAGCGGCAGCATCGAATACAGCGGGTCCAGGATCAGGCCCAGCACCCCCAGGGCGGCGCCGACGGGAATCGAGATGCCGATCAGCACCAGCAGCAGAATCAGGGCGGTGGCGATCATGCGGCGTCTCCTTTGACCATGCGCTCGCCGGCGGCGGCTTCTTCCTCGGCTTCTTCCTGCGCCGAGCGCACCCCGCAGATGGCCTTGACCAGTTCCAGGTCGCCGGTGACCAGGGCCAGCGAGGCCCGCACCAGCATCATGGCGACGGTGACGCACATCCACAGCAGGCCCAGCATCCACAGGCCCTGCGGGATCCACAGCGGCGTGGCCAGCGGCGTGTTGGCGGCCGAATCGCGCACCCACGAGGTCTGCGCCATTTCCATGGCGTAATAGGTCAGGTAGACCATGAAGATGCCCAGCGCCACCAGCGACACCCAGTCCAGCAGGGCCGACAGGCGCACCGGCAGGTATTGGTAGAGCACGTCCACGCGCACGTTGGCGCGCTGCAGGGTGGCGAACGCCAGCGCCCACGACGTGCTGATGGCGAAAGCGTAGCTGGACAATTCATCGGCCCCGCCGGTGGTGAAGCCGAAGAACTTGCGCGCCAGCACGTCGAAGGAAATCAAGAGCACGCTGGCCAGGGTGAGCGCGCCGCCCACCCAGACGGCCGCGCGCGAGAAGGATTCGGCGCAGCGCAACAGCGCGCCCAGCGTCCGGAAATGTTCAGGTCGGGTCATGCGGACTAGCCTCCACGGCCGTCACGCGCGGCGCGCGCCCCGGGAAGTTCCCGGAAGCGCGCCGCGGCGCCGGGCCGTTGTCGGTGTGGAAATGCGACGGATTACTTCTTGGCGACCAGGCCCACTTCCTTGCCGATGGTCGCGTTGAAATCGTTGACGCATTGCGCCGAGCAGCGCGCGGCCCACTTGGGCAGCACCGAATCGTTGAGCACTTTCTTCAGCAGTTCGCGGTCGGCGTCGGTGGGCTGCACCAGCACCATCTTGCCCTTGACGGGGTACGGGCAGGCGGCCGCGCCACTGTTGCAATCGTAGCCTTCCTGGGTCTGGCGCGCGGCCGCGTCCCAGATGTCGTCGACCAGCTTGTCGATGTTGGTTTGCAGGAACGTGCGCACCTTGGGATCGAGCTTGTCCCAGGCCTTCTGGTTGACGGCGTGGATCTGCTGGTTCCAGTTGATGGGCAGTGCGTACAGGTGGGTCGAGACTTCGTACCACTTGGCCGAATAGCCCGACAGCGAACCGGTGATGGCGCAGTCCACGACCTTGTTCTGCAGCGCCGGCACCACTTCGCCGAACGCCATCGTCACGCTCGAGCCGCCCAGCGCCTCGACGAATTCGGCGGTGGTGCGGCTGCTGGTGCGCACCTTCTTGCCCTTGACGTCGGCCAGGCTCTTGATTTCGGCGTTGCAGAACAGCACCTGGGCCGGATAGGTGGAAATGCCCAGCAGCTTGACGTTGGCGCCCTCGCCGTACATCTTGGCGTAGACGGGTTCGAAGGCGCGGGTGACGGCGCGCGCGGTCTTGACGTCGGGGGCCAGGCCGGCCAGGTCGATGGCCTCGTTGATGGGATTGTCGCTGGCGAAATACGACAGCGTGGCGGTGCCGAACTCGATCACGCCCTGCGACATCAGGCGCAGCAGTTCCGGGCCCTTCAGGCCCATTTCGTTGAAACCCTTGATGTCCGCGGTGACCTGCCCCTTGGACAGCTCGGGCACGGTCTTGGTCCAGAACGGCTTTTCGTAGTCGTTGTAGGCGGTCAGGTTGCTCAGCCCCCCCACCACCTTCAGGTGGGTCTTGGACAGATCCTGGGCATGGGCGGCGGCAGCCAGCAGCGTGGCCGCGACGGCGGCGGTGATCAACGGCTTCTTCATGGAAGTTCTCCTTGCAGGCGGGGTTCGATCACGCGCCGGGCCCCGTTACCCGATGGCGCGCTGCAATCGGCCAACCGGCCATCGCGCGCATCCGCGACTGGCCGTACTGCCGCGCATTGCACCGGGTGGGTCGGGTCCTGTCCAATCGTAAGATCGGATGCCGGGGTATAAATTATTTTTAAGCCTCGGCGAAACGCGCCGCCCGGCACCGCCGGAACGCAGCAACGGCGCGGCTTTGCGGCCGGCGGGCCGGCGCTCCGGAATGCCCGCGGACGCCGCCGTCGACACCGGCCCACGGCCCGGGTATCAGGGAAAATCCTAGGTACCCTGCCGGGCCCGGCGAACGGCATGGCGCACCGCGCGCGGCCCCTAGATGGCTGGCGGCAAGGGGCCCAGCCGGCCTTCGGCAGCCTGCTGGGCCAGCAGCGCGATGGCGCGCGCGGCGTGGCTGTCGGGGCCCTGCACCCAGGTGGCGGTGAAGGCCAGGTCGGGCAAGGGGTCGGCCTGCACGTCCAGCAGGCGCAATTCGCCGCTGGCCAGTTCCTTGTCCAGGAACACGGGCGCGATCACGCTGGTGCCGATGCAGTCCAGCGTCATGCGCACCACCATCGACAGCGACGCGCTGCCATACATGCGCGGCTCGCGCACGCCGGCGCGGGTGAGCATGTCGCGCACCATCTGGTACGGGCTGCTGCTTGAAGGATAGGTGATCACCGGCAACATGCCGATGCGCTGCAGGGTCAGCGGCTCGGGCCCCAGGGCCAGCCGCGGGCTGGCCACCCACGCCAGCGGGTAGGCGCACAGCGGCAGGTTCTCGAAGCGCGCCTCGAGCACCGGCCCCATCAGGAACGCCACGTCGATCTGGCGCGAGCTCAGGTGGCTGCGCAGCACGGGCGTGGTGTCCACCTCGATCTGCAGCACCAGGGCGGGATACACCGCATGCACGTGCTCGACCAGCGCCGGCAGCCAGGTCTGCACGATGGTTTCCGCCACGCCGATGCGCATGGGCCCGCGCATCACGTTCTGCTCGCGGGCGGCCTGCAGCATGTCGCGGCGCAGCTGCAGCATGCGCTCGGCGTGCGACAGCAATTCCTGCCCCTTGCCGGTCAGGGTCACGCCGCGCGCGTCGCGCTCGAACAGGCGCACGCCCAGGTCGCGCTCGAGCGACGCGATGCGTTGCGAGACCGCCGGCTGGGTGGTGTTGAGTTTCTCGGACGCGGCGCGAAAGCTGCCCAGCGTCGACACCCAGAAGAATGTTTCGATGTTTCGTAGATCGATCATAATGCGCTGCCGCCCTGGTGGCAGAGCGTAGCACGCCCGGCCCCGGACGGCAGCGCGGGTCGTCGCCGGCGCCGCTACTTGGCCGCGCGCAACCCGATGACCTGGCCGATGGTGTCGTTGAATTCGGCCACGCATTGGTCCGTGCAGCGCGCGGCCCACTTGGGCAGGGTCGTCTCCACGGTGATCTTGCGCAGCAGCTCGCGGTCGGCCTGCGAGGGCTGCACCAGCGTCATGTGGCCCTTGACCTGGTAGGGGCAGGCGGCCGCGCCGCTGTTGCAGTCGTAGCCTTCCTGGGTCTGGCGGGCGGCCGCGTCCCAGATGTCGTCGACCATCTTGTCGATGTTGGTCTGCAGGAACGACTGCAGCGCCGGGGTGAAGCTATCCCAGGTTTTCTGGTTGACGGCGTGCAGCACCTGGCTCCAGCTGATCGGCAGCGCAACCAGGTGGGTGGACACCTCGTACCACTTGGCCGAATAGCCCGACAGCGAACCGGTAATGGCGCAGTCGACCACCTTGTTCTGCAGTGCCGGCACCACTTCGCCGAACGCCATGGTGACGCTGCTGCCGCCCAGCGCCTGCACGAACTCGGACTGGGTGCGCCCGGCGGTACGCACCTTCTTGCCCTTGATGTCGGCCAGACCCTTGATCTCGGCGTTGCAGAACAGCACCTGGGCCGGATAGGTGGACACGCCCAGCAGCCGCACGTTGCCGGCCTGGCTGTAGTGCTTGGCATACACCGGCTCGAACGCCTCGGTCACGGCGCGCGCGGTTTTGGCGTCGGGGGAAATGCCGGCCAGGTCGACCGCCTCGTTGATGGGGTTGTCGGCCGCGAAGTACGACAGCGGCGCGGTGCCGAACTGGATCACGCCCTGCCCCATCAGGCGCAGCAGCTCGGGCCCCTTCAGGCCCATTTCGTTCAGCCCCTTGATGCGCGCCTGCACGCGCCCCTTGGACAGCTCGGGCACGGTCTTGGTCCAGAACGGCTGTTCGTATTCCTGGTAGGCAGTCAGGTTGCTGAAGCCGCCGACCACCTGCAGGTCGGTCTTGGGCAGTTCCTGCGCCAGTGCCGGCGCGGCACAGAACGACGCGACGGCCAGCGCGGCCAGGGCAATGTGCTTGTTCATGGCAAGACTCCTTGTCATTGTGGGATAGCGCTGGAGCTGGCCAGCGTCAGAACACGGCAAGCCGGCTGTTGACCAGGTCGGTCACCAGCATGTGGCCGGGCGCGTGGGTAATGCAGAATGCCGGGCGCGCCGTGGCGATCACCGATTGCGGGGTGACGCCGCACGCCCAGAACACGGGAAGCTCGCCGTCGCGCACCGGCACCGCATCGCCGTAGTCCGGCCGGTCGAGGCGGTCGATGCCGATCAGCGACGGATCGCCGATGTGCACCGGCGCCCCGTGCACCGACGGAAAGCGTGAAGTAATCTGGATGGCGCGTATCGCGTCGGCGGCCTTGAAGGGCCGCATCGACACGACCAGCGGCCCCGCGAACGGCCCGGCCGCGCGCGTCGGGATATTGCAGCGCCACATGGGCGCATTGGTCTGGCAGGCGATGTGGCGGATCTCGATGCCCTCGGCCAGCAGCGCCTCTTCGAACGAGAACGAGCAGCCGATCAGGAAAGACACCAGGTCGTCGCGCCATACGTCGCGCACGTCGGTGGGTTCCTGCACCAGCTCGCCATCGCGCCATACGCGGTAGCGCGGCAGGTCGGTGCGGATGTCGATGTCCTGGCCCAGTTCGGGCAGCGACGGGTCGCCCGGCTCGGACATGGCCAGCAGCGGGCAGGCCTGCGGATTGCGCTGGCAGAACAGCAGGAAGTCGGCCGCCAGGCCGGCCGGCAGGATGGCCAGGTTGGCCTGTACGTTACCGGCGGCCAGGCCCGCGGTGGGCGTGGTCAGGCGCCCGCTGCGGGCGTCCATCCGTACGGCGCGGCCCCGTTGCGGCGCGGCGTCGTGCAAGCTGGCGTGCTGCATGTTTTTCCCCTTTCGATGCGTCGCGAGCATTGCACCGCAAGGAGTCGCCGAGCGTCCAATCGTATGTTTCGATGCGAGGTGATCCGTTTTACTTATCGCATCGTGCCGCCCAGCGCCGCGCTGTGCGCCTGGGCGAAGTCGCATGCCAGCTGCGCCACGGTGGCGCGCAGCCGGTTGTCGGCCCCGCGCAGCCAGCTGGCGGTAAAGGCCAGGTCGGGCAATTCGGCCTGCACGCGGAACTCGCGCAGTTCGCCGCTTTCGAGTTCGCGCGAGATCACCACGGGCGCGATCACGCACGCGCCGATGCCGTCGCGCACCATGCGCACGATGGTGTTCAGCGACCCGCTGCCGTACATGCGCGGCGCCACCACGCCCTCTTGCACCAGCAGCTCGCGCACCAGCCGATACGGCCAGGTGCTGGAAGCATGGGTGATGATGGGATACGCGGCCACCCTGGCCAGCGGCACGGGCTCGGGCCCGAGCTTCAGCCGGGGGCTGGCCACCCAGGCCAGCGGATACTGGCACAGCGGCAGGTTCTCGACATTGGCTTCCTGGATGGGCCCCATCAGGAACGCCAGGTCGAGCTGGTGCGACAGCAGCTGCGCGCGCAACGCCTGGCTGGTATCGACCTCGATCTCGAACATCAGGGCCGGATGCGCGGCGTGCATGTGCTCGATGAGGGCGTACAGCCAGGTATGGACGATGGTCTCGGACACGCCGATCCGGATGGTGCCCACCATCACGTCGCGCGCCCGCGCCACCTCGATCAGGTCCTGCCGCACGCGCAGCATGCGCTCGGCATGCGGCAGCAGTTCGCGCCCCTTGGGGGTAAGCGTGACGCCGCGCGCGTCGCGCTCGAACAGGCGCACGCCCAGGTCGCTTTCGAGCGAGGCGATGCGCTGCGAGATGGTGGGCTGGGTGGTATTGAGCTTCTCGGCCGCCGCGCGGAATCCGCCCAGCGACGATGCCCAGAAAAAAGTCTCGATATTTCGCAGATCTATCATTGCGCGGTTCCGTATGGCGGCGATCAGCGTATCATGTGTGCCGCCCCGGGGCCGTCGCCCGCGGGCCAGGCCGGCCCGCGCCGGCCGATGCTTTTTGCGCCGCAAAGGAGACCGCATGCACCGGGCCACCGCCGGGCCTGCCCCCGCCGTTTCAACGCCGTCCGCCCCCCGCCCGCCTTCGGCGCGCCCGCTGGTCGGCATCGTCTTGCTGATCCTGTCGGCCTGGATACTGTCCTGCCTGGACGCCAGCGGCAAATGGGTCATGGCGGCCGGGGTGCCGCTGCTGATCCTGTGCTGGGTGCGCTACCTGGTGCACTTGCTGCTGGTGCTGGCCCTGGTGCTGCCCAGGCGCGGCCCGGGCATCCTGCGCAGCACGCGCCCGCGCGAACAGCTGCTGCGCGGCGGCTCGATGCTGTGCGCCACGCTGTCTTTCTTCACCACGCTGAGCTACATGCCGCAGGCCGAGGCCACGGCAATCAACTTCCTGGCCCCGCTGATCGTGCTGGCGCTGGCGCCCTGGGTGCTGAAAGAACCGCCCCGCATGTCGCGCTGGGTGGCGGCGGCCGTGGCGTTCGGCGGCGTGCTGATCATCATCCGGCCAGGCGGCGGCCTGCACCCCCTGGGCGTGTTCTTCGGGCTGTTGACGGCGTGCTGTTTCGCGGCCCAGTTCATCGCCACCCGCCGCGTGGCCGGCGACGACCCTTACACCTCGCTGATCTGGAGCGGCGCGGTGGGTACCGTCTGCCTGACGCTGGCCCTGCCGCTGATCCTGCCGCCCGCCCTGCCGCTGCTGCGCGAGCTCAGCCCGGGCAACTGGATGCTGCTGGTTTCCACGGGCCTGTCGGGCGCGCTGGGCCATCTGCTGCAGATCGGCGCCTACCGCAACGCCGCGGCCTCTACCCTGGCGCCGTTCGTGTACCTGCAGATCGTCAGCGCCACCGCGGTGGGCTGGCTGGCCTGGGGACACTTCCCCGACGCGCTGACCTGGCTGGGCATCGCCATCATCTGCGGCAGCGGCATCATCATCGGCCTGATCGAATGGCGCCGGGGCCGCGCGCTGGCCCTGCGGGCCCGCGCATAGCGCCGTCGGGGCATCCGGCCCGGGTGCCGGGCCGCCGGGTGCCGCCCGGCCGCCCCGCCAGGCGCCTCAGTCGGCCAGGCGGCCGGCGGCCAGCACCAATTGCCGGCCGCAGCGCGCCGCCAGCTGCGCATCGTGGGTAACCAGCACCAGCGTGGTGCCGTGCTCGCGATGCAGGTCGAACATCAGGTCGATGACCGTGGCGCCGGTGGCGGCGTCCAGGCTGCCGGTGGGCTCGTCGGCGAACAGCAGGTCGGGCTGCACCACGAAGGCGCGCGCCAGCGACACCCGCTGCTGCTCGCCCCCCGACAGCGTGCGCGGGTAGTGGTGCAGGCGCTCGCCCAGCCCCACCCTGCGCAGCATGGCCTGGGCGGCCTCGCGCGCCGGCTGGCCGGCCAGTTCCAGCGGCAGCATGACGTTTTCCAGGGCAGTCAGGTTGGGCAGCAGCTGGAACGACTGGAACACGAAGCCCACATGGCGCGCGCGCAGCCGCGCGCGGCCGTCTTCATCCAGGGAAAACAAGTCCTGGCCGGCCAGGCGCACCGTGCCGGACGAGGGAACATCCAGCCCGGCCATCAGTCCCAACAAGGTGGATTTGCCCGACCCGGAGCTGCCGGTGATCGCCACGGCGCTGCCGGCCGCCACCGTAAAATCGATGCCCTCCAGGATCGACAGCGTGCCGCCGGCGTCGGAAACCTGCTTGCCCAGCCCAGAAACCTCGATCGAGACCTTGTTATCCATGCGCCTATTCTTCCGTTTGTTTGTTGCCGCCGCGCTGGCCGCCAGCGTGGCCGCGCCCGCCGCCCACGCTCAGACCGCCGCCCCGCCGGCAGGTTCCGCGGCCCGCACGCTGCTGGTCGTGGGCGACAGCCTGTCGGCCGAGTACGGCCTGGCGCGCGGCACCGGCTGGGTGCCGCTGCTGGCCCGCCGCATGTCGGAACAATACCCCAACTACCAGGTCGTCAATGCCAGCATCAGCGGCGACACCACCAGCGGCGGCGTGGCGCGCCTGCCGGCGCTGCTGCAGCGCCACCAGCCCGCGATCGTGGTGCTGGAACTGGGGTCGAACGACGCGCTGCGCGGGCTGTCGCTGCAAATGACCGAGCAGAACCTGCGCGACATGGCGCAGCGTTCGCGCCAGGCCGGCGCCCGGGTATTGATCGTGGGCATGCAGATCCCGCCCAACTACGGGCGGGACTATACGCAGCGCTTCGCCGAGGTCTTTCCCGCGGTGGCCAAGGCCGAGCAGGCCGGACTGGTGCCCTTCCTGATGGACGGCATGGCGACCGACCGCGCAATGTTCCAGGCCGACGGCATCCACCCCAACGAGCAGGCCCAGCCCGCGCTGCTGGATAACGTGTGGGCCGCGCTGCGGCCCATGCTGGAAGGCGATCAGCCGGCCGACTGATCCGACGCCTGCAGCACCGCCGCCGCTTCGGGCAGGATCTTCACCTGGTACTGCTGGCGCAGCACCTTCAGGATCGCGGCGTCTTCGGCCTGGCCCCAGGCCGCCCCCAGCTGGCGGGCCAGCAGGTCGCGCGAGGACTCGTCCACCGTGCCGGGCTCGATCTTGTCCAGCCGCACCACCACGTAATCGTTGCCATCGGCCGCGCCGGCATAGGCGGGCAGCGGCTGGGCCGGCAGGCGCATGGCGGCCTCGAGCACCGGCTGCGCCAGTTGCCGCGGCTGCTGGCGCGACACCACGACGGTTTCGCCGAAGCCTTCCGGCAGCGTTGCCGTGTTGACCTTCCAGCCTTCCAGCGCCTCGGTGGCCGCCTTGCGGGCGGCTTCGGCCGCGCGCTCGTCGAGCAGGCGCTCGCGGATGGCGTCGCCGACCTTTTCCAGCGGCGGCACGTGCTCGGGCTGCACCTGCGCCACGCGCACCGCCAGCATGGTGTCGGGCGACAACTCGATGACGCCGGAATTCTGCTTGTCGCGCAGCACTTCGGGCGAGAACAGGGCCTGGCGCACGCGCGGGTTGTCCAGCAGCGCCGTGTCGGCGCCGGCCGCGGCCGCATCGGCACCGGCCTGGTCGGCCGGCAGCAGCCCTTCGCGCGTGATGCCCGAGGCGTTGCGCAGCTTCAGGCCCAGCGCATCGGCGGCGGGCTGCAGGCTGTCGCGTTGGTCGTACACGGTTTCGGTCAGCTTGGTGGCCATTTCCGAGAAGCGCGTGGCGGCGATCTGCTTGCGGATCTCGGCGGTGATTTCGTCGCGCACCTCGGCCAGCGGCTTGATGGCGGCGGGCTGGATCTCGGTGACCTTGACGATGTGCAGGCCCGAGGGGCTCTCGACCACGCCCGAGACCTGGTCTTTGCCCAGGCCGAAAATGGTCTTTTCCAGCGGCCCGGCCAGCATGCCCGGCGCCAGCCAGCCCAGGTCGCCGCCTTTGTCGGCCGACCCCGCATCCTGGGAGTTGGCGCGCGCCAGCTCGGCGAACCCGGCCGGATCGGCGGCCGCCTGCTTGGCCAGCGATTCGGCCTTGGCGCGCGCGGCCTTGCGGGCGTCTTCGGACGCGCCGGCCGGCAGCTCGATCATGATGTGGCTGGCGCGGCGGCGTTCGGGCTGGCCGAAGCGGTTCTTGTTCTGTTCGTAGTAGCTGCTGATGTCTTCGTCCTTGACCTGCACGCCTTGCGTGGCGGCGGCCTCGTCCAGTACCAGGTACTGCGCGGTGACGTGCTCGGGCACCGACAGCTGCTGCTTGTTGGCGTCGTACCAGGCCTGGATGTCTTGCGGCGACACGGACACTTGCGCGCGGTAGTCGGCGGCGGCGAAGCGGCGCAGTTGCACCGAGCGCTGCTGCGTCAGGGCGGTTTCCAGCGAGGCCGTGACCGCGGCCGGCACGGTGGCCGACTGGGTGACGGGCTCGAGCACGCGGCCCACGGCCAGGTCGCGGCGCAGGCCGGCCTCGAACGAGGTGGGCGTCATGCCCTGCGCGGCCAGCACCTGGCGGTAGCGCTCGGGCGAGAAGCGGCCGTTGTCCTGCACTTGCGGAATGGCGGCAATGGTGTTGCGCAGCGTGCCGTCGGACACCGAGAAGCGGTTGTCGGCGGCGACTTGCGCCAGCAAGCGCTGGTCGATCAGCTGGTTGAGCAGTTGCTCGCGCATGGCGGGCGTATCGACCAGCGCCGGGTCGAATTGGGCGCCCAGGCGCTGGCGGAATTGCTCGAGCTGGTTGCGGTGCGCGTTGTCGAACTCGCTGCGCGTGATGGGCTGGCCCGCCACCGTGGCCAGCTCGGGTTCGCGGCTGATGAAGCTTTCGTAGCCCTGGATGCCGACCAGGAAAAACGACGGCACGATCAGGATCAGCAGAATGAACTGCATCCAGCGGCGATGATTGCGTAGTAGTTCGAACATGGAATCCCTGTTTGCCATGCGCGGCCGCCCGACGAAAAGGCCGCCGCGCCGCAAAAAAACGCATAAAAAAAGGCGAACCGGTTCGCCCTTGCCAGGAGCCGGAATCGAACCCGGTCAGCCGCCGGAGTTTACCATTTTCGCCCCGGGCGGGTGCCTGCCGTTCCGGACGGGGCTGCGGGCGCGGGCGTGGGGGTTTCTGGGTTCTGGTTCTGGGTTCTGGTTCTGGGTTCTGGTTCTGGGTTCTGGGTTCTGGGTTCTGGGTTCTGGGTTCTGGGTTCTGGGTTCTGGGTTCTGGGTTCTGGGTTCTGGGTTCTGGGTTCTGGCCCCGTCCCGCGCCGCCCGGGCAGGCGCAGGCGGCGAAGTCGGGCGGGCTCGGGCGCAAGACCAGGCGCCCGAGGCCTGCTACGCAGGCTGCCCCGCCCTCCAATTCGCCGCCTGCGCCTGCCCGGGCGACGCGGGACTGCATCGGGGATCGGCCCGAAGCGTCGTCTCTATGAAAGCCAAGGTGTCAGACACCTCTTAGCACCGGCGCATGTCGGCACAAAATTTCCCTCCAAAAGCCATAGAGACCACGCCCCGAGCTTGCCCCGACGCACCGCTGGTGTCAGACACCCTTACGAGACATTCTTGGCCAGCCCATCCTGCCACGGGGTGTCTGACACTGAGGTTTCCCCACGAATTATTTTTATAAATCAGTGGATTAAGTGGGGAACGGTAGAAAGAAGTGCGCGCATGGGGCATTCTTCAGGTGACGAAACCAAAGAAGGATGCCGAATCCAT
>Ga0182737_1000234_pt1 | contig 95281 bp, 100 predicted proteins | sample eDN5th30CBELigOP_FD_128878 | JGI IMG/M metagenome (GOLD analysis project Ga0182737, IMG submission 128878) | Enriched Organic Plus compost microbial communities from Emeryville, California, USA - eDNA 5th pass 30_C BE-Lig OP (version 2) (version 2) ... | reverse complement strand
TGGAACGGCGGATGAAGACCCAGGCTCTCCCACGGGCTTGGTGTCCCAAAGGTGCTGCGGTCTCTCATCCGCCACCGCAATCGGCAATACAGCGCCAATCCCGGGCAAAGGGAAGTTACAAGGTGGCCCGAAGGGTCGGATGAGGGGGCAAGCGTGCCGTATTCGCCTGCGGCTCCCCCTCATCCCGCTGCCGCGACCTTCTCCCCGCCGGGGAGAAGGGACAGGTGGGACCCGTTGAATACTACAGGCGATTGCTCTTCCGCTTAGCGACGAGGGAGGCACCAGAGTGCATTACTGCTTGCGCGGCCAGGTGTCGGCGAGGCGGTAGCCGGCCGGCCATGGATCGTCCGGGTCGAGCATAACCTGGCTCGTGCCGGTGACCCAGGCGCGGCCGGAGATTTCCGGCACGACGGCGGGGCGGCCGCCGACCGTGGTCTCGCCGACGATGCGGCAGTCGAAGCGCGAATCGAGGATCGAATAGCCGGAGAAGGATTGTCCGACCTTGATCTCGCCGCGGGCGTGCAGCACCGCCATGCGGGCCGAGCATCCGGTGCCGGTCGGCGAGCGGTCGAGCTTTGCCGGCTGGATGACGACCGTGTTGCGGCCGTGCAGCGCGCCGTCGCGCTCCTCGACCGGCAGCGTGAGCTGGCAGAAGGAGATGTGGTTCCAGTCCGGGTTTTCCGGATGGGTGAAGCCGAGCTGTTCGTTGGCCGCTTTCGTGATGCGGATGCCGGTTTCGGCGAGTTCACGCGCCTCGTCCGGTGTCACGGAAAAACCGAGCGCGCGGGCGTCGGTCAAGACGAAGCTGTCGCCGCCATAGGCCGTGTCGACGGTGAGCGTGCCGAGGCCTTCCACCTCCAGCTTGGCGTCCAGCCTGTCGGCGAAGGAGGGAACGTTGGTGACGGTGATGCGCTCGGCCTTGCCGTTGCGGCAGGTGGCGACGACGTCCACGAGGCCGCCCGGCGCTTCCAGCACCATGCGCGTCTCCGGCTCGACCATCGGGATGATGCCGCTGTCGAGCAGCACGGTCGACACGCAGATCGAGTTGGAGCCGGACATCGGCGGCGTATCCTCCGGCTCCATGATGATGAAGCCCATATCGGCACGCGGGTCCTTCGGCGGCACGAGAAGGTTGATGTGACGGAAGACGCCGCCGCGCGGCTCGTTGAGCACGAAGTTGCGCAGCGTCTTGTCCTCGGCGATGAACCTGCGCTGTTCCCACAGCGTCTTGCCGGGCGGCGGGGCGACGCCGCCGACGATGACGTCGCCCACCTCGCCCTCGGCGTGGCAGGTGACGATGTGGATGACCTTGCTGCTGCGCATGGCGCGACCTCCGCTTTCCCGATGTCGTGCACCGGCGGCCGGGCCGGCGCGGTTGTCCATTCATAGAAATATTGGATCCAATATACAATCCCGTTTCTCATCGGTTGTCCGCCGGGTCGCTCGGTTGCCCCGCCGCCGGTTTCGACCTATGACCATGGCTCCATTCACCGGGGTTGGACACGATGAAATTTGCTGCCGTCGATGTTCGGCAGGCCGCTTCGGCGGCCGACATCGTCTATGAGGCGCTGCGCAGGGCGATCATCGAGGGCGACCTTGCCGAGGGCGAGAACCTCCGGCAGGAGGAGATCGCGCAGATGTTCAACGTCAGCCGCATCCCCGTGCGCGAGGCGCTGTCGCGGCTGGAGCAGCACGGCCTCATCACCACGCAGCGCTACAAGGGCGCCGTCGTCGCCGGTCTTTCCATCGAGGAGATCGAGGAGATCTTCCAGTTCCGCGCCCTCATCGAGGCGGAGGTCATGCGGCTTGCCGTTCCCAATCTCGACCGCGCGGCGCTGGAGCGCGCGCAGGCCTATCGCGACGCCTTCGACCGGGAGACGGACCCACACCGCTGGGGCGAGATCAACCGGATGTTCCACTACAGCCTCTACGAGGCCTCGCATCGCCCCTATTATCTCCAGAACGTGCGCGCCTCGCTCGACAGGATCGACCGCTACCTGCGCGCCCAGCTTTCCTTCACCGACGGCGTGCCGCGGGCCGGGCGCGAGCACGAGGCGATCCTTGCGGCCTGCGAAAAGGGCGATGCCGCTCTCGCCTCGCTCCTCACGCGCGACCACATCCTCGACGCCGGCCGCTCGCTGGTGGCGTTCCTGCGCGGCCAGCGCGGTTGAGCGGGGCTTTTCAAGGCGGCGGCGCTTTTGTATAAGGCTTTCAAATCGATTTAAATTCCCCGGAAAACCGCAAGGAAAGCCGATGTCGCGCCGCAAATGCATCGCCCTCATCGCCCATGACGAGAAGAAGGACGACATGGCGGCCTTTGCCGCCGAGAACGAAGCCTTTCTCGCCGAAGCCCGCATCGTCGCCACCGGCACGACGGGCGGAAGGGTGCTGGAGGCCTGCCCCGGTCTCGACGTGACGCGGCTGAAAAGCGGCCCGCTCGGCGGCGACCAGCAGATCGGCGCGCTGATCGCGACGGGGGAGGTGGACCTGCTGATCTTCTTCGTCGATCCGCTGACGCCCATGCCGCACGACGTCGACGTCAAGGCCTTGATGCGCCTTGCCATCGTCTACGACATTCCGATGGCGCTCAACCGCGCGACGGCGGAAAGCCTGCTCGACTTTGCGGGCGATTGACGCCACCTTGGGCGGGGCCGCGCGCAAGCAGGTCCATTCATGTGAAAGAACGGGACAGTCCGATGGTAAGGCCGAACGACAACGACACGCATTTCCCCTTTCCCATCCTCGTCGGCGATATCGGCGGCACCAATGCGCGCTTCGCGCTGCTGGTCGATGCCTTCGCCGAGCCGAAGCTGCTTCCCATCATCCAGACCGCCGACTATCCGAACATCGACGACGCCCTGCAGCAATGCATCCTCGACAAGACGTCGGTGCAGCCGCGCTCGGCGATCCTGGCGCTCGCCGGCCCCATCGAGGGCGACGAGGTGCCGCTGACCAATTGCCCCTGGGTCGTGCGCCCGCGCGACATGATCGCCAATCTCGGCTTCGAGGACGTTCTGCTCGTCAACGATTTCGAGGCGCAGGCGCTCGCCGTCGCTTCGCTGGGTGACGGGGACCGTGAGAAGATCGGCCCCGGCATCGAGCGTCATTCGGCCTCGCGCACCGTGCTCGGCCCGGGCACCGGCCTCGGCGTCGCCGGCCTCGTCCATGCCCGCCAGAGCTGGATCCCGGTTCCGGGCGAGGGCGGCCATGTCGATGTCGGACCGCGCAGCGAGCGCGACTACCAGATATGGCCGTTCCTCGAACCCATCGAGGGCCGCATTTCCGCCGAGCAGCTCCTGTGCGGGCGCGGCATCATGAACATCTACCACGCCATCTCCGCCGCCGACGGCGTCGATGCGCCGCTTGAGACCCCGGCCGACGTTACGGCGAAGGCGCTCGCGCAGGAGGACCGCGCGGCCATCGAGACGGTCGCGCTCTTCTCCACCTATCTCGGCCGCGTTGCCGGCGACATGGCGATGATCTTCATGGCCAAGGGCGGCGTGTTCCTTGCCGGCGGCATCTCGCAGAAGATCCTCCCGGCCCTCCGCGGTCCGGAATTCCGCGCCGCCTTCGAGGACAAGGCGCCGCACAGCGCGCTCCTCCGCTCCATCCCCACCTATGTGGTCACCCATCCCGTGGCGGCGCTGGCGGGCCTTGCCGCCTTCGCGCGCATGCCGGAGCGATTCGGTGTTGCAACCGAGGGACGCCACTGGAAAAGGTGAGCCTTTCGCAAGGGTCTCGACGCTCCGCGGACTCGCCAAAGCCGGGTCCAGCCCCTATAGAGCGCCCTAGGGCCGGTCCGCCGGCCGCTGTCGAGACCGTGCAGGAAAGTCAGTTTATTGACCGATAAAAGTCGAACCGAGCGCCCGCCCGTCAGCTCCGACACCGTTACGACCGTGCTCAAGCGCGTCATCGCCGAAAACGGCCGCGAGCATCTGCGCGGCTATCTCGCCGCCATCGCCTGCCTTGTCGTGGTCGCGATGACGACGGCCTTCACCGCCTGGATCATGGAATCGGTCGTCAACGAGGCCTTCGCCAACAAGCGCGCCGACCTCGTGCTCATCATCTGCGGTGCGATCTTCGTCGCCTTCGTGCTGCGCGGCTTTGCGACCTATTACGAGGCCGTCATCCTCTCCAAGATCGGCAACAATATCGTCGCGCGCTACCAGCGCCGGCTCTATTCGCACCTTATGGCGCTCAGCGTCGGCTTCTTCAGCGAGTCGCGCTCGGCCTATCTCGCCGCCCAGATCAGCCAGAACGTCACCGGCATCCGCGACGTCCTCAACATGACGGTGACATCGCTCGCCCGCGACGTGCTCACCCTCGTCGCGCTCATCGGCGTGATGATCTCCAAGGACTGGCTGCTGACGCTCATCGTCTTCGTCGTCGCCCCGCCGCTGCTCCTCGGCCTGCGTTACGTCTCCAAGCGCCTGCGCAGCGCGACGCGCGAAGCCGTGGAACTCAACAGCCATGTGCTCGGCGCCATGCAGGAGACGATCCAGGGCATCACCATCGTCAAGGCCTTCACCATGGAGGACCAGCTTCGCGGCAAGGTCGAGGCGATCATCGACGAGGCGGAGCGCCGCTCCAACCGCATCGCGCGGCTGACCGAGCGCACGGCGCCGATGACGGAAACCTTCGCGGGCTTTGCCATTTCCGGCGTGCTCGCCTATGCCGCCTACCGCTCCATCTACGGCGACGTGATGCCGGGCGCCTTCTTCGCCTTCGTCGCCGCGCTCCTGATGGCCTACGATCCGGCGCGCCGCCTTGCGCGCCTGCAGGTCTCGCTGGAACGCGCGGCCGTCAATGCGCGCATGATCTACGAGGTCCTCGACCTCAAGCCGCGCCAGGCCGACCGGGCCGACGCGAAGCCGCTCGCCATCACCGACGCGTCGATCGACTTCCGCAATGTCCGCTTCGGCTATTCTGAGGGTGAGACCATCCTCAAGGGCGTGAGTTTCACCGCCGAGGGCGGGCGCACCACGGCGCTCGTCGGCCCGTCCGGCGCGGGGAAATCCACCGTCATCAGCCTCATCCCGCGCTTCTACGATCCGGCGGAGGGCGAGATCCTGATCGACGGGCAGGACATCGCCCATGTCACCAAGCAGTCGCTGAGAAACGCCATCGCCTATGTCTCGCAGCAGCCCTACCTCTTCGAGGGCACGATCCGCGACAACATCCGCTACGGCCGGCCGGAGGCGAGCGATGCCGAGGTGGAGGCCGCGGCCCGCCACGCCTATGCGCACGATTTCATCCTCGCCCAGCCGCTCGGCTACGACACGCCCGTCGGCGAGAACGGCGTGACGCTTTCCGGCGGCCAGCGCCAGCGGCTTTCCATCGCCCGCGCGCTGGTGCGCAATGCGCCGATCCTCCTCCTCGACGAGGCCACCTCCGCGCTCGACACCGAATCCGAGCAGGCCGTGCAGAAGGCGCTCGACGAGGCGATGAGCGGGCGCACCGTCGTCGTCATCGCCCATCGCCTCTCCACGGTGGTGCGGGCCGACAAGATCGTCGCGATGCAGGACGGCCGCGTCATGGAAGAAGGCACGCACGAGGAGCTTGCGGCCCGCGAAAACGGCCTCTACGCTCGCCTCAACAATCTTCAGGCGCCCGCCGTCAGCGCGGGCAAATAGTGCAGGGAAAGAACGAGATGAGCGGCACCGCAATGAAGCTGGTCGTCGTCGGCGCCGCCGGCCGCATGGGCCAGACGCTGATCCGCACCATCCATGCCATGGAGGGCGCGGCCGTCTTCGCCGCCGTCGAGCGCGAGGGCTCTCCCTTCGTCGGCCGCGATGCGGGCGAGCTTGCCGGCCTCGGGCCGATCGGCGTTCCCGTCACCGACAAGCCGCTGGAAGCCTTCCTCGAAGCCGAAGGCGTGCTCGATTTCACCGCACCGGCCGCCACCGTCGAATTCGCCGGCCTTGCCGCCCAGGCGCGCATCGTCCACGTCGTCGGCACGACCGGCTGCGCGCCGGCGGACGACGAGAAGATCCGCGCGGCCGCCCGCCATGCGCGGATCGTCAAGTCCGGCAATATGAGCCTCGGCGTCAACCTGCTCGGCGTCCTGACGCAGACGGCCGCCCGCGCGCTCGGCCCGGCCGACTGGGACATCGAGATTCTCGAAATGCACCACAAGCACAAGGTCGACGCGCCCTCCGGCACGGCGCTGCTTCTCGGCGAGGCAGCGGCGCGGGGCCGCGGCATTTCGCTTGCAGAGCATTCCGTGCGCACGCGCGACGGCCACACCGGCCCGCGCCCGTCCGGCGCCATCGGCTTTGCCACGCTGCGCGGCGGCTCGGTCATCGGCGAGCATTCGGTCATGCTGGCCGGCGAGGGCGAGCTGCTGACGCTCTCGCACAGCGCGACGGACCGCTCGATCTTCGCCCGCGGCGCGGTGCATGCCGCGCTCTGGGCGCGCGAGCGCAAGCCCGGCTTCTACTCCATGCTCGACGTGCTCGGGCTCAACTGATCCAACATCGGAGACCTATCCCATGAGCGGAACCCTCGTCCTCGTTCGCCACGGCCAGAGCGAATGGAACCTGAAGAACCTCTTCACCGGCTGGCGCGACCCGGACCTCACCGCGCTCGGCATCGAGGAAGCCACGACCGGCGGCAAGGCGCTCGCCGAAACCGGCATCAAGTTCGATATCGCCTTCACCTCGGCGCTGTCGCGCGCGCAGAAGACGCTGAAGATCATCCTCGACGAGATCGGCCAGCCGGGCCTCGAGACGATCCGCGACGAGGCGCTGAACGAGCGCGACTACGGCGATCTCTCCGGCCTCAACAAGGACGATGCCCGCGCCAAGTGGGGCGAGGAGCAGGTGCATATCTGGCGCCGCTCCTACGACGTGCCGCCGCCGGGCGGCGAGAGCCTGCGCGACACCGGCGCGCGCGTCTGGCCCTACTACCTGACGGAGATCCTGCCCCGCGTGCTGCGCGGCGAGAAGGTGCTCGTCGCCGCCCACGGCAATTCGCTGCGCTCGCTGGTCATGGTGCTGGACCGGCTTTCGAAGGAAGAGATCCTGAAGCTCAACCTCGCGACCGGCGTGCCGATGGTCTACGTGCTCAACGCCGATTCCACCGTGCAGTCCAAGGACGTGCTGGGCGACATGTCCGGCGCGCATTAACCGGCCGTTTACCACGCCGTTCGAAGATCGTGGACCGGGGCGCCCTGCGGCGCCCCTTTTGCCGTCCGTTAGCCGGCGGCGTGCTATTTCGGGACAGATTCCTCCGGAGACCGTCCCATGTTCCTTCGCAGCCTCGTTCTTGTCGTCGGGTCCGTCGCGGCCGCGGCCGCCTTCGTGCCCGGCCTTGCGACGCGCTATCTCGAAACGGCCGCATCCGGCACGCCGCCCGCAAGGGTCGAGAAGGCTTCGGTTTCGACGGGCCAGGATGCGGCGCGCTATACCGGCAACCGCAGCGCCGTCATCCCCGCCGATGCGGACGGCCATTTCACCGGCCTCTTCTCCATCAACGGCCGCAAGGAGGAGGGCATGGTCGATACGGGCGCCAGCATGGTCGCCCTCAACGTCTCCACCGCCCAGCGCCTCGGCATCGACAAGGCGGACCTCGATTTCCGCTACGCGGTCGACACGGCCAACGGCAAGGCGCGCGCCGCCTATATCCGCCTCGACAGGGTCGAGATCGGCCCGGTGCGCATGGAGAAGGTCGGCGCCATGGTGCTGGAAGACAAGGCGCTTTCCGGCACGCTGATCGGCATGAGCTTCCTCAAGGGGCTCTCGTCCTACAAGGTCGAGGACGGCAAGCTGCAGCTCACGCGCTGACGGCCTCGAGGATTTCCGGCGCGGCGGCCGGCGCTTCCGGCACGGTCCGGTAGAGCGCGGCAAGCCGCATCGCCGCGCGCTCGGCGGCATCGGTGCTTGCCGCATGGACGCGGCCGATCTCCATGCCCTTTTCCACCTTCGTGCCGAGCGGCAGCAGGCGGTCGAAACCGACCCGGTGGTCGACGGCATCGTCCGGCCGGCTGCGCCCGCCGCCAAGCTCGATGACGGCAAGGCCGATGCCCCGCGTGTCGCAGGCGGCAAGGTAGCCGGCCTCGTCCGCAAGGACCGGGCGGATGACCGGGGCGGGCGCCAGATAGACCGCCGACCGCTCGACGATATCGGCCGGCCCGCCGAGGGCATGCACCATGCGCCCGAAGACCTCAGCCGCCACGCCGCTCGTGAGCACTCCCCTCGCCTGCGCGAGGGCCGCCGCGGGATCGGTCTCCAGCCCGGACAGCACCAGCATCTCGGCGGCGAAAGCCAGAACGATGCGCTCCAGCCGCGTGCCGGCCTTCTCGCCCTTGAGGAAGGCGATGCAATTGGCAATCTCGACGGCGTTGCCGGCGGCGTCCGCCAGCGGCTGGTTCATGTCGGTGATGAGCGCGGATGTCTTCACGCCCGCCCCGTTCGCCACCTCGACCAGCGAGCGGGCGAGCGTCCCGGCCTCGGCCATCTCCGTCATGAAGGCGCCTTTGCCGACCTTCACGTCCAGCACCAGCGATTGCAGGCCGGCGGCGAGCTTCTTGGAAAGGATCGAGGCGGTGATCAGCGGCACGGAATCGACCGTCGCCGTCACGTCGCGGATGGCGTAGATGCGCTTGTCGGCTGGCGCGAGGTCCGCCGTCTGGCCGATGATCGCGCAGCCGATGTCCTTCACCGTACGGCGGAAGACGTCGGCGGAGGGCATGATCGTGTAGCCGGGGATCGATTCCAGCTTGTCGAGCGTGCCGCCGGTATGGCCGAGGCCGCGCCCGGAGATCATCGGCACGGCAAGCCCGCAGGCGGCCGCGATGGGCGCCAGCATCAGCGAGACATTGTCGCCGACGCCGCCGGTCGAATGCTTGTCGGCGACCGGGCGGTCGAGGTGCGACCAGTCGAGCACGTCGCCCGAATCGCGCATGGCCAATGTCAGCGCCACGGTCTCCTCGCGCGCCATGCCGTTGAACCAGACCGCCATGGCGAAGGCGGCGACCTGCCCCTCGGAGACGCTGCCGTCCGTCACGCCGGCAACGAGGCGGGCGATCTCCTCGGGCAAGAGCGGCTCGCCGTTGCGCTTGCGGCGGATCGTCTCCTGCGGCAGCATCTCAGTAGCTTGCCGGCGCGGCGGGCGCGGGCTGGCCGCCGAGCACGGAAAGAATGTCGCCCAGAAGCCCCGAGGCGCCGAAGCGGAAGGTTTTCGGCGTCGCCCAGCCCTCGCCGAGGATCGAGGCGGCGAGCGCCAGGTATTCGCCGGCATCCGCCACGGTGCGCACGCCGCCCGCCGGCTTGAAGCCGACCGGCCTGCCGCTCGCCTTGATGGCGTTCAGCATGATCTCTGCGGCCTGCAGGGTGGCGTTGACGGCAACCTTGCCGGTGGAGGTCTTGATGAAATCCGTGCCGGCGGCAATGGCAAGGTCGGAGGCCTCGCGGATCAGCGCCGGGTCCTTGAGTTCGCCGGTCTCCAGGATGGTCTTGAGCGTGACGGGCGGCGGGCAGGCGGCCCTTACGGCCGTCACCATCTCCGTCACGGCCTCTTCATCGCCGGTGATGAAATCGCGGTACGGAATGACGAGGTCGATCTCGTCCGCCCCGTCGGCGATCGCCTGCTTCGTCTCGGCGACGACGTCTGCAACGGCCATGCCGCCCGAGGGGAAGTTGACGACGGTGGCGATCCTCACCGCATTGCCCTTGCCGAGGATGCCGCGCGCCTGAGCCACGAAGCGCGGCCAGATGCAGATGGCGGCGGTCGGCCCGAGGGGCGTCTGCGCCTGCCTGCAGAGCTTTTCGATGGCCGCTGCATCGCAGGTGTCGGTCAGATCGGTCAGGTCGAGCAGCGAGAGCGCTTTCTTGGCAATGGCCTCATGCATGGTCGTCGTCTCCGCCCGCGATCATCTCGGCGAGGATCGCGGCGAGCCGCTTTCCGCCGACCGGGGCCATGTCCTTGGTTTCGTGATGGCTGAGTTCGCCGCCCGTCATGCCGGCGCCGAAATTGGTGATGACCGAGGCGGCGGCGACCCTGAGGCCGAGATGGCGGGCGATCAGTACTTCCGGCACGGTCGACATGCCGACGGCATCGGCGCCGAGCACGCGCGCCATGCGGATTTCCGCCGGCGTCTCGAAGCTCGGCCCGGAGAACCACATGTAGACGCCGCTGGAGAGCGGAATGCCGAGCTTTTCCGCCGCCCGCTCCATGCGGGCTGCAAGCCCGGCATCGTATGCATTGGTCATGCCGACGAAGCGGTCGTCGCCGGCAAGGCCGATCAGCGGGTTGGTGCCGGAGAAATTGATGTGGTCGGAAATGCGCATCACCGAGCCGGGCGGCATGTCGTCCCGCAGCGATCCCGCCGAATTGGTGAGGATCAGCGAGGTGACGCCGAGCCCCTTCAGCACCTCGATGGGCGTGCGCATGGCATTGGCGTCGCCGCTTTCGTAGTAGTGCACGCGGCCGGAGAGCACGATGACGGGGACGGCGCCCAGATGACCGATGACGAGCTCGCCGGCATGGCCCGAGACGGCGCTGACCGGAAAGCTCGGCAGGTCGGAGTAAGGGATGCGCAGCGGATCGGTGATCGCTTCCACCAGCGAGCCGAGGCCGGAGCCGAGCACGATGCCGTGGCGCGGCGCGACGCCGCCGAGGCGCGAGATGAGGAGGTCGGTCGTCGTGGCGCTCATCCGATCACGTCCGTCGCAAAGCCGTGCGGCAGAAGCTCTTCCATCGTCATGGTCTTCTTCACGCCGGTCTCGTCGCAGAGGTAGATCTGCGTTTTCGCCGAGGCGAATTCGGCGATCTTCTGCCGGCAGCCGCCGCAGGGCGGGCAGAGCGGCAGCTTCTCGGCGATCACCGCCATCTCGACGATCTTCGTCGCGCCGGCCATGATCATGTGGCTGATGGCGGTGGGTTCGGCGCACCAGCCCTGCGGGAAGGAGATGTTCTCGATATTGGCGCCGGCATAGATTTTCCCGTCCTCGGCGCGGATCGCCGCGCCGACGGGGAATTTCGAATAGGGCGCATAGGCGTGGGCCATCGCCGCGCGCGCCGCCTCGAAGAGGTCGTGGGACATTTCTAGCGCTCCTTGACGTAGGGCACGCCGCCGGCCTTCGGCGGAATGGCCTTGCCGATGAAGCCCGCAAGCAGGATCACCGTGAGGATATAGGGCAGCGCCTGCATCAATTGTACCGGCACCTTGCCGATCAGCGGGAAGGCATAGCCCTGGTAGCGGATGGCGAAGGCATCGAGGAAGCCGAAGAGCAGGCAGGCGAAGAGGATGTTCTTCGGCCGCCACTTGGCGAAGATGAGGGCGGCGAGCGCGATATAGCCCTTGCCCGCCGTCATGCCCTTGGTGAAGCCGGCATTGGCCGCAAGCGAGAGATAGGCGCCCGCCACGCCGCACAGGATGCCGCAGCAGATGACGGCGCGGTAGCGCAGCCAGATGACGGAGATGCCGGCGGTATCGACCGCGCCCGGATTTTCCCCGACGGCGCGAAGGCGAAGGCCGAAGCGTGTGCGGTAGAGGATCCACCAGCTCGCCGGCACCATTAGGAAGGCGAGATAGGTGAGGGGCGAATGGCCGGAGAGGAGGTCGGAATAGACCTGCCCGAGGATCGGCACGTCGCGCAGGCTGTCGGCGAAGGGCAGCTTGACCGTGCCGAAGCGGCCGTCCGCAGAGAGCGCGGGCGTGCGCCCGCCCTGCTTGAACCAGGCCTGGCCGAGGATGACGGTGGCGCCGGCGACGACGAAGTTGATGGCGACGCCCGAGACGATCTGGTTGCCGCGCTGGGTGATCGAGGCATAGCCGTGCACCAGCGAGAGAAGCACGGAAATGAGGATGGCGGCAAGCAGCCCCATCATCACGGACTGGGTGATGTAGGCGACGGCGCCGGCGGCGAAGGCCGCGCCCAGCATCTTGCCCTCGAGGCCGATGTCGAAGACGCCGGCCCGCTCGGTGAAGAGGCCGGCGAGGGCGGCGAGGATCAGCGGCGTCGAGACGCGGACGGTCGACTGCGCAAGCTCGATGAAGACCTGAAAGAGTTCCATGGTTCAGGCTCCCTTGGTGGCGGCGACGTCGCTTGTCTTCGGCGAGAGCCCGAGGACGATGCGCGTGATGGCCGGGCGGAACATGTGCTCCAGCGCGCCGGCAAAGAGGATCACCAGGCCCTGGATGATGACGATCATGTCGCGCGAGATGGAGGGCATCTCGAAGGAGATTTCCGCGCCCCCCTGGTAGAGCATGCCGAAGAGGAGGGCGGCCGGGATGATGCCCGCCGGATGCGAGCGGCCCATCAGCGCCACGGCGATGCCGACGAAGCCGGCGCCCTGCACGAAATCGAGCTGCATGCGGAACTGCTCGCCCATGATCGGGTTCAGCGCCATCATGCCGGCGAGCGCGCCGGAAAGCATCATGGTGATGATGATGATCTTCGCTTCCTTGATGCCGGCATAGCGGGCGGCGGCGGGGCTGTGGCCCATGGTGCGCATCTCGTAGCCGAGCTTGGTGCGCCAGATCAGCACCCAGACGCCGAAGGAGACGAGAAGCGCCAGCAGGAAGGAGATGTTGAACGGCGCCGAGCCGACGGAAAGGCCGAAGATCGACATCAGCCAGTCGAGCTTGGGAAGCTGCCCGCCCGCATCGAAGGTGCGGGTTTCGAGCGACATGGAGCCGAGCGGCTTGAACACCTTGTTGAGCAGGTAGTTCATGAGGCTGGCGGCGATGAAGTTGAACATGATCGTCGTGATGACGATATGGCTGCCGCGCTTGGCCTGCAGCCAGCCGGGAATGAGCGCCCAGAGCGCGCCGAAGAACGAGGCGCCGACGATGGCGATCGGGAAGACGAGATACCAGGGCAGCGTCCGGTCGAAGGCAAGGCAGGCGAGCGCCACGCCGATGCCGCCGATATAGGCCTGCCCCTCCGTGCCGATGTTGAAGAGGCCGCAATGGAAGGCGACCGCGACGGAAAGGCCGGTGAAGATGAAGGTCGTCGTATAGTAGAGCGTGAAGCCGATATATTCGCCGCGCCCGAAGGCGCCGTTGATCATGTGGTAGGCGGCTTCCAGCGGGCTTTCGCCGACGATGAGCACGACGAGGCCGGAGATCAGGAAGGCGACGACGAGGTTGACGAGCGGGATCAGGCCGTATTCGGCCCAGGCCGGCAGTTTCGCATAGGGTACGCTCATTCCGCGGCCTCCTTCGGGCCTTCCACGCCGGCCATCAGCAGGCCGAGTTCACCTTCGGATGCCTCGGGCGTGCGCTCGCCGACGATGCGGCCGGCGAACATGACGAGGATGCGGTCCGACAGCGCGCGGATCTCGTCGAGCTCCACCGAGACGAGCAGCACCGCCTTGCCCTGGTCGCGCATCTCGATGATGCGCTTGTGAATGAATTCGATGGCCCCGACGTCGACGCCGCGCGTCGGCTGGCCGATGATCAGCACCTCGGGGCCGCGCTCCATCTCGCGCGCCAGAACGATCTTCTGCTGGTTGCCGCCGGAGAAGTTGGCGGTTTTCAGCCGCGGGTTCGGCGGGCGGATGTCGTAGGCGGCGATCTTTTCTTCCGCGTCGGCGCGGATCGCGTCGACGTCGAGCAGGAAGCCCTTCCGGTATTTCGGATCGTCGTGATAGCCGAGGATGGCGTTCTCGCTCTCGTCGAACTTCAGGACGAGGCCGACATGGTGGCGATCCTCCGGTACATGGGCAAGGCCACGCTTGCGCAGCGCCGCCGGATCGGCATCGCCCGTCACGTCGATTGCGCTGCCGGAAAGCAGCACGGTGCCCGAGGCCGCCCGGCGGATGCCGCAGATCGCCTCCAGCAGTTCCGACTGGCCGTTGCCGGCAACCCCGGCGATGCCGACGATCTCGCCGGCGCGGATATCGAAGGAGACGTCGTCCACCATCGTCACGCCCCGGCTGTCGCGGACCGTGAGATTGCGGACGGAAAGCTTGACGTCGGCGGGCTTCGCCTCGCCCTTTTCCACGCGCAGCAGCACGCGGCGGCCGACCATCAGCTCGGCCAGCTCCTCCACCGAGGTCTCCTTCGTCGTGCGCGTCGCCACCATCTCGCCGCGGCGCATGACGGAGACCTCGTCGGTGATCGCCATGATCTCGCGCAGCTTGTGGGTGATGAGGATGACGGTCTTTCCCTGCTCCTTGAGCTGCTGGAGGATGCGGAAGAGATGATCGGCCTCCGCCGGGGTCAGGACGCCCGTCGGCTCGTCGAGGATGAGGATATCGGCCTTGCGGTAGAGGGCTTTCAGGATCTCGACGCGCTGCTGGATGCCGACCGGCAGCTCCTCGATAACGGCGTCCGGATCGACCTCCAGCGCATATTCCTTTTCGAGCCGCTTCAGTTCCGCGCGCGCCTTGGTGATGCCGGCATTGAGGATCTGGCTTTCCTCCGCGCCGAGCATGATGTTCTCCAGCACGGTGAAGTTCTCGACCAGCATGAAGTGCTGGTGGACCATGCCGATGCCGGCGGCGATCGCCGCGTTCGGATCGCGGATGTCGACCTTGCTGCCGTCGATCAGGATGTCGCCGTGGTCGGCCTGGTAAAAGCCGTAGAGGATCGACATGAGGGTGGATTTGCCGGCGCCGTTCTCGCCGATGATGCCGTGAATGGTGCCCTTGCGGACCTTCAGGTTGATGTTCCGGTTGGCGTGGACGAGGCCGAAGCTCTTGTCGATGCCCTTCAGTTCGATTGCCAATTCGCTCATGACGATCCGCTCTTACGGGGATTTGGGGCCGAAGGGCCGCGCTTCCGGCCTATCGGCTCGTAGTCTTGTTGCTTCCGCCGCTCTTGTCCAGCCCGATTGCGGGCAGGGTCCCGCGTCGCTATAGCTCGTGCCGCCGCCTCTGACCGGCAAGGAGGACCAATGCCCATGCCCGACCGTTCCGAAGAAACCCAGGCCGAGCGCATCGCCCGTCTGGAGGAGCATGTCGCCCATCAGGCCAACTCGATCGAGGAGCTTTCCGACCAGCTCGCCGAGCAATGGCACGTGGTCGAGCAGCTTCGCACAAAGCTCGACCGGCTGACGGAACGGTTCCTCGTGCTGGAAGAAGGGTCGCTGGAAGCCCCGGCCGTCACCCGTCCCCCGCACTATTGAGGCCATGAGACGGAATCGGCCCGCCTGCTTGCGCAGACGGGCCGGTGATCTGGCCGATGCCGCTTAGTAGGGGCAGGTCTCGTCCGACATGTAGTCGTGGACCTGCACCGTGCCGGCGATGATGTCGGCGCGCGCCTTGTCGATGGCGGCCTTCATTTCGGGGGTGATGAGCGGGGCGTTGTTCTCGTCCATGGCGACGTCGACGCCGCCTTCCTTGAGGCCGAGCACGTTGATGCCGGGCTTGAACGTGTCGTTCTTGGCCGACATGAACGCGTCGTAGACGGCGACGTCGACGCGCTTGACCATCGAGGTCAGCACCTTGCCGGGCTGCAGGCCGTTCTGGTTGGAATCGACGCCGATGCCGAGCTTGCCCGCGTCGGCCGCAGCCTGCAGGACGCCGACGCCCGTGCCGCCCGCGGCATGGTAGACGACGTCGGAGCCCTGATCGAACTGCGACTTGGCGATCTCGCCGCCCTTGACCGGGTCGTTCCAGGCGTCCGGCGTCGTGCCCGTATAGGCTTCGAGCACGTTATAGTCCGGGCCGAGCGACTTGGCGCCGCCGATATAGCCGCAGGCGAACTTGTGGATCAGCGGAATGTCCATGCCGCCGACGAAGGAGACGGTCTTCGTCTTGGAGGCCATGCCGGCGAGGATGCCGGCGAGCCACGAGCCTTCCTCTTCCTTGAAGACGACCGAGCGGACGTTCGGCTTGTCGAGCACCATGTCGATGATGGCGAACTTAGTGTCCGGATATTCCGCGGCGACCTTCTCAAGCGCTGCGGACCAGGAGAAGCCGGCCATCACGATGGGGTTGTTGCCGTCCCCGGCGAAGCGGCGCAGCGCCTGCTCGCGCTGGGCGTCGTTGGCGATTTCGAAGTCGCGGTATTCGATGCCGGTCTCGGTCTTGAACTTTTCCGCGCCGTTGAAGGCTGCCTCGTTGAACGACTTGTCGAACTTGCCGCCGAGATCGTAGATGATGGCCGGCTTGATGTCCGCGGCGAGCGCGCTGGCCGACATCGCAGCGGTGGCAAGAAGGGTGAGAAGGGTTTTCTTCATTGTGCAGCCCTGTTCGCTATTGATCTTATAGGGACCTTCCGGGCGGCGCGTGAAACAGCGCGCACGGAGCCACCGACCCCTTTCCCTCGGGTCAGGCTGGCGGCATCCTTGCACGGCTGCTGGAAAAATTCACCAGAAATTTTTCAGTTGGTAAAAAATATGGCCGCTGCAGGCAAAGGGTTTTCCCCTTCCGCTGCAGCGGCCATAACCTCTTGGAATAACGGCGCTATCAGCCGATGGCGCAGGAAACGCCCGTGCCGCGCAGGCCGCAATAGCCGCCCGGATTCTTGGCGAGATACTGCTGGTGCGCCTCCTCGGCGAAGTAGAACGGACCGGCCTCGGCGATCTCCGTCGTGATGCGGTCCGTGCGCCCGGCCGCCGTCAGCGCCGCCTGGTAGGCGTCGCGCACGCGGCGCGCCGTCTCAAGGTCGCCCGCGTCCCCGGCATAGATCGCCGAGCGGTAGGTCGTGCCGATATCGTTGCCCTGGCGCATGCCCTGCGTCGGGTCGTGCGCCTCGAAGAAGGCCTTCAGCAGGGTTTCGAGCGAGACCTTTGCCGGATCGTAGACGACGAGCACGACTTCGGCGTGGCCGGTGAGCCCCGTCGTCGTCTCGTGATAGGTGGGGTTCGGCGTGAAGCCGCCGGAATAGCCCGATGCCGTCACCCAGACGCCGGGGATCTGCCAGAGCAGCCGCTCGGCGCCCCAGAAGCAGCCCATGCCGAGGAGCACCGTGCGGTAGCCCGCCGGATAGGGCCCCTTCAGCGGATGGCCGTTCACGAAATGGGTTTCGGATGTCGCAATGGGCTCGTGGCGGCCGGGCAGGGCTGCCTCGGGCGCGGGCATGGCGGTCTTCTTGTTGAACATGTCGATCAGGAACATTCTGGCCTCCCTGGCCGGACTTGGAGAAACGGGCTTTACGCGGTGAAGCGGCCCGCGACGGGCGGCCGCCTGTAGGCGATCACCCAGAAGAACAGCGAAACGATAAGCAGCACGGCGAAGGCCGGCTGCGAAAGCACCCACATGGCCGCCGGATCCCACGCATAGGGAAAGTTGCGCATGATGCTGTCGGCGACGAGGGCGATCGTATCGGGGCTCGCCGTGCTCCAGGCGACGGCAAGCGGCGTCAGCACCGGCTCGGAAGCCGAGACCGACTGGATCGCGTCGATCGTGCCGGCCATGATGGCGACGACGAGGGCGAAAAGGCTGATGGCCTTGAGGACGAACCGTATCATCGCGCCCTCCCGGCGCAGCCCGCGAGCGGCAATTCCGCCCCGCTTTCTTCCTGCCTATAGATAGGAAGACGGCCGGCCTTGCGCAATCCTTCGCCGCAGCGCGGGAAATCCTTCAAGTTTCTGTCAGAAAGCGGTTGATCCCGCTGCAAACCTCGGTATATATCGCGCCGTCTCGCCGGAATGGAAACAGGAAAGCGATCCGCGCCGGACTGACCGCCGGCAGCGAGCGGACGGACAGGTGGCCGAGTGGTTGAAGGCGCACGCCTGGAACGCGTGTATAGGGGAAACTCTATCGAGGGTTCGAATCCCTCTCTGTCCGCCATAAGCCTTGATTTCATTGAATTTTTTCGACTTTTTCGCCGGTTGCCATAACCTGGGGAAAATTCTTTAGGTCGCGCCACCGTAGGCGCCTTACTACTTGGTAGGCTTGCCCACAAATTCGGGTCGCGCCTTGGCTGGCGGATCGAACGACGCGCAAGCCTCATCCACCGTTGCTATTCTGGTGAAGCGCTCCCTGATGAGCGCTCGATCCTTCTGTACCTGTTCCGGGTCAGATCCGTTTATGGTCATGCTTGCCACCATGACCCCCATTGAGTGATCCTGGCTGAAATCGCAGTGCGCGACCATCCACTCAATAGCAAGGGCACCTTGCAGGTTTGTCATCTCCGCGGCGGACGCAGGATAGGCGACAAGGGCTAGAGCGGCGATTGCGTACCTCATTGGTCGATCGGTGGTTCTACACCGCCCTCTACAATCCGGACTCCGTCGGGTGAAATAAATTCAGCGAATCGCCACCGGCCTTCCTCGTCCTGCGCCCCCCGCTCCAAGGCGGTCTGAATCGCGTCCATAGTGGATTTCTTTGCGTCGGCGCCATTTTCGATGCGCGTAACGGTGTTTGCGGTCACGCCGGCACGCTCAGCAAGCTCCCTGACGCCCCAGCCGAGGCCGACCCGCGCCATCTTCATCGTCGTCGCGTGCATTATTTTTTGTACCTCATCACAATGCATGTTGACACTGTACAAAAACAGTGTCTTTATAGGGACACTGTACAAATACAGTGCGACAAACGCAACAACGAGGAGCCCCACCATGCACATGCACACCACGTCACCCGAAAGAAGGCTCGAGCCGCGCAGGTTGGTGCCGAGAAGATCTGTCTCCGCCCATGTCAACAACCCCGCCACCATCCTCGGCTTTCGGCTGCACCTTCGCAGCAAGAATCCTGCGAAGTTCCAGGTCGGCGACATGATCACGTTCGAAAAGGCCAGCGGGCGCAACTGGCCGCTTCTGATCCTCGATATTCGCGGCAACGATGTCGATGTCATCTGCTACAACGGTAATCCGCATCTTGTTCGCATCAAAGTCACCACTCTAGACGCCCTGCGGATCGTCAAGATCGAGAAGTTCAATACCGAGGCCGTCGACATGTACCGCGCGCTGGTAGGTCTGGACATCGACCACGAGGCCGCAGCATGACGCACCTCATTTTCCGCGACGGCACCCGCGCCGAACTCGTCGATCGCACAGACGACCACGTCACCTACAAGCGCCATGACGGGGTTTGCGTGACCTTGCCCTTAGCTGCCGCACAAGCCGTTGTGGTGGGCGTGCTGACGACCTTTTAGCTTCCCGCAGGCCGTTCGCCGCATTGACCGGCCTGCTTTTGCCGGTGGCGCTGTATAGCCGCCCCGGCTTTTTATTACGCCGCCCCGCCGACTACCGACCGGACGGGGCACCTGAGGAGACGGCCAACCGCTCGCCCTTCACGGGGCGGGCGGTTTTTTGTTTTGGTGTCCGTCTGCGGGATCGTCAGGATTGAGCCACAGCACGCCGCAAGGTGCTGTATGAGCTGGAGTTTCCTGAGACGAAGCGTGGCGCTTTCAATCAGCATACTTCTGCTACTCGCCACAATGGCGACAAGCAATCCTCACCAGAGGTCGACCGATTCACCAAAACCGCCGCCATCTCATTGAAATCATTCGGCTTGAAATTGAGCTCAGCGCGCAGACCTTGATTTTAAGGTCTGCTATCTAATTGAAAACATTCGGCACGGATCGGTGCTATCCCCTTGAAATCACTCGGTGCAAAATTGCGTTATGGTCTCCCCAGTTTTGGGGACACCTTATCCCACTTGCCGCAACGCCGCCTCCATATCCGGGCAGACGGGCCGCACCATGCTCCCCGCAGCCTCGATCACCACGCGCAACAGTTCGGCCTCCTGCACGGCCGACAGCGGCGCCGGTCGGGACGGTGAGCCGATCCGCGGCACCGAAAGCACATAGCCGTCGCCACGGCGGATCAGCGCGCATCCAGGCAAGGCCAGTTCGCCGACGTCTGCCGTGAACGTGGCCACCACCCGGCCGCGCGCAGGGTGTAGATTGCTGATCCTGATCATGCGGCAAGCACCCGCTTCAGCCCGGCGTTGTCTGGTTCGCTGCTTTCCGCATCTCCGCGAAGCTCGTCCATTCGACGGTTGCCGGTGGACTCATAGTATCGCAGCGCCTCTTCGCACACTTCTTCCCATAGACCGTCCGACAAGCCGACCGCCACCAATGGGCGGCCGTTCCTTTGTTTGAGCTGGGTCAGGGGCATGCTTACGCGGTAGCCGCCGTCGTAGTGATGAAACAGCGCAGCCCTGACCGTTATCCTGCCAATGCGGAAATTGACGGACGCAATGCCGTGTCCACGGTGCTCCAGCGGCTGCCAGCGTGTGATCTCTATCTTCATCTGTTGATTCCTTTCATCCAATCGGATTCGATCACCCGCGGCCTTTTCGGTGCCTGCGGTTCCTGCTTCAGTTCTGAAGCTCGGCTGTCAAAGTTGTTCGGTATGATTTGCCGTGCCGCATAGGCGTACACGGCGGCGTCAAGCCCTTCTGCGGCCCTTCCCGGTAGACGTTCCCATTTCGCGACCGGCCGGCGCCCGATGTACCGGACGACCTTTCTTTCGCTGAGGAACTGTTCGTACCAGACCGGCTCGAGGCTCTTCGAGAACCGCAGCATGACGTTGCGGATGACGCGGTTCATGAGCGTGGTCTTGACGACATCCACGCCAACGATGAATAGGCCGCGGATATCCTTGCTCTTAGTGGCGGTGATGACGGGCCGATTGCCCCCCATGCCCTTGATCGACATGACGCGGCGGCGAGCGCGCGGCCTGCAAAAGTCATAGACCTTCTGTGTCCAATCGCCGTCGCCGGAGTCGATTGCTACCGCATCAATACCGATCGTTCCGCCAAGCGGATGGGCGTGGCGTGCCGTGGCAAGGGCGTCCAATTCTCGCCAGGTCTGATCGTCATCAGGCGAACCATAGATGACGGCGTGGTCAAGGATGAACATCGTGCCGTCGCGGTCGAAGCCGGCCGTGGTTGCTTCTAGTCTGTCATCTTGCACATCCACCCCCATGGTGAGGTAAAGCACTTCGGCTGGGATGTTGCCGATATCGAAGTCCTCGGCACGGCCGGCGACTTCCTCCTCGTCGATCTCCTGGCCGCCCTCGTCCCACGGCAGACCAAGTACAAGGTTCTTGAACGTCCGATGCTTGTCGGGGTCGTCCTTCTTTTCCTCAAACTCCGCTGCCAGCTTCGGCCAGGCGGCGATAGGGAGCGGCGAGACCAGCGAATTAATCCGGAAGCCGGCATGGCCTTTGACCTCCGGCCTCGTGATGCGCCAGCGGCCCTCTGCCACCATGCTGGACTTATAGCGGTGGTCGATGAAGACGCCGCATTTCGGACAGCACCAGGCTGCCTTTTCAGGCTCACCGGCTGGCCACCGAATGTCTTCCCAAAGGATCTCCGAGTAGTCGTGACATTCACTGCACCGGACTTCAAAAACGCGCTGATCGGACCGTGCGAAAGAATCACAGACCAGAGAAGTGGCGGCATCAACCGGCGTGCTTCCGATAACAATTTTTCTATCAACGTATGAGGTCGTTCTGCCCTCCGCCAGAAGGATCGGCGAGCCTTCGGCGGTGTTGGCCATAGAGTCGACTTCGTCGAGGAAGAGCACCCGGACGTTCGAGCCGCGCAAGTTGTTTGGCGCTTTAGCTGCGACCACGTTGAGCGAGCCGCCGCTAAAGCGTCTCGACATCATCGTGTTGCGATTGACCTCCTGGTCGTCGCCAGACAGCTTGCCGGCGAGATCAGGAGATGACCGGAAGATCGGCTCCATCACGTCGACGACGAGCTTGCGGCCGTCCTTGTCGACCGGAATCACGACCATGATCTGGGCAGGGTCGTTGACGACGTAGTTGGCGATAGCGCCGATCAGGAGGGAAGTGTATCCTATGCGAGCACTTTTTTGGACAGTGACGCGTTCGATCAGCGGGTCGCCAATCGCATCCGCAATTCCCTTCTGGAAGGGGTAAAGCCGCATGCGGCCAGCGGCATAAGAGACATCATCAGGAAGGCGGATGGTGCGCTCGATGAACGCAGACATGCGCAGCTTAGGCGGCGGGCGGAGACTCCTCAGCGCCTTGGCCAGGGTCGTCTTCGCCGCCGGATAGGACGGTGAGAGCATCGCGTATTTCTCTATCGAGGACAGCGGCGTCAGCCGCTTCAAGGCCGGTGGCGGCGCGGACGCGGCCAGTCACGGCGAGCATTTCGGAGCGAAGGCGCCGGCAAGCGTCTGACCAGGTGCGCTCAACATCGTCGGCTAAGAGTAGCTCGCCGCGGGATTGGGCGTTTTTGATCTCTTGGCCATCGGCTTGTTCTTTCGCTAGCCGTGCCTTCTCCGTGTTGAGATCCAGGTTGACGGTCGTGCTGCCGGCCTTTCCCGACACGTGCCGGATGTAGGCCTGCACGGTTGCCGTGGCGTCAAAGGTTCCTGGCGCAATTCGAACTGCGATTCCTTCCTCGGCCAACTGGTTTAATCTTCTAGTGGACAGCCCTAGAAGCCCCGCAATTGCGGATGTTTTCAGTTCCATTAGAACCTCATTCTTGGGAAGGAAACCGCATAGGAATTTCGTTCCTGCGTCATATTTCGGGATACGCCGGCCCGCATGGGCTGCAGGCCGGGGAGGACCCGCCGGCCGGCCTCACTTCAAGAGCTTCGCGATGACCTTCATCACCCGCTGCTCGAGCAATGGGCCTGCCATCTTGTCGAAGGCCTCGGCCGTTGCGCCCGTTATCATTTCGACGGGGATACGGACGCCTGAGCGTTGTTGCGTTATGCGGCTGCCGCTCTTGTTGAGGCGGCGCCATACGTCAGGAGTCAGCTGCGCCACGTCGACACGCTTGGGGAACTTCCCGCCCTTCATGAATGTGCCAGCGAATAGCGTGTGCTTCCCCCACGGCTTGGCGACCACGCCTTTCCTGGTTTCCCTTGGCTTGAAGAAACGCAAACGAATGTCACCGCCCGCGCTCTTCATGGTGAAGAAGAGTTTGCCCGGTGTCGCGCCTTCAGTGCCCACCGCTTTCTGGATGGTCTTTTTGGGCAGGCCGGTCTGCTTTGTCAGAGTGCGCACTACTTGCGTGCGCACTCGATTACCGACCTTGTTGATCTCCTGCGGCAGGACTTTCGGGAATTCGGTATTGAGACGATGAATCGCCTTACCGAACTTCGCCAGATTGGCGTCGGCCCACTTTATGGTGATGGTCATGTCCTTCGTCCCTGTTAAAAGCCGCCGCCGCCACTGAAGCTGGATTCGACGGCAGCCTTTGCCGCCTGGCCCATCCGCGATGCCGCCGCTTCGACGGCGTCCTGAGGCGACGAGATGCCAGTGATCGTCACTGGCGCGTTGACCGTGATGTGCGGCCGTTCGTGGTTCGTAACCTCCACCTGCTGGACGCCTTTCGTGGGCTGCAGCAGCTCGCCGATCGTTCCTGCGTCCAGCGACAGAGGCTGCGGTCCTGCGCCAAGGCCGGCTCGATGCATGCCGCCCTCGAACGCTACGCCGCGCCACATGGCGTTGGCGCGATCGAGCGCCGGGAGAAGGTCAGGATTGCCGCGCGTCGCGGATTCCATGGTCCCGTGCGGTACGGCATCGAGGGCGCGGAATGTCGTCTCCGCAACCATGGACGGCGTGCCAAGCAGGCGGCTCGCACCACGGCCAAGCCAGCCCAGTTTCGAACCGAACCGGCCAGTCAGTTGCCCGATCTTCTCGAATGCCGTCAGGCCGCTTGATCTTCGTCCGGCTCCAACCCAGTCGGCGGCGCCCGTGCCGCCGAGCCAGCGGGCAAGCCATTGGCCGCCCTTCTTTGCGGCAGCGCCAGCTACGCTTGCGCCCGCGCCACGGCTTCCAGCGACGGCAGCGCCGCCACCAATTCCAAGTGCAGCGGCCACGCTCCCGATACCCTTTACCGCCGCGATGATGGTGGATGCGCCAGACAGCAGCATCATTGCTGATGCCAGCTTACGGATTGCGCCTGCAACCAGAATGAAGCCAAGGCTCCACTTCAAGACCTCGAAATAATACGGCGACAAGTCCTTGAAGAATTGGACGATGGGGTTTTTGGCGATGTCCTCGCCGAACTGCCGGATCGATCGTCCATAGTCCTGGAATTGCCCGAAAAGACGACCGTATTTGTCGGCCGCTGCGCTGGCGTCTTCCGCGCCGAATATCAGGTCGTGGATGCCCTGGATCGCGCCCTTGCCAGTGTCAACGCCAAGACCGGACAGAAAGCCACGCATGCGCGAGCTGATCGAGTCGAAGATCGTAAAATGCGCATCGAGGTTGTTAAGCGACTTCGCGAACTTTTCCGCCATCTCGCCGACGGGGCCGAGGAGGTTGGCACCGATCGACGTGCCCAGGTTCTCAATGGCGATGGCCAGAGACTTGGTCTTCTGGTGCGCGTCCTGCATGCGCTTGGCATAGGCGTCGGCGACCGTGCCGTTGGCCTTGTTCGCGCCGTCACGGATTCGAATATAGTCCTCGAACCCAGCGATCATCGGCTTGATAAAGTCGAGCGTCTGTTTATCGCCGAAGAGCTGGGTCAGCAGTTCCGACTTGCCGCCTTCGGTCTTCTTGTCGATCAGCTTGATGAAGTGCTCGATCGGCGAGATGCCCTGCTTCTTTGCCTTGGCGAGCTCTTTGGTGACGTCAACCCCAAACTTGCGGAAGTTCTTGACCGTCTGCGGGGTGACGATCTTCCCCATGAAATCCGAAAGATTGTTCGCGGCAGTGCCTGCATCGCCCGCGCCCCGTCTTGCGATCTGCAGGGCCGAAGCCAGGTCGTTGACGCCCTCGACGCCGTGGATTCCAAGAAACTGGGCGGAGGCCGTCAGCTGCGGGAAATACTGCGACATGTCGCGCAGTTCGAATGCTCCGGCGTTACCGGCGTAGGCCATCCCATCGAGCATTCGGCTGATCTCGGCGGGCATGACGCCAAGGTTCTGCATTGCGCTTGACGATGCAGACGACAGGTCCGAGATAGCCGCGCCGGTTGCCGTAGCAGCCCTGCCGATAGCGGGAATGGCGCCTTCCGCGTCTTTCGCCGCCGTGCCCATGGTCAGCATGGCATCCACGCCAGCCATGAGGTCGGTGGTCGACTGGTTGACGGTGGGCGATAGCTTTGTAAGGCGCTGCTGGAGACCGGCGAGCTGGGTCTGGGTCAGATCGGCCTTGATGCCGATCTCCGATAGCGCCTGCTGGGCGTTCGCCGCAGCGCTATACGTGCGAGTCCAGCCCTGCGACATACCCAGATACGCACCACCGAATGCCAGCAGCTGGCCAGTCAAGCCACGGATGGGCGCGAGCATGGCCGAGGACTGGCGATTCAGGGCATTCAGCGCGCCACCAATGCGGCGCGCCGGGCCAGATACTTGATCGATCAGGCCAACTATAAGTTTTGATTCTTTAGTGGCCATTTCAACCCCTAAGTTGCTGGCTTAGTTTCACGGCCGCGTCGAAGTATCGAAGGGCTTTTTCGGGAGGCATGCTCTCCACCTCCAGGATCGAGGTGGAGAGTTGGGACGCGACGACAGCTATGATGTCTGTCCACCGTCCTCGTCCTGCTCCCCCATCAGGCCACCCACCGAGGCCATGACGCGCTTCAGGTCTCGCGCTTTGATCTTCTTCATCGCCTGGATCGGTACATCAGCCATGCATGCCAGCATCGCGAGCGTCTGATTCACGTTGCCGCTCACAGCGTCAGCGGTGGCGAGATCGCCGGCCGTGGCCTCGCGGAAAGTGAAGCTGGAGTAGACCGCGCCGTTGTGTTCGACGGGCTTGGCGAGCGTTACGGTGATGTTCTCGGTCATTTGTTTTCCTTTCGAAGGAGGTCGCGCACCGTCTGGGCCGTGATCGGCTTTCGGGAGGGCGTCGGGAGGGCGGGGAAAAGTCGTGCGGCAGCCGCCGCGAGGGTCTTGGAGAGCGTCATTTTTGGTTCAGCGTCAGGACGATGATGGACGAATAGCGGTCGTTCACGGTCTTGATTTCCCAGAGGGGCGTTCCGGCAAGCTCATTGCCGCGGATGATATCGAGCTTTCGGAAGACCACGCCAGGATATGCGGAGCGCTGCACGACCAGGGCGGATTCGGAAGCCGCCATGGTGGTCGTCAGGCCGTTGCCAATATTGATCGTACCTTCCGGCGAAGGCGTGTGCAGAACGCCGCGGAGATTGGTGACAGGACGGCCAGGGTCAGCCGTCCCGTTCTTCTGTGGTAGGTGGCGCACCTCTTCGTCGAAGGCGCCTATGACAGCCGAGTCCGTGGCCGCCTCGAGAGCGCGCCAGTCCATTTATATGACGACGCGGCCGGTAGCCGACGGATTGGCTGCAACGGCAGCAGCCGCGCCCACAAGCGTGTTACCGCTTGCCGTGGTTGTCAGCACCTTGTTGGTGTTGTCCCAGTAAAGGGCGACACCCTCTGTCCACGCCTGGGCGGAGGTCTTGGCGTGATCGAAGACGCCGGAGCGCTTGATGTTGACCTGCTCGCCGGACTTAGCGGACGTCACGGCAAAGCCGAAGATGGCGCCGACAAGCACGCCAGCGCCGGAGGCAACGTCATATGGCGCGGTCACGGTGATGATGTCGCCGGTAGAGATGAAATTTTTCATTACTCGAATCCACTTCGAAAAACAGGGAGGAATGTGCGCGGGCGCGTGCCGCTCAGTGCGGCAAGGTCGCGGTCTATGGCGGCGATTGCCGCGATGATTTCGGCCATTGAGCGATAGACGACACGGCGGCGCGTGCCGCCATTGTTGAATTCGACTTCAAGCTGGCCGGAACCACGGGCGGCCACTAGGGCCGCCCTCTGACTGTTCAGATCCTCAATGGACATTACGCGCCGGCATTTTTGACCGCGCCACGGAAGTCGATAGCGCCGACCGCGAAGTCGAGGTTGGCGGCAATCTTCAGTGCCAGGGTATCGAAATCGCGCTCGCTGCGGATCTGCGGGCCTTCGGCACCGCCGACATACCCGTAGACAACGGTCGGGGCGGCAGCCGGCGAGGTGAAGAGGTAATGCTCGGTGGCACCAAGCTCAGAATCCACGACAAGTTCGGCGAAGTTGGCCCAGGGATTCACGTCGCTGGTCTTCGTCGCCTGGATGGCCGTGAGTAGCGTGCGGGCGGCGACTTCAAGGTCGCTACCGACAACCAACATGCCGGGCTGAAGGTTGAGCTTCATGCCGTCGAGCGAGGTCTGACCGCGCAGCGCCTTCACCATGGCGGCGATGGTCGTGGCGCCGAAGGCTGCGGCAGTCGGCAGGTTCTTGTGGTCGGTGCTGAAGAGCGCGTAGCCGTCCGCCATCGTCGGGTTCGACTTCAAGATGCCGTAGGCCAGCGCGTTTTCGTCATTGGCCGCACGGATGGCGATGCCGGAGGAGAAGTCGCTCAGCGCGGACAAATCGTCATTGATGAGCAGGCGACGGCCAAGTGCGATGCCCGTGCCGTACTCCTTGGCCGAGACCTTTTCGGCGCTGGAAGACAGGGTCCCATAATTGACCTCGCCGCCTTCCTTGATCTCCTTGAAGGCAGGAACGTCGCCGACGCGGAGGAAGTTGTGCTCCTTGAAATCAGCGAAGGGCTTTCGTGCGGCCCACTTCCTATAAGTCGGTGCTGCGATGGCGTACTGTGCGAGCAGGGCCTTGTTCGCGGCCGCCGAAACGAGTTCGGGGAAGTCGCTGGTGCTATGGGCGCCAACTGCGCGCTGCAACAGACCTTCGGTGTCGCGAAGGTTGACACGCTCGCCGCGGGCAACGGCAAGGTCGCCGGCCATATCGAGCAGGCGGTGCGAACGGTATTCGACGGCGCGGCCTTCCAGCTTGACGGCGCCGGGCGCAATGCGGTGGGCCAGTGCGTCGGCCATGGCCGAACGGATGGCTACCGGGTCGGTGTGGTCGGTGCCCACCTGGATATTCGAAGGGGTTGCCGTCGAGCGGGTGGAAAGCTGCGCCAGAGCGTCGGCGCGAACCGCGTTCAGGTCGATCTCGTCGGCGTCGATATGCGTCTGCGCCCAGGTGTCAGGAAGGCCGGCCGCCTTCTGGATCGAGCGGATTTCGGCGTTCAGTTCTTTGCGGGTCATGGTCTGCCTTTCAATTGCGGGGGTGGTGGTGTCAGCGTCCGGCTCGTGCGAGCGGGTGCTTGCGCCAGGGTCGGCCGGAACGGACACGACACTGATTTCCATAGGCTGCCAGCGAGTTGCGCGGATTGTTGCCGCACCACCGGCTGGTGCCTCTGTCTTGGTCTGGGATGTGATCTTGTATCCGACGGAAACGCCCATGACGTGCCCGTCCTCCAGATCGCGGAAGAGTGCTTCGCCCTTGGGGTTGCGGCTGATCTTGGCCGTCACGATAGCCGTCTTGCCTTCGAACCTGAGCGAGCCGGGCACAACAGAGCCGAGCCGGGAGTCGAGGCCCGAATAGGAATCATGGCTATCGAGGAGCGCCATGCTGTCCAAACGTGCCGCATCAATCGATTGCGGAGTGACAGTCAGGATCTCGTCATAGACGCCAACGTCCCAGGACCGGCGACGGACCGGGGTTTCTGTGGCAAGCACCAGGTCAACCGTCCGCGCTTCCGCATTGAAGCTGGATAGCTTCGCGTCGGCGCGCGTCAGCATTTCGGACACGCCTGTTCGTTCGGCGGGGGTGCCGCCGTTCTTCTTTGTCATGGATCCACCTTGAGTTATGCCGCGGCTTGCGCTGCAGGCTGGTTGTCGTTCGCCGGCTGGCGGGGTGGAGGGGCGGTAAAGGTCACGCCCAGGCTCTCGGCATAGGCGTTGTCCGCGGCAATCTCAGCTATAAGCGCCTCATAGTCGACGCCACGCGCAGCAACGGCTTCGCGCCTAGACATCAGACCGGCGTTGATGGCGTCGATTTCGGCTGTCACGTCCTTCGACGGGTCGACCCAATGCTGTTTCGGTGTGATCCACGACACTGGCAGCGCTTCGGCAAGGGTCGCGTCGACACGCTCTGACAGGGTCTCAAGCGTCGCCCAGCGGCGCCATACGGGCCGCAGGAATTGGAACGCAAGCATCGAGTGCTGAAGTGCCTCCACGCGACGCCGAAATTCCACCATGCCTGCGCGGATGCTGGAATAGTTGACGTCGGACAGGTCGCCGCTCAGAAGATAATCTGGAAGGCCGAGGCCGACCGCTATCTCCCGCTCGGTGATGTCGGCGAAGCCGATGGTCTCCGAACCGATCTTGGCTGGATCGCTGAACCGGATATCCTGCCCAGGTTCCGACAGATAGGTCAGCGTCCCGGGCGTCAGGGGTCCGGTGATCTCCGAACCGGATTGCTCGCCATCGAGCGGAGCAGCCGTGCCATCTGGGGCGATGACGAAGCCGACGAAGAGAGATGCCACCCGCTGGCGCATCATTTCCGCGTCCCGCCATCCGTCCAGATCATTGAGCCGAACCATGACTGGAGCGAACCAACTTACGCCGCGGACCTGCCCCGGCACGATGCGGCGGAAGACATGCAGGACTTCGCTTGCCGGATAGCGCGAACGCTGCCTAGCAAGGCCAAGCTCCATGCCGGCAGGACGGTCGAAGATATGAAAAGCGACGCGCCGGCCCTTGGAGTCGTGCTCGACGCCCTGCACCACGACGTTGCCGTTTGACAGCGTGGCCGTGTATGAGGCGTCGAGTTGTTCCGCCTCGAGGATGCGGATGCGGATGCGGTCGCCGTCCTGGACGAAGACGGCCAGCGCCTCGCCGTCAATGACGACACGGCGCACAATGAGATCCTGCTGACCGTAAAAGTCGCTAAGGCCGTCGGCGTCCGACTCGTCCGTCCAGTTCTCGAAGGACAGGTTGAGCGTGTTACGCAGCGGCGCGGGCGCCTTGGCCTGGCCCTTCACGCCCGTGCCGACCAGGGCAGACACCCATGCCTCGACCGCAGATGCGGCAAGCGGGTTATTAGCCGCCAGGAACCGCGCACGGGCCGCGAGGGTGCCACGGGCTGCGGCGATGGAGTGCAGCTGGTGGTGCATCGTCTGCAGCGACTGCCCGCGCCTGCCACCCCCTGCGGCTGTGTAGGACCGGGTGCCGCCGGATAGCCATTTTCGAAAGCGGTCAAGCATGGGCAGCCTCCGGTTCTGTGCCCCCGACGACGGCGTGGTAGACGCGGACGGCATCGACCACGAATTGCGAATCCGGTGCGACCTGGATCAGGCTCCCTTCCGGGATGCGCGGCGCCCCGTCCTCGCCGAAGCAGAAGTGCACGACCGCCCTAATCTGGGCGGGGCCGACCGGGATGCCTGCCCGGAAGAATGCCACAAGGATGCGGAAGGCATAGAGTTCGTGGCAGTCAAACAGGATCTCGCGGCCGCGCTTTTCGCCGAAGAAAAGACCAGTGGCCCGCACCAGCTGCGTCCAGCGGTAAACCGTGTCGTAAGGCGTCGCGACAATGGTTGCGACCTCGTTCAGGTTCCAGCGGCGATCGAACCACCATTCTGGAAATGCGTGCGGTGGGCCGGTCATACCGTCCTCCCCTGATTTGCGTTGATCAAGATTTTGAGTGGGCAATAAAAAAGTCGTCCCGCGACGGGGACGACTTGAATGGCTGCTCCCGACCGACTGGCCGGCGCCGGCCGAGAGCTATCCCGCGCGGCATGGCCTGCGCGCAGGAAACTTGCCCGGTTCGCGGGAGACGCGCTCGACGGGCTGATCGCGCCGGAGGAAGTGGCCGGCGGCGATTCTGGGAAAGGGGGGTGAGGGGATAGCCCTTCATATTAGTACGCAGCAACGCGCCACGAAAATGCACGTGCGGTGGAGAAAAATGTGAAGAGAGGATGTTCCCTCTAGGAACGTCCTTCATACCCTCTCATATATACTCCCCACGAAAACGCGTTTTGCACACCTTTCGGCGAAAAACATTAACGCCGGAGGGAATTGTTCAATGAATTGGAAACTGTGCAGTTTCGTCACCATCTAACCCTACAGGGAACGAAAAGCCGGAAAGTACACATTTCGCCGAGAAATAGTAACGCGGCGGCGAATTGTTCAATGGTTTGGAAAATGGGGCAATTGCCCTACTTTGGTCTCGTCGCCGACTGCGACATGACCCCTTCATACTACTGTATGGAAATCGGCGGAATCGGAACTCAGCATACCGAAATTTCGGTATCCCACCTGTTGCCATGCTCAGTGCGCGTTAGTGGCACTCACGCAATTTTCCTCTTTTCTATCAAGACCTTCCCTCAATTGATGGAATGTCTGTCCTTTCCCCCTGCCTCATCGTCGCATACCCTCTCACCCCTCGGTGACTTGAAACCCCGTGGCCGACACAAAACCTCCGCTTCATCAACGCCGCCCCGGATTATTCAATGATTTCGTAAGTGTGCCAATTGGCACACCTACCTTCAAGCATCCCAATCCACGCTCACCGGCTGCTTCTCCCGGAACGGCACCTTGATCTGTCCATACCGCGCCGCTGCCCGTGTCTCAGCACGGGCTAGTTCCAGCTTCTTCTCCAGGTAGGCGATCTTCGCCGCCGCCCTGGTCAGCGTCTCCTCCAGCCGCTCCGCCTCCACCATGGCCCGACACGCCGCCTCCAGCCTACCAGCCGCCCAGGCGCGCCGCTGAGCGGTTGTGCCGTACGGACCTTCCGCACCTACCTCTTCCAGCGTCTCGCCCGCCACGAGGCAACGTCGTGCGATTGTGAGCAGGCCGAGTTGGTTGAGGATGTCATCGACGTGTTGTAATTCGCCTGCCGTCCACCTGACCGCGGCTTGCATCGCCTCCCAGCCAGGCGTGCCGAATGCAGACGACGGGATGGCTTGCCGTAGGTTCTTCTTGGCCTGGCCGTTCATGCTGCGCTCCTCCTCTGTGGTGTGTTGTCATTTGCTGCGAGCCTGTAGGCGCCCTTGCGATCCTCGCTGGTGGAACAAATTGTTCCACCAGCTGCCAACCGCCTGAGCTCGGCGACCAGTTCGCTCTTCTCCTCGTGGAAGCGGAACGGATCTCGGTGGCTGGGCGCCAGCCGCTCGATGCGGTCGGCGATGTTGTGCAGGGTGTGAGTATAGTCGATGTTCATTTCCGTTCTCGCTTCTCACGCGCACGCGCGTACGCAATCATCTGAAAATCACCCCTAAAAACCGTCCCCCCCCACTCCCCCCACCATATAAGAACCCTATCTATATATATGTGTATGAATATATTGGGTTATTTAGGATAAAGACTGGGTACAAGGGTGGGTACAAGGGTGGGTGCAAGGGTGGGGAAGACTGGGTCCAAAAACTAGCGCAAGGGTGGGTACTCATCTGAAATCGTACCCACCCTTGCACCCTATCTTGCACCCAGTCTTGGACCCACCCTTAGACCGCTATCTTCGCGTCTTTCGGAAGCTTGGTCTTCATCCAGAAGCGGGCCATCTTCTGCCCGCTCTTCGCCGTGCTTTCCGCATAGCAGACCTCGCCGGATTGCTGCAGCATGGTCAGAATGTCGTCCAGCCGCGGCCCTGGAATGGAACCCTTGAGGTTCTTGATAATGAGCCGGTGCGTTATGCCATCCTTGCCCTTGCGCTCGATCATGGCCCTGACTCGAAGGTACTCAGCCTGCCTGTCGTTATCGGCGATGTTGCTGTCGGCGCCCTTCAGGATGACCTTCAGCGAATGCTCGGCTACATCGTTCGCCCATTGCTGGATCTCCATGGAAATGACAGGGGACTTAGGGTCGCAGCCGACCGCGACGATCATGGCGAGCCGCGCAGAGTTTTCCCCGACGCGGTTCAGGATCGGCCAGTACCTCTTGTCGATCGTCGATTTCATCGCGCGGATGCGGTCGTCGAACTCCTCGAAGAAATCACGAACACCATCATCCGTCCCAACCGTCACGATTGGAAACGGCTTCTCGTCCGACTTCGCCGACAGAGCGTAAAATGACCCCGCGTATTTCGACTTGCCGCCGAGTAGCATCGCGACCTTTTCACTGAGCTCGGCTGGAATGTTGTCCAGATCGCCCATCGGTTCGCGAACCTTAACTGGTTCACGGTTGCCAACGTCGATCAGCACCATCCGTGGCAGAAGACCCTCTGAAATGTTGCTACTGCCGAGTGCTGCCCAGAACGTGGAGGGTGTCGAGATTCCGTGTATCGTAAAGCATGGTTGGATGATGCGGGCGATGTTGCCTTCCGCCTTCTCCATACCACCCCACGAACCCGCTGGCGCACCTGTCAGTTCCATAAGGGCAGACGCGATCTCGGCTTTGTGTGTCGCGGCGTTCTTTCCGGTGTGCTCTGCGAGCCATCGACCAAACTCGTCCTGCACGGCCACACAAGAAGGCGTCTTCCGCAGCTTCCCGGCAATGCCAGGCATGCTCCGGATCTTGTCCATGAACAGCTTCTGAGAAACGGTATTCCCGTGCACGGTGCTGTCCGCCAGCGCTTCGGGCACGCGGATGGTGATATCTTTGCCGAACCCGGACTCAGCGAGGCCAACAATGTAGAGGTTGCTGCGCAGACCTGTCGGCCCCTTGTATCGCCTGCCGATGAGTCCCGCAGTGAAGGCCAGTGCTGACACAAGCGCGAGATGAGGCGACGGAAAGCGGGCGCAACTGACCGTGAACCGCGCGAAGTCACCGACGGCGCCAGGAGGGAAGCAGAGATGTTCCGGAAGGCCCCCGGCGTCAGGTTCGGGGAGGGGAATGTCTTCTGCATCTACGTCATCATCGTTGGCGGCCTGCAGCGGCTCCTTGGAAGCGCCGAAGCGGATTTCCACTGGCTTTCGCACCTGCCATCCGAAATCAGCAGGATCTCGCCCAAGGCGCTCGCAAAGCCATATAGCGGCATCCTTTACAGACGGCGCACCGCCATATTTCTCAACAAGCGAAATGGGCGTTTCCGGCTGCTCCAAGCCGAAGTCCTGAATGCCATCCTCATGGATGGAGATGTCTTCCTCGAGGGAGCGCCCTAGAGCCGCAGACGTGACTCTCCACGCGCCGGTTCCGACCTCCTTCGTTGCTGTCGTGAACAGGTCGCGGACCCACGCGTCGGTATTCGCAAGGGCGGCGGAATTGACCCGCTGCCAGAACGTGCCGACCACAGTCTTGGCTTTAATCGGCTCCTTCGCTTCCTTCACGGGTGAGCCGTATTCAGCGAGAACAACCTCGGCGTCGGCAATATATGCCTCGACCTGCTCGCTGGTGATTTCCGGCAAGTCGGCGACCGGAACAGATAGCGGATCGCCGTTGCTCCATGTGTATTCCCTTCCGGTCTCGGCGTGTAGACCGAAGGCCACAAACTGCTGGACCTTCCCCAGGACCTCAACCTGGCATTTCCGCCCGTTGACCGAAAACTCGGGTGTCATGCGCTTCGCCAGCGGTGTGCTGGTGCGGAACAGGAAGAGCGCCTTGGGAGCCTTACCCACACGGCAGGGCGCGCGGTCGGCACCGGGAACCTGCATCAGCCGGATGATCAGTTTCTCTGCGACCGATTCATCCAGAGCGTCGATGTCGATAGCGACGACGTTCTCGCAGATAATGCCGGTCGAAAGATGATCTGCATGCCGTCGTGCTTGCCCCTCAAGTTGATCCGCGGTGGGGCGAAACGTCGTCCAACCTTTGATTTTTGGACGCTTGCCATTCACCGGCACGGGGATGTAGCCGTTCGCCAGCAGGGAGCGTCGGATGTCGACAATACTGGTCTCAGGCTGCGGCTGTGCGTTCATTCTTCAGCTCCACGGCGGCGAGCGCCATCTCAACGATTTCACGGCGGGTTTCAGGCGAGCATGACAGGGTGTTGCCCTCGCGCCCCGGCCCGTACAGAATGATGCGACCGTCTGGGGCCTGTACTAACGTGCAATCACAGATCATGACGTCGTCAGTGATCTGGATGTTGAACTTTGCAAGCGTGCAAAATCCCCGCGGCGACGGTGCAAGCCGCACCGGCCGAGCTGATCTGATTCTCATTGATGTTCCCTATTGTTGTGGTTAGACGTATCGATACCAAACAGCGGTGGTAAGCATTACGCCCATGTCGTTAGACTCGCCGTAAGATGCAGACGTTGTGGTCATCGATAGGATCTGAATATCTTGGCCATAAGTGTCGATAAAATCGCCCACTTTGTCTTCCAGAGCCCCTGAATTTGTCGCTGTGAAAACTCGAAAATTGTCACCGACTGCTGTTTCGCGCTTCGCTTTGGGTCGCCTCATGCCACCGCCCTCGCGGCAATCTTGGAATCAATCCAGGCCTCAACCTCGGCGCGGACGTAGGCCTGGCGCCGCTCACCGACCAAGACCGGAACCGGGAAGCGGCCCTCTTTGGACATGAGGGTCAGCAGCACCCTCGACATGGTGGTTGCCGCCGCCGCTTCCTTTGGAGACATCAGACGTGGCTTGTTATCATTCGCTGCCTGCATTTTTTTGCTTCTCCCTCCTTGACATGTTTGTAAAAAACTGCGAGATTGTATTGACGGTGGTCTTATCATTATCGTACACGTTCGATTTTCGACACTAGTGCATTTTTACAAATTTGTCAATATGGCAAATACGTTATTGTGCGCCTGTGCAGTAAACCGCCCATTCCGTCATGAGCGCCCGCCGCTTCTCTAGCGCATCCATTCGGCGATAGGCCGCTTCGGTCTTATCGGCGATGACGTGCGCAAGTGCGGTCTCCACAACGTCGCGGGCATGATGGGTTTCATCGCCAGCCCAATCACGGAAGGAACTGCGGAGGCCGTGCAGCGTGACCGTCTTGTCACCGGCCGCGAGGCGGAGACTCTTCGTCATCGCCGTGTCGCTGATCGGTGAGCCTTCCCGCTCCCCCTCAAATACTAGATCCCCGGTCGCACGCTGGCGCATCGCCTCGATGATCTCCACGGCACGGTGAGACAACGGCACGCGATGCTCTCGGCCGGCCTTCATCCTCTCCGGCGGCACCGTCCATATCTTCGCCGCAAGGTCGAACTCGCTGAACCTGGCGCCTCGGACCTCACCGGATCGGGACGCGCATAGCGCCGTGAATTCTACAGCCCGCGCAGACACCGCAGAGGACGCCCGCAGCTTCTTCATGGTCGCCGGTATGGCCTTGTAGCCAAGCGCCGCATGGTGCCCGCGCGTGAGCTTCTGACGGGCCGGCAAGAGCTCCTTCAAGCCGCCCTTCCAGTCCGCCGGGTTGTCGCCGCTGAATAGACCGCGTGCCCTGGCATGGTCCATGACCGCGGCAATCCTCATTCGCGTGCGGCTGGCCGTTTCCGGGATCGTTGTCCAGATCGGCTTCAGTGTCTCCATAACGTCATCGCGCGTGATGCTGGCAATCGGCTTCTTGTGGAGCGGTGCGGCATAGGTATCGAGCGTCATGCGCCACTGCGCCTTGTGCTTCTCATTGCGGAAACTGGCCTCTTTGAGCGCGATCACGTCCTCCATCACATCCGCGAATGTCTTACGGGCTTGTAGCTCTTCACCTCGGGCAAGGCGCTCACGGATCTCCTGCGCCTTCTCACGGGCCAGCGCCAGCGACACGGGTGCAGTGCCCTGGCCGTGGCCACCAAGCCCTAGCTCGGTTCGCTGTCCAGCGCGCTTGAAGATGAAGAACCACTGCCGCGAACCGCCCTTGCGGACCCGCAGAAACAGGCCGTCCCCATCCGAATGAATACCGACTGGCAGGGTTCGAATCCTCGTTTCGCTGAGCTTGTTCCGTGCCATGACGTTTCCCGTTGCCATAACTGTACCTATGAAAATAGGTCAAATACGGCAAATTGCAACGCTAACAGCCCAATAATTTCAGTATGTTACGGAAATCGGCGGTCTCTCTGTCCGCCATCCCTTCCCAAATCATTGATTTTTAAAGCAGGCCGTCAGCTCGACAGGCGCGGGGATTTTACCGTCTTGAGGAAGAGCGCCTTCATGGCCGCCTCGATGCCCTCGGTGGGGCTGACCTCGAAATAGAGGCCGTCGCTGGCGCATTCCTTCATCTTCGTGCCGATCTCGTTCTGGAAGGGCGAGATCCAGGTATTGTACCAATCGTTGGTGGGGAGCGGCAGGTAGGTCGTATAAAGGACCGCGATGCGGATGCCGCGCTTCTTCAGGGCGTCGCAGTATTTCGTGTCGATCGGCTCCTGGCAGCGGTTGCCGGTCAGCTTCTTCGTGCAACCCTTGGCCTTCTCGCTGTCGCCGACACCATCGGCGACGAAGAAGACGACCTTTTCCCGGCTCGCCGTGCTGCTGCCGTCGCCTGGATCGTCGATCTCGCCGCCGATCTTGGTGAGCGCATCGTCGAAACTGGTCTGCTGGTCGTTGTTGTAGCCCTGCTTCGGGATGCTCATGAGCTTGATGTTCGCCGTCGCCTTCTTCAGCGTATTGAGGTCCGACGTCAGCTTGGAGACCGTGAAGAGCTTCACGTCCGTCGCCGCCTCGCCGAACGTATAGGCGGCGATGCGGAACTGGTTGGCGTATTTCTGCGTGGCGACGGCCTCGTCCATGAGGGCCGCCGTCGCCTTCGCCACCACGTCGATGCGGATGGTCGCGCCGATCTTCCGGGCGAGGTTGTAGTAGCTGTTCTTGTCGTCGACGCCGTTGTTGACGATATGGCAGGCGAAGGCGCACTTGTCGGAGGTCGCCGCCACCATCTTGGCGACGTCGCCCGGCGTTGCGCCCACGCCCATCGAGGGCGTGTTGTCGAGCAGCATGTAGAAGTCGGTGAAGCTCTCCGTCTGGTAGACGGCCGTCGCCGTGCCGCTCACCGTGATCGCGTCGTGGCCGATGATCCGCAGGAAGGTCGTCGGCACGGCGGCGGAGAAATGCACCGCGGACGACAGGTTGTTGCCCTTCTTGTTCACCGTGACGGCAACGTCCACCGGCGCCTGGAGAAAGGAATCGCTGCTCTGGGAAAGGAAAAGCTCGCGCCCGTCGGCGTTCGCGACCGGGACGTCGCCGTCCGCCGACATCTTGATCGCCGCCGCAACGCCCTTCGACTGCTCGGTGATCGCCCCGAGGGCTGCGGAATCGGCCGCGTCCATCAGTTGCGAGCGGATGCGCAGGGCATTGGTGAAATCGATCGCCATGCCCGCGCAGCCGAGGAGCGGCACCATGATGAGCGCAGTGAGAATCCCGAAATTCCCCTGCCTGTCGGATAGAATGCGGCGTGGCTGCAACGTCGTTTCCCCAATGCCCCGTCTTTGAAGCGGAGCATCGCATGAGGAAATGAACAATTAGTAATACTAATCCGGCCGCTTCGCACCCCGTCAGGAAACGACGGCGCGGTCGGTGACGCGGCGCCAGTTCGTGCCGTCGCTGAAGGCGAGGACGGCGCCGCCCGAAGCGTCTGTGACGTGGATGATCTGCCCCGCCCCGGCGCCGGCGGGCGGCAGGGCGGCGACCGTGTAGCCGGCGACCCGCACGGGCCCGGCGACATCGAGCCTGCAGACCGGCGTCGCGCTCGAGCCGACACCGAGGTTGCCGGTTGCCGCGTCCGCCCGCATGACTTCGGTAAAGCTGCCGCCGTCGGAGGAGACCTTGACGGTAAGATTGTCCTCGCCGACGAGGCCGATCTCGGCGCGGCCGGAAAAGCCGGTCTGGAGCAGGAGCGAGGCGGTGTTGCCGGTGCCCGCCTTGTTGATGACCTTGCGGGCGTCGCCGCTGCCGGGCGTGACGTCGTCATGGCTGAGAAGCTCGGCATTCGCCTTGACGGCCAGCCGGTTGTTCGCGTCCGCGCCGGTGTTGATGCCGAGGGAGGGCACGTTGTCGCCCGAAAGCGGGATCGTTCGCCAGGCCGCGCCGTCGAACAGCAGGAATCGGCCGGTATCCATCGCATAGGCAAGGAAGCCGGCGGCCGGCGGGATGGCCGCGAAGGCGCCGTCCTGGAAGACCGCGATATGGGTTTCGGCGAGGATGTCCCAGGCGGGGCCGGACCGGCCGGCAGGCAGGATATAGGCATCGCCCTCCGCCGGCGTGCCCGGTTCCCCGGTCGTCGTCGCGGACTTCACCGCGCATTGCACCACCGCGTCTAGCCGGCGCAGGCTCTCGTTGACGGTGACGTGCTTCTGGGCCTGCGACGGCATCACATAGCCAAGGCCGATGCGCGGCGAAACTTCTGTCATGTTCCTGATCCTCGATGACGTTGCGCGATGTCGCGGACTCTAGCATCGAGGGGAAAGGCGGGGACGAAGGGGGAAATTCCCGCCGTCAGGCGAGCCAGGCCGGCAGGCGTGGCGGCACGCGGCCGGTCAGCGCCGCCTCCACGCAGTCGGCAAGGTTGCCGAAGCGCACGGTGCGGCCGGAAAGGCCCGGGCCGTAATGCGCGTATTTGCCGGAATTGGTGATGAGCGCCCGCGTCTTCGTCGGGAAGACGGGCTCGGAGATCGAGCACCAGCAGAGGTCCGGCAGCACCTCGACGCCGCTTTCCCGCAGCCGGGCAAGGACGTCGCCGGCTTCGGCCATGACGTCGCGGCCGGCGGTCACGGTCACCGTGACGTCCCCGTGCCGCTTTCGGCCGGCAAGGGCGTCGGCGAAGGCGCGGCATTCGGAGGCCGAGGCGTGCGGGCTGCCGATGGCGACGAGTTCGACCTGTTCGGGGCCGTCGTTGAACATCGTCCAGACGTCGATCATGTCGGCGCGGGTGATCGCCGCACGGTCGGCATCCGGCGCGGCGGCGCCCTCGGCCTCGGGCGTCACGCCCTCGATATGCAGCATGGGTGCGGCCGAGGTGGTGCCGAAGGCGGCGCAAAGGGCCTTGAGGTCGTCCCGCGTCGGTTTCGCATCGGCAAGGCCGGTGAGGAGGGGGATGCGGTCGGGCGCGGCGCGACCGGCGAGATAGCCGACCAGCGGCCAGAAGGCGTCGTCGATTTTCTCGGGAAGCTCCACCGCGATGACGCGTTTTGCCTTGCGGTGTTCGGCGAGATAGACGCCGGAGAGCGGCGCGCGGCCGGTGAGCGCGATGCAGAGGTCGAGGAAGTCCGGGTGCTTCGCGGTGCGCGCGCCGAGCACGGTGTTGGCGAAGATCACGGCATTGGATTCGGCCCAGGCGATCGCCTCGCCCGCCTTCGGCGCGCTGTCGAGCAGGTAGGGCGAGCAGGTGAAGGTCGGCCGGCAGCCCATGCGCACATAGGCGTCGGCAAGCCGGGCGGCGGGATCGCCGAAGTCGTGCGGCACGCCCTGCCTTTCCCAATTGGCGCGGTCGACGGAAATGGCGTTCATCGTGGTCGGCACGCGCACCTTCGCGCCCATGTCCGCCATCTTCTCGGCAAAGGTCAGGTTGGCGGGGCTGGCATAGATGCAGCCGTCGATATGGCCCTGCACCACGTCGACGAGCTTTTCCGCGCCCTGCTGGGCGGCCATGGCGGTCGTGATACGCATGGCGAGTTGCACGGCGATGCCGTCGCGGCCCTCCAGCATGGCGCGGTCGTCGTCGGTGAGGTCGAGCGCGGCGGTGGCGGGCGGGGAAACGGGGATCGTCAGGCCGTCGGCCTCGATGGCCGTGTCGCCTATCCTTGCCGACTTCGCCCGACAGAGCGCGTCGAAGGCATCGTGGGAGAGGCGCAGCACCGGCAGCGACTTGCCGAACATCTCGGCGGCGATGAGCGCGCCGAGCGTCAGCACATCCTCCGCCTCGCTGAAGATGAGGGCCGCGGGCGCGCGGCCGGTCAGCGCGAGGTCGAGCAGCACGCCGGAGCCCGTGCAGGAGCCGCGGCTTGACGGCATCATCAGGATGCCGCCGGTGATCGTTCTGCCGTGCAGCGGATGGTGCACGTCGATGACCTTGCCGGTCGCCGGGTCGACCCCGCCCCAGAAGCTCAGCGCCTCTCCCGCCGCGATGATCGGGCCGGCGGCGGTGCCGGCGAGGATGCTGCGGGCGGAAAGGTCGGCCATGGGACGGCTCCTAGAAGCGTTGCGGAGAGAAGGGGGCGATGTCGATGCTTGTCGGCTGCCCCGTCAGGAGCTCGGCGACGAGACGGGCGGTGCCGGCCGACTGGGTGAGGCCGAGATGGCCGTGGCCGAAGGCGTAGACGACGTTCGCCGTCGCGCGGGCGCGGCCGATGGCCGGCAGGCTGTCGGGCATGGAGGGGCGGAAGCCCATCCACTGCACGCCGCCGTCCGGCTTCAGGCCGGGCAGGAAGCGCCGCGCCTTCTCCAGCATGGCTTCCGACCGGCGGAAGTTCGGCGGTAGCTTCAGTCCGCCGAGCTCCACCGCGCCGCCAACGCGGATGCCGGTCGAAAGCCGGGTGACGACGAAGCCGTGGCCGCCGAAGGTGACCTGCGTGCGCAGGTCAAAGGCGTCCGCCGGCAGCGTCGTGTTGTAGCCGCGCTCGGTTTCGAGCGGGATGTTTTCGCCAAGGCCGCGCGCAAGAAGGTGCGAGAAGGCGCCGGCTGCGAGCACGACCCGTTCCACGCGCCGAACGCGGCCATCCGTGGTGGTGATCTCCACGCCGCCGTCGACGGCTTTCAGGCCGGAGACCTCGGCGCGTTCGATCACGCCGCCCCTGGCACGGAAATGATCGGCGAGCGCCAGCGTGTAGAGCTTCGGGTCGGCGATGGAGTACCAGCCGGGCGTGAAGGTGCCGTGCGTGAAGCGCGGCGCGAGGCCGGGCTGGATCTCCGCCATCCCGGCGGCGTCCATGTGGCGGAATTCGATGCCGTGTTCCGCGCGGGCCTTCCAGCCGGGCAGCGAGGCGTCGAGCTCGGCCTGGCTCTCGTAGACCTGGAGATTGCCTTCCTTGCGCAGCATGGACGCCGTGCCGGTCTCAGTGAGGAACGGTTCGAGCGCGGCCTTGGAAAGGTCCATCAGTGCCGTCTGCGCGGCGGTGGAATGGGCGACGCGGCTTACCGAGCAGGCGCGCCAGAAGCGGAACATCCACGGCGCGATCTGCATGGCATAGGACGGCGGGATGCTGAGCGGCCCGAGCGGGTCGAGCAGCCATTTCGGCGCTTTCCTCAGGATGCCGGGCGAGGCGAGCGGCAGGATGTCGGTGAAGGCGAAGGCGCCTGCGTTGCCGGCGGAGGCGCCCGCGGCGGGGGCCTCGCGTTCGAGGACGGTGACGGCAAGGCCGCGCGCCTCAAGCGCGATGGCGGCCGACAGGCCGACCACGCCGGCGCCGATGACGACGACGCCGGGCTCGATTTCGGTTTTCATGTTGGCCTCAGTGCGTTGCGGCGAGGAAGGTCTGGAGCTCGGGGTCCTTCGGCGCGTCGAACAGCTCTTCCGGCGGGGCGATCTCGGCCATCACGCCCTTGTGGAAGAAGGCGACGCGGTCGGAGACCTCGCGGGCGAACTTCATTTCGTGCGTCACGCAGATCATCGTCATGCCCTCGGAGGCGAGCATGCGCAGCGTGTCGAGCACTTCGCCGACGAGCTGCGGATCGAGCGCCGAGGTCACTTCGTCGAAGAGCATGTAGGCCGGCGACATGGCGAGCGCGCGGGCGATCGCCATGCGCTGCTGCTGGCCGCCGGACATGCGGCTCGGATAGACCTTGAGCTTGTCGGCGAGCCCGACATGGCTGAGCTGCTTGACGGCCATCGCCTCGGCCTCGGCCTTCGACTGGCCGAGCACCTTGACCGGCGCCAGCATGACGTTCTCCAGCACGGTCAGGTGCGGGAAGGCGTTGAACTGCTGGAAGACGATGCCGAGCTTGCGCCGCAGCTTGTTGAGGTCCGTGCCCTTGGCATGGACGTCGGTGCCGTCGACGACGATGCGGCCGGCGTCGATGGTCTCCAGCCCGTTGATGCAGGTGAGCAGCGTCGACTTGCCCGAGCCCGAGCCGCCGATGATGGTCAGCACCTCGCCCTTCTTCACGGTGAGGTTGATCCCCTTGAGGACTTCGAGCTGGCCGAAGGATTTGCGGACGTTTTCGATCTCAATCATTGGGGGACCACCGTTTTTCGAGATACCCGCCAAGCCGGGCGACTGGGAAGGAGATGATGAAGTAGATGGCGCCGCAGATGATGAGGATGAACAGCGGCTCCTGAAGGCGCGTGACGAGGATCTGCGAGGCGCGCAGCAGCTCGATGAGGCCGAGCCAGAGCACGAGCGCCGAATCCTTCATGACGCCGAGCGTCAGGCCGATCCAGGCGGGCAGCGAGACGCGCGTGGCGAGCGGGGCCACGATGTAGCGCATGTCCTGCCACCAGGTGAGACCCAGCGAGCGGGCGGCGCGGCGCGTCGTCGCCGGCACGGAGGAGATGCCGCCGCGCACGATCTCGGTGCAATAGGCGGCCGTATAGAGCGACAGCACGACGCAGGAGGTGGTGAAGGGCGGCCAGCCGAGCTTGAAGATCGACTGCGCCGCATTGCCGAGCACGAGCTGGATGAGCAGCGGCACGGAGCGGAAGACGTCGAGCAGGAAGGTCAGCGGGATCGACCAGTAGGGACCGGCCTGGTTGCGGATGACGCCGAAGACGATGCCGAGGATGGTGCCCGCGATGACGGAGACGGCGGTGACGGCGAGCGTCATGGCCGCGCCCTGCGCGAGGAAGCCGAGATCGGCCAGGGTGAGGGAGGTGTCGAACATGGCTTACCCCTCTCAGTAGCGGAACATGCGCGCGGCGAAGAGGCGCGCGATGAGCGTCACGGCCTTGGCGATGAGGTAGTAGATCACCGCCGCGATCGCGAAGAATTCGAAGGTACGGAAGGAACGGGCGTTCAGCTCCTGCGTGACGCCGGCAAGGTCGGTGTTCATGCCGACGGTGACGCCGAGCGAGGTCATCAGGATCGCCCAGACCATCTGGTTGGTGGCCGGCAGGAAGGCGACGCGCAGCATCTGCGGCAGCACGATGTAGCGGAAGGCCTGCAGCGGCGTCATGCCGAGCGAACGGCCGGCGCGCGCCTGCGTGTCCGGGATCGCCTTCAGCGCGCCGCGGAAGTTCTCCGCAAGATAGCCGGCATTGTTGAAGGCGATGCCGACGAGCAGCGCCGTATAGGGGCTGAGGTGGATGCCGAAATTGCCGAGGCCGAAATGGGCCATGTAGATCTGGAAGAGCGCCGGCGTGTTGCGCGCGATCTCGACCCAGCCCGTGGCGAAGCCGCTCAAGGCTCGGTTGCCGGACAGGCGGAAGAGCGTCAGCGCCAGGGCGACCGCAAGGCCGACGACCATGGACAGGATCGCGATCTGCAGCGTGACCAGAGCGCCGTCCAGCATCTGCGGCAGCGCCTTGAACGCCTGGTTCCAGTGGAAGGAATAACTGATCATTGCCGTCTCACCCTTCGGAAACGATCAGCGGCGCGGGAGATCGTCCCGCGCCGCCGGGAAGCGGCAGATTAGCGATAAACGCCGTTGACGGACAGGGACGGGAGGTCGCCGCCGACCCACTTCTCGTAGAGCTCGGCGTAGCGGCCGGTGCGGACCTGCTGGTTGATGAAGAGGTTCAGGTAGTTGATGAGGCCGTACTCTTCGCGGTTGGTGAAGAGCGAGACGTAGTCGATGTCGTAAGGAGCCATGCCGACGACGGAGATGCCGGCGAACTTGCCGCTCTTGACGTTGGACTGAGCAACCGTCGAGGTCGAGACGGTGGCGTCGATCTGGCCCTGGCTGAGCGCGAGGAAGACGTCGGCCTGGGTCTGGTACGGACGGAATTCCCCGGCGCCCCATTCCTTGACCGATTTTTCGAGCGCGATGGCCTCGAACGTGCCGGCGGTGGCGCCGACGGTCTTGCCCTTCATGTCCTCGAAGGACTTGATGCCCGACTTGTCGTTGGCGGTGACGGCCATCTGGAAGGCGAAGTAGGGGATCGTCATGCCGACGGTCTTGGCGCGTTCCAGCGTGTCGGAGGTCGAGGCGACGCCGACGTCGACGCGGCCGGACATCAGGGCCGGGATGCGTTCCGGGAAGGGCGTTTCGACGATTTCGGCCGTGACGCCGAGCGCCTTGGCGAGGTCGTTGCAGTAATCGACGTCGAAGCCGATCGGGTTGTTGTTCTCGTCGCGCGAGCCCATCGGCGGGAAGTCGAGGACGACGGCGCAGCGCAGCGTGCCGGACGAGATGATGTCGTCCAGCTTGTCGGCCTTGGCCGGGCTGGTCAAAGCTGTGGCGGCAACGAGGCCGAAGGCGAGGACCGAGGTCTTCTTCATAACTCTCTCCCTGGGTTGGTCTGTCGATCCACGCGGGCGGAGGTCCGTCCTGCGCCAGAGGCGTAAATCTCCTCTAAAATACAAGTAATATACAAAAAGTATATACCTGCGGCGAGAAAATGTGCGGAGCAGGGCCGTTCCGTGACGGCCGCGCTCCGCAGGAGACAGGCCCTTGACTTAGTTGAGGAAATCCTCCGGCAGCAGGCCTTCCGGCATGTTCTGGTAGGAGACCGGGCGCAGGAAGCGGCGGATCGACATGGTGCCGACGCTCGTCGCGCCGAAATTGGTCGAGGCCGGGTAGGGGCCGCCGTGAACCATGGAATCCACCACTTCGACGCCCGTCGGGAAGCCGTTGACCAGCACGCGGCCGGCCTTGCGCTCCAGCACCGGTCGCAGGCGTTTTGCGTCCTCGAGGTCGCCGGCATCCATGTGGATCGTCGCCGTCAACTGGCCCTCGAAATTGCGGGCGAGCTTTTCCATCTCGTCCACCGAGGAGACGCGCACGACGAGGCCGAGCGGGCCGAAGACCTCTTCGGAGAGCGCATGGTCGGCGAGGAACTGTTCGCCGGATATCTCGAAGAGGTTCGGCAGCGCCTCGCGGCCGGAGGACTGCGTCGTCAGCAGCGGCTTGACCGTGTTACGGCTCTCGAAGCGCGCTTGGCCGTCGTGATAGGCCTTGGCGATGCCGTCGGTCAGCATGGTCTGCGGGCCGACCTTGGAGAGCGCCTCCACGGCGGCGGCCGTGAAGCGGTCGGCATCCGCGCCGTCCGTGACGACGGCGATGCCCGGATTGGTGCAGAACTGGCCGGCGCCCATGGTGAGCGAGCCCGCCCAGCCCTGGCCGAGGTCTTCCGCGCGGGCCTTCATGGCTTCCGGCAGCAGGAACATCGGGTTGACCGAGCCGAGCTCGCCGAAGAACGGGATCGGTTCCGGGCGGGCGGCGCACAGGTTGAAGAGGGCGCGGCCGCCGGCAAGCGAGCCGGTGAAGCCCACGGCCTTGATCAGCGGATGCTGCACGACGGCTTCGCCGACCTGGCGGTTGCCGCCCTGGATCAGCGAGAAGACGCCCGGATGCACGCCGGTCTTTTCGATGGCGGCAAGGACCGCCTCGGCGACGATCTCGCCGGTGCCCGGATGGGCGGAATGCCCCTTGACGACGACGGGGCAGCCGGCGGCAAGCGCCGCGGCCGTGTCGCCGCCGGCCGTCGAGAAGGCGAGCGGGAAGTTGGAGGCGCCGAAGACGGCGACCGGGCCGATCGGCCGCTGGATCAGGCGGATTTCCGGGCGCGGCGCCGGCTGGCGGTCCGGCTGGGCGGCATCGAAGCGGCGGTCGAGGAAGTCGCCCTTCTCGATATGGTCGGCGAAGAGGCGGAGCTGGCCGGCCGTGCGGCCGCGCTCGCCCTGGAGGCGTGCGACGGGAAGGCCGGTCTCCTGCGTGCCGATCTCGGTGATGGCCTCGGCGCGGGCCTCGATCTCGTCGGCGATGGCGCGCAGGAAGGCGGCGCGCGTCGCACGGGAGGAATAGCCGTAGCTGAGGAAGGCTTCCTCTGCGGCCTCTGCGGCGCGGTTCACCAGCTCGACCGTGCCGACGGCGAAGGCATGTGCCGGGCCATGGGCGGGAGAGGAGATGAACGTGCCGTTGCCGTCCAGCCATTGACCGGCGACGAGGTGTTTACCGTTGGGAGTGAAAGCCATTTGACGTACCTTTCTCGGGGGATAGGGATTCGCCCGGCAGGAGAGGCGGGCGAATTGCACTTGTCGAAATCTTGTATACTCTATGTATGCAATTGTTCAATCGCCAACCTGCCGTGGTCGGCCAACCTGACGAGACGAAAATGACGCAAAGCTCCACCCTGACGATTGACGCCCTTCATGCGCGTGTCGAAGCGATCTTCCTGAAGGCCGGCCTCAATGCGGTGCAGGCCGGAGCGCTTGCCCGCGTCATTGTCGCCGGTGAGCGTGACGCCTGCAAGTCTCACGGGATCTATCGTATCGAGGGTGCGCTGCGCACCGTCAAGGCCGGCAAGGTCAGGCCGGACGCCGTGCCGGTGCTCGACCGCAACGAGGGTTCGGCCATCGTCAAGGTCGATGCCGCGGGCGGCTTTGCCAACCCGGCCTTCGAGCTCGGCGTTCCGGTGCTTGCCGAACGCGCCCGCACGCTCGGCATCGCCGCCCTCGTCATCAACGACTGCACGCATTTCTCGGCGCTCTGGCCGGAGGTGGAGGCGGTGACGAAGGAAGGCCTTGCCGCCCTCGTCATGTGCCCGAGCTATGCGACGGTCGCGCCCACCGGCGGCAGCAAGCCGCTGCTCGGCACCAATCCCTTCGCCTTCGGCTGGCCGCGCAAGGGGGCCGCGCCCTATGTCTTCGACTTTGCCACCTCCGTCGCCGCGCGCGGCGAGATCGAATTGCACCGCCGTGCCGGCAAGCAGCTTCCCGAGGGCTGGGCGATCGACGCCGACGGCAACCCGACCACCGATCCGGAAGCCGCGCTTGCCGGCGCCATGCTGCCTTTCGGCGGGCACAAGGGCTCGGCCATCGGCACGATGATCGAGCTTCTCGCCGGCATCATGATCGGCGACCTGACGAGCCCGGAAGTGCTCGACTATCTCGGCACGACGACGCTCGCCCCCTTCCACGGCGAGCTCATCATCGCCATGTCGCCGGAAGCCTTCGCCAAGGGCCGCCCGGGCGATCCCTTCGCCCGCGCCGAAGTGCTCTTCGAGGCCATCGTCGGCGGCGGCGCACGCCTGCCCTCCCAGCGCCGCTTCGCCGCCCGCGGCAAGTCGGAGGCCGAGGGCGTCACGCTGACCGCCGCCGAGGTGGAGCAGCTCGACCGCCTGCTGGACGAGGGCCTCGACGCGGTCAACTGACCGCGGCCCGGCCTCACCCCGCTCTCGGCGTCATCCCCCGGGCTTGACCCGAGGATCCACGCCCCACGACACGCCTTCGCCACAGGCAAAACAAAAAGGCCCTCCTTGCGGAGGGCCTTTTGCTTGGGAGGCGCGTAAATTTACGCCTTGTAGGTCTGCACGGCGCCGGGCAGCTTGCTCCATTCGGCATACCAGGTGTCGAAGAGCTTGAGCTGGCTTTCGACATAGCCGCGCTGGCTGTCGGAGAGCGCGTCGGTCTCATTGAAGTGCAGCGTGTATTCCTTGTCGCCCTTCAGCACCATCATGTGCTTGAAGTAGAGGACGAGGTCCGGGCCTTCGTCGAACGAGGAGAGCACGCCGAGGGCCGATTCCAGCTCCAGCGCGCGGGCGCGGGCGTCCGCATCGCCCCGGGCGGCCGCCTGGGCGAGGTTGCACATGTGGAGGACTTCCTTCGGCAGCACGCAGCCGATGCCGGTGATCGCGCCGACGGCGCCGCAATTGACGAAGCCGTGGAAGACGCAGGTGTCGACGCCGATCATCAGCGAGACGTCGTCGTCGCGGCTGGTGATGTTCTCGGCCGCATAGCGCATGTCGGCCGCGCCGCCGAATTCCTTGAAGCCGACGAGGTTCTTGTGGTCCTGGCGCAGCGCGAAGAAGAGGTCGGCGCGCGTGGCGAAGCCGTAATAGGGGCTGTTGTAGATGACGGCCGGAAGATCGGGCGCTGCCGAGAGGATCGCCTTGAAGTGGTTCTTCTGGGCGGCGATGACGGAGCCGCGGGAAAGGACGCGCGGAATGACCATGAGGCCCTGCGCGCCGACCTTCTGGGCGTGGGCGGCATGCGCGACGGCCGAGGCGGTGTTAACGGCGCCGGTGCCGACGATGACCGGGATGCCGGCCTTCACGAGGCGTTCGACGCCTTCCATGCGCTGTTCGTCGGTCAGGAGCGGCCAGTCACCCATCGAGCCGCAATAGACGACGGCGGACATGCCCTTTTCGATCAGTTCCTTGCCCTTGCGCACCAGCGCGTCGAAGTCGGGCGTGCGGTCGTCCTTGCAGGGGGTCATCAGGGCGGGAATGACACCGGAAAAAATCTTGGCCTTCATGTCGATCTCCTATGGCGGGTTCGGTCGGGCGGTCGGCGATACAAGGCCTCCCCCTCTCTCGACGACGGATATAGCATCTTGTATTTTATTTGTCGACAAGAAAAATACAAAAGCTCAAAGCGCGATGTCGAGCCTGTCGTTCCGGCTGAAAAGCTTTTGCACCTGCGCGACGATCGCCTCCGCATGCGCCTTGCCGAGCCGGTCCGCCTCCTCGATGTCGCGCGCCTCGATGGCGGCGATGATCGCGGCATGCTCGTCCACGAAGCGCTGCGGGAACTGCTCCTCGTAGGACTGGTAATAGAGCTGCAGGATGCGCCGGCCCTCATCGAGCAGCCGGCGGAACAGGCCGGTGAAATAGGGATTGCGGCCGGCCTCGGCGATGGCGGCGTGGAAGGCGGCATTGGTGGCGATCATCGTGAGGTTGTCGCGCATGGCCAGCGCCGCCGCATAATCCTCGTGGAAGCCCCTGATGACCGGCAGGTCCTCGGGCCGGTGGTTCTGCGCGGCAAGCCGCGTCGTCACCCGGTACATCAGTACCAGCGCGTCGAAGAAGGTGTGGAGGTTGAGGAAGTCGATGTTCGACACCATGGTCGAGCGGTTCGGCAGGGTCTCGATCAGCCCTTCGCCGGCAAGCCGCACCAAGGCTTCGCGGATCGGCGTGCGCGACATCTTGAACCGCTCGGCAAGCTGCACCTCGTCGATGGGGCTGCCGGGGGCGAGCTTCAGGTCGAGGATCTGGTCGCGCAGGAGGTCGTAGACCATCTTCACGCCGGAGCCGCGCTTGCGTTCGGGCAGGGAATGGGAATCGGTGTCGGTCATCGAAAATCCTCTTGTCGACAAAAGAAATACAATTGTCCGCCGGCGCTATCAATCGTTTTAAGTGGGCCCTTTGGCGAAAGCGCCGTCAAGCCCGCCGGGCCGGCAGGCGACAAGAAGGATGGGGAAAGCCGCATGCGCGCAGCGCGATCCGCTCCCCATCGCGGGGGATGCGGCGGGGCAAGGCAGGGTCCGGTCCGGGCCGGTCAGAAGAGGGTTTCGTAGATTTCCGGCTTGAAGCCGGCCGTCAGCGCACCGTCGCGGTCGAGGATGGGGCGCTTGATCATCGAGGGCTGGGCCTGCATCAGCGCGATGGCCCTGGCGGCGTCGAGGTCCTGCTTGTCGGCGTCCGGCAGGGCGCGGAAGGTGGTGCCGGCCCGGTTCAGCACGGCTTCCCAGCCGAGCGCGTCGACGAAGCGCGTCAGGCTCGCCGCGTCGATGCCCTCGGCCTTGTAGTCGTGGAAACGGTAGGCGACGCCCCTGGCGTCCAGCCAGGCGCGCGCCTTCTTCATCGTGTCGCAGTTCCTGATGCCGTAGATCGTGACGGTCATGCGCCTCTCCTCATGCCCTGCCACTCAAAGGCTCAGGAACTTCTCGATGACGGCATCGACCTCCGCCGTCTTCAGGCCGGCGATGTTGATGCGGCCGGAGGTCGGCATGTAGATCGCCTGCTCGGCGCGCAGCTTCAAGACGTCCGCCGCCTCCAGCGGCAGCAGCGAGAACATGCCTTCCTGTTCGCGGATGGCCGTCGCCACCTGCCAGCGGCGGGAAAGGCCGGCGGCAAGGCGCTCGCGGATGGCGGTGATGCGCTGGCGCATCGCTTCGATCTCCGCCATCCAGTCCGCCTTCAGCGCCTCATCGCCGAGGATCGTGCTGACGATGGCCGAGCCGTGGTCCGGCGGCATGGAATAGTTGACGCGGGCGAGCGCCGCTAGGTTGCTGCGCAGCGCCGGCACGGCATCGGCATTGCCGCAGGCGGCATAGATCGCGCCCGTGCGCTCGCGGTAAAGCCCGAAGGACTTCGAGCAGGAGACGGCGACCAGCATTTCCGGCACGGCGGCAAGCAGCATGCGCAGGCCCGCGGCATCCTCGTCGAGGCCGCGGCCGTAGCCCTGGTAGGCGATGTCGACCAGCGGCATCAGGCCGCGCGCGGCGATGAGGTCGGTGACGGCGCGCCACTGCTCGGCGGAGAGGTTCGCGCCCGTCGGGTTGTGGCAGCTTGCGTGCAGCAGCACGGCGTCGCCCGGCGCCGCGCCCGAAAGCGCCTCCACCATGCGCTCGAAGAGCACGCCCTGCGAGGGAATGTCGAAGAAGGGATAGGTGGCGATCTCCAGGCCCGCGGCCTGGAAGATGCTGGCATGGTTCGGCCAGGTCGGCATGCCGAGCCAGATACGCTTGACGCCGAGGCGCACGAGAAGGTCGCCGCCGATGCGCAGCGCACCCGAGCCGCCCGGCGTCTGCAGGCCGGCGACGGCGCGTCCGCGCCCGGCTTCGCCCGCTGTCAGGTCCCACAGGCGTTCGAGGAAGACGGGGTCGCCTTCCGGGCCGACATAGGCCTTGGTCGGCTGCGTCTCGACGAGGCGGCGCTCGGCTTCCTTCACCGCGCGGAAGATCGGTGTCGCGCCCGTCTCGTCGCGGTAGACGCCGACGCCGAGGTCCACTTTGCCGGGCCGGGCATCGGCGCGGTAAAGGCCGATGAGGGCGAGCAGCGGGTCGTCGGGCTGGGGGGCGAGGGCGTCGAACATGGCCGGGATTCCTGTGCGGGGGTCTGTGCTGCAAGCGGTTTAGGCCAAAGTTCGCGCAAAATCGACAGGGATATTGCGCTAGCCGCGCAAGAAACGTCGCACCCCCGGGTTTTGCGCGGAAGACGGGCATGGGCGGCACGCGCTGCCCCGATATTTGCGGAACCTTCCTGTCGCAGGGTGGTTGCCGGAAGGAAGCCGTCCCCCATATGATGACCGGGTGCCATGAGGAAGGTCCGTTGGACAGGAATGCCAAGATCGCACAGGCCGCGCTGCTGACGGCCATTCGCAACCGCCGCGGCCATCGGCCGCCGGAGAACAATCGCCCGGGCGACACCGTGATCGCGTCCTACAACGTGCACAAATGCGTGGGCGTCGACCGGCGTTTCGATCCCGAGCGCACGGCAAGCGTGATCGCCGAGATCGATGCGGACATCATCGCCGTGCAGGAGGCCGACAAGCGGTTCGGCGAGCGTTCCGGCCTTCTGGACCTCGAAGCGCTGGAGCGCGATTGCGGCCTCGTGCCGGTGCCGATCACCGCGCTCTCCTCGACCGGCCACGGCTGGCACGGCAACATGATCATGATCCGCAAGGGCGCGGTCGGCGGCGTGCGGCAATTGAAGCTGCCGGGCGTCGAGCCGCGCGGCGCGCTGGTCGTGACGCTCGACCTGCCGCTCGGCAAGCTGCGGCTCGTCGCGGCGCATTTCGGGCTCCTCAGGCGCTCGCGCGAGCAGCAGGCGATGGCGATCCTCGCCTCGGTGGCGGAGGAAGAGGAGATGCCGACCCTGCTCGTCGGCGACCTCAACGAATGGCGTGTCGGCCGGCGGTCCTCGCTCGCCCGCCTCCAGCCGACCTTCGATCCGGCCTCCGGTGCGGTGCCGAGCTTTCCCTCGCGCTTTCCCGTGCTGGCGCTCGACCGGGCGCTCGGCCATCCGCACGACCTCGTCACCTCCGTGGAGGTGCACGACACGCCGCTCGCCCGCCTTGCCTCCGATCACCTGCCGATCAAGGCGCATATCGACCTTAAGGTCGCCTCGGAGCGGAGCGCGGCGCCTAAAGATACGGCGAGCCGAGCCATGTGATGCGCTCGACGAGGCGCTGGGCGAAGGGCCTGGCCTTCAGGTCCTCCAGCCTCACCTCTTCGGCGCTCGACAGCGCGGCGGCGATGCGTCGCCCGATGAGGTCGGCGAAACCCGCATCGATCACCTCGATATCCACCTCGAAGTTCAGCCGCAGCGAGCGCGGGTCCATGTTGGACGAGCCGACATAGGACCAGGCGTCGTCGATGACCGTGAGCTTGGAATGGTTGAAGGGCCCCGAGGCGCGCCAGATGCGGCAGCCGTATTTCAGGAGCTGGTCGAACTGCGCGGTCATGGCGAGGTCGACGAGCTTGAGGTTGTTGGAGGAGGGAACGACGATGTCGATCGCCACCCCGCGCCGCGCCGCCGTCACGATGGCGCTGATCAGCTCCCGGTCCGGCAGGAAATAGGGCGACATGATGCGGATATGCCGCTTGGCGACCGAGACGGCGCCCATCAGCATGCGGTGGTTGGTCTCAAGGCTCTTGTCCGGCCCGGAGGCAACGGCGCGGGCGAACATGCCGCTTCCCGGCGCATCCGGCGGCGGGGCGATCTGCCAGGCCTCGCCGGAAAGGTCGTCGCCGCCGGAAAAGCGCCAGTCCTCGTAGGCGATGCGGAAGAGATCGCCGACGACCGGGCCGGTGAGGCGGAAATGGGTGTCGAGCGCGGCAGCCTCGCCGGAGAACTCCGTGCAGAAGCCCGAGCGGATGTTGAGCCCGCCGGTAAAGGCGAGGCTGCCGTCGACAACGAGGATTTTCCGGTGGGTGCGCAGGTTCGCATAGGGCAGGCGCAGCCCCATGACGATATTGCCGTTGAAGACGTCCGCAGGCACCTTCGCCCGCCTGAGGTCCGAGACGATGGAGGGGATGGAGTAGCGGGCGCCGACCGCGTCGATCAGCACGCGGACCGCGACGCCCCGCGCCACGGCCGCCGAAAGCGCAGCGACGAAGCGCTCGCCGGCATCGTCGCGGTCGAAGATATAGGTTTCGAGCAGGATGGAGCGTTCGGCGGCGCCGATCGCGGCGAGCATGGCGGCGTAAGCCTCGTCGCCGGTCGAAAGCAGGTCGATGCGGTTGCCGGAGGTGAGCTTGCAGCGCCCGACCGTATCGCCGAGCCGCTGCATGGCGGCCAGCGCCTCGCCGTAGATCGCCTGCACTTCCGTGTCTGAGACGTCGTATTCCTCGAGATGGTGCCAGCCGGCGGCAAGCAGCCCCTCGCGGCCGAGATTGAGCGTCTTGCGGCGGATGCGGTTGACCCCGCCGACGGCGTAGATGAGCGGTCCGACGACGGGCGAGAGCACGATGACGCCGACCCAGCCGATGGCCGCGCGGACCTCCTCCTTCGTCATCGTCGCGTGGATGGCGGCCGGAACGCCGAGGGCGACCGACAGGACGACGAGGATATGGGGCCAGTAGGCCGAGAGCGTCTCAAACATGATGCGTGCGGATCATCCCAGGCCGGCAGCCATTGTGCCTCTATATATCGCCTGGGACGATCCGAATGCGAGAGGGAGGAACATGCAAGCGGCGAAAGATTTTCGCCGCCGGCGGTCAGTCCTCCAGCGTGCCGGGCTTGCGGTCCTTGCGGGTCGCCTCGCGGCAGGCGATCTTCATCAGGTCGTCGCCGCGCCGGGCATGGCGGGCGGAGCTGCGCGTGGCGACCAGCCCGTCGTGGCGCGCCGTCACCTCCAGCGTGCCGTCCGCCTCGCCGGGCCGCACGATCAGTGTCGCCAGCAGGTCGCCGGCCTTCACCTCCTCGCCGATGTCGCGGTGGAAGAGAATCGTGCCCGGCTCGGGCGCACGCACCATCTCGATATTGTCGAGCGGCACGGCAGGGCCGGCATAGGTTCTTGCCTGATGCGCCGGGTCGGCGACGATGCCGCGCCCGGCAAGGAAGGCGAAGAGCCCGTCCGCATCGCGCTTTGCCATGTCGGGATAGACGTCGCGCCGGCCGCGCAGTTCCACGGTCGTCGCGAGTCGGCCGGGAACGCTCTTCAGCTTGTCGCCGCCCTGGTGCTTGAAGGCATGGCCGACGGCCTCCTCGAAGGCGGTGCTTTCGCCGTCGGAGAGGAACACGGCCTGCATGTCGAGGCTTGAGGCAAGGTCTGCCGCCTCCGGCCAGAAGGCCTCGTCGATATAGGCATATTGCAGGGATTCGTCGTCGCAGTGCAGGTCGAGCACGAGATCGGCGCCGAGCGCTGTGTGCAGCAGCGTGCGCTTCAGCCGGTCGGCGGCGCTGCGGCGCTCCAGGCCTTCGAGCAGGCTGTCGCGTTCGGTGAGCGCCACCAGCGGGAAGTCGCGGTTGAAATTGGTCCGCGAGCCGAGGTCGAAGCGGCCCTGCATCTCGCCGAAATGCGACTGGGCAAGCCCGATCGGGTTCGCCCGCGGCACGACGGTGATGTCGCCGCGGATCGCGCCTTCGCCATCGGCCTTGCGCAACCGCTCGAGAAGGAAATGGAGGAGGGCGGTGCCGGGCAGCTCGTTGGAATGAAGCGCCGCCTGGATATAGACGGAGGGCGCCGCCGCATCGCTGCCCTTGAAGCGGTAGACCGGCACGCGCCATTCGATGCCTGCCGTATCGCCGCCGATGATGATCTCGGATCGTTCCACGTCGTCTCCTCCTGAATCGTTTGCCGTGGGTTATGCGAATTGCCCGCGCATGGCGCAAGCCCCGGCAAGAAACGGGTTGAAAGTCGCCGGGCAAAGCCCGATCTTGTGACAAAACGGGAACAGGAGCCGGATATGGCCCACAAGACGCACTATCTGATCTTCGAAACGGAGGCCGGTCCGTGCGGCATCGCCTGGAGCGAGGCCGGCGTCCTGCGCTTCCAGCTTCCCGGCGAGAGCGCCGAGACCACGCGCCGCCTGCTGCTGCGCCATCTGCCCGAGGCGGAGCCGGCCGAGCCGCCGCCGGCCGTCGCGAAGGCTGTCGCCGGGGCGAAGCGCTATTTCGCGGGAGAAGCGGCGGATTTTTCCGATGTGCCGCTCGATCTTGCCGGCCAGAGCGTTTTCTTCCTGAAGGTCTATGCGGCGGCGCGCCGCCTCCACTGGGGCGAGACGACGACCTATGGCACGCTCGCCCGCGAGCTCGGCGCCGGACCGGAGGCCGCCCGCGAGGTGGGGCAGGCCATGGCGAAGAACCCCGTCGCCCTCATCATCCCCTGCCATCGGGTGCTCGCCGCCGGCGGCAAGGTCGGGGGCTTCTCCGCGCCCGGCGGGGCGTCGTCGAAATTGAAGATGCTGGCGCTGGAAGGCATCTCCCTTGCTGCGCCGGAGCCGGCGCAGCAATCCTTCGGGTTCTGAAGAGGCTACGCCCGCAGCGTCCCGCCGGTTGTCTTCACGACATTGCCGACGATCTTGGCGGTCAGGGCCTCGAAGTCCTCGTCCGTCAGCGTCTTGTCGACCGGCTGGATGACGACCTCGATGGCGATGGACTTCCGGCCTTCGCCCAGCGACGCCCCCTCGAAGACGTCGAAGACGTTGACGGCGGCGATCAGCTTGCGGTCGGCGCCGCTCGCCGCGCGGACGATCGCGCCCGCTTCCACCGACTTGTCGACGACGAAGGCGAAGTCGCGCCTGACGGCCTGGAAGGGCGAGAGGTCGAGCGCCGGCTTGGTGCGCGTCGCCTTCTTCTTCGGCTCGGGCATGGCGTCGACGAAGATCTCGAAGCCGCAGAGCGCGCCGGAGACATCGAGCGCGCCGAGCGCCTTCGGGTGGAACTCGCCGAAATAGCCGAGAACGATCTTCGGGCCCATCTTGATCGTGCCGGAGCGGCCGGGATGATACCAGCCGGGCGCGCCGGGCTCGATCTGCACATTGCCCATCGGCAGGCCGCAGGCCTCGATCACGGCGAGCGCGTCGGCCTTGGCGTCGTAGACGTCGACCGGCTTGCCGCCGCCCTTGGCGGCGTTCGACCAGAGGCGGCCGGAGCCCGAAAGCGAGGCCGTGCCGCGGCGGATGCCGCCGGCAACGCGCCGCTGGCCTTCCGGCCGGTCGCTCTCATAGGTGCCGGAGACCTCGAAGAGCGCCACGTCGCCATAACCCTTGTCCGCGTTGCGCTGGGCGGCCGAAAGCAGGCCCGGCAGCAGCGAGGGGCGCATGTCGGACATGTCGGCCGCGATGGGGTTGGAGAGCGCCAGCGAGGCCGCGCCGCCGCCGAAGAGCTCGGCATGGGCCTTCGGGATGAAGGACCAGGTGACGGCCTCCAGCATGCCGCGCGCGGCAAGCGCGCGCCGGGCGAGCCGCGAGCGGATCTGCAGCGTGGTGAGGATGCGGCCGTTGACCGCGCCGTGGCTTTCCAGCGGCGCCGGACGGATGTTGTCGACGCCGTGGATGCGCATGACCTCTTCCACGAGGTCCGCCTTGCCGTCGACGTCGGGGCGCCAGGAGGGAACGGCGACCGAGACACGCTCGCCCGCGCCCGTCACGGTGAAGCCGAGGCGGGTGAGGATGTTGGTGCTCTCGGCTTCCGAGACGTCGAGGCCGGTCAGACGCCGGACTTCCGAGAACGGGAAATCGACGACCTTCGGCGTATAGCCCTTGTAGCCGACGACATCGGTCTTCGCCGCCGTGCCGCCGCAGAGTTCCAGCACCAGTTCGGTGGCGCGTTCGAGGCCCGGCACCATGTATTCAGGGTCCACGCCGCGCTCGAAGCGGTAGCGGGCATCGGTGATGATGCCGTGCGAGCGGCCGGTCTTGGCGACGTTCATCGGGTCCCAGAGCGCCGATTCGATCAGCACGTCGACGGTGTTCTCGTCGCAGCCGGAATGCTCGCCGCCCATGATGCCGCCGATGGATTCGACGCCGTTGTCGTCGGCAATGACGACGTTGGACGGGTTGAGCGTATATTCGCGGGTGTCGAGCGCCAGCACCTTTTCGCCTTCCGCCGCGCGGCGCACGACGAGGTCGCCCTTCACCTTGGCCGCGTCGAAGACATGCAGCGGACGGCCCTGGTCGAAGGTCATGTAGTTGGTGATGTCGACGAGCGCGTTGATCGGGCGAAGGCCGATGGCGAGCAGCCGCTGCTGCATCCAGCGCGGGCTCGGGCCATTCTTCACGCCGCGCACGAGGCGGAGCGCGAAGCCGGGGCACAGATGATCGTCGCCGCCGAGCTCCAGCTTCACCTTGACCGGCGTCTCGCCTTCCACCGCGAAGGACGGGGCCTTCGGGGTTTTCAGCGTGCCGAGACCGGAGGCGGCAAGATCGCGGGCGATGCCGAAAATGCTCGTGCAGTCCGGGCGGTTCGGCGTCAGGTTGATCTCGATGACCGGATCGTCGAGGCCGGCATAGCCGGCATAGCTCGCGCCGACCGGCGCATCGGCCGGAAGGTCGATGATGCCGTCATGGTTGTCGGAGATTTCCAGCTCCTTCTCCGAGCACATCATGCCGCGGCTCTCGACGCCGCGGATGGTGCCGACGGAAAGCGTGACGTCGATGCCGGGCACATAGGTGCCGGGCGCGGCGAAGGCGCCGACAAGGCCGGCGCGCGCGTTCGGCGCGCCGCAGACGACCTGGACCGGATCGCCCTTGCCGGTATCGACCATCAGGACGCGCAGCTTGTCGGCATTCGGATGCTGTTCGGCGGAAACTACCCTGGCGATGACGAAGGGCTTGAAGGCCGCCTTGTCGTCGACGTCCTCCACTTCGAGGCCGATCGCCGTCAGCTTGTCGCAGATCTCTTCGAGCGTGGCGTCGGTATCGAGATGGTCCTTCAGCCAGGAGAGCGTGAATTTCATTGTCTTTCTCCTTGGATGCCGGTTATGCGCTGAGGCCGCCGAACAAAGTCGGCATGTCGAGCGGGCGGAAGCCGTAGTGGCTCAGCCAGCGGACGTCGGCGTTGAAGAAGTCGCGCAGGTCCGGCATGCCGTATTTCAGCATGGCGATGCGGTCGAGGCCCATGCCCCAGGCAAAGCCCTGGTATTCGTCGGGATCGAGCCCGCCGGCCCGCAGCACGTTCGGATGGACCATGCCGCAGCCGAGGATTTCCATCCAGTCCGTGCCCTCGCCGAACTTGACGATCGGGCCGGACGAGCGGTCGCACTGGATGTCGACCTCGAAGGACGGCTCGGTGAAGGGGAAGAAGGACGGGCGGAAGCGCATGGTGACGCTGTCGACCTCGAAGAAGGCCTTGCAGAATTCCTCCAGCACCCAGCGCATGTTGGCGACATTGGCCTTCGTGTCGACCACGAGGCCTTCGACCTGGTGGAACATCGGCGAATGCGTCGCGTCACTGTCCTGCCGGTAGGTCTTGCCGGGGATGATGATGCGGATCGGCGGCTTCTGCGCCTCCATGGTGCGCACCTGCACGGGCGAGGTGTGCGTGCGCAGCACCTTGCGCTCGCCGCTCTCGTCGGCGGGGAAGAAGAACGTGTCGTGCATCTCGCGGGCCGGATGGCCCTCGGGGAAGTTCAGCGCCGTGAAGTTGTAGTAGTCCGTCTCGACGTCCGGGCCCTCGGCGATGGAGAAGCCCATGTCGCCGAAGATCGCGGTGATCTCGTCGACGATCTGGCTGATCGGATGGATGCGGCCGCGCTCGGCCGGCGAGGAGCGGACGGGCAGGCTGACATCGACCTTTTCGGCGGCAAGGCGCGCCGCGATGGCGGCATCGCGCAGCGCGCTCTTGCGCTCGGTGATGGCGTCGGTCACGCGCGTCTTCATGGCATTGATCGCCGCCCCGCGCGTCTGGCGCTCTTCCGGCGACATGGTGCCGAGCGTCTTCAGGAGCTCGGAGACGGAGCCCTTCTTGCCGAGCGCGGAAACCCGCACGGCTTCGATCGCCGCCTCGTCGGAGGCCGCGGCAACGTCGGACAGGAGCTGTTCTTCCAGTGTGTCGAGTTCAGTCATCTTTACCTGCTTTGCTTGCGTCGGCCGGGCGGGGAGGCAGAAGAACCTCGCAGAGATAGCGGGTTGCGGCGAGGAAGCGTCGCAGATCACTACCCATGTGGACGCGCCCGATCAATCGGGTGGTGGACAAAAACTTGGCGAGGAACCGCACCATGTCCGCAAGCGCCGCCTCGGCGGCGGGCGGCGCATTGGTGCGCCAGGCGGCATAGGCTTTTTCGGCCGTCGCCTCGCCGAGGCGCGCACGGTCGACGAGCTGCAGGAAGAGCAGCCACAGATCGCGCGCCTGGGCGGTCGCGAGCGGCATGGCCGCCTCCGGCTCCTCCTCGAAATCCATGAAGCCGATGCGCCGCTCGCCGGCCACGAAGAAGTCGCGCGGATGAGGTCGCCCGTGGCAGAGGCCCTTGCCGTGCAGCGCGCCGAGATGGGCGGCACAGGCGACGAGCAGGCCGTCATGGGCGGTGGGGTCGCTGTCGCGCAGCACATCGAGCCGCGCCGTCACCGTTGGCGCGACGTCGGAGAGGACGAGCGCGCTGCCGGAGGAATAGAGCACCTTAGGCACGGGCACGCCGGCCGCGGCGAAGGTCCCGATGCGGCGGATCTCGCGGGCGATCATGCCCTTGCTGTCGAGAGTGGGGGAGGGGCGCAGGAACGGCTGGCCGAACAGGCGGGCGAGCAGGTTCTGCGCCTTCGTCCAGACCGGCGGGCGCTCCGTGCCGTAGCGCTTGATCCAGACCGCGCCGAAGGAAAGCTCCACGCGCTCGACACGGCGCGCCTCGCGGGTGAGCGCGGCAAGCAGCGTGCGGATGTCCGCATCGGTCATCTCGGGGATCGCGCCGAGCGCGTCGAGCCTTGCGTCCATGGTCCTCATCCGGATCAAAAACAAAACCCGCCCCGGTTCCCCGGCGCGGGTTTCACAACGAAGCAGGAATGGTTGTGAGCGCCGGTTAGTTGACGGCGGCCTCAAACTCGTTCTGCGTGCCGGCTTCCTTGAGGTATTCCAGCGCCTTCTTGGCGGCTGCGACGAGCGCGCCGAAAGCTGCGGTCTCATGGATCGCCATGTCGGAAAGCACCTTGCGGTCGACTTCGATGCCGGCCTTGTTCAGGCCGTCGATGAAGCGGCCGTAGGTCAGGCCATGCTCGCGGACGGCAGCGTTGATGCGCTGGATCCACAGGGCGCGGAAGTTGCGCTTGTTGACCTTGCGGTCGCGGTAGGCAAACTGCTTGGAACGATCAACCGCTGCCTTGGCGGCGCGGATGGTGTTCTTGCGGCGGCCGTAGAAACCCTTGGCTGCCTTGAGTGTCTTCTTGTGCTTGGCGTGGGACGTTACGCCGCGTTTTACACGTGCCATGTCATGATCTCCTTAACGTATCAAATTGCTCGAGAAGTCTCAGAGACCGTTCGGCAGGTAGTTCTTGATGACCTTCTTGCCATCGGGCTCGGCCAGCACCATGGTGCCGCGCGCGTCGCGAATGAACTTGTTGGTACGCTTGATCATGCCGTGGCGCTTGCCGGCAGCGGCAGCGACGACCTTGCCGGTCGCGGTGATCTTGAACCGCTTCTTGGCAGACGACTTCGTCTTCATCTTGGGCATTTTGCTACTCCATTCTTCTTGAATTCGAGACGGCTGACGAGGCGCGTCTCCAGCGTAAAGAACGGCCACGGCATGCCCTGCCGGACCGTTCGGACGGCGGCTTGTAACCGAAGTCCCCGAAAAGCGCAACCCGATTCCGTGGAAAGGCCGGTTTTGCGGGCGGAAATGGAAAAGCCGCCCCGAAAGGCGGCTTGATCCGTGCGGGCGCAAGCCGGAAGGCTTACCGCGGTGCGAGCACCATCATCATCTGGCGGCCTTCGAGCTTCGGCTCGGCTTCGACCTTGGCGATGGTCTGGGTGTCTTCCTTGACCTGCTGCAGGAGCTTCATGCCGAGTTCCTGGTGGGCCATTTCGCGGCCGCGGAACTTCAGCGTCACCTTCACCTTGTCGCCTTCGTCGAAGAAGCGGTTCATCGCCTTCATCTTCACCTCATAGTCATGGGTGTCGATGTTCGGGCGCATCTTGATTTCCTTGATCTCGACGATCTTCTGCTTCTTGCGCGCTTCGGCCGCCTTCTTCTGGTTGGCGTATTTCAGCTTGCCGAGGTCAAGGATCTTGCAGACGGGCGGCTCGGAGTTCGGTGCGATCTCCACGAGATCGAGGCCGGCTTCCTCGGCCATGCGGAGCGCCTGATCGGTGGGGACGGTGCCGTGGTTGTGGCCTTCGGCATCGATGAGCTGGATCCGGGGAACCCGGATTTCCCTGTTGGAGCGCGGGCCGTCCTTGACGGGGGCTTCCGCTTTGAATGGTCTGCGAATGGTCGTGTTCTCCTCGAACTGTTTCGACTGGTACGATGGCGTGCGTCGATCGGGCCGTCTTGCCGCCCTGCGGCGTCTGTCGGCAATGTGTTGATCGCGCTTCCGAAGTCAATAGCATGGGACGTGGAAAAAATCACCACCTGTCCTTGCGGTTGCGAATCTGGTCTAGGACGGGGCCGACAGGCGGGAGCCGGGCGGTTTTCCGACCGCGGCGCACGACAGGGAGATAGGCATGGCGACGGCGAACGGCAACGGGGACGCGGTGGAATTCATCACGGTCGGCACGGGCGGGGATGCGCGCGGGATCGCCGTTTCGCTCCAGCGTCCCGCAGCCGGCAACGGCCTTGCCCATTTCGTCTGGCTCGGCGGCTACCGTTCCGACATGTCGGGCACCAAGGCGATGGAGCTTGCCGGCCTTGCCGCGCGCCTCGGCACCGGCTGCGTGCGCTTCGACTATTCCGGCCACGGCGCCTCGGGCGGCGCCTTCACGGACGGCACGATCTCGCGCTGGCTCGAGGAAGCTCTCGCCGTGGTCGATCATGCGGTAAAGACGATCGGCACGCGCCGCGCCGTGTTGGTCGGCTCCTCCATGGGCGGCTGGATCGCGCTGCGCGCCGTCGAGGAGCTTGCAAGGCGGAACGGCGTCGAGATCGCCGGCCTCGTCCTCATCGCGCCCGCGCCGGACTTCACCTCGGAGCTGATCGAGCCCAACCTGACGGAGGCCGAGCGCACGGCGCTTGCCGAGCGCGGCCAGTTCGAGGAACCGACGCCCTACGGCCCCGACCCGAACATCTATACCTTGAAGCTCATCGAGGACGGACGGCGGAACCGCGTGCTCGACGGCGTCATCGAGACGGGCTGCCCCGTGCATATCCTGCAGGGCATGGCCGATCCGGACGTTCCCTATGCCCATGCGGTGCGCTTGATGGAGCATCTTTCCGGCGACGACGTGGTGCTGACGATGATCCGCGACGGCGATCATCGCCTCTCGCGCCCGCAGGATATCGCGAAGATCCTCGAGGCTGCTGAGGCGCTTGCCGGCGCGCCGTGAAGCGCCGGCCGGCCGCGTCTTAACCATAATGCGGCATCGCCAAAACTGATGATTGACGAAAGGTCCTTCTGGCCGTTAACTTTTTGTTAACGATGAGGGGACGTTTCATGGCACGAATGACTGGTGCAAAGGCCGGGGCTGCAGCGGTGCTCGCTCTCCTCGTATCTTCTTCCTCGGCCTTCACGGCGCCGGCTTCGGCGCTTTCCATGCGGACCGGCGCGGTGACCTCGCAGCCGATCGGCCATTACGAATTCTGTCAGACCCACAAGTCCGAATGCCGCGCCGGCGTGCGCAACCTGGCGCCCGCCAAGGTCACGTCCTTCGGCTGGACCGTCGTCCGCAAGATCAACGCCAGCGTCAACCGCGACATTGCGCCGATGACCGACAAGGACCTCTACGGCAAGGACGAGTTCTGGGCCTATCCGGACAAGGCCGGCGATTGCGAGGACTTCGTGCTCCTCAAGCGCCGCAAGCTGATGCAGCAGGGCTTTGCCGCTGGTGACCTGCTCGTCACCGTCGTGCGCAAGCCGGACGGCGAGGGCCATGCGGTCCTGACGCTGCGCACCACCGAGGGCGACTACATCCTCGACAACCTCAACAATGAGGTGAAGCTGTGGACCGAGACGCCCTATCGCTACCTCAAGCGCCAGGCCTCGTTCAACGCCGGCCGCTGGGTATCGATCGAGAACGGCGACGCCGTCATGGTGTCCTCGGTCGGCCAGTAAGCATCCGGCCATGGGAATTGCGGAAAGGCCGCGGAGCGATCCGCGGCCTTTTTTGCTTTACTTGCTGGCCATCGCCGCCATGCGCTCGGAATAGCGCCCGCCCGCCACCTTCGCGGGGGAGAGGAGATCGCCGAGGCGGGCGGCCTCTTCGGCCGTGAGCGCCACGTCCGCGGCGGCGGCGTTCTGCTCCAGATGCGTCACCTTGCTGGCGCCGGGGATCGGCACGATGAAGTCGCCCTGCGCCAGCACCCAGGCAAGTGCGAGCTGGGCCGGGGCGACGCCCTTTTGCGCGGCCATCTCCTCCAGCAGCGCCACCAGTGCCAGGTTGGCGTCGAAGTTCTCCGCCGCAAAGCGCGGCAGCGAGCGGCGGAAATCCGTGTCGGAAAGCCCGTCGAGCTTCTTGAGCGCGCCCGTCAGCACGCCGCGGCCGAGCGGGCTGAAGGGCACGAAGCCGATGCCGAGGCTGCGGCAGGTTTCCAGCACGCCGTTCTCCTCCACGTCGCGGGTCCAGAGGGAATATTCGCTCTGGACGGCGGCGATCGGGTGCACGGCATGGGCCCGTCGGATCGTCTCAGCGCCGGCTTCCGAAAGGCCGAGCGCCTTCACCTTGCCTTCGCGCACGAGCTCGGCCATGGCGCCGACCGTCTCCTCGATCGGCACGGCAGGGTCGACGCGGTGCTGGTAGTAGAGGTCGATGACGTCGGTGCCGAGCCGCTTCAGCGAGGCCTCGGCGACGGCCTTGACGTTCTCCGGCCGGCCGTCCGTGCCGGTGATCATCTCGGCGGACGGCCGGGACGGGTCGATGCGGAAGCCGAACTTGGTGGCGATGGCCACCTTGTCGCGCACCGGCTTCAGCGCCTTGCCGACGAGAATCTCGTTGGCATAGGGGCCGTAGACCTCGGCCGTGTCGAAGAGCGTGATGCCGAGGTCGACCGCGCGGTGCAGCGTGGCGACGGCGGCGGCCTCGTCGTGGGTTGCGCCGTAGGCGTGGCTCATGCCCATGCAGCCGAGGCCGAGGGCGGAAACGTCGAGGCTGCCGAGATGTCTGTGCTTCATGGCGAAATCCTTCTGGAAGGCGGAAACGGGGGCCGGGCGGCGGGGAAACCGTCGTCATCCGGCAAGGCTCAATCTAGGGCTTGCCGCCTCTTCTGAAAATTGCTGCAAAAGCCAACGACTTGTTCTATCTGTTCGAACAATGAACCGGACCCAGCTTTCCCAGCTCGCCGTGCTGGCCGTCGTCGCGGAGGCGCGTTCCTTCCGCAAGGCGGCCGCGGAGCTTGCCGTCGCGCCCTCGGCCGTCAGCCATGCCGTCTCGGCGCTGGAGGCGAGCCTCGGCGTGCGGCTGCTGGCGCGCACCACCCGCTCCGTCGCGCCGACGGAGGAAGGGCGCCTGCTGCTCGACACGCTCGCGCCCGCGCTTGCCGATATCGGCAATGTCATGGAGGCCTTGGCCGACCGGCAGGGCCGCCCCGCCGGGCCGCTGCGGGTCACCATGCCGCTGATCGCCGCCGAGGAGATCGTCATGCCGCGCCTCGGCGCGTTCCTTCAGGCCTATCCGGAGATCGAACTGGACCTTCGCACGGACGACCGCTTCGAGGATATCGTCGAGAAGGGCTTCGATGCGGGCCTCCGGCTCGGCGAGCATCTGGAGGCGGACATGATCGCGGCCCGGGCGAGCGGCCCGTGGCGCGGCCTCGTCGTCGGCGCGCCCGCCTATTTCGAGCGGCACGAAAAGCCCCTCCAGCCGCGCGATCTCATGCAGCACCGCTGCATCCGCCGGCGCTTTTCCAGCGGGCGGATCTATCGCTGGGAACTGGAGAAGGACGGGCGGCAGGTGACCGTCGACGTCGACGGGCCGCTCATCGTCTCCGACCAGCGGCTGATGCGCGCCGCCGCCATCGACGGGGCGGGCCTTGCCTATGTCTTCGACCAGCGCGTCGCCGAGGACATCGCTGCCGGCCGGCTCGTGCCGGTGCTGGAGGACTGGTGCCCGGCCTTCGACGGTTTCTCGATCTACTATCCCTCGCGCCGGCAGATGCGCCCGGCGCTGCGCGCCTTCGTCGATTTCTTCCGCTACCGGGGCTGAGGCTCAGGTCGCAAGGCGGTAGCGCAGGTGCCCGTCGGTCTCCACATAGCTGTCGTAGAGCCTGCGGGCGCGTTCGTTCTTCTCGCTGACGTGCCAGTAGATGCCGCGCCAGCCGTGGCGCCTGGAGATGGCGACGAGGTCGTCGATCAGCGCCCGCCCGACGCCCGTGCCGCGCGCGGCGCCGTCCACGAAGAGGTCTTCCAGGTAGCCCTCCGGCGCGATGTCCCAGGTGGAATCGTGATAGTGGTGAATGGCAAAGCCGAGCAGCCTGCCGTCGTCCTCGGCGACGCGCATCGAGACGCGCGAGGCGGGATCGAGGATGCGCGCCCAGGTGAAGGCCGTCACCTCCTCCGACACCTCGGTGCCGTAGAAGGCGAGATAGCCGGCCCAGAGTGTCCTCCAGGCCGCCTCGTCGGTTTCGCATGCGTCGCGGATGAGGAGCGCCATGGTCAGGCGCCCGCGCGGTCGAGCGCGGCCATCTGGTCGGCGGAAAGCGTCAGGGCCGCCGCCTTCGTCAGGCTGGCGAGCTGCGCAAGGCTGGTGGCGCTGGCGATGGGCGCCGTCACGGCGGGCTTGGCCATCAGCCAGGCGAGCGCGATTTCCGCGGGCGCCGCACCCGTCTCGGCCGAAACGCTGTCGAGCGCGGCGAGGATGCGCAGGCCCTTGTCGTCGAGATAGCGGGCAACGCCGCCGCCGCGCGCCTTGCCTTGCGTATCCGCCTTGCTGCGGTACTTGCCGGAGAGGAAGCCGGAGGCGAGGCTGTAATAGGTGATGACGCCGATGTCCTCCCTGCGGCAGAGGTCCGCCAGCGGACCCTCGAAGCCCGCCCGGTCGTAGAGATTGTATTCCGGCTGCAGCGCGCCGTAGCGCGGCAGGCCCGCCCTGTCGGCTGCCTCGAAGGAGGCCTGCAGCTGGCCGGCGTTGAGGTTGGAGGCGCCGAAGGCGCGCACCTTGCCCGCCTTCACGAGGCCTGCATGGGCCTCCAGCGTCTCCTCGTAGGGCGTTTCCGGGTCCGGCCAGTGCGAGAGGTAGAGGTCGATATGGTCGGTCTGGAGCCGACGCAGCGAATTCTCCACCTCTTCGACGATCCAGGCCTTGCGCAGGTCCCGCCGCCCCTGGCCCATGTCGGAGCCGACCTTGGTGATAATCACCACCTTGTCGCGGGCGATGCCGGAACGCTTCAGCCACTTGCCGATGATCGTCTCGGATTCGCCGCCCTCGTTGCCCGGCACCCAGCGGGAATAGGCGTCCGCCGTGTCGATGGCGTTGAAACCGGCGCCGGTGAAGGCGTCGAGCAGGTCGAACGAGGTCTTCTCGTCGGCCGTCCAGCCGAACACGTTGCCGCCGAAGACGAGCGGGGCGATGGAAAGGCCGGTCTTGCCGAGGGGGCGGAGCTGCATGGGGATCCTCCAAGGGGTTCGTGCTGAAATATTCTTTCCACATAGGGCGCTGCGCGCCTTTTGCGACGCCCGTGCGGGAATTTCGGGCGCTTGCGAGGAACGTACCTCGCCGCTAGTCTCTCGCGCAAATCAAGGAGGATCATCATGTTGCGTTTCGGAATCTTGTCGACGGCCAAGATCGGCCGCGAGCTCGTCGTGCCGGCCATCCAGGATGCGGAGAACTGCGTCGTCACGGCCATCGCCAGCCGCGACCACGCCAAGGCCCGCGCCATGGCCGACCGCTTCTCCGTGCCGCATGCCTTCGGCTCCTACGAGGAGATGCTGGCTTCCGACACGATCGACGCCGTCTACATCCCGCTGCCGACCTCGCAGCATGTCGAATGGTCGGTCAAGGCGGCCGATGCGGGAAAGCATGTGCTTTGCGAAAAGCCGATCGCGCTCGATGCCGGCGAGATTTCCGCGCTGATTGCGGCGCGCGACCGCAACAGGGTGCTGATCTCGGAGGCCTACATGGTCACCTACAGCCCCGTCTGGCGCAAGGTGCGCGCGCTCCTCGCCGAAGGGGCGATCGGCCGGCTGCGCCATGTGCAGGGCGCCTTCACCTATTTCAACCGCGATCCCGGCAACATGCGCAACGTGCCGGCGCTCGGCGGCGGCGGCCTGCCGGATATCGGCGTCTACCCGACGATCACCACGCGCTTCGCCACCGGCAAGGAGCCTCTCCGCGTGCAGGCGAACACCGACCGCGACCCGGAATTCGGCACGGACATCTATTCGAGCGTGCGCGCCGATTTCGGCGATTTCGAACTGTCCTTCTACATCTCCACCCAGCTCGCCCAGCGCCAGGTCATGGTCTTCCACGGCGACAAGGGCTTCATCGAGGTCAAGTCCCCCTTCAACGCCGACCGCTACGGCGCCGAGGAGATCGAGCTCACGAACCAGAGCCACAGCGAAAGCCAGCACTTCCGCTTCCAGGACGCACGCCAGTACCGCCGCGAGGTCGAGGCCTTCACGCGCGCTGCATTGGGCGAGAAGGAGGAGGTGGTGACGCTGGAAAGCTCCGCCGCCAACCAGAAGCTCATCGACGCCATCTACCGCGCCAGCGAAAAGGACGGCTGGGAGCCGGTGTGATTGCGACGTAAAAAAGGGAGGCGATGCCTCCCCTTCGAGTTTGAAGTCCGTTCGGCTGCTTCGGTTCGAACGTCCGCTTGGCTGCCGTTGCAGCCGTGCCGCCTTGTCCTGCTCCGCTCTACCCCCATGATCGTCATGCTCGGGCTTGACCCGAGGATCCACCATGCACGCCGTGCCGGCGGATGGATGCTCGGGTCAAGCCCGAGCATGACGAAGGAGGGGGAGGAGGGGAGAGGCGAGGGCGCGGCGCGGGGAGGCCGCGCCGGCGTTGAGGGACGCGACCCTATTCGTCGCCCATCTTGAGCGCGGCGATGAAGGCTTCCTGCGGGATCTCCACCTTGCCGAACTGGCGCATGCGCTTCTTGCCTTCCTTCTGCTTGTCCAGAAGTTTTCTTTTGCGCGTGGCGTCGCCCCCGTAGCACTTGGCGGTCACGTCCTTGCGCAGCGCGCGAACCGTCTCGCGGGCGATGATGCGCCCGCCGATGGCGGCCTGGATGGGGATCTGGAACATGTGCTGCGGGATGAGGTCCTTCAGCTTCTCGCACATGACGCGGCCGCGCTTTTCCGCCGCCGAGCGGTGGACCAGCATGGAAAGCGCGTCGACCGGCTCGGCATTGACGAGGATCGACATCTTGACGAGGTCGCTCTCGCGGTAGCCGTGGAGATTGTAGTCGAAGGAGGCGTAGCCCTTCGAGATCGACTTCAGGCGGTCGTAGAAGTCGAAGACTACTTCGTTGAGCGGCAGTTCGTAGGTCAGCATCGCGCGGTTGCCGACATAGGTCAGCTCCGTCTGGATGCCGCGCCGGTCCTGGCAGAGCTTGAGGATACCGCCGAGATACTCGTCCGGCGTCAGGATCGTCGCCTTGATCCACGGCTCGCGGAATTCGGCGATCTTCACCACGTCCGGCATGTCGGCCGGGTTGTGCAGTTCCTTCTCGGTCCCGTCCGTCATGGTGAGCTGGTAGACGACCGAGGGGGCCGTCGCGATCAGGTCGAGGTCGAATTCGCGCGACAGGCGCTCCTGGATGATTTCGAGGTGCAGCAGGCCGAGGAAGCCGCAGCGGAAGCCGAAGCCGAGGGCTGCGGAGCTTTCCATCTCGAAGGAGAACGAGGCGTCGTTGAGGCGCAGCTTGCCCATCGCCGAGCGCAGCTCCTCGAAGTCGGCCGCATCGACCGGGAAGAGGCCGCAGAACACCACCGGCTGGGCCGGCTTGAAGCCGGGCAGGGCCGAGGCGGTCGGGCGCCTGTCCTCGGTGATCGTGTCGCCGACGCGGGTGTCGGCCACTTCCTTGATCGAGGCGGTGATGAAGCCGATCTCGCCGGGGCCGAGCGAATCCATCGCCACCATCTTCGGCGTCAGCACGCCGACGCGCTCGACGGTGTATTTCGCATCCGTGCCCATCATGCGGATGACCTGGCCCTTGGTGAGCCGGCCCTCGATGATGCGCACGAGGACCATGACGCCGAGATAGGTGTCGTACCAGCTGTCGACGAGCAGCGCCTTCAGTGGGGCCTTCTCGCCGCCCTCGCTCTTCGGCGCGGGCAGGCGGGTGACGATGGCTTCCAGCACGTCCGGTATGCCGAGGCCGGTCTTGGCCGAGATCAGCACGGCGTCGGAGGCGTCGATGCCGATCACCTCTTCGATCTGCTCCCTGATGCGGTCGGGCTCGGCGGCCGGCAGGTCGATCTTGTTGAGGACGGTGACGAGCTCGTGGTTGTTGTCGATCGCCTGGTAGACGTTGGCGAGCGTCTGGGCCTCCACCCCTTGCGAGGCGTCGACGACGAGGAGCGAGCCTTCGCAGGCCGACAGCGAGCGCGAGACCTCGTAGGCGAAGTCGACGTGGCCGGGCGTGTCGATGAGGTTCAGCACATAGGTCTCGCCGTCGTTCGCCTTGTAGTGCAGGCGCACGGTCTGGGCCTTGATGGTGATGCCGCGCTCGCGCTCGATCTCCATGTTGTCGAGGACCTGCTCGCTCATCTCGCGGTCGGCAAGGCCGCCGGTCGACTGGATCAGCCGGTCGGCCAGCGTCGACTTGCCGTGGTCGATATGGGCCACGATCGAGAAATTGCGGATATGGTCGAGGGGCGTCGAATTATTGGTGCTCATGCGCGCCATATAGCAGCGGGGCGGATTCCCGCAAAGCGGTAAATGAAGGGTTTCCTCGCCGCAAGCGCCGCTATTCCGGGGCTTTTGCGCCTTCCACCAGCGCGCCGGCATTGGGCACCTGCGCGCTGCGGATCTCGAAGGTCTCGCGCGCTTCCGGCGGCACGGTTTCGCGAAGGCGCAGGCGATGGGCGACGAAGGCCGCATAGAGGAGCGCGACCGCCATCACCGCATAGATGAAGGTCTTGTCGCCGAAGGCGGGCGTCAGCGCCGTCACGGCGAGCGGCACCAGCGTTGCGGCGGCCGACCAGGCGACGAGCAGGGTGGAGGCGAGCGGCACGAAATCCTCGGGCTCCGTGCGGTCGTTGGCATGGGCGTTGGCGATGGAATAGACGCTCTCGACGCCGCCGGCCCACAGCGCGAAGACGATCATCAGTACGGCCATGGCGCCGAAGGAGACGAAGAGTGTGGCGACCGCCGTGCCGGCGATCAGGAGGCAGGTGCCGATCAGCACGACGCGCCGGTCCACGCGGTCCGACAGCGTGCCGAGCGGATATTGCACGAAGAGGAGGCCGAACTGCATGACGAACATCAGCAGCGCCACGTCGGCCTGCCCGACATCGTGGGTGGCGGCATAGATCGGCGTGAAGCCCTGCACCACCATGGAAAGGCCGCCGGCGGCCAGCACGCCGATCAGCGCCACCGGCGAATTGCGCCAGGCCATGGCGAAATCGACATTGACGCGGGCGGGCGGCGGCGGGGTCGGCAGCCGGGTGAGGCCGATCGGCAGCAGCGCGACGGTGGTGACGAAGATGGTGACGAGGGGCGCGAGATTGCCGTCCGCCGGCATCCGGCCGAAGAGCCACGCTCCGACGCCGAGCCCGAGCACATAGGCCATGTAGAAGAAGGACATGGCCTTGCCGCGCCAGCGGTTGTCGCTGGCATGGTTCAGCCAGCTCTGGGCGATGATGAAGTTGAAGTTGCCGGCGACCCCATAGACCCCGCGCGCGAAGACCCACAGCAGCGGGTGGATGCCGAGCGCCACGAGGAAGGCGGCGATGATGACCAGCGCCAGCGAGCAGGAGAAGGCGCGCGCATGGCCGACGCGGCGGATGACGGGGCCGGCGATGACGCAGCCGACGAGCCCGCCGAAAGCGATCATCGTGACCGCCGCGCCCGGCGTCCATTCCGGCGCGCCGACGCGGGCGAGCACATAGGGCACATAGGCCAGCATGATGCCGTTGCCGATGGCGACGAGCGTCATCGAAACGACGATGGCGGTGATGGAAAAGAGCGAGGATGCCCGCTGCGTCTCGTCTGTCATCTGCATGCTCTCCCCCGTGCGGCGCCACCTTATCTGGCCGCGTGATGTCGCATTGTCGCTGGAGCGGCATGGCGGAACTTTATTTTCGGTCGGCGGGGCAGCGGCGTTGACTCCATCATGAGGGAGAATTATTCCATGATAATGGAAAATGAAACGGAACCTCTGGAAAGTGCCATCGGCGAGCGGGTGCGGATGCTGCGCACGGCGCGCGGCCAGACGCTCGACGACCTCGCCTCCGCCTCCGGCGTCAGCCGGGCGATGATCTCGCGCATCGAGCGCGGCGAGGCGAGCCCGACGGCGCAGCTTCTGGCACGGCTCTGCACGGCGCTGGACCTGACGCTCTCGGCCTTCTTCGCCTTTTCCGGGGAGAGCGGCGATCCCTTGTCGCGGCGCGAGGCGCAGGTGCTCTGGCGCGATCCGGAAACGGGCTACCAGCGCCGCGCCGTATCGCCGCCCAACACCGCCTCGCGCGTCGACGTGGTGGAGGTGGAGTTCCCGGCCGGCGCGCGGATCGCCTATCCGCCGGAGACGGCGAAGGCGGGCATGACGCAGCACGTCTGGCTGTTCTCCGGCCTGCTGCGCCTGACGGTCGCCGGCACGGTGCATGACCTTCGCCCCGGCGACTGCCTCCATATGAGCATCACCGAAGGCCACGTCTTTGAAAATCCCGGCGACATGCCGGCCCGCTATGCCGTGGTGCTGGACCGCGGGCGCTGAACGAGGAACCGATGAGCGACATACGCCTGCTCGATACGAACGAAGCCCGCGCCCGCATCGGGGAGCTGGCCGAAGTGCTTGCCGATTGCGTGACGGACGGCGCTTCCGTCGGCTTCATGGCGCCCTTCGGGCCGGCCGATGCGCTACCCTTTTGGGAGGGCGTCGTCGCCGCGGTGGCGGAGGGCGCGGTGCTGCTCTTTGCCGCCGAGCGGGAGGGCCGCATCGTCGGCACGGTGCAGATCGGCATGAGCCAGATGCCGAACCAGCCGCACCGGGCGGATGTGAAGAAACTCCTGGTCAGGACGGACGAGCGCGGCCGCGGCCTTGCCCGCGCGCTGATGGCGGCGGCGGAGGCCGAGGCGGGCCGGCGCGGCAAGACGGTGCTGGTGCTCGACACGGCGACCGGCAGCCCGGCCGAGAGCATCTACGAACGCCTCGGCTGGCAGCGCGTCGGCGTCATCCCGGATTATGCGCTCTACCCGGACGGGCGCTATTGCGGCACGACGCTGTTCTACAAGCGCGTCGGTGGAGAGGAAGCGCATTGACAGGAAAGGTCCGGTCCTGCACCCATGCGGGCCGAACGTTCGCAGCAATGACGGCCCGCCATGTCCAAGACCACCCGCGCCACTCAGGCCCTTTCCAAAGCCGGCGTCTCCTTCACCGTCCATACCTATGATTACGATCCCGGCGCCGAGCGCGTCGGCCTCCAGGCGGCGGAAGCCCTTGGGGAGGCCCCGTCGCGCGTCCTCAAGACGCTGATGGCGGAGGTAGACGGCAAGCCGGTCTGCGTCATCGTGCCCTCCGACGAGGAGGTCAGCATGAAGAAGCTGGCGAGCGCCTTCGGCGGAAAATCGGCCAGTATGATGAAGCCGGCGGATGCCGAGCGGCTGACCGGTTTCGTTGTCGGCGGCATCAGCCCCTTCGGGCAGAAAAAACAGGTGCCGATCGCCATCGAGGAAGCGGCGCTGGCGCACGATGCGGTCTACATGAACGGCGGCCAGCGCGGCCTTCAGGTGCGGCTTGCCCCGCGCGATGCGGCGGCGGCGCTGAAGGCGATCGTCGCGCCCGTCGTCGCCTGACCTTCTCTTCGCCCGTCCGGCGCACTACGTTTTCCGCATCGATTTTCAGAAAGCAGGCTGTCATGACCCATCCTTCCGTCGATCCGCAAAAACTCGAAAAGCTCGCCGAAGTCGCCGTGCGCGTCGGCCTCCAGCTCCAGAAGGGGCAGGACCTCGTGGTGACCGCGCCGGTCGCCGCCCTGCCGCTCGTCCGCCTCATCACCAGGCACGCCTATATGGCCGGCGCCGGCCTCGTCAGCACCTTCTATGCCGACGAGGAGGCGACGCTCGCCCGCTACCGCTACGCGCCGGACGAGAGTTTCGACCGCGCGACGGACTGGCTCTACGAGGGCATGGCCAAGGCCTATGCGGGTGGCGCGGCGCGCCTTGCCATTTCCGGCGACAACCCGATGCTGCTCTCCGGCGAGGACCCGGCCAAGGTCGCCCGCGCCAACAAGGCCAATTCCACGGCCTACAAGCCGGCGCTGGAGAAGATCGCCAATTTCGACATCAACTGGAACATCGTCTCCTATCCCAATCCGTCCTGGGCGAAGCAGGTCTTCCCGAACGATCCCGAGGACGTCGCGGTCGAAAAGCTCGCCAACGCCATCTTCGCCGCCTCGCGCGTCGACGTCGCCGATCCGGTCGCCGCATGGGCGGCGCACAATGCCAATCTCGCCAAACGCTCGGCCTGGCTCAACGGCAAGCGCTTCGCAGCGCTCCACTTCAAGGGGCCGGGCACGGACCTGACCGTCGGTCTTGCCGACGGCCATGAATGGCACGGCGGCGCCTCCACGGCGAAGAACGGCATCACCTGCAATCCCAACATCCCGACGGAAGAGGTCTTCACGACGCCCCATGCACTGCGCGTCGAGGGCCATGTCTCCTCCACCAAGCCGCTCTCCCACCAGGGCACGCTGATCGACAACATCCAGGTGCGATTCGAGGGCGGCCGCATCGTCGAGGCGAAGGCGTCGAAGGGCGAGGCGGTGCTGAACAAGGTGCTGGATACGGATGAGGGCGCGCGCCGGCTCGGCGAGGTGGCGCTGGTGCCGCATTCCTCGCCGATCTCGGCGAGCGGCATCCTCTTCTACAACACGCTGTTCGACGAGAACGCTTCCTGCCACATCGCGCTCGGCCAGTGCTATTCGAAGTGCTTCCTCGATGGGGCGAGCCTTTCGCCGGATGAGATCCGCGCGCAGGGCGGCAACGAAAGCCTCATCCACATCGACTGGATGATCGGCTCCGACAAGGTCGATATCGACGGTATTGCCGCCGACGGCAGCCGTGTGCCGGTCATGCGCGCCGGCGAGTGGGCTTAGTCAGAAGAGCGAGCCCTGCCGGGGCGCGGGCTTTTCCGCCTCCGGCTTGGCGGGCGCCTTCTTCCGGGGCGTGCCACCGCCCGAGCCCCCACCACCCGAGCCGGTGACGGCGTCCACCGTGCCGTCGGCGAATTCGATGCCGATCGCGCGGCCGGGGCCGAGGCTTGCCGCGCCTTTCACCGGCACGCCCTCCTCGTCGCGCACCAGCGCATAGCCGCGCTTCAGCACATTCCGGTAGGAGAGCGATTGCAGCACGCGGTCCTGCGCAAGCAGCAGCGCGCGGCGGCGGGAAAGGTCGCCGGCAAGCGCGCTCCTGGCGCGGAGCGTCAGGCTCGCCAGCTTCTCGCGGCTGCGTTCCGTCTGGGCCTTCACGCGGGCGGGCGTCGCCCGCAGCGAAACGTCGAAGGCGGAGAGCCGGGCGCGCAACTGGTCGAGCCTTCGCTCGACGATGCGCTCGGCCCTCAGCACCCGGTCGCCGACGCGCTGACGGCGCTCGGCGATGCGGGTCAGCAGCATGTCGGGCCGCAGATGCGCGGCGGTGCGCTCGAAGGCGCGGCGCTTGCCCGCGGTGTTCATCTGCAGGCCCCGGCCGAGCCCTGCCGCCGCCTCGTCGAACCGGCGGCGCGGCAGCGCCAGGAGCTGGTCGAGCGAGGGAAGGGCCCTTGCAAGCGCGCGCACGCCCTGCCGGCGGTTTTCCATCTGGCGGGCCGTGGCGCCGGAAAGGCGCGCGGCGAGCGAGGCGACCTCGGCCGCAAGGTCGGCCTTCACGGGCACCGCCATTTCGGCGGCCCCCGTCGGGGTCGGCGCGCGCCGGTCGGCGGCGTGGTCGATCAGCGTCCAGTCCGTCTCGTGGCCGACCGCCGAGATCAGCGGGATGCGCGAGGCCGCCGCCGCGCGCACGACGATCTCGTCGTTGAAGCTCCACAGGTCCTCGAGGCTTCCCCCGCCGCGCGCGATGATCAGCACGTCGGGCCGGGCAATCGGCCCGCCCGGCTCCAGCGCATTGAAGCCCGTAATGGCGGCGGCGACTTCCTCGCCCGAGCCTTCGCCCTGCACCTTGACCGGCCAGACGACGACATGGACCGGGAAGCGGTCGGAGATACGGTGGAGGATGTCGCGGATCACCGCGCCGGTCGGCGAGGTGACGACGCCGATCACCTTCGGCAGGAACGGCAGAGGCTTCTTGCGGCCGGTATCGAACAGGCCCTCGGCGGCGAGCTTGCGGCGGCGCTCTTCCAGCAGCGCCATCAGCGCGCCCGCGCCGGCGGGCTCCAGCGTCTCGATGACGATCTGGTATTTCGAGGAACCGGGGAAGGTGGTGATCTTGCCGGTGGCGATCACCTCCATGCCCTCTTCCGGCTTGAAGCGCAGGCGCGAGAAGCTGCCCTTCCAGATCACCGCGTCGATGCGCGCCCGCTCGTCCTTCAGCGAGAAATAGGCGTGCCCCGAGGAATGCTGGCCGCGATAGCCGGAGATCTCGCCGCGCACGCGCACCTGGTCGAAGGCCTGCTCGACGGTGCGCTTGATGGAGCCGGAAAGCTCCGAGACGGAATATTCGGCAAGGTTGCTGGGCGAATCGCTGTCGGAAAAGAAGCTCATGTGCCAAGTCTAGCCGGTTTGGCCGACGAAGACAGGGCGCGGCGCGCGGCGTCCCCAGATGCGTGCGGCTATTGCGGCTTCACCCGGTAGAGCCGCAGCACCGCGCCTTCGGTGCCGGCGACGGGCTCCAGATAGGCCGGAACCCTGCCCTTGAGGAGATCGGCATAAAGACCCTCCGGCTCCGCCTTGGCGAGATCGCGGGTCTGGGTATCGTCCGGGCAGAAGGCGAGCAGCGTCACATGCGCCCCGCGCAGGAAGGCTTCGGCCTGATGCGGGTTGGAGAGGCCGATATGCATTTCCGTCAGCATGCCGCCCTGGTTGCGGTGATAGGGAGCGGAGAGGACGCGGTGGCCGGTATAGCGCAGGATCGCCGCCCCGATATTGGACGGACCGGCGACGACACCGACAGGCTCGTCGGCGAGCGGGCGGATCGAGGCCATGTCGGTGCAGGCGGCGCGCGCGGCGGCCTTCGCCGAAAGGCCTTCGGTAAGCAGGGCCTGCGAGCGGCCGGGCAGCGCCGCGCCGGCAAGCGCCCAGCTTGCCGGAACGGAGGCGAGCGTGACGAGGAAGAAGGCGCTCGCGCGCCGGATATTCCTCGGCGCGGCGTTCGCCGCGTTGCGCAGGTCCGCGATGAGGAAGCCGAGCGGCAGGGCCGAGAGCAGGTTGGAGAAGATCGCCCCGCGGATCTGGATCAGCGTGACGGCGAAGGAGACGGCGATGAGGGCAAGGAGCACGCCATGGGCCTCGCGCGCCTCCTTGCGCCGGATGCGCCAGAGGCAGACGAGGATGGCAAGCAGGCCCGGCATATAGAAGGTGCCGATTGAGGCGGGCTCGCGATGGAACTGTTCCAGCGCCGACTGTGCCTCGATGACGCCGGAAAGCCAGAAGGTCTTCAGCAGCGGGTCGAGCGTATCGAGCGGATTGGCAAGGCAACCGGGGGCGATAAGGAGGACCGCGGCGCCGATGACCGCGCCGGCCACGGCAAGCGCGGCGAGCCGGCCGGCAAGGGACCGCCCGCTCGCCAGCGACGCCGTCAGGAAGAGCGCGCCGCCGCCGAAGGTCGCCAGCGCATAGAAGCCGTAGGAAAGGCTGTCGCAGGTCACCTGCCCGTAGCGGGACGGCGCGACGGTCGCAAAGAAGGCGAAGGTCACGGTCGCCGCGAGCGCCAGCCCGAAGGCAGCGGCAGCGTCCCGGAAAGCGGGGCCATGCCACACCCAGCGCAGCGAGACGACGAGGCAGACGGAGGCGATCAGCGGCGTCGTCTCCGCGCCGATGGCGATGGCAAGGCCGGCAAGCGCGCCGGCAATGGCGTGGTCGCGCGCCCGCATGAAGGGGTCGAGCAGCATGGCGGCGATGCAGGCGGCAAGGGCGAGTTGGACGTTGTGGTGATCGATCGCGCCCGGCTGGAAGCGGTTGAGCGCAACGAGGAACAGCACGGTCAGCACGAGCGTCGCGTGCATCGCGCCCTTACCGCCCAGCCGGAAGCCGGCAAGCCCCATGCCGAAGATCACCGGCACGGTCAGCGAGAGCGGCCAGACGGCCAGCGCCAGCGCCTCGGCCCGCTCGCGGCCGGTGAAGAGCGAGAAGATGTCGATGAGGTTGGCAATCGGCAGGTCGACGAAGCGCGACCAGTGCATCAGCGTACCGCCGGCAAGGCCGAGGCGGTACTGCGTCGTGTCGAACCAGCTCTGGCCGGCAAGAAGGTCCCGCACCATGACGAGCCGCATCGTGTCGTCGTTGTCGGCGCCGACATAGTCGGTCGCAAAGGGCAGCGAAACCGCAAGCAGGAGGGCGATTGCAAGGAGCGAATAGAGGATGAGGATGCCCGGCGTCATGCCCTGCCGGCGTTCCGCCGTCTGCGGATGGGCAAGCGGCAGCGCCGCGGGCATGGGGTTGGACATGGTCTGCCCTTTCGTCCGCCGTTTCAGGTCCGCCGAAACCTAGCCTTAACCTTCTCAAGAAATAGTAAAACCGGCGGCCGCAGCGGCTGGCCCACGGGAGATCGCGCCGCCATGACGGAAGCCTTGCTGGAAGACCTCGACATCGCCGTCCTGCTGCCCTGCTACAACGAGGCGCAGACGATCGGCGACGTCGTCGCCGGTTTCCGCGCCGCGCTGCCGTCCGCGCGCATCTATGTCTACGACAACAATTCCACCGATTCCACGGCGCTGCGCGCCGCGCTCGCCGGCGCCACGGTGGTGCGCGAGCGCCGCCAGGGCAAGGGCAATGTCGTGCGCCGCATGTTCTCCGATATCGAGGCGGACATCTACGTGATGGCCGACGGCGACGGCACCTATGCGGCGGGCGATGCGCCCGAGCTGGTGCGCACGCTGATCACCGAGGGCGCCGACATGGTGGTGGGCACCCGCCGCGGCGTCCATGCCGATGCCGGCCGCCAGGGCCACGCCTTCGGCAACCGTATCTTCAACACGCTGTTCCGCGCGCTGTTCGGCAACGATTTCTCGGACATCTTCTCCGGCTACCGCGCGTTCTCGCGCCGCTTCGCCAAGAGCTTCCCGGCCGTTTCCGGCGGCTTCGAAATCGAGACGGAGATGTCGGTGCACGCCTCGCGGCTGCGCATGCCCGTCGCCGAGCTGGAGCTGGACTACGGCCGCCGACCGGAAGGCTCCCATTCCAAGCTCTCCACCTTCCGCGACGGTGGCCGTATTCTCTGGATGTTCGCCATGCTGATGAAGGAGACGCGCCCCTTCGCCTTCTTCGGCGCGATCAGCGGCGCCTTCATGGCGGCGAGCCTTTCCTTCATGGCGCCGGTGCTGGCGGCCTATTTCCGCACCGGCCTCGTCGAGCGCATGCCGACCTGGGTCTTCTCGCTGGCGCTGATGATGATCTCCTTCCTCGTCTTCTCCGCCGGCATGATCCTCGATTCGCTCGCCCGCGCCCGCGCCGAGCAGTTGCGCGTCCACTACATGACGCTGCCGGCGGGCCGGCACATGCGTACCGCCCGCAAGGTGCCGGAAAAGACGACACGCCATCTCGCCGCCTGAACAGGATTGCCATGAACCGGGAAACCACCAACCGCATCCGCTTCGTGATCGAGGACGTGCTGCCGCCGATCCTGCGCGATTCCGCGCTGTTCCGGCAGGCCGCGAGCCTCGTCTGGGGCAAGCACATCGCCAAGCTTGCGAAATTCCGCGAGCGCGCACCCTTTCTCACCGCCGCCGAATACGAGGACCTTTACCGCGAGCACCCGCGCGTTCATGCCGGCACGGACAATTCGCAGGCCTGCATCGACCGTATCGTCGCTTCCGTCATTGGCGACAGCGTCTGCGACGTCGGCTGCGGTACGGGCGCGCTGCTCAGCCATATCAAGGCGGGCAATCCGGGCCTCGGGCGCCTGACGGGGGTCGATTTCGTCGTGGAGGATGCCGCGAGCATCGACGGCGTCGAGTATGTCGCCGCCATGATCGAATCCCTGCCCTTTGCCGATGGCGAGTTCGACACGGTCGTCTGTACCCATGTCATCGAGCATGTCCTGGAATATCGGCAGGCCATCGCCGAGCTGCGCCGCATCGCCCGCCGCCGGCTCATCATCGTCGTGCCGCGCGAGCGGGAATACCGCTACAGCTTCAATCCGCACTTCAATTTCTTCCCCTATACGCATTCCTTCCTGCGTGCCGTGCATCCGGTGCCGGAGCGTCATGTCTGTGTCGATATCGGCCGCGACATCTTCTACATGGAAGATCGGACGGAGGCCGAGGTGTGACCTTAGGAAACTACAGCGCGGGTGTCTGGGCCGGCCTCATCGGTACGCCGCTGATGATCGCGGTGGGCCAGGTGCTCTTCAAGCTGACGAGCGGCACGACAGGCGAGTTCGGTGCCAGGGGCCTTGTCGCGCTGATGCTCAATCCGCTGCTGCTGGCCGCGCTCGCCATCTACGGCACAGGCACGATCATCTGGATCTTCGTATTGAAGGCGGTGCCGCTGACGATCGGCTATTCCTTCATGGCGCTCACCTTCTGCTTCGTGCCGCTGCTCGCCAGCGTCTTTCTCGGGGAGGCCCTGACGGTGCGCTATGCGTTGGGCGCCTGCCTCATCGTCGGCGGCATGCTGGTCATCAACGGCTGACACTACCCTCCGCCGCTACCCAGCGGGAAAGATTTCCCTTGCCGGGAAAATGCACTACCGTCGCGCCGGAGCGAAAACGGGGAGCCCTTCATGCGCGTCATCTTTTCCGAGGACCACAAGCTCAGGAACGCCCGCAGCGAGCTTTTCGGCGGGGAACTGGTGCCGCCCTTCGAGGCGCCGTTCCGCGCCGAATGGATCCTTGCGGCCGTGCGCGAGGCGGGTTTCACGGATGTCTCGGCGCCCGAGCGCCACGGCCTCGAGACCGCGCTGAAGGTGCATGACGCCGGCTACCTTTCCTTCCTCGAAAAGGCCTGGGGCCTGTGGGAAGCCGCCGGCTACAGGGGCGAGGCCATCGCCACCTCCTTCCCGGTCCGCCGCACCTCGCCGCGCATCCCCACCCAGATCGACGGTCTTCTCGGCTATTATTGCAACGCGTCCGAAACGGCGATCTCGCCCGGCACATGGGAGGCGGCCGTCTCCTCCATGCAGGTTGCGCTGACGGCGGCCGACATCGTCGCGGACGGAGCGAAGGCCGCCTTCGCGCTCTGCCGCCCGCCGGGCCACCATGCCGGCATCGACAGCTTCGGCGGCTATTGCTTCATCAACAATGCGGCCGTCGCCGCCCAGCGCTTCCTCGACAGGGGCGCACGGAAGGTCGCTATCCTCGACGTCGACTTCCACCACGGCAACGGCACGCAGGATATCTTCTACGAGCGCGGCGACGTCTATTTCGCGTCCCTCCACGGCGATCCGGCCGAAGCCTTCCCGCATTTCCTCGGCTATGCAGAGGAGACCGGCAAGGGCGCTGGCGAGGGCACGACGCGGAACTATCCGATGCCGCCCGGCACGCCCTATTCCGTATGGGAAGCGGCGCTTGTCGATGCGCTGAGGCGCATTGCCGCCTTCGGCGCGGAGGCGATCGTGCTGTCGCTCGGCGTCGATACCTTCGAGAAGGACCCGATCTCCTTCTTCAAGCTCACTTCGCCCGACTATGTGACGATGGGCAAGGCCGTCGCGGCGAGCGGCGTGCCGGTGCTCACCGTCATGGAAGGCGGCTACGGCGTCGAGGAAATCGGCCTCAACGTCGCCAACACGCTGAAGGGCATCGCCGGCTGAGGCCGGGCATCAATTTTCCTGAAGCAAGGCGTCACGATTATCCGTTTGCCGCCGGGCGGGCCCTCCTCTAGGACGGCAGGGCGGAGGATTTTCCATGGCGGACGAACAGGCGGCGACGGGCGGCGGCGGGCTTTCGGGCTCGAGAAACACGAGGTTCCTCACAGGCATCCTCCTGTGCTTCGGCTCCATGTCCAGCGTACAGTTCGGCTCGGCCTTCTCCGCGACGGCGATTGCGCTCTACGGACCCTTCGCCACGACCTTCCTGCGGCTCGTCATCGCGGCGGCGATCCTTGCGCTCATCGTGCGCCCGCCGGTGCGCTCCTATAGCCGCACACAGTGGAAGAGCGCGCTGACGCTCGGCGTCACGATGGCGGCGATGACGCTCTCGTTCTTCGCGGCCATCGAGCGCATTCCGCTCGGCCTTGCCGTGGCCATCGAGTTCCTCGGCCCGCTCGCCGTGGCGACCGTCTCGCTCGGCGGCGGCTGGCGGCTCGTCTGGCCGTTCGCGGCCTTCGCGGGCGTGCTGCTGCTTTCCCATGACGGCGAGGGCTGGGTCGGCGATCCGGTCGGCGTGCTCTTCGCCGCCGCTGCCGCTGTCGGCTGGGGCACCTACATCGTCCTCGTCAAGCAGGCCGGCAAGGCGTTCAGGGGGCTGGAGGGCCTTGCCATGTCGCTGATCGTCGCGGCTGTCGTCGCCGCGCCCTTCGGCCTGCCGCGCGCGCCCGAGGCGATGAGCCCGGAAGGGCTTTCGATGATGCTGGGCCTTGCCCTGCTCGTGCCGCTCTTTCCCTATGCGTTGGAGATGATCGCGCTGCGCCGCATGCCGATGTCCGCCTTCGGCATCCTGATGAGCCTCGAGCCGGCGCTCGGCGCGCTTGCCGGCTTCCTCGTGCTCGGCCAGCCGATGACGCCCCTGCAGATGCTCGGCACGGGGCTGGTGGTCGCCGCAAGCGCCGGCGTCACCTCCGGTACGCAGGCGGAAAGCTAGGGCGCGGCCGGCCTCTTTCATGTTCCTGCCGCAATCGCTAGGTTCAAGCAGAATCATCGAACGATCCGGGGACACTCATGTACAAGAAATGCGCGCTTATCGCCGTTGCCGCGGCGTATCTTTCCGCCTGCACGACGACCGATCCCTATACGGGTGAGCAGAAGGTCTCCAACACGGCCGGGGGTGCCGCCATCGGCGCCGGCATGGGCGCCGTCGCGGGCCTCCTGATCGGCAACAACCCCGTGCAGCGCCGCAATGCCGCGCTGATTGGCGCCGGTGTCGGCGCGCTCGCCGGCGGGGCCATCGGCAACTACATGGACAACCAGGAAGCCGAGCTGCGCGCGCAGCTCCAGGGCACGGGCGTCTCGGTGACGCGCGTCGGCGACCGAATCGTCCTCAACATGCCGTCCAACGTCACCTTCGCGACGGACCAGGACCAGGTCATTCCGCCCTTCTACCCGACGCTCGATTCCGTCGCCATCGTGCTGCGCAAGTTCGACAAGACGCTGATCGACGTCGACGGCCACACCGATTCCGTCGGCAATGCCGGCTACAACATGGACCTGTCCAACCGCCGCGCCAACTCGGTCGCCAACTACCTCGCCTCGCGCGGCGTCGATCCGCGGCGCATGTCCGCCATGGGCTACGGCCTCGAGCGGCCGATCGCCTCCAACGCGACGGAAATGGGCCGTGCGCAGAACCGGCGCGTGGAAATCTCCATCTCGCCGCTGCGCCAGGGCTGACCGTCCTCTACGGGCCCTCGCGCTCGGGGGCCCATTCCAGCCGCTTGTAGTCGAAACCGTATTTCAGCGTCGGCTTGACGATCTCGAAATAGGGCGAGAGGTCGAAGTCGCGCGGCGTGTAGAGCGAATGATGGCGGATATGCAATATCTCCTCGCGTGAATAGGTCGAGGTCGCCGCGGCGTGGCCCGGCGCATAGGTGATGTTCGGCAGGACGGGATAGCCGATGGTCTGGAAGGCCTCGGCGATCAGCGTCGAGCAGATCGCCCGCGTCGGATCGCCCGAGCCGAAGGCGATCAGGCGGCGGCGCCAGCGTACCGGAACGGGCGGCGTCGGCAGGAAGTAGCGCAGCATGTCCGTGATGTTCTTCAGGTCGTATTTGAGCCCGAGCCGCGAGACCATGAAGGAGAGCAGCGCGTCGCGATCCTCCGGCGTCAGGCCGATGGGCCGGCAGATGCGCGTGTTGTAAGTGCGGTACTTGGTAAGCGGCACGGCGATGCAGCCGTCGCCGATATTCACCTCGATGAGCTGCGGGCGCTCGGTTGCCGGAAGCGCGGCCTGGTCGAGCGTCAGCGGCGCGGCTTCGCCCACGAAGAGCGCGGCATGGGACCATGTCGACTGCGTGAGGTACTTGATCGCCGCCGAGACCTTCTGGTTGCCCTCGATGAGCAGCACGTCGCCGGGCCTGAGCGTGCGCGCCAGCGTTTCGGGATCGGAGGGCGTATAGGGCTCGTAGCCGGAGGTCTGGGACTGCAGCTTGTCGGCAAGACGGCGGCCGAGGCGGTCGAGCAGCGTGTCGCGGCTTGCGGAAAGCGGCTTCAGTCCTGCGGTCACGTCTCGTCCCTTGCATCCATCGGCCGCCACTCTAACCGCACGCAAGGCTTGCTGTCGAGGTTGACCATGCGCGGCTCCATCCTATATTTAGAATTATTCTAAACTGGATAATTCGCGATGTTCTTCCGCTTCTCCCGCACCGGCAAACGCAGCCTCGAATCCCTGAGCGAACAGGAGATCCTGGCGCTCGCCATTTCCTCGGAGGAGGACGACGGGCGCATCTACCTTGCCTATGCCGATGCGCTGCGGGAGGCCTATCCCCATTCCGCCCGCGTCTTCGAGGAGATGGCGGCGGAGGAGAGCCACCATCGCCAGCTCCTGATCGACCGTCACATAGCCCGCTTCGGCGAGCGCATCCCGCTCGTCCGGCGCGAATATGTCCGCGATTTCCCCGAGCGCAAGCCCGACTGGCTGATCCGCAACATGCCGCTCGAAAAGATCCGCGCGCAGGCCGAGGCGATGGAGGCCGCCGCCCACCGCTTCTATCTGGAGGCGGCCGCCCGCACGCAGGACGCGGCGACGCGCAAGCTGCTCGGCGACCTCGCCCTTGCGGAAAAGTCCCATGAATCGCTCGCACGGCGGCTCGGCGAAAAGCACACGCCGCAGGACGTGAAGGCGGAGGAGGACGAGACGGCGCGCCGGCAGTTCGTGCTGACCTACGTGCAGCCGGGCCTTGCCGGCCTGATGGACGGCTCGGTCTCCACGCTCGCGCCGATCTTCGCCGCCGCCTTCGCCACGCAGGATACCTGGCAGACCTTCCTCGTCGGCCTCTCGGCCTCGGTCGGCGCGGGCATCTCGATGGGTTTCACGGAAGCCGCCCATGACGACGGCAAGCTCTCCGGCCGCGGCTCGCCGGTCAGGCGCGGCCTTGCTTCGGGCATCATGACGGCGCTCGGCGGCCTCGGCCACGCGCTGCCCTACCTCATCCCGAATTTCATGCTGGCGACCTCCATCGCGGTCATGGTCGTCTTCGTGGAGCTCTGGGCTATCGCCTTCATCCAGAACCGCTACATGGAAACGCCGTTCCTGCGCGCCGTCCTCCAGGTCGTCCTCGGCGGCAGCCTGGTCCTCGCCGCCGGCATCCTCATCGGCAACGCCTGACCGGGTGCCCGGTCAGCCGAGCCGCGCCCAGTCCGCCGCTTCCAGCACATAGGGCGCGAAGAGGAAATCGCGGATTGCGGCGATCCGCTCCTGCGACCAGTCGATCAGCACGAAATGCGCAGGCGCCGTCATCGGGCCGCCGGCATCGAAGACCAGCATGGCCGGCCGCCCCTCGACCGCTCCGAGGGCAAAGCGCCACTTCGTTTCCTGCGCATAGCGCGTGAAATAGGAGCCGATCCGGTCGCGCCCCTGCAGGTGGAGCCGGTTCACCAGGTCCAGCTTCACGTCGTCGGCCAGCATGGCGCGGATCGTGTCGAAATCGCCGCTGCGGAAGAGCTCGACATAGGCGGCGATCCTGCGCCGGTCCGTATCGGACATCAGCGGCAATCGCGTGTCCTCGGGCGCCTCGGCCAGTTCCCGCAGCCCGGCGCGCCCGCGCTGTAGCGCCGACTTGGCCGCGGCCGCTGAACATCCCGCAATGCCGGCGATTTCCTCGACGGAATGGCCGAGGACGTCCTTCAGGATGACCGCGCAGCGCTGAAGCTCCGGCAGCCGGAGGAACGTCCGGAAGCCGATCGCGACGATATCCGCCTCGGGCATGGGGGCAGCCTCCATGTCCTCGGTGAGGGGGACGACCGTGGCCCGGGCCCTGCCGCGCAGGAAGTCGAGGCTCGCATTGTGGGCGATGCGGAACAGCCAGCCATCGAGATTGTCTACTTCCGCCCCCTGGCTTCGCGCATGAAGCGCCTTGACGAGGGCGTCCTGGAGAACGTCCTCGCCGCTGACGGCCGAGCCCGTCATGCGCGCGCAGTAGCGGTGAAGGCGCGGCCGCAGCGCTTTCAGGCGATCCTCGAAGTCATCCATGTCCGCTCCTTGCCGCGGGCCTTCCATTATTCGTGCCGGATGTCGAGGACCGGCGCCCCCATCACCGACTCCAGGCTGGCGAGTTCGCGGATTTTCGGAAAATAGGCCTTCATGCGCGGATCCTCGCGCATCGCCGCGACGGCGGCAGGGCTCTCCCATTCCGAATGGATGACGACGCTGGCGCCGTCGCTCGCCGCGATCAGCCGGGTCGCCTTCCAGCCAGCCAGCGTGCGGATCACCGTCTCGGTGTTCTCCTTCAGGAGCGCGATCAGCGCCTCCTGCCTTGCGGGCTCGACCTTCAGCACGTTGATGAGGGTAACCGGATCGGACATGGCATGCTTCCTTCTGTTTCGGATATGCCAGGGACGATCCTCAGGGCGCAAACGGATCGCGAGACCGGAAATTTTTCGACGGTATCGAAAGAAACGGCCGCTATCAGGGATAGCGGCCGTCATCCTGTCAGGAATGCGGGATCATTCCCACTCGATCGTGCCCGGCGGCTTGCTTGTCACGTCGTAGACGACGCGGTTGATGCCGCGCACCTCGTTGATGATGCGGGTGGCGGCGCGGCCGAGGAAGTTCATGTCGTAGTGGTAGAAGTCGGCGGTCATGCCGTCGACGGAGGTGACGGCGCGCAGCGCGCAGACGAATTCGTAGGTGCGCCCGTCGCCCATCACGCCGACGGTCTGGACGGGCAGCAGCACGGCGAAGGCCTGCCAGATCTTGTCGTAGAGGCCGGCCTTGCGGATCTCGTCGAGATAGATGGCGTCGGCCTCGCGCAGGATCTCCAGCTTGTCGCGGGTGATGCCGCCCGGGCAGCGGATGGCAAGGCCCGGCCCCGGGAAGGGATGACGGCCGATGAAGCTCTCGGGCAGGCCGAGCTCGCGGCCGAGCACGCGCACCTCGTCCTTGAAGAGCTCGCGCAGCGGCTCGACGAGCTTCATGTTCATGCGCTCGGGAAGGCCCCCGACATTGTGGTGCGACTTGATCGTGACGGACGGGCCGCCGGTGAAGGAGACGCTCTCGATGACGTCCGGATAGAGCGTGCCCTGGGCGAGGAAGTCCGCGCCGCCCAGCTTCTTCGCCTCGTCCTCGAAGACCTCGATGAACAGGCGGCCGATGATCTTGCGCTTGGTCTCGGGGTCCGAGACACCCTCCAGCTCGCCGACGAAGCGGTCGACGGCGTCCACATGGATGAGGTGGAGGTTGTAGTGCTCGCGGAACATGGCGACGACGTCGGCCGCCTCGTTCTTGCGCATCAGGCCGTGGTCGACGAGGATGCAGGTGAGCTGGCTGCCTACCGCCTCATGGATGAGGAGGGCCGCGACGGAACTGTCGACCCCGCCCGAAAGGGCGCAGATGACGCGCTTGTCGCCGACCTGCTCGCGGATGGCTTCCACGGCGCGCGCGCGATAGGCCGACATCGACCAGTCGCCCTTGATGCCGGCGATCTTGTGCACGAAGTTGGAGAGCAGTTTCGCGCCGTCCGGCGTATGCACCACTTCCGGGTGGAACATGGTCGTATAGTAGCGCTTCGCCTCGTTGACGCAGATGGCGAAGGGGGCGTTTTCCGAAACGCCGATGATCTCGAAGCCTTCCGGCGCGACGGTGACGCGGTCGCCGTGGCTCATCCAGACCGGATACTTCTTGCCGACGTTCCAGAAGCCGTCGAAGAGCGGGCTGCTTTTAAGGATCTCGACGTCGGCGCGGCCGAACTCGCGGGCATGGCCGCCCTCGACGGTGCCGCCGAGCTGGGTGGCGAGCGTCTGCTGGCCGTAGCAGATGCCGAGGATGGGAAGGCCCGAATCGAAGACGACTTGCGGCGCGCGGGGGCTGCCCTGGTCGAGGACCGAGGCTGGGCCGCCGGAGAAGATGACCGCCTTCGGCTTCATGCGGTGGAAGGCTTGCTCCGCCGACTGGAAGGGGATGATCTCGCAATAGACGCCGGCTTCACGCACGCGCCGCCCGATGAGCTGGGTCACCTGGCTGCCGAAATCGATGATGAGAACGCTGTCGGGATGGGCTGTCTGGGTCATGGCGAGCCTTTAAAGAATATCCGCGCGGCGCGCAACGGGGGATTGCCGGATTTTCAGCCGTTGGAAACGATGCCGCCGCCCGCGACGGCCGCCTCCAGCCTGTCGACGGCGGCGGCGAGCTTCTCGTCGATGACGTGGAGATATTCCGTCCAGCCGCCGATATGGGTGAGCTCCGCCTTGCCGTCGGAAATGCCGCGCAGGCCGATGAACGGGACGCCGAAGGCCTGGCAGGCGCGCAGCGCCCCGTAGGTCTCCATGTCCACCATGTCGGCGTCGATCGCCGCATAGGCCGCGCCGGAGACGATATTGGCGCCCGTCGAAAGGCGCGCCGCTGGAATGCCGGGTATGGTGAAGGGCAGCGGCACCTCCGCCGGCAGGTCGAGGAAGGGTGTCGCGCCGCGGGTGAAGCCGAGGGGCGAGGCGTCCATGTCGCGGTAGGAGACGGAAATCGCCTGGTAGATGCCGGTCTGCTCCAGCGTGGCGGAGCCGGCGGAGCCGAGCGAGACGACGAAATCGGGAAGGTTTCCTCCCGCCTCCAGATGGCAGAGGGCGAGCGTCAGTTGCACGGCGGCCTCGACCGGGCCGACGCCGGTCATGAAGGGCGCGATGCGGGCCTTGAGGTGCGGGCCGTATTCGGCGTCCACCGCCATGACATAGAGGATGCGCCTGTCTGCGACGGTCTTGAGGGTGAAGCTCATCCGGCGATGTCCTCCCGGCCGCGCACGACCATCATCGTGCCGGTCATGGAGGCGATCAGCTTGGCGGGGCCGTCCGAGATGGCATAGCCGCGCCCGTCCGCCACGATGATGTTGCTGCCGGGCTTGGTGACCTCGCCGCGGAAGAGGAAGCGCTCGCCGCGCCCCGGCGACATGAGGTTGACCTTGAACTCGATGGTGAGGATGGAAGCGTCCGCGTCGATTACCGAATAGGCCGCATAGCCGCAGGCCGTGTCGAGCGCGGCGGAGATGACGCCCGCGTGGAGGAAACCGTGCTGCTGCGTCAGCTTCTCGTCGAAGGGCAGCTCGATCTCCACCGTGCCGTGCTCGATGCGGGTGAGCTCGGCGCCGATCAGCCGCATGGCCGCCTGCTTGCCGAAGCTCCTGGCGATACGGCCGGAGAAATCCGGCGGGGGAAAATCCGTCATCGTGCTTCCATGGTCGCGGCGAAGGGCCGCAATTGCATGCGCGGAGGTTTGCATGCTCCATGTTGCACTGCAAGAGCGATGACGGATTTGCCTCAGTTCAAGGCAAGAATCGCGATGTTGAGCGCGCTCGCGAAGAGCGTCCAGGCGACATAGGGCAGGAACAGCAGCGCGGCCGTCCGGTCCTGCCGCCAGGACGCGGCGATGAAGCCGGCGACCGAGACGACGAGGGCGATCACGACGATCAGCGCCGCCGCCGGATCGTGCAGGCCGAAGAAGGCCGGCGACCAGGCGAAGTTGAAGACGAGCTGCGCGAACCACAGCCGCATCGCCATGGTGCGGCGGAAGGAGAGCCAGGTGCGCGCGCCCACGACGCCGATGATGAGGTAGAGGATGCTCCAGACCGGCGCGAACACCCAGTTCGGCGGGTTGAAGGCGGGCTTGGCGAGCGATGCGTACCATCCGTCGGGGATATTGTTGGCGCCGATGAGAAGGCCGCCGCCGAGGACGAGGATGATGAAGGCGAGATAGACGAGGGATCTGTTCTGCATGGGCGGAAAGGTAGGGCGCCGCGTGCGATCGTCCAGACGGTCTCAGCGCGGCGGTGCAAGCCCGGCGATATGCTGGTCCCACGCCACATCCGCGCGGCGGCCGGCGAAGCGGCCCTCATAGGACGAGACGGCAAAACCGTGCGGCGCGGCGGCGATGCCGGCGGCATCCGGCACGTCCTCCTCGCGAAGGACGCGGCCGCTTTCGGCATCGAGCACGACGAAGCGCCCGCCGTTCGGCGAGGTGAGGCCGACCAGTCCCTCGCGCCGGTTGACGGCGATGGCCCCGACGTAGTTCGCAAGGCCGATGGTGGTCTCCTCCGGCAGGGAGAGGAAGGTCAGGTCCTCGCCCTTTGCGAAATGGCCGACGAGCGGCGGCAGGTCGTTGCGCGGCCCCTCGTACTGGCAGGCGAACCAGATGCGGCCCTTTTCGTCGAGGTCGACATGGCGGGTGGAGAGCTGGCGCAGCTTTTCCGGCAGCGCATGCCGCTGGACGAGGCCGCCCGTCGCCGCGTCGATGAGGGCGAGCGAAGGCTCCATATGGTGGAGGTTCAGCTTGGTGCGGCCGAAATCCGGATGGGTCTCGATGCCGCCGTTCGCCGCGATCAGCAGCCGGCCGTCGTCGCTGACGGAAAGGTCGTGCGTGCCGATGCCGTAGGTCGAGTATTCGCCGATGCGGCGATAGCCGTCGCGCGCGTCGTAGAGGCCGATCACGCCGCGGTTGGCGTCGAAATCGTTCTCGCTGGCATAGAGCAGCCGCCCGTCCGGCGAAAAGCAGCCGTGGCCGAAGAAATGCCGGTCCTCGGCGGCTGCGATGGTGACGGGCGCCGTCTTGCCGCTGCGGTCGATGACGAGGGCGAAGGTGCCCGGCCGCCGCGCGAAGGCGACGAGATGGTTCGTCGCGAGCGAATAGGCCATGCCGTGGCTGCGGGCCGGCAGCGGCGTGCGGTCGATCACCGTGCCGTCCTCCGAGAGGACCGCGATGGCGAACCGCCCCGCATGGTCCATGCAGCCCGAGGCGAAGACCGCATCGGCGCGGGCGAGCGCGAAGGCGGCGCGCGGGCCGAGCGTCGCCAGCCAGGCCGCGCCCGCCATGCGCAGGAACGCGCGGCGGTCGAGGAGGGCGCTTGCCGTTGCGGCCGTTCGCATCAGTCGCCGTCCGCGAAGGAGAAGCCGGCGCCAAGGCCGATGGCGCCGCCGAAATCGCCGTTGAGGCTGACGATCAGGTCGCGCGTGTTGACGAGCAGGAAGGCGATCTTCTGCTGTTCGGCGGGCGTCGTGACGGCCTTCTCGATATCGGGATCGGCGGTCCGGACGACATTGCGCAGGGCCGTCAGCACGAAGTCGACATTGCCGCTGAGCGAGGTGTGGCCGGGATCGACGAATTCGGCGATGCCGGATTTGTCGAACAGGGTCTGAAGGCCCTCGAAATTGGCGTCGATCGACGTCCATGTGTTGCCGGAGCGCCAGAAGACGGCCGATTTCGGCCGCGCGGTGCCGCCGTTGCGGTAGAAGGTCTCGATGCGCTGGTCGCGCACCGCCTCCGCGCCGTGGACGAGAATGCCGAGCAGGGCCGTCATCGCCTCCTTGCCGGTGCGGAACACGGGGTTCTGCGGGCCGGGATGCTTCCAGTCCCGCTGTGCGCCGTCCGGCGCATCCCACGCGGCGGCGAGCTGTCCCGCGGTCGTCTCGATGTGGGTGGCGATGGCGGCGCCGTAGCGGCAGCGGAAGCTTTCCGGCGCCGACATCAGCGTTTCGGAGCCGGTGCCGTAGAGCACGAATTCGAGCGCGCCGAACCCTTGGATCGCCACGCTCTTGCCCGCCATGTTGGCGGGGTCGGTATCGGCCTCGTCCGGTTGCTGCAGCAGCGCCTGCACCTGCTTGAGGCCCGTGCTCTTGCGGTCGGGATAGAAGAGGATGCGTTCGAAGCGGTTGTCGTCGAGCACCGGGCCGATGCGCACGATCTCGATGCGGCCCCAGTCGGTGACGGCCTGCCGGAAGGCCGCGTCCAGCACCTTGCGCGAGTCCTCCGAGGGCGCCTTGCAGAAGGCCGCGGTCGCCTTGGCGAGCGCCCCGGCGGAGGCGTGGAAGGCGCGGTAGCCAGGCCGGATGACGTCGTCCACCGCCTGCGCCATCACCGCGCCGACATTGGCGTCCGTCAGCTCCGGCGGGGTTGCCTCCTGCGCGAAGGCGGGGAAGGCGAAGCCGGTGGCGAGGAGGAGGGCGGCAAGGCGATGCACCCGGAGCTTACCCCCCTCTGCCCTGCCGGGCATCTCCCCCTCAAGGGGGGAGATCGGCAAGCGGCGGAAACCTCGCTCAAATCGCGACGTCGAAGAGGAGCGGGACAGTGCTCCATCCAATCTCCCCCCCTGAGGGGGAGATGCCCGGCAGGGCAGAGGGGGGTGCCTCAGGGGAGCACTGTCCCGAAGACCGGCTGCAAGGGAGGAGACGAAGCGGGGGAAGGATAGGCACCGGGTCATCAGAGGCTCTCCAGGAAGGTGAGTAGGGCGTCGCGGTCGTGTTTTTCCAGCGCGGCGAAGCGGTCGCGCGCCGCTTGCCCCTCGCCGCCATGCCAGAGGATGGCCTCGGTGAGGTTGCGGGCGCGGCCGTCGTGCAGGAAGAACGTATGGCCGTTGACGGTTTTGGTAAGGCCGATACCCCAGAGCGGCGGCGTGCGCCACTCCCGGCCGCTCGCCACTCCCACCGTCTGCCCGTCGGCGAGGCCCTCGCCCATGTCGTGCAGCAGGAAATCGGAATAGGGCCAGATGAGCTGGAAGGCCTGGGCCTTGTTGGCGGCGTCGCGCCGCGTCACGAATTTCGGATGATGGCAGGAAATGCAGCCGGTCTCGTAGAAGATGCGCTTGCCGGCGAGCGTTTCGGGAAAGCTCGCCTTGCGCCGCGCCGGCACGGCGAGGTTTTCCGCATAGAAGGTGACGAGGTCCATCACCGGCGGCGGCGCTTCGCCGTCGCCGAGGCGGGCCTGCACGCCGTTCGGCCGTTCCATGCAGGCCGTCTCGGCCGCCGTGCAATCGCCCTGCGGCAGGGGTACGTCGGGCGTCGAGATGCCGATATCGAAGGCGAAGGCCTCGGCGCTCTGCTGGCGCACGCTCGCCGCCTGCGCCTTCCAGCCGAAACGGCCGAGCGCCTGCCGGCCGGTCGCCGGGTCGACGGCGACCGCGGCCTTGCCGCTGATGCCGTCGCCGTCCGCATCGTCCGGGTCGGCGAGCGCGAGGATATCGGCCGGATGGATCGCCTCGATCAGGCCGAGACCGTGCATGGGCTGGGTGATGCGCGGCGAGAGGGTGGTCGTGGGGTCGAGCGCGCCGAACGCGAGGTCGGCGACGGAATAGGTGGGCCGGCGCAGCGTGACGACTTCGCCGCCGGCAAGCGTCACCGGCTCCTCGCTGTAGTCGATCGCCACGCGCCCTTCGGCCTTGAGGCCGGGAATGGCATGGTCCTGGAGCTGCCGGCCGTAGACCGGGTCCGGCAGGCTCATCGCGGTGAAGTTCTTGAGGGCTGCCTCTTCCGCGGGCGTCTTCGCCGCGCGGGCAAGGCGCAGGAACATCGAGGTCGCGTCGTCCGCGCCCTCCGGCGGATGGCCGCGCCCGTCCCGGACGTGGCAGGACTGGCAGGCGCGCGCATTGTAGAGCGGCCCGAGCCCGTCGGAGGCCTGCGTGGAGGAGGGCGAGGAGACCCACAGCTTCTGGAACAGCGCATTGCCGAGCTTGAAGGTCTCGCGCTCCTCGAAGGTGATGTTTTCCGAAAAATGGGAGAAGCTGTTGACGTCGATGGCGGCAAGCGAGGTCGCAGCGCCCGCCGACATCGCCTCGTACTGCTCGGCCTTGGAGAAATCCGTCGCCGGCTTCGTGACGGCCGCAACGCGCTTCAGGTCCTTCGGCGAGAGGTCGTCGCGCCCGCGGCCGGCGGATTGGGCGGCGCCAAGGCCGAGAACGCCCGCCGCGACGGCAAGCGCGGCGGAAACCGCGAGCAGGCGACGGGCGGGGCGTTCGGTCATCGAGAAACCGGGCCGCCATCCGGAAAGGACAGCGGCCCGCCTTTTATCATTGGAAGACAGCGTTAGGATTATCCAGGCTGTCGGAGCCTTCAAGCTCGATCTTGCCGAGGTCGAGCGACGCGATGACGCGCTCGATGGTCTTGGTCTGGTCGATCAGGCTGTCGATGGCGGTCTGGACGACCTTGTTGCCGGCCTCGTTGCCTTCGCCGATCATCTGGTCGTAGGCCTCGCCCCCTTCGGCGCGGTCCACCAGCGCCTTGAAGGCGGCGTGGCTGGCGTCGAGCTTTTCCGTCATCTCCTTGTCGAGCGCGGCGTCCTTTTCGGCGACGAGCTCGTGGAGCGACGGGCCGGTCATCTTGGTGCCGTCCGGACGGGTATATTCGCCCGTATAGACGGTCTGGATGCCCATGACGTCATAGTAGTGCGAGTTGTGCGTGTTGTCGGAGAAGCAATCGTGCTCTTCTTCCGGATCGTGCAGCAGGAGGCCGAGCTTCATGCGCTCGCCGGCCAGCTCGCCGTAGGAGAGCGAGCCCATGCCGGTCAGCATGGCGGTGATGCCGGCCTTCGGATCGGCGGTCACGGTCTTGGCCGCTTCCCCGTCCGGCGCCCAGGTCGTCACCATGTCCTGCAGGTCGGAAACGAGCAGCGAGGTCGCGGCCTTCAGGTAGGCGGCGCGGCGGTCGCAATTGCCGTTGGTGCAATTGGCCGTGTCGTAGTCGCTTGCCGGGCGGTTGCCGGCACCCGGGCCGGTGCCGTTGAGGTCCTGGCCCCACAGCAGGAATTCGATGGCGTGGTAGCCGGTGGCGACGTTCGCCTCCACGCCGCCCGCCTCATGCAGTTCCTGAAGGACTTCCGGCGTGATCGTCGTGGCGTCGATGGTCTTGCCGCCGATCTCCAGCTTCGGGTTGGCGATGACATTGCCGACGAACAGGGCGTTCTCGTCGCTTTCCGTGCCGTAGCTCGGGTCGACATAGTCGATCAGGCCTTCGTCCAGCGGCCAGGCGTTCACCTTGCCTTCCCAGTCGTCGACGATCGGGTTGCCGAAGCGGTAGGCTTCCGTCTGCTGGTAGGGAACGCGCGACTTCAGCCACGCCTCGCGCGCCGCCTTCAGCGTGTCGTCGTTCGGCTTGGCGAGGAAGGCATCGACCGCCGCGTCCAGCGCCTTGGCGGCGTCGAGCGCGTCGGAATATTTGGCATGGGCGATGTCGGCATAGTGCTTGACGATGGCCGCCGGATCGGCTGCCGCGTGGGCGGAGCCGACGGCAAGGCTCGATGTCGCGGCCGCAAGCGCAAAGACTGCGGCGCGAAGGAAGGAAGTGGTCATGACGTCTCCTGGTGTCCTGTTGTCGTGTCCCCCCGACACCGGACGCCGCAACCCGCCGTCAGACAGGCCGCAGTCCGGATGCCCGGCAGGCGCCGGGCTCGGGATAATTCAGGCGCCCTGTCATGGACCAAATAAAAACTGGTGTCAAAGTGTATAGTTTAGAACCGTTTCAAGTTCTCCCGCTCCGCGGGCGCAAGGATCAGGCCTTGCGCGCCATGGCGCAGAAGAAGAAACCGTCCGTGTCCGTCGAGGCGGGCGTCAGCGTCACGGTGCTGCCGTCGCGCGAGCGGGGCTGCGGCGTGCCGTCGCCGAAGAGCTTCCGCCAGGTTTCGGTGGCGGGCTGGAGGGTAAAGTCCGGATTGGCCTTGCAGAAGCCGTGCACCTGCTCCTCGTTCTCCTGCGGCAGGATGGAACAGGTGACG
>Ga0182737_1000232_pt1 | contig 95849 bp, 95 predicted proteins | sample eDN5th30CBELigOP_FD_128878 | JGI IMG/M metagenome (GOLD analysis project Ga0182737, IMG submission 128878) | Enriched Organic Plus compost microbial communities from Emeryville, California, USA - eDNA 5th pass 30_C BE-Lig OP (version 2) (version 2) ... | reverse complement strand
CGACCGGAGATGCGGTAGCCGCCCTCGACGCGCACGGCCTTGCCCGCGGCGCGCCCGACGTTCGAGGCGATGATCCAGGGGTGCTCCCGCACGAGCCGGTTCATGACGTCCGGCTTCAGGAAGGTGACGCCGGCGTGCAGCATGCAGAGCCAGCCGACCGAGCCGTTGACTCGGGAGATCTCCTCGACCGCGTCCATCCACTCCAGCGGATGCGTCTCGAGGCCGCCCTCGACCTCGCGCGGGAGCATCGCCCGGTAGATGCCGTTCCGGTAGAGCTCGTCGGTGATCTCCTGCGGGACGCGGCGCTCCCGCTCGATGACGTCCTCGGCGTCGCGGAGCATCGGCTCCATCGCGCGAGCGGCCTCGATGAGCGGCGGGCGGTCGGCGGGAACGGGATCGGAGTGCTGCTCGACGGTCATGCTCATCTGCGGATCCTCCTCGATTCGCCAGAAGTATCTATTTGATACGTAAAGGACATTTTGAGTACCCCAGTCTGTGCCGTGCGACGCGCGGCTGTCAACCGCCGGCCGGCCCGTGCGAGAGGACTATAATAGTCCTTCTTGTATATCTGGTAGTACAGTGCCTACACTCGACGCGAGCCGAGGAGGCCGTGATGAGCCAGACCGCGATCCTGTCCGAGCCGAGCGCCGAGGCGCGGCGTCGCGCCTTCCGCGACCTGCTCGGCCGCTACGCGACCGGGGTCGTCGTGATCGCGGCCTCGACCCCCGAGGGCCCGCAGGGAATGGCCGCGAACTCGTTCACCTCCGTCTCGCTCGACCCGCCGCTCATCGCGTTCTGCCCCATGCGCTCGAGCAGCTCCTGGGCCGCGATCCGGCCGGTCGGCGGCTTCGCCGTCTCGATCCTCGGCGCGGGCCACGAGGACGTCGCGCGCCGGTTCACGCAGAAGGGCGTCGACCGCTTCGGCGCCCACGACTGGCGACGGTCCCCGGGCGGCCACCCGATCCTGGCCGAGGCGCTCGGCTGGCTCGACGCGACGGCCGAGTCGACGACCATCGCCGGCGACCACGAGGTCGTCCTCGCGCGGGTCGACCGCTGGTCGGAGCCGGGCGAGGGCGGCGCGCTCGTCTTCCACGGCGGGCGCTACCACGCGCTGGGCTGACTTCGCACTCAGATTTCGTTCGAGCGGCATTCAGGAAACACCCGGCTGACAGTCAGAGACTGGGTGCATGACCGGACCACGCATCCTGGTAGTCGACGACGAGCCGAACATCCGAGACCTGCTCGCGACGAGCCTGCGCTTCGCCGGATTCGCCGTCCGCACGGTCGGCAACGGCGCGGCCGCGATCAGCGCCGTCATCGAGGAGGAGCCGGACCTCATCATCCTCGACGTGATGCTCCCCGACATCAACGGCTTCGGGGTCACCAAGCGGCTCCGCGCCTCCGGGTACACCAGCCCCATCCTCTTCCTCACCGCGAAGGACGAGACCGAGGACAAGATCACGGGCCTCACCGTCGGCGGCGACGACTACGTGACGAAGCCGTTCAGCCTCGACGAGATCGTCGCCCGCATCCGCGCCATCCTCCGCCGCACGATGCAGGAGGACGACGACGCGGTCATCCGCACCGGCGAGATCTCGATGGACCAGGACACCCACGAGGTGTCCGTGGGCGGCAACGCGGTCGAGCTCTCCCCCACCGAGTTCAAGCTGCTGCGGTACATGATGCTGAACCCGAACCGCGTGCTGTCCAAGGCGCAGATCCTCGACCACGTCTGGGAGTACGACTTCAACGGCGACGCCGGCATCGTCGAGAGCTACATCTCCTATCTGCGCCGCAAGATCGACGCGCACACCGAGGAGCCGATGATCCAGACCAAGCGCGGCTTCGGCTACATGCTCAAGACGAAGTCGGCGTAGCGGCCGGAATGTCCCTCATCGGTGGTTGAGGAGCCCGCGCGGCGGGCGTCTCGAAACCACCCCATGATCGACCGACTGGTTTCGAGACGGCGCTGCGCGCCTCCTCAACCAGCGAGTCTCCTCTCCCACCGTCGGTTGAGGAGGGCGCCGCCAGGCGCCCGTCTCGAAACCCCCACGAGTAGCCTGGACGCCTGATGTCGAAGCTCGCCCGCCACTGGGACGCGATCTCGCTGCGCACGAAGATCACGGGCGTCACGGTGCTGCTGCTGACCGCCGGTCTCGTCGTCGCCGGCTTCGGGACGATGGCGGTGCTGCGGGGCTACCTGCTGGAGCAGGTCGACCGGCAGCTCACCACCGCGCGGGACACCATCAGCGGGCTCACGGGCGGCACGTTCGACCTCGACCTCGTCGGCACCTACTTCGAGGACGACCGGAATCCGCTGAACCCCTACTACTTCGCCGCACTCGACGCGGCCGGCGATCTCATGGACGACAATCTCGGCGCGAGCCCGGATGTCCGCCCCGACTGGACCAGGCTCGACCTCGGCACGGCGGACCGGCTCGCCACGATCCCGAGCGCGGACCGCGGCACCCAGTGGCGGCTCCTCCTCACGCCGGTCGCGGTCGAGGACTCGGACGAGCGCGCGACGCTCGTCATCGGCTCCAACCTCGAGCGCCCCGAGGAGACGGTCGCGCGCTTCGGCGCCGTGTTCCTGTTCTTCGCCCTCACCGTCATCATCCTCGGCGGCGCGCTGACCCGGCTGCTCGCGACGACGACGTTCCTGCCGCTGCGCCGGCTCGAGGACCAGGCCGCCCGCTTCGCCGGCGGCGACTACAACCAGCGCATGACCGGCGCCCCGCCGAACACCGAGGTGGGTCGGCTCACCCGCTCGCTGAACACCATGCTCGCGCGCATCGACGCGGCGCTCGCGGACCGCACCCGCACCATCGACCAGATGCGGCGGTTCGTCGGCGACGCCTCACACGAGCTGCGCACCCCGCTCGTCACGGTGCGCGGCTACGCCGAGCTCTACCGGATGGGCGCGCTGCAGACGCCCGAGGACGTCGCGCAGGCGATGGAGCGCATCGAGAAGGAGGCGATGCGGATGACGGGCCTCGTCGAGGACCTGCTCGAGCTCGCCCGGCTCGACGCCTCGGCGGCCGAGTCGGCGGCGAGCGGCGCGGCCCAGGAGTTCGCGCCCGTCGACCTCGTCCCGCTGGCGAACGACTCCGCGCGGGACGCGATGGCCGCGGCGCCGGATCGCACCGTCACCGTCATCGGACTCGAGCCGGAGGATCTCGCCGGCCCGGCCGACGGTCCGCCGTCCGCCGCGTCCCAGCCGAGCGCGACGGCGCCCGAGCCGAGGATCGTCCCGCTCCCCGCCGCCGCGGGCGCCCGGGTGGGTCGCGCGGCCGCGACCGCCGCCGGGCCCATCTCGCTGGTCTCCCGCCTGCTGCCGCGGCGTGCGCCGCGCGGGGCGGCCGCGCCCGAGCCGGCGCTGCCGGCGCCCCCGCCCGACCTCGACGCCGTCGTGCTCGGCGCGGAGGACAAGATCCGCCAGGTCATCGCGAACCTGATGGGGAACGCGATGCGGTTCAGCCCGCCGGGCAGCCCGCTCGAGATCGGCGTCGGCGTCGACCCGGAGACCCGGCGCGGCGTCATCGCCGTCATCGACCACGGCGACGGGATCCCGCCGCAGATCCGGGACAAGATCTTCCAGCGCTTCTGGCGCGCCGACACCTCCCGTGCCCGCGAGACGGGCGGCAACGGCCTCGGCCTCGCGATCGTCGCCGCGATCGTGCGCGCGCATCGCGGCTCGGTGGAGGTGCTGGAGACACCCGGCGGCGGTGCGACGTTCCGCGTCCACCTGCCGCTGGCGTAGGCCCCCCGCTTCGACCTCACCGCCGGTTGAGGAGGCCCGCAGGGCCGTCTCGAAACCCCCACGAGCGCGGAGGCTGGTTTCGAGACGGCCGCCTTCGGCGACCTCCTCAACCAGCGAAGAACACTCCCCCGCCTCATCCTCACCGTCGGTTGAGGAGGCCCGCAGGGCCGTCTCGAAACCCCCACGAGCGACCGGGGCTGGTTTCGAGACGGCGCTGACGCGCCTCCTCAACCAGCGAAGAAGGTCGAGGAGTCCGCGCTGGTTTCGAGACGGCCGCCTTGGGCGACCCTCCTCAACCAGCGGGCGGCAGCACGAGGCGCGCGACGAGGCCGCCGCCCTCGCGCGCGGCGAGATGCAGCGCACCGCCGTGCGTGAGCGCGACGCTCTCGACGATCGGCAGTCCGAGGCCCATCCCCTCGGAGATCCGGCTGCCCGCCCCGCGGTAGAACGGCTCCGTCAGCAGCGGGATCGACTCCGGGTCGAGCACCTCGCCCGTGTTCTCCACCTCGAGCCCCGCGTCGGACAGCCGCACCCGGAGCAGTCCGCCGTCCACGTTGTGCCGGATGGCGTTCTCCAGCAGATTGCGGACCGCCCGGCCGAGCAGCGCCGCGTCGCCGGCGACGACGACCGGCTCGAGCCGGGGCTCGACGGCGATGTCGCGCGACGCCGCCGCGGCCCCGAGCTCAGCGAGCTCCTCGGCGACGAGGGGCTCGAGATCGACCGGCTCGAAGCCGTCGGGATCGACCCGACCGCGGGCGAGCGAGAGGAGGGCCGCGATGAGCCGCTCGCTCTGCTCGGTCGCGCGCAGCGCCGTGCGGATCGCCGGCTCGAGCGCCGCCGGCACGTCGCCGTGCTCGAGCGGGATCTCGAGCGCGGCCCGGGTCGTCGTCAGGGGCGTGCGCAGCTCGTGCGAGGCGTTCGCGACGAAGCGGTGCTGCGCGGCGAAGGCGGTCTGCAGCCGGTCGAGCATGCCGTCGATGGTGTCGCCGAGCTCCTTGACCTCGTCGTCCGGACCCGGCAGGGCGAGCCGCCGCCCGAGGTCGCGCTCGGAGATGTCCCGCGCCGTCGCGGTCACCTCCCCGATCCGGCTGAGCGACCGGCGGGCGAGCCAGAACGCGATCGCCGCCGCGATCCCCGCGAAGCCGGCGAGCAGCGCGATCGACCAGCCGAGCAGCCCGCCGATCACCTCGTCCGAGAGGAAGCGGGTCTGCTGGAGCACCGCGTCCGTCGCCGTCAGCGCAGGATAGGCGCGGGCGGCGTCGGTCGGCTCCCAGGTGCCCTCGACGTCGACGGATCCCGCCACCTCGGCGGTCCCCAGGGTCGCGCAGCCGGTCGCGCCGTCGGCGAGCACGAAGGCGGCGCCGGCCGGCGAGGTGACGAGCTCGCAGCTGCTCAGCGTCACCTGGCTCGCCGAGGCGAACAGGCCCTGGACGACGAAGTACTGCACCGCGAGCAGCGAGCCGCCGGCGGCGACGAACACGAGCGCGATGACGAGGCTGAGCCGGGTGCGGAAGCTGAGCCGCCGCGGGCGCCGCGCCGTCACGAGCCCGCCTCGATCCGGTAGCCGCGGCCGGGCGCGGACTGGATGACCGGGGGCGCGCCGAGCTTGCGCCGGAGCGTGTGCACGACGATCTTGACGACGCCGCGGGTGCGCTCGAGCGGCTCCTCCCAGACCTCGTCGAGCAGCTCCTCCGCGGTGCGCCACCCGCCGCCCGCGGCCAGCAGCGACTCGAGCACGCCGAGCTCCTTGGCGGTGAGGGGCAGCGGCCGCCCGTCGCGCTCGGCGAGCCGCCGGGCGGGGTCGAGCCGCACCCCGGCATGCTCGAGCACGGGCGCGGCGGCCGATCCCGTGCGCCGGGCGAGCGCCCGGATCCGGGCGAGCAGCTCGAGGTAGGCGAAGGGCTTCGCCAGGTAGTCGTCGGCGCCGAGGTCGAGGCCGGCGACGCGGTCGCCGAGCGTGCCGGCCGCGGTGAGCATGAGGATGCGCGCCGGGTACCCCTGGGCGACGAGCGTGCGGCAGACGGCATCGCCGCCGAGCACCGGCAGGTCGCGGTCGAGCACGATCACGTCCACGTCGTTCATCGCCGCGATCGACAGGGCGTTCGCCCCGTCCCCGGCGACGTCGACGAGGTAGCCCTCGCGGCGCAGGCCGGACGCGAGCGTCTCGGCCAGGTCGGCCTCGTCCTCCACCAGCAGCAGTCGCATCGTTCCTCCCGCCGTGGAGCCTGACAGCGGCGCGGTTAGCGGCGGGTTAGGCGCGATCACACCCCTACCAGACCACGGCCTCCATAGAACTCTCTATGTCGCGGACCTCGCGGCATCAAGGGAAGGAGCATCCGATGAACCGGATGACCATGCGTTCGATCCTCTCGGCCGGCGGCCTGCTCGTCACGGCCGGCGTGCTCGCCGCCTGCGCCCCCGCACCGGGCGGCGGGGGCGGCGGCGCGGCCGCGAACGACGGCGCGGCGACGCGCTTCGTCGCCTGCCTGGAGCAGGCGGGCCAGCGGGCGAAGGTGCTCGACGGCGGGCAGGTCGGCCTGCTCATGCCCGACGCGGACACCGGCGGCGGCGACTCGCTCGCCGTGACCGGCTCGGCCGGCGACGGCGGCCCCGGGTTCAGCGTCGCGATGACGATGGACGAGGAGGGCGTCTGGATGGCCGGCAGCGACGCCTCGGCCTACCCGGAGGCCGGCGGCGTGCGGGACGCGTGGCTCGGCTGCGAGGCGGAGGTGCCCGACTTCGAGCAGCCCGCGCCGGACGTGTCCGGGGCCGGCCTCGAGCCGGTCTCGCGCGAGGACATGCTCGAGGCGGGGCTCGCCTTCGCCGACTGCGCGCGGGACGAGGGCTACGCGGACTTCCCGGACCCCCGCGCGGACGGGCTGATCGACTTCCCGGCCGGCATGACGGAGGACGGCTTCCGCTCGCTGCTCGAGGCCTGCATGTCGGGCGACGGCGCGGGCTTCCTGCCGGTCTCCCCGGAGTCCGCGGAGTCCTTCGACTTCGACTGGCTCGGGGTGATGGCCGAGCTCGGCGGCGGCGCGACCGGCATCGCGGTCCCCGCGAGGCCGCAGCCGTGAGCCGGCGCGCGGCGCTCGCCTGGTCGGCGACCGGCACGGTCGCGGTGCTCGGCGCCGGCGCGGTCGCGCTCGGCGTGCTGCAGCCGTGGCGTGCGGCGGGGTCGGAGGGCCCCGCCGCGGCGCCGCTCACGGTCGCCGTCGAGCGCACCACGCTCACCGCGGACCTGGCGCTGAACGGCGACCTCAGCTACGGCGAGCTCGTCGAGCTCCCGGGCCGGGGCGGCATCGTGACCGGGCTGCCGAAGGCGGGCGACGTCGTCTCCGTCGGGCAGCCGCTCTACGAGGTGGACGGCGCGCCGGTCATCGCGGTGCGCGGGGACCGGCCGTTCTGGCGGTCGCTCGGCGAGGCTGTCTCCGACGGCGCGGACGTCCGCCAGCTCGAGCAGTTCCTCGCCGACGCCGGCTTCGGCGGCGACATCACCGTCGACGACACCTTCACCTGGTACACCGGCCAGGCCGTGGAGGCCTGGCAGGAGGCGACCGGTCAGCCGGTCTCCGGCGTCGTCGCGCTCGGCGACGTCGTCGCGATCGACGCGGGCGCGGTGCGGATCGCCGCCGTGCACGCGCGGCTCGGCGACCCGGCGGGCCAGAGCCCGCTCGGGGTCACGAGCACGCGGCTGCGCGTCGTCGCGCGGCTCACCGACGCGCAGGCGCGGGAGCTGCTGCCGGCGACGGCCGTGACGGTCACGCTGCCCGACGGCACGCAGCTGCCGGGCGCGATCACGACGATCGACCCGGGCGGGCAGCCGACCGGCGAGGAGGGCAAGACGACGCCGCCCTCCGCGGTGGTCGACCTCGACGACCCGGCCGCCGCCGAGGGCATCGGCCTGCGGGCCGTGAAGATCGCGATCCCGAGCACGGAGGCGCGCGACGCGCTCGTCGTCCCGGTGACGGCGCTCGTCGCGACGCTCGACGGCGGCTACGCGGTCGACGTGCTGCGCGATGCGGAACTGGTGCGGGTCGGCGTCGAGCTCGGCCTCATCGCGGACGCCCGGGTGCAGATCGTCGACGGCGAGCTCGCCGAGGGCGACCTCGTGGTGATCGCGCGATGAGCGTCGTCGAGCTCCGGGAGGTGACGAAGGACTATCCGGGCCGGCCGCCGCTGCGCGTGCTGCACGGGGTGAGCCTGGGGATCGAGGCGGGCGAGCTCGTCGCGGTCGTCGGCGCCTCGGGCTCGGGGAAGACGACGATGCTCTCGATCATGGGCACCCTCGACGACCCGACGAGCGGACGGGTGCTCATCGACGGGATCGACGTGGCGTCGCTCCGCGGCGCCGATCGCGCGGCGCTGCGGGCGCGGCGGATCGGCTTCGTCTTCCAGCAGTTCTTCCTGCTGCCGGCGCTCTCCGCCCGGGAGAACGTCGCGCTCGGGCTGCTCTACTCGGGCGTCCCCGCGCGAGCGAGGGCGGCGCGTGCCGACCGCGCCCTCGAGCGGGTCGGCCTCGGGCACCGGCTGCGGCACCGTCCCGGCGAGCTGTCCGGGGGCGAGCAGCAGCGCGTCGCGATCGCGCGGGCGCTCGTGCGCGAGCCGGCGGTGCTGTTCGCGGACGAGCCGACGGGCTCGCTCGACTCCGCGACGGGCGAGAGCATCCTCGCGCTGCTCGCGGACGTCGCCCGGGCGGGCACGGCGGTCGCGATCATCACCCACGACACCGGGATCGCAGCCCGCGCGGACCGCCAGGTGCGCATCCGGGACGGCCGGATCGTCGCCGGGAGCGCGGCATGAGCCGGCTCAGGCTCGGGCTCGCCGACCAGCTGCGGACCGCGCTGATCGGCCCGCGCAGCCGGAAGCTGCGCACGGCGCTCTCCGCCCTCGGCATCGCGGTCGGCATCGCGGCGCTCACCGCGATCACCGGCATCGCCGCGACGAACCAGGCGCAGCTGCTCGCGCAGCTCGACCGGCTCGGGGCGAACATGCTCGTGGTGAACCCCGGCTACGGCCCGGACAACCAGCCGGTACCGCTGCCGGAGACCGCGCCGGGGATGATCGCCAGGGTGGACGCCGTGGAGCGGGTCGGCGTGCTCGAGCAGCTGCCGGACGGCGTGAACGCCTACCGGACCGACCTCGTCCCCTCGGGCGAGACCAACGGCCTGCGGGTGTTCGCGGCGGATCCGGACTTCCTGTCGGCGGTCGAGGGGGCGCTGCAGCGCGGCACCTGGTTCGACGAGGCGAGCCGCGGACTGCCGGTCGCGGTGCTCGACGCGGCCGCGGCCGCCCGGCTCGGCATCGACGACACGGACGTGCGGGTCTGGATCGGCGGGCAGTGGTATGCCGTCGTCGGCATCCTCGACTCGGCGGGACTGGCCGACCAGATCGACTCGGCGGTGTTCATCGGAGACGCCTGGGCGCACGAGCACGTGCTCGGGGCCGGCGTGGACCCGGCCATCGACTCGATCTTCGTCCGCGTCGCGCCCGGGCGGGTCGGCGAGGTGCGCGAGGTGGTCGCGTCCGCGGCGAACCCGAGCTCGCCGTACGTGCAGGTCTCGAAGCTCTCCGACCTCGCGGGGGCGCGGGAGAGCGCGGACGACTCGCTCTCGGGCCTCGCGGTGGGCCTGGCCGCGATCGCGCTGCTGGTCGGCGGCATCGGCATCGCGAACACGATGGTGGTCGCGGTGCTGGAGCGCCGCGGCGAGATCGGGCTGCGACGCGCGCTCGGGGCGCGCTCCGGGCAGATCGCCGGGCAGTTCGTCGGCGAGGCGATCCTGCTCGCCGCGATCGGCGCCGTCGCGGGCGTCGCGGGCGGGGCGCTGACGGTGGTCGGCTACGCGGTGCTGCACGGGCAGCCGCCGGTCGTGCCGGCCGAGGTGCTCGTCGTCGGGCCGATCGTCGCGCTCGCCGTCGGCGTCGTCGCGGGGCTGTACCCCGCGCTCAGCGCCTCGCGCCTCTCCCCCACCGTCGCGCTGCGGGCGGTGTGATGACGGAGGAACGACGAAGGGCGGTCCCGTCGGGGACCGCCCTTCGTGCGTGGATCGGGGACTAGAAGTCCATCCCGCCGCCCATGTCGCCACCGCCGACGGGGGCCGGGTTCTTCTCCGGCTTGTCGGCGACGACGGCCTCGGTCGTGAGGAAGAGGCCCGCGATCGAGGCGGCGTTCTGCAGCGCCGAACGGGTCACCTTGACCGGGTCGTTGATGCCCGCGGCGAGCATGTCGCCGTACTCCCCGGTCGCGGCGTTGAGGCCGTGGCCGGTCGGCAGGTTGCGGACCTTGTCGACGACGACGCCCGGCTCGAGCCCCGCGTTGAGCGCGATCTGCTTGAGCGGCGCCTCGACGGCGACCTTGACGATGTTCGCGCCCGTCGCCTCGTCGTCCGAGAGCGAGAGCTTCTCGAACGCCGACTTGCCGGCCTGGATGAGGGCGACGCCACCACCGGCGACGATGCCCTCCTCGACGGCCGCCTTCGCGTTGCGGACGGCGTCCTCGATGCGGTGCTTGCGCTCCTTGAGCTCGACCTCGGTCGCCGCGCCCGCCTTGATGACGGCGACGCCGCCGGCGAGCTTCGCGAGGCGCTCCTGGAGCTTCTCGCGGTCGTAGTCCGAGTCCGTGTTCTCGATCTCCTGACGGATCTGCTTGACCCGCCCGGCGATCTCCTCCGCGTCGCCCGCGCCCTCGACGATGGTCGTCTCGTCCTTGGTGACGATGACCTTGCGCGCCTGACCGAGCAGGTCGAGCGTCGCGTTCTCGAGCTTGAGGCCGACCTCCTCGGCGATGACCTGACCGCCGGTGAGGATCGCGATGTCCTGGAGCTGCGCCTTGCGGCGGTCGCCGAAGCCGGGGGCCTTGACCGCGACCGACTTGAAGATGCCGCGGATCTTGTTCACGACGAGCGTCGCGAGCGCCTCGCCCTCGACGTCCTCGGCGATGATCAGGAGCTGCTTGCCGGCCTGGATCACCTTGTCGACGATCGGGAGCAGGTCCTTGATGTTCGAGATCTTCGAGTTGACGATGAGGATGTACGGGTCCTCGAAGACCGCCTCCTGACGCTCCGGGTCGGTCACGAAGTACGCCGACAGGTAGCCCTTGTCGAAGCGCATGCCCTCCGTGAGCTCGAGCGTCGTGCCGAAGGTGTTCGACTCCTCGACGGTGACGACGCCCTCCTTGCCGACCTTGTCGATCGCCTCGGCGATGAGCTCGCCGATCTCCGGGTCCGCGGCCGAGATGGACGCGGTCGCCGCGATCTCGTCCTTGGTCTCGATCTCCTTGGCCTGCTCGATGAGCGCGTCGACGACCGCGGCGGTCGCCTTCTCGATGCCGCGCTTGAGGCCGATCGGGTCGGCGCCGGCCGCGACGTTGCGCAGGCCCTCCTTGACGAGCGCCTGCGCGAGGACGACCGAGGTGGTCGTGCCGTCACCGGCGACGTCGTCGGTCTTCTTCGCGACCTCCTTGACGAGCTCCGCGCCGATCTTCTCGTACGGGTCGTCGAGCTCGATCTCCTTGGCGATCGAGACGCCGTCGTTCGTGATGGTGGGGGCGCCCCACTTCTTCTCGAGGACCACGTTGCGGCCGCGCGGGCCGAGGGTCACCTTGACCGCGTCGGCAAGCGTGTTGAGGCCGCGCTCGAGGCCGCGGCGCGCCTCTTCGTCGAAAGCGATGATCTTCGCCATTGTGCTTCTCGTCCCTCCCGGACGTCAGGGTCTACTGGCACTCCGAAGGAGGGAGTGCCAGCGTCGACGTTAGCACTCGGGACGGTTGAGTGCAAAGGCGCTAGGACGCGAGCTGGACGGACTCCGCCTGGGGCCCCTTGGCGCCCTGGCCGACCTCGAACGTGACCTTCTGGCCCTCCTCGAGGACCTTGTAGCCGCTCATCTGGATCGCCGAGAAGTGGACGAAGACGTCCTCGCCGCCCTCGTCGAGGGTGATGAACCCGTAGCCCTTCTCCGCGTTGAACCACTTGACGGTTCCCTGTGCCATGTGCGCCGTGCTCCCTGGTGCCGTGATGCGATGAAGCGATGCTAGGGCGCGCGAACGCCGCGAATTGACGAGGAAGGGCTCGGGGGCCCATATTTCACAAGCACGTAACGCGCCCGTGACAGCCCCGAGACATCCGGCTACTCCGCGGGCGCCTCTTCCTCCGGCGCGGGCTCCGGCTGCGGCACCGCGGGGTGATCGGCGCCGAGCACGACGACGATCGGCTGGCCGGGGTACTGGGCAGGATCGATGAAGCGCACCTCGCCGGCCTCGCCGAGGCCGAGCGCCGCCAGGACGCCGCGCGCGACGTCGGCGTTCGCCTCGTCCGCGTAGTAGACAACGGTGTCGAGCACGTCGCGGGTGCCCGCGGCGGCGCGGGTGCCGACCGGCCAGCCCAGACCGGCCAACTCGTCGCCGACCGTGTTCTGCAGGCCGTTCACCGGCGTGCCGTTGAGGATCATGATCGTGAGCCCGCGGGCGACCGCGTCCTCGGCGGTGGCGACGGGCGGCGGCGCGGGGGTGTCGGTCGGCGTCGGCGTGGGCACGAGCTCGGGCAGGAAGGGGAAGTTGAAGTCGAGCCCCTGGCCGGTCGGGCTGGTCTGGCGCATGTATCGATCGACGACGAAGAGGCCCGCGGCCGTGATCACGATGAGGCCGACGAGGAAGAGGACGAGACCGAGCCAGCCGCCGCCGCGACGGACGGGACCGCGATGGGAGCCGACCCTGCCCGGTTCGCGTGTGAGCGCGTCGAAGCGGTCCCTCGCCTTGGCCATTGTCTCAGTCTAGGATGGCGCCGCTGGACGCCCGGTACATGGAGCGGTGCGGTATGCCGGCCTCGTCATACTCGGCGCCGAAGGGCCGATAGCCGAAGCGCTCGTACAGGCCGACGACGTACGACTGCGCGTGGAGCATCGACGCGCCGCCCTCCGCGTCGATGACCTCGAGCGCCGCCTCCATGAGCCGTCGCGAGAGGCCGTCGCCCCGGCGGTCGGCCCGCACCGCGACGCGGCCGATGACGCGGTGCGCGTCGCGATGCTCCGGCGTCTCGTTCCAGAGGATCCGCAGGTAGCCGGCGCAGCCGCGCTCGTCCTCCGTCCAGACGTGCACCGTCCGCGGCTCCCGGTCGCGGCCGTCCAGCTCCTCATCGTCGGCCCTCTGCTCCCACATGAAGACGTCGCATCGCAGTTTGAGGAACGAATACAGCTCGTCGAGGGTTAGATCGTTCCAGGACTTGACCCGCACCAGGCGATTCTAAGGAGGCGGCGACATGGCGTACGACGTCATCAAGACGGATGAGGAGTGGCGGCAGATCCTCGGACCGGACCAGTTCGCGATCCTGCGGCAGGCGGCGACCGAGCGGCCGTGGACCGGCGAGCTGCTCGAGGAGCACCGCGCGGGGACGTACTCGTGCGGCGCGTGCGGCGCCGTGCTGTTCGAGGCGGACACGAAGTTCGACTCGCACTGCGGCTGGCCCTCGTTCTACGAGGCGATCCGGCCCGACGCGGTGGAGTACATCGAGGACCGGACGCACGGCATGCTGCGCACGGAGGTGCGCTGCGCGACCTGCGGCTCGCACCTCGGGCACGTCTTCCCGGACGCGCCGCAGACCCCGACGGGCGACCGCTTCTGCATGAACTCCCTCGCCCTGAAGTTCACCCCGGCAGCGTGAGCTCGGACGATCGCGTGGGGTGATTTCGAGACGGCCCTGACGGGCCTCCTCGATCACCGGAGGTTGAGGAGGCGCGCAGCGCCGTCTCGAAACCACCTCGACGAGCGGCCTCGGTACCATCGAGGGACGCCCTCTTAGCTCATCAGGTAGAGCGACGCCCTTGTAATGCGTAGGTGGCCGGTTCGAGTCCGGCAGAGGGCTCCCTGGTGGTTTCGAGACGGCGCTGACGCGCCTCCTCGACCACCGGGGGAAGACGGCGCTGCGCGCCTCCTCGACCGCCGAGAGCGGGGCTAGGAGCGGGACTCGACGAAGGCGCGGAAGTCGGCCGGATCGTAGCCGCCGGGGAACTGCTCGGTGTTGACGAGCACCGTCGGGGTCGCCCGGATGCCCGCCTCGAGCGAGCGCTGGGTCCACTCCCCGACCCAGTCGCCGAACCAGCCGTCGCGGATGCAGTCGGCGGCGATGCCGGGCGCGGCCGCGGCGAGCTCCTCGTCCGTCAGGCCCGGCGTCCCCTCCTCGGGCTGGACCTCGTACAGCCGCTGGAAGTAGCCGAGCGCCTCCTCGGGCGCGTACTCGCCGACGCAGGCGAAGGCGCCGGCGGCGCGGGTCGAGTACGCCGTCCCCATCGACGCGCGGTCGAGGATCGCGATCGGGTGCACCCGGAGCGTCGCCTCGCCGCGCCCGACGAGGCGCTCGACGTAGTCGCCGTTCGCCTCCTCGAACATCCGGCAGAACGGGCAGAAGAAGTCGACCCAGATGTCGATCTGAGTCTCGCCGTCGCCGATCACGATCGCGCCCTGCACCGCGGAGGCCGGCTCGCTCGCCGGCGGGACGGGGGCCGGCGCGCCAGGGCTCCCGGGCGGGGCCACGGATCCCGGCACGCCGGGGACCGCCGGCGCGCACGCCGAGAGGCCGAGCGTCGCGCCCAGGGCGACGGTCAGCGCCGCGAGCCCGGCGGGCAGTCGACCGCGCACGGGCCTACGGCGTCGCGGTCGGCGTCGGCGACGGCGTCGCCGCCGAGTCCTCGAGGAACTGCACGCCCTGCGCCGAGTTCACGAACTGGCGGAACGTCGCCTGGTCGGTCAGCGAGCCGCTGTACTGCTGGCCGAACACCGTGCCGGTGTAGACCTGGCCGTTGACGTAGACCGTCGGCGTGCCCCCGACGCCGCGCTCGCCCATCGAGCGATCGGTCGCCGCCTCGGTCCAGTCCTTGAACCGCTGCTCCCGGATGCACGACTCGACGGAGGCGGACTTGGCGCCCGCCTCGCGCGCGAACTCGACCAGCTGGTCGTTCGTCAGGCCCTCGGAGGGCTCGGGCGGCTGGTTCTCGAACAGCAGCTCGTGGAAGCGCAGCACGCTGTCCGGCTGCTGGTCCGCGACGCAGCCGACCGCGTTCATCGCGCGCGTGGAGTACGCCGTGCCCATCGAGCTGCGGTCGAGGAAGGAGATGGGCAGGATCTCCAGCGACGCGGCGCCGGACTCCACCAGCGAGCGCAGGTACTCGGCGTTCGTCGCCTCGAACTGGCCGCAGAACGGGCACATGTAGTCGACGAAGACCTGGATCTGGATGACCTCGCTGCCGGTCGGCGTGGGCGCCGGCGCGGGCGTCTCGCCCGGCTCGAGCGCGGGCGTGCGCAGCACCTCGCCGCCAGCCTGGATGACCACGCCGTCGCTCGCCATGTTCGCCGGCCCGGGGCCGGCGGGCCGCACGGAGTTGACGATGACGAGCGCGATGACGGCCACGACGGCGAGCACGCCGACGACGATCCCGCTCTGCAGGAGGATGCGGTTGCGCTTCTCCTTCTTCCGCGCCTCCTCGCGCAGGAGGCGGGCCTGCTCGCGGGCCTGCTCGCGACGTTCGTTCTTCGTCAGGCGTCCGCCGGTCGGTGCGTTGTTCACGTGGCCCTCTCGAGTCGTTTCCGACAACCACGGAAGTCTAGCCGGGCGACGCTATGAACTACCTGCGCCGGAACCGGGACCAGGCATCGAAGCCGACCGCGATCAGGATGATCGCGCCGAGGGCGATGCCCTGGTACAGCGGGTCGATCTTCAGCAGCGTGAAGCCGTTGTAGAGCATCGCGATGAAGAGCACGCCGAGGACGGTGCGCCAGACCGCGCCCTCGCCGCCGAGGATCGAGGTGCCGCCGACGACGATGCCCGCGAGCACGGTGAACGTGAGCGTCGTCGCGATCGAGTCGTTCTCCGGCACGGACGGCGTGCGGGCGAGGTCGATGACGCCGGCGAGCCCGGCCGCGAGCCCCGCGAGCGCGAAGGTCGCGATCCGGACGACGTTGACCCGGATTCCGGCGAGCCGCGCCGCCTCCGCGTTCCCGCCGGCGGCGTAGACGTAGCGGCCGAACTTGGTCCGCCACAGCACGATGCCGAGCACGACGATCACGACGAACGCGATCCAGATCGGCAGCGAGATGCCGAGCGGCTTCGTCGTGGCGAGCCAGCGGAACTCCTCGAAGTCGACCCGGATCTGGCCGATGCCCTCCTTGCCGAACTGCGAGACGAGCTTGGTCGCGCCGAGCAGGATGAACGACATCGCGAGCGTCGCGATGAGCGGATTGATCCTGAGATAGGTGCTGATGATGCCGTTGACGATGCCCACCAGCAGGCCGGCGAGCACCGCGACGACGATCCCGGTCGCCGCGCCCGCGACGCCGCCGACCTTGACGATGAGCGTCCCGCAGACGACCGCCGTGAACATGTAGGTCGCGCCGACGGAGAGGTCGAGGCCGCCCGCGATGAGGACGAGCGTCGACGCCGCCGCGACGATGAGCAGGCCCGCCTGCCGGTCGAGGACGTTCGTGATGTTGAGCGGGGTCAGGAAGTTCGACCCCGGGAACGCCGACAGGAAGATGAAGACGACGAGGAACGGCACGACGATCGCGATGGAGCGCCACGGGATGCGGCTCGCGAACGACGGCGGGGTGTCCGGCGTCTTGACGGCGGTGGTGGACGTGACGCGGTCCCTGGTCTCGGTCATGCAGATTTCCCACTCGTGATCGGTTCCGCGAAGGCCGCGGTCAGGACGTGCTCCTCGGTCATCCGCTCGCCGGCCAGCTCGGCGACGATCCGGCCGCCGCGGACGACGAGGACGCGGTGCGCGAGGCCGAGGATCTCCTCGACGTCCGAGGAGACGACGAGGACGCCGACGCCGGCGGCGGCCTGCTCGGCGATGAGGTCGTAGATGGCGCGGCGCGAGCCGACGTCGACGCCGCGGGTCGGCTCGTCGGCGATGAGCACGCGGCGGCGGCGCTCGAGCGCCCGGGCGAAGAGCACCTTCTGCTGGTTCCCGCCGGAGAGCGCCGAGACGTTGCGCCGGTCGTCGCCGGCGACGGTGACGCGGGCGAGCAGCGCACGCGCCTCGCGGCGCTCCGCCGCCGTGCGCACCCAGCCGCCGGCCGTCAGCCCGGACAGGTTCGACAGCGTGACGTTCTCCCGGATCGGCCGGCCGAGCACGAGCCCCTGCTCCTTGCGCGACTCGGGGATGAGGAACAGTCCCCCGCGCAGCGCGCCGTGGACGCTCGCGGCGACGTCCTCGCCGGCGACCCGCACCGTCCCGCCCGTGCGCCGGCTCGCGCCGAAGATCGCGTGCGCGAGCTCGCTGCGGCCGGCGCCGACGAGCCCCGCGAGCCCGACGATCTCGCCCGCGCGGACCTCGAGGCTCACGCCGTTCACACCCGGCGCGACGAGGTCGCGGACCTCGAGCACCGTCTCGGCGCCCTCGGGCGCCGGCGACCGCTCGGGGAAGACGGAGCCGAGCGTTCGGCCGAGCATGCCCTCGATGAGGCTCGCCTCCGTCTCCTGCGCGGCGGGGGCGGTGCGGATGAGCCGGCCGTCGCGGAGGATCGTGACGGTGTCGGCGAGCTCGAGCACCTCGCCGAGGAAGTGCGAGATGAGCAGCACGGTGCGGCCCTGCGCGGCGAGCCGCCGGACGACGCCGTGCAGCAGCTCGGTGTCGTGGCCGGCGAGCGCGGCGGTCGGCTCGTCCATGATGATGAGCGAGGCGCCACGGGCGAGCGCGCGCAGGATCTCCACCTTCTGCTGATCGGCCGTGCGCAGCGAGCCGACGGGCGCGTCGGGGTCGAGCTCGAAGCCGGTCGGCCCGGCGAGGTCGAGGTACTGCCGGCGCAGCCGCTTGCGATTGAGGAACGGGCCGCTGCGCGGCTCGCGGCCGAGGAAGACGTTCTCCGCGACGGTGAGCGCCGGCACCAGGGCGAGCTCCTGCGCGATCGTCGCGATGCCGCGGTCGAGCGCCTCGCGCGGCGTGCCGAAGGCGAGCGTCTCGCCGTCGACGACGAGCGAGCCCTCGTCGGCGGTGTACAGGCCGGCGATGATCTTGCTCAGCGTCGACTTGCCGGCGCCGTTCTCCCCGACGAGGGCGTGGACGGTCCCGGGCTCGATCGCGAGGTCGATGCCCTGCAGGACCGGCGTCCCGCCGAAGGACTTGCCGACACCCCGCAGCTCCACACGGAGCTGCGGGGCGTCGGCGGCCGGCGTGTCGGCTGGGCTCAACCCGCCCATTCGCCTTCGAACTGGTCGGCGGTGTCCTGCGTGATGACGCCGTTGTTCGGGAAGTCCGCGAACGGGTCGATGTCGCCCTGGTCGCCCTCGCCGCGGAGCGCCTTGATGAGCGCCTCCATGCCGAGCCGGCCCTCGGTCGCGGGCGCCTGGAGCACGTCGGCGAACACCTCGCCGGCCGCGACCTTGCCCTGGCCCCAGACGGAGCCGCCGTAGCCGACGAACAGGAAGTCGCTCGTCGCCTGGCCGGCCGCCTCGAGCGCGAGGAAGGCGCCCTGAAGTCCCTGGTCGCTCGTCGCGATGAGGTCGACATTGGGGTTGGCGGTGAGGATGTCCGCGACCGCGGTCTGCGCGGCGGCCGGGTTGTAGAACGTCTCGCCCTCGGCGACGACCGTCACGGGCGAGCCCGCGGTCGCCTCGGTGAAGCCGTCCCACAGCGCGATGCCGACGGCCGAGGCCTTGACGTCGTGGAGATAGGCGACGTTGCACGGGTCCAGGTTCTGCGAGGCGCAGGCCGCGACCGTCTGCTCGCCGAACTTGAGGCCGAGCTCGTACGGCACGAACACGACGTTCGCCGACAGGCCGTCGACCTGCGTCGCCGCCGTGGTGAAGTCGTCGCCGAGGATCTGGTCGATGTTGACGACGGTCAGGCCGGCCGCGATGGCGTCCGAGACGGCGTCGACGATCGTCGGGCCGAAGACGGGCTGGGTGATGATGCCGTCGTACTGGCCCGAGGCGATGACGTCCTGGATCAGGTCCGCCTGCAGGTCGGGGTCGAGGTTGCCGTCGAACACCGTGACGTTCGCGTTGTTCGCGGCGGCGACCTCCTGGGCGGCGGCGAGCATCGGCTCGTCGTAGGTGTTCGCGACGGCGAACGAGATGTAGGCGATCTCGAGCGGCTCGTCGGAGGGGGCGGCCGTGTCGTCGCCGGAGGGCGTGCCGCCCCCGGCGCAGGCCGCCAGCGTCAGGGCTGCGGCCGAGACCGCCGCCAGCGCGCCGAGACGGCCGAACGCCGTCGCGCGGGATTGCATCATGATTTCTCCCTTGAAATCGGACCTCGGTCGAGCGCGTCCCCATCGACGCGCCCCATGGTGCATGGTGCTTCAGCCGCACTGTACACCCGAGCACCCTCACTGCACAGTCTCGTTACCCAACCGCGACGTGGACGGCGTTCCTCCGGCCCTCCGTCCCGGCGCGCGCCCGAGCGCGACGTGGAAGAATCGCGGCATGGCCTCGGTCACCTTCGAACGCGCGACGCGGATCTATCCGGGGGCCACCCGGCCGGCCGTCGACGCCGTCGACCTGTCGATCGCCGACGGCGAGCTCATGGTGCTGCTCGGCCCGCCCGGCTGCGGCAAGTCGACGCTGCTGCGGATGCTCGCCGGCCTCGAGGAGGTCGACGAGGGCCGCATCTGGATCGGCGACCTCGACGTCAGCGACGTGCCCGCGGCCGATCGCGACATCGCCGTCGCCTTCGAGTCCTACGCGCTCTACCCGCACATGACCGTCGCCGAGAACATGGGCTTCGCGCTCAAGGTGCTCGGCGTGCCGAAGGCGGAGCGCGTCGCGCGAGTCGAGGAGGCCGCCCGGCTGCTCGACCTCGAGGCGGTCCTCGGGAAGCGGCCGAAGGACATCTCCGGCAGCCAGCGGCAGCGCGTCGCGATGGGCCGCGCGATCGTGCGGCGACCCCAGGTCTTCCTGATGGACGAGCCGCTCGGCAACCTCGACGAGGAGCTGCGCGCCCAGACCCGCGCGCAGATCCAGCAGCTGCAGCGGAAGGTCGGCGTGACGACCGTCTACGTCACGAGCGACCCGGCCGAGGCGTTCATCGTCGGCGACCGGATCGCGGTCCTCGACAGGGGCGTGCTGCAGCAGGTCGGGACGCCCGAGGAGCTGCGCGCCGCGCCGGCGAACGAGCTCGTCGCCGAGTACACCGGAAGGACCGGTGGTTGAGGCGCGCCCTCGGCGCGTCTCGAGACCACCCCACGATCCATGCCCGGCTCCCTGCGCATCACCGCCGCGACCGCCGGCGACGGGCTGCTCGACCTGCCCTGGGACCAACCGCTCGAGCGCTGGCCGGAGGAGGCGATCGCGGCGCTGCCGAAGGGCATCTCCCGGCACGTCGTGCGGCTCGCGCACCTCGAGGACCACGTCGTCGCGATCAAGGAGACGACCGACGCGCTCGCCGTGCGGGAGTACGAGATGCTGCGGACGCTGCGCCACCTCGACGTGCCGTGCGTCGAGCCGGTCGCCGTCGTCGCCAACCGCGCCGACGGGGCGGGCCGCCCGCTCGACACCGCGCTGGTGACCCGGCACCTGCGGTTCTCCATGCCGTACCGGGCCGTGTACTCGCAGCGGCTGCGCCCGGGCACCGCGACCCGGCTCGTCGATGCGCTCGCCGTGCTGCTGGTGCGCCTCCATCTCGCCGGCTTCTTCTGGGGCGACGTCTCCCTGTCCAACACGCTGTTCCGCCGCGACGCCGGCGCCTTCGCCGCCTACCTCGTCGACGCGGAGACCGGCGAGCTCTTCGAGACCGGGCTGACCGACGGCCAGCGCGAGCACGACCTGGAGATCGCGCGCATCAACATCGCCGGCGAGCTGCTCGACCTGCAGGCCGGCGACCGGCTCGAGGACGATATCGACCCGATCGCGGTGAGCGAGCGGATCGTGCAGAAGTACCGCGACCTCTGGCAGGAGCTCACCGGCACGGAGGAGTTCGGGCAGTCGGAGCGCTGGCGGATCAACCAGCGCGTCGAGCGGCTCAACGAGCTCGGCTTCGACATCGAGGAGCTGGAGATCCGCACCGACGACGCCGGCACGACCGTGCGCATCCAGCCGAAGGTCGTGGACGCGGGGCACCACTCCCGCCGGCTGATGCGGCTCACCGGCCTCGACACGGAGGAGAACCAGGCTCGCCGCCTGCTCAACGACCTCGACTCGTACCGCAGCCGCCTCGCCTCGAACGTCGACGAGGAGGTCGCCGCGCACGAGTGGCTCACGAAGGTCTTCGAGCCGGTGATCGCCGCGATCCCGCGCGAGCTGCGGGGCAAGTACGAGGCCGCCGAGATCTTCCACCAGCTGCTCGAGCACCGCTGGTACCGCGCGCAGAACGAGTCGCGCGACGTGCCGCTCTCCGAGGCGCTGACCAGCTACGTGGACACGGTGCTGCGCCACCGTCGCGACGAGCTGACGATCGTCGAGCCCGCGACCGACACGGGCGCGATCGTCATGATCGACGGCGAGTTCGAGTCCACGGACACCGGTCCGGGCGTCGACTGGCGCGACCTCGTCTGACCGCCCCTCTCCGCCCTTTCCCCTTCCCCTCCTCCGGAGAGGCTGTGCTACGGGGCGTGCTACGATCCCGGCATGACGACCATCACGCATCGCGAGCTGCGGAACAACTCCGCCGAGATCCTGCGCCGCGTCGCGGAGGGCGAGGCCTTCGACGTGTCGAACAACGGCGTCGTCGTCGCCCATCTCTCCCCGGTCGGCGCCCCGCGCTACCGGCTCCCCTTCCCCGTCTCCCGGCCGGCGACGCGGGTCGGCGGCTGGCACGATCTGCCCAAGCACGACTGGGGCGGCAAGAGCACCCAGCAGATCATCGACGAGGAGCGCGAGGAGCGGGTATGACGGCCGTCGTCGAGCCGGACGCGGTGCCGCTGATCGTCTACGTCGACACCTCCTCGGCGGTCAAGCTGCTCCGTCTCGAGCGCGAGTCCGCCGCCATGGCGGCATTCCTCGATCGGGCGGACGTCATACCGGTCTCCAGCGATCTGCTCGAGACCGAGCTCCGGCGGTCGGCCTGGCGGCACGGCGTGCCGCAGTCGTATGCGCAGGCCGCGCTGTCCGGCATCCACCTCACACCGATCGACCGGGCGCTGTTCCGCGGCGCCGGGCTGCTCGCCCACCCGGCGCTCCGCTCCCTCGACGCGCTCCACCTGACCGCCGCGCTCGAGGTGGAGGCGCAGGCGATCCTCACCTACGACGAGCGCATGGCCGAGGCGGCGATCGAGCTCGGGCTCGCGGTGGTCCGCCCGGAGGACGAGCCGGAAGAATAGCGGCATGAGCGCGCGCCCCGACGAGCCGACGCGTCGGCACGCCGCGCGGCGGCTGCCGCTCGCCCGCCTCGGCGAGTCCGTCGCGAAGCGGCCCTGGATCGCGATCGGCGCCTGGGCGGCCGTGCTCATCACCATCGTCGGCATCGCGCTCTTCGGCGTCACCGGCGAGAACCTGTTCGACCGGCTGAGCACGAGCGCCTTCGAGGTCGACTCGGAGTCCTCCCGCGGCCAGGACGTCCTCGCCTCCGAGCACGCCTCCGACTCCGTCACGCTGCTCGTGCACGGCGTCGCGCTCGACGACCCGCTCCTCGCGGCCGGCCTCGCCGACGCTCGCGAGCGCGTCGAGGCGATCGACTGGGCGGAGGGATGGCGCGGCGAGGTCACCGTCGCCGACCCGGTGACGATCGTGCGCGACGCCATGGTCGCCGCCCAGGACGAGGTCGACGCGCAGGCCGTCGCCGCGGCGCAGGCGCAGGCGGACGCCGAGGTCGCGCAAGCGGTCGCGGCCGGCCTCCTCCCGCCCGGCGCCGCCGCCCCGGTCCTCACGATCGACGACCTCCCCGCCGACGAGATCCCGCAGGTCGCCTGGGACGACGTCTACCCGGAGATCGACGACCCGGCGTTCTCGACCCTCGTCGCGCAGGACGAGCGCGGCGCGCTGCTCATCGCGACCCTCGAGGACGCCGAGGAGGTGCCCGAGGCGGTCGTGCACCAGGTCATCGACGCGCTCGAGGCGGGCGCCGACGAGCTGCGGGGCGAGCTGCCGGACGCGACCGTCGAGGTCGGCTCGACGACGCAGCTCATCGACTCGATCTTCGAGCAGTCGGAGCGCGACCTGCAGCGCGGCGAGACGATCGCCCTGCCGATCGCGCTCGTCATCATGCTCGTCGTCTTCGGCGGCTTCATCGCGGCCGGTCTGCCGCTCGTCGGCGCGGGCTCGGCGATCGCCGGCGGCTTCGGCCTGCTCTACGCCATGACGTTCGCGATGGACGTCAACTCGACGGTGCTCAACGTCGTGACGGCCGTGGGGCTCGGCCTCTCGATCGACTACGGGCTGCTCATGGTGTCGCGGTTCCGCGAGGAGTTCCGACGGATGGGACCCGCGCCGAGCGACCGGCGCGCACTCCGGGCGCGCGTCATCAAGGCGGTCGGCCGCACCGTCGACACCGCCGGCCGCACCGCGCTCTTCTCCGGCACGGTGTTCGCGATCGCCTCCGCGGGCCTGCTGCTCTTCGAGCCGGTGACCGTGAAGGCGCTCGGCCTCGGCGCCCTGCTCGTCGCGGCGGTCGGCGTCGTCTCCGCCGCGACCCTCATGCCCGCGCTGCTCGCCGTCGCCGGTCCGCGACTCATCCGGCCGGGCCTGCTCACCCGCATCCCCGTCGTCGGCCGCTGGCTCAGCCGATTCGGCGACGTCGCGCCCGACGAGGGCGTGTTCTCACGCCTGACGCGCTGGGTCCAGCGCTTCCCCGTCGTCATCACCCTCGTCTGCATCGCCGCGCTCGCCGCGCTCGGCAGTCAGCTGTTCGGCCTGCGCATCGCGAACACCGCCGTCGACGTCGTCCCGGAGTCCTCGACGCAGTACACCTTCGTCACGACGATCCGAGACGAGTTCCCGGACGCCGCGACGCCGCGGGTCGCGATGGTCGCCCGCACCGAGCTCGATCTCGAGCGCTGGATCGGCGAGGCCGAGGGGCTCGATCTCGTCGAGTCGATCGGCGCGCCGCGCGAGGCCGGCCAGGGGTACGTCGCGAACGTCCAGGTCGAGCCGCGGGACGGGGTGCTCGTCGTCCCCGAGCTGCGCGAGATCCGGCCGGACGGCGTCGAGGGCTGGGTCGTCGGCTCGGACGCCTCGACGTTCGACCTCGGCCAGTCGCTCGCGCGGGACGCGCCGTGGGCCATGCTGCTCATCGGGCTCGTCACCCTGATCTTCCTCTTCATGTCCACCGGCTCGTTCGTCGTGCCGGTCAAGGCGCTGCTGATGAGCGCGCTCTCGCTCTCGGCCGCGATCGGCGTGCTGGTCTGGGGCTTCGAGCAGGGCAACCTCGCGGGCATCATGCACTTCGACGCCGCGCAGATCCACGGCGTCGACATCGTCGTGCTGCTGCTCGCGCTCGTCTTCGGCTTCGGGCTGGCGATGGACTACGAGATGTTCATCCTGAGCCGGATCATGGACCTGCTCCACCGGGGCGTGCCCGCGCGCCGCGCGATCGAGCTCGGCCTGCAGCGCTCGGGCCGGATCATCACCTCGGCGGCGCTCATCATCGTCGTCGTGTTCGGCGGCTTCGCCTCCGGGGACCTCCCGGTCATCAAGGGCCTCGGCGTCGCGCTCGCCGCCGCGGTCCTGCTCGACGCCACGATCGTGCGCATGCTCCTCGTCCCCGCCCTGATGACCTGGGGCGAGCGCATCATGTTCTGGGCGCCGCGCTGGGCGAAGCGCCTCCACGCCCGCATCGGCCTCAGCGAGTAGCGGCGACACCCACCCGCAGGTTGAGGAGCCGACGCCGTCGGCGTCTCGAAACCAGGCCCTCGCGCGCGGTGGTTTCGAGACGGCTGCCGCGCAGCCTCCTCGACCGCCGAAGTGGGACAACACCGCCGCAGGCGGTGGTTTCGAGACGGCGCTGACGCGCCTCCTCAACCACCGAAGCTGGTCAACCATCGCTGGTCGAGGAGCGCCGCAGGCGCGTCTCGAGGCCAGCCGCCGCCGACCCGATCAGACCAGGAGCTTGATCGGGTGCTCGATGTAGTCGACGAAGGCCTGCATCCACTCGGCCGCGAGCGCGCCGTCGACGGCACGGTGGTCCGCCGAGAGCGTCACGGTCATCACCGAGGCGACCGCGAGCTGCCCGTCGTCGCCGACGACCGCCCGCGGCTTCGCGGCGGAGACGGCGAGGATGCCGGACTGCGGCGGGTTGAGGATCGCCGAGAACTCGTCGACGCCGTACATGCCGAGGTTCGACACGGCGAACGACCCGCCCTCGAGCTCGTCGAGCTTGATCCTCCCCGCCCGCGCGCGGGCGGCGTAGTCGGCGACGGTGCGCTGGATGTCACCCAGCGACAGCCGCTCGACGCCGCGGACGACGGGCGTGACCAGGCCGTTCTCGATCGCGATCGCGACGCCGATGTCGACGCCGGTGAACTGCCGGATCGAGTCCCCGTTCCAGATCGCGTTCGCCGCGGGCACCTTGACGAGCGCCTTCGCGACCGCCTTGAGCACGAAGTCGTTGACCGAGATCTTGACGTCCGACTCCTCGTTGACCTGCTTGCGCAGATCCAGCAGCGCGTCCGTGCGGACGTGCGCGGTGACATAGAAGTGCGGGACGGTGGACTTCGACTCGGTGAGCCGGCGCGCGATCGCCTTCCGCATGCCGGTGAGCGGGACGTCGGTGAACGCGGCGGGCTGGCCGGGCGCCGGGGGCGGGGTGGTCGCGGACGAGGTGCCCTTCGACTCGCCTTCGGCTCGCTCAGGGACCGATGCGGCGGCGGCCGGCGCGGACTCGACGTCGCGGCGGGTGATGCGGCCGTCGGGACCCGTGCCGGCGAGGGCGCTCAGATCGACGTTGCGCTCCTTCGCGAGGCGGCGGGCGAGCGGCGAGGCGAAGACGCGGTCGCCGTGGTCCTCACCGGTGGTTGAGGAGTCCGCGCCAGCGGACGTCTCGAAACCACCTTGCGCGGCGGGCTTCTCGGCCTCGTCGCTCGTGGCGGTGGTTTCGACAGGCTCAACCACCGGGGTCGGCGCGGGCGTGCCCTGCTCCGTCGGGGCGGCCTCGTCGGGCGCCGCGGCGGTCTCGGAGCCGATCTCGGCGAGCGCCCGATCGATGTCCGCCTCGGACTCGCCCTCCGCGGTGATGACGAGGATCGGCGTGCCGACATCGACGTTCCGTCCCGCGGGGACGAGGAGCCGGCCGACCGTGCCGTCCACCTCGGCGGCGAACTCGACGACGGCCTTCTCCGTCTCGATCTCGGCGATCAGGTCGCCGACCTTGATCGCCTGGCCGGGCTCGACGAGCCAGGTCTGGATCGCGCCCTCGGTGACCTGCGCGAGCGCGGCGGGCATGCGGACGATGTTCACCATCTCAGCTCCTCCCGAAGCCCTTGCGGATCGCCTCGAGGCCCGCGACGACCTCCTCGGTCTTCGCGATCGCCGCGCGCTCGAGCACCTTCGAGATCGACGGCGAGGCCTCCCCGCCCGTGACGCGCTGCACGGGCTGGTCGAGCCAGTCGAAGTAGCGGCGCTGGATCTCGTCGGCGAGCCAGGCGCCGTAGCCGGGACCCTTCGCGCCCTGCTCGACGATCAGCACCGCGTTCGTCTTCCTGATCGACTCGCCGATGGTCTCCCAGTCGATGGAGGCGCGGTCGAGCCAGCGGAGGTCGATGAGCTCCGCGTCGACGCCGGTCTGCTCGATCGCCTCGGCCGCGTGATGGACCATCGAGAGGTAGGTGAGGACGGTGACGTCCTTGCCCTCGCGGCGGACGACCGCCGCGCCGGGGCCGGGCGGGATGATGTAGTCGAGCGGGCCGTCCGGCACGCGATCGGCCTGCCCGTAGAGGTCCACGTGCTCGATGACGAGCACCGGGTCCTCGATGGCGAGCGCCGCGTTCATCAGGCCGACATAGTCGGCCGCGTTCGACGCCGCGACGATCCGCCAGCCGGCGCTCGTCGCGAAGATGCCGGCGGGGTCCATCAGGTGCTGCGAGCCGTAGCCGACGCCCATCGCGACCTTGGTGCGCAGCACGAGCGGCACGGTGTTGTTGTTCCCGAACATGTGGCGAACCTTGCCGACCTGGTTGAACACCTGGTCCGCCGCGACCCACATGAAGTCCGGGTACATGAACTCGACGACCGGGTGGTAGCGCCCGTCCAGCGCGAGACCGCCGGCGAGCCCGAAGAAGCCGTTCTCCGAGATCGGCGTGCCGATGACGCGGTCCTCGCCGTACTTCTTGGCGAGGCCCTTCGTCGCGCCGTTCGTGCCGCCGTTCAGTCGGTGCACGTCCTCGCCGAGCACGACGATGCGCGGGTCCTGCTCCATCGCGCGGTCCATCGTCTGCGCGACCGCGTCGACGTACTTGAGCTCGGTCCAGCCGCCGGTCCAGTCGGCGGGATCGGCGACGGGCAGCCCCTCGAGCTCCTTCAGGTCGGAGCGGATGCCGACGTCGACGAAGGAGGTCTCGGGCCACAGCGACGGGATGATGCGGCGCTTGCCGGCGTGCTCCGGGTCGTCCTCGATGAGCGCGGCCGCGGCCGCGTGGGCGGAGGCGAGCGCCTGCTCGCGGACCGAGGCGATGCCGGCGTCGTCGATGAGCCCGAGCGCCTTCATCTCGGTGCCCATGCGCTCGAGCGGGTCGCGCGCGCGCCACTCCGCCTCCTCCTCCTTCGTCCGGTAGCCGAACGCCGACCCGGGGTACGGGCCGTTCTGGTGGAAGAAGCGGTAGACCTCGGCCTCGACGATCGCCGGGCCCTCGCCGGCGCGCATCCGCTCGAACGCCTGCTCGGTCGCGAGGTGCACGGCGAGCGGGTCCATCCCGTCGACGCGCCAGGAGGGGATCGAGAAGCCCTGGCCGCGAACGGAGAAGCGGATGTCGGCGGTGACGTCGCCCGCGTAGGTCGAGACCGCGTAGAGGTTGTTCTCGATGAAGTACATCACCGGGAGCTTCCAGGCGGAGGCGAGGTTGAAGGACTCGAGGACGGAGCCGATCTGGCTCGAGCCGTCGCCGAAGTAGTTGATCGTCACGTTGTCGGTGCCCGAGTGCTTCTGCGCCCAGGCGTTGCCGGTGGCGATCGGGGCGCCGCCGCCGACGATCGCGTTCGTGCCGAGCGCGCCGGCCTCGAGCCACTGCAGGTGCATGGAGCCGCCGCGGCCGCCGGAGAAGCCCTGGGCGAGGCCGAGGATCTCGGCGAGGGTGCGCTGGAGGACCGCCTGCAGCTCGCCGTTCACGAGCTCGTTCAGGTCGAGCTGCGGGACGGCGTGCTTGATGACCTTCGCGAGGAACTGGTGGTGGCCGCGGTGCGAGCCGTTGACGGCGTCGGCGGAGGAGAGGCCGATGATCGAGCCGACGGCGCCGCCCTCCTGTCCGATCGAGGAGTGCGCGGGGCCGTGCAGGAGGCCCTCGCCGGCGAGCTCGAGCACGACCTCCTCGAAGGCGCGGATGATGTGCAGCTGCCCGAGCATGTTCTTCAGCAGCGCGGGATCGGCCGCCTGCCAGTCCTCGGGCGTCGTCTCGAGCTGGACCCAGGGGACTCCGGTCTCGAGCGGGGTGATCTTCGGCATCCTTGCCTCCGTGTCGGGTGCGCGTTGATTCCGGCGCGTGGCGCCGCAGGCACTCTAGCCCGCGATTGCATCCAAAATCAAGCAGAAGCTCAGGAACTCCTAGCGTTCTCGCGGTGAATCCGTCATGATGTATCCAATTCGCATCCGTCTGACGAGGAGGTCGACATGGCGATTCCTGGAATGCGAGGGTCCGATCACATCGGGTTCACGGTACCCGATCTCGATGAGGCGGAGGCCTTCCTGGTCGGCGTCCTCGGCGCCGTCCCGATCTACACGCTCGGCGCGAAGCGCGACGACGAGGGCGACTGGATGACGCGGCAGATCGGCGTCTCCCCGCGCGCCGTCATCGAGGAGATCCGCTTCTACCGACTCGGCAACGGCTCCAACCTCGAGGTGTTCAAGTACACGGCCCCGGAGGGCCAGGCCCCCCAGCCGAAGAACTCGGACATCGGCGGCCACCACCTCGCCCTGTACGTCGACGACATGGACGAGGCGATCGCCTACCTGAAGGCGAAGGGCGTCGAGGTGATGGGCGAGCCGATCCCGAGCGCCGGCGCCGCGCTCGGTCAGCGCTGGATCTACTTCCGCGCACCGTGGGGGATGCAGTTCGAGCTGGTGTCCTACCCGGGCGGCAAGGCGTACGAGGCGGACGCCCCCGTCAAGCTCTGGCATCCCGCGCACCCGGGCGAATGACCGAGGACGAGCGCACGCACGGCGCCGCCGGCGCCCGCATCGCCGCGCGCATCCGCGACGCGATCCTCTCCGGCGAGTACGCGCCGGGCGCGCGCATCCGCCAGGAGGACCTGGCCGACCGGCACGGCGCCTCCCGGCTCCCCGTCCGGGACGCGCTGCGGATGCTCGAGGCGGAGGGCCTGGTCACGGTCCGGGCGAACGCCGGCGCCTGGGTCTCCACGCTGACGCGCGCCGACTTCGAGGAGCTCTACCTCGTGCGCGAGCGTGTGGAGCCGCTGCTGCTGTCGTTCAACGTGCCGCTGCTGAGCGAGGAGGCGATCGGCCGGCTCGACGAGCTGGCACGCGAGATGGAGGCCTCGACCGACGTCGAGGCGTTCCTCGTGCTCGACCGGGAGTTCCACCTCTCCTGCTACCAGGCGGCGAGCACCAGCGTGCTCGGCGAGCTCATCACCCAGCTGTGGAACCGCACTCAGCACTATCGCCGGGCGTTCACGCGGGTGTTCCGCGACGAGGGCGACCGCAGCGTGCACCACGACCACCATCTCATCGTCGGCGCGCTGCAGCGCCGGGACGCCGAGGAGGCCGAGCGCGTGCTCGGGCTGCACATCCGCCGCACCCGCCTCGAGCTCGAGCGCCACCCCGAGGTCTTCGGCACGACCGCCGGTTGAGGAGCCGCACAGCGGTGTCTCGAAACCAGACCATCGGGCATGCTGGTTTCGAGACGGCCTCCGGCCTCCTCAACCAGCGATCTGCGAAGGAGCCCCCGTGGAGTACATCAGGCTCGGCCGGAGCGGCCTCGAGATCTCGCCCATCGCGGTCGGGGCGATGTCGTACGGCTATCCGGACCGGGGCAGCCACGCCTGGACGCTCGGTCCGGAGGACTCGCGGGAGATCATCCGGACGGCGCTCGACCTCGGGATCAACACCTTCGACACCGCGAACGTCTACTCCGACGGCACCGCCGAGGAGATCCTCGGCACGGTGCTCGCCGAGCTCGGGGTGCGCGAGGAGCTCGTCATCGCGACGAAGGTCTACGGCCGCGTCGCGCCCGGGCCGAACCGTGAGGGACTCTCGCGCAAGGCGATCATGCAGGAGGTCGACCACTCGCTGCGCCGGCTCGGCGTCGAAACCATCGACCTGCTGCAGATCCACCGCTTCGACAAGGTCACGCCGCTCGACGAGACGCTGATCGCGCTCGACGACCTGGTCCGTGCCGGCAAGGTGCTCTACCTCGGGGCGTCGTCGATGGACGCCTGGCGGTTCGTCCAGGCGAGAGAGCGCCAGCGGGAGCTCGGGCTCGCCACCTTCGTCTCGATGCAGAACCAGTACTCGCTCATCGCGCGCGAGGACGAGCGCGAGCTCATCCCCTACTGCGCGGAAGTCGGCGTCGGGCTCGTGCCGTGGAGCCCGCTCGGGCGCGGCAAGCTGGCGCGGCCATGGGGCACGCAGACCGCGCGGACCGAGACCGACGACATCCAGAGGGTCGGCTACCAGCAGGCGGTCGCCTCCGACGAGGCGGTGGTGAACGCGGTGCAGCAGCTCGCGGAGGAGCTCGGCCGGCCGATGGCGCACGTCGCGATCGCCTGGCTGCGGCGGCGACCGGCGTTCTGCGCACCGCTCATCGGGGCGACGAGGCCCTCGCACCTGACCGACGCGGTCGCGGCGCTCGACCTCCAGCTGACCGACGAGCAGGCGGCGCGGCTCGAGGCGCCGTACGTCCCGAGGATGCCGGAGCTCTACTGAGCGGAGTCCGGTGGTGGTTTCGAGACGCCGCTGCGCGGCTCCTCAACCACCGGAGAAGGGAAGCGGCCGGGTGGTTTCGAGACGGTCGCTCCGCGGCTCCTCAACCACCGGAGAGAAGACCTCGCTGGTTGAGGAGGCCGCAGGCCGTCTCGAAACCAGCCCCGACCGGGGCAGCACGTCAGGGGCGGACGATCGGGGTGATCTCCGCTCGATCCCGGCTCGCCGCGAGCGCGAGGTTCAGGTCGCCGAGGCCGTAGACGCCGCCGATCATCGCCTCGACGTCGATCGCGCCGGACTCGAGCAGCCGCGTGAACTGCGCGACGTCCCGTCGCATGTCGAGCCGGCCCGACTGGCTCGAGCGCACGTCGCGGCCGCGGAGCGCCAGATCGAAGAGCGGCAGCTCGATCTCGCTGAACCGCTCGACGTAGCTCGTGAGCACCGTGACGCCGCCGTTGCGGGTGGCGAGGAACGCGTCGCGCACCGCCTCGAGCGTCCCGCCGGCGTCGAAGCCGTAGTCCGCGCCGCGTCCCGAGGTGAGCACGCGCACCGCCTCGGCGACCGGCCCCGCCGCCGGGTCGATCACGTCGGTCGCGCCGACGCGCGCCGCGATCTCGCGCCGGTGCGCGAGCGGCTCGACCGCGATGATCCGGCTGGCGCCGCGGGCCCGCGCCGCCTGGATCATCCAGAGCCCGATCTGCCCGCAGCCGACGACCACGACGGACGCCCCCGGCTCGACCCGCCCGACGTTGACGACGGCGCCCATGCCGGACACGATCCCGCAGCCGAACATCGCGAGCCACTCGTCCGGGAGGTCCGAGTCGACGGGGAAGACCTGCATCCCGCGGATCACGGTCGCCTCGGCGTACGTCCCGGAGTGGCCCGGCGCGCGCACCTCGAGGCCGTCGCGCGTCACGGCGTTGACGGGCGCGGGCACGAACAGTCCCTCGCACTGGTCGATCCGCCCGCTCGTGCACCAGAAGCACACGCCGCACTCCGGCGTCGCCGTGATGAGCACCCGCTGCCCGAGCCGGTGCCGGCCCTCGGCGCCGCGGTCGACCACCGTCCCGACGGCCGAGTGGCCGAGGAGGATCGGCAGGATGCCGGGCACCCGGCGCTCCGCGTCGCCGTCGATCGACAGCCAGTCGCTGAAGCAGAACGCGCTGGCCGCGACCTGCACGACGACATCCGCCTCGCCGGGATCGCGGAGCGCGACCGGCTCGACGCTGAACGCCTTCGCCCCGCTGCGGACGACGCCCGCCTCGATCTCAGTCGGCATGCTCGGCTCCTTCGTCTGCGCCCTTCGACTCGCGTTCGGCTCGCTCAGGGACCGGATGGTGGGGATGCCCGGGGGCCGGCGTCCGGCGCGGCACCGATCCCAGGCCGGCGAGCGCGACGGCGCCGACCGCCAGGACCGCGCCGAGGATCGAGCCCGCGCTCACGCCGACGCCCGCGACCGGGAACAGCAGATCGGCGCCGATCGAGGCGATCGCCTGGCCTGCCGCGACGCAGAGCATCGAGCTGAGCACGCCGATGGTCCGCACCGTGATCGCGATGACGACGCCGATCGCCGCGCCCAGGATGCCGCCGAGCGGCCCCCACCAGGGCAGGGCCGAGAAGTCCGGCGGGGCGACGGCGACCTGCACGAGCAGCGCGATGCCGACGGCGACGCCCGAGACCACGAAGTTGATGACGGTCATCGCCGCCCACTCGCCGCCGGTGACGACGACGAGCCAGCCGTTCGCCGCCTGCTGGATCGCGATGACGATGCCGCCCGCGACGATGAGCAGGATGAGGACGAGATCGCCCGACTCGAGGTGCCCGAGCGCGCCGACGACGATCGCCACGATCGCGACGCCGATGCCGACGATCCGCAGCGCGGTGAGCCGGCGGCGACCGCCGGGTCCGATGCCGCTCGAGTCGGCGACCACGGAGCCGGCGAGCTGCCCGAGGGTGACCGCGACCGCGACCGTCACCACGCCGAGCGCGGGCGTCGCCAGGATGATCGCCAGCACCGCCGCGAAGCCCATCAGCCCGCCGAGGAACCACCACCGGCGGATCTCCGATCGCCGCCTGCGCAGGCTCCGCCACGCCCGAGGCAGTGCGCCGATCGCGAGCGCGACGACGACGCCGACGAGCAGCGCGCTGCCGTGGTTGATCGCGGTCGCGAGCACCGGCGACCCGGTCAGGACGCTGACGTGCCCGTTCACCGAGGTCTGCACGGCGACCGCGGCGCCGGCCCCGATCGCCGCGACGGTCGAGGCGGCGAGGACGCCGGTCGGTCGCGGGCGCACCGGCCCGCCGGGGCTCGCCCCGATCGCGCTCTCGGTCGCGTCGCTCACCGCAGCGCGGCGAGCATGAGGTCGAGGTGCTCCGGACGCGGCTCGAGCTCGCCGCGCTCGATGCGATGCGCGATCCCGGTCACCGCGGCGTTCACCGGGGTCGCGATCCCGACCTCGGCGCCCTTCGCCGCGACGTGGCCGTTGAGGTCGTCGACCTCGCTGTGCCGACCGGGCCCGCGCCGCCAGTCCTGCAGGACGGTCGTCGTCGCGCCCGGGACGACGAAGCCGGCGAAGAGCTTGTCCGTCATGATGTCGACGATCCGGGCGCGGTCGACGATCTCGTCCTCGGTGAGGCCGAAGATCGGCAGCACGCGGTGCCCGAGCGCCGTGCCGACGGCGAGCGCCTCGTTCCCCGCCGCGACCATGACGTCGCGGTATCCCGGCGTGTGCAGGGCGTCGAGCATCGGCAGGCCGAGGATCGCGCTGGTGACGAGCAGCGTCGAGTTGGAGACGAGCTTCATCCACTTCGCCGACTCGATGTCGTCGAAGTGCTGCACCGTCCCCGAGTGGCGCAGCAGCGAGGCGACCTCCTCCTCGCGCTCGGCCGACGGACCGCCGGGGAGGATCCCCGTCGCGAACCAGGACCTGGCGACCGGCGTGTGCCGGTGCACGAGCGCGGGCTCGTCCATCGTCGCGGAGCACTCGATGACCGTCGCGATCGTCCGCTGCGCGCCGACGACGTCCTCGACGACTCGGGCGGTCATGCCGTTCTGCACCCCCGCCATGAGCCCGTCGGCGGCGAGGTAGGGCTCGATCAGCTGCGCCGCCCAGCGGGAGTCGTATGCCTTCATGAGCATGAGCACGATGTCGAACTCGTGCTTGAGCTCGGCGACCTCGCAGAGGTGGATGACGCGCGGGGCGACGCGGATGGTCTCCTCGGGGGTCTCGATCGTCAGGCCGTCGCGCCGCATGCGCTCGACGTGACTCGGCCACTGCTCGACGAGCGTCACGTCGCGGCCGGCGAGGGTGAGGTCGGCGCCGATCGAGGCGCCGTTGGCGCCCGCTCCGAGCACCGCGATCCTGGGCTCCGACATCGCAGCTCCTCCTTCAGTGCGGGCGCACATCGTCGATGGCCCGCATTGGTATTCTGAGCGCCGCGGGGCGAGAATGTAAATCGTCGCTGAACACCGCTGCCAAGGGCGGCAGCCGAGAGCCGGGAGCCGAACATGCCGATCCTCCACATCGTCACCATCAAGTGGAAGCCCGAGGTGACCGAGGCCGACGTGCAGGCGGCGACCGACTTCCTCGTCGAGATGCGCCAGCAGATCCCCGAGATCAAGTCCTACATCCTCGGCCCGAACCTCCACCTGCGGCCCGCGGGCGCCGACTTCGGCTTCGCCGCGATCGTGGAGACGCCGGAGGACCTCGACACCTACCTCGACCACCCGCTCCACCTCGAGGCCTACGCCAAGCACCTCTCGAAGATGGTCGCCGAGCGGAACGCCGTGCAGCTGAGCATCGAGTCCGGGACCCTGCTGTGACCTCGACCCTCGCGGCCGTGCTCCACGAGCCCGGCGACCTCCGCATCGAGCCGATCGAGGTGCCCGAGCCCGGCCCGGGCGAGGTGCGCATCCGCGTCGGCGTCTGCGGGGTCTGCGGCTCGGACGCGACGGAGTTCGGCCGCAGCCTCGTGCTCGCCGAGCCGCCCGTCGCGCTCGGCCACGAGTTCGCGGGGACGATCGAGGCCGTCGGCGAGGGCGTCACCGGCCTGCCGGTCGGCGCGACCGTGGTCTGCGGCGCCGGCATCTCCTGCGGCGAGTGCAAGCCGTGCCGGAACGGGCGGACGAACCTCTGCCGCAAGTACAAGACGCTCGGCTTCGCCTTCAACGGCGGGCTCGCCGGCTACGTCGTCGCCCCGGCCGACATCGTCCTCGACGTGACGGACACCGGCCTCGCGATGGACACCCTCGGCCTCGCGCAGCCTATGGCGATCGCCGTCCACACGGTGCGCCGCAGCGGGCTCAAGGCGGGCGACGACGCGGTGATCGTCGGCGTCGGCGGCATCGGCGTCTTCATCACGGTCGCGGCGGTCGCGACGGGTGCGCGGGTGCTCGTCGTCGACCTGAACGAGGAGCGGCTCGAGCTGGCGAAGGCGCTCGGCGCCACCGAGACGCTCGTCGCGGGATCGAAGAACCTGGCCGAGGCGATCGACGAGCTCGGCTTCGACGTCGACGTGTTCTTCGAGGTGAGCGGCTCGCGGCCCGGGCTCCAGTCGGTGCTCGAGGCGGCGAGGCCGGGTGTGACGATCGTGCCGGTGGGCATCCAGCGCGGCGAGCCGGAGCTGCCGCTCGGCAACTGGACGCTGCGCGAGATGAAGGTCGTCGGGACCGTCGCGCACGTGTTCAAGACGGACTTCCCGGACGCGATCAGGCTGCTGCAGTCGCGGTCGGACTGGACGGACGTCGCACCGGAGGCGTTCCCGCTCGACCGGCTCGTGCCGGATGTGCTGCAGCCGCTGCTCGACGGCTCGGCGCAGCAGATCAAGGCGCTCGTCGACCCCTGGATCACGGAGCCCCGCGCGGCGGTGCACACCCGCTGACGCGCTCGGGCGGCTGGTTTCGAGACGCGCCTCCGGCGCTCCTCAACCAGCGAGGGCGGGACCCCGGTGATTGAGGAGGCCGCGTCGCGGCCGTCTCGAAATCACCCCGTCCGAACGCGTCAGTGGCGCAGCGCGCCGAGCGGCTCCGCATCCGGGGCCTCCGACGCCGGCGACGGCGCGCGGCGACCGAGCACGAACCAGATCCCCTTCGCGACGCCGTCGCCCCGGTTCGAGAACATGTGCGGCCGCGCCGACTCGAACTGGAGCGAGTCGCCCGCCCGGAGCACGTAGGTGTCGAACTCGAGCTGCAGCGTCAGCTCGCCCTCCAGCATGTACGCGTACTCGATGCCGGCGTGCCGCATGAGCTTGCCCTCGATCGAGGAGGACGCCCCCGGCTCGTAGGTGACCAGGATGGCGTCCGCGGGCCCGCCGGAGCCGACCGCGAGCCGCTCCCAGCGGACCCCGTGCTCGAGCGCGATGATCGGGTTGTCCGCGGCGCGCTGGACCTCCGGGAGCGCCGCCCCGCTGTGCCCGAACATCGACGGCTGCGGTCGGGGGCTCGTCGGCGTGATGCCGAGCAGCTCGTCGAGCGAGACGCCGAGGTGGTTCGCGATCGCGTAGAGCGTCGAGACCGAGGGCTGCGTCTTGCCGGTCTCCACCTGGGAGACCAGACTCGCGGAGACGCCGAGCGCCTGCGCCACGCTGCGCAGGCTCAAGCCCCGCTGCGTCCTCGCGTCCCTGAGTCGAGCTCCGATGCCCGATGCCGGCATGCTCGCCTCCGCCGTCGATCGATGTGCCGCGAGAATACACGTTAAGCTCTCCTTAACGCGGCCGTGTCGCCGCGCGCCGAAATCCCCACTCAGGAGGACTCGATGAAGAGCACCGGTTCCACCGGCACGAACGCCGTCGACTGGGAGGAGCGGGTCGACATGGACCGGCTGCGCGACGCCCGTCTCGCGCGGTTGCACGCGAAGCTCGAGGAGTCGTCCCTCGGCGCCGTCCTCGCCTTCGACTTCTCGAACATCCGCTACGCCTCCGGCACCCACATCGGCACCTGGGCGATGGACAAGCTCATCCGGTTCTGCCTGGTCACCCGCAAGTCCGACCCGATCGTCTGGGACTTCGGCTCGGCCGCGAAGCACCACGCGCTCTACAACCCGTGGCTCGACGTGACCACCCAGGAGGCGGACGCCGACCCCTCGAAGCCGCACTCCGGCGCCAAGCGCACCCGTCTCGAGTCCGGCGCGCGCGCGGGCATCTCGACGCTGCGCGGCGCGTTCCCGCCGGACGCCGACATGGCCGGCGACGTCGCCCGCAAGATCAAGCGCGAGCTCGAGAAGCTCGGACTGCAGGACGAGCCGCTCGGCGTCGACGTCATCGAGCTCCCCGTCCTGTTCGCGCTGCAGAAGGAGGGCATCGAGGTCGTCGACGGCCAGCAGGTCTTCATGGAGGCCCGCCGCATCAAGACCTCCGACGAGATCCGGCTGCTCACCCAGGCGGCCTCGATGGTCGACGGCGCCTACGAGGAGCTCTACCGCTTCCTGCGCCCGGGCGTGCGGGAGAACGAGGCGGTCGGCCTCGTCGCGAAGACGCTCTACGACTTCGGCTCGGAGTACGTCGAGGGCGTCAACGCGATCTCCGGCGAGCGCTGCAGCCCGCACCCGCACGTGTTCTCCGACCGGATCATCCGACCGGGCGACCCGGCGTTCTTCGACATCCTGCACAGCTGGAACGGCTACCGCACCTGCTACTACCGCACCTTCGCGGTCGGCTCGGCGAGCCAGGCGCAGAAGGACGCGTACACGAAGGCCCGCGAGTACATGGACCGCGCGATCGCGCTCGTGAAGCCGGGCGCGACGACCGCGGACATCGTCGCCGTCTGGCCGAAGGCCGAGGAGTTCGGCTTCGCCGACGAGATGGCAGCGTTCGCCCTGCAGTACGGCCACGGCGTCGGCCTCTCCATCTGTGAGAAGCCGATCTTCAGCCGCCTCACCTCCTTCGACAACCCGGAGACGCTCGAGGAGGGCATGGTCTTCGCCCTCGAGACGTACTGGCCGGCCGCCGACGGCTGGGGCGCCGCGCGCATCGAGGAGGAGGTCGTCGTCACGGCCGACGGCGCGGAGGTCATCACGAAGTTCCCGGCCGAGGAGCTCATCGTCGCCGGCCGCAGCTACTACACGATCGACGGCCCGCTGAACCTCAACCGCGACTCGCAGTCGCACAAGAACACCATCTGGGGACGCGGAGAGGCCTGAGCATGGCGACCGTCGGATTCATCGGGCTCGGATCCATGGGATCCGGGATGGCCGCCCGGCTCGTCGAGGGCGGGCACGACGTCCTCGTCTGGAACCGCTCGAAGGAGCCGGTCGCCGAGCTCGTCGCGAAGGGGGCGCGGGAGGCGGCAGAGGCGAGCGACGCGCTCGCCGCGGACATCTCGTTCTCCATCCTCGCGAACGACGCCGCGGTCGACGCGGTGCTCTCCCCCGAGGCGCTCGCGGGTGCCAAGGGCAAGGCGCACATGAACATGGCGTCGATCTCCCCGTCTTTCGCGACGAAGGTCACCGAGCGCTTCCGTGAGGCCGGCGTCGGCTATGCCGCCGCCTGCGTGCTCGGCCGGCCGGCGGTCGCCGCCGCGGGGCAGCTGAACATCCTCGCCGCCGGTCCGGAGGACGTGCTCGCGGCCGCGCAGCCGTACTTCGACCTGATGGGCAAGCAGACCTGGCCGTTCGGCGAGACGCCGTCGGTGGCGAACTCCGTCAAGGCGCTCTGCAACTACGTCCTCATCCACGCGCACCAGGCGCTCGGCGAGACGATCGCGATGGCGGAGCGGCTCGACGTCGACCCGGGGCAGTTCGTCGAGCTGCTCACCGCGTCCTTCGTCGGCGGGCCGGCGTACACCGTCTACGGGCCGATCATCGCCTCGCAGTCCTACGAGCCGGCGGCGTTCACGATGACGCTCGGGCGCAAGGACCTCGGGCTCGCCGAGGAGGTCGCCCAGGCGACGGACACCCACCTCGCGACGCTGCCCGGCCTCAAGGCCGTCTACGAGCGCGCGCTCGAGGAGGGCTTCGCGGACTACGACTGGAGCGCCATCGCCGAGGTCACCCGCCGCAACCTGCTGAAGTAGCGCGACGGCTCAGTCGAGCCGCGAGTGCTCGCCGATGCGGTGCCAGGTGCGATCGACGTAGATGAGGCCGTCGCCGGCCTCGCGCGAGACGTCCGATTCGAGCGCCTCGGCGACCACGAGCGTCGCGGTGCCCGCGTCGAAGCGGCTCGCCACCCGGGCACGGAGCCACCGCGTGCCGTGGAACACGGGTTCGCCCGTCGGCAGCGCGGCCCATCGCGTTCGATCGGCGAACCGGTCGATGCCGCTCGTCGCGCCGAGCCGCGCGAGGTCGCGGTTCGACGAGTCGAGCAGGTGCACCACCACGGTCTCCGCCGCGGTGAGCGCCGCGTGGCTCGAGGAGCTCGTCGAGACCGAGAACACCAGCAGCGGCGGCTCGGCGCTGACGGAGGCGACCGACGTCGCGGTCAGCGCGACCGGCCCGCCCGGACCGGACGCCGTGATCAGCGAGACGCCGCCCGGGTGGTGTCGGAACGCCGCCTTGAACTCGTCCGCGGTCATCACCGCCGTGTCCCGCAGCACTACCGCGCCGAGCGCGCCTGGATCGCGGCGAGACCGGCGAACTCGAACTTCTCCTCGGTCATGTGGATGTGCTGCAGCGTCGCGAGCAGGTTGCGCAGGTGTCGCTGCATCGGGTGCTCCAGGGACAGCACCCGGCCGCCGCCGTAGCGGAACAGCTCGCGCACCAGGTCGGCGCAGAGCTCGCCGACGAAGGCGTGCCGCGCCCAGAGCATCGAGGCGGTCGCGTCGTCGACGCTGCCGACCGTCTCCGCCAGCCTGAAGCCCTCCGCGAGCGCCTCGCGGTAGAGCGCGCGGGCCGCGTGCCACTTCGCCTCGGCCTGCCCGACCGCCTTGTGGAACGCCGGCCGGTCGACGAGCGCGCCGACCGTCCGAGTCGTCGAGTGCGCGAGGTCGATCATGTCGTCGATGGCGCGGCGCGCGACGCCGACCACGAGCGGGGAGATCTCGTTCGAGATGAAGATGAGGACGCCCTCCTTGAAGAGCGGGCCGCCGCGCTTCGCGATGCCCGCGTAGGCGTTCATCGTGCGGTACTCGGGGACGAAGACGTCCTCCATCGAGTAGTCGTGGCTGCCGGTGCCCTGCAGCCCCGCCACGTGCCAGTTGTCGTGCACGGTGACCTCGGACTTCGGCGCGCAGACGAAGATGATCTCGTCGCCGCCCTCGACGACCGCCGCGCCGATCACCCAGTTCGCGTGGTCGATGCCGCTGCCGAAGGCCCAGCGCCCGGTCACCCGGTAGCCGCCGTCGACCGGCACCGCCTTGCCGCGGGGGGTGAACTGACCGGCGGTGACCGGCGGCGCCGACTTGTCGGCGAAGAGCTCCTGCACGCCCTCGTCGGGCAGCCAGCCGGCCATGACGCCGGTCGTGCCGTTGCCGATCATCGTCGCCCACGCCGCCGAGGCGTCGTGGTAGGCGATCTCCTCCATGACGTCCGCGAAGTCGAGCGGGTTCAGCTCCGAGCCGCCGAGCTCGAGCGGGGTCTTCATCCAGAACAGTCCCGCCGCCTTCATCTTGTCGGCGACCTGGGACGGCAGCCGGCGGTCCAGCTCGGCCTGGCGCGAGGCGGCCTCGAAGTCGGGCGCGAGCGACTTCGCCGCGGCGAGCAGGGGCCGCACGCGCTCGGCCGAGGTGGAGCTGGACTCGACGGTGGTGGAAGACATGCGGTTCCCCTTCGAACGCGATTCGTTTCCTCCATCGTGACCTCCGAACCTGCGAGGCGCAGTCCGATTCCTGCGGCGATCGCTGCGAATTGCGGCCATGGCGCGACCCCGGTCGACGCGGCGATGGCACTCGGGTACATTGGCTGCCAACCCCGCCGCGACGGGAGTTGCACGAAGAAGTGTGGTGTGGTCTCGATGGTCGACGCTGCGATGTCCGGTCCGCTCGGTGCCTTCAAGGTGCTCGATCACGGCGCGCCGGAGGAGGCGCACGAGCTCGCGGTCGGGCTGATGAACCGCCACCGCATGCGACTCGCCTCCGACGCGGACGGATTCCAGGCGGACATCCGGGCCACGCCCGTCGCCGGCATCTCGATGCTCTACTTCTCCTACGGCGTGCCGACCGAGATCAACTCGGCGCCGCTGCCCGACTTCGCGACCGCGATGCTCCCGCTGCGCGGCCGCCTCGAGCACGCCCATGGGGACGACCACCGGGTGGCGCTGCCCGGCGGCGGCGCGTTCTACTCGGAGGAGGAGCCCGTGCGCGCCCGCTGGAGCTCGGACCTCGAGCTGCTCGTGCTGCGGGTCGAGCGGACGGCGCTCGCGCGCAAGCTCGCCTCGCTCACCGGCCGGCGGATCACCGCGCCCGTCGTCTTCTCCCCCGCGATCGGCAACGGCCCGGCGGGCGCCGCGCTGACGTCCACCATCCGGACGCTCGCGGAGATCTTCGACCGCTTCGGCGCGGAGGGGCTGCCGCCGGTCATCGCGACGGAGTACGAGGAGCTCGTGCTCTCGATGCTGCTGCTCGACCACGAGCACACGTTCTCCGACAGCGTTCGCGCCCACCGCCCGGCGCTCCCCGGCAAGGCGATGCGCGCGGCGGTGCGCCACGTGGAGGAGCACTACACCGAGCCGCTCACCGCGACCGCGCTCGCCGCGGCGGCGTTCGTCAGCGAGCGCACCCTCTACGACGGCTTCCAGCGCGAGTTCGGCCTGACCCCGATGGCGTTCGTCCGCCGGTTCCGGCTCGAGCGCGCCCGCGAGGCGCTCATCGCCGCGGCGCCGGACGACGGCGCGACCGTCGCCGAGATCTCGCTGCGGCACGGCTTCGGGCACCTGGGCCGCTTCGCAGCGAGCTACCGCGAGCGCTACGGCGAGTCGCCCTCCGAGACGCTGCGCCGCTAGCGCTCGCGGCGCCGCCCTCCCCGACCACCGTCGGTTGAGGAGCCCGCGCAGCGGGCGTCTCGAAACCCCCACGATCAGGCGCCGGCCTCCGAGACGGCACTGCCGATCCCTCCCCGAACGTCGGCTACCGCGTGGCGCGGCGGGCGAGGAGCGCCCGGACCCCCGCCGTGACGGTGCCGAGGATCCCGCCGGGCAGGAAGCGGATGACGAGCACCAGGATCACGCCGGAGAGCAGGGCGCTGACCGCGGGCAGCGACTGGAGCTGCACGGTGATCCCGTAGTAGATGACGACGACGCCGATCACCGGGCCCCACACCGTCCCCAGCCCGCCGACGATCGTCATGACGATGATCGTGATCGACCAGTCGAGGCCGAACGCGGAGAACGGCTCGATGCTCGCCTTCTGCAGCGCGAAGAGCGCGCCGCCGAGCGCCGTGAGCGCGCCCGAGACGAGCATGGCGGTCATCTTCATCCCGAACGGCGAGATCCCGAGGCTGTCGGCGATGTCCTCGCCGTCCCGGACCGAGCGCAGCCGGAGTCCGAGCGAACTGTGGATGACGACGATGGACACGGCGACGGCGATGGCCGCCGCGGCGAGCGCCCAGACGTAGAGCGACCTCGAGTCCGGCACGAGCGCGAGCGGGGCGCTGATGCCGCGCGTCCCGCCGGTGAACTCCCAGGTCGTCATCCAGGTCATGGCCGCGAGCGCCGCCGCGAGCGTGCCGATCGTGAAGTAGAAGCCCCGCAGCCGGAAGAGGATGAGGCCGAGCAGGGCCGCGAAGGCTGCGCCGACGACGACGGCGAAGGCGAGCGCCACCGGCACGGGCACGGCGAGGCCGCGGAGCATCATGATGGCGCTGTACGAGCCGACGCCGATGATCGCGGAGGAGGCGAGCGAGAACTGCCCGGCGATCCCGCCGATCAGGTTCCACGCGGAGGCGAGGCAGACGTAGAGCAGGATCGTCGTCGCGACGGCGATCTGGTAGCGGCCGAGCCCGCCCTGCGCGGCGAGCAGCACGGCGACGCCCAGGACGAGCCCGATCAGCGAGCGGTTCCGGGCCGGCGAGACGCCCGGGCCGAGGAGCAGGCGCCTCACGCGCGCACCTCCGCCCGCACCGCCGCCGCGCGACCGCGCCAGGCCTCGAGCCCGCGCTCGGCGAGCGGCTTCGCGGCGAGGACGACGATGAAGAAGGCGTAGATGACGAAGTCGCGGTACTGCCCGCCGAGCAGCGCCCCGCCCACCGACTGGACGAGCCCGAGGACGAGACCGCCGATGAGCGCGCCGAACGCGTTCCCGGTCCCGCCGAGCACCACCACGGTGAAGCCGATGAGGATGTATCCCATGCCCGAGGTCGGCGTGAAGGAGTACGCGGTCCCGATGAACACGCCGCCGATCGCCGCGATCGCCGCGGAGGCCGCGAACGTGATCGCGTAGACGGCGTTCACGTTGATGCCCATCGTGCCGGCGGTCGCCGGGTCGGTTGACGCCGCGCGAAGCGCCGCGCCCCACCGGGTGTGCCGCATGACGACGTACACGAGCACGGTGAGGACGATCCCGATGCCGAGCCCGATGACGTCGATGACTCGGACCTGCTGTCCGAACAGGGTCATGCCGGCGGCGGAGTAGGGCGAGGGCAGCTTCCGCGGATCCCCGCCCGCGATCGCCGTGAGGGCCGCGCTGATCACGAGGGAGAGCCCGAACGTCGCGACGAGCGGGGGCTCGAGACCGCGGCGCAGGAGCCCGGTGAGCAGGTAGCGCTGCACCGGGTAGGCGAGCGCCGCGACGACCGGGACGACGAGGACGAGGGACAGGAACGGATCGACGCCGAGCCACGAGATGACGAGCGACGCCGCGTAGGCGCCGACGACGATGAGCTCGCCGTGCGCCAGGTTGACGAGCCGCATCACGCCGAACACGAGCGACAGCCCGAGCCCGATCGTGGCGTAGAGCCCGCCGGTCAGCAGACCGGCGAGGACGACCCCGAGCTCCATTCCCGTCCCCCGTCCGCGATCAGCTCTGGAGCCCGGTGACCGGGGTCACCAGGTCCGCCTCGCCGCCGGCCGGGAAGACCTCGAGCTGGGCGTCGCCGAACCACTGCAGCGTCGCGGCGTCGGCCGGGAAGCTGTGGTCCTCGCGGAACCGGACGTGACCGATCGGGTACTCCTGGTCGGTCGCCGCGATCGCGTCGTTGACCGCCGCGCCGTCGACGGAGCCGGCCGCCGCGATCGCGTCGAGCAGGATCCGCGCGGCGCTGTAGGCGGCGAGCACCGAGCTGCGGTCGACGTTCTGCCCGTACTCCGCCTCGAACCTCGCCGTCACCTCGGCCCATTCGGGCGCGTCGGACGGGTTCGCGAGGTAGACGTTCGACGTCGCCTCGGCCGTCTCGCCGAGCACCGCCTGGAACGCCGCGGTGCTGCTGCACTTGAGGCAGAACGCGAGGTCCGGCACGTAGTCGAGCGCCTTCATCTGCTCCCAGAGCGCGAACGCGTCCGGCGGCGCGAGGATCGCGAGCAGGATCTCGGCCCCGGCCGACTTCGCCGCGTTGATGTCGTTGGTGAAGTCGGTGGTCCCCGCCGGGTTGTCGGCGCGGTAGGCGATCTCGTAGCCCTTGCCGGGCGCGTCGGCCTCCCAGAGCCCGCCCGTCGCGACGCCGTCCTCCTCGGTGTCGGCGAAGATGACGACCTTCTTGTTCGTCTCGACCGTGTCCGCCGTCGCGTACGCGATGTCCGAGAACTGCTGCTCGTCCATGAACAGGTTCCAGGCGTACTGCCAGCCGTCCGCGTTGCCGCTGGCCCAGGCACCGTTCGGCGTGAGGGTGCTCACCATGGGCACGCCCTCGAGCTCGGCGACGTTCGCCGCCGGGATGGTGAGGCCGGGTGTCACGGAGCCGAGCAGTCCGACGACGCCATCGCTCAGCACGAGCGTGCGCGCCTGCTCGGTGACCTTGTTCGGGTCCGTCTCGTTGTCGAGGATCACGAGCTCGACCTGGTGCTCGGTGCCGTCGATCGTGATGCCGCCCGCGGCGTTCACGTCGTCGACCGCCGCCTGGTAGCCCGCCTCGATGATGGGGCCGAACGGCGCCAGCGGCCCCGTCACGGGAATGCTCGCGCCGATCCGGATCGGGTCGTCGGCGCCGATGCCGCCACCGCCGCCCCCGTCTCCCGCGGCGCAGCCCGCGAGGGCGAGCGCCGCGACGCCGAGCACGGCGAGCACCTTCGTTGATTTCTGCATCGTTGCTCCTTGGTTCTGCGATTCGGTTTCTCTTGCCGCCGCCCGCTCCGTGGGGCGCGGACGATCCGGCTCAGGCGCTGCGCCCCGTCTCGGCGCCGAGGTAGGCGGCGACGAGCGTCGCGTCGTCGAGCTCGGCGGCCTTGCCCTGCCAGAACACGCGCCCGCGCTCCAGGACGTAGGCGCGACGGGCCGCCGACAGGCACCGCTCGGCGTCCTGCTCGACGAGCAGCAGGGCGGTCCCGGCGCGGGCGACGCGGCCGAGCGCGGCGTAGATCTCGTCGGCGACCTTCGGGGAGAGCCCCAGCGTCACCTCGTCGCAGAGGAGCAGCCGGGGCCGGCTCATCAGCGCCCGGCCGATCGCGAGCATCTGCTGCTGGCCGCCGGACATGGTCGTGGCGATCTGGCCGGCGCGCTCGGCGAGGACGGGGAAGATCTCGTGGATCTCGGCCTCGCGCGCGGCGATGTCGCCGCGGCGGGCGCCGAAGGCCCCGAGCCGCAGGTTCTCCGAGACCGTCAGTCCGGCGAAGAGCTTCCGGCCCTCCTGACAGTGGGCGATGCCGGCCCGGGCGCGGGCATGCGCCGGTCGACGGCTGACGTCCGCGCCACTCCAGGCGATGGTGCCGGCCCGCGGCCGCAGCAGCCCGCTGATCGCCTGCGTCAGCGTCGACTTCCCGGCGCCGTTCGCACCGAGCACCGCGACCGTCTCTCCGGGCGCGATGTCGAGGTCGACGTCCCGCAGCGCGGTGAGGCCGCCGCGGTTGACCGTCACGCCCCGCAGCGAGAGGCCACCGCCCTCCGCCGCGGACCGCGTCGCCTGCGTCGGCGGGTCCGCGGGCGCCGCCTCCCGGGGACGGCCGGCGCCGAGGTAGACGCGCCGAACCTCCTCGTCGGCGGTCACCTCGGCGGGGGTGCCCTCCGTGAGCAGCGCGCCCCAGTTGAGCACCAGCACACGGTCGGCGAGCTCGTGGATCACGCGCTGCACGTGCTCGACGATGAGCAGGGAGGTGCCCGTGGCGTGGATCGCCGCGATCAGGGCGATGGCCGCGTCGAGGTCGGTCTCGTTGAGGCCGGCGCTCACCTCGTCGAGCAGCAGCAGGCGGGGGCGCGAGGCGAGCGCCCGGGCGACCTCGAGCCGCTTCAGGTCGAGCAGCGGGAGCGTGCCGGCGGGCCGGGCGGCGACCCGGTCGAGCCCGGTCAGCTCGAGGATGTCGGCGAGACGCGCGCTCGCCGGCCGCGGGTCCCGCGCGTGGCCGGCCGGCAGGCCGACCCGGACGTTCTCCTCGACGGTGAGCGTCGCGAGCGGTCGGGGAACCTGCCTCGCGAGCGCGACCCCGGCGCGCGTCAGGTGATGCGCGGTGCGGCCCTGCACCTCGCCGACCTCGCGGAGCACGATCCGTCCCGCCGTCGGCCGATCCTGCCCCGCGACCAGCCGCAGCAGGGTACTCTTGCCGGCGCCGTTCGGCCCGATGACGGCGAGCTTCTCGCCCTCGGCGAGGTCGAAGCCGAGGTCGTCGAGCGCGCGGACGCCGCCGAACCGCCGCGAGAGGTGCTCGACGCGCAGCAACGGGTCGACGGTGCTCACTCTCGCGTTCCTCCTCGAACGGCCCGATCGCGATCGTCCCGATGGAGGACGGACGGCGAAGGTGTGCAGGCGACGTTAGGGGTGGGCTGCGGCGGGCTGAAGGGAATCCGCCGGGTCCCGCAGGATCTGGCCGAAGGCCGCAGGAATCGGACATGGGAACGGTGCCCCAGGTCGTAATAGGCGCTACAACTAGACTGCTGTCGGACAATCCGGACAACGACGTTCTGAGGAGCAAGCGCATGCGCATCATCAACGGCCGCGCGGGGAACCCGTCGAACCCCGCTAAGGACACCTTCACCGGCGTGGTCTGGCAGGACGGGGTCATCACCGATCTGCCGAACGTCAAGGTCAACAACGTCACCTTCACCCCGGGCGGCCGCACCTACTGGCACTTCCACGAGCACGGCCAGCTGCTGCAGGTCTTCGTCGGCCAGGGCTACGTCGCCGGCGCCGACGGCGTGCCGCGCCTCATCAAGGAGGGCGACACCGTCTACATCGAACCGGGCGAGCGGCACTGGCACGGCGGCACGCAGGTCTCCTACTGCGGCCACACCGCGATCACCCTCGGCGGGACGACCTGGCTCGAGGAGGTCAGCGAGGCGGAGTACGCGGCGGCGGCCGAGCAGAACGGCATCGAGCCGTGAGCCCGGTCGCGGCGCCGGCGTACGTCCTCCCTGACTCGGTCCGCGACGAGCTCATCGCCGTAGTCGGCCGCCAGGACGCGCTCGTCACCGACGAGGAGCGGGACGAGTACCGCGACCCGTACTGGTTCCAGCAGGACCGCAGCTACGACTCCTCCCTCGTGCTCTTCCCGGCCTCGACCGCGCAGGTGCAGGAGATCGTCCGGATCGCGAACCGGCACGAGGTGCCGCTCTGGGCCTCCTCGCAGGGGCGGAACAACGGCTACGGCGGGCCGTCGCCGCGGGTGCGCGGCAGCGTGCTCATCTCCTTCCGCAAGATGGACCGGGTGCTCGAGTACGACGAGGAGCTCGGCTACGCCGTCGTCGAGCCGGGGGTGCGCTGGTTCGACCTCTACGACGTGCTGCACGCCAAGGGCGACCAGCACCTGCTCTCCATCCCGGACATCGGCTGGGGCTCGATCGTCGGCAACTCGCTCGACAACGGGATGACGTACCTGCCGCTCGGCAGCGACTTCCAGGCGCAGACCGGCATGGAGATCGTGCTCGCCGACGGCTCGCTCCTGCGCACCGGCATGGGGGCGATGGACGGCAACCCGTCGTTCCACCTGTACAAGCGCGGCCTCGGCCCGGACATCCAGTCGCTCTTCACGCAGGGCAACTACGGCATCGTCGTCAAGATGGGCGTCTGGCTGATGAAGCGGCCGAAGGCGTACCGCCCGCTGTACCTGACGGTGCCGCGCGACCACCAGATGGCCCAGGCGGTCGACATCCTCCGCGAGCTGCGCCAGGAGGGCGTGATCCGCGGCGTGCCGCTGCTGGAGAACCTGATCCTGCAGGGCGTGCACTTCCCGGAGCACTTCGGCAAGTTCCCCGCCGCCGACGCGACCTGGTCCGACGAGCGGCTCGACGAGCTCGCCGACGCCACCGGCATCGGCCGCTGGGGCGTGCGCACCCACCTGTGGGGCGAGCCGGGCGTCATCGACCTGCACGAGCAGCGGATCCGCGAGGCGTGGTCGGCGATCGAGGGCTCCCGGGTGGATGCCTGGAAGACGTACACCGCGGAGAACTGGGGCGACCTCTCGGACGCGGGCTTCATGGACAAGATCGGCGGCGGCGTCCCGACGATGATGATGGTCGAGCGGATGCCGGACTTCGTCGGGCACATCGGCTTCAGCCCGGTCGTGCCGCTCATCGGCTCGGAGGTCGAGAAGGTCTCCAACATCATCAAGGAGAAGGTGATCGCCGCGACCGGCGGGAACTACGCCTCCGCGATCTTCCCGACGAACGACCGCTCGGCGATCATCGTCTCCTCGCTCATCATGAACCGGGACGACGAGGGCTCCGTGCAGGCGGCGTTCGCCACCGCGAAGGATCTGCTCGTGACGCTGTCCGCGCTCGGCTACGGCGAGTACCGCGCCCACCTCGACTTCATGGACCTCGCCAGCGAGCAGTACGGCTTCGGCGATCACGCCTACCAGCGCTTCGTCCGCGCGATCAAGGACGCGGTCGACCCGAAGGGCATCCTCTCGCCGGGGCGCCACGGCGTCTGGCCGGCGAAGTACCTGCGGTAGCGCCATGAGAACTCGAGCCCAGGATCGCGAGAGTGCTACATTCGTCGCATGTCCGCGACATTCCCGATCCGCGAGCTCCGCAACAACACGACCGCGGTCGTGCGCGCGGTCGAGGAGGGGCACGACGTCACCCTGACCAACCGCGGCCGGCCGATCGCGCGCATCGTGCCGATCGCGCAGGAGCGCTGGGCCAAGCGCCCCTACATGACAGCCGACGACGTCGCGGCGATCCCGCAGGCGGACGCCGGGCTGCGGGCACAGCTCCGCGCGCTCGCGGACGAGGAGGCCGAGTGGCTCTGAGAGAGGAGGATCGGCCGACCAGAGGACTCCTCGACACGAGCGTCTACATCGCCGCGGAGTCCGGCCGTCCGCTCGATCGCGCGGCGCTGCCCGACATCGCCTACGTGTCCGCGATCACGGCCGCCGAGCTCGAGGTCGCCGTCCACCTGGCTCCCGATCCCGCCGTGCGATCGCAGCGGCTCAGGACCTGGGCGGAGGTCACGTCGAACGAGCTGCTCGATGCCGACCTCGGTGCCGCGCACGAATGGTCGCTCATCCGGTCCCGGATGGCCGGCAGCGGCCGGAGGATCAACGTCAACGACCTCTGGATCGCGGCGATCGCGCTCGCCAACGGTCTCGTCGTGGTCACCCAGGACGACGACTTCGACGTCTTCCTCGACTTCGGCGGGCCGCGGATCGTCAAGGTCTGACAGTACGCTGAGCCCATGACCGAACAGCCGCAGGTCCGGATGGTCGTCCTCTCGACGGACGACCTCGAGGGATCGATCAAGTTCTACACGGAGACCCTCGGGTTCCCGCTCAAGTTCCGCGACGGCACGCACTTCGCCGCGCTCGACGGCGGGTCGATCACGCTCGCTCTCGCGACGCCGGTCGATCACCCCATCCCGGGCCAGGTCGTCGTCGGCATCAAGACCGACGACGTCGACGGCTCGGCGCAGGCGGTCGACGAGGCCGGCGGCGGCGTGGCGAAGGCGCCGTACGACGATGCCCACGAGCGCCGCGCGGTCGTCTACGACAACCAGGGCAACGGCCTGGTCTTCTACAAGACCCTCCAGCGCTGAGCGCAGGCTGGTTTCGAGACGGCCCTCCGGGCCTCCTCAACCAGCGGGCTGGTCCATGGCGCCGGTTGAGGAGACCGCGCAGCGGTCGTCTCGAAACCAGCGCATGTGGACGGCGTCGGGTTGGACTATCGTGATCGGCATCGCGACGACGCGATAGATCTCGGGCTGGGAGGGGAACCCAGATGTCGGATACGGCCCTGCGCACATCGCCCAAATGGGAAACCGATGCCCGCGAGAATCTGAAGATTGCGATTCGCAAACTTCAGCGACCGCTTGCGGATCTCGTGGAGCGCGACGTCAACGAAGGCGATACGCGAATATTCGTCAACGACTTCCTGCGCGTCGCGCTCGAGTACGACCAGTACAGCGACCTCACCACCGAATTCGCGGTGCGCGGCGAGTTCGCAGACTACGGCTTGCGGATCGATCAGCAGCTAGTCGCATTCATCGAGGTCAAGCGCGCGACTCAGACACTGGGCGCTCGACACCTTCGACAGGTCGAGACCTACGCCGTAAAGGAAGGGCTCGAATGGATCATTCTGACCAACGGGCGCGTGTGGCAGGTCTACAACGTGGTCGCCAGAACGGGGCAGCAGGTCGCGACGACACTGGTCTTCGAAGTCGACCTTCTTGGTGAAGAAGCTCCGGCCAAGAAGGTCGACAAGCTCTTCCATCTCCATCGCTCCGCATTGAAGCGTCAGACCATCGCTGAGCTCTGGAAGCAGAAAGCAGCGACAGCTCCGGCGGCGCTGGCCCGCGTGCTTCAATCGGATTCGGTGCTCACGGCCGTTCGAACAGAGATCTGGCGCAAGTCGCGGTTCAAGCCTGAACTGAAGGATCTTGAAGACGCCCTGCGGAGCCAGGTCATCAGGCCGGACCTGCTGCTGCCTTGATTCGACTCGACGGCTGGTTTCGAGACGGCCCTCCGGGCCTCCTCAACCAGCGGGCTGGTCCATGTCGCTGGTTGAGGAGACCGCGCCAGCGGTCGTCTCGAAACCAGCCCACGATTCACCTCCCGAGCACCGCAGCGGGCGCTACTCGCGGTCGATGCCGAAGAGTCGGCGCATGACGGCCGTCATGTCGCGTTCGAGCGCGTCGAGACGACGACCGACGGCGTCGAGCTTCGTGCCGAAGGCGTCCAGCTTGGCGCCGATCGTCATGATGACGAGCGTGACCATCGTCGCCATCGCCGCAGCGAACACGCCGATGATCATCCACACCTGAGGCTCGTTCAGCGCCAGCATCCCCTCATTGTCTCGAACGAGTCCCGCCTCTGCCAGACCGCGCGAGCGCGCGAGGCCGCTGCACCTCCTTCGGCACATAGCGAGTTCCGAAACACGCCTGTGGAGGACAGAACGCGCGCAGTCGTCGAGGGTGCCGCTGGCTGAGGAGGCGGCGAAGCCTCCGTCGTCAACCAGCCCGCGATCGGGTGCGCCGCGCGCTGAGTGCCGGCAGGCCGGCGAAGTCGCCGCGGATGAGCGCCTCGCGCTTGGCGCGCGACCAGCCCTGGATGCGCTTCTCCCAGGCGAAGGCCTCGCCGACGTTGAACTCGCACGACCAGACGAGCTCGACGGGGAGGCGGTGCCGCGTGTACTCGGCGCCTTCTCCCGCCGCGTGCTGCTCGACGCGGAGTGCGAGGCTGCGGGTGCTGCCGGCGTAGTAGCTGCCGTCGGCGCGGCGGAGGAGATAGGCCCAGGGCATGGGAGCAAGGTAGCGGGAGCCACTGACGTCGCTCGCGGGCTGGTTTCGAGACGCGCCTGCGGCGCTCCTCAACCAGCGGGGTGGCGGAGGATGCCGCTGGTTGAGGAGACCGCGCCAGCGGTCGTCTCGAAACCATCCCACGAGACAGCCGCAGGCTTGCGCGGCCGCTTCGCCGCTAGTGGTCGAAGGCGATGATGCCGCAGACGTCGTCGAGGCTGCCCGAGTTGTCGCGCGCGAGGTCGAGCTCCGCGAGGTCATAGGTCCGCGTCACGATGTGGTCGGCCGAGAGCAGGCCGCGCTCGATCAGCTCGGTGTAGCGCTGCAGGTCCGAGCGCATGTGCACCTGGCCGTTCTGCGAGGAGAGGATCTGGCGCGACTGCAGCGCCGTCTCGACCTGCGGCAGCGTCAGCTGCGCGCCGCCGATCTCGAAGCCCGTGTAGACGACGCGGGCCGCGCGGCGCGAGACGAGCAGCGCGAGCCGCTGCGCCGCCGTCGGTCCGGCCGCCTCGAGTGACACGTCGACGCCGCGGCCGCCGGTCAGTCGCTTGACCTCCGCGACCGCCTCGTCCGTCAGCTCGAACGACGAGCCGGGGTCGATGACCGCGTCCGCGCCGAGCTCCTCCGCGAGCCGGCGTCGCCCCTCGTGCCACTCGAGCACGATGACCTGCGAGGCGCCCGCGAGCCGCGCGCCCTGCAGCGCCCACAGCCCCAGGTGGCCGGCGCCGACGATCGCGACGGACTCGCCCGGCTTCACCTGCGCGACGTTGAAGATCGAGCCGACGCCCGCGGTGATGCCGCAGCCGAGCATCGACAGCGTGACGGAGTCGAGGTCGGAGGCCAGCGGGAACACCTGGTTCATCGAGATCGACATGAACTCGGCATAGCCCCCGACGTTGCCCGCGCAGGAGATGAGCGCGCCGTCATCGCCCTTCGCGATGTCCGGGTAGATGCCCCCGAGGTCGAAGAGCTCGCCGCACTGCCACACCTCGCCGATCGAGCAGTAGTAGCAGTGCCCGCACTCCGGGGTGCCCGGCACGGAGACCCGCTGCCCGACCTGGAAGCCATCGACGTCGGCGCCGAGATGCACGATCTCGCCGATCGAGGCGTGGCCGAGGATGGTCGGCGGGATCTTGTAGAGCTGGCCCTTCCAGTTCTTCACGTCCGTCGAGCAGAACGGCGAGGCGTGCGTCTTGACGATGACCCGCTTCGGATCGTCGGTGAGCCACTCGACCTCCTCGATCGAGAAGGGCTCGCCGATCGCCCGGAGCACGCCGGCCCTGCCTCGAATCGTCATCGCTCGTCCTCCATGATCGGGTACCGGTTCCAGTCCGCCTCGACCGCCCGCTGCCGCGCCTCGACGAGATGCCACCAGTCGGGATGCGTCGCCGCGACCAGGTCGTCGTTGCGGATCGCGCGCACCGCGATCCGGCCGGCGGTCAGCGGCGCGATGAAGCGCGCGTCCTTCGCGACGCCCTTCGAGATGTCGATGTCCTCGAGCGCGCCTTCGAGCCCCTCGGGGCGGTTGCGGGACGAGGTGCCGATGTTCGTCGAGACGGTGCCCGGCGCGAGCAGCGTCACGTGCACCTTCGAGCCCTCGGCCGCGAGCTCCATCGCGAGCGTGTCGGTGAGCGCCCAGACGGCGTGCTTCGCCGCGTTGTAGATCCCGCCGGACGGCGCCGAGGCGAAGGAGGCGACCGAGCCGGTGTTGAGGATGTGCCCGCCGTCGGCGTTCGCGCGCAGGGTCGGGAGGAACGCCGTCACGCCGTGGATCACGCCCCAGAGGTTCACGCCGAGCACCCACTCCCAGTCCTTCAGGGTGAGGTCCTTGATCAGCCCGAAGGGGCCGACGCCGGCGTTGTTCACCACGATGTCGACGCGGCCGAAGCGCTCGAGGACGGCGTCGCGGAGGGCCTCCACGGAGGCGTAGTCCGTGACGTCGACGAGGTGCCCTTCGACTCGCTGCGCTCGCTCAGGGACCGAAGGAGTAGACGGCGCTCGCTCAGGGACCGAAGAAGAAGACGGCGCCTGGTCGGGGACCGAAGGATCCTCGGTCCCTGAGCGAGGCCGAAGGCCGAGTCGAAGGGCGCTCACCGCCTCGTCGAGGGCGGACTGCTCGATGTCGGCGATGACGACGCTCGCGCCCACCTCGAGGAGCGCCTCCGCGATGCCCCGCCCGATGCCCGACGCGCCGCCCGTGACGACGGCGACCTTTCCCGCGATCTCGGTCATGACCCGTCCTCCATCGGCGGATACTTCCGGTGCGCCGCCTCGATGCGCGCGTGGCGCTCCTCGATCGGCCCGACGAGCGTCGGGTCCGTCGGCGCGTAGAGGTCGTCGTGCTCGATCGCCCGGACCGCGATCCGCCCCGCCGTGATCGGGTCGATCCAGCGCACGCCCTCGTTGATGACCTTCGAGATGTCGGCGTCGTGGAGCGCGCCCGCGTTGCCCGAGGGACGGTTGCGCGAGGAGGTGCCGATGTTCGTGCGCACCATGCCCGGGGCGAGGTAGGTCACACGCACGTCCGCGCCGTCGTCCGCGAGCTCGATCGACAGCGCCTCGGCGAGCCCGAGGACGGCGAACTTCGTCGCCGAGTACGAGCCGATCGACTTCTGCGCGATGAAGCCGGCGTTCGAGCCGGTGATCTCGATGTGGCCGCCGTCGGGGTTCGCGAGGAGCACGGGCAGGAACGCGGTCACGCCGTGGATGACGCCCCACAGGTTGACACCGAGGATCCACTCCCAGTCCGCTCGGGTGAGGTCCTTGATCGCGCCCGATGGCCCGACGCCCGCGTTGAGGCAGACGATGTCGACGCGGCCGTGGAGCTCGAGGACGCGGTCGCGCAGGGCGTCGACGGAGGCGGGGTCGGAGACGTCGGTGAGGACGCCGTCGACGCGGCCCTTCGACTCGGCGGCGCCCTTCGACTCGCTTGCGGCTCGCTCAGGGACCGAGGAGGAGGACGCGGCTCGCTCAGGGACCGACGAGGGCGACGCGGCAGCGAGTCGAAGGGCGCGGACGGCGTCGTCGAGCGCGCCCTGCTCGATGTCGGCGATGACGACCGTCGCGCCCCGCTCGAGGAGGGCCTCGGCGAGGCCGCGGCCGATCCCGGAGGCGCCTCCGGTGACGACCGCGACCTTGCCGGCGATGGAGGTCACGGGCTCAGTGCCCCGTGAAGAACACGTGGTTCGGGTCGTACTTCGCGCGGACCGCGTCGAGGCGCTCGGCGACCTTCGGCGACCACAGCTTCTTCCACATCGCGTCGTCCGGGGAGCCGGCCCAGTTGTAGTTCGTCTCCGCGCCGAGGTGCGGCTCGAGGTCCCGGAACAGCGCGTCGCGCGCCTTCGGGTAGGCCTCGACGTGCAGCTCCGGCACGGGCGTCGCGATGGTGAGCAGGTGGTAGGGCTGCCGCGCGCCGGCGATCGAGTTCTCCTCGTTCGCCCCGGCCTCCCAGATCGCGCCGTCGTTGCCCCAGAACCGGGTCTCGGTCGCCACGAACGGCACGTCGACGCCGCCGCCCGCGTGCTTGAGGATGACGTCGGCGTAGCTCTGGTCGACATCGACCAGGCCGTGGCCGTAGACCGCCATGGGCAGCGGGTCCGGCGGGTCGAGGTGGATCTTGCCGAGCTCGTCCGCCGGCAGCAGCTCGAGCAGGTCGATGTAGACGGGCGCCGACTCGCGGATCGGCTTGATCCACTCCTCACCCTTCGCGACGAGCTCGTCCGCCGAGGCGTCCGGGTCGACGTACGCGTAGCGCACGTGCAGGATCGTCTTCCCGTCCAGCTGCGGGCCGAAGCCCTCCGGGGGGAAGCGCACGATGTTCGCCGAGGTGGTGACCTCGACCGGCACCGTCTTCGTCCAGTCGATCCAGGCGCGGAACGCCGGCTCGATGTCACCGGTGTCGAACATCAGCCCGCCGCCGTAGACGTGCTCGATCGGCAGCGCCTGGAACGTCGCCTCGACGACGAGGCCGAAGCCGACCTTGCCGCCCTTGAGCGCGACGAAGAGGTCCGGGTGGGACTCCTTCGTGACGGTGACGAGCTCGCCCGCCCCGGTCACGAAGCGGTAGGAGAGGATCCGGTCGGCGGCGATGCCGAGCTTGCGGGAGAGCGGGCCGACGCCGCCGCCCATGGTCAGGCCGATCGCGCCGACGGAGGGCGAGGAGCCGGTGACCGCGAGCAGGCCGTGCTCCTTCAGCGGGCCGACGATGTCGCGCCAGCGCTTCCCCGCGCCGATCGTGAACGTCTGCGTCGCGTCGTCGATCGTCAGGTCCTGCAGCCGGTGCGTGCGCAGCAGGATGCCCTCGGTGACCGGGCGGTAGTTGCCGTGCCCGGTCGCCGAGATGACGATGGGCAGGCCGTGCTCGTTCGCGAACCGCACCGCGAGCACGGCGTCGTCCTCGCTCTCCGGGCTGATCACGAACTCGGGGTCGAAGACCGACGCCAGGTTGTAGCCCGCCGCCTCCTCCTGTAGCCCCTCGTCCCCGCGGGCGAACACCGGACCCGTCATGGCGGCGCGGAGCGCCTCGACGGCGCTCTTCGGTACTGCTCCCATTGCTTCCTACTCCTTTGTTGGAATGCCTGCTCTATGTCTATCGGTTCCGGTGCTTCGCCGGCCAGATGCCGTGGCGGCCGGGCGAGAGGATGCCGTTCGGGTCGACGGCGTCCTTGATCCGCTCGACGAACCGTCGGTAGGCGTGGTCGCCGAACGAGTACTGCTCGGAGGCCTCGTCCATGAAGTCGAGGTGCGCGCGGTACTCGCCGTAGCCGAGCTTCGCCGCCTCCTGCACCATGCGCTTCACGGCGCCGAACGCCTGCTGCCAGCTCCCCTCGTCGACGGTCGAGAAGTTGAGGCCCGAGACCAGGACGGTGGACCGCTCGCTGATCGTGCACAGGCCGGCGACGAAGTTGACGCCGACCTCGTCCTCGGTGATCCGCTGGAGCAGGTCGACGACCTCGCGCACCTTCGTGCCCTCGAGCGGGACGACCGGCGAGAACCCGATGTGCCCGATGTCGTCGGGGCGGCCCTCGAGCATGTCCAGGTTCGGGATGCCGGCCTGGACCTTCTCGAGGAAGTGGTGGATGTCGCCCCAGTTCTCCTTCGTGTACAGACCGTACTCGTCGACGCGGCCGCCCTCGATCGCGCCCCACGCCTCCCTGATGCGCCGGACGTGATGCTCGACGACCACCCGGTCGCCCCAGACCGCCGTGCGCTGGCCCCAGCGCCCGACCCCCGTCGAGTCGGCGATCTCCTGCAGCGCCTCATCGGAGAGCGTGCCCTCGTGGGCGCGCATCTTGCCGAGGATCTCGGGGAAGTGGGACGACAGCGTGATGGTGTTCTGCATGACCGGCACGCCGCGGATGATGCCCTGGAGCCGCAGCTCGCGGGTGATGTCGATCGCCTGCTCGAGCTGCGAGTCCTTCGGCGCCATCAGGTAGAGCGGCGCATAGGCCTCGGGCTTGCGCATCAGCCAGTAGCCCATCCGGGTGACGATCCCGAGGTTCGACTGGACGAAGAGCGGGTCGAGGACGGGGCCGAGTCCGCGCTTGTACACGTGCCACGACGGCGAGTCCGGCAGCGCGCCCATGCCGGTGCGAAGCAGCGATCCGTCGGCGAGGACGACCTCCATGCCGGTCGGCGCCTGGTAGTCCATGCCGAGCGGGAGGTAGGTCACGCCCGAGTCGAGCGAGTTGCCGATGACCGAGCCCCAGCCGAGGTCCGGGACGGAGACCATGAGGTCGTCGTGCCCGCCGGCGACGAGCGCGTCGTGGAGGTCCATCCAGCGCACACCGGGCTCGACGACGGCGTACGCGAGCGTCGGGTTGATCTCCAGCACGCGGTTCATCCGGCGGAAGCTGATCAGGATCGAGCCCTTGACGCGCGGGCTCGGTCCGCCGTAGCCGTAGTTGCGACCCTGCGAGGAGGTCCAGACGGGGATGCCGACCTCGTTCGCGATCCGCACCACCTCCTGCACCTGCTCGGTCGAGGCGGGGTAGACGACGGCGGAGGAGTCGTAGGAGCGGTCCTCGACGTACCAGTACGGGTCGCGGTACTCGTCGCGGTCGGCGCGGGAGGTGCGCACCGCGTCGGCGCCGAGCGCGTCGACGAGCCGGCGGACGACGGCCGCGTCCAGCTCGGCGGCCTCGACGCGGTCGGTCACAGCAGGCCCCGCTTCCGCGCCTCGTCGCGCAGGATCGGCGCCGCCTCCGTGACCGCGTGGATCGAGAGCGTCATCGCGATCTCGAGCACCTCCATGATCTCCTGCGCGGTCGCGCCGTAGCGCACCGCGTTCTCGATGTGCAGACGCCCGCCCGAGGTGTAGAGGTGCGTCGCGGCGAAGTCGAAGGTGATGTAGATGAACTCCTTGACCTTCGGCTCGAGCGGGCCGGAGACCCAGGGCACGGAGGAGAACTCGGTGTACGCGTCGAAGAACTCGGGCGCGAGCTCGAGGATCTCGTTCCAGAACGGGTGCCAGTAGCCGCGCTTCTGGGTGAACTCCGCCTTGAGCCGCTCCTGGTACTCGCTGAGCGGCGCCGCCGCCTCGCGCTTGCCCGCCTGCTCCAGCACGTCGACGAGGATCGGCACGCCGATGTTGAGCGCGTGGATGCCGAGCGTCGCGCAGCACTCGAGCACCTCCATGATCTCGGCGGTGCTCGCCCCGGCGTCGAAGCAGGCGGCGATGTCCTCCTGCAGCGCCGGCACGTAGAGGTGCGTCGCGTTCGCGTCGACGGCGAGGCGGATGAAGGACTGCGTCTTCGCGTCGAGCGCCCCGGTGGTGCGCGGCGCCTGCTCGAGCTTCCGATAGGCGGAGAGGAACGCCGGGTCGAGCTCGGCGATCGCCTCGAAGGCGGCCTGGTCCCTCGGCATCAGCCGTCCCCCTTCAGCGGACGGTCGGCGAGGGACGGCGTGTGCTCCTTGAGCCAGCGGGCGACCTCGGTGTGGTCGGCGCCCGCGCCGAACGCCTCGTTCGCCGTCGCCCAGCGCTCGACCGCGGCGTCGCTCAGCGTCCTCGGGATGCCGAGCTCGCCGGCGAGCGAGGTCGCGATCCGCATGTCCTTGAGCATGAGCGCGAGCGCGAAGCCGGAGTCGTAGGTCTCCGGCACGATGAAGTTCGGCCACTTCAGCTGCGTCGAGCCGGACCGCCCGCTCGAGGCGTTGATGACCTCGAGCATGATCTGCGGGTCGAGTCCGAACGCGATGCCGGTGAGCATCGCCTCGCTCGAGCCCCACAGGTGGATGGCGGACATCAGGTTGTTGATCGCCTTCAGCGCGTGGCCCGCGCCGATCTCGCCGACGTGCGTCGGCTTGCCGAGCGTCCGCAGCAGGCCCTCGACCTCGGCGAAGTGCTCGGCGGACCCGCCGACCATGATCGCGAGCGTGCCGGCGACGGCGCCCTTGACCCCACCGGAGACGGGGGCGTCGACGAGCCGGGCGCCGCCGGCCGCGACCGTCTCGGCGAGCGCCCGGGTGCGCAGCGGCTCGGAGGAGGACATGTCGACGAGGAGGGCCCCCGGCCGCACGTGCGGGAGCACCTCGGCGACGACCGCCTCGACGATGTCCGAGTTCGGCAGCATGAGGATGACGACGTCCGCGCCGTCGACCGCCGCGACGGCGGTGTCCGCCGGCCTCCCGCCGTGCTCGGCGAATCGCGTCCTCGCCGCCTCGGCGACGTCGAATCCCGCGACCGCGAAGCCGGCCTCGACGAGCCGGGTCGTCATCGGCGACCCCATGTTCCCGAGGCCGATGAACGCGATGCGCCGCCCTTCGTCTCGCCGCGCTCGCTCAGGGACCGTGGTCACAGCTCGCCCGCCGCCTTCATCTCCTCGATCTTCGCCTCCGCGATGCGGAAGGACTCGAGCGAGGCCGGGACGCCGACGTAGATCGCGACCTGGAGCAGGACCTCCTGGATCTCCTCGATCGTCGCGCCGTTGCGCAGCGCGCCGCGGACGTGGGCGCCGAGCTCGTGGCCGCGGTTCAGCGCCGAGAGCATCGCGAGGTTGATGAGGCTGCGGGTCTTGTCCGGCAGGCCGTCGCGCGTCCAGAGCGCCCCCCAGCAGTACTCGGTCACGAGCTCCTGGATAGGGCGGGCGAACTCCGAGGTCTGGCCGAGGGATCGCTCGACGTGCGCGGCGCCCAGCACCTGCTTCCGCTTCTCGAGGCCGGCCTCGAAGGTGGCCCTGCGCGTCGTCGTGTCGTCAACCATGTCGAATCGCCTGTCTTCTCTTTCTGGGGGACTACTCCGCCTCGTGGAGGCGGACGTGGCCGGAGACGTCGCCGATCGCATCGACGACGGTGTTGCTGATCTCGTTCGCGTAGCCGAGCGCGTTGGCGAGGCCGAAGCTCGCGAGCGGACCGGACGCGTTGAGGGAGGAGATGCCGAGCTCGTGGAGGTGGTCGACGTAGAGCACGACGTCCTTCGTCATGAGCGCGTTGGTGAGGCCGCCTTTGAGATAGTCGCCGTGGATGATCTTCGGGAACCGGTTCTGCGTCGCGAAGTTCACGCCGGAGGAGCTGTTGAGCACGTCGAGCACCGTCTGCAGGTCGAGGCCCGCCTTCTTCGCGGCGACCATCACCTCGGCGGTCGCGGACAGCGCGATCGCGTTGAGGAAGTTGTTGAGCAGCTTCGTCGAGTGCCCGGCGCCCGGGCCGCCGAGGTGGAACACGTTCGTCGCGAAGTGCGCCATGGTCGGCTTCACGCGCTCGAGCGCCTCGGTCGAGCCGCCGACCATGAGCGTCAGCGCGCCCTTCTCCGCGGCGGCCGCGCCACCGGAGATGCCCGCGTCGAGGTATTCGACGCCGAGCTCCTGCAGGCGGGCGTGGATCGCCTGCGTCGAGCTCGGTGCCGCCGTCGACAGGTCGACGACGACCTGGCCGCGGCGCAGCGCCGCGAGGAAGGCGGGATCGAGGACCACCTTCTCGACGACCTTGCTGTCCGGCAGCGACAGGAAGACGAAGTCGGCGTCGGCGACGACCTGCGCGGCCGAGGACGCGAGCGACGCGCCGGCCGCCGCGACGGCGTCGGCGTTCATGTCGAAGCCGAGCACGGCGACGCCCCCGTCGACGACGCGGCGGGTCATCCGCCCGCCCATGTTGCCGAGCCCGACGAATCCGATGCGGTCGCTCATGACGTCCTCCCGATGGTGGCGGCGATGCCCGCGAGCGGGCCGGTCTCGATCCGCGCGAAGCGGTTCAGCGTGTCCGGGTCGTGGCCCGAGACGAGGTGCGCGACCGAGCCGTCCTCGACCCAGCCGCGGATGATGTCGAAGCCGCGGTACATCCGCGGCAGGTCCGCGACGTACGCGAACGGCATGTCGTCCTCGTACTCCTCGTAGTAGTGGACGGTGTCGGAGGCGAGCAGGACGGGGCCGTCGGCGGTCTGGACGCGCACCACGCTGATGCCGGGCGTGTGGCCGCCGATCTCGATCACCTCGACGCCCGGCGCGACCTCGATCGAGCCGGAGAACGTGGTGACCCGGCCGGCCGCGCGCGCCGCCTGCAGCGCGTCGAGCTCCTCCGGCTCCGTCGACCAGCGGAACTGGGCCCGCGAGCCCATCGCGCTCGCCCAGAACTCGTACTCGGACTCGGCGATGACGATGCGCGAGCTCGGGAACTTGTCGAGGTTGCCGATGTGGTCGTAGTGCGCGTGCGTCACGACGATGGTCTGCTCGCCCGCGAGGTCGATGCCGAGATCGGCATAGATCTGCTCGGGACTGCGGACGAAGCTGCGCCCACGGTTCCGGATGCCGCCGACCTCGGAGAAGCCGACGTCCACCAGGATGGTGCGCTCGGCGTTGCGGATCACCCAGACGAAGTAGTCCATCCCGATCGGCCCGTCGGCCTGCCCGTAGATGCCGTAGTTGAGATACACCTCCGCGCGGTGACCCTGCCGGGTGCCGTACTGCGCGATGACGACCTCGTACTCGTCCGATGCACGCGGCTCCGACGGGCGCTGCTCCGATCCGGCCAAGGCTCAGGCCTCCCGCGCGGCGGGCGCCGCCGGCCAGGTGTGCTTCCGCTCCTCCATGAGGGCGCGCAAGGACTTCGGCTTCCGTCCGGTGAAGCGCTCCACGACGTCGGTCGTCACGTCGAGGTGCCCGTCGCGGATCATCCGGCCGAAGCTGACCATGCCGTCGCTCGACCAGGGCACGGGGGACTCGGAGAAGTCCCCGGTGGCGGAGTCGCGGGGCACCGCGAGCGAGTCCCACATGGCGTACATCGCGTCGTCGTCGAGGTCGACGTGCGCGATCTCCGCCCCGGACAGCTCGATGATGAGCTCGGTGACGTCGCGATACGAGAGCGTCTCGGGACCGGTCACGTCGTAGCCGCGGTTCGGCTCGCCCTCGCCCTCCAGGATCTTCGCCCCGACCCGGGCGACATCCTCGCGGGCGACGAAGCCGACCCGGCCCTCGCCGGCGTTGCCGATGCTCTGGCCGGTCGTGATCGCGATGGCGGCCTGGTTCTCGGCCATCGCGTCCGCGTACTGGTTGTTCCGCAGGAAGTTGTGCTCGATCCCGGACTCCGCGATGAGCCGCTCGGTGAGCTTGTGGTCGGCGACCTCGACCGAGTCGACCTCGGGCCGCTCGGCGCCGTTGAAGGAGGTGTAGGCGATGTAGCCGATGCCCGCCTCGACCGCCGCCGCGACGACGTTCGCGTGCTGCACCTGGCGGGTGGGACCGGCGTCCATGCCGGAGACGAAGAAGAGCCGGTCCGCGCCCTGGAAGGCGGCGACGAGCGAGGCCCGGTCGTTGTAGTCGGCCTCGCGGGTGTCGGCGCCCTTCGCGCGCCACACCGCGAGCGCCTCGGGGCTGCGGCTGGTGACCCGCAGGTCCGCGGGCGCGACGCCGTCGGCGAGCAGGTTCTCCGCGACGGCATTGCCGACGTAGCCGCCGACTCCGGTCACGACGTACACGGTCATTGGGGTTGCTCCCTTGAAACGTTCTCAGGCATCGTATGACGATCTGACGTTCGGATGCTTGCGCAGGACTACGCGCCCTCGAACGCCGCGCGGAGCTCCCGGTCCAGCTCGGCCGGGTCCCAGAGCCCCGCGCCCCCGCCAGTGCGGTTCGTGTTCTGCACGCTCGCCCCGCCGTCGACGGAGAGCACGGCGCCGGTGATGTAGGAGGCGTCCTCGGAGAGCAGGAAGGCGACAGCGGCGGCGACCTCGTCGGGCTCCCCGGCGCGGCGCAGGGGCGAGGTGCTCGCGCGCTTGCGCATGTCCGCGATGCCGGCCTCGCCGAAGATCGGGGTCGGGACGATGCCGGGCGCGACGCCGTTGACGCGGACCCCGATCGGGCCGCCGTAGACCGCGGCGCCGTGGATGAGCCCCGTGACGCCGTGCTTCGAGGTGGTGTACGCGAGCAGGTCCTGCGCGCCGCGGAGGCTCGCGATCGATGCCGTGATGACGATCGAGCCCGCCTTCCCGGTCTCGATGAAGTGGCGGAACGCGGCGCGGGTGCCGAGGAAGGGGCCGCGGAGGTTGACGCCCATCACGGCGTCCCACTCGTCCACGGTCGCGTCGGTGAGCTGGACGCCCGGTCGGCCGGCGATGCCCGCATTGAGATGGTGCAGGTCAGCCGAGCCGAAGGCCTCGAGCGCGGCCGTCATGTACGCCTCGACGCCCGCCTCGGTCGAGACGTCGGCGCCGACGCCGATCGCCTCGCCCGCGAGCGCGTCGGCCGCCGCCTTCGCGCGGTCGCCGTCGAGGTCCACGACGACGAGCCTCGCGCCGGCGCGGGAGAGCCGCTCGGTCACGGCCGTGCCGATCCCGCCGACCGCGCCGGTGACGATCGCCACCTTGCCGTCCAGACCCGCATACGTCATGACACGCCTCCGATCCCGTGCTCCGGCGGCCTGCGGACGTCCTCGTCGTGGCATCTTCCACCGCGGATTGTCTGACGATACTATACGGATACACCGCGTCGCCCGAGACGACCGGGGCGCGCCAACGACGGCCGTCCCCGAGGTGCATTCGGCTGAATGTAGGATCGGCTCATCCCAGGAGGAGGCGGAATGGTCAGCACTGCGAACGCGCTCTCCGACGCGTGGACGGGCAACCCCGTCGATCGGGTCGCGGCGCCGCTCCGCGAGCAGGTCATCGGGGCGCTGCGCGCCGCCATCCTCGACTTCAAGCTCTCGCCCGGTCAGCGGCTCGTCGAGCGCGAGCTGATCGAGCAGCTCGGCGTCTCCCGCACCACGGTCCGAGAGGCGCTGCGCGAGCTCACCTCCGAGGGTCTCGTGACCGTGGTGCCGCAGCGCGGCGCGGTCGTCGCCGCGCCGTCGCTCGCCGAGGCGGAGGACCTCTACGAGATCCGCGCCGTGCTCGAGTCCCTGCTCGTCGAGCGCTTCGTCGAGCGGGCGACCGACCAGCAGATCGAGCGGATGTCGAACGCGGTCGAGGAGTTCGCGCGGGCGACCGCCGGGTCGAGCGACGTCCGCACCGTCCTCGATTCGAAGGACGGCTTCTACGAGGTGCTCGTCGAGGGCGCCGCGAGCCCGGCGCTGCAGAGCATCGTCGAGAGCCTGCAGGCGCGCGTGCGGCTGCTCCGCGCGACCTCGATGGGCGAGCCCGGCCGCGGCGAGGAGGCGGCCGAGGAGCTGCGCCGGGTCGTGGCCGCGGCGAGGAACCGCAAGGCCGCCGAGGCCGCGCGGGCGTGCGCGACGCACGTCCGCAACGCCGCCAAGACGGCGCTCAAGCAGCTGCGCGCCGCGGAGGCGCTCACCGACTGATCCGGGTCCGCGCTCGCGCTCGAGGTCCACGGGCGACCATGGACTGGGAGCGCAGACGTGAACCCCGATGGAAAGGACAACGATGTCCGTCGTCAACCTCGTCCGCGCCGTGCCGAAGCCCGGCCAGACCCAGGCCGTGCTCGACGTGCTGCGCGAGCTGGTGCCGATCGTCCACGAGGAGCAGGGCTGCGAGCTGTACGCACTGCACGAGCGGGCGGACGGCGAGATCTGGTTCGTCGAGAAGTGGGCGAGCGCGGAGGACGCCGCCCGGCACGGCGCGTCCAGCTCGATCCTGCCGATCCTCGCCGAGCGGACCTCGCCGCTGCTGACCGGCATCCCCGAGATCATCGAGCTCGCACCCGTCCCGGCCGGCGGGGGCAAGGGCGCGCTGTGAGCCCGCGGCCGCGGACCGCGGTCGACACCACCGTCGCGTTCCTCGCCGAGGCGATCGTCGACGGCGACCACGACCCCGGCGACCGGCTCGTCGAGGGCGAGATCGCCGCCCGCTACGAGGTCTCGCGCTCCACGGCGCGCGCCGCCCTCCAGGTGCTCGCGGCGCGCGGGCTCGTCACGGTCGCGCCCGGCCGCGCGGCGCGGGTCGCCGCGATCGCCGACGACGACGCGGTCGCGCTGTACCGGATCCGGAACCGCGTCGAGCCGATGCTCATCCACCGCTTCGCCGAGCGCGCCGCTCCTGCTCAGGTCGCCGCGCTCGATCGGGCCATGGAGGCCTTCGAGGAGGTCGCGAGCGCCTCGCAGGACATCCGGCGGATCCACCGGATGCGCGACGGCTTCTACGAGGTGCTCTACGACGGCGCGGCGAGCATCGCGCTCGAGCAGACCGTCCGAGCCGAGTACACCCGCCTCGGCGCCTACCGGCATCGGCGGCTCGCCCCCGAGCAGGAGCTCGCCCGCATCCGCGGCATGGCCGCGACGATCCGCCGCGTCGTGCCGCGCATCCTGCGGCGGGAGAGCTCGGCCGCGAGCGTCTTCTCGCACCGGATGCTCAGCGAGGATGGCGCCGCGACGCTGCGCGCACTGCGCTCCGCGAGCTGAGCCGCCGCGTCCTGTATGACGATCCGCCGGCCGGCCGCGGCCGCGCCGGGCCGACGGCCTAGTCTCGCGGTGCGCCGGACGGCGCCATCGGAAGGAGCAGGGTCATGAGTGCAGCGACGAGCGTCGAGTCGGCGATCCAGGCGGCGGGGGGCGCGGTCCAGGCGCTGCGCCGCGAGCCGTTCCCGCAGATGACCTTCCTGCCCTGGGAGTTCTCGAACTGGCACGCCGAGCAGCGACTCTGGCGCGACGCCGCCGCGTTCCTCGACCAGTCGCACCACATGGTCGACCTCATCGTCCGGGGCCCCGACGCGCTGCGCTTCCTCTCCGAGCACGCGGTCAACGACCTGAGCTCGCTCGCGCCCGGCAAGGCGAAGCAGTACGTCGTCGTCGCACCCGACGGCCACCTCATCGCCGACGCCATCGTGTTCCACCTCGAGGAGGGCGTCTTCGACCTCGTCGGCCTGCCGACCGCGCTCAAGTGGCTCGAATACCACATCGAGATCGGCGACTACGACCTCGAGTACGTCTGGGACGACAACTCCTGGATCCGCCAGGGCCCGCCCGAGTACTTCCGCTACGAGATCCAGGGGCCGGCCGCGCTCGACATCGTCAGCGCCGCGCTCGACGGTCCGCTGCCGGAGCTGCGCTTCTTCCAGATGGCGAAGGCCTCGGTCGCGGGCCGGCCGGTCTGGATGCTCCGGCACGGGATGGCCGGCCAGCCGGGCTTCGAGATCTTCGGCGCCTGGGCGGACGGCGAGCCGGTGCGCGAGGCGCTCTTCGCCGCCGGCGAGCCGCGCGGCATGGCCCGCGTCGGCTACCGCGCCTACACCTCGCTCAACCTCGAGTCGGCGTGGATCTCGCTGCCGGTGCCGGCCATCTACGACTCGCCGGAGACGAGGGCGTACCGCGAGTGGCTCCCGGCCTCGCACCTCGGCTCGCTCGCCGGCAGCTTCGCGCGACCGGACATCCGCGACTACTACGTGACGCCGTACGACATCGGCTACGGCAAGCTGGTGTCCTTCGACCACGAGTTCATCGGCCGCGACGCGCTCCGCGGGATCGCCGAGGGCCCCTCGAAGGTCAAGGTGACGCTGCACTGGAACGGCAACGACGTCGCCGACATCTTCCGGTCGCAGTTCGTCGACGACGAGCGGCTGCCCCCGCGACTGGTCGACCTGCCGAAGTCGCGCGCCGCGCGGTTCCACTACGACGCGGTGCTGTCGAGCGGTCGACCGATCGGCTTCTCGGTCGACACCGGCTTCCTCGAGCCCGACCGCGCGGTGCTCTCGCTCGCGATGCTCGACGCCGAGTTCGCCGAGCCGGGCACCGAGGTCGTGCTGCGCTGGGGCGAGCCCGAGGGCAGCACCCGACCCGACCTGCCTCCGCACCGGCAGGTCGACCTGCGCGCGACGGTCCTCCCGGCCCCCTACAGCGCGGTCGCGAGGTCGACGTACCGCGCGGACTGACGAGCAGCCCTCAGGTCAGGGTTGTTATTGGAGTTATACCTTTAGTTGGGTATGATCGTCCGACAAATGCCGTGACTCGTGCAGTCGCGAGCCACCCTCAATGAAGAGAAAGAGGCATCCATGACCGTCACTGCGCGCCGCGCTCTGCGCGGCATCATCGCGGGCGCCGCAGGCATCGGCATCGCCGTGTCGCTGGCGGCCTGCTCGGGCGGCACCTCGCCGACGAGCGAGCCGGACCCCGCTCCCGCCGTCGGCGACCCGCACGGCGAGCTCGAGCAGGCGGCCATCCGGGTCACCGGCATCACCGGCCCGGGCCTCGTCCCGCTCCAGATCGCGATGGACCAGACCGCCGAGCCCTACGGCCTGACGATCGAGTTCGTCCCCGCGACGGACTCCGGCGCCGCCACGACCTCGGTCATCTCCGGCGACGTGCAGATCGCGAACTCGTCCTACTTCGGCGTCATCGACGCGATCAACCAGGGGCTCCCGCTCGAGGTGCTCGCCGAGGACTGGGCGAGCACGCTCGACACCGGCTTCCTGATGGCCCGCCCCGGCAGCGGCATCGAGTCGCTCGAGGACCTCGCCGGCAAGACGGTCAACGTCATCTCGCCGACGAGCTCGCACGCGATCAAGCTGCACGACACGATGATCAAGCAGGGGCTCGACCCCGACGAGGTCAACTGGGTCTCGCTGCCGTACTCGCAGGTCGCCGACGCGTTCGCGCAGGGCACCATCGACGCCTCGAGCGCGGTCGGCCCGACGCTGAGCACCGTCACCGCCGCCGGGGCGACCGTCGTCTTCGACTACGCCGAGGGCGAGTACGAGGGCATGGCGGAGTCCGGCTGGGTCTCGACCGTCGACTGGATCGCCGCGAACCCGAACACGGCCGCCGCGTTCCAGTGCGCGATCTTCGAGGCGCAGGGGCTCATCAACACCGACCACGAGCTCTACATCGAGAAGTTCCAGACGTTCCTCGGCGCGCCCGAGGCCGCGGCTCGCGCCGACGTCCGGCAGAACTACCAGACCACCAACCGGATCGATGCGCTGAACAAGAACGTCGAGGTCTACCAGACGAGCACCCTCTACACGGGTGGCGACTTCGACTTCGCGGACCACACGGCCGCCGTTCCGAGCAACTGCTGATCCGCGTGACGACCACGGCAAGTCCGCGTCAGACGCGCCGGCGCATCAGCGCCGGCGCGATCTGGCGCGGGCTCGCGGGCGTCGCGGGGCTGTTCGTCCTCCTCGAGATCGTCTCGCGGTCGGGACTCATCAGCACGACCTACCTCCCGCCGTTCTCGGAGGTGGTCTGGCGGGCGCTGCAGCTCTGGATCGATCCCGACTTCCTCTCGAACGTCGGCCAGACCCTGCTCACCTACCTCCTCGGCCTGCTCATCTCGGCCGTCATCGCGATCCCGCTCGGCATCGTGTTCGGCCTGCTGAACCCCGTCTACCGGGCGACGCGCGCGGTCGTCGAGCTCATCCGGCCGATCCCGCCGGTCGCGCTCATCCCGCTCGTGCTCCTCGCACTCGGCAACGGGCTCGAGATGAAGCTCGTCATCGTCGTCTTCGCGGCGGTCTGGCCGATCATGTTCAACACGCTGTACGGCGTGCACGACGTGGACCCGTACCAGAAGGACATGGGCCGCAGCTTCGGCCTCGGCCGCTTCGGCATCATCCGCCGGATCGTCATCCCGGCCGCCGCGCCGTTCATCATGACCGGCGTCCGGATCGCCTCGTCCATCGCGCTCATCGTCGTGATCACCGTCGAGCTCATCTCGCCCGGTGGCGCGAAGGGCATCGGCGCCTACATCGCGGCGCAGCAGCTCTCCTACCAGGACTCCGCCGTGACCTACCTCTCCGTCCTCGCCGCCACCATCACCGCCGGCGTGCTCGGCCTCGTCATCAACCTCGTCATCGGCTGGGTCGAGCGCCGCTTCTTCGGCTGGGACTCGACCGCGAGGGACGGCGTCTGATGGCCGGGCCGTCGACTCGGGTGCTCGCCACGCGCGCGCTGCGCGCCTCCGCCGAGCGACCCCGCTGGGTGCGCGGACTGGTGTCCGTCGCCTACTTCGTGGTGCCGCTCGTCGTCGTCGTCGGACTCTGGCAGCTCGCCACGATGCTCGGTCGCAACCCCTTCTTCCCGCAGCCGTTCGCGATCATCGGCAACCTCTGGACGCTGCTGTTCGGCAGCGAGAAGGCCGTCCAGGACGTGTTCGTCGGCCAGTTCCTCGCGACCGTCGGGCGGATGGCGCTCGGCTTCGCGATCGGCGCCGCCTGGGGCGTCGTCGTCGGCACGATCATGGGCCTCTGGCGCGGCGCGCGCGAGGTGGTCTCGCCGATCGTCGAGTTCCTCCGCTCGATCCCGGCGACCGCGACGCTCCCGCTCTTCATCATCCTGCTCGGGGGCGGCGACGACATGCGCGTCGTCTTCATCGCCTACGGCGTCTCCTGGTTCGTGCTCATCAACACCGCGCAGGGCGTCGGCTCGATCCACAAGACGATGCTCGACCTCGGGCGGGTCTTCCGGGTGTCCCCCGCCCGGCGGCTCTTCGCGATCGTGCTGCCGGCGGCGCTGCCGAAGATCTTCGCCGGGCTGCGGATCGCGAGCACCGCGGCGCTGCTGCTGGCGATCGTCTCCGAGTTCATGCTCGCGCTGAACGGCATCGGCTTCTCGCTCGTGGTCGCGCAGAGCCGGTTCAACCTCCTGAGCATGTGGTCGTGGATGCTCGCGCTCGCCATCCTCGGCCTGCTCATCAACTCCCTGCTCGAGTTCATCGAGCGCCGGCTGCTCTCCTGGCACCGGCTCTCCCGCCAGCGGACCTGAAGGACCAAGCCATGACCGACCCGCAGCAGACCGTCGCCGACGCCGTGCTCGTCGACCACGTCTCGCACGTCTACGGCAGCGGCCCGAGCGCGCACCACGCGCTCGCCGATCTCGCGTTCGCCGTCAAGCCCGGCGAGTTCGTCTCCATCGTCGGCCCGTCCGGCGCCGGCAAGACCACGCTGCTGCGCACCCTCGCCGGCCTGCTCACCCCGACCGAGGGCGCGGTCTGGGTCGACGGCAGGCGCACCAACGGCGTCCCGCCCGGCATGGCGATGGTGTTCCAGGACTACAGCCGCTCGCTGCTGCCCTGGCTCACCGTCGAGAAGAACGTCGCGTTCCCGCTCGGCGGCTCCTCGATCCCCAAGCCCGAGCGCCGGGCGATCGTCGCCGAGGCGCTCGAGGCGGTCGGGCTCGGCGGCTTCGGGAAGCGCTACCCCTGGCAGCTCTCCGGCGGCATGCAGCAGCGCGTCGCGATCGCCCGGGCGCTCGCCTACCGGCCCTCGCTCATGCTCATGGACGAGCCCTTCGCCTCCGTCGACGCGCAGACCCGTGAGGGCCTCGAGGACCTCGTGCTCAAGATCCGCGACACCTACGGCATGACGATCCTGTTCGTCACCCACGACATCGACGAGTCCGTGTACCTCGCGAACCGGGTGCTCGTGCTCTCCCGCCCGCCGGCCCGCATCGTCGAGGACATCGCGGTCGACCTGCCCGAGCCGCGCGACCAAATCACCACTCGCGAGAACCCCGACTTCATCCACCTCCGCGGCCACGTCGCCCGGCTCATCCACGGCGGAGGCGAGCCGGCGTGACCGCGGCCGGTCCCGTCACCGCGCGCGCCGCGGTCATGACGGGATACCTGCAGCCCTTCGAGGTCGGCGACGTGCGGATGCGCGAGCCCGCCCCGGATCAGGTGCTCGTGCGCACGGCGGCGACGCCGTTCTGCTCCACGGACTGGATGGGGTGGAAGGCGATGCGGCGCACGGTGCCGCCGGTCGTCCTCGGCCACACCGGGGTGGGGACCGTCGAGGCGGTCGGCGACGGCGTCCGGCACGTCGCGCCCGGCGACCGGGTGCTCGTCGCCGGGACGCCGCAGTGCGGGGAGTGCTTCTACTGCGGCATCGGGCGGCCGGACCAGTGCGACCTGCTCATGGGCGGCGCGCCGAACCCGGTCGTGGCGGAGCTGCCGGACGGTCGCCAGGTGCGGGCGGCGGGCCTCGTCGGGGCCTACTCGGAGCGGATGCTCGTGCTCGGCGTGCAGACGCACCGGCTGCCCGAGGACCTGCCGTTCGAGGTCGCCTGCCTCCTCGGCTGCGGCATCTCGAGCGCCGTCGGCGCGGTCGAGAACATCGCGAGGGTGCAGCCCGGGCAGTCGGTCGCCATCGTCGGGCTCGGGCACATCGGCCTCTGGGCGGTGCAGGGCGCGCGGCTCGCCGGAGCGGGCGAGATCATCGGGATCGACGGGCACGCCGGCCGTCGCGAGCTGGCCGCCGGGATGGGCGCGACGCGGCTCGTCGACCCGACCGCGGGCGATCCGGTCGAGGCGGTGCGCGGGCTCACCGGGGGCCGCGGGGCGGACGTGGTGATCGAGGCGGCCGGCCCGGAGATCGCGCAGCGCCAGGCGGTGCTGATGTCGCGGCGCGCGGGGACCGTCGTCCTGATGGGCGTGCAGCACACGACCTCCGAGGTGATCCTCCCGCAGGGCCTGCTCACGACGACCGGCCGCGAGATCCACGGCTGCCAGAACGGGCGCATCACGCCGGACGTGGACTTCCCTCGGTGGATCGGCTACCTGCGCGAGGGCCGGCTCGACCCGACGGGCTTCGTCACCCGCACCTACGCGATCGACGAGGCGGACGAGGCGCTGCGCCGCTCGATGGCCCTCGACGACGTGAACGGGGTCTTCACGTTCGCCCCCGGTGGTTGAGGAGGCCCGCAGGGCCGTCTCGAAATCACCACCGACGGCCGGGCTGGTTTCGAGACGCGCCTCCGGCGCTCCTCAACCAGCGCCGTTGCGGCGCGCCGCGAGTCCCTCGGCGAGCTCGGCGAGGAGCGCCGCCGTCTCGGCGAGCTTCGCGTCGGACGCCTGCGTGAGGGGCCCGAGGTGCTCGGCCCACACGGCGCGGTACCGGTCGAGGTTCGCCGCCGCCTCCGGCGTCGGGTGGATGCCGACCTCCCTGCCGTCGCCGGGCGCCGCGACCTTGCGCGCGAGGCCCTTCTCGACGAGCGACGCGATCCGGGTCGAGGTGTTGCTCTTGTGCTGGCCGAAGGCGCGGGCGATCTCGGTCACGGTCGTGCCGGGGCGCTCGCTGATGATCCGCATGATGTCCGCCTCGGAGCGGGTGATGTGGATGATGCCCTCGCGCGGCACCGTGACCTCGTGCTGCAGGAAGCGGAAGACCTCGATGATGCGCTCACCGATCTCCCCGAGCAGCTCCGCCCGGTGCTGTGCGTCTCCAGCCACCTCTTGAGTGTATCGAGCGACTTATAGGTATAATAGGTATAACGAGTCCGGCACCGATCCGGCACACGAAACGGAGACGATGATGTCCCTCCTCCAGGAACGCCTCTCGACCTACGTCCCGAGCGCGGACGAGCTCGTGGAGGCCGCCCGCGCCCTGCGACCGCGACTGCGCGAGCTGCAGGACGAGCACGCACGGCTCGGGACGTACAACCGGGAGATCCACGACTACTTCGTCGAGCACCGCTTCTACGACATGCTCCGGCCGAAGCGCTACGGCGGGCTCGAGGTCGACCTCGAGACGTTCTTCCGCGTCGCCATCGAGATCTCGCGCGGCGACCCCGGCGTCGGCTGGTCCTTCGAGCTCGGCGCCTCCCACGCCTACCAGTTCGCCTCGCACTTCTCGGAGGCCGCGCAGGACGAGGCCTTCGGCTCGGCCTACCCCTTCATCTCGCCCTCGCGCGCGTTCCCGCTCAAGTCGAACGTCGTGCCGGTCGAGGGCGGCTACCGCGTGAGCGGGCTCTGGGACTACAACTCGGGCTGCACCTACGCGACGCACACCATGCCGGTCGCGCCGGTGACGCTGCCGGACGGCTCGACGCAGCTGCGGATGTTCATCATCCCCCGCGAGCAGGTCACGATCCTCGACGACTGGGGCTACGGGAAGACGATCGGACTCCACGCCTCGAGCTCGAACTCGATCGAGATCGAGGACGTGTTCGTCCCCGAGCACAACTCCGTCGTCTTCAACTTCAAGGACATCGTCTGGGGCGACGAGGGGACGACCGGCTGGCAGCTCCACCACAACCCGCTGTACCTCGGCCGCACCGCCGCCGTGTTCATCGCGGGGCTGACGCAGACGCAGGTCGGCAACGCGCTCGCCTGCATGGACGAGTGGCTCGAGCTCATGGAGCGCGGCACGAGCTTCGCGCCGCGCGGGCCGCGGAAGGACTCGCAGTTCTATCAGCACTGGACGGGCGAGGTGGTCTCCGCCGCCGAGGCCTCGCAGACGCTGCTGCTCGGCGCGATCCGGGAGTACATGCGGCTGAACGCCGCGTGGACCGAGGGCGGCGCGGAGTTCACCACGACCGACGACGTGCGCATCCGCGGCCAGATCGTGCGCGCCGCGCAGCTCGCGCAGCAGGCGATCGAGACGGCGTACATGTACGGCGGCACGTCCTCCGTGGCGCTCGCCGGCAAGCGGATGGGCAAGTACTACCAGGACGCCGCGATGTACCGCACCCACATCGGCTACATGCCAGAGGTGCTGCTCACCAACCTCGGCCGGGTCCTCGCGGGCCAGCCGCTGCAGATGTGACGGGAGGAGCCATGGACACGCCGCACGCGATCGGCACGACGCCCGGGGAGGCGCTCGCCCCCGACGAGGCCCTGGCGAGCCGGGACCTCTCGCCCGAGGAGTTCCGGGCGGCCTTCCGCAACCACGCGGCCGGCGTCGCGGTGGTCACCGCCGATCCGGGCGACGGGCCCGTCGGCATGACGGCGACCTCGGTGTTCTCGGTGAGCGCGACGCCGCCGCTGCTCGTCTTCTCCGTCTCGGAGCTGTCCTCCGCGACGCCCGGGATCCTCCGCGCGGACTCGGTCGTCGTGCACCTGCTCGGCTCGGGCCAGGCGGAGATCGCCAAGCGCTTCGCGACGAGCGGCATCGACCGGTTCGAGGACCCGTCGACGTGGGACCGGCTGCCGACCGGCGAGCCCTACCTGCCGGCCGCGCACGCGTGGATCCGCGGCACGATCGTGAACCGCTTCACCGCGGGCGGCTCGACGCTCGTCGTCGTCAACGCGACCGACGCGAGCTATCCGGAGGCCGGCAGCGCGGAGGCCTCGGCCGAGAGCGCGCGGCCGCTGGTGTACCACAACCGCACCTGGCACCAGCTCGGGGAGCACTCCCGCATCGCGTGATGCGCACGTCCTCGCGGGGGCTGGTTTCGAGACAGCCCCTGGGGGCCTCCTCAACCAGCGAAGTGTGTCCGGTGGTTGAGGAGGCGTCGCAGACGCCGTCTCGAAACCACCTCGCCGCGCACTTGGGCCGGTTTCGAGACGGCCCCTGCGGGGCCTCCTCAACCAGCGAAGTGTGCTCGGCCGCGCGCCGGAGTCAGGTCTCGAGCGGGGCGCCGACCTGCGCGAGCCAGGCGAGGACCGGGACGATCGCCTCGTCGGAGTTCTTCTCGAACATCATCGCGTGGCCGTTGCCGTGCACGCCCGCGTCGGCGAAGTTCATGAACTCGGCCTGCCCGCCCGCCGCGTTGATGTAGTCGGCCATGAGGTGACCCCACGACGTGAACGGCGACGCCGCCGCGACCATGACGACGACGGGGATGCCGGCGAGGTTCGGCAGCGTGTAGGTGCCCGGCGCCGCGGCCTCGAGCGCCGCGGTGTCCGTCACGGGCGGCTCGTAGCTGAGCGGCGCCTTGGCGATCCCGTAGTCGAGCGTCGCGAAGGCCCCGGTGAACGGCGGGCCCATCGGCTCGATCGCGCAGATCGCCTTGACGAGCTCCGGGCGGGCATCGGCGACGAGCCAGCCGGCCGGCCCGGACGCCGAGTGGGTGACGAGGATCGCGGGTCCGATCCGGTCGAGGAGCCGGGCGATCCGATCCTGGTCGAGCCGCTGCGACTCGGCGAGGTCCTCCGGGAAGTAGCCCATCGCCGCGACCATCTGGTCGAGGTTCGGATCGCCGATGACGTTCTCCCAGACCCCCTGGTCGTGACCGGGGATCTCCGCGGAGAACAGGCCGATGGCGAGCTCGTAGGCGAACATCGACCCGGGCGCGCCGACGATGTCCGGGTGCGCCCAGGACCGTCCGTGCGCGGGCCGGTCGACGGCGTAGACGAGGTAGCCGGCGTCGACGAACCTGTCCATCCAGCCGGGCCGGCCGTCCGGCGTGCCCCGCCAGTCGGTGAGCTGGCCCCCGCCGCCGTGGACGAGCACGAGCGGGTACGGCTTGGTGATCTCTGCGGGCGCCTCCCACTCGACGTAGAGCGGCGCGCGTTGCGCGTGCATCCCCTCCGGCGTCTCGACGATCTCGCCGGGGACCCAGAAGTGCCCCCGCCGGGAGGTGCGCAGCGGGTAGTGCGAGAACTCCTTCGGCAGCTTCGCCGGCTCAGACACGCGGCACCCCGAAGTCGTCCTTCGCGACGAAGCGGTACGCCATGAGCTTGAGCTGCGGGTTCCGGTGGCCGGCCGCCTGCGCCATGTCGCGGAAGATCCGCTCGTAGCGCTCCCCCTTCTTCGACGCGGCCGAGCCGATCGTCTTGTAGAGGTCCTCGACGACCGCCCACATGTCGAGCATGATGTCGCGGCCGATGCAGCCGAGCAGGTTGTCCGCCTCCTCGGTGAACGAGTTGCCGCCCTCGCCGTTCGGCGTCTCGGTGAGGCGCTCCCACTCCTCCCAGGCGGCGATGATCGCGTACTCGGCCTTCTTCACCTGGACCTTCGCGCCGCCGTAGGCGGCCTGGAAGTCGGGGTCGAGCGTGCGGGAGGTGAACGGCGGGACGGTGATCTTGCGCTCGACCATGAGTCGCCCGTACTCGTTGACGGCGCTCCAGCCGGCGCCGACGCACAGCATGCCGAGCATCATCGCGAAGGAGCTCATGTGCCGCGCGTTGTACATCGGGTTGCCGTACGCGACCTCGCCGGGGCTCTGCCGGTCGGCGAAGGCGTAGAACGTCAGGTCGGCGTCCTCGATGAGGTACTTGGCGGGCAGGAACGCGTCGGTGAACCGGATCGAGTTCGATCCGGAGGAGTTGAGGCCGAGCGTCGTGCCCCAGTCGTCGAGGATCTCGTACGTCCCGGCCGGCGCGACGTAGAGGCCGACGCGCGGGCTGCCGTCCGGGTTCTTGCCCGGCAGGATCGACTGGCCGATGAAGTGCGTCGAGTACGGGATGCCGGAGCAGTAGTTGACGACGCCGTTGACCTTGTAGCCGCCCTCGACCGGCTCGGTGGTGACGGTCGGCGCGTACATCGAGGCCGCCTTGAACCTCCCGCCGGCGTAGAGCTCCTCGTGCACCTCGACGGGGAACCAGTTCGCGAGCATGAGCGCGTGGTTCGCCGAGAGGCAGAAGTTCCAGGCCATGCCCATGTCGCCCTTGGCGAGCTCGATGACGACCTTGGCGAACGTCGTCGGCTTGACCTCCAGGCCGCCGTGCGCGCGCGGGATGAACATGAGGTACAGCCCGGCCGCCTCGAGCTTCTCCTGGATGTGCGGCGGGATGTGCGTGAGCCGCTCCGCCTCGGGGGCCGCGGCGATGAGATCGGGGATGAGCTCGTGCGCCGACTGGACCAGTCGATCCTCGAGCGCCTGGTACTCCTCGGCGGTGTAGCGGGCGACCTGGGTGGTGGTCATCGCGTTCCTCTCGTCATCGAGCGCGCATCGCGACGTCGCGATGTACGTTCATCATACAATCCCGCGCCCGAGATCGCGCACGACGTCGCGCCGCTAGGTGAGCGTCCACCCGCGGTCGACGTAGAGGTTCTGGCCGGACAGGCCCCTCGAGTTGAGCAGGAACATCGTGGTCTCGACGACGTCCTGGGTCGTCGCCAGCCGGCCGCCCGGCGTCCGCTGCTCGTAGCCCGAGAGCACGCCCTCCGGCTTGCCGGCCCAGAACGGCGTGTCGCCGATGATCCCCGGGTGGATCGCGTTGACGCGGATCGGGGCGAGCTCGAGCGCGAGCGTGTTCACCATGCCCATGACGCCGCCATTGATGATCGAGACCGTCGTCGAGCCCGGGTAGGGCAGGTCCTTCGCCCGGCCGCCGAACAGCACGATGCCGGTGTCGACCGAGGGGTCGAGGCGGTCGAGCAGCGTGTGCACCGTCTCCGTGTACCCGACGAGCTTGAGCAGGGTGAGCCGCTTCGCCTTCGCCAGGTCGTAGTCGCGGATGTTGTTCTGGTCGCGCTCGATCGCGGCGAGCACCAGGCCGTGCACGTGGCCGACCGGCTTCAGCGCCTCCGCGATGCCGTCCGGCTCGGAGATGTCGAGGGCCACGGCCGAGGCGGTCGGGCCGATGCTCTCGGCGACCTCCGCCGTCCGGGTCTGCTCGCGGCCGGTGATGATGACGCTGTCACCACCCGCCACGACGGTCCTGGCGATCTCCAGACCGATGCCCGAAGTGCCTCCGACGACGATGATCGTCCTGCCGCTCATGCGTGGTCACCCCTTGGAATATGCGGAGCGCCACTGGACAGCAGTGTTCAGCCGCGCTTAACTTGATCAAAGTCGACCGGCATGGGAAAGTCAAGCCGCGCAAAGGTGCGCTCCCGCACCGGCATCCCGGACGGGGACGACAGCGAATCAAGGAGGATGAGCGCAGATCATGGCACCGCAGCCGATCGTGTTCCGCAACGGCATCGTGCTCACGATGGACGACAAGCACACCGTTCTGCCGAAGGGCGACGTCCTCGTCGTCGACGGCAAGATCGCCGAGGTCGGCACCGGCCTCAGCGTCCCGGACGGCACCAAGGAGATCGACGCGTCGGGCGGCATCATCATGCCCGGCATGATCGACACGCACCGCCACATGTGGCAGACCGCCATGCGCGCCTACGGCGCCGACTGGACCCTCACCCAGTACTTCGTCTGGTACTACCTGCAGCACGGCATGAAGTTCCGCCCCGAGGACTACGCGGCGGGCAACCTCATCTCGGCGCTCGACGCCATCGAGTCCGGCACCACGACCACCGTCGACTGGTCGCACGGCCTGCGCACGCCGGACCACGGCTGGGCCGCCTACGAGGCGCTGAAGTCCTCCCCCGGCCGCTTCGTCTTCGCCTACGGCAACATCCACGTCTCGCCCTGGGAGTGGACGCGCGACCCCGAGGTGCAGAAGATCCTCACCGCCTCGCGCGACGACGCCGCCATGTTCGGCACCCAGATCGCGTTCGACGTCTCCGACCAGGACGAGAACTTCCCCGAGCTCGACGCCTACCGCGCCGCCGAGGAGCTCGGCCTGCGCGTCACGACGCACGCGGGCGTCTGGGGCGCGACGAACGACTGGGGCATCAAGAACGCCTACGACGCGGGCGTCATGAAGGAGGGCTACACCTACGTGCACGCCGCCTCGCTCTCGGCCGAGTCGTACCAGAAGATCGCGGCGACGGGCGGCAACGTCTCGCTCGCGACCGAGTCCGAGGACACCTGCGGCCAGGGCTACCCGCCCCTGCACCAGCTCCGGCTCTACGGGATCGACGCCTCGCTCTCGGTCGACACCAGCGTCTGGCAGAGCTCGGACCTGTTCGCGGCGATGCGGGCGACGGTCAACGCGGACCGGGCGCTCGAGCACTACCTCGCCCACCTCAAGGAGCCGGCGGAGACGATCACCCACGTGCGCACGCGCGTCGAGGACGTCGTCCACCTGGCGACCCGCGGCGGCGCGAAGGCGATCGGCAAGGAGGACCAGATCGGCTCCCTCGAGAAGGGCAAGCTCGGCGACGTCGTGCTGCTGAAGAACGAGGACTCGCCGACCTGGGCGCCGGTCATCAACCCCTACGGCCAGGTCGTGTACCAGGCGCAGCGCGGGGACGTGCACACCGTCCTCGTCGGCGGCGAGATCGTCAAGTCCGAGGGCAAGCTCGTCGCGGGCGACCTCAAGGGCGTCAAGGCGAAGCTCGAGAGCACGGTCGAGTTCCTCGAGAAGGAGGTCGGCGACGAGTGGGTGTCCGGGCAGTTCCCGGAGATCCCCGAGGCCGAGGTCCTCTACAACCCGTACCAGTACAAGAAGTGACGTCGCGCGGCCCAGCCGCCGACGACGCAGCGCCGACGACGCCGTCGGGTCCCAGCGGGCCCGGCGGCGTCGTCGCGAGCGGCGCCGGCCCGGCGATGTTCGCGCTGCTCGCCGCGACGTTCCTCAGCATGGTCGACCGCTCGACGCTGCCGCCCATGCTCACCGCCATCTCGGCGGACCTCGACAGCTCGATCGGCGAGATCGGCGCGGCGCTGTCCGCCTACTCCGTCGCCTACGCGATCTCGCAGCTCGCCTGGAGCGCGGTGTCCAGCCGCATCGGGACGGTGCGCGTGCTCCGGATCGCGCTCGTCCTCGGCGCCGCGTTCACCGTGCTGACCGCCTGCGCGGTCGACCCGGCGATGCTCTGGATCGGACGGGCGCTGTCCGGGCTCGCCATCGGCGCCATCGTGCCGGCGACCCTCGTCTTCGTCGGCGACCGCTTCCCGCTGGCCCGCCGGGCGCACGCGCTGGCCAACCTCGCGACGGCCGTCTCGCTCGGCGCGACCGCGGCGGTGCTCGTCGCGAGCGTGCTCGGCCCGATCGGCGCCTGGCGCTGGGTCTTCGCCGCGACCGCGGTCGGCGAGGTCCTCGTCGCGGTGCTGCTCTGGCGGGTCGACGCCGGTCCGCGCCCGGACGCCTCCGTCCCGCTGCTGCGCAGCGCGCGCCGCGTGCTCGCCGACGGCTGGGCGCTGCTCACCTTCGCGCTCGTGTTCATCGAGGGCGGGCTCATCTACGGCGTGATGGGCTTCTTCCCCGCCGCGCTCACCCACTCCGGCGTCGACGCCATCCTCGCGGGCCTCGTCACCGCCGTCTTCGGCGTCACCGTCATCGGCAGCTCGCAGCTGCTCAAGCTCGTGCTCGGCCGCGTCCCGCCCGCCGTGCTGCTGCTCGTCGGCGGCGGCGCCTCGACGCTCGCGTTCGCGCTCGTCTCGATCGTGGTGAGCGTGCCGACGATCCTCGTCGCCTCGGCGCTGCTCGGCATCGCCTGGGCGGTCGGCCACACCCAGATCCAGAACTGGCTGACCGACGCGGTCGTCCTCGACCGGCCCGTGGGGACGGCGCTGTTCGCCACGGCGCTGTTCGCGGGCGCGGCGGCCGGTGCGGGGATCGGCAGCGCGCTGGCCGCGGGCGGCGACTACGAGTGGTTCTTCATCGGCGCGACGATCGCCGGGGCGGCATTCGCGGTGACCGCCTTCGTCGGCCGCGCCCGGTATCGGATCCGCCAGGTCGATTGACGGCGATTTCGCGCGGATTGCATCCAATCCTGCCGTTCACATCCCGAACGACTTGCGATCTATCGCACTCCTGACCATACTCGTATCCAATCGGTCCCGTTCGGGTGTTCACCCGATGGCACCGAGACAGACCCAGACCGACGACGTTCCGGAAAGGCAGCCTGATGGCAATCGCGACGATCAACCCGGCCACCGGCCTCACCGAGGCGAGCTTCGAGGCCGATTCGGAGGCGGAGGTCGAGCGGAAGATCGCCGAGGCGCACGCCGCCTACCGGACGATGCGCGGGACGGACTACGCGACCCGGGGCGCGTGGATGCGGCAGGCCGCCGAGGTGCTCGAGTCGGAGTCGGAGGACGTCGCCCGGATGCTGACGCTGGAGATGGGCAAGACGATCGGCCAGGCCCGCGCCGAGGTGGCGAAGTCCGCCAAGGCGATGCGGTTCTACGCCGACAAGGCCGAGGAGTTCCTGACCGGCTGGGAGCTGCCGGACCCGTCGAGCGTGAACGCGTCCAAGGCGTACGTGCGCTACCAGCCGCTCGGCGTCGTGCTGGCGGTCATGCCGTGGAACTACCCGCTGTGGCAGGTGATCCGCTTCGCCGCCCCCGCGCTGATGGCCGGCAACGCCGGACTGCTCAAGCACGCCTCGAACGTGCCGCAGGCCGCGCTGTACCTCGACACGCTGTTCGAGCGCGGCGGGTTCCCGGCCGGCTCGTTCCACTCGCTGCTGATCCCCGCCTCGCGGGTGGAGGGCGTGCTGCGCGACCGTCGCGTGGTCGCGGCGACGCTGACCGGCTCCGAGCCGGCCGGCCGCTCGGTCGCCGCGATCGCCGGGTCCGAGGTCAAGCACGTCGTGCTCGAGCTCGGCGGCTCCGACCCGTTCATCGTGCTGCCCTCGGCCGACCTGGACGCCGCCGCGACCATGGCGGTGGCCGCCCGCACGTCGAACAACGGGCAGGCGTGCATCAACGCGAAGCGGTTCATCGTCCACACCGACGCCTACGACGAGTTCGCCCGGCTGTTCGGGCAGAAGATGGCCGCACTCAAGATCGGCGACCCCTTCGACGAGGCCACCCAGCTCGGCCCGGTCGCCACCGAGTCGGGGCTGCAGGACCTCGAGGTGTTCGTCGAGGACGCCATCGCCAAGGGCGCGACGCTCGTCACCGGCGGGGCGCGGGTCGAGGGCCCCGGGTTCTTCTTCCAGCCCACCGTCATCGCCGACATCACCCCGGAGATGCGCCTCTACGCCGAGGAGGCCTTCGGCCCGCTCGCCTCGCTCTACCGGGTCGAGTCCGCGGAGGAGGCGCTGCGGATCGCCAACGACACCACCTTCGGCCTGTCCTCGGCCGTGTGGACGAACGACCCCGCCGAGGAGGAGTTCTTCGTGAACGGCCTGGACGTCGGCGCCGTGTTCGTCAACGGCATGTCGATCTCCTACCAGGAGCTGCCCTTCGGCGGCGTCAAGGACTCCGGCATCGGCCGCGAGCTCTCCGCCGAAGGCATCCGCGAGTTCACCAACCTGAAGACGGTCTGGCGCGCCTGACCCGCGGGGGTGATCTCGAGACGGCCCTATGGGCCTCTCCTCGATCACCGCTGGTTGAGGAGGCCGGAGGCCGTCTCGAAACCAGCCAGCCTCCGGGCGGCATCTGGGATAGCGTGCTGATCATCCGACAGGAAGGTCGACGATGACCGCGCGCATCTCCCGGATCCCCCACCCGGCCGTCCCCGGCATCGCCGACACCGTGCGGGTGGAGGGCGGGACGACGATCCACGTCTCCGGCACGGTCGGCCTGCGCCCCGGAGGCGAGCCGGCCGACGGCTTCGCCGAGGAGTGCGAGCTCGCCATCCGCTCGCTGCGGCGCTCGCTCGAGCGCCAGGGGGCGACGCTGGAGGATGTCGTCCGGCTCAACGTCAACGTGGTCGGGCTCGACGACGAGCGGATGGACACCTGGCACGAGGTGCGAGACCGGTTCTTCGCGCACGAGCACGGCCCGGCGTCGACGCTGCTCGGGGTGGCGCGGCTCTACTCCCCGCACGTCTCGATCGAGATCGAGGCGACGGCCGTCGTGTGAGCGTCGTTCGGACGGCTGGTTTCGAGACGCCGCCCACGGCGGCTCCTCAACCAGCGGCGATCGGAGGCCGTCTCGAGATCACCCCACAGTGAACGCCCCCGGTGATTGAGGAGGCCGCCAAGCGGCCGTCTCGAAATCACCCCCACGAGCTACTCGCACGGCTGGTTTCGAGACGCCGCCGGCGCCGGCTCCTCAACCAGCGGATGCGGAGACCGGGCGGCGAGCCGTCGCCCAGGGATCGATGAGGGTCTTGATCGCGGGCGCGCGGCCCTGCGCCATCGGCTCGAGCGCGCCCGAGACGAGCTCCCCGATCGGCAGCACCTCCGGCGCGATGCGGCCCCAGCCGCCCGGGCGCGACGCGATGAGCTCGACGGCGCGCGGAAAGTCGAGCTCGCGGACGAGCGCGTTCGTGCCGATGATCGACTGCTCGCGGATCGTCAGCCGGCCGAGGTCGAGCTCGACCGGTCGGCGCTGGATGCCGACCGACACGATGCGCGCGCCGGTCGGCGCGACCGCGAGGCTCGTCGCGAGCCCGCCCGCGGTGCCGGAGACCTCGAAGACGACGCGCAGCTCGCGTCCCCCGACCGCGTCCTGCAGCAGCGCCGCGTCGCCCGGTCCCGCCGCGACCCGCACCAGTTCGTCGGCACCGAGCTCGCGCGCGATGTCGAGCCGCTCGGCGTCGACGTCGGCGGCGATCACGACGGCACCCGCGGCCTTGAGCGCGAGGACGAGGAACGCCCCGATCGCGCCCGTGCCGAGCACGAGCACGAGCTGCCCGTCGACGTCGCCCGCGCGCCGGACGTTGTGCACGGCGATGCCCATCGGCTGCGCGAGCGCGGCCTCGTCGAGCGAGATGCCGAGACCCTCGATCGAGACGCACGAGCCGGCGGGCGTCGAGACGTAGCCGGCGAGCGCGCCGGGACGGTGGAGGCCGACGCCCGCGTAGCGCCGGCAGAGGTTCGACTCGCCGCGCCCGCACGCCGCGCACTCGCCGCACGGCGCGCTCCCGCAGGAGGCGACGCGCTGCCCCACCCAGTCCTCGGACACGCCGTCACCCACCGCCACGACCGTCCCGGAGAACTCGTGGCCGATCGGCATCGGGCCGACCCAGCCGGACGCGGGATGCGGGCGCTCGAGCGGGATCTGGACGGGCCCGTGATCCCACTCGCCGGCGTCCGTCCCGCAGACCCCGACCGTGCCGACCCTCAGCAGCAGGTCGCCGACGTTCGGGACCGGCACCGGGATCTCCTCGACGCGGATGTCGCCGCGCCCGTGGTACACCGCAGCCAGCATCGACCCTCTCCCTCCCTTTTCAGGCGTCGCGCGCCGTATTCAGGCCGTGGCGGCTCCGGCCGCGCCAACGCGCCTGAATACGGCGCGCGACGCCTGAAAAACGCGTGTATCAGTACTCGTTGGCGACGAAGAGCTCCTGGGCGGGGAAGCGGGTGAGGACCTCGATGCCGTAGTCGGTGACGACGACCTCCTCCTCGATCCGGGCGGCGGAGATGCCGTCCGAGGCGGGGCAGTACGTCTCCATCGCGAACACCATGCCGGGCCGGATCTCCACCGGGTCCTTGAACGAGTTCAGCCGCGAGATGATCGGCCGCTCGTGCAGGCCCAGGCCCAGGCCGTGCGCGAACTGCAGCCCGAAGGCCGCGAGCTCGTTCGCGAAGCCGAAGTCCTCCGCCGCCGGCAGCACGGCGGCGACCTGGTCCGAGCCGACGCCCGGCTTGATCGCGTCGAGGGCCGCGTCCATCCACTCCCGCGCCGTCTTGTACGCGTCGCGCTGGCTCTCCGTCGCCCAGCCGACCCCGAAGGTGCGGTAGTAGCAGGTCCGGTAGCCGTTGAACGAGTGGATGATGTCGAAGAACGCCTGGTCGCCCGGCCGGATGATCCGGTCGGTGAAGTTGTGCGGGTGCGGATTGCAGCGCTCGCCGGAGATCGAGTTGATCGCCTCGACCTGGTCGGACCCGTACTCGTATAGCCGCGCGTTCGCGAGCGCGACGATCTCGTTCTCCCGCACCCCCGGCTTCAGCGCGTCGACGATGTCCTGGTAGACCCCGTCGACCATCGCCGCCGCCTGGTTGAGCAGCATGATCTCGTCCTGGTTCTTGATCACCCGGGCGTCGAGCATCGGCTGCTGCGCGTCGGTGATCCGGATGCCCTGCCGCTCGAGCTCGAACAGGAACGTGGGCTCGACGATGTCGATCCCCAGCGGCGCATCCGCGAGGCCCTGCTCGGCCAGCAGCGACTTGATCTCCGCGACCGCGTCGACCATCAGCCCCGCCCCGCCCTCCGGCGCGACGGCGCCCTTGAAGCCGAGGAAGCCGGGCCGATGATGGTCCTCCGGCATCCAGTCGGAGTAGAGCTTGTGATGCTTCACGGCCGAGCCGAAGTCCCACAGGATCGGCTCCTGACCGCGCATCAGCAGGGCGTAACGGATCATCTTGTCCCCGAGCGCGCCGCCGATCCAGGTCTGCGTCACATACCGGATGTTGTAGAAGTCGAACAGCAGGAACGCCCCGGCCTCGCTCGCCTCGAGCGCGGCCTTCGCGCGCTCGAGGCGGTACCGCCGCAGCCGCTCGAAGTCGACCCGGTGCTCGTAGTCGACCGCGTTCTGTCCCGGCGCGCCGAGCGGCCGGACGCCCGGCGGCCGCTGCGACGGCCGCTCGAACATCCGGCTCGGCTTGTGCTCGTGTCCGAAGCCCATGGCTCAGTCCTCCGGGTCGAGGCCGTCGTCGAAGGGCACGTGCTCCGGCGAGATGGTCATCCCCGAGTGCTTCGCCCAGGTCATGATGAGGGAGGCGAAGTCCTGCTCGACGTTGCCGTCGCCGACCTCGGTCGCGACGACCTGACGGGTCGCCGAGGTGACCGGCATGACGACGCCGAGGTCGTGCGCCGCCTCGAGGCCGAGGTCGAGGTCCTTGAGCAGCAGGACGTTGGTGAAGGTCGCCTGGAAGTCGAGGTTGACCAGGGCCGGCGACTTGTACCTCGTGAACGGCGAGCCCATCACCGAGTCGTTGAAGAACTTCAGGAAGTCGGCGCGCTTCACGCCGGACTTCTCGGCGAGCAGCGTGATCTCGATGAGGTTCTGGATGACGACGCCGAGCATGACGTTGTGCGCGATCTTGACGATGCGCGCGAGCTCGCCCTCGCCGACGTAGGTCACGCCGCGGCCCCAGGTCTGCAGCAGCGGCTCGACCTCCTCGAAGACGTCCTTCGGACCGGACGCCGCGACGGTGAGCTTGCCGGCGGCGATGACCTTCGGGTTGCCGGAGACCGGCGTCGCGAGGAAGCCGGTGCCGCGCGCCTCGACCGCGCCGCGGATCTCGACGCTCGTCTCGGTGTCGACGGTCGACGAGTCGGCGACGATCCGCGGCGCCTGCGACGGGTCGGTGAGCAGGCCGCCCTCGCCGAGCACGACCTGCTTCAGGTCCTTGCCGGTCGAGACCATGATGAAGACGATGTCGCGGCCGGCGAGCTCGACGGGCGAGTCGACGACGGTCGCGCCGAACTCCGCGAGCGGCTCGGCCTTCGACTTCGTGCGGTTGTAGACGGCGACGTCGTAGCCGGCGCGCAGCAGGCGCTTCGCGAGCTGGAAGCCCATCCGCCCGGCGCCGATCCAGCCCACCGTGGGCAGCGTGTTCGTCATGTTCGGTTTCCTTTCGATTAGCAATCGGTTGCAGAGCGGGGCGAACGGAGACGCCGTCGCGCTGCGACAGCGTTCAGGTCGCGGGCACCGCCGCGATCGCCTGGATCTCGAGCCGGAGGCGGGCGTCGGTCGCGAGCCGCTTGACCTCGACCGTCGAGCTCGTCGGGATGTGCCCCCCGAACCACTCGCCCTGGACGCGGTTGACCGTGTCCTGGTCCTCCTCGACGTTCGTGAAGAACCGGATCAGGTTCACGACGTCGCTGCGGTTGGCCCCGACCGCCTTCAGGGCGTGGTCGAGGTGCTCGAAGAGGTTGGCGACCTGCCCGGCGATGTCCCGGGGGATCGCGTCGAAGACCTCGGGCCGGTGCGGGTGGTCGTGGTACACCGGCGCACCGGTGACGCCGCTGATGAAGACGAGGCGCGCACCCGAGACGGTGCGGATGGCCGGCACGAAGGGGCTGACGATCGCCTCGTCGTAGCCCTCGTGGTGGATGATCTCGGCCGCGCCGCTCTCGACGGCGCGGGGGGCGGGGATGCTCGAGCTCATGCGGGGACCTCCTGGAAGGCGGGTGCGGCCCACGTGACGCGGCCGCCGGTGATCGTCAGCTCGCTGCGGATCGCGGCGAGCTCGTCGTCGGAGCAGAGATAGGGATCGAGACTCGGGACCGTGAGGTCCGCGAGGTAGCCGGGCGCGATCCGGCCGCGCCGGTCGTCCTCGCCGGTGAACCACGCGGCATCGGCGGTGTAGGCGCGGAGCGCCTCGTCGCGGGTCATCAGGTGCTCGGCCGCGCGCACGCCCGCGCCGTCGACGGACCGCCCGGTCGTGAACCACGCGATCGACGCCCACGGGGAGAACCAGTTCGCCCGCGTCGCGTCCGTGCCGAGCCCGATCCGGATGCCGCGGGCGCGGAAGCCCGCGACCGGCTGGGCGTGCTCCGTCGCCGCGCGCCCCCAGTGCTCGACGTAGTCCCCGCCCTTGAGCAGGTGCCGGTTCTGCACCAGGACGCCGAGGCCGAGCGCGGCCATCCGGTCGAGGTTGCGCTCCGAGGCGGCGTCCGCGTGCACGATCGACCAACGGCGGCCCCGGACGAGGCCAGTCTCCGCCTCCACCGACTCCCAGGCGTCGAGCACGCGGGTCAGCGTCGAGTCGAGCACCGCGTGCATCGACATCCGCCAGCCGCGCCGTGCGGCGAGCCGGCTGATCTCGGTCAGCTCGGCGACCGAGGGCTCCTCGATCGCGAACGCCTCGAAGCCCTCGAGGTCGTGGCAGCCCAGGTGCACGACCTCGCCGAGCCCCGAGACGCGCAGCGCGTCGTCGCCGAAGTCGGGCTGCTGGACGTCGGTGAACGACGTGACGTTGCCGACCTCGCCGCCGCGGTCCCAGGACGAGATGAAGAGGCGGACCCGCAGCGGCAGCTCGCCGCGGCGCCACAGGTCGAAGAGCGGGTCGTAGTCGCTCGGCCGCACGAGCAGGCCGCCGCCGTCGTTCACCCCGGTGAGCCCGTGCGTCGCGAACTCGCGCGCCATCTCGAGCGTGCCGGCGGCGGCCTCAGCGCGGTCGACGGCGAGCGCCTTCGCGGTCGGGACGGCGAACGCGCCCGTGCCGAGCAGCACGCCGGTCGGGACGCCGGCGTCGTCGCGGACCAGCGTGCCGCGGGGCGGGTCCTGCGCGTCGGCGCCGGCCCAGCCGCACGCCGCGAGGCCCGCCGCGTTCAGGAAGCCGAAGTCGTAGGTCTCCTGGATGTAGACCGGGTGCTCGGGCGCGGCGGCGGTGAGCTCCTCGGGCGTCGGCGTGCGGCCCTCGGCGAACTGGCGCCGGTGCCACCCGCCGATGACGGGGATCCAGACGCCGGCCGGGAGCTGCGCGGCGCGCGCGCGGATCGTCTCGAGCGCCTCGGCGACCGAGCGGACGTCCTCCCAGTGCAGGGAGACCGACCAGCTCACCCCCGCGCGGACCGCGTGGATGTGCGAGTCGATGAGGCCGGGGATGACCCGCCGCCCGCCGAGGTCGACGACCCGGCGCGCGAGCGGCGCGAGGCCGGCGAGCTCGGCGTCGGAGCCGACCGCGTGGATGCGGCCGCCGACGATCGCGACGCTCTGCGCCTCCGCCGGGCCCTGGTCGGGGTCGGCGAACGTCGTGACGCGCCCGCCCGTCAGGAGCAGGTCGATGACACGGTCGTCCGGCGCAGGGCGGTTCATGGCGATCAGATGGAGAGGTACTTCTCGAGCAGGGCGGTGTCGCCGCGCAGCGCCTCCGGCGAGCCCGTCCACGGGATCTCGCCGTCCTCGATCACGACGACGCGGTCGGCCATGTCGAGCGCGAGCTCGACGTTCTGCTCGGCGATGAGGACCGAGAGGCCCGAGCCGCGCAGCCCCGCGATGCGGTCCTGGATGACGTCGAGCACGCTCGGGGCGAGGCCCTCGCTCGGCTCGTCCATAAGCAGCAGCGTCGGGTTCGTCATGAGCGCGCGGGCGATCGCGAGCATCTGCTGCTCGCCGCCGGACAGCGACCTGGCGAACGACCTCTGGCGCTCGGCCAGGCGCGGGAAGAAGTCGAAGACGCGCTCCACCGTCCACGGGTCGGCGATCGCGTTGCGCCGCCGCTTGGAGACGACCGAGAGGTTCTCGACGACCGTGAGCGAGCCGAAGACGTGCCGCCCCTGCGGGACGATCGCGATGCCGGCGCGGGAGATCTGGTAGCTCGCCCGGCGGGTGATGTCGACGCCGTTGTACACGATCGATCCGCGCGTGATGGTCGGCGGGCGCAGGCCCGCGAGCGAGCGGACGAGCGTCGTCTTGCCCATGCCGTTGCGGCCGATGAGCGCGACCGTCTCGTCGGCCGCGATCGTCAGGTCGACGCCGTGCAGCACCTGCGCCGTCGCGTAGCCGACGTCGAGACCGGTGACCCGGAGTCCGCTGTTCTCAGGGCTCACTTCTTGTCGCGCCTTCCGAGGTAGATCGCCTTGACCGTCTCGTCGTCGCGCACCTCGTCCGGGGTGCCGGTGATGACGTGGCGGCCGTTCTCCATGCACATGACGCGATCGGTCAGGCCGAGCGCGAGCGACATGTCGTGCTCGATGAGCAGGATCGGGAGCGTGCGGGGCAGGCCCTCGATGAGCTGCTTGAGGGTGACCCGCTCGGCGGCGGACAGGCCCGCGGCCGGCTCGTCGAGGAGCAGGATCCGCGGGTCGCCGACGAGCGCCATCGCGATCTCGAGCTGGCGCTGCTCGCCGTGCGAGAGCTCCGCGACGGTGTCGTCCTTGCGGCCGTGGAGTCCGACCTGCTCGAGCGCGGCCAGCGCCCGGCGGCTCGCCTCGTCCTTCAGCCGCTGCGGCCACCAGAAGATGCGGGCCCTGCCGGAGCCGCCGCGCGCGGCGACCCGGACGTTGTCGAGGACGGTCATGTCCTTGAAGAGGTTCGAGATCTGGAACGTCCGGCCGACGCCCATCCGGGCGCGCGTCGCGGTCGGCTTCCGCGTCACGTCCTGGCCGAACAGCTCGACCGTGCCGGTCGTGACCGGGACGTCGCCCGCGATCATCTTGAAGAGCGTCGTCTTGCCGGCCCCGTTCGGGCCGATCACGCCGATCCGCTCGCCGGGGGCGATCGTCAGCGAGATCCCGTCGACGGCCTGGACGCCGCCGTACCGCTTGCCGACCCCGTCGATGACGAGGACGGGGGCTCCGGCCCCGGACCCGTGAGGGTCCGGAGCCGGAGCGGTGATCGTGTCGTTCGTCACAGGCCCTGGTGGGTCTGGTCGTAGGGGACGATCGCCGTGACATCGGCGGGCGCGCCCTTGCCGAGCCACTGGTCGACGTCGTCGTACTCCGCGATCGGCACGTTGTACAGCAGCCCGTCCTCGCCCTTCTCGACCTCGCGGACGAAGACCGGCATGATCGTGTTGTTGTACTCGTCCCACGAGACCTTGCCGAAGATCGAGTCCTCGAAGGTGTAGGACGTGATGGCGTCGACCAGGTCGGACCCGGTGACCAGGCCCTTCTCGTCGAGCACCTGCGCGAGGAGCGCGGCGGTCATGTAGCCGCCGGCGATGTAGGCGCCGGGCACCTCGCCGGTCTTCGCGATGTACGAGTCGACGAACTCCTTCGTCGCCGGGTCGTCGCGGCCCTCGGCCCAGTAGCTCACCGACTTGAGGCCGATGATGCGGTCGCCCATGGCGCGCAGCGTGCCCTGGTCGGCGGCGCAGCAGTTGAGCATCAGCTTGTCGATCGGCTGGCCGAGGTCGAGGTACGACGTCAGGAAGCCGGGCCCGGGGGCGCCGCCCGCGGTCGCGACGAAGATGATGTCGGCGTCGGCCGCGGCGACCTGCGAGGCGTAGCCCGCCCAGTCGGTCGTCGTGTTCGGCGCCCAGATCTGCTGGACGATCTCTCCGCCGTTCTCGACGAAGCCCTGGACGAAGCCCGCGCAGGACTCCCAGCCGAAGGAGTAGTCGTGGCAGAGCGTGACGGCCTTCTTGTAGCCGCCCTCGGTCGCCGCCCAGACGCCGCCCGGGTAGGTCGACTGCGTGCCGCCCATCGAGCCGACGCGGACCGTGAACTCGTTCCAGTTCTGCTGCGTCATGTCGTTCGACGCCGCGACCGGGTGGAGGTTCGGGATGCCGAGCGGCGCGGTGTACTGCGCGACCGCCGAGGCGGTGCTCGCGATGAGCGGACCGACGACGATGTCGACGCCGTCCTGCTCGACGAGCTTGTGCGCCTTGGTGAGCGCCGTCTCCGGGTTGCCCGCGTCGTCCTCGGCGATGGTCTCGACCGTGACGCCGCCCGCCTCGTCGCCGTTCTCCTCCCAGTAGAGGTTCCAGCCGTCGAGCATCTCCTGACCGGCGATGGCGAAGTTGCCGCTCGTCGGGGAGAGGAAGCCGACCTTGAGCGTGCCGGTCGCGTTCTCCTCGGACGGGGTCGTCGGCTCCTCCGTCGACGAGCCGGGAGGCGCGCAGGCGGAGAGCGAGAGCGCGGCGGCGACGCCGAGGCCCGCGATGGCGGCCCAGCGGCCGCCGCGAGACATCGTCATTGACATCGTGCTTGTTCCTTTCTCGATGTGGTGGGTCATGCGGGGTGATTGCTGAGGACCGCCTCTGCGGCGTCCTCCGGGCCACTCGGGCCCCCCGGCGGGGCGCTGCCGCGCCGTCGCCGGATCCGTCGGACGAGCTTCGCGATACTGCCCGCGACGCCCGCCCTGGCGAAGAGGATGACGAGGATGAAGACGAGCCCGAGGATGAGCTGCCAGCGATCCACGTAGCTCGAGAGCACGTTCTCGATGAGGATGACCACCGTCGCGCCGATGAGCGGCCCCATGGTGGTGCCGATGCCGCCGAGGATGACCATGACGATGAGCAGCACGGAGCGCTCGACGCCGGTCGAGGTCGGGCTCACGAAGTGGGTGTGCCAGACCGAGAGCAGGCCGGCGAGCCCCGCGATGACGCCGGAGATCATGAAGGCCCCGACCTTGTACCAGGCCACGCTGTAGCCGAGGCTGCGCATCCGGCTCTCCGAGTCGCGGATGCCGCGCAGCGAGGCGCCGAACGGCGACTGGCGGACGACCCACAGCACGGCGGTCGCGACGACGAAGGCGCCGAAGACGAAGTAGTAGTAGGTCCAGTACTCGCTGAGGAACTCCGGGCGCGCGACGTTGGAGATGCCGGTGTCGCCGTTCGTGACCGTCGAGTACTTCGAGGCGAGGCCGAAGATGAGCATGCCGACGGCGAGGGTGACCATGAGGAAGTAGATGCCGCTCGTGCGCATGGAGAGCACGGCGTAGACGAAGGACACCACCAGGGTGACGGCGAGCGCGACGACGACCTGCATGCCGACGTCCCAGCCCTGCTTCGACGCCCAGCCCGCGCCGTAGGCCGCCGCCCCGGCGATCGCGCCGTGGCCGAGCGAGGCCATGCCGCCCTCCCCGACGAGGAAATTGACGCTCGAGGCGAGGATCGCCGCGATCAGGATCGTCGAGGTCAGCGAGACGGTGAACGAGTTGGTGCCGAGGTAGGGCAGCAGCAGGCCGACGACGAAGACGAGCGCGAGGCCGGCGACCTGCATCCAGCGGCTGCGCCAGAAGCCGCCGCCGGAGCCGGGCACGCCGGCGGGGATGAGGCCGGTGGAGGGGCGGACGACGGGGGTCACGCGCGTTGCGGGGTTGCTCATGCTGCCTTCCCGAAGAGGCCCTGCGGGCGGATGACGAGGACGAGCGCCATGGGCAGGAACACCGTGAAGTACGAGAGCTCCGGGATGTACGTCTTCGCGAAGACGTCGATGAGGCCGATGACGACGCTGCCGACGGCGGCGCCGGCGATGCTGCCGAGACCGCCGATGATGATGACGACGAGGGCGTAGAGGAGCACCTCGTTCTGCACGCCCTGCAGGATCGGCTGCCGGCCGGCGCCGATCGTGCCGCCGATCGCGGCGAGCGCGGCGCCGACGACGAACATGCCCGTGAACACCCACCGGATGTTGATGCCCATCGCCTGGATCGTCTCGCGGTCGTCGACGCCCGCGCGGACGATCGCGCCGACGCGGGTCCTGGTCTGCACGACGGCGAGCGCGATGCCGATCACGGCGGCGACGCCGATCACGAAGATGCCGTACCAGGGGTAGGTGAAGTCGCCGATCGTGAACGAGCCCTGCGGCCGGACCGCGGCGGGGAGCTGCTGCGGGTCGCCGCCGAAGATCCAGAGGCAGATGTCGGCGACCACGAAGGTGACGCCGATGGTGAGCAGCACCTCGGGGAGCTCCTGCCCCCGCACGAAGCGGAGCAGTCCGACCTCGACGATGAACGCGAGCACGGCGACGGCGGCGATCGCCGCGATGAGGCCGACGAGCAGGTTGCCGGACAGTGCCGAGACGACGATGCCGATGTAGCCGCCGAGCATGTAGAACGCGCCGTGCGCCATGTTCACGATGCGCATGAGCCCGAAGACGAGCGTCAGGCCGCTCGCCAGGAGGAAGAGCGTTGCACCGAAGGCCAGGCCGTTGATGACCTGCTGTGCGATCAACACTGCGTCGTCGACCCTTCCTCGTCGTTGGGGATGTGTTCAGTCACGCTGAAACTCGTGTCCGGCACCTAGCAAAGCAATCGTTTGCGGAACTGTCAAATGCATCAGGTCACAGCATGGTTTCAATCCGCTCGGATCAGCCGAGGCCTCGTCAGCGCGACTCGATCGAGCGATAGCGGGCGCGGCCGATCGAGCCCGCCAGGAGGAACACCACCGAGCCGAGCAGCGAGCCGAGGAACAGCGTCGGGAAGGCGTGCGCGTCGACCGCGAGCTGCCCGAGCGCGCCGCCGATCGCGCCGCCGAGCATGAGCGAGATCGAGAAGAACGTCATACCGAGCGCCCGCGCGTGGGTCGCCGCGTCCGTCATCCAGCTCTGCAGCGTCGTGTGCGCGAGCGCCCACGCGACGCCCATCAGCGCCGCCGCGACGAGCACCGTGCCCGGCGAGACCCCGGCGAGCAGCACGCCGAACGCCGCGACGGCGCACACCCCGCCCGCGAGCATGAACGCCCACGGCCGGACCCGCCGCACGACGAGCTTCATCGCCTGGCTCACCACGACCACCGCCACACCGAACGCCGCGGTCACCAGTCCCGAGACGAAGGCGCCCTCGCCGGCCTGCTGGAGCGCCTGCGGCAGGAAGTTGTAGACGCCGATGAGCAGCAGTCCCTCGAGGATCGTGAACGCGTACAGGCCGAGCGCCGCCGGGCTGCGCGCGAGGTGCCGCAGCTGCGGCAGGATCCGCTCGTCGCCGACGTGCTCCGGCTCCGGCAGCCGCATGAGCGCGAGCGCGAGCAGCCCGGAGACCACCGAGAAGCCCCCGAAGATCCAGCGCCAGCCGACGAGCTCGGCGAGCGCGCCGGCGCCGAGCGTGCCCGCGGCGAGGCCGAGCGCCGTCGCGGTGGCGAGGTTCGACATCGCGGCGGGACGCCGGGCGAGCGGCAGGGTGTCGCCGAGGTAGACCAGGACCGCCGCGAAGGTCGCCGCGAAGGCGCCGCCGGAGGCGATGCGGGCGACGATGAAGAACGTCAGGTCCGGCGCGAGCGCGCTCGCGACGCCGGCCGCCGTCGCGATCGCCGTCGAGACCCAGAGCACGCGGATGCGCCCCCACTTCGTCTGCAGCGGACCCCAGAGCAGCTGCAGCGCGGCGTAGGCGAGCGCATGGCCGGTGATCGCCCAGCCCGTGACGGCGAGGCTCGCGTGGTCGAAGTCGGCCGCGATGGTCGGCACGAGCGGGAGCGCGAGGGCGCGATCGATCGTCGACCAGAAGATGGCGAAGGGGAGGACGAGGCCGGGGCCGAGGAGTCTGGCGGCTGGTTTCGAGACGGCGCTGCGCGCCTCCTCAACCAGCGGTGTCTCCCTGGAGCTTCTCGGCGAGGTAGTCCCAGTCTCGCGCGAAGCGGTACGCGTGCCGCGGCGGCATCTGCGGCGCCTGCGTCTCGAGCCAGCGCACCTCCGCGCCGGTCGCGGCGAAGGAGTGCACGCAGCCGACGCCCGCCCAGGCGAAGTCCCCGGGCCCGAGGAGCGCCTCCTCGCCGTCGAAGGTCGCGAGCACCTCGCCGTCCGTGACGAGGTAGGCCTCCTCGAGCGGGTGGTCGTGGAGCCCCGCCTTGCCGTCCGGCTCGTACTGCACCATGAACATCGTCGAGAGCGTCGCGCCGAGGTCCGAGTCGACCATCATCTTGAGCGAGATGCCGCTGTAGACGAGCAGCGCGGTGCGCATGCTCGCCGAGACCGCGAGCAGCTCCTGCGACTGCCGGCCCGGGTTCATGTGCTCGGCGGTGATGTTCCCGAACGAGCGGGTGCGCGGGTCGCGGGTGTCGACCGGCACGGGCGTGGCCTCGGGCAGCTCCGCGACCCGGAAGGTGTCGAAGCCGTGGCGCGCCCGCGCCGGCGGCGTCAGGAGGTCCGCCCAGACCGCCGTCCCCTCCCCGATCGCCGTCCAGCGGTGCGGGACGCCGATGGGGATGATGCCGTAGTCGCCCGCGATCAGGTGGACGGTCGCCTCCGGCGTCGCGAGCACGACCTCGCCCTCGAGCAGGTGGAAGCTCTCCTCGAAGGAGTGCACGTGGGTCGCGCTGCCGCCGCCGGGCTCCATGCGGGTGACGCCGAAGTCGGTGTGGGTCGAGCCGTCCTCCTCGCCGACGCAGCGCCAGCGGGTGATCCCGACCGCCCCGGGGACGAGCGCGCCGGGCGGGAGGTAGACCGCCTCGGCGGCGCGGCGGATGACGTGGTGGGCCATGGCGCGACCTCTTCCGATTCGATGCCGTTCAGTCCGGCTGAACGGGAGTCAAGCCGATCGTCGGCCGCGAGTCAACTCGGGCCGGGGCCGGTCGAGCCGCGGACGATGAGCGAGACCGGCAGCCGGAGCGTCGACCGCTCCTGCCCGCCCGAGGCGATCCCCTCGAGCAGCAGCCTGGCCGCCTCGGCGCCCATCTCGTGCGTCGGGACGCGGATGGTCGTCAGCGGCGGCCAGAAGTCCTCCGCGAAGGTGATGTCGTTGAAGCCTACGACGCTCACGTCCCCCGGGCAGGACAGGCCGTGGTCGCGCAGGCTCCGCAGCACGCCGAGCGCGATCAGGTCGTTGCCCGCGACGACCGCCGTCGGCAGGTCCTGCGGGGCGGTCAACACGCGGTCCATCGCCCGCTGGCCGGCCTCGACGGTGAGCGCGCCGGCCTCGACGATGTCCGCCCGCGCGGCGCGCACGGACCTGCTGGCGTCGAGGAACGCCGTCGAGCGGGTCGCGCTCGTGGAGATCTCGGGCGGCCCGGCGATGTGGAGGAGCCGGGAGTGGCCGAGCTCCGCGAGGTGGGCGACCGCCGCGGCGATCCCGCTCGCGTCGTTGCCGGTCACGAGCGGATACGGCACGGAGCCCCCGTCACGGTTCACCATGACCGCCTTGACCCCCGCGGCATAGACGCTCGCGAGCGCCGACTGGTGCTGCTGGTCGCCCGAGGCGACGATCAGGCCGTCGACCTGCCGGCCGAGCAGCGAGGCGAGCGCGGTCCGCTCGATCGCCTCCGAGCTGTCCGTGTTCGCGAGCAGGACGGTGTAGCCGCGCGGCTGCAGGTAGTTCTCGATGCCGCGCACGATCGGCGGGAAGAACGGGTTGGTCAGGTCCGGGATGACGACCCCGATCGTCATCGAGCTGCTCGTGCGCAGACCGCGCGCCATCGCGTTCGGCACGTAGCCGAGCTCGGCGGCCGCCTCCTCGACGCGCTCGACGGTCGCGACGCTGACCTGGT
>Ga0182737_1000228_pt1 | contig 96887 bp, 94 predicted proteins | sample eDN5th30CBELigOP_FD_128878 | JGI IMG/M metagenome (GOLD analysis project Ga0182737, IMG submission 128878) | Enriched Organic Plus compost microbial communities from Emeryville, California, USA - eDNA 5th pass 30_C BE-Lig OP (version 2) (version 2) ... | reverse complement strand
TAGGAGGCGAAGAACGGCTCCATGTCGACGATGAGGTCCTTCTCGAGCGGCAGGCCCTTGATCGCCTCGACGTAGATCGGCTTCGAGATGTCGAGGTCCTTGATCAGCGTCTTGCAGGCCAGGCGGTTGCGGCCGTTGATGCGCATCGCGTCCGAGCCGCAGATGCCGTGCGCGCACGAGCGGCGGAACGACAGCGAGCCGTCGACCTCCCACTTGATCTTGTGCAGCGCGTCGAGCACGCGGTCGGTCGAGTACAGCTCGACGTCGTAGTCGACCCAGCGCGGCTCGGCGTCGACCTCCGGGTCGAAGCGGCGCACGATGAACGTGACCAGGAAGGACTGCACACCGGTGTCTTCGGCGGGTGCCTCTGCGATGGCGTTCGACATGCTCAGTACTTCCTCTCCATCGGCGCGTAGCGCAACTCGCCGTTCTCGTCCTTGGTGAACACGACCGGCTTCGTGTCGAGCTTGATGTGGTCGCTCGGGTTCGACGAGTGCGCGTCTCCGGTGAGATACGCCATGGTGTGCTTCATCCAGTTCTCGTCGTCGCGGTTCGGGAAGTCGTCGCGCATGTGACCGCCGCGGCTCTCTTCGCGGTTCTGGGCGGCGTAGACGACGACCTCGGCGATGTCGAGCAGGAAGCCCAGCTCGACCGCCTCGAGCAGGTCGGTGTTGAACCGGTGGCCCTTGTCGTCGACGTGCACGTTCTTGTAGCGCTCGCGCAGCTCGGCGATCACGCCGAGCACATGCTGCAGCGACTCGTGCGTGCGGAACACCTGGGCGCCGCGGTCCATCTCGTCCTGCAGCGTCTTGCGCAGCACGGCGATGCGCTCGGTGCCGTTGCTGTTGCGCAGGCCCTCGATCATGTCTGACACGAATGCGGCAGGGTTCTCGGGCAGCGGCACGAACTCGGCGGTCTTGACGTACTCGACCGCGTTGCGGCCGGCGCGCTTGCCGAACACGTTGATGTCGAGCAGTGAGTTGGTGCCCAGACGGTTCGAGCCGTGCACCGACACGCAGGCGCACTCACCGGCCGCGTACAGGCCGGGCACGACGGTGTCGTTGTCGGCGAGCACCTCGGCGTCGTTGTTGGTGGGGATGCCGCCCATCGCGTAGTGCGCGGTCGGCATGACCGGCACCGGCTCGACGACCGGGTCGACGCCCAGGTAGGTGCGGGCGAACTCGGTGATGTCGGGGAGCTTCGTCTCGAGGATCTCGGCGCCGAGGTGCGTGCAGTCCAGCAGCACGTAGTCCTTGTGCGGACCGGCGCCACGGCCGTCGAGCACCTCCTGCACCATCGAGCGCGCGACGATGTCACGCGGCGCGAGGTCCTTGATGGTGGGGGCGTAGCGCTCCATGAAGCGCTCACCCGAGGCGTTGCGCAGGATCGCGCCCTCACCGCGGGCGCCCTCGGTGAGCAGGATGCCGAGACCGGCGAGGCCGGTCGGGTGGAACTGGAAGAACTCCATGTCCTCCAGCGGCAGGCCCTTGCGCCACACGATTCCGACGCCGTCACCGGTGAGGGTGTGCGCGTTCGAGGTGGTCTTGAAGATCTTGCCGAAGCCGCCGGTCGCGAAGATCACTGCCTTCGACTGGAACACGTGCAGCTCGCCCGTGGCCAGGTCGTAGGCGACGACGCCGGCGACCTGGGTGGCGCCCTTGTCGTCCTTCACCGTGATCAGGTCGAGCACGTAGAACTCGTTGAAGAAGTTGATGCCGAGCTTGACGCAGTTCTGGAACAGCGTCTGCAGGATCATGTGACCGGTGCGGTCGGCCGCGTAGCAGGCGCGACGCACCGGGGTCTTGCCGTGCTCGGCCGTGTGACCTCCGAAGCGGCGCTGGTCGATCTTGCCGTCGGGGGTGCGGTTGAATGGCAGACCCATGTTCTCGAGGTCGATGACCGCGTCGATCGCCTCCTTGGCGAGGATCTCAGCGGCATCCTGGTCGACGAGGTAGTCGCCGCCCTTGATCGTGTCGAAGGTGTGCCACTCCCAGCTGTCCTCCTCGACGTTCGCCAGCGCCGCGGCCATGCCGCCCTGCGCCGCACCCGTGTGCGAGCGGGTCGGGTACAGCTTCGAGATGACGGCCGTCTTCGCGCCGGGGCCGGCCTCGATCGCGGCCCGCATCCCGGCGCCGCCGGCGCCGACGATGACGATGTCGAACTGGTGGTAGTGCACGCCGTCGCGGACGACGGAATCGTGGGTCTGCGTTGTCACTTGATCGCTGCTCTCTATCTCAGTCCTCGTGGGCGGGCCTCAGACCGCGCACACCTTCGCCAGCTCGCCGCTCGGGTCGCCGAGGCACGGGTCGAACGTGAAGACGACGAGCGTGCCGAGCACGATCAGCAGCACGACGGCCAGACCGATCGCGCCGACGAGCGCCTTCCGCACCTTCTCGTTGGTGACGTAGTCGTTCACGATCGTGCGCATGCCGTTGCCGCCGTGGATCAGCGCGAGCCACAGCATCAGCACGTCCCACCACTGCCAGAACGGGTCGGCGAACTTGCCGGCGATGAAGGCGAAGTCGAGCTGGTGCACGCCGTCGCCGAGCATGAGGTTGACGAACAGGTGGCCGAAGATCAGCACGACGAGCAGCACGCCCGAGCCGCGCATGAACAGCCAGCCCCACTTCTCGAGGTTGAACCCGCGCTGACGACGGGCGACGGGTGCGACGGTCTGCGCCGACATCAGTGTCCTCCTCCGAAACCGGCGAACGCGAGGGCGAGGTGGCGCGGCACGAAGCCGGCCATGATCACGAACCACACTCCCATGACGATCCAGAACAGCTGGCGCTGGTACTTCGCGCCCTTCGACCAGAAGTCGACCAGGATGATGCGCAGGCCGTTCATGGCGTGGAACGCGATGCCGGCCACGAGGACGACCTCGCCGAACGCCATGATCGGGTTCTTGTACGTGCCGATGACCGCGTCGTACGCCTCGGGGGAGACCCGGATCAGCGCGGTGTCGAGCACGTGCACCAGCAGGAAGAAGAAGATCGCGACTCCGGTGATGCGGTGAAGCACCCACGACCACATACCCTCACGCCCGCGGTACAGCGTTCCGCGTGGAGTCTTCGACGTGGTTTCCGAAATCGACGGTGTCAAGCGAGTGCTCGTGGACACGGTCGTCCTCCCTATCGATACGATGCCGGGCGCACGCACCGAGGGCGCGCCCGATCTCCCTCATCCTATTCCTGTCAGAACGCTGGGTGCGATGAAGGGGACCCTAAGGGCGATCCGCGCCATTCCGATCCTGCATGGTCTCGATGCCCGGTGCGCATGGGCGGCCGACGGCTAGGTTAGGGGTATGGCACGCATCGACGACTTCTACGCCGTGATCCCTGCCGGCGGGATCGGCAGCAGGCTCTGGCCGCTCTCCCGTGCGGATGCGCCGAAGTTCCTGCACGATCTCACCGGCTCCGGTCAGTCGCTGCTGCGCGACACCTGGGATCGCCTCGAGCCGCTCACCGGCCCCGACCGGATCGCCGTCGTCACCGGCCGTGCGCACCGTGCCGCCGTCGAGGAGCAGCTGCCCGGCATCGCCGACCTCAACGTCTTCCTCGAGTCCGAGCCGCGCGACTCGGCCGCCGCGATCGGTCTGGCCGCCGCGATCCTGCACCGGCGCGAGCCCGACGTCATCATCGGCTCGTTCAGCGCCGACCACGTCATCCGCGGCACGCGGGTGTTCGAGTTCGCCGTGCGCGACGCCGTCGAGGTCGCGCGCGAGGGATACATCTGCACGATCGGCATCTCGCCCACCGAGCCCGCGGTCGGATTCGGCTACATCAAGCGCGGCGGCGAGCTCATCGTCGACGGCGCGCGCGAGGCCGCTCTCGTCGAGCGCTTCGTCGAGAAGCCCGATCTCGAGACCGCGAAGACCTATCTGGCCGATCGCGGCTACCTGTGGAACGCGGGCATGTTCATCGCGAAGGCGAGCGTGCTGCTCGACGAGCTTGCCGCCAACGAGCCCGAGCTGCACGCAGGGCTCCTCGAGCTGGCCGAGGCGTGGGATGACCGCGAGCGGCGGGGACCCGCCGTCGACCGCATCTGGCCGAAGCTGAAGAAGATCGCGATCGACTACGCCGTCGCCGAGCCCGCCGCCGAGCGCGGTCGGCTCGCGGTGGTGCCCGGCCACTTCGACTGGGACGACGTGGGGGACTTCGCCTCGCTCACCAAGCTCATCACCCACGGCCGCAAGAACGACCTCGCCGTGCTCGGTCCGAACGCGCGGGTGCTGACGGATGCTGCCAGCGGCATCCTCGTCAGCCAGACCTCACGAGTGATCAGCCTCGTGGGCGTGCAGGACATCGTCGTCGTCGACACCCCGGATGCGCTGCTGGTCACGACGGTCGAGCACGCGCAGCGCGTGAAGGGCGTCGTGGAGTCGCTCAAGCTCACCGGCCGCGGGGACGTGCTCTGACGGCATCCGACTGAGCGGACTGTGGAGAGCATCCATCCCGGGGGCGATCATGATTGCAGGTTTGTAACCTTTCCTCAGCACATCCCCGTTCCGTGCGCACGTTTCGCGTAACCCTGGGTAACTTATATCGACCCGCGATGGGCGCGGGCCTTTTCAGGGAGGCACGAGTGTCCTACTCCACCACCAAGAAGCTTCTGGGCGCGACCGTGGTCGCCGCCGTCGCTTTCGCTCTCGCCGGCTGCGGCCAGGCTCCCGAGTCCTCGGGCGGCAACAACAACGGAGGCGAGGCCGCTGCGCCCGACTTCCTGCCATGCATCGTCTCCGACATGGGCGGCTTCGACGACAAGTCGTTCAACCAGCTCTCGTTCGAAGGTGCTACCAAGGCCGCCGACGAGCTGGGCGTCAAGCTCAAGTCGGTGCAGTCCAACGCCGAGACCGAGTACGGCCCGAACGTGACCAACCTCGTCGGCGAGGGCTGCAACGCCATCGTCGCCGTCGGCTTCGCGCTCTCCGCCGCGACCGTCGAGGCCGCGACCGCGAACCCCGACGTCGACTTCATCCTCGTCGACGACGCCGCTGACAACGACTTCGACGGCAAGAAGGACGCCGAGAACGTCAAGCCGCTGCTGTACGACACCGCGCAGGCCGCGTTCCTCGCCGGCTACCTGTCGGCCGGCTACTCGAAGACCGGCAAGGTCGGCACCTTCGGCGGCATGGAGTTCCCGACCGTCACGATCTTCATGGACGGCTTCCTCCAGGGCGTCAACCACTACAACGAGGTCAAGGGCACCGACGTCAAGGTCGTCGGCTGGGACGGCAAGACCGGCTCGTTCACGGGCGGCTTCGAGGCCAACCAGGACGCCAAGCAGGTCGCGGTCAACATCCTCGACCAGGGCGTCGACGTGATCCTCCCTGTCGGCGGTCCGATCTACCAGTCGGCACAGCAGGCCATCAAGGAGTCCGGCAAGGACATCGCCCTGATCGGCGCCGACGCCGACCTGTTCAACACCGACCCCAGCACCGCCGACGTGGTGCTGACCTCGGTGCTGAAGGCCATGGACCTCTCGACCTACCAGGCGGTCCTCGCCAGCGGCAAGGACGAGTTCGACGCCGAGGCGTACGTGGGCACGCTCGAGAACGAGGGTGTCGGCATCGCCGACCTGCACAACTTCGCCGACAAGGTGGACTCCGGCCTGCAGGACGAGGTCAAGCAGCTGCAGCAGGACATCATCGACGGCAAGGTCGAGGTCACCTCGTACCTGAGCAAGTGACACATCCGAATCGGGGAGGTCGGCGACTGCCGGCCTCCCCGATTCGTCCTGTCCAGGTACTCCCACCTGGATGGGTCCGCTGAATAGGATCGACAACATGAAGCTTGAACTGCGCGGCATCACGAAGAGGTTCGGCGCGCTGACGGCGAACGACCACATCGATCTCACCGTCGAAGCAGGTGAGATCCACTGTCTTCTCGGCGAGAACGGCGCCGGCAAGTCGACGCTGATGAACGTGCTCTACGGCCTCTACCAGGCCGATGAGGGCGACATCCTGCTCGACGACACGGTGCAGCACTTCGCCGGCCCCGGCGACGCGATGGCCGCCGGCATCGGCATGGTGCACCAGCACTTCATGCTGATCCCGGTCTTCACCGTCGCCGAGAACGTCATGCTCGGCCACGAGCAGACCACCTTCGGAGGTCGCCTCGACCTCTCCGCCGCCCGCGCGAAGGTGCGCGAGATCTCCGACCGCTTCGGGTTCGCCGTCGACCCCGACGCCCTCGTCGAGGACCTGCCCGTCGGCGTGCAGCAGCGCGTCGAGATCATCAAGGCGCTCTCGCGCGACGCCAAGGTGCTCGTGTTCGACGAGCCGACCGCGGTGCTCACCCCGCAGGAGACCGACGAGCTGATGGCCACCATGCGCCAGCTCAAGTCGCAGGGCACCTCCATCGTCTTCATCACCCACAAGCTGCGCGAGGTCCGCGAGGTCGCCGACCGCATCACCGTCATCCGCCTCGGCAAGGTCGTCGGCGAGGCATCGCCCACCGCATCCAACGAGGAGCTCGCCTCGCTGATGGTGGGTCGCTCCGTCGAGCTCACCGTCCAGAAGGCGGCCCCGCGGCTGTCGGAGGGCAGCCTCGTCGTGCAGGGCCTCACCGTCACCGACCGTGCGGGCACCGTGCTCGTCGACGACGCCTCGTTCGAGGTGCGCGGCGGAGAGGTGCTCGCCATCGCCGGCGTGCAGGGCAACGGGCAGACCGAGCTCACCGAGGCCATCGTCGGTCTGCAGGAGCACGTGCGCGGCAGCATCCGCCTCGACGGCGAGGAGCTGGTCGGTCGCTCGATCCGTCAGATCCTCGATGCCGGCGTCGGCTTCGTGCCCGAGGACCGCAGCGTCGACGGGCTCGTCAAGGAGTTCTCGATCGCTGAGAACCTCATGCTGGACCGCTCCCACGGCGCCCCGTTCGTCTCGGCCGGCACCGTCAGGAAGCAGGCGCTGCACGACTTCGCCGCCGAGAAGATCGCCGAGTTCGACATCCGCACGCAGGGTCCCGCACAGGCGGCAGGCAGGCTGTCGGGCGGAAACCAGCAGAAGGTCGTGCTGGCCCGCGAGCTCAGCCGCGATCTCTCGCTGTTCGTCGCGGCGCAGCCCACCCGCGGAGTCGACGTCGGGTCGATCGAGTTCATCCACAAGCGCATCATCGAGACCCGCGACGCCGGCGTGCCGGTGATCGTCATCTCGACCGAGCTCGACGAGGTCACCGATCTCGCGGACCGCATCCTCGTGATGTACCGCGGACGCATCGTCGGCCTCGTCCCCGGCGACACCCCACGCGACACCCTCGGCCTGATGATGGCCGGAATGTCGGCGACCACCACCGCCACGAACGGAGAGCAGGCATGAGCGAGGCGCACACCAAGGCTCCGCTGGCCGAGCCCGAGACGCCCGTCGCGCCCTCGCGCTGGCGGGTCGCCATGCAGGCGATCGTGACAGGCAACGGCATCATCTCGGTGCTCGCCGTGCTCATCGCGATCGTGGTGGGCTCGATCATGATCGCCGCCACCAACGAGGAGGTGCAGGCAGCGGCGGGGTACTTCTTCGCCCGCCCGCTGGACACCATCGTCGCGATCTGGAACGCGGTCGCCGGTGCATACGCGGCGCTGTTCCGCGGCGCGATCTACAACTTCAACGCCGACAGCTTCGCGATCGGCATCCGCCCGCTCACCGAGACTCTCAAGTTCGCGACGCCGCTGATCGCCGCCGGCCTCGGTGTCGGTCTGGCCTTCCGCGCCGGCCTGTTCAACATCGGTGGTCAGGGGCAGATGCTCATGGCCGCCGCTGCCGGCGGCTACGTCGCCACGCAGATGGACATGCCGTTCCCGCTGCACCTCATCGTCGCGCTCATCGCCGGCATGGCGGCGGCGGCGATCTGGGCCGGCATCGCGGGTCTGCTGAAGGCGCGCACGGGCGCGCACGAGGTGATCACGACGATCATGCTCAACCACATCGCCTTCTACCTGCTCGCCTGGATGCTGGCGACGCAGGGCCTGCTGCAGGCCGACGGCTCGAGCAACCCGAAGACCGCGGTCATGCCCGACACCGTCGTGCTGCCGCAGCTGCTCGGTCCGCAGTACAAGCTGCACGCAGGCTTCCTCCTGGCGCTCATCGCGGTCGCCTTCACCTGGTGGCTGCTGGAGCGCTCGGCGCTCGGCTTCCGGTTCCGCGCGGTCGGCGAGAACCCGGCGGCCGCCCGCGTCGCCGGCATCGACGTGGGGCGGATGTACTTCACCGTGATGCTGATCGCGGGTGCGCTGGTCGGCATCGCCGGCATCAGCCAGATCCTCGGCACCGAGGTCAACGGCTTCAGCGGCAACATCGACGCCGGCATCGGCTTCGACGCCATCACCGTCGCGCTGCTCGGTCGCTCCTCCCCGCTGGGCATCCTCGCCGCCGGGCTCCTGTTCGGCGCGTTCAAGACCGGTGGCTTCACCATGCAGTCCTCGCAGGGCATCCCGATCGAGATCATCCTCGTCGTGCAGTCGCTGATCGTGCTCTTCATCGCGGCCCCGCCGCTGGTGCGCGCGATGTTCGGCCTGCCGCAGCCCGGCCGGCCCGCACGCCGCAAGACGAAAGAGTCCCGCACGTCGAAGAAGAAGGAGGTGTCGGCATGAGCGCCACGCTCTCCGCGGACGAGACGCGCATCGATGCACCGCGCGTCATCACGGTGGTCTCGTGGAAGGCCCCGATCGTGCTGGGCCTCTTCACGGTGCTCTTCGCACTGCTGCCCCTGCTCGCGCCGCGCGCAGGTGAGACGACCTTCCGCCTGACGGCGGGCACTCCGGTCATCCCGGTGCCTGACGTGGTGCTGCCGGCTACCGCGACCGCATGGGTCGCCGTGGTCGTGCTCGCCCTGTGCACCGCGGTCGCCGTCTGGCTCACCGCGTCGCGCCGCAAGGTGCCGCTGTGGCTTGTCGTGGTCTACGTCGCCGTGCTGCTGCTCGGCTTCCTGGCCTGGGCCGCCGCGGGATCGACTCTGCCGATGATCGGCCTGCTCGGCGGCGCCCTCGCGCTCGCCACGCCGCTGATCTTCGGCGCCCTCGGCGGCGTGATCGGCGAGCGGGCCGGTGTGGTCAACATCGCGATCGAGGCGCAGCTGCTCGCCGGCGCGTTCAGCGCCGCGATCGCCGCATCGCTCGCGGGCACCCCGTGGGCGGGCCTCGTCGCCGCGATGGTCGCCGGCATGCTCGTCGCGCTCGTGCTCGGCGTCTTCACCATCACGTACTACGTCGACCAGGTCATCGTCGGTGTCGTGCTGAACGTGCTCGTCATCGGTCTCACCACCTTCCTGTTCCGTCAGGTGCTGGCGCCGAACACCGAGACGCTGAACAGCCCCGAGACCTTCCCGACGGTCGCGATCCCGGTGCTCAGCGAGATCCCGGTGATCGGCCCGATCCTGTTCCGTCAGTCGTTCATCGTGTACCTGATGTACTTCGTCGTGGCGCTGGTCTGGTTCGGGCTGTACCGCACCCGCTGGGGTCTGCGGGTCCGTGCCGTCGGCGAGCACCCTCAGGCGGCCGACACGGTCGGCATCAAGGTGCTCGCGACCCGCTACCGCGCGGTGCTGCTCGCGGGCGCCGTCGCCGGTCTCGGCGGCGCGTTCTACACGCTCGTCTCGGTGCCCCGCTTCAATCAGGAGATGACGGCGGGTGCGGGCTTCATCGCCCTCGCCGCCGTGATCTTCGGAAAGTGGGACCCGATCCGCGCGACCTTGGCTGCGCTGCTGTTCGGATTCGCGACGAACCTGCAGGGCGTGCTCAGCGTGATCGGATCGCCGGTGCCGAGCCAGTTCATGCTGATGCTGCCGTACGTGGTGACGATCTTCGCGGTCGCTGGTCTGGTGGGTCGCTCGCGGCCGCCGGCGGCCGACGGCGAGCCGTACATCAAGTCCTAGCCGCAGACGAACGAGGAGAGATCACGTGACCGACATCGACTGGGACGAGCTGCGTCAGGTCGCCACCGAGGCGATGCGCAAGGCGTACACCCCGTACTCCCGCTACAAGGTGGGCGCCGCGGCGCTGGCATCCGACGGCCGGATCGTCGCCGGATGCAACATCGAGAACGCCTCGTACGGCGTCACCCTCTGCGCGGAGTGCACCCTCGTCGGCGACCTGCACATGTCGGGTGGCGGTCAGCTGGTGGCGTTCGTGTGCGTGAACGGCGACGGCGAGACGATCATGCCGTGCGGCCGGTGCCGTCAGCTGCTGTTCGAGCACGCGATGCCGGGGATGCTGCTCGAGACCGTCTCCGGCATCCGCACGATCGACGAAGTGCTGCCGGATGCGTTCGGCCCGAGAGACCTGGAGGCCGCGCGATGAGCATCGAGCCGTTCGACGCCGTCGACGTCATCCGCGCCAAGCGTGACGGCGGGGCCGTCCCCGAGGCCGCGCTGCGCTGGATGGTCGACGCCTACACCCGCGGGTACGTGTCCGACGCGCAGATGGCCTCGTTCGCGATGGCGATCTTCCAGCGCGGCATGGAGCGCGACGAGATCCGGGTGCTCACCGACGCGATGATCGCGTCGGGGGAGCGGATGGACTTCTCGGGCCTCGGCAAGCGCACGGTCGACAAGCACTCCACCGGCGGCGTGGGCGACAAGATAACCCTGCCCCTCGCACCGCTGGTGGCCGTGTTCGGCGTCGCAGTGCCGCAGCTCAGCGGCCGCGGCCTCGGTCACACCGGCGGCACGCTCGACAAGCTCGAGGCGATCCCCGGGTGGCGGGCGGCGCTGTCGAACGACGAGATGTTCGCCCAGATGAAGGGCGACGTCGGTGCGGTGATCTGCGCCGCGGGTTCGGGCCTCGCCCCCGCTGACAAGAAGTTGTACGCGCTGCGCGACGTCACCGGCACGGTCGAGGCGATCCCGCTGATCGCCTCCAGCATCATGTCGAAGAAGATCGCCGAGGGCACGGATGCGCTCGTGCTGGACGTGAAGTTCGGCAACGGCGCGTTCATGCAGGACATCGAGCGCGCCCGCGAGCTCGCGCGCACCATGGTTGCGCTCGGCACCGACTCCGGTGTCGCGACGACCGCGCTGCTCACCGACATGAACACTCCGCTCGGCCTCGCGATCGGCAACGCCAATGAGGTGCGCGAATCGGTCGAGGTGCTCGCCGGCGGCGGCCCCGCCGACGTCCGCGAGCTGACCGTCGCCCTCGCCCGCGAGATGCTGGCGCTCGCCGGACAGCCGGATGCCGACGTCGAGAAGGCGCTGGACGACGGACGCGCGATGGACTCCTGGCGCGCGATGATCAGCGCGCAGGACGGCGACCCGGATGCCGCGCTTCCGGTCGCCCGCGAGACGCACGTGGTGCGCTCCGCGGTGGACGGCGTCGTGTCGCGCATGGACGCGCTGCCGTTCGGCGTCGCCGCCTGGCGTCTCGGCGCAGGCCGGGCCCGTGCGGAGGACCCGGTGATCCACGCCGCCGGCATCGACCTGCACGCCAAGCCCGGTGACCGGGTGACCGCAGGGCAGCCGCTGTTCACCCTCTCCGCCGAGGACGACGCCCGTTTCGCGCGTGCGCTGCAGGCGCTCGACGGTGCCTACGAGGTGGCGCAGAGCGCCCCCGCGGCCGGTCCGATCGTGCGCGAGCGCATCACCGCCGACGACTGAACGAACGGAGACGAGCGATGAGCATCGCGCAGAACGGTGACATGAAGGTGCAGGGGCGGTCGCTGCGGGCCCTGCCCAAGGTGTCGCTGCACGACCACCTCGACGGGGGAGTGCGGCCGCAGACCATCCTCGAGATCGCCGACGAGGCCGGTGTCGCGGCGCCCGCCGGTGACGCCAAAGCACTGAGCCGCTGGTTCACCGCGCAGAGCGAGACCGGATCGCTCGTCGAGTACCTGAAGTCGTTCGACCTGGTCGTCTCGGTCATGCAGACCGAGCAGGCGCTCACCCGCATCACCCGCGAGTTCGTCACCGACCTCGCCGCGGACGGCGTGATCTACGGCGAGGTGCGCTGGGCGCCCGAGCAGCACCTGGCCGCAGGACTCACCCCCGAACAGGCCGTGCGCGCCGTGCAGCGCGGCATCGAGGAGGGCGAGGACGAGGCGGATGCCGCGGGTCGCAGCATCCGAGTGGGGCAGATCCTCTCGGCCATGCGCCAGGGCGACCGCGCCCTCGAGATCGCGAAGCTCGCGGTCGCGCACCGCGAGCGGGGCGTGGTGGCCTTCGACACCGCCGGGCCCGAGGACGGCTTCCCGTCATCGCGCTACCGCGAGGCTTTCGACTATCTCGCCGGCGAGTTCATGCCGGTGACGGTGCACGCGGGCGAGGCCGCAGGCCCGGCATCCATCCGCTCCGCGCTCATCGACGGGCGTGCGCTGCGGCTGGGCCACGGCGTGCGCATCGCCGAGGACCTGCAGGTCATCGAGCGCGAGGGCGACGAGGTGCAGGTGCAGTTCGGCGATCTGGCGCGCTGGGTGCGCGACCGGGAGATCCCCTTGGAGCTCTCGCCGTCGTCGAACCTGCAGACCGGTGCGATCGCGCAGTGGGGCGACGAGTTCGCCGACCACCCGTTCGACCTGCTGTACCAGCTGGGCTTCGCGGTGACGGTGAACACCGACAACCGCACGATGAGCGACACGTCGCTGACCCGCGAGCTCGCGCGTCTCGTCGAGGCGTTCGACTACGACCTCGACGACCTCGAGACGTTCCAGTTCAACGCGGCCTCTGCCGTGTTCCTCCCGGTGGAGGAGCGCGAGGAGCTCGTCGAGATGATCTCCGAGGGCTTCCAGCGCTGAGGCGCGGGCCGTAAGAAGCGCAGCGTCATGTCCTGCATCGCTATCGTGGGCGCCGTGTCGTGGAACACGCTGGTGCTTCTCGATGATCTCCCCGCGCCCACGCCGCACATGCAGTTCGCGCGCGGTGATTGGCAGACCCTCGGCGGCACGAGCGCGGGGAAGTCGCTCGCGCTGACGGCGCTGGGCCGGCGGGTGCGGCTGCGCGCTCGCGTCGGGTCGGATGCCGCGGGCGCTCGCATCTGCGCCGCGCTCGACGGCGCCGGCATCGGCCTCGAAGACCTCGTGGCCACGCGCATCTCCGAACGGCATCTGAACCTGATGACGCCGCGAGGCGAGCGTGTGTCGCTGTACCTCTCGACGCCCGAGCCACCGGCGAACGATGCGCTGGTTGACCCGGGCGCGCTGTTCTCCGATGCGGATGCGATCGTGCTCGACCTGTCGGACGAAGGGCTGGCGGCGATTCCGGCCGCGCGGGCCTCAGGGCGCCCGATCTGGGTCGACCTGCACGACTGGGATGGAGTGCAGGATTTCCACCGGCCGTTCCTCGACGCAGCTCATGCGGTGCTGTGCAGCGCGGACCGGCTCGACGATACCGCCGCGTTCCTGCGCTCGTGTGTCGCCGGAGGCGTGGCCCTGGCGGTCTGCACGAGCGGCGCCGAGGGCGCGATCGCCATCGACGCGTCGGGCGAGCTGTACACCGTGCCGGCTGCGCCCGTCGACGTCGTCGACACCAACGGCGCAGGCGACGCCTTCTTCGCCGGCGTGCTCGACGCGACGCTGGGTGGCGCCGCCGTCCAGGCCGCGCTGACCGCGGGAGCTCTTTCGGCCGCCGCCGCGCTGCGCTCACGGCATCTGCATCCGCTGCTCGACGACGTCCTCGTCTGAGCGCGCCGGTTCAGCCGAGCAGCGCCACGATCGCTCTGACGAGCACGACCAGGGTTCCTGCCCACGCGCACAGCAGCATCACGCGCCTGGCCAGCCGCACGGGGACGCGCCGAGCAGCGAACGCGCCGACGATGATGCCGATCGCGGTGCATGCGCCCAGCACGACCAGATCGAGCGGCGCAGTGGAGAGAAGACCGCGCAGCGCGACGGAGACCGCACCGTAACCGAGGAAGATGACCTGCGCGCTCGCCGCGAATCGCCGTTGCGGCCAGTCGTCTCCCATCGCGTAGGCGGCCAGTGCCGGGCCGGAGAGCCCGCTGGACGCGTGCATGAACCCGGCCAGCGCGCCCGCTCCGATCGCGCCGCCGCGACGGTGAACGCCAGCATCCGTCAGCGCCCCCGCGTCCGCGGGGCGACCGTGTGCGGCATCGTGCTCCTCGAGCCCGGGGTCGGAAGGCCTCAGACGATCCTCGGCCGCCGGACTCAGGCTCGGACGACGTCCGCGGCGCGGGCCACGAAGGCGTCGCGCACGGCCGGGAAGAGCGGATGCTGCGCATCAAGCCCCGTCACCTCGACGGCAAGCGCCTCGGCGTCCTCGGTGCGCAGCCGGTGCTGCAGCTCGACCGACTGCTCGTCAGCTGGATCGTCGAACGCGAGCGCCGCGCCGACGGCGACCAGCAGCGCCGCGGTCTGCAGCCCGCGCTCGGCCGCATCGGCGGCCGGGCCGATGAACCGCTCGTGGCGTGACAGCTTGCGCAGCGGCTGCCGCCCCACTCGCCAGACCGTGTCGGGCAGGGCGGGGTTGGCGAAGCGCCGCAGGATCGTCGCCCGGTACTCGGCGAGCTCCTCCGCGGGCAGCCCGTGCTTGGCGGCGAGAAGCGCAGAGGTCTCCTGCAGAGCGGCGGCGACCTGCCCGGCGATGATCTCATCAGCCAGGGCGTCCGAGATGCGCTCGATGCCGACCCGCGCGCCCAGGTAGGCGGTCGCGGCGTGCCCCGTGTTCACAGTGAACAGCTTGCGCTCGATGTACGGGGCGAGGTCGTCGACGAAGTGCGCGCCCGGGATGTTCGGCGGGGTGTCACCGAACGGTCCGCGTTCGATCGCCCACTCGTAGAACGGCTCGACGGTGACATCGACGCCGCCGTCGGCGGGCTGGCCGGGCACGATGCGGTCGACCGCTGTGTTGGCGAACACCGCCCTGCCCTCCAGATCGGCCCAGTCGTCACCGGCGCGCGAGACGATCTCCTGCTTCAGCAGATCGGTCGCGCCGATCGCGTTCTCGCAGGCCATCACCTGCAGCGGCGCGCGCGCGGGGTCGCGGCGCCGCAGGGCGTCCACGATCGGGGCGGCGACGAACTTCAGGACGGTCGGGCCGACTGCGGTGGTCACGACGTCGGCATCCGCGATCTCCGCCACCAGGCCGGCAGGGTCCTCGGCGCTGTTGATGGCGCGGAACCCGGTGACGACCGTGTCGCCACCGCCCTCACCCACCTCGTGCACCGTGTAGCTGTCGACAGCGTTGATCGCGTCGACCAGCGGCGCGGCGACATCGGAGAAGACGAGGTCGTAGCCGCCCTGGTGCAGCAGCAGTCCGACGAATCCGCGCCCGATGTTGCCGGCGCCGAAGTGGACGGCCTTCCTCTGCGGTGCGCCGGTCATGATTCGTTGACGGCCGAGAGCAGCTCGAACAGCTCCTCGGGGGTGGCGGCTGCGTTCAGGCGGGCCACGTCATCCTCGTCCGAGAAGAGGATGGCGATCTGCGAGAGGATCTCGAGGTGCTCGCCGTCCTTGCCGGCGATGCCGATCACGAAGGTGGCCTGCTCGCCGTCCCAGTCGACGCCGCCGTCGTAGCGGGCGACGCTGAGCGCCGAGCCGAGCACGGCGTCCTTGGCGTCGTTCGTGCCGTGCGGGATCGCAAGGCCGTTGCCCATGAAGGTCGACACGGCCTTCTCGCGCTCATGCATGGCCTGCAGATAGTCGGCGGTGACCGCTCCGGCGGCGACGAGTGCGTCGGCCGCCTCCTTCAGTGCTTCGTCGCGTGTGGCGCTGCCGGGGTGGATGCGCACGCGGTCGAGGGTGAGAACGCTCATGTCAGATCCTCCTTCTGATCCTTCACCATCTCCACGACCTCGTCGTACTTCGGCGAGTTCATGAAGTTGTCCACGGAAACGTGGATCGAGTTCGGCGACTGCGCCTTGGCGCGATCGGTCAGCTGCTGCTGCGTGATCACGAGGTCGGCCGTGCCGTCGAGGTTCGCGATCGCCTGGTTGACGACCGTGACGCCCTCGACGCCCGCTTTCTTGAACTTGTTGCGCAGCACGCTCGCGCCCATGGCCGACGACCCCATGCCCGCGTCGCAGGCGAACACGATGTTGCGGATCGGCGCGGTCGCGACGGCGGCGGCAGCGGCACCTGCGGCGGCACCCGCCGCACCGGTGCGTGCGGCGAGGCCCGACAGGGTGCTGGAGGACTTGCCCTTGTTCGCCTCGGTCTGCGCGATCGCGGCGGAGAGCTTGTCGGTGCCTGCGGCCTCGGCGGCCAGGTCACGACGTCGGCTGGCGAGCAGGATCGGCATGCACACCACGAAGGTGACGGCCGCGGCCAGGATGACCGAGAGGATCACGCCGAGGTGGCTTCCGGGTGCGATCTGGAACAGCACCGCGAAGATCGAGCCAGGGGCGGCCGGTGCGACGAGACCCGACTGGAAGATCACGTTGGTCAGCACGCCGGTCGCGCCACCCGCGATGAGGCCGAGCAGCAGCAGCGGCTTGGCGAGCACGTACGGGAAGTACACCTCGTGGATGCCACCGAGGAACTGGATGATCGCCGCGCCGGGGGCGGTGGCGCGGGCGGCGCCGACGCCGAAGACGGTGATCGCCATCAGCAGGCCGAGGCCCGGGCCGGGGTTCGCCTCGATGAGGAACAGCAGGCTCTTGCCGGTCTCGGACGACTGCTCGGTGCCGAGCGGGGTGAACACGCCGTGGTTGATCGCATTGTTCAGGAAGAGCACCTTGGCGGGCTCGACGATGACGCTGGCGAGCGGCAGCAGGTGCGTCTCGACCAGCCAGCCGACCGCGCCGCCGAGCAGCTCGGTCAGCCACTTCATGACCGGCGCGAGCCAGAAGAACGCCGCCAGCGATGCGAAGAACGCCACGAATCCGGCCGAGAAGTTGTCGACCAGCATCTCGAAGCCGGGCTTGATCTTGCCCTGCCACGGCTTCTCGACCCACTTCAGGATGAGGGCGGTGAGGGGGCCGGCGATCATGGCGCCGAGGAACATGACCGTTCCCTCAGCGCCGATGATGACGCCGAACGCGGCGACAGCACCCACGACGCCACCGCGGTGGCCGTGCACCATGCGACCGCCGGTGAAGGCGATCAGCAGCGGCAGCAGGTAGTTGATGATCGGGCCCACGAGGCCGGTGTAGGTGGTGCCCTCGTAGTCGCCGCCGCCGAGGATGGGCGAGCCCGCCCACTGCCAGGCGTCGACGGGGCCGTCGAAGCCGACCCAGCCCTGCGGGATGAACAGGGCGGTGATGATGCCCCAGGCGATGAATGCCGCGATGTTCGGCATGATCATGCCGGAGAGGAAGGTTCCGAACCGCTGCACGCGAACACGTGCACCCCCGGGGGCTGTGGCGGCGGGTGACGTCGTCGTCATGATGTCGTCTCTTTCTGGTGAGGGTGTCGGGTTGGTGCTATCGGGAGGTGAGTTCCTGGGCGGCGGCGCGGGCGCTCGCCGCGTCGTCGGCCGCGAGGGCGGCCTCGGCCATGCGCCTCGCGTCGTCGAGGGTGTGCGCGGCGAGTGAGCGGCGCACGTCGGCGAGGGCGGCGGGCGCCATCGACAGGCTCGTCGCGCCGAGGCCGACGAGCACGAGGGCGAGCAGCGGATCCGCGGCGGCCTCTCCGCAGATGCCGACGGGCTTGCCGAGGGATGCTCCGGCGGCGCCGACCTCGCGCACCAGGCGCAGCACCGCGGGGTGCCACGGGTCCTGGAACGAGGCGACCGAGCCGAGCAGACGGTCGGCGGCCATCGTGTACTGCGTGAGGTCGTTGGTGCCGATCGAGGCGAAGTCGGCGTGCTGCAGCACCCGGTCGGCGAGCAGCGCGCTGGCCGGGACCTCGACCATGACGCCGGCCGTCTTCAGCCCGTACTCCTTCGCCAGCGCGGTGAAGTACGCGGTCTCCTCGACGGTGGTCACCATGGGGGCCATCACCCACAGGTCGGCCTTGGTCGCGGCATCCGCCTCGGCGAGGGCCGTGAGCTGCTCGCGGAGGATGTCCTCGCTGGCGCGCAGCGCCCGCAGGCCCCGCAGACCGAGCGCGGGGTTCTCCTCGTGGGCGTCGTTGAGGAAGGCGAGCGGCTTGTCGGCGCCGGCGTCGAGCAGCCGCACGACGACCTTCTTGCCCTCGAACGCCGAGAGCAGCTCGATGTACGAGCCGCGCTGCTGCTCGATGGTCGGCGCCTGGGATGCCGAGAGGAACAGGAACTCGGTGCGGAACAGTCCGACGCCCTCGGCGCCGCGGGCCACGGCGTCGGCGGCATCGGCGGGCTTGCCGAGGTTGGCGAGCAGACTGATCGCGGTGCCGTCGGCGAGCGCGCCGGGGGCGGGCGGCGCGGAATCCTCGGCGGCGCGGGCGGCGATCCGCTCGGCGACCGAGGCGACCTCGGCGTCGCTGGGGGAGTCGTTCACGGTGCCCGCGGCGGCGTCGACCACGACGGTCTGCCCGTCAGCGAGGTCTGCGGCGCCGGCGGCGCCCACGATCGCGACGATGCCCTTCTCGCGCGCGAGGATCGCGGTATGCGACGTGGGCCCGCCGTCGGTGGTGATCAGCGCGAGCACCTGGTCGAGCTTGAGCAGCGCCGTGTCGGCGGGCGCGAGGTCGCGGGCGACGAGCACGAACGGATGCCCCGGGTCGGGCACGCCGGGCGCGGCGACGCCGCGCAGGCGGGCGAGCACCCGCTGGGCGATGTCGTCGAGGTCGGCGGCGCGCTCGCCGAGGTAGCCGCCGACGGCCTCGAGGGTCGCCCGGAAGCCGGCGAACGCGTCGTGCACGGCCCACTCGGCCGTGCTGCCCTCGTCGATGCGGTTGTCGACCTCGTCCTGCAGGGTCGGGTCCTCGGCGATCATCGCCTGAGCCTCGAGCACCTCCTGGGCGGCGCCGCCCGCCGCATCCGCCCGCTGCTGCAGCTCGGCGGCGACGGCGGCGACCGCCTCACGCGCGCGGGTGCGCTCGGCATCCGCGCCGACCGTGCTGGCGGTCTTCTCGGGTGCAGGCAGCGCTTCGGCCATGCGCACGACCGGGCCGGTCGCGACGCCCTGGCCGATGCCGACACCGCGCAGGATGCTCATGCGTCCTCATCGTGGTCGGTGGTGAGCAGCTCGGTGAGGGTGTCGAGCACGCTCTCGGCGTTCTCGCCCTCCGCGCTGATGACGACGTGGTCGCCGAAGTCGATGCCGAGCGCGATCACGCTGAGGATGCTGGCGGCGTTGACGGCCTTGCCGGAGTCCTTCGCGATCGTGACGGGGAGGCCGGATTCCTTTGCGGCCTGCGCGAAGAGCTTCGCGGGGCGGGCGTGCAGCCCGTGCGAGGAGCCGACGCGGACGGTGCGGGAGGAGGCGGTCATGGGATTTCCTTCCGATCGAGCGGCGCGGCCATCGCGTCGCGGACGAGGCGCAGCGTGCGGCTGCCGTCGAGGTCTGAGAAGGCGTCGTCGGGGAGGGTGACGACACGGGTGGGGCCGGACAGGGCGACGCGGATGTCTCCGGCGCGGTCGGCCAGGTGCGGTCCGAGCAGCACCACATCGACGCCGGTGGCGAACATCGCGGTGCGCTCGGTGCCGGCCTCGGTGGCCCAGGAGAGGCCCTCCGCCGCCGCGGCCCGCTGCAGTCGCTGAGCGACGAAGGTGCTGGACGCACCCGCACCGCACACCACCAGGATCCGCATCGATGCCCCTTTCCACCATCAGTGTGCCCAGGGCTCTCAGCTTTCTTCCAGCAAGCTTCCTTCCGCCCCTGCGGAACGCGGGCTTCCGCCCCGCGGGCGACGCCGACTGGCATCATGGAGGCGCAGGGAGTCGTCGACGAGGAAGGCGGGCAGATGTCGCGTCAGCGCCAGGATCAGCTCCTCGCCGTACTCCTGCGTCAGGACGGCTGGGCCACGGCCGCGAGTCTCGCGGATCAGCTCGGCGTGACGCCGCGCAGCATCCGCTCGTACGTCGCAGCCCTGAACACGCGCTCTCCGGGGGCGGATGCCGTCGAGTCGGGGCCCGCCGGCTACCGCTCCGGACTCGGCGCGATGGACGCTCTCGGGATCGCCGACGCGCACGGCACGCCGAGGGCGCGACTGCACCGGCTGATCCGCACGCTCGTCGACGAGCCGGACGGCATCGACGTGTACGACACCGCGCTCGCCCTGCACGTCAGCGAGACCACGCTCGAGAACGACCTCGCCCGGGTGCGCGCCCTGCTCGAGGGCGGCGCCGTGCACCTCGAGCGCGACCGCGAACGGGTGCGCCTGCGCGGCGACGAGCAGTCGCTCAGGCGGCTGCTGAGCAGGCTCGCGCAGGACGAGATGGATGCGGGGCCGCTCCGCGCCGACGCCCTGCAGCGGGCCCTCGCCCCGGAGGCGGTGCCGGCGCGCGCCGTCGGGCCGTTCAAGACCGCGCTGGTGGGCGAGCTCGGCGCCCTCGGTTACTACGTGAACGAGCTGGCCATCAGCGACGTGCTGCTGCACATCACGATCGCCGCCGAGCGCGTGGCCGTCGGCCGCGCACTGGAGAGCGGGGCCGACATCGCGGATGCCGCTGTGAGCGCGGTCGGCGGCATCATCGCGCGGCTCGCGAGCGAGCACTTCGGCGTCGCGCTCGGCCGCGGCGACCAGGAGCATCTGGCGAACCTCGTGCTGACCAGAGTGGTCACGCCTGGCGAGGACGCGCAGGGTCGTGCACCGCGCAGCTCCGATCCGGAGGTCGAGCAGGCGGTGCGCGCCGAGATCGAGCAGGCCGCGCACGACTACCAGGTCGATCTCGTCGACGACACGTTCATCATGCGCCTCGCCCTGCACGTGCAGAATCTGCTGCGCCGCTCGCGGGAGCAGGCGTGGACCCGCAACCCGCTCACCCGTTCGCTGAAGTCGTCGTATCCGATGATCTTCGAGGTGGCCGTGTCGATCGCGAGCGGTCTGCACGACCGCCTCGGCGTGCCGCTGCAGGAGGACGAGATCGCGTACATCGCGATGCACGTGGGTGGCCGGCTGGAGCGCAGCCGCGCGGCCGACGCGATCCTGACCGCGACCATCGTCTGCCCCGGCTATCAGGAGCTGCAGGAGCTGCTGCGCTCGAGCGTCGACCGCTCGCTCGGCCGGCTCATCGAGGTGGTGCGTGTCGACACCAGCGTCGACCCGGACTGGAGCAGGCTCGACACCGACCTCGTGCTGAGCACCATCCCGGTCGCGGGGGCCGATGAGCGCATCGTACGCATCCAGCCGTTCCTCGGTGAGGCCGACATCGAGCGGGTGCAGCAGGCGGCGGCGCGTGTGCGTCGCACCCGCCGGCTGGGCAGGCTGCGCGAGGAGCTGCAGCGCTACTTCTCGGCCGAGGCGTTCCTCGTGCCGATCCCGGATGCCGGTGAGGAGCAGATCATCCGCCGCCTCGGCGGCCTGCTCGCCGCATCCGGGCTCATCGGCGACGACTACATCGAGAACACCATCGCCCGGGAGCGGATGTCGTCGACCGCGTTCACGGATGCTCTGGCCGTGCCGCACGCCCTGCAGATGACCGCGCAGCGCACCGCCATCGCGATCGGCATCGCTGACGGCTCGGTGGCGTGGGGGAGCGGACGGGTGCAGGTGGTGGCGCTCGCCGCGTTCAGCGAGAGCGACCGGGACGCGTTCCAGACCGTGTTCGAGCAGTTCGTCGAGGTGTTCAGCGAGCGCGACAGCGTGCAGCGCATCGTGCGCCGCGCGACCGGCTTCGAGCCGTTCCTCGACGAGCTGGTCGCCGTCATCGAGGGCTGAGCGTCACCGAGCGGTCAGAGTCATCGCGTGCTGAGCACGCGCGCCAGTGCGTCGAGCAGCTCGGTCGCACCGGGGGAGTCGGCGACCTCGAGGGTCACCTCGTCCCCCGGCTGCAGACCGAGGTCCATCAGCGCGAGGATGCTGGTCAGGTCGACCCGCTCCCCGGCATCCGTCATGAGCACCGCGTCGCCGGGGTGCGCCTGCGCGAGGCGCACGAGCTCGGCGACGGGTCGCGCGTGCACGCCGTCATGGACGGCGACCGCGACGCGCCTGCTCAGCATCGTCATCCCCGCTCCGCGAGCAGCTCGCGCACCGCGCCTTCCAGATCGGCCACGGCGGCGCGGGCCTGGTCGGCGGAGTCGGCGCGGGCATCGATGTACACCTTCAGCTTGGGCTCGGTGCCGCTCGGGCGCACGATCACGCGTGATCCGTCGGCGAGGCGGTAGCGCAGCACGTCGCCGGCCGGCATCCCCTCGACGCCCGCGGCGAGATCTTCGGCAGTCTCGATCGCGCGCGCGCCGAACGAAGCCGGAGGGCTGGTGCGCAGCGACTGCATGAGCCGGCCGATGAGGGAGAGGTCGTCGACGCGCAGCGACACCTGGCCGCTGGCGAAGTGCCCGATCTCGGCGCCCAGCTCGTCGAGCAGCCCGGCGATCGTGGTCTCGCGGACGCGGGCTTCGGCGGCGAGACCCAGCATGGCGATCGCGGCGGAGATGCCGTCCTTGTCGCGCACCGTCTCGGGATTCACCAGGTAGCCGAGCGCCTCCTCATAGCCGAAGCGCATGCCCGGCGCGCGGGAGATCCACTTGAAGCCGGTGAGCGTCTCGTGGAAGTCGAGGCCGTAGGTCGAGGCGATCACGCCGAGCCCCGGCGACGACACCAGCGAGCACGCCAGCGAGGCGCCGGAGCGCTCCTCGGCGGATGCCGCCTGCGCGGCCTTGGCGGCCCGCCGGCCGAGCAGCAGTCCGACCTCGTTGCCGGTCAGGCGACGCCAGCCGCCCTCGGCCTCAGCATCCGGGATCGCCACCGCGAGCCGGTCGGCGTCGGGGTCGTTCGCGATGATGAACTCGGCATCCGCCGCGCGTGCGCGCGCGAATGCGAGGTCCATGGCGCCGGGCTCCTCGGGGTTCGGGAACGACACCGTGCGGAACGTCGCGTCGGGCTCGCGCTGCTCGTCGACCACGCGCGGGGCCGGGTACCCGGCAGCCTTGACGACGCGCGAGAACGTCTCGAACCCGACGCCGTGCATGGCGGTGTACACCCAGCGCATCTCCTGCACACCGAACGGGGCAGGGGCGACGGCGGCGGTCGCGGCGATGTACGCGTCCACGACGTCCTCGCCGGCGATCTCGTACGCCTGTGAGCGCGGCAGCACGCCGATGTCACCGGCATCCGCCACCCGCTGGATGTGCGCGGCGATCTCGGCGTCGACGGGCGAGACGATCTGCGAGCCGTGGTCGTCGCCGCCGAGGTAGACCTTGTAGCCGTTGTCGTTCGGCGGGTTGTGGCTGGCGGTGACCATCACCCCGGCATCCGCGCCGAGGTGGCGGACGGCGAAGGCGAGCACGGGCGTCGGCAGCAGGCGCGGCAGCAGGATCGCGCGCAGTCCCGCGCCGGCGAACAGCTCGGCGGAGTCGAGCGCGAACCGGCGCGAGTTGCGGCGGCCGTCGTAGCCGATCACGACCGTGGGGGTGCCCGTCGCGCGCTGCAGCAGGTACCCCGCGAAGCCGGCGGCGGCCTGGGCGACGAGCACCCGGTTCATGCGGTTGCTGCCCGCGCCGAGCTCGCCGCGCAGGCCCGCCGTGCCGAAGGCGAGGCGGGTGCCGAAGCGGTCGTCGAGATCGGTGAGGGCGGCCGTGTCGCCGGCGGCGGCGCGGGTGATGATGCCGGCCAGCTCGTCGCGGGTCTCGGCATCCGGGTCCTGCCGCAGCCAGGCGCGCGCCTGCGCGAGGCGGTCGACGGCGTTCACAGCGCCTCGATCACGCGGGCGAGCAGCGCCGAGATCACCGGCTCGGCCTCGCGGCCCGCCTCGATGACCTCCTCGTGGCTGAGGGGCGTCTTCTGGATGCCGGCGGCGAGGTTCGTGATCAGCGAGAACCCGAGGATCTCCATGCCGGCCTGCCGCGCGGCGATCGCCTCGAGCGCGGTCGACATGCCGACGATATGACCGCCGATGGCCTTCGCCATCTGCACTTCGGCCGGGGTCTCGTAGTGCGGACCGCGGAACTGCGTGTACACGCCCTCGTCGAGCGACGGGTCGACGGTGCGAGCGATGTCGCGCAGCCGCTGCGAGTACAGATCGGTGAGGTCGATGAACGTGGCGCCCTCGAGCGGGGAGTCCGCGGTGAGGTTGATGTGGTCGCTGATGAGCACCGGCTGGCCGGGCTTCCAGGTCTCGCGGATGCCGCCGGCGCCGTTGGTGAGCACCATCGTCTTCACACCCGTGGCGGCCGCGGTGCGCACGCTGTGCACCACGCGGCGCACGCCGTGGCCCTCGTAGTAGTGGGTGCGGGCGCCGATGACGAGCACGTTGCGGCCGTTCGGGGTGCGGATGCTGCGCAGGGTGCCGACGTGGCCTTCGAGGGCGGGCTTCGAGAAGCCGGTGACCTCGGTCGCGGGGATCGTGGCGACGGTCTCGCCGATGAGCTCGGCGGCCTTGCCCCAGCCCGATCCGAGGGTGAGGGCGATGTCGTGGTGGTCGACCCCGGTGAGCCGCGCGATGTCGGCGGCGGCGGCAGCGGCGACCCCGAACGGGTCGGCGTTCGGGTCGTCGAGGGGGTGCAGGGAGGTTTCAGACATGAGTCCACTCTAGGAACGTGCAGGGCGCACTGCCAGGATTGCGGAAGAATGGAGTTCATGTCACAGACTCCCTTCGCGAACAGGCAGAGTGTGGCCGTCCTCGGTGGCGGCCCCGGTGGTTACGAAGCAGCTCTCGCCGCCGCCCAGCAGGGGGCCGAGGTCACCCTCGTGGAGCGGGTCGGGGTCGGCGGATCCGCCGTGCTCACCGACGTCGTGCCGTCGAAGAGCCTCATCGCCACGGCGGATGCCGCAGTCGCCATCTCGGAGGCATCCGACCTGGGCGTGCAGTTCTACGCCAAGGGCGCGCACGGCAAGCCGCTGAAGCCCGAGATCGCCATCAACCTCGCCGCCGTCAACAAGCGTCTGCTCGCCCTCGCCGGTCAGCAGTCCGAGGACATGCGCGCCACCCTGCTCGAGGCCGGGGTGCGCATCATCTCCGGTCACGGCCGCCTCGAGGGCCCCAACGCGATCGTCGTGTCGACGGGCCCCGGCGGCACCGACTTCGACCGCGTCGAGGCGGACACCGTCGTGGTGTCGGTGGGCGCATCGCCCCGCGAGCTGGACTCCGCCAAGCCCGACGGCACCCGCATCCTCACCTGGACCCAGCTGTACGACATGAAGGCGCTGCCCGAGCACCTCATCGTGGTCGGCTCGGGCGTCACCGGCGCGGAGTTCGCGTCGGCGTACATGAACCTCGGCGCCAAGGTCACCCTCGTCTCGAGCCGCGATCAGGTGCTTCCCGGTGAGGACAAGGATGCCGCGCACGTGCTCGAGAAGGTGTTCAAGCGCGGCGGCATGCAGGTGCTGTCGAAGGCGCGCGCCGAGAAGGTCGAGCGCACCGACGAGGGCGTGAAGGTCACCCTCGCGGACGGCCGCACGGTCGAGGGCAGCCACTGCCTGATGGCGGTCGGGTCGATCCCGAACACCCGTGACATCGGCCTGGAGGAGGCCGGCATCGAGCTCACCGAGTCGGGCCACGTGCGGGTGAACCGCGTCGCTCGCACCTCGGTGCCGAACGTGTACGCCGTCGGCGACTGCACGAACTTCTTCCCGCTGGCATCCGTCGCCTCCATGCAGGGCCGCACGGCGGTCTTCCACGCGCTCGGCGACATCGTGATCCCGCTGGAGCAGCGCAAGATCACCGCGAACATCTTCACCGCGCCCGAGATCGCCACCGTCGGGCACTCCGAGCTCGACATCGAGAACGGCGTCGTCGACGGCATCGCCTACAAGATGCCACTCGCGGCGAACCCGCGCGCCAAGATGATGGGCATCAAGGACGGCTTCGTCAAGCTCATCGCCCGCAAGGGCTCAGGCACCGTCATCGGCGGCGTGATCGTCGCGCCGAAGGCTTCCGAGCTGATCTACCCGATCGCCGTCGCCGTCGAGCGCCGCCTCACGGTCGACCAGGTGTCGCGGGTGTTCGCGGCGTACCCGTCGCTCTCCACGAGCATCACGGATGCTTCGCGGGCGATGCACCAGGTCAACATCGGCTGACGCACGAACCGCACAATGAGAGATGCCCCGCCGAGGCGGGGCATCTCTCGTCTGTAGGAGTTCTTCAGTGAGAACGCGTCAGCTGATCGTGAGCAGCTGGTGGCCGGCCGAGACCGTGGCTCCGGCGGCGGCGTTGATGTTGCCGACCGTGCCGTCCTTGTGCGCCTGCAGCGGCTGCTCCATCTTCATCGCCTCGAGCACGACCACCAGGTCGCCCTTGACGACCTCCTGGCCCTCTTCGACGGCGACCTTGACGACGGTGGCCTGCATGGGCGACTTCACCGCGTCACCCGCGGCGCCGGCGTTCGCGACGGTGGAGTGGCTGCGGCGCGACGGCGGCACGGCCGCCGGGCGGCCTGCGGTGTTCGCGACAGGGGCCGCGACGCGGTCGGGCAGGCTCACCTCGAGGCGCTTGCCGCCCACCTCGACGGTGACGGTGTGGCGGGACGGGGCGGCGGAGGGGTCCTCGAGCTCGCCGTCCCACGCGGGGATATCGTTGACGAACTCGGTCTCGATCCAGCGGGTGTACACGCCGAACTCGCCGTTCTCGACGGTGAACGCCGGGTCGCGCACCACCTTGCGGTGGAACGGCAGCACGGTCGGCAGGCCGGTGACCTCGAACTCGTCGAGGGCGCGGCGTGCGCGCTCCAGCGCCTCGGCGCGGTCGCGGCCGGTGATGATGATCTTCGCCAGCAGCGAGTCGAACGCGCCCGATACGGCGTCGCCGGCGGTCACACCGGAGTCCAGGCGCGTGCCGGGGCCGCCGAACGTCTTGAACACGTGGATGGGGCCGGGCTGGGGCAGGAAGCCGCGACCAGGGTCTTCGCCGTTGATGCGGAACTCGATCGAGTGGCCCTGCGGGGTGGGGTCGTCGTAGTCGATCGTGCCGCCGGCCGCGATCCGGAACTGCTCGCGGACGAGGTCGATCCCGGTGACCTCCTCGGAGACGGGGTGCTCGACCTGCAGACGGGTGTTCACCTCGAGGAACGACACCGTGCCGTCGGCGCCGATGAGGAACTCGCAGGTGCCGGCGCCCACGTAGCCGACCTCCTTGAGGATGGCCTTCGACGCCTCGTAGAGCGCACGGTTCTGCTCCTCGGTGAGGAACGGGGCCGGTGCCTCCTCCACGAGCTTCTGGTGGCGGCGCTGCAGTGAGCAGTCGCGGGTCGAGATGACGACGACATTGCCCTCGGCATCCGCCAGGCACTGGGTCTCGACGTGACGCGGCTTGTCGAGGTACTTCTCGACGAAGCACTCACCACGGCCGAAGGCCGCGACAGCCTCGCGGGTGGCCGACTCGAACAGCTCGGCGACCTCGTCGAGCTCGCGAGCCACCTTCAGACCGCGCCCGCCGCCGCCGTAGGCGGCCTTGATGGCGATCGGCAGCCCGACCTGCTCCGCGAACGCGATGACCTCCGACGCGTCGGCGACGGGGCCGGGGGTGCCGGGGGCGAGCGGGGCGCCCACCTTCTCGGCGACCTGGCGGGCGGTGACCTTGTCGCCGAGCGCCTCGATCGCCTCGGGCGACGGACCGATCCAGACCAGGCCCGCGGAGATCACCGCGCGTGCGAAGTCGGCGTTCTCGGCGAGGAAGCCGTAGCCGGGGTGCACCGCGTCGGCGCCGGAGCGGCGCGCGATGGAGAGGATCTTCTCGATCTGCAGGTAGGTCTCGGCGCTGGTGGCGCCGTCGAGGGCGTACGCCTCGTCGGCGAGACGCGCGTGCATCGCGTCGCGATCCTGGTCGGCGTACACGGCGACGGATGAGATTCCGGAGTCCCGGGCGGCGCGGATGATGCGTACGGCGATCTCGCCGCGGTTCGCGATGAGCACCTTGGCGATATCAGGCATGAATGTCAGCCTAGCGAGTGATCGACCGATCCTTTTGACGACTCCCCACAAGAAATCGCGCGAACCGTCGTGCGAGGCTCACTGCCCGGCGGTGGTCTCCGTGTCGACGGCAGGCGACCACAGGTCGGTCCAGACGACGCCGAGCTCGCCGGTCAGGCGGCGCAGGGTCGACAGCGACATCCCCACGACCGTGGACGGATCGCCCTCGACGCGGGTGATGAACGCGCCCCCGAGGCTGTCGACCGTGAAGGCGCCGGCGACGTGCAGCGGCTCGCCGGTGGCGACGTAGGCGTCGAGCTCGGCATCCGTGACGTCCTCGGCGAAGGTGACGGATGCCTCGGCGACCGCGGTCGCCTCGACCGGATCCGCGTCGGGGCTCACCCGGAACACGGAATGGCCCGAGAACAGCACGCCGGTGGCGCCGCGCATCCGCTGCCAGCGCTCGCGGGCCGCCTCGGGCGTGTACGGCTTGCCGTACACCTGCCCGTCGAGCGCGAACATCGAGTCGCCGCCGATGACGACGCCGTCGAAACGAGGATGCTCCGCCGGCAGCCGGCGCGCCACATCGGCGGCCTTCGCCCTGCCCAGCAGCAGCACGAGTTCGGAGGGGGAGAGCGGCGTGCCTCGCTCGGCTTCCGCGGCCGCTGCGACGGCATCCTCGTCGACGTCAGGGGCGACGATGAGCGGTTCGATGCCGGCTTGCCGCAGCAGCATGAGGCGAGCGGGGGAGGTGGAGGCCAGGCAGACGCGCATGACTCCACGCTATATCTGGGAAGATCGGATGATGACCTCCTCCGCGGGCGAACTGCTCGATCTCGACATCACCGGCATCGCCCACGGCGGCACCTTCATCGCCCGCCACGAGGGCAGGGTGGTGTTCGTCGCCGATGCGATCCCCGGCGAGCGGGTGCGGGCTCGCATCACGGATGCGGCGAAGTCGGCTTTCTGGAGGGCCGAGACCGTCGAGGTGCTCGACGCCTCGCCGCACCGCCGCCCGCACGTCTGGGCGGAGGCCGACGTGTCGCGCGCTCCGGAGGACCGGGTCGGCGGCGCGGACCTCGGCCACATCGCCCTCGACGAGCAGCGCGTGCTCAAGCGCCAGGTGCTGCAGGAGGCGCTCGACAAGTTCGCGGGTGCCGGGCTCCAGGCGCCGGAGGTCGCGGCCGTCGGTGAGGATGACGGCACGCGCTGGCGCACCCGCGTCTCGCTGCACGTCGACGACGCCGGTCGCATCGGCCCGTACGCCGCGCGCAGCCACCGCGTGATCGAGGTCGCCGATCTTCCGCTCGCCCGTCCTGCGATCGTCGACGCGGCGCGCGCCTTGCGCGAGCAGCGGGAAGGCCGGGTCGACCTGGTCGAGCCCGGCGACGGTCGGGTGCGGGTGCTGCCGCGTCCGGATGCCCGCCGTCGCGCTCCGAGGCCGCGACCCGAGGTCGTCTTCGAGCGAGTCGGCGAGCGAGAGTTCCAGCTCGACGCGGGCGGTTTCTGGCAGGTGCACCCGCAGGCCGCATCCACACTGCACGGTGCGGTCGGCGAGGTGCTCGCGGGCCGTGTCGACCCGGATGCCACCCACTTCGACCTGTACGGCGGGGTCGGCCTGTTCGCCTCGACGCTGGGCGAGCACGGCGCCACCGACCTCGTCACGGTGGAGTCCGATCGGCGCGCCACCGAGCACGCCGCGCACAACCTCGCCCGCTACGACGCCCAGGCGGTCACCGCACGCGTCGACCGGTTCCTCACCCGAGTGCCGGAGAGCACCAGAGCGGGTGCCGTCGTGCTCGACCCGCCGCGCGCCGGTGCCGGCCGCGAGGTCGTCGAGTCGATCCACGCGCTCGACCCCGAGGCGATCGTGTACGTCGCCTGCGACCCGGTCGCGCTCGCGCGTGACCTCGGCACGTTCCGCGGGCTCGGCTGGGACGTCTCGTCGCTGCGCGCCTTCGATCTCTTCCCGCACTCGCACCACTTCGAAGCCGTCGCCCTGCTCACCCGCTGAGCGACCCGACCGAGCATTGCGGGCCTGCGCGGGAGCGCCGACGACGACTGGATAAGCTGACAGCATGAGCACCGTCGCCCTCATCGACGACCACGAGTCGGTCCGTCTCGGCCTGGAGGCCGCCTGCCTGCGCGACGGGGAGCAGAACGTGGTGTTCTCCGGCGCCACGGTGAAGGAGTACCTCGCCTGGCGCTCCTCGGCCGAAGCCCCACCCGTCGATGTCGTCGTGCTCGACCTCACCCTCGGCGACGGCACCACCGTCACCGAGAACGTCGCCACGCTGGTGGCTGACGGGGCGAGCGTCGTGATCCACAGCGTCGCCGACCGCCCCGCCGCGGTGCGCGAGGCGCTGGTGGCCGGGGCCGCCGGAGTGATCAGCAAGTCGTCGGCGCTGGACGACGTGCTCGACGCGATCCGCACGGTCGCACGGGGCGAGGCGCTGAACAACGTGGAGTGGGCCAGCGCGGTCGACGGCGACCGCGAGTTCGCCGACGCGCAGCTGTCCACACGGGAGCGCGAGGTGCTGCGGCTGTACGCCACGGGCCTGCCGCTGAAGGCTGTCGCCGAGCGGCTCGGTGTCGCGTACTCGACCGCCAAGGAGAACATCACCCGCATCCGGGTGAAGTACGTCGAAGTGGGCCGTCCCGCGCCGACCAAGGTCGATCTGCTGCGCCGGGCCATGGAGGACGGCATCGTCGCCCCGGACGGCGCGCAAAGTGGCGGTTGACGCCCGCACCATCCGCGAGGCGTGGAGCAGCATCCCCTCACCCGGCGCCGGCGGCGTCGGGCTCGAGCGCTTCACCGGGCAGCGGATGGAGCGCATCCTCTCGATCGTCGCTGCGATCGGCTCGACAGCTCTGGGCGCTCAGGCGCTGCTCGCCGCCCTCGCCAATCTCGACGCGCCCAAGGCGTCGAACCTGGCCATGATGATCCTCGTCTTCCTGCCGCTGCTGTGGATGGTGCTCGCCTGCGTGACCGGGCGCTGGGTGAAGCAGGCCTGCGGCACGTTCGCGGTCGTCTACGTGCTCGCCCTGCTGCTGTGGCCGACGGTGGTCGATCGACTGGCAGGCACGCCGGAGAGCCAGCCGTGGATCTTCTTCCTCGTGAACATCGGTGTGGTCGCCGCACTGCTCGCGTTCGCGCCGCGACTGCAGTTCGCCTGGGCGATCGGCCTGCCGTTCGCCTACGGCTGGGTGCGTCTGGCGCAGGGCGACTTCTCGCAGAGCTTCTGGATCACGACTGCGTTCGACGTCTCGTTCACGCTGATCCTCGGCCTCGTGATCGTGTCACTGGGCTGGATGTTCCGCAGCGTCGCGAGCGGTGTCGACGAGGCCCGCTCGCGGGCTGTGCAGTCCTACGCATCTGCTGCGGCAGCCACTGCCGCCGAGGAGGAGCGGGTCGCGATGGCGGCCCTCATGCACGACAGCGTGCTGGCCGCGCTGATCGCCGCCGAGCGGGCCGACAGCGAACGCGCGCGCACCCTGGCTGTCGCGATGGCGCGCGAGGCGCTCACCCGCCTCGCGAACACCGAGGCGTCGATCGCGCAGGAGGGCAATGACGAGCCGGTCACCCGTGCGCAGATCGTCGCCGAGGTGCGTCGTGCTCTGTCGGAGCAGGGCGCGGATGCCGTCGTCGAGGAGCTCGGCGTGCCCGCGGCGATCCCCGGCCGTGCGGCGCGGGCGCTGGTGCTGGCGGCGCGGCAGGCGATCAGCAACGCGCTCGCGCATGCGGGCGGGAGGGGCCTGCACCTCGTCGCCGAGTCGGCGCAGGCGGATCGGATCATGTTGACGATCGTCGACTCCGGACCCGGTTTCGACCCTGAGGCGATCGGCGAGGATCGTCTCGGCATCCGTGCATCGATCGTGGCGCGCATGGCGGCGGTCGCGGGGACCTCGCAGATCGAGACGGATGCCGACGGCACTACGGTGCGGCTGGGATGGGAGCCGTCATGAGACGCACGGTCCGCAGCATGGCGACCGCACTCGCACTCGGGTTCGCGGTGTACTTCGCGGCGCGCGCGATCTGGTGGATCGTGCAGCCGACGGCACCGCTGCTCATGGTCGCGGCGATCGCGCTGTACCTCGCAACGGTGCTGATGGCCGTGCTCGTCGAGTCGGCCCGGACGCGGATGCCGCTGTGGACGGCTGTGCTGGCCCTCGTCGCGGGGGCGGTCGTACCCTCGCTGGTGAGCCTGTCGCTGGACCCGCCGGTGCGCGAGGCGCCATTCGCCACCTGGTACATCGGCGCCACGGGACTGCTGGCGGTGGTGTGCATCGTGCGGCGTCGCCCGATCTTCGGGTGGGCTGTGCTCGTGGTGCTGATCGTGGCGGCGTGCAGCTTCATGGGCATCGGCGCGGCGTTCACGCTGGGTCTTGTCGGCTCCATCACCTGGGTCGTGGTGGCGCAGCTGCTGGTGCTGTTCTGGGATCGTGCCGTGCAGGACACCGAGCGCCTCGCCGACATCCAGCGGGCCGTCTCGGCGTGGCATGCGACGCAGCTGGTGCGTCAGCGCGAGCGACGCGTGCGCGCGCAGCGGGCGCTCGCGGTGGCGGGCCCGGTGCTGAGCCGCACGGTGGCGGCGCACGGACAGCTGACCGAACGGGAGCGGCTCCAGGCGCGTCTCGCGGAGGGCACGCTGCGCGACGAGCTGCGTGGGGCGCAGCTGCTGAACGACGCGGTGCGCGAGGCGATCAGCGAGGCGCGGGCGCGCGGCACCCTGGTCACCGTGTTCGATGAGGGCGGTCTCGACGGGCTCCACGAGGAGCGGGTCCGCGAGATCCGCGACGAGCTCGCCGAGGTGCTCGCCGAGGTGCGCTCGAACCGTGTGATCGTTCGTGCCGGTCGCGACGAGGTGCTCGCGGTGACGGTCGTGGGGCGCGCGGCAGGCGGATCCCGCGACGACGACGCGGTCGAGCTGTACCACGAGATCCCGCGCGAAGCGCGCTGAGCTGGGGCTCCGCGGCATCCGATGAAGGATGCGGGAGAAGAGAGTGGGCGAGGGGCGGCGAAGCCGCCCGCCCCTCGCCAGTGCGGAGCAGCTACCCGAAAACTGTCCGCAAGGGGGCGGTGTTGCGTCTGCCTACCCTGGAGCAGAGCATCCGCCTAACGCGAAGCGTTGATACCAGTCTGCTGACGCGCAGGAACTCTGTCTGTAGGTATTTCGGGGGACAAATCTACGAAGGACTCGCGGTGCCCGGTGCGCGAATCAGCCCGAGAAGCGTCCCCACGGGATGTCGCGGCGCAGCGGACGGCGCAGCGAGCGCTGGGTGCGCTGCCAGGTCGACACCTTCGGCTCCTCTGCGACGGCATCCTGCTGCTCGCGCTGGTAGGCGTCGCTGACGACCGCGATGAGCGCGGCGAGCTCCTCCTCGGTCGGCGTGCCGCGCACGATCTCGACGTGCGGGGGCGCCGGGGCGTCGTCGTCGTTCGCGCTGAGGTGGTCGAGCGGGCTCACAGCGGGATGTTCCCGTGCTTCTTGGGCGGCAGCTCGGCGCGCTTGCCCTTGAGGGCGCGCAGCGCCTTCGCGATCGAGACGCGGGTGTTGGCCGGCTCGATGATGCCGTCGATCTCGCCGCGCTCGGCCGCGAGGAAGGGGGATGTCACGCTGTAGGTGTACTCGTTGGCGAGGCGGGTGCGCACGGCGGCGACGTCCTCGCCGGCCTCCTCGGCCTTCTTGATCTCGTTGCGGTACAGGATGTTGACGGCGCCCTGGCCGCCCATCACCGCGATCTCGGCGGTCGGCCAGGCGAGGTTGACGTCGGCGCCGAGCTGCTTCGAGCCCATCACGATGTACGCGCCGCCGTAGGCCTTGCGCAGGATCACGGTGACCAGTGGCACGGTCGCCTCGGCGTAGGCGTAGATGAGCTTCGCGCCGCGGCGGATGACTCCGGTCCACTCCTGGTCGGTGCCGGGCAGGTAGCCGGGCACGTCGACGAGGGTGACGATCGGGATCGAGAAGGCGTCGCAGAAGCGCACGAAGCGGCTGGCCTTCTCGCCGGCCTCGATGTTGAGGGTTCCGGCCATCTGCGAGGGCTGGTTGGCGATGATGCCGACCGAGCGGCCCTCGACGCGTCCGAAGCCGATCACGATGTTCGGGGCGAACAGCGGCTGCACCTCGAGGAACTCGCCGGCATCGACGATGTGCTCGATGACGGTGTGGATGTCGTAGGGCTGGTTGGGGGAGTCGGGGATGATCGTGTTCAGCCGCTGGTCGGCATCCGTCGTCTCCCAGTCGAAGCCGGCCTCGTAGTTCGGCAGCTCCGCCATGTTGTTGTCGGGCAGGAAGCCGAGCAGGGTGCGCGCGTAGTCGATCGCGTCGTCCTCGTCCTCGGCGAGGTAGTGCGCGACACCCGAGCGGGTGTTGTGCGTGTAGGCGCCGCCGAGCTCCTCCATGCCGACGTCTTCGCCGGTGACGGTCTTGATGACGTCGGGGCCGGTGACGAACATCTGGCTGGTCTTGTCGACCATGATGACGAAGTCTGTCAGCGCGGGGCCGTACACGGCGCCGCCGGCGGCCGGGCCCATGATGATGGAGATCTGCGGGATGACACCGGAGGAGCGGGTGTTCATCTTGAAGATCTCGCCGTACTTGCTGAGCGCGAGCACGCCCTCCTGGATGCGCGCGCCGCCCGAGTCGAGGATGCCGATGACGGGCATGCCGCTGGTGAGCGCGAACTCCATGATCTTGATGATCTTGTCGCCCGAGACCTCGCCGAGCGAGCCGCCGAAGGTCGTGAAGTCCTGCGAGTAGACGGCGACGGTGCGGCCATGGATGGTGCCGATGCCGGTGACGACGGAGTCGCCGTACGGGCGGTTGCGGTCCATGCCGAAGGCGGTGGTGCGGTGGCGGACGTACTCGTCGAACTCGACGAAGCTGCCGTTGTCGACGAGCAGCTCGATGCGCTCGCGGGCGGTCATCTTGCCCTTGGCGTGCTGCTTCTCCTGGGCGATCTTCTCCGGTTCGCTCACCGCTTCCTGGAAGCGGGCGCGGAGGTCCGCGATCTTTGCGGCCGTGGTCGAGAGGTCAGGCGTGTCCGTCACGGATTCCACCCTAGCGGCGGCACGGGCCGAGACGTTGGATGCTCGGCACAACGGGGAGGTCGATCATTTGGTGATGACCTCCGTCAGGCAGTCTGCTGCTCGGCCTGCGCGTTCTCCGATTCACAGCACGAATCTCCAGACGTACTCCAACCCGTCGGACTGCCGGAACCACGCGATCGTCACGACGACCTCGTCGATGTCCGACGCGCACAGGTACAGGTCGATGCGCTCGGCGGGCAGCACCTGACCCCAGACGTCGACGACGTTGCGCTGCTCGACGTCGTCGCGGAACACCCGCACGAAATCCACGGGCTCGGTGCCCAGATTGACGACGGCCGGGTGCGCCGGGTCGTCGCGCACGACGTGCCACGGCACGCGGTACGCGGCGGGAGGAGGACAGTCTGAGGGGTCTACGGGAAGCAGCATCCCGTCACGCTAAGGACGCGCGCCGACGCTCCTCCGACGCTCGCGACGACCCTTACAAGACCTGTGCACAACCCGCGATCAGTCCTCGTCTGTGGAGGACGAATCGCCGACATCCGAAGACGAGTCGGACGAGTCGCGCTTGCGCAGCATGCCCGTCGCCTTGCGCCCTGCAGACCCGATGCCGCGCCCGGCCGCGCCGATGCCGCGCCCGGCCGCGCCGATGCCGCGCCCGACCGTGCCGGCGATGTTGCCGACGCCGCCGCCGAGCGCACGGGCGCCCTGCAGCATCCGCCGCTCGAGCCGCTCGCTTCCGGGAACCGGCTCGAGCTCGGGCGGAAGCACCGCGGGCGCCGCACCGAACGCACGCCGCGAGGTGGTCAGCACGCGGCGACCGAGCAGGTGGTTGCCTGCCCCTCCGACAACCGCGCCGACGCCGAACGGCAGCGCCTTCCCGAGGAACGACGCTCCGCCCCGACCGACGAACTGCCGCATGAACGCCGACTTCAACTGGTCGACGAGCGGGCCGAAGGCGGCACGGGGGAGCGACTTGCTGACGAGCTCGCCCCAGTAGGACGAGCGAGGGCCGCTCTTGCCGGTGGCCTGGCTGGCGAGCTGCGAGACGAGGTCGACGCCCTCCTTGCCCAGCATGAGGGTCATCACGAGTGCCCGTGCGCGGTCGGGATTCTCGATCGCGATGCCGTGCACCTCGGCGACCGACTGCGCGAACAGCGCGGTCGACTCCATGAATCCGACCGTCTCGGCGCCCGACAGTGCGAGCGTGATGCCTGTGCCGATGCCGGGGATCACTGCGGTCGCGCCGACCGCCGCACCACCGGTGGTCACGGCCGTGAGGTAGCGCGTCTCGAGGATCCGCACGATCTGTTCCGGCGTGGCCTGCGGGTTGCGCAGACGGATGCTGCGGATGTGCGCCACCACGAGCGGGCGCTGCACCGACAGCACGCGGTCGAGTCCTCGCACCGCGAACGGATGCTCCGAGGAGCCGACCGGCGGCACGGGGCCGTCCCACGGGGCGCCGTCGGGGAGGGAATGGATCTTGTGCACCTTCTCGCGCATACCGAGATCCTAAGGAGTGAGGGCCGCGAGAACGCCGAGAGCCCCGCACCCTGCGGGGTGCGGGGCTCTCGTGCAGGAGGCTCAGACGAACAGGTTCGCCCGCTCCAGGTCTTCGGCGAAGTCGACCTCGACCGCGTACAGGTCGGAGACGTCCATCGGCTCGAGCAGCAGGCCGTCCTCGGCGATCGACAGCTCGAGACCGCGCTCGAAGTAGTCCTGGTCGTCGACGCGCTGCAGCTGGCGCATGAACGCCTTCTTGTCGCGCGACGAGATGTAGTTGATGCCCACGGCCTCTCCAAGACCGCCCTTGACGGTCTTGGAGAGCTCCTTGATGAAGCCCTCGGCGGTGACGGTGTACTTGACCTCTTCGTCGCTCACCTTGGAGGTGTTGACGGTCACGAACGACTGGTCGCGCTCGATGAACTCGATCGCGCGGCCGAGGATGCGCGGGTCGAAGACGACGTCGCCGTTCATCCAGAGCACGCCGCCCTTGCCGGTGGCGCCGAGGGCGCGCAGCAGGCTCTTGGAGGTGTTGGTCACGTCGTAGCGCTCGTTGTGCACGTAGTTGACGCGCGGGAACGCCTCGATGATGGTCTCGGCGCGGTAGCCGACGACGGCGGTGATGCGGGCGTCGCTGCCGAACGCGGCACGGATGTTCTCGTGCTGCTGCTGCATGATCGTGCGGCCGTCGCTGAGCTCGGTCAGCGGCTTCGGCAGGGCACGGCCCAGGCGCGAGCCCATGCCGGCTGCGAGGATGACGGTCTGAAGAGTCACGAAATCTCCTAAGAAAGAACTGTGTTCACTGTCGATTCATCGACGGGACACCTCTTCGTGCCGGGACAATGCTAGCGATGGAGCCTGGGAAGACCCATCGTGGAGGGCGTGCGTTGCCGTTTCGTGACCGATTGCACACGGCTCTCCCAGGATTTCCGAAGTACTGAAATCTCGCGACTTTCCGCCTCGGAGGCTGTCAGATGCGGTTGCTATCGTAGTCGGCGTGACTGCTTCCCCCGACTCCGCCGACGACCCCGTGGAAGCCGTGAACGGCGAGGGGACGGATGCCGCCGCCGCGCCCGCTGCGAAGAAGGCGCCCGCGCGCAAGGCCCCGGCGCGCAAGCCGGCCGCGAGCACCGCGAAGACGACCGCGACCGCGAAGTCGCCGGCCGCCCGCACCGCCGCGGCGAAGAAGGCGGCCGCGACGACCGCGACGACCAAGGCCGCCGCGGCGAAGCGCACGGCCGCGGCGCAGTCCGAGAAGACCGCTGCTGTGAAGAAGGCCGCTTCGACGTCGGCAGCAGCCAAGGCCACGACGAAGACCGCTGCGGCGAAGACGGCCTCGACCAAGACCGCTGCGGCGAAGACCGCCGCCGCCAAGACCGCTGCTGCGAAGTCCACCGCTGCTGAGGCGACGGCATCCAAGACGTCGACCGCGAAGCCGGCCACCACGAAGACCACGGCGGCGAAGGCCACGGCCGCGAAGACGGCCACGAAGGCGACGACCGCGAAGACGACCGCCGCCAAGTCCGCCACGACGAAGCGCACCTCGGCCAAGGCCACTGCCGGCGCGGCCACGACTGCCGACGCGAAGCCGGCAGCCAACACCGCGACTTCCAAGACCGCGGCATCCAAGGCTCCGTCCTCGACGACCAAGCCCGCCGCGAAGCGCCCCGCGAAGTCCGCGTCCCCGGCGAAGTCCAAGCCGATCGCGCTGCTGCCGGTCGACGGTTCAGCCGATCGGCCGCAGGCCGCCGCGCACAGCGCTCCCGATCTCGCCGAGGCGCGCCCGCCGCGCAACACCGATGACGCAACCCAGACGGCGGCCGTGTTCACCGTGACGCACCCCGTGACCGAGGAGGGCGCGCCTGAGGAGAGTGCGCCGGCAGAGACGGCATCCGAGGTGAGCGAGACCGCCGAGACAGCATCCGCCGTCACCGCCGCCGCGAACGACATCGCCCCCGGCGCCGCCGAGGCGATCCGCATCCGCGGCCTTGTGAAGCACTTCGGCGACCAGCGTGCCGTCGACGGCATCGACCTCACCGTGCCCGCAGGATCGTTCTACGGCCTGGTCGGACCGAACGGCGCGGGAAAGACGACGACCCTGTCGATCATCGCCGGTCTGCTGCGCCCCGATGAGGGCACCGTGCACATCAGCGGCATCGACCAGCGTGCCAAGCCGCTCGCGGCCAAGCGCATGATGGGCGTGCTGCCCGACCGGCTGCGCACCTTCGACCGGCTCACCGGCCGTCAGCTGCTGCACTACTACGGTCAGCTGCGCGGGCTCGAGCGTGCCGTGATCGAGAAGCGCACTGCCGACCTGGCGCGGGCGTTCGACCTGACCGAGGCGCTCAGCCGGGTCGTCTCCGACTATTCCGCGGGCATGACGAAGAAGGTCATGCTCGCCGGCGCGCTCATCCACTCGCCGCGCGTGCTCGTGCTCGACGAGCCCTTCGAGGCGGTCGATCCGATCTCGTCCGGCGTGATCCTCGACATCCTGCGCTCCTACGTGGCGCACGGCGGCACGGTGATCCTCTCCAGCCACGGCATGGATCTCGTCGAGCGCGTCTGCACGCGCGTCGCCGTGATCGTCGGTGGCGAGGTGCTCGCCGAGGGCACCATCGACGAGGTGCGCGCCGGGCAGACGCTCGAGGCGCGTTTCGTCGAGCTGTCCGGAACCGGCGGCGAAGTGGAGGGCCTCGAGTGGTTGCACACGTTCTCCGACTGAGGCTCGCGCTGCTCGCCGGCTCGCTGCGCGGAGACCGTGGCTGGCGCAACGCGCTCACCCTGCTCGCCGCCGTCGCCGCCACCATCGTCGTATGCATCGCCGTGCTCGGCCTGGCATCAGCGCCGCTCGCGACCGCGCGCACCGTGATCGTGCTCAGCGGCGCTGCGACCTTCATCGCCTTCCTCATCGGCCCCGTGCTGACCGGCACGCGCGACCAGCTCGACCCGCGCCGATTCGCGCCGTTCGGAGTCGACGAGCGACGGATGCCGTGGATCCTCGCGCTGGCGGCGCTCGTCAGCATCCCGAGCCTCATCCTCCTCGTCGTCGCGGTCTGCACGGTCGTCGTCGCCGTCGCGCACGGCACGCCGTGGCCGGTCGCGGTGCTCTTCGCCCTCATCGGCGTCACCGCCACTGCGCTCGCCGCTCGCATCGGCATGGCCGCGAGCGCGATGCTGCTTCCTGAGCGGCGCTCCCGCGAGCTGACCGTGCTGTTCACGATCCCGGTGATCGTGATCGCCTTCCCCGTGGCCGCCTACTTCGCCTCGCTGAAGTGGGACGGTCATGTGCCCGCAGCCGTCGCCGCCGCCACGGCGGTGGTGGGCTGCACGCCGCTCGCCGCGCCGCAGGCGTTCCTCTTCCACGTCGCCGCCGGTGAGACCGGCGCCGCCTGGCTCAGCGGACTCGTCGCCCTGGCATCCGTCGCCCTTCTGCTCGCGCTGTGGGCGTATCTCGTGCGCCGACTGCTCACCACCACCGAGCGCCCCACGGCGGCGCGCGAGCGCACCGGCCTCGGCTGGTTCGCGCTGCTGCCGCACGGCGCCTTCGGCGCGATCGCATCGCGCAGCCTGGTCTACTGGCTGCGCGACCGCCGCTACATCGTCAACGTCATCGTCGTCCCCATCGCCGGCGTGCTCACGGTGTTCCCGCTGCTCGTCGCCGGTGTGCCGCTGCCGATCGCCGCGCTCGTGCCCGTGCCGGTGATGGCGCTGTTCTTCGGCTGGCTGCCGCACAACGACGTCGCCTACGACTCGACCGCGGTGTGGATCCACATCGCCAGTGGCGTGCGCGGGCTGCCCGATCGACTCGGACGCCTCGTGCCCGTGCTGCTCGTGGCCGTGCCCGTGCTCGCGATCGCGATCTCGGTCACGCTCGCCGTGATCTCGCAGTGGTCGCTGCTGATGCCGCTCATCGGGCTCACCGCGGCGCTGCTGCTCACCGGGCTCGGCATGTCGAGCATCTGGTCGGTCGTCGCGCCGTACGCCGTCTCACGCCCCGGCGACAGTCCGTTCCAGCAGCCCCAGCGCTCCTCGCACGGGTCCTATGGCGCCGCAGGCACCTTCCTCGGAGCGCTCGTGCTCAGCATCCCGACCCTGTGGCTGTTCGTGATGACGACCGTCGAGGGCCAGCAGCACGCGCCCGCGACCTTCTGGGTCGGCGTGGCGACGGGGGCCGTCGTGCTGCTCGGCGGCGCGACGCTCGGCGGCCGCATCTTCGAGCGCAGCGGCGAGCGGCTGATGGAGTTCGCCGAGACCACCTGAGCGGTTTCGCGTGACCGACCCCGTGGCTCCGCGCCGGACTAGAATCACGGGATGAGTACTCCGCTGGACAGCCCCGATCAGGGTGGCGTGGCAACGCTCGATCGCGAACTCGAAGAGCTCCTCCGCGAGGAGAACCTCGAGCCCGGCGACCACGAGCGCTTCTCCCACTACGTCAAGAAGGAGAAGATCCTCGAGTCCGCGCTCACCGGCAAGCCGGTGCGCGCGCTGTGCGGCAAGAAGTGGACCCCGGGTCGCGACCCGGAGAAGTTCCCGATCTGCCCGACCTGCAAGGAGATCTACGAGAGCATGGTCGCCTGACCCTCAGGCATCCACAAACACGGTCGGAATCGCCGGGTCCGACTTGCTCAGTGCGAGCGCCCGCACGGGCAGCTCCTCGCGCACCTGCAGGTGGTGCGCACGAGCGGATGCCGTGCCCTCGGACCCCTCGTAGGACGCGTCGATGTCGCCGCCATCGACCAGGGTCACCTGCAGCGGACGCGCGTCGGGGTGCTCCGCCGCGGTGTCGAGCTCTTCGAACCCGTCCGACACGGTGATCGTCTCGGCCGTCGCAGTGCCGCCCTCCAGGGTGCGGAAGGCCGCCTTGCGGCCGCCCTTCGAGCCCTTGTCGGTGGAGGCCTTCGCGACGGCGACCCAGCCTCCGCTGGAGTCCTGTCGAGCGACGAGCTTGTAGACCATCCCGGCGGTCGGGTAGCCCGACCCCGTGACGACCGAGGTGCCCACGCCGTAGGAGTCGACGGGGGATGCCGCCAGCGCCGCGATCGCGTACTCGTCGAGGTCGCTGGTGACGGTGATCTTCGTGCCGGTCGCGCCGAGCTCGTCGAGCTGTGCGCGCACCTCGGCGGCCACGAGCGGCAGGTCGCCGGAGTCGATGCGCACGCCGCCGAGCCCCGTGCCCGCGACGCGCACAGCGGTCTCGACACCGGTGCGGATGTCGTAGGTGTCGACGAGCAGAGTGGTGCCGGCGCCGAGGCTGGCGACCTGGGCGCGGAACGCGTCCTCCTCGGTGTCATGCAGCAGCGTCCACGAGTGCGCGGCGGTGCCCATGGTCGGCACGCCCCAGAGGCGGCCGGCCTCGAGGTTGCTCGTCGCTCCGAAGCCGGCGATGTACGCGGCGCGTGCGGCGGCGACCGCCGACTGCTCGGCGGCGCGGCGCGAGCCCATCTCGGCGAGCGGTCGCTCACCCGCCGCGATGCTCATCCGCGCCGCCGCGGTGGCGACCGCGGAGTCGTGGTTCAGCACGCTCAGTGCCAGGGTCTCGAGCACCACGGAATCCGCGAACGTCCCCTCGACCGTGAGGATGGGGGAGCCGGGGAAGTACAGCTCGCCCTCCCGGTACCCGCGGATGCTGCCGGTGAACCGGTACGCCTCGAGGTAGCGGATCGCGTCGGCGTCGACCACGTCGTTGTCGCGTAGCCAGCGCAGCTCCTCTTCGCCGAAGCGGAAGTCGCGCAGCAGAGTGAGCAGGCGACCCGTGCCCGCGACGACACCGAAGCGTCGACCGCCCGACAGGCGCCGCGAGAACAGCTCGAACACGGACGGCCGCTGGGCTGTGCCATCGCGCAGCGAGGCGGCGAGCATGGTCAGTTCGTAGCGGTCGGTGAGGAACGCAGAGCTCATCCGCTCAGTGTATCGAGCGCGGTATCCGGGATACTGGGCACCGTGATCGATGACGAACAGCTGATCCGCCTCGCGAACAGTGTGCTCTGGCCGGGCTTCCTCGGAACGACCGTGCCGCCCTGGCTGCAGGAGGCGCTCGAGCAGGACCTCGCCGGCGTTGTCTACTTCGCGCAGAACCTCGACGGCGACACCACGGCCCTCAGCGCCGAGATCCACAGGATCGCGCCCGGCGCGCTGATCGGCATCGACGAGGAGGGCGGCAGCGTCACCCGCCTCGAGACGCGCACCGGGTCGACCGTGCCCGGCGCGGCGCAGCTCGGAGCGCTCGACGACCTCGACGCGACCCGCGCCACCGGCGCCGAGATCGGCCGCCGGGTCGCGGCGATGGGCGGTGACGTGGTGCTCGCTCCCGTCGCCGACGTGAACACCGACCCGCGCAACCCGGTGATCGGGGTGCGCGCGTTCGGCGACGACAGCCAGCTGGTCTCCCGTCACGTCGCCGCCATGGTGCGAGGCATCCAGCAGTCCGGCGTCGCCGCGTGCGCCAAGCACTATCCCGGCCACGGCGACACGCACCTCGACTCGCATCACGATCTGCCGCGGCTCACCCTCGCCCAGCAGGAGATCGACGAGGTGCACCTGCCGCCCTTCCGCGCCGCGACGCATGCCGGGGTGCACGCCATCATGACGGCGCACATCTGCGCCGAGCAGTGGGGCGAGCTGCCCGCGACCCTCAATCCGCTCGTGCTCGGCGGCCTGCGGTCGGCCGGATTCGAGGGCGTGATCATCACTGATGCGCTCGACATGGCCGCGATCCGCGAGACCTACGGCATCGGCGGGGGAGCGGTGCGCGCACTCGCCGCCGGAGCCGATCTGCTCTGCATCGGCAACCCCACGAATCCGGGCGAGGCGATGCTGCCCGATCAGGATGCCCGCGATCACCTGGCCGCGCGTGACGCGATCGTCGCCGCGCTGCGCAGCGGCGAGCTGCCGCGCGCCCGAGTGGAGGAGGCCGCCGCCCGCGTGCGGGCGATGGCGGATGCTGTGCGCCACCGCCCGGTATCCGGGGAGACCGTCGACTTCGATGCCGTCGCCGACCGCGCTCTCGCCGTGCGCGGTGAGCTGCCGTCGTTCGACGACGTGCCGACCACGGTGATCGACCTGCGCCGCGCTTCGAGCCTCGCCGTCGACAGCGCCGCCTCGCACGTCGCGCTCGCTCTCGCCGCCGGCGGCGACATCGTCCGTCTCGCCGCCGAGACCGCGAGCGGCGCCGACATCGCGGATGCCGTCGACCGCGCCGGCCGCACGCAGACTGTGCTGCTCGTCGACCGCATCGACCCCGGCACTCCGCAGCGGGCGCTGCGCGACAGCATCCGTGCCGCCGCCCCCGAGGTCGTGACCGTGAACGCCGGGCTCGCCCCGACGGATGCCGGCGACGGCGCCCTCATCGACATGCGGGCCGCGAGCCTGCTGGCCGCCCGCGCGGCACGCCGCGCCCTGCTCGCGGCGCGCCCAGCCCTGACCCGGAAGGACGCCTGACATGGCAGACCGCGACCAGCTGCGCTCCACCCTGGAGAGCTTCTCGACCGAACGCGTCGACCCCGCCTTCGCCGACCTCGACCTGCTGCCCACCGCAGACCAGGTGGCGCTGATGGCTGAGCAGGGCGTCGTCGCCGCGCAGGCCGTGGCCGCCGAGAGTGCGACGATCGCCCGTGCCGTCGACGGGATCGTCGAGCGGCTCGGCCGCGGAGGGCGACTGGTGTACATCGGTGCAGGAACCCCCGGGCGGCTCGGTGTGCTCGACGCCAGTGAGATCCCGCCGACCTACGGCACCGACCCGTCGCTCGTCACCGGCGTCATCGCCGGAGGAGAGCAGGCGTTGCGCAACGCCGTCGAGAACGCCGAGGACGACACCGTCGCCGGCGCCGAAGCGGGACGCGCTCTCGGGCCGGATGACGCGCTCGTCGGCATCTCGGCATCCGGCCGCACCCCTTACGTCGCCGCGGCCCTGCGCGCCGCGCGCGAGCGGGGAGCGTTCACCGTCAGCCTGGCGTGCAACCGCGATGCCGAGATCTCGGCGCTCGCCGAGGTCTCGATCGAGGTGATCGTCGGACCGGAGGTGGTCGCCGGGTCGACCAGGATGAAGGCCGGCACCGCGCAGAAGCTCGTGCTGAACACCCTCTCCACCCTCGCGATGGTGCAGTCGGGCAAGGTGTACGGCAACCTCATGGTCGACGTGCAGTCCACGAACGAGAAGCTGCGCGCCCGCGCCGAGCGCACGGTCATGCACGCCACCGGCTGCGCCCCGGAGGCCGCCGCGGCCGCGCTCGTCGAGGCCGGCGGATCGGTCAAGCTCGCCATCGCGATCGTCGAGACCGGAGCGGATGCCGTCACCGCGCGGGCCGCGCTCGAGAAGGCCGGCGGGCGGCTGCGTGCCGCGCTCGCCGCCATGCGGGACGACTAGGCTGGGTGATCATGAACGACGCGCCGATCGGGATCTTCGACTCCGGAGTCGGCGGGCTCACCGTGGCGCGGGCGATTCGCGCTCAGCTACCGCAGGAGTCGCTGGTCTACATCGGTGACACCGCCCACTCGCCCTACGGCCCCAAGCCCATCGCCGACGTGCGCCGCTACGGCCTAGAGGTACTCGACACCCTCGTCGACCAGGGCGTGAAGATGCTCGTGATCGCCTGCAACACGGCATCCGCCGCCCTGCTGCGCGACGCCCGCGAGCGCTACGACGTTCCCGTGGTCGAGGTGATCGGACCGGCGGTGCGCCGGGCCGTGTCGACCACCCGCAACAACCGGGTCGGCGTCATCGGCACGGTCGGCACGATCGGCTCCCGCGCCTACCAGGACATGCTCGAGGTGAACGAGCGGCTCGAGGTGTTCACCGCCGCGTGCCCGCGCTTCGTCGAGTTCGTCGAGGCCGGCATCACCGGCACCCCCGAGGTCCTCGCCACCGCCGAGGAGTACCTCGCGCCGCTGCGCGAGGCCGGCGTCGACACCCTCGTGCTCGGCTGCACGCACTACCCGTTCCTGCGCGGTGCGATCAGCTACGTGATGGGCGATGGCGTGAGCCTGGTCTCGAGCGACGACGAGACCGCCGTCGACGTGTACCGCCAGCTCGTGCGCCGCGACCTGCTCGCGCCCTCCGACGCGACCCCGACCCACGTGTACGAGGCCACCGGCGAATCCGCCGACGAGTTCACCGCGCTCGCCAACAGGCTCATGGGCCGCGAGGTGCGCGACGTGCAGCTGGTGCAGACCGGCGTCATCGATCTTCCCCACCTGAAGGAGCCCCATGTCTGACATCGTCCGCGCCGACGGCCGCACCACCGATCAGCTTCGCGAGATCACCATCGAGCGCGGCTGGTCGAGCCACGCCGAGGGATCGGCGCTGATCAGCTTCGGCGGCACCAAGGTGCTCTGCACCGCGTCGTTCACGAACGGGGTGCCGCGCTGGCTCACCGGCAAGGGCAAGGGCTGGGTCACCGCCGAGTACGCCATGCTGCCGCGCGCCACGAACAGCCGCAACGACCGCGAGAGCGTGAAGGGCCGCATCGGCGGACGCACGCACGAGATCTCGCGCCTGATCGGCCGCGCGCTGCGCGCCGTCGTCGACACCAAGGCTCTGGGCGAGAACACCATCGTGATCGACTGCGACGTGCTGCAGGCCGACGGCGGCACGCGCACCGCCGCGATCACCGGCGCCTACGTCGCCCTGGCCGACGCGATCGAGTGGGGCCGCGAGAAGAAGTTCATCGGAAAGAATGCCACCCCGCTGCTCGACTCGGTCGCCGCGGTGTCGGTCGGCATCATCGACGGCGAGCCGATGCTCGACCTCGCCTACGTCGAGGACGTGCGCGCCGAGACCGACATGAACGTCGTCGTCACCGGCCGCGGACTGTTCGTCGAGGTGCAGGGCACCGCCGAGGGCGCTCCGTTCGACAAGCGCGAGCTCGACGCGCTGCTCGACCTCGGCGTGAACGGTTGCGCCTCGCTGCGCGAGCACCAGCTCGCCGCGCTCACCGGGACTCAGGTATGAAAGTCGTCCTCGCGACGCACAACCCGCACAAGGTCGCGGAGTTCCAGCAGATCGTGGCCAGCACCCGCCCCGATCTCGAGGTGGTCGGCTACGACGGCCCCGAACCGGTCGAAGACGGCGTGACCTTCGCCGAGAACGCGCTCATCAAGGCGCGTGCGGCGGCCGCGCACACCGGCCTGCCCGCGCTCGCCGACGACTCCGGGATCTGCGTCGACGTGCTGGGCGGCTCGCCCGGCGTGTTCTCGGCCTACTGGGCCGGGCAGAAGAAGGATGCCGCCGCCAACCTCGCGCTGCTGCTCGACCAGCTGAACGACATCGCCGACCCGCACCGGGCCGCGCAGTTCCGCTCCACCATCGCGCTGGTCACGGCGAGTGGCGAGGAGCACGTCGTCGAGGGCGTCTGGCCCGGCAGGCTCGCGCACGCAGCCTCTGGGGAGGGCGGGTTCGGCTATGACCCGATCTTCATCCCGGAGGGCCAGGATGCCGCATCCGAGCGCACCGTCGGCGAGTTCACGGATGCCGAGAAGCAGGCTCAGTCGCACCGCGCGCGGGCCTTCCGGGCGCTGGTCCCGCTGCTCGCCGGGCTCTGACCCGCGTCGCCGTGGCCGGCATCCGCTCGACCTGCTGAGAACCGTGATCATTCCCGAGAGCGCGGAACGGCGCTCTGACGGGTGCCGCCCGGCCTAGCCTGGAAGCATGCACGATCACGCCCACGCACCCGTCGGCATCCGCGGCGCCGGCAGCCGGCGTCTGCTCGCGATCTCGCTGGGGCTGACCGCGACGGTCATGATCGTGCAGGTCGTCGGGGCGATCCTGTCGGGGTCGCTCGCGCTGCTCGCCGACGCCGCGCACATGTTCACCGACTCCTCGGCGCTGGTGATCGCGCTGATCGCGAGCGCCGTGGCCGCCCGGCCGGCCGATGACCGCCGCACCTTCGGGTATCAGCGCGCCGAGGTGTTCGGCGCGCTCATCAACGCGATCATCCTCATCGTCCTCATGGTCGTCGTGGCGGTGCAGGGCGTGAACCGTCTGATCGACCCGGGGGAGGTCGAGGTCGCCGGGCCCCTCATGCTCATCGTCGCTGTGATCGGCATGATCGCGAACGGCGTCTCGCTGTGGCTGCTGAGCTCGGCGCAGAAGACCAGCATCAACGTGCGCGGCGCCTATCTCGAGGTGCTGGGCGACCTGATCGGCTCGGCCATGGTCATCATCGCCGCGATCGTGATCGTGTTCACCGGATGGATGCCGGCCGACGCGATCGCCTCGCTGCTCATCGCCGCGATGATCGTGCCGCGCGCCGTCTCACTGCTGCGCGAGGTGTTCTCGGTGCTCGCCGAATCGGCGCCCAAGGGCACCGCGGTCAGCGAGATCCGCGCGCACCTCGAGGGCTACCAGGGCGTCGTCGGCGTGCACGACGTGCACGTGTGGCAGCTCACCCGCGGCGCCCCGGTATTCACGGCGCACGTCGCGGTCGACCCGGCAGTGTTCGCCGCAGGGCGCTCGTCGGCCCTGCTGCAGGAGCTGCAGGCGTGCCTCGCCGAGCACTTCGACGTCGAGCACTCCACCTTCCAGCTCGAACCAGCGGACCGCACCGACTGCGAGGCGACGCACGCCTGACCCTTCAGGACTCCCGGCGCACCTCGGCGGGAGTCTTGTCCGACCGCAGGCCGCGCCAGCGGGAGTGCCGAAGGATGCCGGCGGGCGACCAGTCCGCGAACTCCACCTCGCCGACGAGCTCGGGCCGCACCCACAGCGCGTCGCGCGCCTCGACCGGCGGCACGCCGTCGAGCGGCGCCTCCGCGGTGCGCAGCGGTTGCAGGCGGTCGTCGAGATCGCGCAGCATCCGATCGGTGAACCCGGTGCCCACCTTGCCGACGTAGCGCAGCGTGCCGTCGTCGGGCACGGCGAGCAGCAGCGAGCCGATCGACCCCGCCCGGTTGCCCTGGCCGGGGCGGATGCCGACGATCACGACCTCCTGCGCGCGGGTGTTCTTGAGCTTCAGCCAGCTGCCGCTGCGCGCCCCCGGGCGGTACCGCGAGTCGGGGTCCTTCGCGACGACGCCCTCCAGTCCGTATCGGCGGCTCAGCTCGATCGCCGCATCGAGATCGTCGAACACGGGCGGCACCTGCACGGGAGCATCCAGCCCGTCGACGAGCTGCTCGAGCAACTCGCGCCGCTCGCGTAGCGGCTGACCGGTCAGATCGTGACCGTTCAGCTGCAGCAGGTCGAACAGCAGATACACGATCGGGGTGCGCACCACCTCGCGCTCGATCTCGCGGCCCTTCGTGAGATGCATCCGGTTCTGCAGGCGGGCGAAGTTGGGGCGGCCCTGCGCGTCGAAGGCGACGATCTCGCCGTCGACGACGGCATCCGTCGCGGGCAGGCGCGGGGCGCCGTCGGCGGTGAGCTCGGGGTAGCGGGCGGTGATATCGGTGCCGCTGCGCGCACGGAGCGTGAAGCGTCCATCCGTCCAGGTGCCGACCGCGCGGATGCCGTCCCACTTGATCTCCGCCCAGCCGAGGCCGCGCGCGAGGCCGGGCGTGCCCGCCTCGGCGAGCATCGGCGCATTCGACGGTCCCAAGCGCACAGGAGAGAGGGACGGGCCCTTCGACGGGCTCAGGGACCCAGGCGTGCGGGCCTTCGGTGCGCTCGCCGACCCCGCCGAGGTCATCCGGTGCAGCAGCCACTGCGATTTCTCGCCCTGGCCCTCGGTGCGGATCAGCGCGAGACGCGCGGCGCCGAGCCGTCCGCCCTGCTGTCCGGTGAACGTGCCGATCACCTCGTCGTCGCGCCATTTCTCCAGCGCCACCGTGCCGGTGTCCCACACCGTCATCGACCCTGCGCCGTATTCGCCGCGCGGGATCTCGCCCTCGAAGTCGAGGTATTCCAGCGGATGCGGCTCGGTCATCACCGCGAGATGATTGCGCTCCGAGGTCTCGGGCACCCCCTTCGGCACGGCCCAGCTGATGAGCACGCCGTCGCGCTCGATGCGCAGGTCGTAGTGCAGCCGGCTGGCGTGATGCTCCTGGATCACGAACCGCGGGTCACCTCCGGGGGCGGGATATGCCGTTCCGGGCATGGGCTCCGGTGTCTTCGCGGCATCCCGCTTCGAGATGTACGCGGCGAGGGCGGGGCTCGCGCCGGCGAGACCCGCGATCGGGTCGATTCCGGCATCCACCCGCGCGAGCACCTCGTCGAACTCGAGGTGCCGCAGGTCGGGGTCGTCGAGCTCCTCCCAGGTGCGCGGCGCCGCCACCCACGGGCGGGCGCGCCCGCGCAGCGAGTACGGCGAGATCGTGGTCTTCGACGCACTGTTCTGGCTCCAGTCGATGAACACCCGCCCGCCGCGGGAGGACTTCGCCATGACGTGGGTCGCGAGATCGGGATGCTCGGTCTCGATCAGCCGGGCGAGCTCCTTCGCCACCGCCGACACCTCGTCGCTGGTCTGCCGACCCGTGCCGTCGTCGGTCGTCGGCAGCCGCGCGTACAGGTGGATGCCCTTGGACCCGCTCGTCACCGGCATCGGCTCCAGCCCCATGCCCGTGAGGATGCCGCGGGCGATCCGCGCCACCTCGGCGCACTGCGCGAGACCCACCCCCGGCCCGGGATCCAGGTCGAGCACGAGGCGGTCAGGGCGGCCGCGACCACCGGAGTGCGTGAACCGCCACTGCGGCACGTGCAGCTCGAGCGCCGCAAGCTGCGCGAACCAGACGAGCGTGGCCATGTCGTCCGCCAGCGGGTAGTCCTTCGCGCCGTCGGAATGCTCGATCGGCATCCGTCGCACCCACTCGGGCGCGCCCTGCTCGAGCTGCTTCGTGAAGAAGCTGTCGGCCGGAGCATCCGCCGTTCCCACGCCCTCGACCCAGCGCTTGCGGGTCACGGGACGGCCGCGCAGATGCGGCAGCATGACGGGCGCGATCTGCGAGTAGTAGCCGATGATCTCGCCCTTGGTGGTGCCCGTCTCGGGGTAGACGACCTTGTCGAGATTGGTGACGCGCAGGCGGCGGCCGTCGACCTGCACGACCTGCCCGCTCGCTGCCATGCAGAAAGGTTAGCCGCAAGCCCTGGCCGCGGATGCTGTGGCTGGTGATACTGGTGTGATGAGAAGCATCTGGAAGGGCGCCCTGACCTTCGGGCTCGTCAACGTCCCCGTCAAGGTGTACTCCGCCACGGAGGACCATGACGTGTCGCTGCACCAGGTGCACGACGAGGACGGCGGCCGCATCCGCTATCAGCGCACCTGCGAGGTGTGCGGGCAGACCATCGCCTACGCCGACATCGACCGGGCATACGTCGACGACGACGGCACCACCGTCGTGCTCACGAAGGACGACCTGGCGGCGCTGCCTGCCGAGAAGAGCCGCGAGATCGACGTGGTCGAGTTCGTGCCCACCGAGCAGATCGACCTGCTCACCCTGGATCGTGCCTATTACCTCGAGCCCGACTCGAAGTCGCCCAAGGCGTACGTGCTGCTGCGCAAGACGCTCGAGCAGACCGACCGCACGGCGATCGTGCGGTTCACGCTGCGTCAGAAGACGCGCCTCGCCGCCCTGCGGGTGCGCGGCGACGTGCTCGTGCTGCAGACGCTGCTGTGGGCCGACGAGGTGCGCGAGGCGGCGTTCCCGTCGCTCGACGAGGACGTGAAGATCAGCGCCAAGGAGCTCGAGCTGTCGGCCTCGCTCGTCGACAGCTACTCGAGCGACTTCGACGCCGAGGAGCACGTCGACGAGTACCAGAAGGAGCTGCGCACTCTCATCGAGGCGAAGCTCGAGGCCGGTGAGGGCTTCGACGCGGCCGAGACGTTCGGCGAGGAGGAGGCGACCGGCGGCGAGGTCATCGACCTGATGGAGGCGCTGCGCGCCAGCGTCGAGAAGTCGAAGGCTGCGAAGACGGATGCCGGGCCGAAGGAATCCGCGCCCAAGAAGGGCAAGAAGAAGGCCGGCTGACCGAGGTCAGTGCTTTCCGTCGCCGTCGAGGTCGGGGGCGCGGTCGAACACCTCGGGGTCGAGCTTCAGTTCCTGCGCCTCGGCGGCATCCGTCACGCCGTCGTCGCCGGCGGCGCGGGCGCGCTTCGCCTTGATGCGCTCGCTGATGTAGTGCCACAGCGTGATGAGCGCCGTGCCGCCCACGGCGGCGAGCAGGATGAGGTCGATGTACTCGACGACGAGGTCGCGGATCCACGGGATGTACGCGATCAGGTAGCCGACCATCGTGAGCCCGAAGCCCCAGATCAGCGCGCCGATGAGGTTATAGAGGCTGTACTTCTTCCACGGCATGTGGCCGACACCCGCGGCGACCGGCGCGAAGGTGCGCACGATCGGCACGAAGCGCGCGAGGATCACGGTGAGGCCGCCGAAGCGCTCGAAGAACGCGTTCGTGCGCTCGACGTTCTTGCGGCTGAACAGACCGGATTCCTTGCGTTCGAAGACGGCCGGACCGCCCTTATGACCGATGAGATAGCCGACTTCGCCGCCGACGAATGCGGCGAGCGCGATCAGCAGCGAGACGATCCAGATGTTCACGCCGAACACGTTGCTGGTGTGGGTCAGCAGGCCCGAGATCACGAGCAGGGTGTCACCGGGCAGCAGGAAGCCGACCAGCAGGCCTGTCTCGGCGAAGACGATGAAGCACACGACCAGGAGCGCCCAGGGACCTGCGACGTCGATGATGTGCGCAGGGTCCAGCCAGGGGATGAGAGCGGCGTGATGCATGGGATTCCCGTCGGATTCAGAGGTCGGCGGATCGACTGCTCGTGCGGAAGGTGGGACTTGAACCCACACGCCCTGAGGCACAGGAACCTAAATCCTGCGTGTCTGCCAATTTCACCACTCCCGCGGGCTGGGTTCAGTCTACTGATCGTCCTTACGGCTCTCATGGGAATCGCATGGGATTCGGGCTGTGGATAACTTTCGCGAGGGTTTTCCGTAATCTGTCATGATTCCGGCGTGAGTCATCCGTCCGTCGTCGTCGCCGAGCGCGTGCGGCGCCGTCTGCGCCTGGAGCACACCGACCCCTCCTCGCACCCGGAGGAGGCGCGGCGGATCGCCCAGACCGAAGTGCGCCGGCACAACGACCTCGCGCTGCAGCGCGGACAGGCGCTCATCGACGACGAGGCGGCGCTCGTGCGCGACGTGCTCGCCTCGGTGTCGGGCTTCGGCGTGCTGCAGCCGCTGCTCGATGACGACGGGATCGAGGAGATCTGGATCAACCGCCCCGACCGGGTCTTCGTCGCGCGCGGCGGCACGACCGAGCAGGTCGACCTCGCGCTGACGGATGCCGGCTTGCGCGACCTCGTCGAGCGGATGCTGCAGTCCACCGGACGCCGGGTCGACATCAGCCAGCCTTTCGTCGACGCCTCGCTGCCGGACGGCTCGCGCCTTCATGTCGCGATCGCGGATGTCGTGCGGGGGTCGTGGGCGGTGAACATCCGCAAGTTTCTGCCGCAGCACCGCACGCTCGACGCCCTCGTCGAGCAGGGGTCCGTGCCGGTCGAAATCGCCGAGCTGCTGCATCGCGCGCTGCTCGACGGGCGCAGCATCATCGTCTCCGGCGCGACCCACGCCGGCAAGACGACGCTGCTGGGCGCTCTGCTCGCCTCCGTCGCCGATGCGCAGCGCATAATCACGGTGGAGGAGACCTTCGAGCTCGCCGTCGAAGGCCCCGACGTGGTCGCCCTGCAGGGGAGGCAGGCGAGCCTCGAGGGCACCGGCGAGATCACCCTGCGACGGCTCGTGAAGGAAGCGCTGCGCATGCGGCCCGAGCGTCTCGTGGTCGGCGAGGTGCGCGACGCCGAGGCGCTCGACCTCGTGCTCGCGCTCAACACCGGTGTGCCCGCCGCCGGCACCGTGCACGCGAACAGCGCCGTCGAAGCGCTCGAGAAGCTCGCCCTGCTGCCGCTGCTGGCAGGGCGCAACATCGACCGCGCCTTCATCGCGCCCGCGCTCGCCGCATCCATCTCCTACGTCGTGCACTGCCATCGCGAGGCCGACGGGTCGCGGCGCATCGAAGAGGTCATCGCACCGACCGGCGAGGTGATCGAGGGCCGCATCGCGAGCCGCCGCGTGTACCGGGCGGAGGCGGTCGCATGACCCTGCTCATCGGGGCGCTGCTCGGCGCCGGCCTGCTGCTGTGCGCCTCGCCGTGGCTGTGGCCGCCGCGCGAGCGCGCGCCAAAGCCGCCGCAGCGCGGCCGCCTGGTGCGCCTGATCGAGGAGGCCGGATACGCGCGCACCTCGGCGCGCACCGTCGTGGTGATCATGCTCGCCGCAGGACTCGTGGCGGCATCCGTCGTCTGGGTGATCACCCTGCTGCCGGTGCTGGCGCTGCTCGCCGGCCTCGCCGGGGCGGCGGCGCCCGTGCTGTTCCTGCGCGGGCGCAGGCTGCGGCTGCGCAAGGCGCGTCGTCAACTCTGGCCCGATGTCTGCGACCTGCTCGTCGCGGCCATCCGGGTCGGCCTGTCGCTGCCCGATGCGGTGGCGAGCCTCGCCGACTCCGCCCCGCCGGCGGTGCGTCCGGCGTTCGCCGTGTTCGCCCGCGACCTGCGCGCCACCGGGCGGTTCGAGACGAGCATCGACACGCTCAAGAGCACGCTCGCCGACCCGATCGGCGACCGCATCATCGAGACGCTGCGGATGGCGCGCCAGGTAGGCGGCACCGAGCTGACCGGCGTGCTGCGGGCGCTCTCGTCGTCGGTGCGGGCGGATGCCGCGCTGCGCGGCGAGGTCGAGGCCCGACAGTCGTGGATCCGCGGGGCAGCCGTGCTCGGCGCCGCCGCACCGTGGGTGATCCTCGGGCTGCTCGCGATGCGGCCGGAGGGGCGCGAGGCGTACGCGTCCGCCGAGGGCGTGCTGGTGATCGTCGTCGGCGCAGCCGTCTCGCTCATCGCCTACCGGATCATGCTGCGCATCGGACGCCTGCCCGAGCCGGAGCGGTGGTTCGGATGACCGCGGTGACCGATCTCGCCGTCGCCGTGCTCATCGGCGGCGCCTTCGCGCTCGGCGTGCTGGGGGTGCTCTCCGCGCTCCCGCGCTGGGGTGCTCCGTCGCTCGAGCGTCGCATCGCGCCGTACGTGCGCGACGTGGTGCCCGATGAGCTGCTGCCCGCCGGAGTGCTGCCGCGCGTCGGCGTGCTCCCGGTGCACGGGCGCCGGCTGTGGGACCGCCTTCGAATCGCGTTCGAGCGGATGCTGGGCGGCGGCGACGCGCTGGCGCATCGCCTCGCACAGGCGGGGCTCACGCTGACGCCGGCGCAGTTCCGCGGCCGCCAGCTCGCCTGGGGGATCACCGGGCTCGTCGGCGGGGCGGTGCTTGTGGTGATCCTCGCCGTCGCCGGCCGCCTCAGCCCTCCCGCCGTGCTGCTTCCTGTCATCACCGCCGCGGTCGCGGCCGTCGCGTGCGACATGCTGCTCACCGCCCGGGCCAAGTCCCGACGGGCGCGGCTGGCCGATGAGCTGCCGACCGTGCTCGAGTTCCTCGCCCTGTGCCTGTCGGCGGGGGAGCCGCTGCTCGATGCTCTGCGCCGAGTGTCGTCGATCGGCACCGGCGAGCTCACCGCTGAGCTGCGGCAGACGGTGCTCGCCGTGCACACCGGGTCGCCGTTGGCGGATGCCCTCGGCGAGACCGCCACGCGCCTGCAGCTGTCCGGCCTCAGCCGCGCGGTCGATCAGATCGGCGCGGCGCTCGAGCACGGAGCGCCATTGGCCGCGGTGCTGCACTCGCAGGCCGCCGACGCTCGCGACGAGGCGAAGCGGGTGCTGATCGAGCAGGCCGGCCACAAGGAGATCCTGATGCTCCTGCCGCTGGTCTTCCTGATCCTGCCGCTGAGCGTGCTGTTCGCCGTCTACCCGGGGCTGTTCATCCTGCGACTGGGGCTCGGCTGAGTCCGCACCGATACGAAGACACCGACACCGAGGACACCGAGGAGAAGAACGATGAAGACGCTGAGACGCTGGTCCGACGCCGTGAAGGCCCGAGTGGGAGCGCTCGCCGCTGACGACCGGGGCGACGTGCCCGGCTGGGTGCTCGTGACGCTCATGACCGCGGCGCTCGTCGTGGTGATCTGGGCGGTCGCCGGCCCCGCACTCGTCGACCTGTTCGAGCAGGCGATCACGCGCGTCTCCGGCATCTGAGCCGATCATGCGCCGACCGTCGCTGCTCGCGGACGAGCGCGGAGCGAGCCCTGTCGAGTTCGTGCTCGTCGGCACGCTGCTGACCGCGCTCACGCTCGCCGTGCTGCAGCTCGCGTTCGCGATGTACGTGCGCAACGTCGTGCACGATGCGGCCGTCGAGGGCGCGCACTACGCCGCCCTCGCCGACACGGGACCCGCTGAGGGCCGGGAGCGCACGCGGGCCGTGATCACGCGCGCGATCGGTCCGCAGTACGCGGAAGACGTCGCGATCGGCGAGGACCGCACGCTCGGTCACCCGAGCGTGGTCGTCCGCGTGCGCACGACCCTGCCGATCGTCGGGCTGATCGGCGTGCCGCACGGGATGGAGGTGGAGGCGCGTGCCCCGGTGGAGACGTTCGGCGAGGACTGATCTGCTCGGCGACGAAGACGGCTCGGCCGCGCTCGAGTTCATCGTCGGCGGGGTGCTGCTGCTCGTCCCGCTCGTCTACCTGGTGCTCACGCTCGGCGCGGTGCAGGAGCAGACCCTCGGAGCCGAGGCAGCCGCCCGCCACACCGCCCGCATGATCGGTCAGGCCGAGAGCGCCACGGAGGCATCCGCCGGCGCGGATGCCGTGCTCGCCAGCGTCATCCGCGAATACGGCATGGATGCCGACGAGGTGCAGGTGGGCGTGACCTGCCGTCCCGCGGCATCCGCGTGTCCTGCACCGGGCGCCACCGTCATCGTGACCGTCACCACCCGGGTGTCGCTGCCCTTCCTCCCGCCGATCTTCGGCCTCGACCGCGTCGCCGCGATCCCCGTCGAGGCGCAGTCCGCGCAGCGCGTGTCACGTCTGTGGGGGAGCGGATGAGCGCCCGCGACCGCCTCCGAGAACTCGCCGACGACGACGGCAGCATCCTGCCGCTCATCCTCGGCTACGTGCTGCTCGCGATCGCCGTGCTGTTCGTGTGCGTGTGCGCCACCGACCTGTACATCGCGCAGAAGAGGCTCGACTCGCTCGCCGATGCCGCCGCGCTCGCCGGAGCCGATGGCTTCACCCTCGAAGCGCAGGACGGCGCGGTGCACGCCGAGCTGACCGACGCGGGCGTGCGCGAGCAGGCGGATGCCGTCGTCGCGGCCGTGTCCACCGAGGCGGTCGTCACTGCGGCCAGCACCCCCGACGGCGTCTCGGCCCGGGTCACCGTCGCGGCGCCGTGGCATCCGCCGCTGTTTTCGCCGTTCGTGCCCGACGGCGTGCCGCTCGCGGCGACCGCCACCACCCGCACCGCGCTGCGCTAGCGGGGCTCTCCGTCGCGCTCGCGGGGGATGTACCTCGGCAGCCAGCGCACGAACCCGACCGCGCCCAGCAGCGCGATCACGCCCATCGCCCCCGTCGCGAGCGACAGCGACGCGAGCGCCGTGATCGCCGACACCAGCAGGGGAGCGGCGGCGCCGCCGGCATCCGTCAGCGTCCGCCACGACCCGAGGAACGTCGCCGGCTCGCGCTCGGGCGCGAGATCTGCGCCGACCGTGAGAAGGATGCCGCTGGAGAGACCGTTGCCCACCCCGAGCACGGCCGCGAGGATGCCGTACCAGAGCGTCGCGGCATCGAGGTCGTGCGTGAACGACAGCGCGAGGAACCCCGCGCCCATCAGCAGCAGCGCCGGCATCGCGGCCCACACCCGCCCGAAGCGGTCCATCACCTGCCCGCTCGCGTAGAACAGGGCGAAGTCGATCGCCCCGGTCACGCCCACGACGAGCGCGATGGTCGTGGAATCCAGCCCGAGCGACACGCCCCACAGCGGCAGGATGACCTGACGCGCCGATCGCACCGCCGAGAGCGCCGCCGCCGACAGCCCGAGGCGCGACAGCACCGCGCGGTACGCCCAGATGGTACGCAGCACACCGCGCTGATCGGCGGTGGGGATCGACCCGGTGACGACCTCTCCGGTGTCCTCCGCGACAGCCGCACCGGTGGGCTTCAGCAGCGCCGGGTTGGTCTTCTCGGGGTCGGGGCCGAACAGCACGAGCAGCGTCATCACGCTGACGGTGCCGATGAGGAACCAGATCGAGGAGTGCTCCGATCCGGTCAGGCGGATGAGCGCCGCGGCGATGAACGGGCCGATGAACACGCCGAGCCGGAAGCATCCGCCCAGCAGCGACAGCGCCCGCGCGCGCATGCGGATCGGCACTCGCGTGGTCATGAACGCATGCCGCGCGAGACCGAACGCGGCCGCGCAGAACCCGAGCAGCAGCACCGCCACGGTGAACAGGGGGAGCGAGCCCGCGAGCAGCATCCCGACGCCGGCGATGGCCGAGATCGCACCGGCGATCACCATCGTGTACCGCTCGCCGATCTTCGCCACCGCCCAGCCCGCGGGGATGTTGCCGCACAGCTGCCCGACGACGAGCGCCGAGGTCACCAGGGCGGCGGTCGGCACGTCGGCTCCGAGCTGCGTGGCGAGCACCGGGATCAGCGGGATCACGGCGCCCTCTCCGATCGCGAAGAGCACGGTCGGCAGGTACACCATCGGCCCGAATCGTCGCAGCACGGGCCAGGGACTGTTGTCGCTCACGGGGTTCACGCTAGCGCGATAGGCTGGACTGCCATGTTCGAACTCGATCTCTCCGCCGACATCCAGGCCCTGCGACAGACTTTCGGCGACATCCGCGAGGTCGTCGACATCCCCTCCCTGCGCGACGACATCGCGCGGCTCAGCGACGAGGCCGGCGCCCCCGACCTGTGGGACGACCCCGAGAAGGCGCAGAAGCTGACCAGCGCGCTCAGCCACAAGCAGGCCGAGCTCAAGCGCGTCACCGAGGTCGAGCAGCGGCTCGACGACCTCGAGGTGCTCGCCGACCTCGCCAACGAGATGCAGGACGAGGACTCCGCGGACGAGGCGCGCCGCGAGCTCGCCGCGCTGACGACCACGATCAACCAGCTCGAGGTGCAGACGCTGCTCGACGGCGAGTACGACGAGCGCTCCGCGATCATCACGATCCGCTCGGGCGCCGGCGGCGACGACGCCACAGACTTCGCCGAGATGCTCATGCGCATGTACCTGCGCTGGGCCGAGCAGCACGGCTACCCCGTGAAGGTCATGGACACCGCGTACGCGGAGGGCGCCGGCATCAAGTCGGCCACCTTCGAGGTCGACGCACCCTACGCCTTCGGCACGCTGTCGGTCGAGGCCGGCACGCACCGCCTCGCCCGCATCAGCCCGTTCGGCTCGGCCGACAAGCGGCAGACCTCGTTCGCCGCGGTCGAGGTCATCCCCCTCATGGAAGAGGCCACCGAGGTCGACATCCCCGAGGGCGACATCCGCGTCGACGTGTTCCGCTCCTCGGGCCCCGGGGGGCAGTCGGTGAACACCACCGACTCGGCGGTGCGCCTGACGCACCTTCCGACCGGCATCGTCGTGTCGATGCAGAACGAGAAGTCGCAGATCCAGAATCGCGCCGCCGCCATGCGCGTGCTGCAGACCCGCCTGCTGCTGCTGCAGAAGGAGGAGGAAGCCGCGAAGAAGAAGGAGCTCGCCGGCAACATCACCGCCAGCTGGGGCGACCAGATGCGCTCCTACTTCCTCTACGGCCAGCAGCTCGTCAAGGACCTGCGCACCGGCTACGAGGTGGGCAACCCCGCGACCGTGTTCGACGGCGACCTCGACGGCTTCATCTCGGCCGGCATCCGCTGGCGCAAGCGCAAGGACGACGACGCCTGAGTCGCCGCCTCATGACACAGGGCCCGGGAGCATCGCTCCCGGGCCCTGTTTTTCAGCTGCGTGAGATCACGGCTGCAGGCACTGCGTGGCGGCCTCGGCCGTCACCTGCTGCACCTCTTCCGCGCCCTCGCCGAAGATGTCCTCGCCACCGGCGATGTGCTGCAGCACCTCGTCGGACAGGTCGGAGTCGTAGTAGTACTGGCCGATGCATGCGGCCACCTCGGGCTCGGTGAACTCCTCGACGCCGGTCTCGCCCGACATGATCGCGAGGTAGCCGGCGGTGATCTCCTCGGGGGAGGGGCGGCCCGCCGCCTCGTCGACCGGAGCATCGCTGGTGATCTCGGTCGGGAAGTCGCTCGGGAGGTCGCTTGCGATGTCGTTCGCCATGTTGACGAAGAACAGGAACGACATCACACCGCCGAGAATGCCGCCGACGATCGACAGCGCGAGGCCCACGATGGCCGGCCACTTCTTGGCCTTCTGGAAGATGGCGATGAGCGACACCACGAACGCCGCGAACAGCAGCAGGTAGCCGAAGCCGGCCAGGAACGGCGGGATGCAGGCGAGGATCGTGCCGACCACGGCGAGACCGAGGCCGACGAAGCCGAGCACGGGCGGCTTGGCGGGCCCGGCGGGTGCGGGCGCCGCAGCCGCGTAACCCGGGGCCTGATAGGGGGCGGTGCCGTACGGCGCCGCGGCGTAGGGTGCCTGCTGGCCGCCCGGGTAGTCCTGGGCGCCCGGCTGGGCTGCGCCCGGCTGGGCTGCGCCCGCGTTCGCCTCGGCGTACGGCGCGCTCGCGGTCGGCGGAGCGTAGGGAGCGGGCTCGGCCGGGGTCGCATCGGCGACCGGCGGAGCGTACGCGTCGGATGCTGCAGCGGCATCCGTCTGCGGGGCCGAGACGTCCTCGCGACGCACCGTGGCGTCGAGGTCGTCCTGCGCGCTCTCGCTCGCCTCGGACGGCGTCTGAGCGGCGGCATCCGTCTTCGCGTCCTGCGCGGGGGCGAAGTGCTCGGTCCACTGCTCGCCGTCCCACCAGCGCTGGCGTCCGGATCCGTCGTCGTACCAACCGGCAGGAGTGCTCATGACACCCTCCTCTTCCCTGTGTGCCGTGCGAGTGTCGTGCACTCGCAACCCCTCCGACGCGGAACGCGCCCCTACGTGTATATCAGTCAGCCGTGAACGGGGCACTGGGGAGAACTGCCCGACACGTGCTGCCGGAGGAGTGTCGCTCGTCGTCGTTCCGCGCGTCGCGCTTAGGCTCGAAAGGCCATGATCCGGTTCGAGAACGTCACCAAACGCTATCGCGGCACCAAGAGACCTGCGCTCTCGGCCGTCGACTTCGAGGTCCAGGCGGGCGAGTTCGTCTTCCTCGTCGGGGCCTCCGGCTCCGGCAAGTCGACCTGCCTGCGACTCATTCTTCGCGAGGACGTGCCCACGTCCGGGCGGGTGGCCGTGCTCGGCCGCGACCTGCGCTCGCTCGCCAACCGCAAGGTGCCCTACTTCCGTCGGCACATCGGCTCGGTGTTCCAGGACTTCCGGCTGCTGCCGTCGAAGACGGTCTACCAGAACGTCGCGTTCTCGCTGCAGGTGATCGGCTCCTCGCGCGGGTTCATCCAGCAGGCGGTGCCAGAGGCCCTCGCACTCGTCGGTCTCGACGGCAAGGGCAAGAGGATGCCGCACGAGCTCTCCGGCGGCGAGCAGCAGCGCGTCGCGATCGCCAGGGCGATCGTCAACCGCCCCAAGGTGCTCCTCGCCGATGAGCCCACCGGAAACCTCGACCCCGCCACCTCAGTCGGCATCATGCAGCTGCTCACCCGCATCAACGCGGGCGGCACGACGGTCGTGATGGCCACGCACGAGGCCGCATTCGTCGACCAGATGCAGCGCCGCGTCATCGAGCTGCAGGGCGGCGAGATGGTGCGCGACGAGCTCGGCGGCGGCTACGGCGACACCTCGAACATCCCCCGGCTCACCCCCGAAGCGGTGCGCGGCGCGGCCGCAGCCGCCGCCCTCACCGCGGTGCAGGAGGTGCAGCGCGAGACCACCTCGCTGCCGGTGCTGCGCGAGGATGCTGCGGCATCCGCCTCCGCATCCGCGCCGGCTGCGGAGGCAACGCCTGTCGCGCCGCCCGCGACGCCGACGCCGGGCGAGGAGCCGGCCACCGCCGGACCCCGCACCAACCCGATCGTCATCCCCGATGTGGAGGTCGCCGAGCTCGGCGTCGCCGACCGGCTGGGGCTGACGGATGCCGAGGACGACGAGGAAGTGGGTCCGACCTCATGAACTTCGGACTCATCGTCGGCGAGGCGCTTCTCGGTCTTCGCCGCAACATCTCCATGGTCATCTCGGTGGTGCTGGTCACCTTCGTCTCGCTCACCTTCGTCGGCGCCGCGATCCTCATGCAGGCGCAGATCGGCACCATGCGGGGCTTCTGGGGCGAGCGCGCCGAGGTCACGATCTACATGTGCTCGCCGCTGTCGGTGTCGGACACCTGTGTGGGCGGCGAGGCCACTCAGGAGCAGATCGACAACGTCAAGAAGACCCTCGAGGGCGACGCCCTCGCACCGCTGATCAGCGAGGTGCGCTTCGAGACGAAGGAGGAGGCCTTCGCCGACTTCGTCGAGAACTTCGGCGAGGAGCAGGCGAACGTCGTCGGCATGGAGCAGATGTCGGTCGCTTACCGGGTGACGATGAAGAACCCGCAGCAGTCCGAGGTGCTCAGCGAGGCGCTCTCGGGCGAGCAGGGCGTCGACGAGGTGAACGACCAGCGCAAGCTGCTCGATCCGCTCTTCTCCGCACTCACGGTGGCGACGTACATCGCCGTCGGCATCGCCGCGCTCATGCTCATCGCAGCGGTGCTGCTGATCGCCACGACCATCCGCCTGTCGGCCTACGCCAGGCGCAAGGAGATCGGCATCATGCGCCTGGTGGGAGCATCAAACCGCTCGATCCAGACGCCGTTCGTGCTGGAGGGCGTCTTCGCCGCGCTGCTCGGCTCGGTCCTCGCCAGCGCCGCGGTGCTGGCCGGGGTGCGCTTCGGCGTCGAGGGCTACCTCGCCGAGCGGGTGCCGTTCATGAGGCCGCTGGTCGGCCTCGAGGATGCCGTCTTCGTCGTACCGATCATCATCGGACTCGGCGTCGTGCTCGCCGCGCTCTCGGCCGGCTTCGCGATCCGCCGCTGGCTGCGCACCTGAGATCGGCCCTCGCAAGGGTAGACTGGCGGGCTGGTCCGTCGTCAGGAGAACAACATGCCCAGGGAACGCGGTGAGAAGGTCATCGCGACCAACCGTCGCGCGCGTCACGACTACAACCTCGAGAAGTCGTACGAAGCAGGCCTCGTGCTCACCGGCACCGAGGTCAAGTCGCTGCGCCAGGGGCGCGCGAACCTCAGCGACGGTTACGCCTACATCAAGGGCGGCGAGGCGTTCCTCGACGCCGTGCACATCCCGGAGTATTCGCAGGGCCACTGGACCAACCACTCCGCCAAACGTGTGCGCAAGCTGCTGCTGCACCGCGACGAGATCCGCAAGCTCGAGCATGCCGTCTCGGCCGGCGGCTACACGCTCATCCCGCTGAAGCTGTACTTCTCGGACGGACGCGCCAAGGTCGAGATCGCCCTTGCGAAGGGCAAGCGCGAGTACGACAAGCGGCAGACCCTGCGCGAGCGGCAGGACACCCGCGAGGCCGAGCGCGCCATGCGCACCCGCAATCGGATGGGCGAGTAGCGCCTCAGAGCTTTGGCTCGAAGCCGAACACCCCGCCGAGGAAGACGAGTTCGGTCTCCAGCGAGGAGATGATCGTCTCCGCCCGGCGGAATCCGTGGCCCTCGCCCTCGTACAGCACGTACTCGTGGGGGATGCCGTTCGCGACCAGAGCATCGCGGATCGCCTCGGACTGCGAGGGCGGCACGACCCGGTCGTCCTCGCCCTGCTCCAGCAGCACCGGCACCGAGATGCGCTCGGGGTGCGTGAGCGGGGAGCGGGCGATGTAGACGTCCTCCGCCTCGGGCAGGGGACCGACGAGGCCGTCGATGTAGCGCGCCTCGAAGTCGTGGGTCTCGGCGGCCAGCATCCGAAGATCCGCCACGCCGTAGCGTGAGATGCCGGCCGCGAAAGCCCCGCCCCGCACCAGCGCGCACAGCACCGTCCAGCCGCCGGCGGAGCCGCCGCGGATCGCGATGCGCTCGGGGTCGGCGAGACCCTCGGCGGCGAGACCCTGCGCGGCGGCGATGACGTCGTCGACGTCGACCACGCCCCACTGGCCGTCGAGTCGTTCCCGGTAGGCGCGGCCGTAGCCGGTCGAGCCGCCGTAGTTCACGTCGAGCACGCCGATGCCGCGGCTGGTCCAGTACGCGTAGGCGGTGGAGGCCGCGCCCGAGACGTGCGCGGTCGGGCCGCCGTGCACCATCACGATGTACGGCGGCAGCTCGCCCTCCGGCGCCGCCGCATCCGGGTGGGTGGGGCGGTAGTCGAAGGCGTGCACCGTCCCGTGCGGGCCGTCGAAGGTCACCGGGATGCCGTGCGGCACCCACATCGGGTCAGCGCCGTGCCCGCCCGTGACCAGCGTGGTGGTGGCGGTGTCGACGTCGACGCACCACAGACCAGGGCCGACCTGCGCGCCCGCACCCGAGACGAGCACCCGGGAGCCTGAGACGTCGTCGATGCTCGCGCCGGCGGTCACCGGCAGCGATAGCGGCTCGACCTGCTCGCCGTCCGGGGAGACCCGCACCACCCGGTCGGAGCCGTGCGTGCGCACCGCCACCAGCGAGCTGTCGCCGAGCACCCCGTACCAGCGGTTGCCGAGCACCCACAGCCCGCCTCCGGTGTCGGCATCCACGGGGGCGCCGAGCGGCGCGATCCCCTCGCGCGTGGACCGCACGATGTTCCAGCGTCCGTCGACGTCGTCGAGCAGCAGCAGCTCGTCGCCGCGCCACTGCGGCTGCAGTGCCGTGCGGGTGGGCAGCGCGGTCGCCTCGCCCGTCGTGAGGTCGAGCACGGTGAGTCCTGCGTGCTCCCACGGCATCCGCTCGATCGTCCACGTCACGAACGCGAGCCGCGCGCCATCGGGGGAGAGCGCCGGATGCGCGAAGAACCCGGGCCCCTCAGCGTGCACGACCACGGCCGCCTCGTCATCGGCGGCCGAGCCGTCCAGCGGGATCTCCACGATCGCCCGCAGATGCGTGTCCGGCCGCAGATCCTCCCGCACCGCGAACAGACGGCCGTGCTGCAGCGTCAGTCCGCCGTGATTCGCACCCGGTGCGGTGAGCGGTTCGGGCGTGCCGCCGCGATTCAGCCGGTGCACCCGCTGGTCGACCGCGTTCACGAAGAACAGCGTTCCGTCGGCATCCGCGGTCCAGGCGCCGCCGCCGTACTCGTGCACCTTCGAGCGCGCGTTCCACGGCTCGGGCAGCAGCTCCGCGCCCGTCGAGCTGCGCACGGTCACGCGCCCGGCCTGCGCAGGAACGGACTCGCCCCACCAGATCTCGTCGCCCACGAAGCGGGCCCCGTCGATGCGAGGGGCGGATGCCGAGATGTCGGCGGCGCTGAACGGTGAGGGCCATGATCCATGCGGGGACGTCATGCTGTCGAGCCTAACCACGGGAGCCGTGACACACGGCGTCATGCACGCACACACGAGGTCACACAGCGTGCGCGGCCGATCGGGGCTGTTCTAGCGTCTGAGCACACCACCCGTCGACGACCTTGAAGGAGAGAGCCGTGCCCCGCGTCCCGTTCTCCTTCGAGCTGTACCCGCCGCGCACAGACGCATCGACCGAGGCGCTGCACGAGACGATCGCCCGCCTCGCCGCCGCCGGGCCCGACTTCCTGTCGGTCACCTACGGCGCCGGCGGGTCGACCGGCGGCCGCTCGCTCGACGTGCTGCGCCACATCCGCACCAGCACCGACGTCGAGCCGCTCGCCCATCTGACCTGCGTCGGCAACACCTACGCGGGCGCCGCGCGGCTGATCCGCGAGTTCCTGGATGCCGGCATCCTCAGCTTCCTCGCGCTGCGCGGAGACCCGCCCGCGGGACACGACGCGACCGAGCCGTTCCTCGGCGACCTCGAGAGCTCGGCCCAGCTCGTGCAGCTGATCGACCGCGTGCAGGCGGAGCGCGCACCCTACGAGGAGTCGCCCGTCCCCGGCAATCCGGGCGCCGTCCGCGTCGCCCCGCGGCGCAGGGTGAGCATCGCCGTCGCCGCCTTCCCGAACGGGCATCCGCGCTCGGCCTACAGCAGCCAGCACGTCGACGCGCTGCTCGCCAAGCAGGCGGCCGGTGCGACCATCGCGATCACGCAGCTGTTCTTCCACGCGGACCACTACCTCGCCTTCGTCGAGCGGGCGCGGCGGGCCGGGGTGACGATCCCGATCCTGCCCGGCATCATGCCCATCACCTCGCCCGCGCGGCTCGCCCGCGTGCTCGAGCTCACCGGCGAGGAGCTGCCGGGCGAGCTGTCGATCGCGCTCGACGTCGAGCCGACCCAGGAGGGCCGCCGGGTGATCGGCATCGAATGGGCCGCCGAGCTCGCCCGCACCGTGGTCGCCGGCGGCGCCCCCGGCGTGCACCTGTACGCCTTCAACGAGCACGAGACCGTGCTCGACGTGCTCACGCGGGCGGAGATCATCTCCGAGCCCGCACTCTCGTCCGCAGTGAAAGGAACACCATGACCGCTTTCCCCGCCGGGACGATCCTCGGCTACCCCCGCATCGGCCGTCGCCGTGAGCTGAAGAAGGCCGTCGAGGCGTTCTGGGCCGGCCGCATCGACGAGGCCGCCCTCGAGCAGGCATCCTCCGAGCTGCGCGCGGCGAACCGGGCGCGACTGATCGAGCTCGGTCTCGGCGGCGATGACTCATCGATCCCCGAGTCGTTCTCGTACTACGACCAGGTGCTCGACGCCGCCGTGACGGTGGGCGCGATCCCCGCACGCTTCGACCATCTGCGCGGCGCCGACGGCTCGATCGGTCTGCCCGCCTACTTCACGGTCGCGCGCGGCGAGGGCGAGCGCGCCCCGCTCGAGATGACGAAGTGGTTCGACTCGAACTACCACTACCTCGTACCCGAGATCGGTCCCGACACCGTGTTCTCGCTCTCCAGCGACCGCCTCGTCCGCGAGGTGCGCGAGGCGGCGGACGCCGGGCTGCGCACCCGCCCCGTCATCGTCGGCCCCGTGACGCTGCTGGCCCTTGCGAAGGCATCGGATGCCGCGCCCGCGGGCTTCGACCCGCTGTCGCGTCTGGACGATCTCGTGCCCGTGTACGGCGAGCTGCTCGCGAGGCTGAAGGCCGCCGGCGCCGAGTGGGTGCAGCTCGACGAGCCCGCCCTCGTCAGCGAGTCGCTGCCCGCCTCGACCGCGCAGCTCGCGGATGCCGCGCAGCGCGCGCTCGACGTGCTCGGCACGGCATCCGACCGGCCGAGCATCCTCGTCGCCGCGCCCTACGCGGCCCTGGGCGAGGTGCTGCCCGTGCTCGCCGCCGCGCCGGTCGAGGCCATCGCGCTCGACCTCGTGCGCGGCGACGTGCCCGCGGCGCTGCCCGAGCTGAACGGCAAGGTCCTGGTGGGCGGTGTCGTCGACGGGCACAACATCTGGCGCGGCGACCTCGATGGCGCGTTCGCGAAGCTCGAGGCGCTGCGCGCCCTCGGAGCGAGCGTGTCGGCATCCACCTCGACCTCGCTGCTGCACGTGCCGCACGATGTCGACGACGAGCAGGCGCTGGACGCGCGCCTGGTCTCGTGGCTGGCGTTCGCCGACCAGAAGGTCGGTCAGATCGTGACCCTCGCCCGTGGGCTCTCCGCAGGGCGCGAGGCGATCGCCGCCGAGCTCGACGCCGCATCCGCCGCGCTGGCGGACCGGCAGGATGCTCCCGGCGTGCGCGACGGCGCAGTGCGCTCCCGCGCGCTCGTCGAGTCGGACTACTCTCGCGTGCCGTACGCGCAGCGCGAGAGCGCTCAGGAGGCGCTCGCCCTGCCGTCGCTGCCGCTCACCACGATCGGGTCCTTCCCGCAGACCGGTGAGATCCGTCGCGCACGGGCCGGGTTCCTGCGCGGCGAGCTGCCCGCCGAGGACTACGAGTCGTTCCTGAAGGCCGAGATCGACCGCGTCGTCTCGCTGCAGGAGGACCTCGGGCTGGACGTGCTCGTGCACGGCGAGCCCGAGCGCAACGACATGGTGCAGTACTTCGCCGAGCACCTCGACGGCTTCGCCGTCACCGAGAACGGCTGGGTGCAGTCCTACGGCTCGCGCGCCACGCGGCCCTCCATCCTGTGGGGTGACGTGTCCCGCCCGGCGCCGATCACGGTGTCGTGGGCGACCTACGCGCAGTCGCTGAGCGTCAAGCCCGTCAAGGGAATGCTCACCGGCCCCGTGACGATCCTCGCCTGGTCGTTCGTGCGCGACGACCAGCCGCTGGGCGAGACCGCCGACCAGGTGGCGCTCGCACTGCGCGACGAGATCGCCGATCTCGAGGCCGCCGGCATCGCGATCATCCAGGTCGACGAGCCGGCGCTGCGCGAGCTGCTTCCGCTGAAGACGGCAGACCAGCCGTCCTACCTCGACTGGTCGGTGCGCTCCTTCCGACTCGCCACCGGTGGCGCGGCGGCCGCGACACAGGTGCACACGCACCTCTGCTACTCGGAGTTCGGCGTCGTGATCGACGCGATCCGTGCGCTCGATGCCGATGTCACCTCGATCGAGGCGGCACGCAGCCGCATGGAGGTCGTCGCCGAGATCGCCGAGGTCGGCTTCGACCACGGCATCGGACCCGGCGTCTACGACATCCACTCGCCGCGCGTGCCGAGCGTGTCGGAGGTCGAGACGCTGCTGCGCCGCGCCGTCGAGGAGCTGCCGCTGCGGCGGCTCTGGGTCAACCCGGACTGCGGTCTGAAGACCCGCGGCTACGACGAGACGGTCGCCTCGCTGCGCAACATCGTCGAGGCCACCCGTCGCGTGCGTGAGGACGTGAGCGTCCCCGCCTGACCTGGAATCGACAGCGCCCCGCCGGATGCTCCGGCGGGGCGCTGTGCCTGAAGAAGCAGACTCAGACGGCGCGCAGCACCGCGACGACCTTGCCGAGCACCACAGCGTCATCGCCGAGGATCGGCTCGAAGGAGGAGTTGCGGGGGAGCAGCCAGGTGTGGCCGTCACGCTGGCGGAAGGTCTTCACGGTCGCCTCGCCGTCGAGCATCGCCGCGACGATCTCGCCGTTCTCCGCTGTGCTCTGCGTGCGCACCACGACCCAGTCGCCGTCGCAGATGGCGGCGTCGATCATCGACTCGCCGTTCACCTTCAGCATGAACAGATCGCCCTTGCCGACGAGCTGACGGGGCAGCGGGAAGATCTCCTCCACCTGCTGCTCCGCGGTGATCGGCACGCCGGCCGCGATCTGCCCGACGAGGGGCACCAGGGCGGCGTCGCCGACGGCCGGAGCCGTGTCGGCCGGGTTCTCGGTGCTCGCGCCCGGCAGGTCGATGAGCACCTCCATGGCGCGCGTCTTGCCGGGGTCGCGGCGCAGGTAGCCGCTCAGCTCGAGCTGGCCGAGCTGATGGGTGACGCTGGAGAGCGACTTCAGCCCGACGGCGTCGCCGATCTCGCGCATGCTCGGCGGGTAGCCGTGCCGGGCGATCGACGCCTGGATGACCTCGAGGATCGCCATCTGCTTCGCGCTCAGGCTCTTGCGCCGACGCGTGCGCTGGCCCTCGGATGCGGGGGCGGGGATCTCGCTCATGGTGCTCCTCCATGCGCTCTGTCGAGGCGTCCGGTTCGAATGTCGGTGGCCCGTGGTGGGCTGTGTTCATCGAAACGGTATCCGAGATCTCGTCGAATACGGAAGATCTGTTCGAGCGTGTCGGAGAGATCGACGGTCCGTCTTTCGAAGAATTCTTGACAGATGTTCGATTTCGAAGATAGATTCGGAACACAGCTTCGCATCCGGCATTCCCGGCCGAATGCCGGATGCGAAAGCTGTACCGATCCCCGCCGATGCGGCGGGAGGAGAAGAGGAGCAGCGCATGAGCACCATCAGCATCCAGGCACCGACCGTCATCCCGTCGACCCGCCTTCGGCTCACCGCCCGCGGTCGTCGCGTGCTCCTCGCCCTCGCCTCCGCGCCGATCGCCGCCGGCATCGCGTTCTCCGCTCTCGCTGGCGGTTCCGCGCTGGCCTCGGGTGAGCACACCCAGGCGAGCTTCGAGACCGTCACGGTGATGCCGGGCGACACGCTCTGGTCGATCGCTGCGGATGCTGCGCCGAACGTCGACCCGCGCGAGGCCGTCGACGCGATCATGCGCCTGAACGACCTGCCCAGCGGAATGATCCAGGCCGGCACCACCATCGCGCTCCCCGCGGACTTCGCGGGCTGACCCTCTGTCACGCAGGCTCCGGGCGTGATACGGCGCCCTACCATGGGAAGAGTGACCTCACTCGACGATCTGCCCCTCCGCGATGACCTTCGCGGGCTGACTCCGTACGGCGCGCCGCAGGCGCCGCTGCCGGTCGCGCTGAACGTGAACGAGAACACGCATCCGGTGCCCGACGAGGTCGCTGATGACATCCTCGACGGCATCGCCCGTGCGCTGCGCGACGTGAACCGCTATCCCGACCGGGAGTTCACCGCCCTGCGCGAGGCGTTCGCCGACTACCTCGGTCACCGCCTCGATGCCGACCGCATCTGGGCGGGGAACGGCTCGAACGAGGTGCTGCAGCACATCATGCAGGCCTTCGCGGGCCCGGGCCGCACGGTCTTCGGCTTCGCCCCGACCTACTCCATGTATCCGCTGCTCGCCCAGGGCACCGGCGCCACCTGGGTCGCCGGCGCCAGGCAGGACGACTACACGCTCACCCCGGAGGACGCCGCGGCGCAGGTGCGCGCGGCAGACCCCGATGTGGTGCTGCTGTGCTCGCCGAACAACCCCACCGGAACGCCGCTCGGGCTCGACGTCGTCGAAGCGGTGTACGAGGCCGCGCGCGGCGTCGTGATCGTCGACGAGGCGTACCACGAGTTCGCGCCGCGCAGCGCGGCATCCGCCCTGACCTTGCTCGAGGGGCGACCGCGGCTGGCGATCTCGCGCACCATGAGCAAGGCGTTCGCGTTCGCGGGCGCGCGCGTCGGTTACCTGGCGGCCGACCCCGCGTTCATCGACGCGCTGCGTCTCGTGCGCCTGCCGTACCACCTCAGCGCCCTCACACAGGCGGCGGCCGTCGCCGCGCTGCGCAATTCGGCGATCATGCTGCGCATGGTCGACGAGATCGTCGAGCAGCGCGACCGCATCAGTGCCACGCTCACCGCGCTCGGCTACGCGCCGCACGAGTCGTGGTCGAACTTCGTGCTCTTCGGCGGAGTCGACGACCCCAAGGCGGTCTGGCAGAAGCTGTACGACCGCGGAGTGCTCGTGCGCGACGTCGGCATTCCAGGGCACCTGCGCGTCACCGCGGGCACCGAGGACGAGACCACCGCGTTCCTCGAGGCGCTGGCGGAGGTCGCCGTGACGGCACCCGATGCCTCGGTAGGATCGGCGTCATGACCTCCCGCACCGCACGTCGCATCCGCAGCACCTCGGAGTCGACCGTCGAGCTCGAGGTGAACCTCGACGGCACCGGCCGCAGCACGATCGACACCTCCGTGCCGTTCTTCGACCACATGCTCACCGCCTTCGCGAAGCACTCGCTCACCGACCTCACGGTGCGCGCCTCCGGCGACACGCACATCGACGCACACCACACCGTCGAGGACATCTCGATCGTGCTCGGGCAGGCGATCGGCGAGGCGCTCGGCGACAAGTCCGGCATCTCCCGCTACGGCGACGCCCTCGTGCCTCTCGACGAGGCGCTCGCGCAGGCCGTCGTCGACATCTCGGGGCGTCCGTTCCTCGTGCACACCGGCGAGCCGGAGGGCTTCGAGTACCACCTCATCGGGGGCCACTTCACCGGCTCGCTCGTGCGGCACGCGTTCGAGGCGATCACCTTCCACGCCGGCCTCACCGTGCACGTGCGCGTGCTCGGCGGCCGCGACCCCCACCACATCGCCGAGGCCGAGTTCAAGGCGTTCGCGCGCGCGTTCCGCCAGGCCAAGGCCCTCGACCCGCTCGTCGAGGGCATCCCGTCGACGAAGGGCGCCCTGTGACCCGCACCCCGCGCGTCGCCGTCTTCGACTACGAATCCGGCAACGTCCACTCGGCCGTCAAGGCGCTGGCCGCAGCCGGCGCCGAGGTCGAGCTCACCGGCGACCGCACCGCGGCGCTCGAGGCCGACGGCCTCGTCGTGCCCGGCGTCGGCGCGTTCGCAGCGGTCCGCGAGGCGCTGCACGGTCACCGCGGTGACGAGATCATCGAACGCCGTCTCGCCGGTGGGCGACCCGTGCTCGGCATCTGCGTCGGCATGCAGGTCATGTTCGAGCGCGGCGTCGAGCGCGGCCAGAACACCGAAGGGCTGGGGGAGTGGCCGGGGTCGGTCACCGAGCTCGACGCCCCGGTGCTGCCGCACATGGGCTGGAACACGGTCGAGCCCGGCGAGGGTAGCATCCTGTTCCGCGGCATCGAGCAGGAGCGCTTCTACTTCGTGCACTCCTACGCCGCGAAGACCTGGGAGCTCGACGTCATCCCGCCGTTCCCGCAGCCCGCCGTCACCTGGGCGAAGCATGGCGAGCGCTTCCTCGCCGCGGTCGAGAACGGCCCGCTGTCGGCCACGCAGTTCCACCCCGAGAAGTCCGGCGACGCCGGCATCCGCCTGCTGCGCAACTGGATCTCCACGCTCTGACCGTCACAGGGTTTGAGAGCGCCGCGTGAGCGGGCTACCCTCGACTCTCGTGCCCTCCGTGGCATCCCGCATCCCCCTCACGAGGACCACATGAACGATTTCGCACAGTCACCCGCCCTCATCCTGCTGCCGGCGGTCGACGTCGCCGGCGGAAAGGCCGTGCGTCTCACGCAGGGCGAGGCCGGCACCGAGACCAGCTACGGCGACCCGGTCGACGCCGCGGGCGAGTGGGTCGACCAGGGTGCGCAGTGGATCCACCTCGTCGACCTCGACGCCGCCTTCGGTCGCGGCAGCAACGCGTCGATCCTGCGCAAGGTCATCAAGCAGTACCGCGGTGTGAACGTCGAGCTCTCCGGCGGCATCCGCGACGACGCGACGCTCGAGGCAGCCCTCGAGTCGGGCGCCAACCGCATCAACCTCGGCACCGCCGCGCTGGAGAACCCGGAGTGGGCCGCCGACGTCATCGGACGCTACGGCGAGGCCGTGGCCGTCGGGCTCGACGTGCGCGGCACGACCCTCGCCGCCCGCGGCTGGACGAAGGACGGCGGTGACATCTGGGAGGTGCTGGAGCGCCTCGAGGAGGCCGGCTGCAGCCGCTACGTCGTCACCGACGTCACCAAGGACGGCACGCTGCGCGGCCCGAACCTCGAACTGCTGCGCGAGATCACCTCGCGCACCCCGAAGCCGGTGATCGCCTCGGGCGGCATCTCGAGCCTCGACGACATCGCCGCGCTGCGCGAGCTCGTGCACCTCGGGGTCGAGGGCGCGATCGTCGGCAAGGCGCTGTACGCCGGCAAGTTCACCCTCGCCGAGGCGCTGGATGTCGCAGGGTTCTGACGCCTGCGACCACGGCGACCACGGATCGCACGGGAACCACGGCGATTCTGCCGGAGTCCCGTGGGAGGGACGCAGCTTCCAGCAGAACGCCCACGCCGCGGATGACGGCTCCGCCGACCCCGCCCTGCTCGCCGCGCTGCTCAGCTTCCGCTCCGGCGAGGGCAGCCAGGCCGCCGTCGTCGACGCGTTCCGCGATGCGCGCGTGCTCGTTCCGCTCGTCGCCGAGAAGGGCGACGAGGGTGTCGGGCCCACCGGCCTGAAGGTCGACAAGACCCAGGAGCTCTCGATCGTCACGGTCGCCGCCCCCGACGGGCGGCGGGTGCAGCCGGTGTTCTCGTCGGTCCAGACGATGGCGCGGTGGGATGCCGCGGCGCGGCCGATCCCGGTCGAGGCCAAGCGCGTCGCGCTGTCGGCCGCGGGCGAGGAGACCGAGCTCATCGTGCTGGATGCCGCCTCCGACACCGAGTTCGTGATCCGGCGGCCAGCGGTGTGGGCGATCGCGCAGGATCAGCCCTGGGAGCCCAGCTTCCTCTCACCGGAGGTGTTCACCGCGTTGCAGCAGAGCGTCGCGCACGAGCTCGCGGTGATCGACGTGCACGTCGCCGCCGGCGACCCGGATGCCCGGATGCGGGGCCCCGAGCTGGTCGTGACCCTCGAGCTGGTCGACGGTCTGGAGCGCGAGACGCTCGACGCCGTGCTGGCCCGCCTCGCGCAGCGCTGGGCCGCCGACGACCGCATGGCCGTCCTGGTCGACAGCCTCACCGTCAAGCTCACCAAGGCCGCCTGACGCGCGAAGCGCACATCCCCGCGCGAAGCGCAGCGTCCGCTCTCACCTCACAAGGTCAACGACGCGGAGAGGGCGCAGGGGTCGCTTGCCGATGCGAGCATCGGGAGGGGCCCGCGAAGCGGGAAGGAACCCGCTCTGCGAGCAGCGGCAAGCGACCCCGAAGCCCGGAGTCCGGAACTCAGTTGACCGGCCCCGTCCACTTCTCGCCCGGCCCCTTGCCGATCGGGTCGGGGATGACGGATGCCTCGCGGAATGCGAGCTGCAGGGAGCGCAGTCCGTCGCGCAGCGAGCGGGCGTGCATGTCGCTGATCTCCGACGCGCCGGCGGTGATGAGCCCGGCGAGGGCGTTGATGAGCTTGCGCGCCTCGTCGAGGTCGAGCTGGTTGTCGGGGTCGTCGGCGAGGCCGAGCTTCACGGCGGCGGCGCTCATCAGGTGCACGGCGGTGGTGGTGATCACCTCGACCGCGGGCACGTCCGCGATGTCGCGGGTGGCCGCCGCTGCGGCCTCCTCCTGCTGCTGCCAGCGCTCGTTGCGCTCGTCGTGGGCGTGATCGGGGGCCGGAATCGTCACTTCGCCTTGCCTTCTGTTAGACTTTGGCGGGCTCCGGTGCGTCATGCACCGGATCGAAAGAGGATTCACTTCCCACCCGCGCTTGCCGTTCCAGGCTACCGGGTCTTGCACTCCGCCGGTTCACGCCGGCAGGTCGGACGATGTCCGATGGTCAGGGTGCGGTGCCGACGTCTGAATGTCGGCGGGTGGGCAGCGACTCCGTTTTCGCCTGAGATGCAGAAAGCGTCGCAGTGGCCGAACACCATCAGCTAAGGAGCTCCGCATCAGCGATCCCCGTACCAATGAGCGCATCCGCGTCCCCGAGGTCCGCCTCGTAGGCCCCGCGGGTGAGCAGATCGGCGTCGTCCGCATCGAGGCGGCGCTGCGTCTTGCGCAGGAAGCCGACCTCGATCTCGTCGAGGTGGCACCGAACTCGAAGCCTCCCGTGGTCAAGATCATGGACTACGGCAAGTTCAAGTACGAGGCCGCGCAGAAGGCGAAGGAAGCTCGCCGCAACCAGGCGAACACGGTCCTCAAGGAGGTCCGCTTCCGTCTGAAGATCGAGGCTCACGACTACACGACCAAGCTCAAGCGCGCGGAGGGCTTCCTCAAGGCGGGCGACAAGGTCAAGGCGATGATCCTGTTCCGCGGTCGCGAGCAGTCGCGTCCCGAGCAGGGTGTGCGTCTGCTGCGCAAGTTCGCAGAGGATGTCGCGGAGTTCGGCTCGGTGGAGTCCAACCCCACGATCGACGGCCGCAACATGGTGATGGTCATCGCACCGGTCAAGAACAAGTCCGAGGCGAAGGCCGAGCAGAACGCCGCTCGCGCTGCGACCAAGCAGGCCGCGCGCGATGCGAAGTCCGCCGGTCAGACGCCGGCTGCGGAGTGATCCGCCCCTAAGACTCCCGCTCCAGCGGGTACCCACCGTCGCCCACTGGGCGCCACACGAAGGAAGAGAAGATGCCGAAGCAGAAGACCCACTCGGGTGCGAAGAAGCGCTTCAAGATCACCGGAAGCGGAAAGCTGAAGAAGCAGCAGGCCGGTATGCGCCACAACCTCGAGCACAAGTCGAGCCGCCGCACCCGCCGCCTCAACCAGGACCAGGTGCTGTCGGCCAACGACACCAAGGTCGCCAAGAAGCTTCTCGGTCGCGGCTGAGCGCCCGAACACGGATAGGAACACACGGAAATGGCAAGAGTCAAGCGCGCAGTCAACGCGCACAAGAAGCGTCGCGTCATCCTCGAGCGCGCCTCGGGCTACCGCGGTCAGCGTTCGCGCCTGTACCGCAAGGCGAAGGAGCAGGTCACCCACTCCCTCGTCTACGCGTACCGCGACCGTCGCAAGCGCAAGGGCGACTTCCGTCGTCTGTGGATCCAGCGCATCAACGCCGCTGCCCGCCAGAACGGCATGACCTACAACCGCTTCATGCAGGGCCTCGGCCTCGCCGGCGTGCAGGTCGACCGCCGCATGCTCGCGGAGCTCGCCGTGACCGACGCCGGTGCGTTCACCGCGCTGGTCGAGGTCGCGAAGAAGGCTCTGCCTTCGGACGTCAACGCTCCGAAGTCGGCTGCCTGATCCGACATCCCGTGAAACGGGCGTCTCCCTTCGGGGAGGCGCCCGTTTCGGCATCCCGGCACCGCCTATGCTGAGATCGTGCTCGAGAATCCCCGCTCGCCCCGAGTCCGTGCCGTCGCGAAACTGACCAAGCGCAGCGCGCGCACCGAGACCGGGCTGTTCCTTCTGGAGGGGCCGCAGGCGGTGCGCGAGGCGCTGTCGTACCGGCCGGAGTCGATCGTCGATCTGTTCGCGACGCCGACCGCGTGGGAGCGGCATCCCGATGTGCGCACCCTCGCCGCCGACTCCGATGTCGACGTCGAGTACGTCTCGGAGTACGTGCTCGCGGCGATGGCCGACACGGTCACGCCGCAGGGCATCGTCGCGGTCGCGCGGCAGTCGCCGACGTCGGTCCGTTCGATCTTCGCGGCATCCCCTCGACTCATCGCGATCTGCGAGGAGGTGCGCGATCCCGGCAATCTCGGCACCATCATCCGCGCGGCGGATGCGGCGGGGGCGGATGCCGTCGTGCTGACCGGCCGCACGGTCGATCTCTACAACCCGAAGGTGGTGCGCTCGACCACGGGCTCGCTGTACCACCTGCCGATCTCGGTCGGGGGAGACCTCGAAGAGGTCGTCACGCGGGTGCACGGTGCCGGGATGCAGGTGATCGCCGCGGATGTGAAGGGCGACGATCTGCTCGCCGCGCGCGCCGAGGGCGTGCTCGAACGCCCCACCGCGTGGCTGTTCGGCAATGAGGCGCGCGGTCTGGAGGACTCCGCCCTCGCCCTCGCCGATCGTGCTCTGCGGCTGCCGATCTTCGGTCGCGCCGAGTCGCTGAACCTCGCCACAGCCGCGAGCGTCTGCCTGTACGAGAGCGCTTTCGCGCAGCGCGCGGCGGGCTGATCGGGGCCGCGCGACGCGGTCACGAATCGGTAAACACGTGCCGGGCTCTTCGCTCGGGTCGGTGGTTCCTCCTAGTCTGTTGTCATGGCAGAGAGCACAGACGCCCTGGTGGTGGTCGAGAACGTCCAGAAGCACTACGGAGATTTCCACGCTCTGAAAGATGTCAATCTCACCGTCGACAAGGGCGAGGTCGTCGTCGTGATCGGCCCGTCCGGCTCGGGCAAGTCGACGCTGTGCCGCACGATCAACCGTCTCGAGACGATCACCAGCGGCACGATCAGCATCGACGGCAAGCCGCTGCCCGCCGAGGGCAAGGGGCTCGCGAACCTGCGCGCCGAGGTCGGGATGGTCTTCCAGTCGTTCAACCTGTTCGCCCACCTGACGATCCTCGAGAACGTCACGCTCGGTCCGATCAAGGTGCGCGGCATGAAGAAGGCGGATGCCGAGAAGGAGGCCATGGCACTCCTGGAGCGCGTCGGCGTCGCGCAGCAGGCGTCCAAGCTGCCCGCCCAGCTCTCCGGAGGCCAGCAGCAGCGCGTGGCGATCGCCCGCGCCCTGGCGATGCACCCGAAGGTGATGCTCTTCGACGAGCCGACCAGCGCGCTCGACCCCGAGATGATCAACGAGGTGCTCGACGTCATGGTCGGCCTCGCGAAGGACGGCATGACGATGATCGTGGTCACCCACGAGATGGGCTTCGCCCGCAAGGCCGCGAACCGTGTCGTGTTCATGGCCGACGGGCAGATCGTCGAAGAGGCCGCGCCCGAGGAGTTCTTCACGAACCCGAAGAGCGACCGCGCCAAAGACTTCCTCTCCAAGCTCCTCACCCACTGACCTTTCACCGAAGCACACAGCACACGAAGGAGACGAAACATGCGACGCACGAAGACTCTGGCGGCCATCGGCATCGCCGCCACGGCCCTGCTGGCCCTGACGGCCTGCAACAGCGGCAGCCCGTCCAACCCCGGCGGCGGCACCGGTGACGGAGGCGACGGCGGCGACAAGCCGCTGTTCGAGGTCGCCACCGATGTCACGCTCGACGGCAGCCCCACGTTCGACAAGATGACCGAGGCGGGCAAGGTCACGATCGGCGTCAAGGAGGACCAGCCTGGTCTGGGCTACCTCGACGTCACCACGAACGAGCGCAGCGGCTTCGACATCGACATCGCGCGCTGGATCGCGGCATCGCTCGGCTTCGACGAGGACAAGATCGAGTTCAAGCCGATCGCATCCGCGAACCGCGAGCAGGCGATCGTGAACGGTGACATCGACTACTACGTCGGCACCTACTCGATCACCGACAAGCGCAAGGAGCAGATCGACTTCGCCGGACCGTACTTCGTCACCGGTCAGGGCCTGCTCGTCGCGAAGGACGCCCCCGAGGCCGACAAGATCGAGGACTTCTCGGGCAAGACCGTGTGCTCGGCGACCGGCTCGACGCCGATCCAGAACATCAAGGCGAACTTCCCCGACATCAAGACCCAGGAGTACGACCTGTACTCGGCCTGTGTGCAGGACCTGCTCGACGGCAAGGTCGACGCGGTCACGACCGACCAGGCCATCCTGATCGGCTTCGCGGCCCAGTACCCCGACGAGATCAAGGTCACCGGCGGTCTGTTCACCGAGGAGCGCTACGGCGTCGGCCTGCCCAAGGGCGACGACGTGCTGCGTGCGCACATCAACGACCTCTTCACCGAGGGCGGCGACACCTGGCAGGCGATCTTCGACAAGAACCTCGGCTCCTCGGGCATCGAGGTCGACCAGCCTGCGGTCGACGCGTACTGATCATCCATCCGGGGCGGCCCGCGCGGGCCGCCCCGGAGCATCCTGAGAAGGGGAGGGTGGCGTGGACGTCATCTTCGGCAACCTCGACCTGTGGGGTCAGGCGATCGGCAACACCCTGCTGGTGTTCTTCATCGGCGGGGTGATCGCCCTGGTGCTGGGCATCATCGTGGGCGCCATGCGCGTGTCGCCGGTGCCGATCGCGCGTGCCGTCGGCACCGTGTACGTGAACATCGTGCGCAACACCCCGCTCACCCTCGTCTTCTTCTTCTTCGTCTTCGGGTACCCGCAGCTGGGTCTGCCGAAGCTGTCGAACACCGTGCTCGGCATCCTCGCGATCGGCGTGTACACCGCCACCTACGTCGCCGAGGTGCTGCGCGCGGGCATCAACACCGTCCCGGTCGGGCAGGCCGAGGCGGCCCGCGCGATCGGACTCCCTTTCGGTCAGGTGATGAGCCTCGTCGTCCTGCCGCAGGCGTTCCGCTCCGTGGTGCCGCCGATGATGAGCGTGTTCATCGCCCTGCTGAAGAACACCACGGTCGCCGCCGGCTTCTCGGTGGCCGAGCTCGCGGCGCTGCGCGCCACGATCAACGACGCCCCCGACCGGCCGGGCAATCCGATGGAGGTCCTGCTCTGGGTCGCCGTCGTGTTCGTCGTGCTCGTGCTGGCGATGAGCGCCGTGCAGCGCCATCTCGAGAACAAGTGGAGGATCGCACGATGACCTCGGTGCTCTACGACGTCCCCGGTCCCCGGGCGATCGTCCGCAACCGCATCCTGGCGGTCGTCACCGTCCTGGTGGTGCTCGCCGCGATCGGCTTCGTCGTCTACCGCATGGCGGTGACGGGCCAGTTCGCCCCGCAGAAGTGGTACGTCTTCACGTTCAGCACCGTGTGGACCAGCATCCTCACCGCCCTCGGGCGCACCCTCGGCGCGTTTGCGCTGGCGGCCGTGCTGAGTCTGGCGCTCGGCTTCGTGCTCGCGATCGGGCGTCTGTCCGACCACGCCTGGGTGCGCATCCCCGTGACCGCCATCACCGAGCTGTTCCGCGCGGTGCCGGTGCTGGTGTTCATGATGCTGCTGTACTACGGCCTGCCGGTCGTCGGCATCGAGATGGCGCCGTACTGGGCCGTCGTGATCGGCCTCATGGTCTACAACGGCTCGGTGCTCGCCGAGGTTCTGCGCGCCGGTGTCGAGTCGCTGCCTCGCGGCCAGAAGGAGGCCGGGTACGCGATCGGTCTGCGCAAGAGCGGCGTCATGCGCCTCATCCTGCTGCCGCAGGCGATCCGCGCCATGCTGCCCGTCATCGTCGCGCAGCTGGTCGTGACGCTGAAGGACACCGCGCTCGGCTTCATCATCACCTACCCCGAGCTGCTCTACTACGCCAAGCTGCTCAGCTCCCAGCAGGGGCGGCCCATCCTGCAGTCCGCGTTCGTCATCGGCGGCATCTACATCGTGCTCTGCCTGATCCTGTCGGGCTTCGCGAAGTGGCTGGAGATCCGCATGCGTCACTCGCCGAAGCTCAAGGGCTACACGCCGGATGCCGGTGGCGGAGATCCCCGCATCCACGAGGGCTCGACTGTGACCGAGGTCATCGCGACCCAGCGCGCAGGCGGCAAGTTCGATGCCGGTGGGGGAGTCGGACCCACCCCCTGAGCTCGACGCGCGTGAACGGCCGCGTCGAGCGCGCCGGTAGACTCTCATCTCGTGTCAAACACTCCTGAGATCACCCCCGCAGCGGTCGAATCCGCGGTCGACGCCGCCCTCGCGGCGATCGCCGCGGCATCCGACACCGCAGAGCTGAAGGCCGCCCGCGCCGCCCACGTCGCCGAGGGCTCGCCCCTCGCCGTGCTGAACGCGTCGATGCGCCAGGTCGCCCCCGAGCACAAGGCCGCCTTCGGCAAGCTCATCGGGCAGGGACGAGGCCGCGTCACGCAGGCCCTCGCGGCCAAGGAGGCCGAGCTCGCCGCAGCCGAGACCGCCGCACGGCTCGAGGCCGAGCGGGTCGACATCACCGCGGTCGCCTCGCGTTCGCGCGTCGGCGCGCGGCATCCGCTCACCCTGCTGCAGGAGCAGGTCTGCGACATCTTCGTCGGCATGGGGTGGGAGATCGCGGAGGGGCCGGAGCTCGAGCACGAGTGGTTCAACTTCGACGCGCTGAACTTCGATGAGGACCACCCTGCGCGTCAGGAGCAGGACACGTTCTACGTAGATCCCGCCGCCCGCCACCTGGTGATGCGCACGCACACCAGCCCGGTGCAGGTGCGCTCGATGCTCGACCGCGAGCTGCCGATCTACGTGCTGTGCCCCGGTCGCGTGTACCGCACCGACGAGTTCGACGCCACGCACCTGCCGGTGTTCACCCAGTTCGAGGGGCTCGTCATCGACAAGGGCATCACGATGGCGCACCTGAAGGGCACCCTCGACCACTTCGCCCGGCAGATGTTCGGGCCCGAGGCGAAGACGCGCCTGCGGACCAACTACTTCCCGTTCACCGAGCCCTCGGCCGAGCTCGACCTGTGGCACCCCACCTTCAAGGGCGGTGCGCGCTGGATCGAGTGGGGCGGATGCGGCATGGTGAACCCGAACGTGCTGCGCGCGGCGGGCATCGACCCCGAGGTGTACAGCGGATTCGCGTTCGGCATGGGCATCGAGCGGGGCCTGATGTTCCGCAGCGATGTGAAGGACATGCGCGACATGGCCGAGGGCGATGTGCGCTTCAGCGAGCAGTTCGGGATGGTGGTGTGATGCGCGTTCCGCTCTCCTGGCTGCGCGAGTACGTCGATCTGGCCGAGGACGTCACCCCGGAGGACGTGCTGGCGTCGCTGGTGACCGTCGGCTTCGAAGAGGAGGAGATCCACCGCTTCGAGATCTCCGGTCCCGTCGTCGTCGGACAGGTGCTGTCCTTCGAGGAGGAGCCGCAGAAGAACGGCAAGACCATCCGCTGGTGCCAGGTCGACGTCGGCCCTTCGAACGGCGGCGTCCGCGGCATCGTCTGCGGTGCCAGCAACTTCGCCGTCGGCGACAGGATCGTCGCGACCCTGCCCGGCTCCGTGCTGCCAGGGCCCTTCCCGATCGCAGCCCGCAAGACCTACGGGCACGTCTCCGACGGCATGATCGCCTCGGCGCGTGAGCTGGGTCTCGGCGACGAGCACAACGGCATCCTCGTCCTCTCCGACATCGGCATCGACGCACCCGTCGGCACCGACGCGATCGAGCTGCTGCACCTCGACGACGTCGCGGTCGAGATCAACGTCACCCCCGACCGCGGCTACGCGTTCTCGCTGCGCGGCGTCGCCCGCGAGTACTCGCACGCCACCGGCGCGGCGTTCCGCGACCCTGCCGAGCGGGACTTCGCCGAGCTGCAGCCCGGCTCCGGCTTCCCGATCGTGATCGACGACGCGAACCCGATCCGCGGACGCGTCGGCGCCAGCGAGTTCGTCGCCCGCGTGGTGCGCGGCGTCGACCCGTCGCGCCCGACCCCGCCGTGGATGATCGCGCGGCTGGCACTGGCGGGCATGCGCTCGCTCGGCGTGCTGATCGACATCACCAACTACGTGATGCTCGAGCTCGGCAATCCGATCCACGGCTACGACCTCGACAAGCTGCAGGGCGGCATCACCGTGCGCCGTGCGCAGGCCGGCGAGAGGATGACCACCCTCGACGGGCAGGAGCGCACCCTGCACGCCGAGGACCTGCTCATCACCGACGACTCCGGCCCGATCGGTCTGGCCGGTGTCATGGGCGGCGGCACGACCGAGATGTCCGACAGCACCCGCAACGTGCTCATCGAGGCGGCCACTTTCGACCAGGTCACGATCGCCCGCACCGCCCGCCGGCACAAGCTGCCCAGCGAGGCGTCCAAGCGCTTCGAGCGCGGCGTCGACCCGCTGATCCCGTTCGCCGCCGCACGCCGCGTGGCCGACCTCATGGTCGAGCTCGCCGGCGGCGAACTCACCGACGAGGGCGGTGCCGTCTTCGCCGAGGTGTTCATCGAGGGCATCGAACTGCCGGCCGGTTTCGTGCAGGGCGTCGTCGGCGTCGACTACACCGATGACGACGTGGTCGGCGCACTCGAGACGATCGGCGCCGAGGTCACCGGCACGGATGGCGGCTGGAACGTCATCCCGCCGAGCTGGCGGCCCGATCTGACCGACAAGTGGACGCTCGTCGAGGAGGTCGCCCGCATCCACGGGCTCGACCGCATCCCCTCCGTGCTGCCCGTGCCGCCATCCGGGCGCGGCTACACCGCGCTGCAGCAGGGGCGCAAGCGCGTCGCGGATGCTCTCGCAGCCGCGGGTCTCGTCGAGACGCCGGCGTTCCCGTTCACCACCGAGGAGCAGAACGACCTGCACGGCTCGCCCTCAGGCGAGCACCTGCCCAGCGTCCGCCTCGCCAACCCGCTCGACGGCCAGGCACCGTTCCTGCGCCGCTCGCTGATCCCCGGGCTGCTGCAGACCGCGCACCGCAACATCGCCCGCGGCATGGTCGACCTCGCGATCTACGAGACCGGGCTGGTGTTCACCCCGGAGCCGGATGTCGAGTACGGAACCGACTTCATCCCGCCGCTCGGCGCGCGCCCCTCCGATGCGGACCTCGCGGCGCTGAACGCGGGGATCCCGCCGCAGCCGCGCCACGTGGCCGTGCTGCTGACCGGCCACATCACGCCCCGTCAGCCCGGGCGCGCGGCGGAGCTCGTCGACCTCGGTGACGCCCTCGACGCGGTGCGCGTGATCGGCGCCGCCGCCGGCGTCGAGATCGACGTCGCGCAGACGCAGCGCGCCGCGCTGCACCCGGGCCGCGCCGGCACGCTGAGCGTGCGCGGCGAGGAGATCGGCTACGTCGGCGAGCTGCACCCGCAGGTCGCGGCGGATGCTGATCTGCCCGGCCGCGCGCTGGTCGTCGAGCTCGACCTCGACCGCCTGCTGACGCTGGCCGGCGAGCGGGTCACGGTCGAATCGCTGTCGACCTTCCCCGCCGCCACGCAGGACGTCTCGCTCGTCGTCGCGATCGAGGTGCCGGCATCCGAGGTGCGCGCAGCGCTCGCGGAGGGCGCGGGCGACCTGCTCGAGTCGGTGCGCCTGGTCGACGACTACCGCGGCGAGAGTCTCGGCGAGGGGCAGAAGAGCCTCAGCTTCGCGCTGCGGTTCCGCGCCCCCGACCGCACGCTCACGGCCGCCGAGGCGACCGAGGCCAAGCTCGCCGGTGTCGCCCTGGCGACCGAGCGCTTCGGCGCCAGCATCCGCGACTGATCGCAACGTCGCCATGATGCGCCCTCGCCAGGGGGGCATCATGGCGACGTTGCGACCGAACTCCGCCGCAGCAGAACTGGCGGAGCAGACCGCGTCATCGTGGCTGGGCAGGGCGTCTGGCCCGATGCCGTGGACCGAATCACTCTTCGCTGACAGCGGACGCCTCTTCCGCAGGCGGCCGGATGCTGGTGGCATGAACGCATGACCACTGTGCTCGTGCTCGGCGGAACCGGATGGCTCTCGGGGCGGATCGCCCGGCGATGGCGGGATGCCGGAGCCGAGGTCACCTGCCTCGCCCGCGGTGACAGGCCTGCGCCCGACGGCACGACGCTCGTCCGGGGCGACCGCGACGAACCCGGGGTCTACGACGAGCTGAGCCGTACCCGCTGGGACGAGGTGGTCGACATCTCCTCCCGTGCCCGGCACGTCCGCGAGGCGATCGCCGCCCTGGGCGACCGGGCGGGGCACTGGACGTACGTCTCATCGATGTCGGTGTACACCGACGACGCGACCGCGGGCCTGGACGAGACCGGTCCGCTGCACGAGCCGGCCGGCGCGGGCGACGAGTACGACTACGGCCGCGAGAAGGTCGCCGCCGAGCAGGCCGTCCGAGCGCTCGGCGCCCGCGCGTTCATCGTGCGGCCCGGGCTCATCGTCGGTGCAGGCGACCCCAGCGACCGGTTCGGCTACTGGGCGGCCGCGTTCGCCCGCGCCGGCGCCGAGCGCGTGCTCATCCCCGAGACGTCGGGTCGCGCGGCCCAGGTGATCGACGTCGACGACGTCGCAGCGCTCCTCGTCGGGGAACCGCGGCGCGGCATCGTCAACGCGATCGGCGACGAGCATCCGCTGGGCGAGATGCTCGACCGCATCCGCACTCTCGCCGGCCACACCGGCGAGACCGTCACGGCATCGGATGCTTGGCTCGAGGAGCAGGGCGTGGACTACTGGATGGGGGAGCGCTCGCTGCCGCTGTGGCTGCCGGACGACATGCCCGGCTTCATGCGCCGTGACAACCGCGCGTACCGGGAATCCGGTGGCACCCTGGCGCCGATCGACGACACCATCGCGCGGGTGCTCGCCGACGAGCGCACTCGCGGCCTCGACCGCGAGCGGCGCGCGGGACTGTCACGCGCTGACGAGCGGTCGCTCCTCGACGCGCTCGACTGAGCGCGCCTTCTTTGACCTGCGCTGAGCGCTATGTGACGGCCGCGATTTGCGGATGCCGCGCCCGCGGCGCTACTGTCGCGTCATGCTCTCGGCCGCACCGATCTCGCAGACGCCCGCTCTCGGCGTCTCTCCGGTGCGCCGACGCCGCGGCGGCCGCCGACTCTAGGCGACCCCGCGCAACCCGCCGTGCCCGGTGGGAACGGCGCCGGCGTCGCCGCCCCGGTCCCCGCATGGAGCCCGTCATCGGGCACACCCCGACCGTTAAGGTAGAGAGCATGACGTATACCGTCGCCGTCTCCGGCGCATCCGGCTATGCAGGAGGCGAGATCCTGCGGCTTCTCGCCGCTCATCCCGACATCGAGATCCGCACCGTCACGGCGCATTCCAACGCCGGCCAGCCGCTCGTCGAACACCAGCCGCACCTGCGCTCGCTCGCGCATCTGACGCTGCAGGACACCACCCCCGAGATCCTCGCCGGGCACGACATCGTGGTCCTCGCGCTGCCGCACGGGCAGTCAGGGCAGTACACGGATGCTCTCGGCGACACCGCCCTCGTCATCGACGCCGGCGCCGATCACCGGCTCACCTCCGAAGACGCCTGGAACGCGTTCTACGGCGGCGCCTTCCACGAGCCGTGGACCTACGGCGTGCCCGAGCTTCTCGTCGATGGCGTGAAGCAGCGTGAACGTCTGCGCGGCGCCACGCGCATCGCGGCCCCCGGCTGCAACGCATCCACGGTCAGCCTCAGCCTCGCTCCCGGCGTCGCCGCCGGAGTGATCGACCCGTCCGACATCGTCACCGTGCTCGCGGTCGGCCCCTCGGGCGCGGGCAAGAGCCTGAAGCCCCACCTGCTCGGCAGCGAACTGCTCGGCACCGCCAACCCGTACGCGGTCGGCGGCACGCACCGGCACATCCCCGAGATCCGCCAGGCGCTCGCCGCCGCCGGCGGCGGCCCTTCGACGGGCTCAGGGACCCATGCTGAGAGCATCCGCGTCTCGTTCACGCCCGTGCTCGTGCCGATGGCCCGCGGCATCCTCGCGACCTCCACCGCCCCGATCGTGGAGGGCGCGACGGATGCTGAGATCCGCGACGCCTGGCAGTCCGCCTACGGCGACGAGACGTTCGTGCAGCTGCTGCCGGAGGGGAGCTTCCCGCGCACCGCCGACGTGCTCGGCGCGAACACCGCCCTGATGGGGCTCGCGATAGATCGGGCCGCGAACCGGGTGACCGTCGTCACCGCGGTCGACAACCTCGTCAAGGGCACCGCCGGCGCCGCCGTGCAGTCCATGAACCTCGCGCTCGGCCTGCCCGAAGGTCGCGCCCTCACCGTGAACGGAGTCGCACCGTGACCGTCACCGCACCCCAGGGTTTCGAGGCGGCCGGCGTCGCCGCAGGGCTCAAGTCGACCGGCAAGCCCGACGTGGCGGTGGTCGTCAACCGCGGCCCCCGCAAGGTCGGCGCCGCCGTGTTCACCACGAACCGCGCCAAGGCCAATCCGATCCTGTGGTCGCAGCAGGTGATCGCCGACCGCGTCGTCGAGGCGATCGTGCTCAACTCCGGCGGCGCGAACTGCTTCACCGGCTCGTTCGGGTTCCAGACCAGCCACCTCACCGCCGAGAAGGCGGCCGAGCTGCTCGATGTCAGCGCCGGTGACGTGCTGGTGTGCTCGACCGGACTCATCGGCACGGGCGACGAGACCTTCCGCGCCAAGGTGCTCGACGGCGTCGAGCGCGGCATCGCCACGCTCAGCGCCGAGGGCGGTCAGGATGCCGCCGAGGCGATCATGACCACCGACACGGTCGCGAAGACGGCCGTGATCAGCCGCGACGGCTGGACCATCGGCGGCATGGCCAAGGGCGCGGGGATGCTCGCGCCGGGCCTTGCGACCATGCTCGTGGTGCTCACCACCGACGCCGACCTCGAGGCGATCGAGGCGGATGCCGCGCTGCGCAAGGCCACCCACGTCAGCTTCGATCGGCTCGACTCGGACGGCTGCATGTCGACCAACGACCAGGTCACGCTGCTCGCCAACGGCGCCAGCGGGGTGAAGCCCGACCTCGAGGCGTTCGCTGCCGCACTCGCCGAGCTGTGCGGCGAGCTCGCGGGCAAGCTGCAGCGCGACGCCGAGGGCGCGAGCCATGACATCACCATCGAGGTGAAGAACGCCGTCACCGAGGGGGAGGCCGTCGAAGTGGGCCGCTCGGTCGCCCGCAACAACCTCTTCAAGGCCGCGATCTTCGGCAACGACCCGAACTGGGGCCGCGTGCTCGCCGCGATCGGCACCACCTCGGCGCAGTTCGACCCCTACGACGTCGATGTGTGGATGAACGACGTGCGCGTGTGCACCGCCGGCGGCCCCGACCGTCCGCGCGAGGACGTGGATCTCACTCCGCGCGCCACCCACCTCGTGATCGACCTGAAGGTCGGCGAGGCGACCGCGACGATCCTCACGAACGACCTGACCCACGACTACGTGCACGAGAACAGCGCCTACTCCTCATGACGGACCTTCAGGACACCACCCCCGATGAGGCGGCCGTCAAGGCCGCCACGCTGATCGAGTCGCTGCCGTGGCTCAAGCGCTTCCGCGACCAGATCGTGGTCGTCAAGTACGGCGGCAATGCCATGGTCTCCGACGAGCTGCAGGACGCCTTCGCGCAGGACATCGCCTACCTGCGCTACGTGGGCGTGCAGCCGGTCGTCGTCCACGGCGGAGGCCCGCAGATCTCGAACATGCTCGACCGCCTCGCCATCCCCAGCGAGTTCAAGGGCGGATACCGGGTCACCAACACCGAGGCCATCAACGTGGTGCGCATGGTGCTCACCGGGCAGGTCAACCCGCAGCTCGTCGGCAAGATCAACTCGCACGGCCCGATCGCCACCGGCCTGAGCGGTGAGGATGCCGGTCTCTTCGGCGGCCGCCGCCGCGGCGTCGTCATCGACGGCGAAGAGGTCGACCTCGGTCGCGTCGGCGACGTCGTCGAGGTGGACCCCACGCCGGTGCTCGACCACCTCGCGGCCGGCCGCATCCCGGTGGTCTCGTCGATCGCCCCCGACCTCGACCACCCTGGTCAGTCGCTGAACGTCAACGCGGATGCCGCGGCATCCGCCCTCGCGGTCGCCCTCGGCGCCCGCAAGCTGGTCATCCTCACCGACGTGCCCGGCCTGTACGCCGACTGGCCGAACCGCGACTCGCTCGTCTCGCACCTCACCTCGAGCGACCTGACGGCCATGCTGCCGCGGCTCGAGTCGGGCATGATCCCGAAGATGCGCGCCTGCCTCGACGCGGTCGAGGGCGGAGTGGATGCCGCCGCCATCATCGACGGCCGTGTGCCGCACTCGGTGCTCGTCGAGCTGTTCACCAGCAAGGGAATCGGAACGGAAGTGGTGGCCGGATGAGTGGCACCTGGCAGGACGACGCATCCCGTGACCTGATGAGCCTCGGCGGGCGCCTCGCGCTCCTCACCCGCGGTGAGGGATCCGCAGTGTGGGATGCCGACGGCAACCGCTACCTCGACTTCCTCGGCGGCATCGCGGTGAACTGCCTCGGGCACGCGCACCCGGTGTTCGTCGACGCCGTGTCCCGGCAGGCGGCGACGCTCTCGCACGTGTCGAACTACTTCGCCAGCCCCGGGCAGCTCGAGCTCGCCGCGCGGCTGAAGCGTCTGGCCGGCACGGGCGAGCAGGGCCGCGTGTTCCTCGCGAACTCCGGCGCCGAGGCGAACGAGATGGCGATCAAGCTCGCCCGGCTGCACGGCAACCCGCGCGGGCGCACAACGATCCTCGTGGTCGAGGGCGCCTTCCACGGCCGCACGATGGGCACGCTGTCGCTCACCCCGAAGGCCGCGTACCGCGAGCCCTTCCAGCCGGCGCTCCCCGGCATCCGCACCGTCGAGCGCAGCCTGGAGAGCCTCGAGGCCGCGTTCGACGACACCGTCGCCGCGATGATCGTCGAGCCCATCCAGGGCGAGGCGGGCGTGGTCGAGCTGCCCGAGGGCTTCCTCACCCGCGCCCGCGAGCTCGCCACCGCGCACGACGCGCTGTTCATCCTCGACGAGGTGCAGACCGGCTCCGGGCGCACGGGCGAGTGGTTCGCATTCCAGCGCACCGGCATCGTGCCGGATGCCGTCACCGTGGCGAAGAGCATCGGCGCGGGCTTCCCGCTCGGCGCGCTCATCACCTTCGGTGCGGCCAGCGACCTGTTCTATCCCGGCACGCACAACTCGACCTTCGGCGGCAACCCGCTCGCCAGCGCGGTCGCCAACGCGGTGCTCGGCCACATCGAAGACGAGCAGCTGCTCGACAACGTGAACGCGCGCGGCGCCGAGCTGCGTGCGGCCGTGACGGCGCTGCCGCTCGTCGGCGGCACGAGCGGCGCGGGTCTGCTGATCGGCATCCGTCTCACCGCCCCGGTCGCAGCCGACGTGCGCGCGGCCGCCCACGAGCGCGGACTCATCGTCAACGCCCCCACCGACGACGTCATCCGCATCGCCCCGGCGTACACGATCGGCGATGCCGAGGTCGCCGAGTTCCTCGACCTGTTCGGTGCGGCCCTGCGGGCCGTCGCCGAGTCCACCCCCACCCCCACGGAGAGCCCCGCATGACGCGCCACCTGCTTCGCGACGACGACCTGACCCCGGCCGAGCAAGCCGAGATCCTCGACCTCGCCCTCGAGCTGAAGAAGGACCGCTGGGCCAACAAGGCGCTCGCCGGCCCGCAGACCGTCGCGGTGATCTTCGACAAGTCCTCCACCCGCACCCGCGTGTCGTTCGCCGTCGGCATCGCCGACCTCGGCGGCTCGCCGCTGATCATCTCGACCGCGAGCAGCCAGCTCGGCGGCAAGGAGACCCCGTCCGACACGGCCCGCGTGCTCGAGCGGCAGGTCGCCGCGATCGTGTGGCGCACCTACGCGCAGTCCGGTCTCGAGGAGATGGCGCGCGGCACCCGCGTGCCCGTCATCAACGCGCTCTCCGACGACTTCCACCCGTGCCAGCTGCTCGCCGACCTGCTCACGATCCGCGAGCACAAGGGCGACCTGGCCGGGCTCACCCTGACCTTCTACGGCGACGGCCGCAGCAACATGGCGCACTCCTACGTGCTCGCCGGCGTCACCGCCGGCATGCACGTGCGCATCGCCTCGCCCGTCGCCTACGCCCCGCGCGCCGACGTCGTGGCGGATGCTGAGCGTCGCGCCGCCGAGACCGGCGGATCGATCACCCTGCTCACCGACCCGCGTGAGGCCGCCGCCGGTGCCGATGTCGTCGTCACCGACACCTGGGTGTCGATGGGCAAGGAGGAGGAGAAGATCTCCCGCCTGCGCGACCTCGGCGGCTACAAGGTGACCACCGACACCATGGCGCTCGCCGACCCCGAGGCGATCTTCATCCACTGCCTGCCCGCCGACCGCGGCTACGAGGTCGACACCGACGTGATCGACGGCCCGCAGAGTGTCGTGTGGGACGAGGCCGAGAACCGGCTGCACGCGCAGAAGGCGCTGCTGGTCTGGCTGCTCGACAAGCAGGGCGAGGCCGCCTGATGAGCGGCGCACACGGTACCAATGACGGCGCGCTCTGGGGCGCCCGCTTCGCCGGCGGTCCGTCGCCCGAGCTCGCGGAGCTGAGCCGCTCGACGCACTTCGACTGGATCCTCGCGCCCTACGACATCGCCGGCTCGCACGCACATGCGACGGCCCTCGAGGCCGCGGGATACCTGGATGCTGAGCAGGCGCGCATCATGCACGCCGGCCTCGATGCGCTCGCCGCCCGGATCGCCGACGGCACTCTGCTGCCCGATCCGGGTGATGAGGACGTGCACGGCGCTCTCGAGAAGGCGCTCATCGCAGAGGTCGGCGCCGAGGTGGGCGGCAGGCTGCGCGCCGGCCGCAGCCGCAACGACCAGATCGCGACCCTGGTCCGCATGTACCTCATCGACCACGCCCGCGTGATCGCCCGCGACCTGCTGCGCGTGATCGACGCGCTCGTGGCGCAGGCCGAGGCGCACCCCGCCGCGATCCTGCCCGGCCGCACGCACCTGCAGCACGCACAGCCGGTGCTGCTCGCCCACCATCTGCAGGCGCACGCCTGGCCGCTGGTGCGCGAGCTCGAGCGGCTCGTCGACTGGCGCCGCCGTGCCGGCGTCTCGCCCTACGGCGGGGGAGCGCTCGCCGGGTCGACCCTGGGCCTCGACCCCGCGCTCGTCGCCCGCGAGCTGGGCCTCGACAGGCCCGCCGAGAACTCCCTCGACGGCACCTCCGCCCGCGATGTGGTGGCGGAGTTCGCGTTCATCGCCGCGATGACCGGCATCGACCTGTCGCGCCTCAGCGAGGAGATCATCCTCTGGAACACGCGCGAGTTCGGCTTCGTCACGCTCGATGACGCCTACTCGACCGGGTCGAGCATCATGCCGCAGAAGAAGAACCCCGACATCGCCGAGCTCGCGCGCGGCAAGTCGGGGCGCCTGATCGGCAACCTCTCCGGACTGCTGGCCACGCTCAAGGGCCTGCCGCTGGCGTACAACCGCGATCTGCAGGAGGACAAGGAGCCCGTCTTCGACTCCGTGCAGACCCTCGAGGTCGTACTGCCCGCCTTCGCCGGCATGATCGCCACGCTGCGCTTCGACACCGACCGCATGGCCGAGCTCGCGCCGCAGGGCTTCTCGCTCGCGACCGATGTCGCCGAGTGGCTGGTCAAGCGCCGGGTGCCGTTCCGCGACGCGCACGAGATCTCGGGCGCGCTGGTGCGCTCCTGCGAGGAGCGCGGGATCGGCCTGGAGGATGCCTCCGACGAGCTCCTCGCCGAGGTCTCGGCCGAGCTGACCCCCGAGGTGCGCGAGGTGCTGTCGATCGAGGGGTCGGTCGCCTCCCGCGCAGGTGCGGGCGGAACCGCGCCGGAGCGGGTGGCCGAGCAGCGTGCGGAGCTGGTGTCCCGCGCGCAGGCGGGCGCGCACGCGCTCGGTCTCTGACGCGCTCGGACTCTGACACGTCGGTCGCTGATCCGCCGACTGATATCCGGAAGATATTAGACTTCTACTTATCTTCTGAAGATATCAGTGATACCCTGATCGCATGACGGTCGCAGTCACAGCAGACATCATCGGGTCACGAAAGCTCGACGACCGCGTCGACGCGCAGCGCGTCTTCGACGAGGTCATCGCCCGGGTCGAGGCCGACCTGCCGCTCGCCACCCGTCCGCTGACCCCCACGGTCGGCGACGAGCAGCAGGCGGTGTACCCGAGCCTCGACGCCGCACTGGCATCCCTGCTGCTGATCCGCCTCGCGCTGCCCGACGGCATCGAGTTCCGCTTCGGCATCGGGCTGGGCGAGGTCGACCGCATCCCATCCTCGGCGTCCCCGGAGGGGATCCCGGAAGGTCCGGGCTGGTGGGCGGCGCGCGCCGCGATCGAGCACCTGCACGGGCTGCAGAAGCGGGCGGCCCCGCAGGCGCGCAGCTGGATCGTCGCGCACGAGAGCGTCGACGATGCCGAGAGCGCCAGCGTGAACGGCGCGAACGCGTACCTGCTGGCGCGCGACGAGCTGGTCGGCGCCATGTCGCAGCGTGTGCGCCGCCTCACCTACGGCCGTTGCCTCGGCCGCACCCAGCGCGAGCTCGCGAGCGATGAGGGCATCACCCAGTCTGCGGTGTCTCAGGGACTCGCCACTGCCGGAGCATCCGCCGTCGTGGAGGGCTTCCGACTGCTGACACCGGCGTCAGCCGAGTTCGAGAAGGGCGTCAGCCGAGGCTGAGGCGGATGATCATCCCGATCGCGCCCGCCCACAGCAGGCTCGCGATCGTGCCGATGATGAACCGCTCGCGCGCCTCGGACTCGGCCAGCTCCGGGAACCGGCCGATGCCCTTGACCGCGATGATCGCGGCGATCGCCTCGGGGAACCCCACCGCGATCGCCAGCACCGTGCACACCCGCTCGAGATAGCCGATCACCGTGCCGCCGCGCATGAGCGAGCGCGTCTGCCCCGCGCCGTCGCCGGATGCCGCGATGATGAGGATGCCGCCGTCTTCGGTCTCGCGCACCCGGCGGCCGGTGGCGATGTCGAGCGCCCGACGCGTGAACGGATTGCCGCCGATGGTGGCCGCCGCGATGCCGATGACCGTCAGCGGCACGCCGATCGCGGGCGTCGCGCTCAGCGGGATCACGATCACGATCGTGGCCGCCGCGAGCAGCAGCACCGCGCACACCACCATGGTCGGGGTGGACGGCTTGCGGATGCCGGCCCATGAGAGCAGCAGCACGATCGTGAGCACGACCGTGATGACGATGGCGAGCACACCCGCGGTGAAGGGATCGACCGGCAGCATGTGGCCCAGCTTGGCACGGGCATCCGACCTCGCGAGGGAGCGGAGCGCATGTCGGGCGCTGATAGCCTGGATCGCGTGTCGAACCCCGCTCTGACGACCGCCGCCCTCACCACCAGCCCGGTGGCGCTCGACCCCACGTTCGAGAACGTGTGGGACGAGCTGCTGTGGCGCGGCCTCGTCCACGTGTCCACCGATCAGGAGGCGCTGCGCGCCCTTCTCGGCGGGGACCCGATCACGTACTATTGCGGCTTCGACCCGACCGCGCCGAGCCTGCACCTGGGCAACCTCGTGCAGCTGCTCACACTGCGCCGCATCCAGCTCGCCGGGCACAAGCCGCTCGGCCTCGTCGGCGGATCCACCGGACTCATCGGCGACCCGCGTCCGACGGCCGAGCGCACGCTGAACACCCGCGAGACGGTGGAGGAGTGGGTCGGCAAGCTACGCGCGCAGGTCGAGCGCTACCTCAGCTTCGAGGGCGAGAACGCCGCGCGCATGGTCAACAACCTCGACTGGACCGCGCCGTTGAGCGCGATCGACTTCCTGCGTGAGATCGGCAAGCACTACCGCGTCGGAACGATGCTGAAGAAGGATGCGGTCGCCGCGCGCCTGAACTCGGATGCCGGCATCAGCTACACCGAATTCAGCTACCAGATCCTGCAGGGCATGGACTTCCTCGAGCTGTACCGCCAGTACGACTGCGTGCTGCAGACCGGCGGATCCGATCAGTGGGGCAACCTCACCAGCGGCACCGATCTGATCCACCGCGTCGAGGGCGTCTCGGCGCACGCGATCGGCACCCCGCTGATCACGAACAGCGACGGCACGAAGTTCGGCAAGAGCGAGGGCAACGCGATCTGGCTCGATGCCGAGATGTGCAGCCCGTACCGGATGTACCAGTTCTGGCTCAGCACGGCGGATGCCGACGTGATCGACCGCCTGAAGGTCTTCACGTTCCTCTCCCGCGCCGAGATCGAGGAGTACGCGCAGCTCGTCGAGAGCGAGCCGTTCCGCCGCGCAGCGCAGAAGCGTCTCGCGCTCGAGGTGTGCGCCACCGTGCACGGTCTCGAGGCGACGGCTGCGGTGATCGCGGCATCCGAGGCGCTGTTCGGGCAGGGCGAGCTGTCGACGCTCGACGCGGCCACGCTGCGCACCGCCCTCGAGGAGCTGCCGAACGCGACCGTCGCCTCGGGCACCCCCGTTGCCGAGGCGCTCGTCGCGACCGGACTCGTCGCGAGCGTCTCCGAGGCGCGCCGTGCGATCTCGCAGGGCGGCGTCACGCTGGACGGCGAGCGAGTGGCGGATGACACCGCGACCGTGCAGGGTACTCTGCCCGGCACGGTCTCGGTGCTGCGCCGCGGCAAGAAGACCCTCGCCGGCGTCTTCCTGAGCTGACCGTCAAGCCCGATGCCGTTCACCCCGAGCCATGCGGTCGTCGCCCTGCCGTTCCTGCGCACGCCGCTGGTCCCGGCGGCGATCGCGATCGGGGCGATGACTCCCGACCTGCCGCTGTTCCTGCGCGGGGCGGGGGTGCCGTACGGCTTCACCCACGACCTGCACAACATCGTCTGGACGACGCTGATCGCGTTCGTGCTGCTGCTCGTGTGGCGGGTGGTGATGCGTCCGGCGCTGGTCGAGCTGGCACCGGATGCTCTCGCCGCGCGTCTTCCCGCCGAGTGGCGGATGACCGGCCGGGATGCGGCGCTCGAGACCGTCGCCGCCCGCGAGCGGTTCGGCTACCCGCTGCTGCTCGTCGTGTCGCTGCTGCTCGGCGTGCTGTCACACATCGGCTGGGACCTGTTCACGCATGCGGATCGCGGTGGCGTCGACGCCGTGCCCGCGCTGCAGGAGATGTGGGGGCCGCTCGCCGGCTACAAGTGGCTGCAGCACGGGTCGAGCGTCGTCGGCCTGATGATCCTCGGCGTGTTCGCGGTGCTCTGGCTGCGGGGTCGTCGTCCCGCGGACGCGGGGCCGCGACTGCTGCCGGCCTGGGTGCGCTGGGTGTGGATGCTGTCGCTGCCCGCCGCGCTGCTCGGCGCATGGTTCCTGGGGCTGGCGGCCTACGGCCCGCTGACGGCGGGATTCACCGTGCAGCACCTCGCGTATCGCACGCTGCCCGCGGCATCCGGTCTGTGGGGTGCGCTCACCGTGCTGCTGTGTGTGGTGATCGTGCTCGTGCTCGAGTCGCGCCGCCGTCACCACTCCGCGGCGTCTCGCCCCCAGGGCCGCGGCGAAGGGTAGAGCTTCGGCGCCCCCGGCCAGACGACCGCGGGTGCGACGGTCGTGAGTCGGTGGCCATCGACCTCGAAGGTCTGGGTCCGCGGTGCGTCGGCGTCAGCGTCGGTGATGGGTGCGGTGCTCGTCGTGGTGCCGCGCGGCATCCCGAGCAGCTCGGCTGCCATCCGACGCAGAGAGGTGCGCACCTGCCAGGCGCCGCCGATCTCGGCGCGTCGGCGCAGAGCCGTCACGACGCCAGCGGCCAGGAGGTAGCCGGCGGAGTGATCCAGCGCCTGCGCGGGCAGTGCTCCCGGCTCGTCGTCCGATCCGCACAGCAGCGAGATGCCGCTGTCGGCCTGCACGATCGAGTCGAACCCGCGCGGTGACGCATCGCCGGGCCACGCGCTGAGCTGCGCGATCACGAGATGCGGATGCTCGGCGGCGAGCCGCTCCGGTGACAGTCCGAGTCGTGCCAGACCTTCGGGGCGGTAGCCGAGCACGACGACGTCCGCGGCGGCGAGCAGGCGGGCGAAGTGCGCCGGCTCCCGAACGATGTCCAGCAGTGCAGAGCGCTTGCCGTGCCCGGTGTCGAGGTGCTGCCAGGCAGGCTCGGGCAGGTTGGGCGGGTCGATGCGCAGCACGTCGGCGCCCGCGAACGCGAGGGTGCGCGTCGCGACGGGGCCGGCGATGACGCGGGTGAGGTCCAGCACACGGATGCCGGCGAGCGGCGCCGTGGCTGTGGCCTGCGCGAGGGGGACCGGTGTCGAGTCGCCGAGGCGGGTGATCTCGACGAGCGGATGCTGCCGCAGAGCAGCGTCCACCGTCGGATCCTCCGCACGCACCGCGGCGCAGATGCCGCCGGCGGCGCGCACCGTGGAGGCGGCGGCATCCGAGGTCATGAACTCGAGCCGGTCCGCGAGCTCGCCCACCTCCGCGCCATCGGGGAGGTCGAGCCCGGCGAAGAGCGCGGCGGCGTGGTGGGCGTAGTTCCCGTGGGTGCGCACCCAACCGTCCGCCGTGCGCCAGAACCGGGACAGGAGCGACCAGACATCGGGCGTCGCCCCGTCGATGCGCAGGTGCCGATCGCTGCGGTAGGCGGCCGCCACCTGCACGGGATCGGGCTCGACGATGGAGCCGAAGCCGAGCGCCGTGCCTGCCGCGACGACGCTGTCCCGTGCGAACCGGCCTACAGGCAGCGGGGAGGGGAGCGGCACGGGCCTCATGCCGCGATCGTACTCGCGCGCCGCGGTTCTCACCTCTGATCAGGACGGAGTCCTGTCGAGGCGTCGCGGGACACGCCCGGGATGCGGCGCTGATTTGCCGGGTCCCCAGGATCCACGTAAATTATTACCTGTTCGCCCCAAGCGGTTGAGCGGAAGGCCGGAAGGCCTGGCTCCCCTCCAAGCAGCGAACTACCCACCTCCGCCGCTCTTCGAGCGGACGATCCTCGGATCAGGAGCGTGGTCGTCCCGCCGGGATCGTCGATTTGACAAGCCGGCCGAGACGGGTACGATGGAGAAGTTGCCCCGATGGGGCGCCGATCCGCTCGAATCCTCGCGGCCAGTCGATTTGACAGCCTGCGCGAGACGGATAAGATTGTGAAGTTGCCCTGCGCGTCTCGCCTTGGTTGGTGGGTGTGTGGGTGCGTCCGATCCTTGAGAACTCAACAGCGTGCACTTGTCAAATGCCAAATTATCCTCGTCCAGTCTCTTTT